>ERZ795059.10-NODE-10-length-519698-cov-13.274385_pt1 | contig 519698 bp, 382 predicted proteins | sample MGYA00375143_ERZ795059 | MGnify/ENA primary metagenome ERZ795059 (study PRJEB30188, sample SAMN05720168) | activated sludge metagenome | isolation source: Anaerobic digester | place: USA | collected 2015-01-07 ... | reverse complement strand
CTTTCTGTTGATAGGATTCGCTCACCACCAGAATGTCGACTTTTTTCAAAAGAGCCTCCGGCACGAGTCGGTTGCTGCCAATGTCCAGAGACACCAGTCCGCCCTGATGATGCACTCTCTCTGCCGCCTGAATGTCTGCTTCTGGATAATGGCCATCAACGTGAAGCAGGCGGCATTGGTCAAAGGGCTGAACCGGCTCGAGTTGTTTGAGGGTGCAGGCCGAATCCTGCGCCAACAGCACAGTCCGCTCCCCCTTGCTTTGATCGATCAGAATGATCGCTCTGGGCGTGGTAACAGATGGTAAATAATGTACATAACGGGTTTCAACCCCGAATTGTTCCAGTTCCTGGCATAAAAAACGGCCGTGAGAGTCCATGCCAAGAGCCGTTACCAAGGCACAACGTTTGCCCAACCGGGATAGCGTAGCCAGGGCTGTGGGCACCGGCCCTCCGCCCTGCCGAATGATGGTTTTGGCGCGGCCTTTGCTGTTGGGCTGAGGATAAGCGTCCAGCACCACCAGCTCATCTAAAACCGTGATGCCCATCCCCACGCAGTCGTAAGTCATTCGCCGACCTTTTCCGCCTTATCATGCAGATGCAAGGCTTCATTGACCAATTCATCAGCGATTTCGTCCGCTTTGATCTTGCGCAAGATTTTACCATGACGAAATAGAACCGCTGCATTTTTACCGCAGGCTACGCCGATATCGGCGTGGCGGGCCTCTCCAGGTCCATTGACCTCGCAACCCATGACCGCCACCGTGATGGGATGCTTGAGCCCGGCCAGACGCTTCTCTACCTCTTCGGCAATGGGCGCCATGTCAACCTCGGTGCGGCCGCAGGTCGGACAGGCGATGACGGTCACGCCAGGCTGTTGCAGTCCAAGGCATTGCAGTATTTGGCGGGCAACAAAGATCTCTTCAACCGGATCCCCGCTCAGAGAGACGCGCAGCGTGTCGCCAATGCCCTGGTGGAGCAGAATACCCATGGCTACGGCTGATTTGATGCTGCCGCTGCGCGCAGTGCCCGCTTCTGTTACGCCGATATGAAGCGGTACATCGCTCTGTTGGGCAAAGGCTTGATAAGCTTCAATGGTTTGCAAGACGTCCGATGATTTCAGAGATACCACCAACTGCTCGGCGCCGTATTCCCGACAGCGTTCAGTCCAGCGCAAGGCTGAACGGACCAATCCGTTCACGGTTACGCCCTTTTCGGTGCTTAGCAGCTCCTTCTCCAGAGAGCCTGAATTAACGCCGATTCGAACTGGCACATGGTCTCGAGCCGCTCTACGGATGACCTGAGCCAGCTTTTCCTCGCCGCCGATGTTGCCGGGATTGATGCGGATTTTATCTGCGCCGGCATCCATGGAAGCCAGCGCCAGCCGGTAATCGAAATGGATGTCAGCGATAAGCGGGACCCGCGTCTGCTTGCGGATGGCAGCGAACGCGGAAACCGCCTCTTGATTGGGCACAGCCAGCCGTACCAGCTCACAGCCTGCATCAACCAGCTGTTGGATCTGGCTTAATGTCGCGGGGATATCGGTGGTTTTGGTGTTGGTCATGGATTGAACGACCACAGGGGAGCCGCTGCCCAGAGCAACGCCGCCGACCAAAACCTTTCTGGTTTTTCTTCTCATAGGTGGTTCAGGTTTGAACATCATGTTACCCATTTTGCCTCACAAAATCAATACTTTTCTGTGAGGTGTAAAGAGCGGTCTGGTCTAATAGGCGGATAAGAGAGGGGTCGGCAGGACAAAGGAGAGAAGAATCGACGATCTCAATCGGCTTGAAAGAAAGCCCAGGCCATCAACCCGCCAACACCTCCGATCATGGCGGCTATTTTAAATCGGTTTTTCTCCGCCTGTTCGTGCTGTTCCTGTGCAAGGATAGACTCCGATTTGCGCTGTTTGTATTTAACGACATCCTGCGCCGTACGTAGCTTGACCTTGCCGTAGTTGAGCGCCATTTCATCGTATTTATCTCTGGGGTATATCAGCTTGCCTTTACTGCCAACGATATCCAGGATCTCTTTTTTATCCACCTTGATCCACTGTTGCTGTCCGTCCTTTTTATTGATAACGAATTCAATATAGGTGTCGGCGATCAGAGACAATTTTCCGTGCGTCCTACTGCGATCGATTTTGATCAACGTATCTGCTGCACAGAATTGGCTGAAAAGCATTAAGCTGAACCCGATTATCTGGATCCGGCGCATCTTCGCCTCCTTGGTTGGTTTCCTCAACGCTGGGCTGCTTTTTAGGAGCTTTATTCCCGCTGCCTTCCGCCCTGCTTGAAACCATGCAAGAGGCATGCCAGATCTGTTTTATGCTTGGACGCTTTATTTCATATTTTTCAATAGCCATTTTGCATTCGCACAGAGTGCTGCACGAAGGAATCCAACAATGGAAATCCGGATTACAGATTCGTAAGCCCCACTTACCTGATTACGCCTAGCTGCTTGCCCACAGACTGAAATGCGTCCACAGCCGTATCCAGATGCTCTTTGCTGTGCGCTGCAGAGACCTGCACGCGAATGCGCGCCATTCCTTTCGGCACAACCGGATAGCTGAATCCGATCACGTAGACGCCCTTTTTCAGCATCTCGTCCGCCATGGTGTGCGCCAACTTTTCGTCGTACAGCATGATGGGAACAATGGGATGAATCCCGGGCTTGATATCAAATCCCATAGCGGTCATTCGTTGGCGGAAGTAAAGCGTATTGCTCTCCAGACGGTCGCGCAATTCCGTATTGGCGGACAGAAGCTCCAAGACCGCCAGCGTGGCGCCGACCACCATCGGTGAAAGGCTGTTGGAGAACAGATAGGGTCTGCTTTTTTGTCTGAGATATTCGATCATCTCTTTGCGTCCGGACACGCACCCGCCCATGGCGCCTCCCAAGGCTTTGCCAAAGGTGGTGGTGATCAAGTCGACGCGGCCCATCACGCGACAATGCTCGATGCTGCCGCGGCCGGTTCTGCCTAAAAATCCTGTGGCATGGCTGTCGTCCACCATGACCAGTGCATCATAGCGATCAGCCAGATCGCAGATGGCCTGCAAGGGGGCGATGTCTCCATCCATGCTGAAAACACCGTCTGTGGCGATCAGTCGGTAACGCGAGCTCTTGCTTTCCTGTAATTTCTTTTCCAGATCCGCCATATCCGCATGCTGATAGATCAGCCGCTGAGCTTTGGCCAGACGAATGCCGTCTATGATGGAGGCATGGTTGAGTGCATCGGTGAGAATACAGGTGTCGGCGCCCATGAACGGTTCAAACACACCGCCGTTGGCGTCAAAGCAGGCGGCATAAAGAATCGTATCCTCGGTCTGCAGGAATCGGGACATCTTTTCCTCCAATTGTTTGTGTCCTTCCTGCGTGCCGCAGATAAAGCGTACTGATGAAAGTCCATATCCCCATCGCTGCATCGCCTTCTGCGCCGCGTCAATCACCGTGGGATGGCTGGCAAGTCCCAGATAGTTGTTGGCGCAAAAGTTCAGCACCGCTGCGCCGCCCTGCACGCTGATCATTGCGCCCTGGCTGGAAGAGAGAACGCGTTCGTGCTTATACAGGCCTGATTGACGAATCTCGTCCAGCGCGGCGATGAGGTCCTGTTTGATTTGTCCGTACATGATTCACTCCATGGTTAGCACCACTTTGCCACACTTGCCGGAGAGCATGGCGTCAAAGCCCTTTTGAAAATCAGCGAATTTGAGTTGATGGGTCAGCACCGGCGATATGTTCAGCCCGCTTTGCAGCATGGTTTGCATCTTGTACCAGGTTTCAAAAATTTCCCGTCCGTAAATGCCTTTGATGTGCAGCCCTTTGAAAATAACCTGATCCCAGTTGATCTGAGTGCTCGCCGGTAAAATGCCCAGCAGAGCGATGCGGCCGCCATGATACATGTTTTCCAGCATGGATTCAAATGCACGTGGATTGCCGGACATCTCCAGCCCGATATCGAATCCGACCATAGCCAGATCTTTTCGACACTGCTCAATGGATCCTTCAGCCACATTGACCACGCGCGTGGCGCCCATCTTTTTCCCCAGGCTCAACCGGTAGTCGTTGACGTCGGTGAGGACGATATTGCGTGCGCCGACATGACGGCAGATGGCCACGGCCATCAGGCCGATGGGTCCCGCCCCGGTGATGAGAACATCTTCACCCACGATGTCAAAGGAGAGGGCGGAATGCGTGGCATTTCCGAAAGGATCAAAGAAGGCGGCGATTTCTGACGGGATCGCAGGATGTACGTGCCAGGCGTTGGTCGCCGGCAGGGCCAGATACTCGGCAAAACAGCCGTCCCGGTTTACCCCGATGCCTATGGTATTGGTGCACAGATGCCTGCGGCCGGCGCGGCAGCTGCGACAGACTCCGCAGACGATATGTCCCTCGCCGGACACCCGCTCGCCGACCTCATATCCGGAGACATTGATTCCCTTTTCAACCACCACACCGACAAACTCGTGGCCGATCACCAGCGGAGGCTTAATGGTGCGCTGCGACCATTCATCCCATTTATAGATGTGTAGGTCAGTGCCGCAGATGGCGGTGTGGGTGATTTTGATCAATAGATCGTTGTTGCCGCAAATCGGCGCCGGGACTTCTTCCATCCACAATCCAGGCTCCCGGCTCTTTTTGACCAAGGCTTTCATCTTCATACTTTTTTCCTCATCGTATGAGCAACATTTTTACTACGCCCGGGTGGCCTGCGATGCGGACCATGTACACGCCGGAGGCGACGGACCGGCCCGAATCATCGGCGCCATTCCAGGCGACCTCATTTCCCTGAGGCGAAAGCTCCAGGGTGCGAACAAGCCGTCCCGCAACATCGTACAGAAACGCAGTACGGTCAGTGCGATCCTGCTCCGGTCGATGGTAGAGGATCCGGGTGGAACTGTTGAAAGGATTGGGATAATTGCCTATCAACCTCCAGGTTGCCGGCCCAGCGGCGATTTCCTTGGCTGCCACAGGCGTCAGCAACGCCGCCTGCCCCCCTGCTTCCTGATAGCGCATGGAAAATTCTTGGAGGTATTGATTGGCCAACGTACGGCTGTGAAAGATCAGCACATTCTCATCGTTGCCATGCTCCGCGCTATAGCTCCAGTTATGACTGCCGGTGATCACCTTTGGATTTTCTCCGCCTGCATCCACAATCAAATACTTGTGGTGCAAAAGGTAGGGCGACTGTTCCAGCCAGACATCCGCAGGAGGCGACCAAGCCGAGGCGCCGATGCCGGCCATGCGGGAATACACGCTGTATCTATCTTCGTTTGCCTCTGCGTCAAAAACGCCGGCCAGGCCGAAACCTGGAGACCGGCGGAAACGCTCTTCCAAAGCATATAGAATCGGCATGCTGGTAAAGGAGTAAATACAAAAGTAGAGAGACTGCTGAGCGGATCGGATGGATTGGACAATGGCCGCTTCGGTTTGATCCGATGGACTCATATATTGTTCGATCCACACGCCGTTGACGCAGAACCGATGCGGCGTGTTATCGGTCTTACGCTCGCCGAACCGGCTGCGGGTTGCGTCCGCCATTTCATCTCCGTCCCCCCACATCTCGTCAAACTCGGCGGTATAGGCGGCACAAAGCGCCTCATCCTGAATGCATAGGCCGTTTTCAGCGTTGAGAACAGCCCCGTGGAGGGTGCCATTGGCAGAGGCGACCCACAGGTAATCGTCCAAAGCGTTGTCATGATCGCGATGATCGATGATGACAAACTTGTTGTGCATTAAGCCAGTGCCGCTGTTCTGGCCAAACCGGTCGCTGATCACGGGAACATGGTATACCTGTTGCAGCCGGCTGATGGAAGGCTTTTCCTCGTTCGGCTTATCTGGATCGTAATCGTAAATCAGACGAACAGAAACCCCTCTGTTTTTCGCCCGGCCGATGGCCTCGGTGAGCTCCGAATGGCTTAAATTATAGAAACACACATCCAAACTGTGTCGGGCTTGATCGATCCGTTCGATCAATTTAGCCGCCAGATCCACTGACCCGTTCGCCGTGTCCGGATGGGCTAAGGTTGGGTTGACTGATTGATTGAACCAAACCTCAATAGTGCCGCTGGAGCGGGCTGAGGCAGTGCAAAAGGCGAAGCGGCGGCTCGAACTGGATCCCGCAGCATCGCTGCAGACCATGTAGGCGTCATAGATGGTGGCCGGCAGCAGGTTGGACAGCGACAGATGATGCTCCTGCACAGATGAGGAATCACCATAACTTTGCCACTCCCAGGAGGTGCGGTTTTTGTATTTAATCGAGGCGCTGGCCGCATCGGCGGTCTGCCAGTAAAAATCGACGGTTTGCGGCGTGATGGCGACTTCCTCCGGTTCACTTGCAAAAACAGGGCCTGAATGAAGGATCAGATCACCGGCAAAGCGGGGTACGATCTCATAACCATCAGTATAGGGCATTGTTGTGTCGTACTGTTTCAGGATGCCAATGACATCGAACGTACCTTGTGGGACCTGCAGCTTCGTATCCGCATCGAGGTAAAGCAGACACTGACCGGTCTGATCGCTGATGGTCAAGGTGGGAGCCGAACCAGCGGTTACTCGGGCCCGGTTGAGGCGGATCAGCCGGCTTTCATTCGGTTCAGTCGAATCTTGGGAAAAACTATTTGCCGCCTGATCACAAGTCAGCAGCAGTGGCGCTGGAATGATTTTAGCTTTGCCAAGGACATCGATGGTCATCGGCATGCTGATCTCCGTCAGTCCGCGAAAATGGCGGATCACGCCGTCGACGCGAACGCTGTCGCCGATCTGAAGCGCTGTGGACCAAGGCGAGTCTGCGTAGAGATTGATGCCGCCCGTGGCGTCCTGAATGTAAACATCGCAATAGGTGGTGGTGAACAGGTTGGTTCCCGCCGTCACCACACCGGCCACCTCCACCCTCTGGCCGATTCGATAGGGCGCTAGCGGCGCTCCTGACGCGTCGTTATGATGCAGCGAGGCGATGTCGACAAGGGTTAAACCGGCGCGGGGAAAAATGAATACAAGAGAACAGGCAAGGACAAGTCGCAGGGTCGGGTGAAAAAGCATAGGTCTGGAGTAGGGATTCATGCTGTAGTTGACACCATCATAATCATGAACAGTGGTGCGGTTTCGGCCGCAAAGGAGCAGCGAAAACGCAGGCTAATATAGTCAGAAGCGAGGATTTAGTCAAGCAGGTTGTGTGATTGGAAAAATTAGGCTTGTTTTTCTGCCGAAAAGTGATTAAGTTTATATCTCTAACAATGTTTTATGCATCAAACTCGAGGTCGTTCATGAATTTACCTCATGACACCGTCACCCAGGAGTACATCGAGATCATCGCGGCTCTGGAAGATGAAAACAAGGTGGCTCGCGTCAAAGATATCGCTGAACGCCGCGGGGTGACCCGTTCCAGCGTATCCATCGCTCTGAGTCAACTGGCTAAAAAAGATCTCATTGCCCATGAAGCCTATGGACATATCGTACTCACTGTCAAGGGGCGTCGACTGGCGCACCATTTGACGCTCAGGCATCAGGCGGTTGAAGATTTATTGACGGACATTCTTGGACTTGATAAAGCGATCGCAGAACAGGATGCTTGCAAGATCGAACATTTAATCAGCGCTGAGACCTATTCGGCGCTGATGCGCTTTCTCTATTTGGTCAGACAGTGTCCTAAAAAACATGGTCAATTCATCCGTGAGGTTCGTGAATGCGCTAGGGCGTATTCCGACGGCACGCCCTGTGTGGAATGCATGCTAAAATAGTAGAACTCGTCTTATGATGCGTGAAGAAAAGATTCTGCCGACGTTGAACCAATTAAAAGTCGGACAAGCGGCAACGATCGTGGCATTCTCCGGAGGATGGGGGCTTCGCCAGCGGCTGCAACAAGTCGGCCTGCATGTGGGCGACATCGTCCGACTGAAGCGGAATGCGGTTCTGGGCGGCCCCCTGCTGTTGACTGTCAATCAGGCGGACATCGCCCTCAGCCGCTGCATGGCGGCCCACATATTTGTCCGAGTGACGACGCTATCATGAAAAATTCTTCCTCCGCCCCCTGTCTGCGGTTGGTGCTGATCGGGCAACCTAATTGCGGCAAGAGCACGTTATTCAATCAGGTGGCCGGCTATCGCTCGATCTCGACTAATTTTGCCGGCGCCACGGTTTCGTTCACCAGCAGTCTGGTTCAAATAGGCGATCAGACCATTGAACTGATCGACCTTCCGGGCCTGTATTCTCTCACCGCCATCGACCCGGCTACCGAGGCGGCTAAGCAGTTTCTGCTGTTCGAAAAAATCGATCTGGTTGTCAATGTGGTCGATGCATCGCTTCTGTGCCGCAGTCTGGAACTGACCCTGCAAATGGCAGAGTTGGGCCTGCCCATGGTGCTCTGTCTGAACATGATCGATGAAGCCCAACGCAAAGGCGTCGAGATCGACGGAGAACGCCTATCCTCCCTTCTCTGTGCGCCGGTTTTTTCCACCATCGCTTCCAAAGGCATCGGCGTTGAGACCCTGTTCACCCGCTCTGTGAAATATGCCCGCTCCATATCTCCAATGCATCCCATCACCATGAGTAAACACGTAGAAACCGCCATCCGCTCCGTGGTCGATTGGATGAAGCAATGTGGTCTGGATTTTGACAAACCCAGACTTCTGGCCATCAAATTGCTCGAACACGATCCCTACTATCTGGACCTGGCTGAAAAACGACTACCCGGCGCCGTAGAAAAAATCAAGGTTTATCAACAGATGCTGGAAGAGGCCCATGGCCAACCCTCTGATCAGGTGATCTCGGCGGAGCGCCATGCCAAAAGCATGGAGCTGTTCGAAGAAGTGGCTCGCGTGGGCAGTCGCTCCTCCAGCCTTTGGCGTGACCGGATAGACGATCTGTTGATGCATCCGATCGTCGGCTATGTGATCATGCTGGCGGTTCTGTACCTCCTGTTCGTCAGCGTCTTTAAACTCGGCGCGTTTCTCGAAACGCCCATTCTGGCGTTTTTTCAATCGTTGAGTGATCAGATGGCTCTGCACTGGTCGGTTGATTCCTTCACCTATCACTTGCTGAACAGCCTGCTGCAAGGATTTTCCGGCGGCGTTTCGATCGTTCTGCCGTATCTCTTTCCATTTTTGCTCCTGATGGCGCTCATCGAGGACATCGGCTACCTTCCGCGCATGGCATTTTTAACCGATGGAATCATGCACCGTTTGGGATTGCATGGAACCGCGATCATCCCTCTTTTGTTGGGATACGGCTGCACCGTTCCGGCGGTCATGGCCACTCGCATCATTACCCGACCAAGAGACCGCTTCATCGCTTCCACTCTGGCGCTGTTCGTACCCTGCTCAGCGCGCATGACCCTAATCCTTGGATTGGTGGGTTTTTATTTGGGCGGCGCCTACGCCTTCTGGCTGTTGCTTTTAAATATAGTGATCATTCTGGGCATCGGCTTAGTTCTTTCACGCCTTTCCCCGGAAGAAACGCCGGGCATGATCATGGAGATACCGGCCTTTCAAGCGCCCGGCGTAAAAGTTGTTTTGGCTAAAACCTGGCTGCGCATCAAGGATTTTATCGTCATCGCCTGGCCGTTGTTGATTTTGGGCAGCCTCTTTCTCAGCATCACCGAATGGCTGCACTGGCAAGAGGGGATCAACCGAATGTTTTCTCCCCTTACCCGGTTGCTGGATTTGCCGGAAAAGGTCGGATTGACGATTATCTTCGGAGTGCTGCGAAAAGAATTGTCCATGCTCATGCTGTTTCAGTCCCTTGGAACCACTGAGGTGCTGACGGTGATGACGCCGGTGCAGATCATGGTGTTTACAGTTTTCATTCTGTTTTATCTGCCCTGCCTGGCCACCTTTGGCATCATGGTGAGAGAATTGGGAATGCGCAAAACTCTTCTGGCCTCGGCCCTTTCGCTGTTTCTGGCCATCTGGCTGGCGTGGCTCACGCGTTTCATCGCCCCGCTTTTCCTGTAACTTTATAAGGAGTTCTGCTATGCGTCATTGGATATATTTACTTTTTATGATTTGTCTTCCGGCTTATGCTGAAAGCGAACTTTCCGGAAGGGTCTTGGACCAACAGCAAAATCGGCCTTTGGCCGGCGCTAATGTGCATCTGGCAAACAGGTACCGCGGCGTGGTCACCGACCAAGAGGGTCGGTTTTCCTTTGCCCAACTTCAGCCGGGCGAATATACCCTCGTCGTCTCCTTTATCGGCTACGAGCCGGAACGTCGGTCGGTCATGGTTGCCCCTGATTCCATCCAGGAGTTGACTTTCACGCTGTCTCCGGTGCTGTTGAATTATTCCGACGTCATGGTCACCAGCACCAAATCGGACCGGCCACTTCGCGATGTGGCGCTGCCGATCACCGTGGTGCGCGCTGAGCAGATCGATCGTTCGGCGCCCATCTCGATCACCAATGCTCTGCAGAGTGAACCGGGTTTAAGCCTTGGCCGGGATGGAATCTGGGGCACCACCCCCAATGTCCGCGGCCTGTCTCGCAACCATGTGGTGGCACTGGTGGACGGCAATCGCATTGACACCGCCAACGATCTCGCAGCCGGATTGTCTATGATCGACGTGAATGATATCGAACGGATTGAGGTCATCAAAGGCGCCGCCTCTTCGCTGTATGGATCCGGCGCCATGGGCGGCGTGATCAACATCATTACCAAGGACGGCTGGTATCAAGACCAGCCCTATGTGAAATTCGGCGTGGTGGGCGGATTTGCCTCTGTCAACCAGTCGGGATTGGGTAAACTGTCGCTCCATGCCGGTTCACAGCGCTGGCATGTCTATGCCTCGGGTATGCTGCGCAAGGCCGATGACGCCCGTACGCCGGCAGGATACCTGAACAGCCAGTATCAGGACCACAGCGCCATCGCCCGGCTGGGCTGGCGGCCGGGACAGAAGAGTGAACTGTTCTTCAACTATCAGCGCTACCATGCAGTGGATGTCGGTGTGCCGGGTGGATATCCGATTTTTCCGGTCAACGCCGATGTGCGTTATCCTAAAGAGGATCGAACGCTTTACAGTGCGGAATATCAGATCCACGACCTGTCCTCTCACTGCCTGAAGACCATGATTAAATATTTCTATCAGGATATTCTCCGCGATGTTGAGAATATTCCACATCTGGTTAACCAGTTGCCCGCCTCAGGCGGGCAACCGGCCAGACGAGTGTCGGTTCTGAAAATTTCCCCTGGAGCGGTTCATAAAATCCATGGAATGCAGATGCAGAGCAACTGGCACTGGGGTTCTCCTCATCATCTCATCGCGGGTGTGGATGTGTGGCAGAAAAAGTATGAAGGGTATCGCAGTCGGGAGAGCAAAATCGAAGTGCTGAATCCGACCACCGGCGCTGTTCAAAAAACCACCTATAAAACTCTCGGCGACCTGCCGTTGCCGGACGCCTACTATCGCAGCATGGGGTTGTTCGGTCAATATGAATGGTCGCCGCAACAATCGAAATGGCAGGTCACGCTGGGCGGACGTTATGATGTAATTCAAGTGGAAAACGAAGAGGGGTTGAATCCTTTGTACGAGATCACGGACGGCGTTCGCGATGAAACGCCTGCAGGCCAGAGCGTTCTATGGCAAGCGGAAAAAGCCTCGGACCGGTCCTGGAGCGCTAATCTCGGCCTGCTTTATCGTCTGCTGCCGGCCGTGGATCTCACGGTCAACCTCGCACGCTCATTCCGTTCGCCCTATCTGGAAGAACGCTATCAGTACATCGATTCCGGCAACCTGGTCAAAGTCGGCGATCCGGAGCTCGATCCAGAAAACGGCCATTTTTTTGATGCGGGCGTGCGGCTGTTCAGCGGCTCCCTGCAGGCTGGGGCTAATATTTTTTACAATCGTCTATTGAATATGATCGCAGAGATCCCTGGTTCCTATGAGGGCCGCAGCGCGCTGTTGAAAGCCAATATCGGCAAAGCAGCCCTTGCCGGCGGTGAAGTCAGCGCAACAGTGGTTCCCTGGGAAAAAATCTCCGTGCGGCTGCATGCCTCTTATGTGCACGGACAGGATCTGCGCCTGAGTCAACCTTTAAGTCAGATTCCGCCTCTGCACGGCGGCATCACGGCTCAATGGCAGGCGACAGGCGCCGGCACTTTAGAGCTCGCTGCGAGCGCTTACGATCGTCAGACACGCGTGGCTGCGGGTGAATTGACCACGAATGGATATGTATATTATGACCTTTATTTCAACAGCCGGCCCGTATGCATTGGCGGCTTGTCCGGCCGCCTTATGATCGGCATCGAGAATGTCACCGACAAAGCCTTTCGCAACCACCTGGCGACCAACCGGGGCCTGATCGTTGTCGAACCCGGCCGGAATTTCCTCGCTCGCTATCAGATGGAATTTTGATGCGCACCAGCATGAGTTTGTCTGTATAAAGAGAAAACGGACAAATCCATCGACAAACAGCCGACGGAGTGGCATATGGCATTGAGAAAAAAAACGGCCGATAACGAACCGTTGATACAAAGGCCGATGATCAAAAAAAATACGCTTAAACCAAACCATTATCTGCTGATTATTTTAGACAGCTGTCGCTTCGACACTTTTGTCCAAGCCAGGCCGATTTTTATGCAAAAATTGGCTCCGGTTCAGAAACGTTACTCTTACGCTTCGTGGACCGCTCCCTCCCATTACAACCTTCTGTGCGGGCTTATGCCCCATACCAGCCCGAAACAGGTATTCGCTTCGGATTACTATAAAAATGACTTTATTAAATTTAATGAACGCTTCGGGGTGGATTGCTTTGAGTTCAAAAGCCTGGTACCGCAACTCTTTCTTCCGCCCTTTATGCAGACCAACCTGGGCTATCAAACCCACGCCATGGTTTCTTTGCCGGTGTTGAATCCTGCAACTCCCCTTAATGTGGGTTTTAACAGTTTTCGTTTAATGGAAAAGCACAATGATTTTTCCGCAATGCTCGATGCGATAACATTTGAAGGCGGCCAGCCCCACTTTTATCTGTTGAATGTGGGAGAAACCCATTATCCTTATGCGCTGCCTGAGGAAACGGAGAACGAATGGCCGAAACTTCATGGGGTGCACGGTATCTTTAAACATCTGGATGATCATCTGGATGCAGAGACCAGCGGTCAAAAAACGGAGCCGTTTTTTGACCAGGTTAAAATGGCTGAGTTGCGACAGCGGCAGGTTGCGGCTATTTCCTATCTCGATGGACTTTTTGAGCGGCTTTATGATCTGGCGCCGGTCAATACCTATATCACCGTGACTTCAGATCATGGAGAACTATTCGGCGAGGACGGCTATTTCGGGCATGGACCGGTGATGCATGAAAAGGTATTTGAAGTGCCGTTTTTAGAGGGGAAAATCAAGTGACAAAGTGTGATGATACCCCCTGGTGTGAACGACGGCGGTAAAGTCGGCTGCTCATTTGCCAACGGTCATCAGGCCGCCTAACAGCGAGCCATAGGCGGTGCTGATAAGCGGATTGCCGGTGATGGGGCATGCGCCGCTGCGGCAGCCGATAAAATAATAGTAAGCAAAGCCCGCCAGACCGCCCAGAAGCAATCCGAGCGCCGGCTTGATCCAATTTTTCCTGTTCATCTTTTCTCTCTCTTAGATTTCATAGCAGCGTTGCCTGCGATGTGCAGAGGATCCATCATGTGGTTGATGACCGGAGTGTAACCTAGATCCAGGTTCGGCAGATCCTTGATGGTCATTTTTGCCTGCAGGGCGATCGCCAACAGGTTCAGACGAACCCCTGCTCCCAGGCCGCCCAGCAGGGCGCCGCCTAAAAGCTGTTTACTGTATTTATCCCAAATCACCGACAGCGAAATCAGCTGATGATCTGTCATATACTCGGGCTTGTCCGCCTGATGAATGACTGTCTCTGTTGGCGAAAATCCATTGGCGAGGGCTTCAGCCAGGTTGAGTCCCGTTCGCCCCAGCTCCATGCCAAAGCAACGCAGCAGTCGCGTGCCCAGCGCTCCAGGGAATCGAGCGCTATGACCAGTCAAATTGCTTCCAGCCGCCCTCCCCTGCCTCGCAGCAACGCCGGCAAAGGGCAGCCAACTTTTTTTTTCGCTCACGAGATGTACCGTCTCGCAACAATCCCCCACTGCATAAATATCGGCTTTGTTGGTCTGTTGATAGGCGTTCACCTCGATGGCGCCGCTCGCTCCCAGCCGCACCCCTGCTTTGACGGCTAATTCCGTTTCCGGCTGAATGCCGGTGGAGATAAAAACCAGATCCACCGGCTGCACCTCATTAGCGCCGTTTCTTTGATACCCCGTAATCCGGTCGCCCTGTTTATGCCACTTGCCGATCGTTGTGTTCAGATGAAACTGAACGCCGGCTGAGCGGATGTGATCCGACAGAGGCGCTGCCAGCGCTTGCGGCAGACCAGCCAGAACGGGTGAGGCTTCAACCAGCATGATGCTCAGGCCGGCCTTTTGCAAAGCTTCAGCGACTTCCAAGCCGACCAATCCTCCTCCGACCACCAAAGCGTTGCGCGGCCTTTCTCTTTCAATGTAACTTCGCAGCCTGAGTGCGTCGGCAAAGCTGCGCAGCGTAAAGGCGTTGGACGCACTCACGAGCTCGTCGGGCATGATCGCTCGGGCGCCGGTGGCCAAGACCAGTTTATGAAATGGCAGCTCTCTGCCGCTTGCAGAGGATTCGTCGTGCACCCAAATGGTTCTTTCTTTCATTCTGATTTCAACGACCGTATGCGAGGTCAGGGCTTTCAGCGAACGCTTTTTCAGCAGCTCCTCAGCACTCATGCCTTGCACCGCAGACGGAGGAACCTGCGCAGAGATATAATACGGCAATGCACACGAGGCGTACGCGAGATAAGGACCTTTTTCGATAACCATTACATCCATATCGGGCGCCAGCCGCCGAATGCGTCCTGCTGCGGCAAGACCTGCATCGTTGCCGCCGACAACGACAATCGTATTTTTTTTGCCTGGCAAACAGACCTTCCTTTTCAACGACCCCTGGGAGCGCTCAGCGATACGAAGCGCCTACCGCTTCGCCCTGCGCTGCAAGGGCAAAACCTATTTGTAAAATGCCATGCAGACCAACGGATGACCATCCGTTATCAGGATGCTCAAGAAAAGCCGGTGCTTCCGCCGCATCCTGAGAGTGAGGCGCCGCCTGCGTTCAGGCCGCCGGCGGCGGAAGATGCGGCGAAAGAGGAAAAGATTTTTTCCGGTTTGGGCGCCTGGCATTTAGGACAGGTTAAATCCTGACCGTCCGCGCCCATTCTTTGAAACGCCTCGAAAGCATGGCCGCACTGCGTGCAACGGTATTCGTAAATCGGCATATCCGTCCCTCTATTTCTCGCTCTTTACTTTATTTGGATCTTTCTCCGAAAGATCGCAGGCTCCGGACATTCAGGTCGGAACCCCAAGCTTCGGTAAAATATAGCGGTTGAGTACATACCAGACCGCAAGAATCGCAACAATGCCCCATGTATCCATAAACCTCCTTATTGTCTGTAATATATAGATGGCGCAGAGCGGAAAAGGATTCAGGGCTCAGTCAAAAAGTGACAGGGCCGCAGTGGATCCAGACCGGTCGGCGATCTCTTGCAAACCGGGGTAATGGAGGAGCAACGAGTCTGGAACAGCCACCTTTTTTTTCAACACCACGGCAGTCAGCTGCAGGCAGTTTACCACCGCTTGACCGCGGAAATGGTTGTTGAAAATAACAAACGTTTGTTCGCAGCGGCCGGCGATGGAACGGACGCGCTCCGCCCATTCGGTCAACTCGGCCTTCTGATACAGGTAATCATACCGTTGATCTCGTCCAGCCCGTTCGTTGAACCAGTTCTGGTAATTTCGTCCATGAAGCCGGACATAGCCGATCGATGAGGTGACGTGGTCACCGGGAGCTATGGAAGCTCCGATGATCGGTTGATCGACATTCACCCAGCCGATCTGGCGATCCGTGAGCGCTGCCAACACCACAGGATCGTCCCAGCTGTTGTGACGGAATTCCACGCTGGCGCCATAGCCGCTGAGCTGCGCCGCCAACGCTTGAACGCGCTGCCAATTTTCATCCGTACGTTTGAATCGCCAGGGGTACTGAATCAGCACAGCGCCCAACCGGCCTGACGTCTGCAGCGCATCGAGGACGCGTTTGAAGGCATCGAGCCGATCGGCGGCCGGAGCGGCGGGTTCATGGGTAAAACCCTGCCAGGCTTTTACCGTGAATAAAAATTCAGGATGTGCGGCGCTCTGCTGCACCCACGCTTGTGCCTGTTCAGGGCTCGGAATGCGATAGAACGTTACGTTTATCTCCACTGTGTTTACATAGCGGGTGAGAAAAGACAGCTCGGAAAAGTTTTTATTTTTCACCGCCGGATAGACCACACCCTGCCAGTCGTCATAGTGCCAGCCTGCCGGGCCGCAAAAAATTTTGTTGCTGTTCATAAAAAATATTGTAAGTTGGCTAAAAGATGAAAGATCGACTGCCGGATGGAGACAGGTGAACTGCCGATGAAATACCAATCAGATGGAAAAGAGACGCTGTCCCGCGTCAGCGCCAGATCCATGCCCCACGATGCAGCCGAAAATCCTATGCCGCCGGTCAGTCCGGCAGCGCGAATCTGTTTTCCACGTTGGCCGGGATGATCCGCGTCAAATTCATAGAGTTGTCGAGGGATGATCCGATAGCCGCCGCGCAAAGAAACGCGCCCCAGGACGGTCGGCAGCGATCCCTCAACGCCGAAATGATAGGAATGCGCGTTGCTGTAGTCCAACGTCATGTCGTTGCCGCCCCACCGGCCGCTCAGCTGATTCCATGGATTACGGCGATAATCAAAGATGAGCAGCCAGTTCAGAAAAGGACGCCAAACCGCTCCGGTGTTTACGGTGATGGGCATATCGAGATTTATTTTTTCACTGAATTCTCGTCGGCTGGAGGGGCTGACGAACTCGATGTCAGACAGGGACAGACGATAGGGAAAGGTCATCCGCTGTCCGATGCTGCAGCGGGGATGCGGCCGCCACAGATAGCCCCAGGCCACCGTCATTGCGGAAAAGCGGTTCTCCCAGCCAGTGCGCGAGACCCGGCGGGTGGAGGCCAATTGTTCCACATAGGCGGTATCGATCTTTTGTCCCCCCTGCTGCAGGGTGAGGCTGGCGCCGAGATAAAAATCGCGGAACGGAGAAAAACTGAACGCCGTAGCGAGTCCATAGCGCGCACCCTTTCGTTTGATAAAAGTTTCCTGCGTGTACCCCGCTTCCGGCTTTTCGGGCTTCCAGGTATAAGCCGCCTGCAGGTTCGATAGATTGTACAGAGAGAGAGAGACGGCGGAAGGATATTCGCCGATGGCAACCGGCAGTGAAAATGAGGCAAAATTCAAACCGTTCTGTCCGTCATGGTCCAGGGTATAGGAACGAAGCTGGGAACCGGCGGACGGCTCCAGTGTCGATGAAGCGGATTTGTGTTGCATGCACAGCAGGACGCCGAGACGCGCATCCACGGCAAGTGCAGCCGGATTGTAGACGCCGGCGGCGGAGCCGGGCAGAGCGGTCCCGACTCCGCCCATAGCGGCTGCGCGGGCGCTCCAATCAGGCGGCTGCAGTAATTCATCATAAACCAGCCCCATCTGCGCCCCCGCGGATCCGGCAAGGCAGAACAGTGTAAATAGACACATCCTACGATAAAAAACAGTCATAGTCAATTAATCCAGTACGGATAAAAAATGTTCCACCTCCGCTTCGCTGTTATAGAAATGTGGAGAAAGGCGGATATGGTTGTTGCGCTGGGATACGATGACGCGGTTTTCATTCAGACGCGCCTGCCACTTTTCCGTAGGAATATCCGGATGACGGAAGGCGACGATTCCAGACCGGTTTGTCGGAGTCAGGCAGCCGTCGATGAGGAAACCCCGTCTGGCCAGGCCTTCGATAAGCAGATCGGTCAATGCAAGGATGCGTTGCGAGATCGCGGTCACGCCTGTTTGCAAGATCAGCTCGAGCCCGGCGCCTAGGGCGGCGATTCCCATGAGGTTGGAAGTGCCGCCCTCAAAACGAGCGGCAGAGCTCAACATGGGACGTTCATAGTTGCTGAAATCGAACGGCGTTTCAAAACTGAGCCAGCTTAACGGCAGCACCTCCAAACGCTCCATCAGCGATCGCTGGATGTATAAAAAGCCCTGTCCGCTCGGCCCCAGCAGCCATTTATGTCCAGAGGTCGCCAAAAAACTGATCCCGGCCGCCCGTACATCCAGCGGCATGGCGCCGAGACCCTGCACCGCGTCGACAAAGAAGAGGATGTCGCGTTCGCGGCAAAATTCTCCTATGCGCGGCAGATCATAGCGAAAGCCGTTGTCGTATTCGACAAAGCTGAGTGCGATAAGCCGTGTGTGTTGATCGACAGCGGAGAACAGAGTTGAATAGGCCTGCTCCGACCGTGGCAGAATCGGCGTCCGCACATCGATCTGTTTGCGGCGCAGATTCAACCAGGGGAACACATTCGCTGGGAATTGATTGGCATTGGTCACCAGGTTATCCCCGGGTCGCCAAGTCAACCCCTGAGCGACGAGCATGGCGCCGGTGCTGACGTTGTCGATGAAGGCGACCTCATCCGCGTGCGCGCGAATGAGGTCGGCCGCCATGCCGCGAACCTCCTCCTTACGCCTGATCCATCGATCTTCATACAAGTCGCCGAACGACGCATCCGCGAGATAACGATTCACCGCGTCAATAGCAAGCGTGGATTTTGGCGACTCTGCAGCGTGGTTCATAAAAACATGGTCGATCGTGACCGGAAAGAACGCGCGCAGGGCATCAAGGTTCATTTTATTTTCCTGCGGGCAGGGTTCCGACCAACGGCTTTATCAGATCAATGGGCAACGGGAACACGATGGTGGAATTGTTTTCCGTAGCGATTTCCGAGAGCGTCTGCAGATAACGCAGTTGCAGGGCCTGCGGATGGGTGGCGATGATCTCTGCGGCGTTGGCCAGCGTCTGCGAAGCCTGGAACTCTCCTTCCGCATGAATGATTTTGGCGCGACGTTCCCGTTCAGCCTCCGCCTGGCGCGCCATGGCGCGCTGCATCTCCGCCGGCAGGTCCACGTGTTTGACTTCGACCATGCTCACCTTGATGCCCCAGGGATCAGTGTGCGAGTCGATGATGACTTGCAGATCCTGATTGATTTTATCGCGGGCGGAAAGCAGTTCGTCCAACTCCGCCTGACCTAAAACCGACCGCAGAGTAGTCTGCGCCAACTGCGAGGTGGCGTAAAAATAGTCTTCGACCTCTACGACCGCTTTGCTCGGATAGAGTACGCGGAAATAGAGCACAGCATTGACCTTGACAGAGACGTTGTCCCTGGTGATGATGTCCTGGGAGGGCACGTCCATGGTGTGCGTCCGCAAACTTACTTTGACCATGCGGTCGACCAGAGGAATGAGCAAGATGATGCCGGGACCGCGGTCACCGACCAGACGTCCCAAGCGGAAAACGACGCCGCGCTCGTATTCGCGCAGCACTTTGATGGCGCTGGACAGCAGCAGAACCAACAGAATGATCAGAATGACAAACGGCTGGATGACCATAGTTGCCTCCTTATGTTTTATGATTTCAGTTTGCTCACTTTGAGAATCATGCCTTCCACAGCGACCACCTGAATCGGCTCCTCCCGCCGGATCGCCTCTTCGCTGTACGCCGCCCAGATCTCTCCGTGCACTTTGACGTTGCCCCGGCCCTGGATGTCGGAAAGCGCGACACCGATTTCACCGACCAGTCCCTCCTGCCCGGTCGTCGGCTTGCTCAAGCGCGCCTTGAGAGCCATGCCCAGAGCAAAGACAAAAAAAGCGGCTGTCGCCAGGGTGACGGTGATGGCCACCCGCCAGTCCACTTTGACCGGAAAGCCGGGCGCTTCATCAAACAGCATGATGGAACCCAAGAACATGGCGATCACACCTCCGATGGATAGTACGCCGTAGCTGGTCACTTTGACCTCCAGAATAAACAGAATGACGGCAAAAAGTATCAACGCCAGGCCGGCTGCGCGCAAGGGCAATGTTTGCAAAGCAAAGAAGGCCAGGATAATGAAAATGCCGCCCACCACACCAGGCAAAACGGCGCCGGGATTGGAAAGTTCGAAAAAAAGCCCATAAAACCCAAGCATCATCAGGATATAGGCGATGGTGGGATTGGATATCTTGTACAACAGCCGATGGCGCCAATTCATTTCCTCCACCACCACGACGGCGCCGCGGGTGTGCAGCGTCAGGGATTTTTTTTCCAGCGTCAGGGTGCGTCCTTCCAGCCAGAGCAAAAGACTGTCTTGGGTGCTGCAGATTCCATCGATGATGTTCTTCTGCAAAGCCTCCGTCTCAGTAATGGCCACACTTTCACGCACCGCTTTTTCCGCCCAATCGGCGTTGCGGCCGCGCTTTTCCGCGATGCCGCGGATCCAAGCCGAGGCCCAGTTGGTCACCTTGTGGCTCATTACCGCTGAGGTGTCCGCCTGGCCGGATCCGACGCTGACTGGATGGGCGGCGCCGATGTTTGTGCCCGGCGCCATGACAGCGATATGGGCAGCCAGCGTGATGAACACGCCGGCGGACACTGCGCCCGATCCGGCCGGCGCGATGTACACGACCACCGGAACGGGGCTGCTCATCATCTTTTTAACGATGGACTTGGTCGATTCAAGCAGTCCGCCCGGTGTATCCATTTGGATGAGCAGACATTCATACTGCCCGGCCGATGCCTTGTCGATGTTCGTTTCAATGAATGCCGCAGAAATCGGATTGATGTCGCCCTCAATGGTGATTTTGAGCACCTGGTTTTCCGCTGCCGGGGCCGCAGCCGCCCAGAGCGCGCCCAGCAGAAATAGCAGGCGTAATTTGGAAATCATCGGATGGAACACCTCCCTTCAAAAAAATATTAAGACCCTTGCCATTTTTCACTTGACTTTTATTGCAGGAATTGACACATTAAACCAGGCATCAGACAATAAACCCTGTATGTCGACGCACGCGCAAATTTGAACCAACACCTATCACTTGGGAGCGAAGCTCTTTTTACGTATTACAGGCCTCCGTTTTCCTTCGGGAAAAATGCAGTGGAAGTAAAAAATTAAAAGGCAGCACCCATCATATTTGCAGCGGTTCAATAACCGCCTTGCGTCCCATACAGGGTTTTTTATACCCGTCTGAGATCAGCCAGGGCGGTTTCACAATCCGGCTGCAGCATAAAATAACTGTCCAGATGCATACGTGCAAAAATCTCCCGCATCATATTTAACAATCCGCACACCACCAGGATTCCTCCCCGCTTCAGAATTTTATCCCGCGCCAGAATCAATACGCCTAAGCCTGCGCTGTTCATCATATTGACCCGACTTAGGTCAATGATCACTTTAAGCGCAGCGCTGTCGAGGATGTGAATGATCTCTTCACGGAATTGCTCGCTTGTTTTAAGAAAAACCCGTTGGGGCAGCACCCGGATTACGGTGATCCCTTCACAAAGCTCAACCGATACGGTGGCATAGGCCATGATGCACTCCCTCTATTAAAAGATCCCGCTTCGGTCCAGGCTGCGGTATTGAACCGCTTCGCCCACATGCTCGGGCCGGATCACCTCGCTGGCTGCCAGGTCTGCGATGGTGCGCGCTACTTTGAGAATCCGGTCATAGGCACGCGCCGACAGACCCCAGCGGGTGATGGCGGTTTTCAGCAGCTCATCCCCCTGATCATCGATTCGGCAGTATTTGCGAATGTCGCGGGATTCCATTCGTGCGTTGCAAAAAAGGCGCGGATGGCGTCTGAATCGCTCAAGCTGTCTGTGCCGAGCGGCGGATACGCGGCGACGAATGGCCTCTGATGTCTCTTCAGCGCTCTGCTCGCTCAGCTCTTTATATTTCACCGCCGGCACTTCCACATGCAGGTCAATGCGGTCCAGCAGTGGTCCTGATATGCGGGAGAGATACCGTTGGATCAGCAACGGCGTGCAATTGCATTGATTATTGGGATCCGTGTGATAGCCGCACGGACAGGGATTCATGGCCGCCGCCAGCATGAATTCGGCCGGATAGGTCAATGACAGCATCGCCCGGGCGATGGTCACTTTGCCATCCTCCAGCGGCTGGCGCATGACTTCAAGTACATTTTTTTTAAATTCCGGCAGTTCATCCAGAAACAGCACGCCGTGATGTGCAAGGCTCACCTCGCCGGGTTTGGGGATGGTTCCGCCGCCGATCAAACCCGCATCACTGATGGTGTGATGCGGCGATCGAAACGGTCTGGTGGCGATCAATGCTTCGTCCGCAGATAGTAATCCGGCTACAGAATGAATTTTGGTTGTTTCCAGCGCTTCTTCCAAAGTCATGTCAGGCAGAATGGTGGGAATGCGCTTGGCCAGCATGGTCTTACCCGAACCCGGCGGACCGATCATCAGAATGTTATGACCACCGGCGGCGGCCACTTCCAGAGCCCGTTTCACGTGCTGCTGTCCGCGCACATCGGAAAAATCCTCCCGGTAGACGCGTGTGCGGGAAAAGAGCTGATCCATATCCATGGTAAACGGCGCGATGGAGAGCTGACCGTTGAGAAATTGCACAGCCTGATTGAGCGATTGCACCGGGATCACCTGCAGGTCCCGTGCCATGGCCGCCTCTTTGGCGTTTTCAACAGGAAGCAGCACGCCGGAGATCTGACTTTGCGCCACGCACACGGCAATAGGCAGCGCGCCATGGATAGGGCGCAGACTGCCGTCCAGGCTCAGCTCACCGAGCAGGACAAAATTCTGCAACCGATCCGGATGAACTCTTTCCAGCGCCGCCAGAATGCCCACGGCCATGGGCAAATCAAAAGCAGCGCCCTCTTTGCGGATATCCGCGGGCGCCAGATTGACAGTGATCCGTTTAGCTGGCAAATAATAGCCAGAGTTCTTGATCGCTGCTTGCACCCGCTCCTTGGATTCGCGAACCGCACCGTCCGGCAATCCCACGGTGATGAAACGAGGATCGCCGCTATCCAGGTGCGCCTCCACCTTGACGAGATAGGCGTCAATACCGAGCACTGCGCCGCTGAGAACCTGAGCCAGCATCATAGCCGATCACTCCAATGCCTGGAAAAGCCCATACGGAAATGTACTGTTTTTCATGCCAAAAAAAAAGCGATAAAATGGAGCGCCGCTTATGTTGCCTTGAGTTTGGGAGCGGCAGCTGATCATTTAGCGATCAAGGTAATGAACGCTTGAAAGCGTGCGCAAGCGTTCAGCCGCGTATTCCGCTGTCAAGTCCCGCTGAGGTTCGGCCAGCATTTCATAGCCGACCATGAATTTTTTGATCGACGCAGAGCGCAGCAGCGGAGGGTAGAAATGCGCGTGCATCTGCCAGCAGCAGCTATTTTCCTCGCCTGCAGGGGCGCCATGCCAGCCCATAGTATAAGGAAAGGAGGTTTCAAATAGATTGTCGTATTTGGCCAGCAGATTTTTCAGTAGGTCCGCCAGACTGCTTTTCTCTTCTCCTGACAACAGGTCCAGTCGCGTCACAGGCCGTTTGGGCAGGACCAGGCTTTCGTAGGGCCACACGGCCCAGAAAGGGGTCACGGCGACCCAGTCTGCATTTTCCAGGATAACCCGCACTCCGAGACGCAGCTCCTGCTGCAGGTAATCCAACAGCAGAGGAGCACCGTGGGTTCGATAATACTTCATCTGACTGGCCGTCTCAGCGAAAAGCTCGTTGGGGATAAAATCTCCAGCCCAGATCTGTCCGTGGGGGTGCGGATTGGAGCATCCCATCATCTCCCCTTTGTTCTCAAAGATCTGCACCCAGGCATACTCTGCGCTCAATTCGCTCCATTGTCGGCACCAGACCTCGATCACTTGCAGAATTTCCTCGGCGGGCAACATGGCCAACGTCTTGTCATGCTGCGGCGTGTAGCAGATTACGCGACAGGTGCCACGGCATCCTTTATAGCGGATCAGCCCTTCATCAACCGCGCTGGCCGGCGTATCAGGCAGCAACGCGGAAAAATCGTTGGTAAACACAAACGGACCGCTATAGCGAGGATTGATCTGATCGTGCGCCCGTTTGTTTCCCGGACAAAGATAACAGGCTGGGTCATACCCGGGCCGCTGGGCCTGAGCGCCGGTTTCCATTTTTCCCTGCCAAGGCCGCAGGTTGCGATGGGGCGAAACCAGCACCCATTCATCGGTTAAAAAATTATAGCGGCGGTGCGGATGTTCGTTAAAGTTAATCATAGGACCCTCTCTGCAGCTCGTATAGAAGCCGAATCTCTTCCCGCCAGTGTTGCGAGTTGGGCGTTTCCAAAATCATAGGCAGCCCATCCAGCAGTGGATCGTTCATCAACAGGGAAAATGCTTTTATTCCCAGAAAGCCCTGGCCGATGGCGGCGTGGCGGTCCACCCGGCTGTTGAAAGCGGATTTGGCGTCGTTCAAATGCAGAGCGCACAGACGGCCGCGTCCGATGATTCGATCGAATTGCTTCCAAGTAGAATCATAAGAAGCTTGGTCGCGAAAGTCATAGCCGGCGGCAAAGGCGTGACAGGTATCCAGACACACGCCGATGCGCGAAGAGTCCTCCACCTGCGAAATGATCTCCGCCAGCTGTTCGAATTCATAGCCTAGATTGCTGCCTTGTCCAGCGGTGTTTTCCAACAATATTTTGACGGAATGGGTCTTGCCAAGAATGTGATTGAGGGAAGCGGCGATCCTGCGCAGACAGCGGTCAATTTGCATCAAACGCAGGTGGCTGCCGGGATGGATATTGATAAGCTGAATGCCTAACTGCTGGCAGCGCTTCACCTCGTCCAGCAGTGCGTGGCGCGATTTGGCCAGGCCGCTGGACTCCGGATGCCCCAAGTTGATCAGATAGCTGTCATGGGCTACGATATGGGCGGAAGAAAAACCGTATTGAGCGCAGCGCTCAATAAAGACGCGAATGCTTTCGTCCGACAAGAGGCCGGTTTTCCATTGTCGCTGGTTTTTAACAAACATGCCAAAGGCTGAAGCGCCGATGGCTGCGGCGTTCAGCGGCGCCTGCTGCACGCCGCCTGCGATGCTGATATGGGCGCCGAGTTTTTTTTTCGATTTCATGAGATGGGGCGATCCATACTGTTCTGGGCCGGCTGGAAGAACTTGGAAGACAATATAGGAATATTTCGTTAAAAATCCATACATTTGCGGAAAGGAATTGGTTGATTATTGCGCGAAACATTCCTATCATTACCCGGTGCGACCAATCAACCGTCCTGAATCGATAAAAGAATATACAAAATGAGGTGACCTAACATGACAACAAAATGGCTGCCCTTATTGATGGCTCTCTCGGTGTTTGCGTGCGGCAGAAACAACGCTCCCCAGACGATTGACTTGACGGAAAGCTGGCGTTTTTCTTCGGATCCCGACAACATCGGCGTGACTGAAAAATGGCATACCAAGCAATTAGACGATTCCCAATGGGCTGTGTTGAGCGCAGGTCAGCGTTGGGAGGATCAGGGCTATGCTGGGCTGGATGGAACCGCTTGGTACCGAAAATCCGTCGAGATTCCACCCGACTGGCAGGGTAAAGATATCTGGCTGAAATTCGCCGGCGTCAATGACGCTTACGAACTGTTTGTCAATGGCAAAAGTGTGAGCTTTTTTGGTGAAGCAAACATCAGCTTTGCCAGCAAGCCCTCGTTTTCACTTATATCCGACTATTTGGAATATGGCAACACCAACCTTATCGCGGTTAAAGTATCAGACTGGGGCAACAGCGGCGGCCTGTGGCGCTCGCCGGTTCTACTGACTACAGATAAAAGCAAAGTGGACAATATATTGGGGCCTCTGTCCCCGGAACAGTATACCGCCGAGAGTCTGGGATACGAGCTCTATTGGGAGGATCAATTCGACGGCGATCAACTCGATCCTGAAAAATGGGCGGTCCGCGGCATCGGCCCGCGCGCTGCCGGCTATGTATCCCCTGAAGCGGTCAGAGTAAACAACGGCTTTCTCGAGTTATTGGCCCTTCAGCGCGGCGATTCTATCATGGTGGGCGCCGTTGGTACACAAGGCCGTTTCATGACAAAATATGGATACTTTGAGTGCCGGGCTCAGCTGCAGAAATCACAGGGCAATTGGGCGGCCTTTTGGATCCAATCCACCGAGATCGCCAAGGGGGAGGATCCGGCCCGTTATGGTGTGGAGATCGACATCATGGAACATTTTAAAAAAATGGGTCAGGACATCGTTTCGCATAACATCCATTGGGCTTATGGCCCCAATCAAAAAACCGTGGGAGCGCTGGAGAGCAAACGTGAGGGCGTGACAGAGGGATTTCATACTTTTGCCGTGGAATGGACCCCTGAGAAATATGCCTTTTTTATCGACGGCTGCAAGTATCACGAATTGACCCACCCCATCTCGCACATCGAGGAATATCTCATTCTCAGCATGGAGCTTCCTAACAGCCGGGAGGACTTGAAGGACGCTGTGTTTCCGGACTCGTTCATCGTCGATTATGTTAAAGTGTTTAAAAGATCAGCGGAGACTCCATCGGGACGCTGATAATCTCTATATCAATACGTTTTCTTTGCACCGCCCGAAACGATAAAGGGTCGGCTATTATGTTATAGCTGACCCTTTTAGATTGGTCGGGGCGAGTGGATTCGAACCACCGACCCCTTGACCCCCAGTCAAGTGCGCTAACCGGACTGCGCTACGCCCCGATCAAATTTATTCAAGATCTCAAGCATCTCTTGAAGTCCCAGATAAATCTCGTTCAGCAGCTCGTCTTGCTTAACTTCCTTAAAGAATAAATTCAATTGAGGATCGTTTTCGTTCTTAAGCTGTTTGAGGCGCTGACGTGCTCCATCAATGGTATACTTGTCATTGTAGAGCAACCGCTTGATCATAAAGACGGTCTTAATGTCCGCTTTACGATATATACGGTTTCCTGCCGAGTTTTTGGCAGGTTTGAGTTCAGGGAATTCAGTTTCCCAAAACCTCAGGACGTACGGCTTTAAACCGGTAATTTGGCTTACCTCGGCGATGGAGTAGTAAAGGCGCTTGATGGCTTTATCTTCCATCCCTTTTTTTACCTGAGGATCGAACTCTTTTTCTTCCAGAGAAAATAGTGATAATTGCTGCAATAATCAAGCACTATCTTTTAATGGCCCTGATGCCGTGCTTCACTAAAACCGTCCCATCTGAGCATACATCAAGCATTCTCTGCATAAATTTATAAGATTTTTCATATTTAGCAAGAATTTTATGCAAAAAGGTTCTCTGGTTGTCAAAATAATAGATGCCAAGACGCTGCCTGCCAAAAGGTTGATTCACCGGGTCGTTTCCTCTGGACATCACCACCCCTCCCTCATACCCAGCCTGCTGGCAGAGTTGCACGACCTGCTTGTTGCTGTTGCCGAATGGGAACGAGATGTAGCGTACCCGGATTCGCAGCCGTTTTTCAATGATGCGCTTGGAAAGGACTAATTCACGCAGGCAATGAGCGCGATCGATCCGAGTCAGGTCATTGTGATATAGAGAATGGGATTCAATCTGCCACCCAGCTTGATGTAACGCTTCAAGCTGCGGCCAGCTCAGATGGCGAAATCGAATGCTGCCGAAATTGACATCCCAAGCATCGAATTGACCGACATACCCGGCGATGATGAAAACCGTAGCTTGAATATTATGCTTTTGCAGAATGGGAAAGGCGTATTGGTGGATCGAAGCATAGCCATCGTCAAAGGTAAGGGCGATACTGGAAGGAGACGGCCTGTGAATATATTCATCCAAGGTGACGAAAGAAAATCCGCGGTGCAGAGCTAGATCGATCTGTCGGCTGAACTGTTGTGGGGACACGCGGGTGATAGCCAGATCAAAATCCGGTTCCACCATATGATACGCCAATATCGGCAAGGCAACTCCTTTTCTAGGCTGCGCATGGGATCCAGCCGATTGTGCCGCACGTGGACCGTCGACTCAACTTTGCGGTACAATCAAGCAGTGAGCGAATTTCTCCGGATGCAGGTATTTTTCGATAAGATCGCCCATCTGCTGCAGCGTCAACCGATCGATTTTTTGCAGCACTTGTTGAATCGAGAGATGATCAGCCCCATAAATCTCGTTTTCACCGATGCGGCGCATGCGCGAGGCGCTACCCTCCAAACCGAGAATCAAGCTGCCCTTGGCCTGGGATTTGATCATATCGAGCTCCTGCTGACGGATCTTTTTTCGATGCAGCAGAGCGAGTTCATTATTCAACAGGTCCACGGATCGATTCAGCTTAGCCGCTTCACATCCAAGATAGATGCCGAACACGCCGGTGGTGCTGAGCAGATCGACAAAACTGTAGACAGAGTAGGCAAAGCCAAACCGTTCGCGAATGTTCTGGAACAACCGAGAACTCATGCCGCCGCCGAAAATGCTGTCCAGCAGCAACAATCCATACTTGTCCTGATCGGTATAAGCGCACAGGTGAACGCCCATGGCGATATGGGCCTGTTGCAAGGTGGGAAAGGTGTGGATCATCCGGCGTGGATAGGTTGTTGGAACAGCCGCGACCGGCGGCGCCGGCTTTCCGCCATCGAGCACGGAAAAACAGCGTTCCACCATTTTGACGAAAGACGGGTGGCGGACATTGCCGGCCGCAGCAACGACCATGCGTCCAGCGGTGTAGTGTTTTTTAACATGGCGAACAAAATCACTGCGCCGGAACGATTTGACTTGTTTCGGCGAACCGTAGATCATATGACCCAAGGGGTGATCAGGAAATAATTGCAGATAGAGATAATCCAATGCGGTCTCCTCAGGGTCCTCCAAGGCGTGGTTGATCTCGGTTAAAATCACGTTGCGCTCCAGCTCGATGTCCCGCGACGCCAAGCGGGGATACAGCAGCAGATCGGAAAGCACCCGCACGGCGATTTCAACGTGTTCATCCACTACATGAGCGGTAAAGACCGACAGCTCTTTGCCCGTGCTGGCGTTAAGGCTGCCGCCGACAGACTCCAAGCTCTGTGCAATCTCCCGGGCAGTGAAATGTCGGCTGCCTTTGAACAGCATATGCTCGAGAAAATGCGAGAGACCTTTCTCTTGTTCCGTCTCGTCGACAGATCCGGAGCGAACCCAGATGCCGAGGGAAATAGAGCGCATGCGAGGCATGGAATCGGTGATGATGCGTAATCCGTTATCTAAGCGGGTTTTCTGTATCATAAAGGCGTGCGCACTCTCTTTCGGAGGTAAAAACATAAACCTTCCATAGTTCGTGAACTATGGAAGGTTTGAGCGGCATACAAGCAAAGATAGTTGCTATTCTATTCGGCTTTGTCGTTTGCCGGCGCCGGCAGCAGCGCTTTGCGGCTAAGATCCACGCGGCCTTCGTTATCGATTTTGATGACTTTGACCTTGACCTCGTCGCCGATGCGAACGACGTCCTCCACCCTGCCGACCCGTTTGTGATCCAGTTCAGAGATATGAACCAGACCCTCTTTGCCGGGCAACACTTCCACAAAAGCGCCGAACTTCATGATGCGCTTTACGCGTCCGCTGTACACAGCGCCGATCTCGACCTCCGCGGTCATATCGCGGATGATGCCGGCGGCCTTTTCACCAGCCTCTGGATCCACAGAGGCGACGATCACCGTGCCGTCATCGGAGATATCGATGGCCGCTCCGGTTCTCTCGATGATCTCGCGGATGTTCTTGCCGCCGGGACCGATGACCTTGCCGATCGAATCCACCGGGATCTTGATCGACAGGATGCGTGGCGCATAGCGAGACAATTCGGGCCGCGGCTGGGCAAGAACCGTGGCCATCTTGTCCAGCAAGAACTGACGGGCTTTTTTAGCGCGATTCAGCGCTTCGCGCATGATCTCCGTCGAAATGCCGGTGATCTTGATGTCCATCTGAAATGCGGTAATGCCGTTGCGCGTGCCGGCTACCTTGAAATCCATGTCGCCCAGATGATCCTCGTCGCCGAGTATATCTGTGAGGATGGCGATGCGATCGCCCTCTTTGATAAGGCCCATGGCGATGCCTGCCACGGCATCCTTAACCGGAACGCCGGCGTCCATGAGAGAGAGAGAACCGGCGCAGACCGTGGCCATGGAGGAAGAGCCGTTGGATTCGAGCACATCCGAAACGATGCGCAGAGTATAGGGGAAAACTTTATCTCCCGGAATGACGGGTTTAAGCGCCCGTTCCGCCAGATTGCCATGCCCCACCTCCCGCCGGCTGACGCCGCGATTCGGCTTGACTTCGCCGGTGCTGAAGGAGGGAAAATTGTAGTGAAGCATATAGGTCTTGCGGAATTCACCTTCCAGTTCTTCGATGCGTTGTTCATCGATTTTGGTGCCGAGCGTGGTTGCGGCCAGCGCCTGAGTCTGACCGCGAGTGAACAGCGCGGAGCCATGAGCGCGCGGCAGGATGCCGACTTCGATGGAGATATCGCGGATCTGATCCGGATTGCGGCCATCCAAACGCTTGTTTTCGGTCAGCACCATACGGCGCATGGCGTTCTTTTCAGTTTCGTGGATAATTTCCTTGATCGCGTTCTCTTTTTCCGGATATTTTTCAGCCAGAGCGGTTTGGATCTTTTCTGCCAGCGCCTGAATGCCTTCGCGGCGTTCGCTCTTTTCCGGGATGCGGATGAGCGTCTCCAGCTCCTGGCTGCATAGGGCGATTACCTCCTTTTGCAGTTCCTCCTGGCTTTCCGCTTCCGGCATCGCCTTTTTCACCTTGCCGGATTCACCGACAACCTGGTTCTGCAGCGCGATGATCTTGCGGATTTCCTCGTGACCAAAGGACAGCGCACGGACCATCTCTTCTTCCGAAATTTCCTGTGCTTCCCCCTCCACCATGATGATCGATTCATCAGAGGCGGCGATGACGAGGTCGATGTTGCTCTTTTCCAATTCCTCAAAGGTCGGATTGGCGATCAATCGGCCGTCGAGGCAGGCGACGCGGACGCCCGCGATCAGGCTTTTAAACGGAATATCCGAAAGGCCCAAGGCCACCGAGGCTGCGGTGATGCCCAGCACATCGGCGTCGTTGACCTTGTCGGCAGACAGCACCCAGACGTTCATCTGAATTTCATTTCGGAATTTTTTATCAAACAGAGGCCGGATGCTGCGATCGATGAGTCGCGCACTGAGAATTTCATTTTCCGAAGGCTTGCCTTCGCGTTTGAAAAATCCGCCGGGAATTTTTCCTGCGGCGTACGCCTTCTCGCGATAATCCACTGTCAGGGGGAAAAAATCGCGATCCTCTGCCGGCTTGTCGTCCATGACGACGGCGGCGAGCACAACCGTGTTTCCCAACTGCACCCAGGCGGCGCCGTTGGCTTGTTTGGCGAGCTTGCCGGTTTCGATGATAAAAGGTTGACCGTTAAACTCGATCTGTTTTGTAACTACCATGAATCCTCCAAGTAGAATGAAGGCTACGGCGCGCGAGGCGAACGGGATGAGGATTTTTCGATAGGTAGGTCGAAATCATCTCTGCCGTGCAGAAATCATTTCGGCCTACAGGTTTTTCGATGAACCCTCTCCGGCCCAGGCGTCGCAGCGTGATATGAAAAAGCGCCGGCATCCCCAACAGGGGCCTGCCGGCGTAGAATTAAACCATTACTTGACAGTCGCCGCCGTATCCGGCTCGGCTGCAGGTGTTTCCAAAAGCTGCTTCAGGTCGATCTTTATTTTATCCCGTAGATCCTTGGTTACAGAGTAGACCGCGGGATCGGCCCCGCTCTTGACGAACCATCCGTCCTTGCTGTCCCTTCGTCCCATAAAGAATTGATCGAGAAGGCGATCGTCTTGGTAGAGCTCAAAAGCCATCTGCGGGGAGTCCAGACCAAATGGCCGTAAAGCAGTCGGAGAATCGTCGACGAAAGCGACGGCGTTCATCAATTCCAGCTCCGAGACCAGCGAGCTGATCTTCCACCCTTTGATGCCCAACGGCTGCGGAGAGACCATAGTCCATGTTTTGGTGGTGTCTTTAACAAACACAAAAGTGCTGTCATTTTGCCGAACCGTCAGGCGGGTGACATCAGAGGCATTGAAATGGAGGATCTTTTTCGAACGCACATCTGCCAGCGATACTTGCAGACGATGTACAAACGCCGTATCCACTTTAAAAACCGGCCGGCGGGAAAGATCGCGCGCGAAGAATTGATCGCCGCTCTGCTTGCCGATGGTCAGGGTTTTCTGCGCCCGGTTCTCGCCGAGAAAAACCGTGAACGTTAAAGCCGGCGCATCCAGCCCATAGGACTTGAGTTCTATAGGATTTTCCTCCTCATAACTGGAGACGCGCTGGCTGCTGACTTTGGACAGCAGATCCGTTATTTTGGCCGCGTCAGCCCTAAGGGCTTTAGGCCGAGTGATTTTCCATTCCGCGCCCTCTTTGACAAACGCCAGGTGTTCGGCGCCGTGCTGAAGCGTGGCCTCACGGACCTGAGCCTGCTCAAAAGCGAGCACGCTTTTGTCCCTCAGGTCAAAAAGCGATTTTTCAATGTTGGTCTTCAGACTGGTCGTGGTCAAAAAAACATCGTCAGAGCCCGACTTGTGCGCATAAACAAAGGAGCCGGTCGGATTGGTTTCGCCGACGTAAAAAGTGTCGATCTGCGACGAGTGGCGCACGATCAGTCGCTTGTGTTCGGGCTGCAAGCCGAATTCGCCGTACTCTGACGGATCCGAGGAAACGATCCGTTCGGTTTTAGCCCAATCAAATAAGTTGGCAATGGCATCTAGAGCTGATTTATCGCCGAGAGTCTGAATCGGGCTGACAATCCGCCATTCTACGCTGTCTCGAACCGCATGGAAATTCCCTGGTTCCAGCCAGAGTTCCTGGATCTGGCCGGAGGAAAGGTTAAGAAGTTTTTCGTTCGCCTTTTTCGACTCTTCTTTTTTTACATCCCGTTTGTTCAGATAGGTCACACTCCAGATGCCCAGAGCCAGGATCACCAGAAGGATCAGGGTGTTTCTGAACCGCATAAGCTGTTAACTCCTATTTCTATAAAAAAATCGTTGTAGTGAAGCCGCGGTCGCGATGCCGTGGATTTGCGTATTTTGAAGAGTAAGACAGGGCGCGCCCTCCGCCCTGTCTTGTATCTTTATTTTTTCCTGCTTCGGTAGACCCAGACGCCGGCAGAAAGAATGAGAAGCGGCATGACGATCACGCCGAGATAGAGCAGAATGCGTGATTGTTTCTGGGTCAGGTTGAGGCGCCGATCTTCCGGGTCTCGCGCCCGAATGGAAATCAGATCCTCTTCTTCCGCCAGCCAATTCACGGCGTTGAGAAAAAAGTCGCCGTTGCCCTGCACCTTGAAATAGCCGTTGCTGCAGAAATCAGAATCGCCGATAACCGCCAGCCGGGCTTTGCGAGGACCGGATGACAAGTCCAGTGCAGAGGCCTTAGTTGGCGCGCCGGTCAACGTTTTTTCCGCCACGGCGAACACAGTCACCGGTCCTTTTAGATCCACGCCGTCGTCGTAGCTGATTCTGTCGGACGTGAGCGGACTGGTTTCCGCCCAGCTCTGCGGACTGGTCTTGGCAATATCAGTGACGGTCACGCCTGACGCAGTCTCGCTGGAACGGGACACCGAGCGCGCTTCCGGGAAAAATGTCATCACGTTGAAATCTTTGGTGATGGCATGTTTCTCATATTGAGAAACAATGGGAATTGTCGGACCGGCGCCAAAGAGTTGGCCGATGCCGGATGCGTCGATCACAATGTCCTTGCCCAGTTTCACCCCCCAGGCAGAGAGAAAGTTGGCGTATCCATCGCCGGCATCGGGATCGAGAAGCGCCAGTACATTGCCGCCCCGTTCAAGATAGCGGGTGATCAGATTTTCCTCTTTGGGAAATAAATCGGTGGTAGGCCCACTCAGGACCAACACCGCGCAGTCCTCCGGAATGCTGTCGCGTTCCGCCAGGAGGATTTTTTCCACCTGATAGTTCTGCTGGACAATGGCCTCTTTGGCAAACGATAGTCCGGTTTTCTCAGACAGGTCCGGATCCTTTTCGCCATGACCAGTGGTGAAATAGATCTTTTTCTCCCCTTCGCGCGTGACTTTGATCAGAGCGTTAGTCAGGCTTTCTTCCTGGAGTTTTTCCAGCCGTTCCTCTTTGCCCTCGCATTGTAGGATCATGGTGCCGTAGGAGCGTACCTGATGTTTTTTGGCCAGACCGGGTTTTTTGTCCGGATCGGTGATCTCAAAACTGAAGCGCTGCGAATAATTGGCGTACTCGGCCAATAACTCATTGGCCATTTGATCTTCACCGGCTTTGAAAAAGCCGTACACTTTGACGTCTTTATCCAGACTCTTCAGCACTTTGCGGGTTTGGTCCGCCAGGCTGAATTGACGTGCCGCCGTGGTGTCGAGGCGATAATTGAACCGCGACAGCAGGATATTGACGACAATGAGAAGGCCGATGACCACGAGGATCATCAACAACGCATTGGAGCCGAACTTGGCGGAACGGCTGCTCAACCCCGCTTTAATGTCCTTGAAATGAACGACGGCATAAAATATCAGCAGGGCCAGACCGATCAACGCCGGCACGATGCTGGCGGCGGTGAATAGGCCGTTGATGCTGTACAGCGCCAGTCCGATCAAAAGAAGCGCCAACCCCGCTAATCCTGAAATCGATGCGTATTTTTTCATCATCTTCCCCTCCATTTGGCTGACTCGATGGATACATAGGAAAGGAAAAGGCCGGCGGTGATAAAACTGAGATAGAACACCACATGCTTGGTATCCAGCACGCCCTTGGCGAAATCATCAAAATGTTCGATGAGAGAAAAATTCGCCAGGACTTTGCCCACCGCAGGATTGACGGCGCCCGATATCCAGCCGATGGCCCAGAAAAACAGAATAAACATATAGGTGATGGCCGCGGCGATGATCTGATTATCGGTGATGGTGGAAAAAAACACGCCAAAGGCGATATAGCTCAGTCCCAACAGAAAAAGGCCCAGATAGCCTGTAAGGATCGGGCCGATCTCTGGCTTACCGTAAAAGAAAAGCAGCAGCACGTTCAGCGCTGTAAAGAGCAACATGATCAGGCTCAAAAGCGCGGCGGCGGAAAATTTGCCGAGGATGGTCTGGCTGTTGGTGATCGGCGAGGTGAGTAAAAGTTCGATGGTCCCACTTTTCTTCTCTTCCGCAAACAGCCGCATGGTGATCAACGGCAGAAAAAAGATATAAAAGAGGCTCAAGTTGTGCAGGATGGGTCGAATCGCCATCATGTTCACATTCATATTACGCGGCGCCATCCGGTAATATTGCGCCTGCATGTCGGCCTGCATACAATATTGGACAAAATTGGTGACGATCAGATAATAAAAAATGCCCGCGATGATCAGAAACATGGCGATAACCACATAGGCAATCGGCGATGAGAAGTAGGACTTGAGCTCTCTATTCAAAACGGCTAAATAGTTTCTCATGAATTCCCAACCTCCTCTTTAGTCGTTAATTGCAGGAACACGTCCTCCAGACTCATGCCCTCCGGCTTCATCTCAAAGAGCTGCCATCCCCGATCGATGACGGTTTTAGCCAGCAGCGGCCGGATTTCCGAGTCTGATTGACTTTCGACTTGAAAGCCGGCAGTCTTATCGTTGGTCAGGACCGTGGTTTTAACCACGCCCGGCAATTGCGCCAGGGCTCGGCGGACGTCCTCCACCGGGCCTCCCACCTCCAGGTATAGCCGTTGGTTTCCGGCCAATTTGCGCGTGAGGTTGTCCGGCGTATCCTCTGCTACCACTCGGCCTTTGTTGATGATCACGACCCTTTCGCAGGTCATGCTGACCTCAGGCAGGATATGGGTACTGAGGATGATCGTATGGGTGCCGGCCAGGGATTTGATCAACTGACGCACTTCAATGATCTGCTTGGGATCCAATCCGATCGTCGGCTCATCGAGAATAAGCACATCCGGATTGTGCACCAGCGCCTGAGCAAGGCCGACACGCTGTTTATACCCCTTGGACAACGTTTTGATCACCCGCCCGGATACCGTTTGGATGCCAACCTTATCCATCACCTCGGCCACCGCTTTCTTGCGGTCCCGGGGATCTACGCCTTTGATCTTGGCGACAAAATCCAAATAATCGGCTACACGCATCTCCATGTACAGGGGGGGATTCTCCGGCAGGTACCCAATGCGTTTACGCACCTGCATGGACTGATCCTGTACGTCGTAGCCAGCCACCTTTACCGTTCCGGAGGTGGCCGGCATATACGTGGTCAGAATCCGCATGGTGGTTGTTTTGCCGGCCGCATTGGGCCCCAGGAAGCCTAGAATCTCTCCCTTGTCAACCTGAAAAGAGATGTTGTCGACAGCCATCACTCGACCATAGAATCGAGTCACCTGACGAACATCGATCATCGAGCAGTCCTCCTTTCTTCAAGCTAGATTATCAGCCGATGAGGGTTGTGCTGAAAAGGGTTGCCGAGACTTTATCGACGGATGCCCAGTTCCTGGATCAGATCACGGTAAAGGGCGATGTCCTTGGACTTGAGATAATCCAGCAAACGCCGACGACGGCCGACCATGCGTAAAAGGCCGCGACGGGAGTGAAAGTCTTTTCCGTGCACCTGAAAATGTTTGGTCAGCTGGTTGATGCGCTCAGTCAACAGGGCGATTTGCGCTTTGGCGCTGCCGGTGTCCTGCGCCGATTTGCCGTACTTGGCAACAATTTCAGCCTTTTGTTCTTTGGCTAATGGCATTGTAAAAACCTCCTGAATTAACGTGAGTATGTCTTGAAAAGTTCCTGGCTTTTGGCAACATCCCGATGGATTTGTTCGATTAACTGTTGGGTGGTTTCAAATTGAATATCGTCGCGAAGGACTTGAATCAGCTCAATCGTGATCTCCCGGCCCGCCATCTCCTCCTCGAAATCCAGCACATGGGATTCAATGACCAGTTCGTTCAGACCAAAGGTGGGCCGCACGCCGATATAGGTGACAGCAGGCCGATGCACCTCTTGCCAATGAAACCGGCTGAAATAGACGCCGCGCTGCGGCACCAGTTTATATATGGAATAGGGTTTCAAATTGACGGTCGGAAAACCCAGCTGGCGGCCGCGCCCATCGCCCCGGATCACCCTTCCCTGCAGGCTGTACGGTCGGCCGAGAAGCTGCGCCGCCTCTTCGATACGGCGCTCGTTCAACAAAGACCGGATGCGCGTGCTGCTGATCGCCTCGCCGTCGCGATAGACCGGCTCGACGGTGGAAACGGAAAAATGATTCACCGCCGCCATCTTTTTCAGCAAGGCCTCGTTGCCGGTGCGCGCCCGGCCAAAGGTGTGGCTGCTGCCGATAAAGATCTCGGCCATTTTCAGCCGGTCGATCAGCACTTTATCGACAAACTGCTCTGCGCTCATATCGGCAAAGCTGGGCGAAAACGGCATTATCAGCAAGCTGTCGATGCCGAGGCGGCGCAGATAAACGATCTTTTCCTCAATGGTGGTCAACAGCTGAAACGCCGGCTCCTGCATCCGCTGTACAACGATCTGCGGAGGGGGCTCGAATGTCACTACTAGCGAGCGACGGCCCACCGCGCGGGCTTGTTCCGTCATGCGCGCGATAAGCTGCTGATGGCCGAGATGAACGCCGTCAAAAGTTCCCACCGTAACGACAGCCGGTGCATCTGCAATATAGTCGTTTAAATTCCAGACGGTTTCCATGAGTTACTGCTTGCAATCTCCTGCCTGCCAGGTCTCCGGTTGGTCGATCCCGACCGCCTGCTCCAGCCGGTAAACGCCGATGCGGGTTCGAATCAATCTGCGCACAAAGCCGACAGTGCCAAGCGCATGCGCTAGATCTCGTGCCAGAGAACGAATAAAAGTGCCTTTTGAGCAGACAATTCTCAGTTCCACCACGTCACGAGATTTCACCCCAGACAGCTCGAGCTCGTAGATGTTGACGCTTCGCTCCTGAGGTTCCACGGCAGCGCCCCGACGGGCCAGGTCATACATCCGTTGACCCTCCTGTTTGAGCGCAGAATACCTCGGCGGCACCTGCTGAATGCACCCGACAAAGTGCGGCAGCATCGCTTCGATATCCTCTGCAGCGGTGGGCGGAACGTTTCGTTCAGCAACGATCCGGCCGGTGATGTCCAAGGTTTCGGTCTCGATGCCCAGATGCACCGTGGCGCGATACTCCTTTGGCTGGGTCATGAGCGCCGGCACCTGTTTAGTGGCCTTGCCTACACAAACCAGCAGCACGCCTTCGGCAAAGGGATCTAAAGTTCCGGCGTGGCCCACCCGCTCCTGTGGCCAGTGATGCTTCAAGCGACGGACCACGTCAAAAGAGGTCCAGCCGGCCGGTTTGTTGATGTTGATGATTTTTTCCAAATGGCCGTCTCCACCCTCAACCCGGCAGCACGAACTCAGTCCGGATGAGGGTACGAATCCTGCGCAGGCTATTCTGCGACCGGATCCAGGTCAGGCGGCGAATCCGTTTGATGGATTTTATTAAGAATCCGGTTAATATGATCCGCATAAGCGGCTGTATCGTCGTAATAGAAAACAAGCTCGGGCACAAATCGCAGGCTCAGACGATGGCCCAGCTCCGCACGGATGTGGCCCTGGGCTTTATGCAGCGCTTCTGTGGCCTTTTTCTGTTCGGCCTCGTCGCCCAGCACCGAATAGTATATCTTGGCCAGACGAAGATCATCGGTCACTTTGACCCTGGTGATAGTCATGAATCCCATGTCGGGATCGGCCATTTCGCGCAGAATGATCTGACTGACATCAGCCAGGATCTGAGCAGCCACCCGGTCCGCTCGTTTATAGTTCATTTAAAACACTTCCAGCTGCTGATTGGTGATCTCTACGTTATCGTCCTGTTCGACGAGATTGAATATTTGAGTCATCACCTGATCGATGAATTTGCGTTCGTTGCTGACCATGGCGACCCCCAGGACCGCGCGCTGCCACAGCTCATTGTCCTCGACCTCTGCCACGGACACGTTGAACTTGGCCCGTATCTTGTCTTTCAGGCTCTTCAGTACAAACCGTTTGGATTTGAGAGAACCGCTGTCCGGAATGAACAGCTCGATTTGGTACAGACCAACCAGCATGGTTTATTCCAGCGTCCGTTTGGTCTCAACCACGCGATACCCCTCAAAGACATCGTTGACTTTGATATCGTCGTAATTCATCAGGCCGATGCCGCATTCAAAGCCGGCAGCGACTTCACGCACGTCATCCTTGAACCGTCGCAGCGATGAGATGCTTCCGTCATGGATCAGGCGGTCATCGCGATAAACCTTGATTTTATCGCTGCGGGTCAATTTGCCGGTCTGTACATAGCAACCAGCGATAATGCCCGCCTTGGGCACTTTGAAAATCTGCCGCACCTCGACAGTGGCGGTCAGCTCCTCACTGAGACTCGGCGCGAGGAATCCTTCCAGCGCGGCTTTGATGTCGTTGACGATTTCATAAATGATTTCGTATTGACGGATGTCCACATGTTCTTTGGCCGCTAATTCGCGCGCTTTGGTGGTGGGGCGCACGTTGAATCCGATAATGATGGCGCCGGAAGCCGATGCCAGCAATACGTCCGATTCTGAAATGGCGCCTACGCCACGATGGATGATGTCCACCGCCACCTCTTCGGTGCGCAATCCCTGCAGGGTGTCGGTGATGGCCTCGATGGATCCATCCACGTCCGCTTTAAGCACCACGAAGAGTTGGCGCACCTGGCCTTTCTGGATCTCTTTGGAAATCTCGTCCAGGCTGCGTGGACGGTTGCGCAAACGGTCATATTCGCGTTGCAGCTGCTGGCGTTTGGAGCTGATGTCGCGGCTGTCGCGTTCCGACTCTAATCCGATGAGTGAATCCCCAGCCTGCGGCAGACCATCAAAGCCCAGCACCTGCACCGGCGTAGAGGGACCGGCGGCCTTGACCTTGCGTCCGCGCTCGTCGAACATGGAACGAACCTTGCCCGAGTAAGCGCCGGCGACGAACGGGTCGCCGATCTTCAGGGTGCCGTTCTGCACCAGCACCGTGGCCATCACGCCTTTCCCTCGATCCAGCCGGGATTCGATCACCACTCCTTTGGCTTTGCGGTTGGGGTTGGCCCTCAGGTTGAGCATTTCGGCTTCCAACAGAATCAATTCCAGCAATTGTTCGCAGTTCTGGCCGTTCTTGGCGGAGATCTCCACCGACTGATAACGGCCGCCGTAGCGTTCCACCAACACACCATGGTTGGCCAGCTGCATGCGGATGGCTTCCGGGTTGGCGCCCGGCTTGTCTATTTTATTGATAGCCACCACCATGGGGACGTTGGCGGCTTTGGCATGACTGATCGCTTCAATGGTCTGCGGCATAACGCTGTCGTCGGCGGCCACCACCAAGATGACGATATCGGTAACCTGGGCGCCGCGGGCACGCATGGCGGTAAAAGCCTCGTGGCCCGGTGTATCGAGAAAGGTGATCGCTTTGTTGTTGACCACCACTTCATAAGCGCCGATGTGTTGGGTGATGCCTCCAGCTTCCCCGGCGATGATGTTGCTTTTACGGATATAGTCCAACAGAGAGGTCTTGCCGTGGTCTACATGTCCCATGATCGTCACGACCGGTGGACGCGGCAACAGGTCCTCCTCGCGGTCCACCTGCTCGTTGAGTGTATCGAGCAACTCCTGATCCATATCCTGGAGCTTTTCCACCCCATAGCCATACTCTGAGGCCAGCAGGGTGATCGTGTCCATATCCAATCGTTGGTTGATCGAGACCATCATTCCGTATTCGATGCACTTTTTAATCAAGTCAGAGGGTTCCGTCTCCATCAATTTGCCCAATTCGGCCACCGACATAAACTCACTGACGCGGATGACCGAAACCTCTTCGGCCTCGATTTCTCCTTCATCGTGAGTGCGCCGTTTTTTCTTTTTAACCTTGCCCGCATCTTCCAGCGAAGCCATGGTTTGGCGGATGGAGGCCTGGATCTCCTCCTCGTTGAACGTGTGCTTCTTTTTCTTTTTAACGCGTTTATGCTTTTTATCGACAACGGCCGGAACGACCTCTTCCGCTCCAACTTTCTTTTTCTTTTTGCGTTTGCGCTTTTTCCGTTTGTCCGCCTGATCCTCTTCGTCCACCGGGACCGCTTCAGCGCGCTCTATCGTCGGAGGCAGGGAGGGCTTGGGTCTGGCGGTTGGAAGCAGAATCTCTTCTTTAGGCAGCCCAGCTCGTGCTTTGCTCTTCTCGCGCTCTTTTTCCTTTTCTTTTTCGCGCTTTTTTTCCTTTTCCTTTGCCGTGGGTTCCGTGGGTGGAATTTCGACGATTTTAACCCGTTTGCTCGGGCGCTTTACCTGCACCTCCGGTTTTTCAGCCGTCTCCTCCATGCGCGCGGCGGCTTCTTCTTTTCTGGCTGCTGCGAGTTTGGCCTCTTTTTCGTGCTCCGCCTCCTCCATCCGTGTAGCCGCCTCTCGCCGTTTTTTCATGGCGGGTATCTCTTTGGCGTACTCTTGCGCTACGCGCAAACGACGCTCCAGATCGATGGCCGCTTCTTTCTTTTTCGCTTCTTCAGCCACTTTCTTATCGCGCAGCCGTTTACGAAATTCATGTTCCTCGTCCGCAGCGACCGCCTTTTCGCCGTACTTTTCCGCCACCTGCTGCAGCGCCTCGTCGGCGACTGTGCTCATCTGGTTACGGATGTCATAGCCCAGCTTGGTGAGAAAGGCAATAAGCGCTTCGTTCGAAATGTTGTACTCTCTGGCGACTTGAAATACCCTTTTTTTGGGGGACAAAGTCTGTTACTCCCGATTAATCACGACCTGCCAACGTACCGTTGGAGAGTTCTCCAAACACGTTATTGATTATGCAACTGCAAAATATTCCTGATCTTTTCCAGGGTTTTTTCTCCGATGCCCGGGATCTCCAGCAGCGTCTCATCTTCCGCGTCCTGAACATCGCGGATCGAGTGAAGCCCCGCTTCGATGAGCAGCGTCTTTAATTTTTCGCTTAATCCTTCGACATCCTCCAACGATTTATTGGCCTCGCGTTCCTGGGCCATCATCTTCTGATAATCCTCTTCGCGGATCGTTTGAATGTCGTAGGAGGTCAATTTGCTGGCCAGCCGGCGGTTCTGGCCGCCCTTGCCGATGGCCAGCGAAATCTGTTCATCGTCCAGTACCGCGACCACGCGTTTTTCATCCTCGTAGATAAGAATGCGGCTGGGTTTGGCCGGACTGAGCGCACGGGTGATAAAGATCTCGGGCTCGCTGCTGAAATTTATGATGTCGATTTTTTCGTTGTTCAGCTCTTTGACAATAGACTGGATGCGCATGCCCTTCATGCCGACGCAGGCGCCGACGGCATCGATCCGTTTGTCGTGGGAAAAGACGGCGATTTTAGTCCGTTCACCGGGTTCGCGTGCAATGCCTTTGATCTCGATGATGCCCTCATAAATCTCGGGCACCTCTAGTTCAAACAAACGGATGATAAACATGGGATCGCTGCGCGAGACGATGATCTCTGGGCCGCGGGAGGTCCAGCGGACATCCTTGATGACGGCGCGCAGGCTGTCGCCGCGGCGATACTTTTCCTCCTTGATCTGCTCGGACTTGGGCAGGCTCAACTCGGTCCGGTCCACATTGATAAAGATCTCTTCGCGGTTCACCTGACGGATGTCGCCGATGATAATTTCGCCGATGCGATTCTTGAACTCTTCAAAGATAAGTTCCTTTTCAATCTCCTTGATGCGTTGATTGAGATTCTGCTTGGCTGAAATGATCAGCCGGCGGCCGAAGGTGGAAGGATCGATGATCTCTAAAAACTCATCGCCCAGCTCCAGGTCCGGCTCCGCGCGTCGAGCCGTCTCCAGATCAATCTCAGTCACTTCGCTGGTCACCTGTTCGACGATCAGCTTGCTCTGATAGATCTCAATTTCTCCTTTTTCCATGTTGATGAAAATGGAATAGTTGCCGTTTTGGCCGTATTTTTTCCTCAACATGTTGAGGAAAATTTCCTGCAAAATGCGGGAGAGAATCTCCTTATCGATGTTCTTCTCCTTCGCCAACAGGGAGAAGGCTTCGACGATTTCATTTTTCATGGTTTCGTTCCACGATCATTAGAATTCCAAGAGAACCACGGCTGATTGAATTCGGCCGAGCTCAACTATTTTTTCCTGCGTGCCATTTTCCATCGCTAGAAGAACGGTCTCCTCGTCCGCTTTGCGGATGCGGCCGACTAGAGTCTCCGTCGTCTCGCCAACCTGACACTGAACCGATACCAATCGTCCGATGTGACGGATAAAGTCGCGGCTGTTTTTCAACGGACGATCGACGCCGGGCGAAGAGACCTCCAGCGTGTAACGCGTTGGGATCAGATCTTTCTGGTCCAGCAGATCCGAAATTGCACGGCTGGCTTGAGAAACGCGCCGAATGCTGATGCCGCCCGGCTCATCCACCAGGATGCGCAGCAGGGTCCGCCCTCCTCGGCCATGGAGGTATAGATCCACCAGGTCGATGCCCATGTCGCTTAACACCGGTTCTATCACAGCCGTCAATTCTTCAGGTCGCATTTCCCATCCCGCCTAATAATAAAAAAGTGGGCTTTTGGGGCCCACTTTGGGATAATAATATAAAAAAAAATAAACAAGTATGCAAGAAAAAAATAGGCAATCTTCACTGCCCCAGCATGGCTAGCTGCAGAACCGCTTCATCCTTTTCGGCTGATTTGGGAAACTCGTTGACGATCCGCTGGAACAGCACTTTGCTCTGCTCGGGTTTTCCCGCCAACTGATAGCAGCGGCCGGCTTTGAAGAGAAAGAGCGGCGCATGCACTGTGGATGCATACTTTTCCGCCGCTTTGCTGTACAAAGCGGCTGCTTCAGCATATTGTTTTTTTTCTTCTAATGAGGCTGCCTGCCCACCATAGGCCGCAGCGAGGAAATGCTCGTCTCCGCTGAACGAGTCGATGAATTTCTTGTAGTTGATCCCGGCGTTATCGTAATCTTTACTCTGAAAAAAGGCATTGGCGAGATAAAAACGGGCGATTTTGCCGCTGGTCGTGCGGCCATGACTTTTAACCAGGTTGCTCAGCATGGGAATGGCTGATGACAGATTGCCGCTCTCATAGACTCGGGTGGCTTTAGCCAGCTCGACGCTGGCGCTTTTTTCCGCAGATTGGGCAGACTGAAAATAAAAGAAGACTCCCATCGCCAGCACGACCACCGCCGCCGCTCCTGCGATCAGATAGGTCTTGTAATTTTCCAGCCAAGCAGTGGCTTTGGCATAAAAGGTGACCAGCTTGTCTTCCTTGAGTTCTTTTTTCGAAAGATGTTTTCTCGGTCGTAGCATGCGGTTGGTGGTTCCCAGTTTGTGTGTTTTTTGTTATAGCTAATCAATTTAAAAATTTAGTTCGCAAAAATCAAGCAAAAAAACTCCAACCGACTGTCAGTTGGGTCTTGCCTCTTTTGCGGACACGGTGACGATCTCATAAGCGTTGCAGGAAAGCGCAGCAATGTAGAGAATATAAATCGTCATCAGCACGATTTCGCCCCACTGATAGCCGAATAGCCCCACCCAGATTCCGAACTTGATGAACAGAGGCAGAGTGAGCACGCCGATCACCACACTGCTGAGAATGGAAAAAATGAGTTTAGGCCTGTTCTCGCGGCCGCCGCTGAAATAGGCGATGATGATGATGAAAAGCCCGACGACCAGTGCGACATAAGCCACAGTCTTGTCCACTTTGAACCACTCGATGATCATCTGTTCTCGTTCGACTAGAGTGCTTGTCGAATCTGCTGGACCAGGTAGCATACGCTTTCATCCTCTGGTTGAATGACAGACTTATTTTAGCCATTCTTTGTCTGAGAATCAAGCACAATTTGCCAGCGGTTAAGCCGTCAGGAGGATCACTCTAGCATCCAGCTGAAACAGCTGCGCTTGTTGGTATGACAGGTAGGTCCGATGGCCTCGGCCTGGATCAGCAGCGTGTCGCGATCGCAATCCGTATAGATGCTTTTAACCAGCAGCCAGTGACCGGAGGTTTCTCCTTTGGTCCATAACTTTTTCCGCGACCGGCTCCAGAACGTGACCCGGCCGCTGTCAAGGGTTTGCCGCAAACTGGTTTGATTCATGTAACCGAGCATCAGAACAGCTTGATCCCCCGCATCCTGGATCACCGCCGGGATCAGGCCTTGAGAATCAAATTGCAGGGTATGGATGAATTCATCGGCCTTGAGCTTTTCAATCTCTGACATGAATGTGCCGCTCCTTTAGATAGGTTTTTACCTGGCGAATGGAATTTTCCCGATAATGAAATACAGAGGCAGCCAAGGCTGCGTCGGCATTGGCGAAATGAAACACCTGATAAATATGCTCTGGTCCGCCGCATCCACCGGACGCGATCACCGGGACAGGAACAGCACGGGCGACGGCGCCGGTCAATTCCAGGTCATAGCCGTTGCGCGTGCCGTCGCAATCCATGGAGGTGAGTAAAATCTCACCTGCGCCCAGGCGGGTCACGGTGGCCGCCCATTCGAGTGCATCCAGATTTACGGCGGTGCGGCCGCCGTGTGTGTAAACTTGCCACCCTCCCTGCGCACGGCGTTTTGCATCAATGGCCACCACCGTCGCCTGGCTGCCCAACCTTTCAGCGCATTCACGGATCAGATTCGGATTCTGCACAGCGGCGGTGTTCATCGTCACCTTGTCGGCGCCGCTGCGCAACAGCCTCTGTGCATCCGAAAAAGTGCGCACGCCGCCGCCTACGGTCAACGGCATGAACACTTGATCCGCCGTGCGTGCCACCACGTCCAGCAGAATATCGCGCTTTTCCGCCGAGGCGGTGATGTCAAGAAAAACGATTTCGTCCGCACCCTGCTCGTCATAATAACGGGCCTGCTCGACCGGATCCCCGGCATCGCGCAAATGGACAAAGTTGGTGCCCTTGACCACTCGGCCATCCTTGACATCCAAGCAGGGAATGATCCGTTTGGCCAACATTCAGCGCACTCTTTCAAAACGGCCAATCAGCGTGGCCAGATCCAGGAGACCTTCGTAGAGCGCAGTGCCGACGATAACGCCCTCGAGGTTCGCACACTTTAACTTTTCCAGTTGTTCAAAATGCTCCATTTTCGAGAAACCGCCGGATGCGATCAGATTCAGGCTGGATTGCGCGCAGAGCGCTGCAAAACCAGCCAGATCGGGTCCCGTGTCGCCCCCATCCCGGCTAATGTCCGTATAGATGATATGGCGGACTCCCAAAGCCTCCATCTCCGCTACGAAGGGCAGCAATTGTTTCTCCGACTCTTCCACCCATCCCTTGATGGCCACGCGGTTTTCTTTGGCGTCCGCCCCCACAGCCACACGGTCGGCGCCAAAACGCTCTACCGCCTGTCCGACGCCGCCAGGATCGGCAACCGCCAGCGTACCTAGGATGATGCGCGAAACGCCCAGATCCAACCATCGGGCCGCGTCCTCCAAGGACCGGATGCCGCCGCCCAGCTGGACGGGAATGTTCACAGCGGCAAGCAATTCCGTGAGCGCGTGGGCGTTGGCGTCCGCCTGGCCAAAAGCGCCATCCAAATTGACCACATGCAACCAGGAGGCGCCGGCGGATTGCCAGCGCAAGGCGGCGCGCACCGGTTGCGATTCATATTCTTTTTTACTGGAGGCTAGCCCCTGCTTCAAACGGACGCAGCGGCCGTCCATCATGTCGATTGCGGGCAGTATTCGCACAACGCTTCCTACAGGTGAATGAAATTATTCAGCAGCATTAATCCGGCTTTCTGCGATTTTTCGGGATGAAATTGTACAGCGAAAAGCGCCTGCCGGTTGAGCGCAACCGGGATCCAATCGCCATAATCGGTGAATCCTACCGACAGGGTCTCATCCTGCAGACGCACATAATAGGAATGGGCAAAATAAAAAAAACTGTCGTCCGGAATGTTGCGCCAAAGAGCGCAGGACCGATTCTGACGGACAATGTTCCAGCCCAGATGCGGAACCTTGTTTCCGGCAGGAAAGTGAACCACCGTGCCAGGCAGAACGCCCAGCCCCACAGCCCCTGGGCTCTCTTCACTGGCCTGCATCAACAGCTGCAGGCCGAGACAGATGCCGAGAAACGGACGGCCATCGGCGATCACCTGTTGCAGCGATTTGCGCAAACCCAGCCGGTCGATGGCCTCCACTGCTTTGCCAAATGCGCCCACGCCCGGCAGAATCACTTTATCGGCGCACTCGACTTGCTTAGGGGTGCTGATGATGTCGGCCTTCGCGCCCAAGTGCTCCAGCGCCTTGTGTACGCTTTTCAGATTGCCGGCGCCGTAATCGATGATGCCGATCACGCCAGTACCCCCTTGGTGGAGGGTATGCCCGGTTCACGCGGATCGACGGTCAGCGCCATGCGCAGAGCGCGGGCCAGGCTTTTCATCAACGACTCCATCATATGATGCTGATTGGCGCCGTATAAGATACCGACGTGCACAGTCATCTGCGAGTGCACGGCAAAAGCGCGGAGAAATTCAATCAGCAATTCGCCGTCGAACTCCCCCACCCGGTGCAATGGCATGCGGGGCTCGAAGATGAAAAAACCGCGGCCGCTCACATCCACCACTGCCCGGCTCAAGGCTTCGTCCAACGGACAATAGGCAAAACCGAATCGGCTGATGCCCTGTTTGTCCGCGAGCGCCTGACCGCAGGCGGCGCCCAGACAAATGCCCACATCCTCCACTGTGTGATGGCCGTCGACATAGAGATCGCCCTTGGCCTGAATGGAAAGGTCGATGAGGCTGTGCCGCGCCAGACTGTCGAGGAGATGATCAAAAAAGCCGATGCCGGTCCGGATATCGCTTTTACCGCTGCCATCCAGATCTACCGACAGGGTGATATCCGTCTCACGGGTTTTTCGTACAATCCGAGCTGTGCGCTTTTTCATGATAGGCTCGCTTTCAAGGCTTCCAGGAACCATTGGTTTTCCTCATGCCGTCCAATGCTCACCCGCAGGTGGTCTTTAAGCAACGGATATCCGCCGACATTGCGCACGAGAATACCCTGATCTTTTAAGCGGTCGAAAACCAAATCCGCGTATGGACAGTGGAACAAAATAAAATTAGCTGCAGAGGGAAACGGACGAATCGTGGGGATTCGCTGCATCTCGCTCAGCAGCCAGTCGCGTTCTTTAACCAGCTCAGAGACTTGACGCAGCATGGTTTCACGATCCTCAAGCAGCTGCATGGCAATAAGTTCAGTCAACAAATTGACGTTATAAGGCAGATTGGCCTTGCGAAGCTGATAGATGCATTCAGCCGAGGCCAGCAGATAGCCTAGGCGCAATCCGGCCAGTGAAAATGCTTTGGAAAAAGTGCGTGAGATGATCAGCTGCGGATATTTCTTTAGCAGCGGAATGGCAGTCTGACCGGAAAATTCCGCATAAGCCTCATCCAGAAAAACCAGTCCGCAGGCCTGCTCGCACAGGGTTTCCACCTGTGGCAAAGAGAGCAAAGCGCCGGTGGGATTGTTGGGCGAACAGAGGAGAATGATCCGCGGCTGTTCGCTTTGTATTCGGCGCAACGCCTCTGCCATGGGGAAAGGATCAGAAGGCGCCTGCGGCAGCGTCAGAACGTTGCCTCCATATAAAACGCCAAAGATTTCAAACAGTCCAAAAGTCGGCGGAAACAGCAGCACGCGATCGTTCTCCGCCACCGCTGCAGAGAGCACGGTTTGCAGCAGCTGATTGGAGCCATTGCCGAGAAGCACCTGATCTGATTGCAGCCCGTGCCACGAGGCGATCGCCTGTTTAAGATCGCTGGATTCGTTCATGGGATAGCGGTTCCAGGAGAGCGCCGCCGCGGTGGCCAGCACCTGTTTTTTAAACTCCGCCGGAAGGTCGAACGGACTTTCATTCTGATTCAGCTTGGCGCGCATCTGCCTTTGCGGAGGAGCAGAGTAACCCTGCAGATGTAAAACCGTTTTTTTAAAATAATTTTCCATTCTTGCTTACCCGTTTAATCACTGCCTGTGCGTGCGCATCCAATCCCTCGGCTTGGGCGAAATGAACGATCTGTTCGCTGTGACGGTTCAATGCCTCCAAAGTGTACGAGATCACGCTGCTGAATTTGACAAAATCCTCTGCCCGCAGTGGTGAGAAAAATCTGGCCGATCCGTTGGTGGGTAGAATATGATTCGGCCCCGCCCAATAATCGCCTACCGTCTCGGGGGAGTAGCTGCCGAGGAAAATGGCGCCTGCATTTTGGATGCGGCCGAGCAAATGCCAGGCGTCCTGAACATGCAATCCCAGATGCTCAGGAGCCAGTCGGTTGGCCAGATCGATGGCCTGCTGCATGGTCTGGGTCAACAGCACAGCGCCATAGTTCTGCAGCGATTGACTGAGAATTTCCGTGCGTTTTAAATTTTTCATCTGTTCGGACACTGCCTTTTGCACAGCCAACGCCGTTTTCTCTGAACTGGTGAGCAACAAGGAGGAAGCCAGCGGATCATGCTCCGCCTGGGCTAACAGGTCTGCTGCAGCGAATTCGGCATCCGCCGTATCATCGGCGATGATCACCACTTCACTTGGGCCGGCGATCATGTCCATGCCGCATTGTCCGAAGACCAGCTTTTTGGCTGTTGCGACATAAATATTGCCTGGCCCGACGATCTTGTCCACGCGAGGGATGCTGGCTGTGCCATAGGCCAGAGCGGCGATGGCCTGGCTGCCGCCGACCCGAAACACCTTTGTAACCTTGAGCTCATGGGCAATAGCCAGGATGACTGGATTGACTTCACCTTGTGCATTACACGGGGTGACCACATAGACCTCGCTCACTCCGGCTACACGGGCCGGCACTACACCCATAATCAGAGACGAGGGGTAGGCCGCCCTGCCCCCAGGCACATAGATGCCCACACGCTGCATGGGAATGACCCGCTGGCCCAACACCACTCCATCCTCTTGCCAATTGAACCATGATTTAGGAAGGCTGTTGCGGTGGAAGTCCTCAATGTTTTTGATAGATCCCTGGATCGTCTTAAGTAGATCTTTATGCAGTTTTTTATGGGCTTGAGCCATTTCTTCGGCCGAAACCTCTATTTCATCTGTGCTCAGCTCCGCTTTGTCAAACAAGGTGGTATAGCTGATGAGCGCCTCATCACCTTTATCCCGAACATCTTTGATGATCTGAAGGACAGACCGTTCGATCTCTTCGGCCATAAAAGTCCGTCGTGATTCATATTTAATCAGGAAATGGTCGATTTCCTTGTTGCGATAGATCGCAATCATGCGGCAGCTCCGAGTTTTTATAATGTAATGGTTTAATAGATCACTTTATTAAGCGGAAATTCAATAATATCCTCAGCTCCAGCCCGTTTGAGCCTTGGGATCAAATTGCGCACCGACCCCTCTTCGATGATGGTCTCGACCGCCACCCAGTCAGAGCCATGCAACGGCGAGATGGTGGGTCGTTTCATGGCCGGCAGTTCGTTCATTACGCTGTCCAGTCTGTCTCGGTGTACATTCATTTTAAGACCCACTTTGCCCTCTGCGCAGATCGCACCTTGAAGCATCATGTTAATATTTTCGATCTTTTCGCGCTTTTCTGGGTTGTTCCAGCTCTCCTTGTTCGCGATCAGCAAGGTTCTGGACTCTAACAGGGTCTCGACGATGCGAAGATTGTTCGCCCGCAATGAACTGCCGGTCTCCGTGACTTCAACGATGGCATCGACCAGGGTGGGCGCTTTGACCTCTGTGGCGCCCCAGGAGAACTCCACCTCCGCCTGAATGTGATGCTGCGCCAGATAATCGCGGGTTAAATTGACCAGTTCTGTAGCGATCCGCTTGCCCTGGAGATCCTGCACTGATTTGATGTGCGAATCGACGGGCACTGCCAGCACCCACTTGACCGGCCGCATGGTCAACTTGGCATAAGTGAGCTCCGCCACCTCGATCACGTCGGCGCGGCATTCCATGGTCCAATCTCTTCCGGTCAAACCGATATCGAAAATGCCGTCCTCGACATATTTAGCTATTTCCTGCGCCCGAATGAGGATGGCTTGAATCTCTGCATCATCAATGGAAGGAAAATAGGATCGGTCACTGACCGAAAAATGAAAGCCCGCTTTGGCCAGCAGGCGAAAGGTCGCTTCCTGCAAGCTGCCTTTGGGCAGACCGATCTTGAGCACGCGGGGATCCAGACCATTCCAATCAACCATACAATCTCCTTAAAGGGTGAACAAAGAGTGAACCGGCTCAGTAAAAAAAAAGCCCGCTGGTTAGGTTTAGCGGGCTGTTGCAGCAGTCTTGTAAAACCATACCAAATCGTTATCGGGCTCCGGGATGAACACAATGAGGATTAACGGCATGGTTATATTTATCATTCATCATTTTCATAGTCTAGTTTACGAAAATTAATTGTTAATTGCAATAAAAAAAATCAACTCCGTTCCAGCAAAGCTTTGGCTTCCCTGGCTACGATCAACTCTTCATTGGCTGGAATCACCAGAACTTGAATGGATGAAGTCGGTGTGGAAATTTTCACTTCTCCGGTTGCGTGCTGGTTGGCTTTTTGATCCAGTTCCACTCCGAGGAATTCCAGGTGCTGGCATACTCGATGGCGGATTAGAGAGCCGCGCTCGCCGATACCGCCGGTGAATACCAGAGCGTCCAGCCCTTGCAGAACCAGGTAGTAGGCGCCGATATAGTGAAGAACGCCATAGCAAAAGGTATCGATGGCGAGCTGCGCTTTCTCAGAACCCTGATCCGCCGCATCGATGATCTCTTTCATATCGCCGGATGGAATGCCGGAGATGCCGGCCAGTCCGCTCTGCGAATTGAGCACTTTGGAAACCTGTTCGGCAGACCATTGTTCCTCCTTCTGCAGAAAAAGAGGAATGAAGGGGTCCAGGTCGCCGCATCGTTTGGCATTGAGCACGCCACTCTGAGGTGAAAAGCCCATACTGGTGTCCAGCGAACGGCCGTTGCGAATGGCGCAGATGGAAGAACTGCCGCCAAGGTGACAAGAGATGATCCGCAGGGAGTCGGGCGCTGCATTTAACAACTGCGGCGTCCGTTCTGCGATCCAACGATGCGAAGCGCCGTGAAATCCATACTTGCGGATGGCATGTTTTGCCGCCAGTTCAGCCGGCAGGCCATAGGTGTAGGCGTGCGCTGGAATATCCCGGTGAAACGCAGGTTCAAAGAGGCCGATGCGCGGCACCGCAGGGATTAATTTGGCGAAAATGCGGATGGCCTTGATATAAGGCGGATTATGTGCTGGCGCCAGAAACGTGTAGGCCTCCATGGCCTGCAGAGCCGGCTCATCGAGATGTCTGCACTCCTGAATCCCTTTGCCGTGCACGGTTTTAAAGCCGACGGCTGCGATGTCCGAGAGTGCGTTCAGACAGGCATGCTCCCCCTCAGTGAGGAAACCAATGGCCGCGAGTACAGCTTGTTCATAATCAGCGTAGGAGGCTGTTCCTTGTATCTTATGGTCTTTACACTGCATCGAGTAGGAAGAGCGTTCAGACCCGATGTTTTCAATTCTCCCCAGAGCCAGCATCTCTTCGTCCTTCATCTCAAAGAGTTTGAATTTGAAAGAGGTGCTGCCCACATTGGCAATCAGTATTTTCATGGTCTGCTTACCTTGTGATCTTGGCCGCGCGAACGGCGTCCATGGCCAGACAGATCGCCCCAACCACGCCGGCGTCGTTGCCCAGGTGTGCCCGGACCAGCTTGAGGTTGCGCAGCGGCGCATCCATGGCTCGTTTCACTAATGCATTCCAGATGCGGGTCATGAACTCATCGCCGGCATCAGCCACTCCCCCGCCGATGACAAAAATCTCAGGATTAAAAATATTCGTAAAGCTCGCCAGTGCAGCGCCGAGATATTCACAGGTTTCGTCGATGACCTGCATGGCTGCTTGGTCGCCGTTTTGGGCATTGGCAAAAATCAACTCTGTGTTCACCATGGACGGCACCATTGTCCTGCTTTTCTGCAGCTTACCCACATAGTTGCGAACCATGGCCGGCGCGGAAGCATAGGCTTCGATGCAACCGACGCCGCCGCATCCGCAGGGCAACCCATTATAATCGATGGACATATGGCCCAGCTCAGCGCCTGAGAAATGCGATCCGCGAAAAATTTCATCATTGATGATCACACCGCCGCCGATGCCGGTGCCCAGGGTAATGGCGATGACATATTTATAGCCGCGTGCCGCCCCTTGCCGCACCTCGGCCAGCGCCGCCACATTGGCGTCGTTATCCGCCCAGATGGGAAAAGGATAATGTTTACCGATCTCTTTACGGATCTCTGCATCCCCCCAATCGGGCAAATTAGGTGTGTTGCCTAAAAGCCGGCATTGATTGTAATCGATGGCGCCCGGACTGCCCATACCAATGGCCGCGATCTCCAGCTGCCGTGCCTGAGCGGCTTGCGCCATTTCATCGATAGCAAAAAAAATGTTGGAAAAAATAGCCTCTTTTTTTTGGTCGCCCTGGCTGGGCCGCTTGGATTTGATCAAAATGCCGCCTTTTTCGTCAGCCAGAGCATATTTAAGAAAAGTTCCGCCCAAATCCAGACCGATATAAGCTTGATTGCGCGACTCCATACCAACTCCTGTACCTTCGGTCAGTAAATAACCCTTTGAAGAAAATAGGCAAAACTATCAAGAAAATCAATAAGAAAAGCCGAATGTCTCGATCTGCTGACAAATGCGATGATATGAATCGAGATTTCCGACATCATAATAGGGCCGGGTCATCAGAAAAGCGTAGATAGGATGCTGTTGATACAGCCAAGAGATGAAATAGCCGGGCGCATCGGGATTGCCGCCCTGGTTCAGATAAGCAGGGATCAAAGCAAGGGTGCTCTTTTGCAAAAGATAGAGCGCCGGACAGCCCAAGTCCGACTTGGGTTGAGCAGGTTTTTCTTCAAAACCGATTACACGGCTCAATGCATCCACCTGCAGCACTCCGGTGCGGCGCAATTTTTCCAGCGAGGTGATGCGAAAGGACAGTACAATGTCGCTTTTTCTCTCTGAAAAGAAGCGTTGAAAATCGGCCAGGTTAAAGGTGTAGATATTGTCGCCTGCAGAGACCAACAGATCATCGTTGATCCCTTTTGTTTCAATGGCATACCACATATCCGCCACCGCCCCCCGCCTGGTTTCATTGCTATCCGTGCCGTCATCGATTATCTCCACAGGCCAGGGCGGCGGTTCTGCAGCGGAGCGCAGTGTATTTGCCCAGGATTGAAAATGCGGAGTGAACTTGGAATTGGTCACTACATACACGGCTTCAAGGCCGGCCAGATTTTTCATATTATCAAGCAGATAGTCCAGGATCGCCTTTTTGCCGACAGTGAGCAGCGGCTTGGGGAAATCTCTGGTGAGCGGATATAAACGGGTGGCATAGCCAGCGGCGAGCACCAGTGCTTTCATAAGATACGAGCTCCATGATCCATGTTACAGACATGAATTTCAAAAACATCGGCGATGTCCGGATGACGGCGGGGGTATTCTTTCTCAATCCTGCGGCAGATGGCCGGCGCATGTTCGGGATCGATAAAGGCGATGCAACAGCCGCGAAATCCGGCGCCGCTGAATCGCGTGCCATAGACCCCGGACAGACTCCGCAGCAATTCATAGATAGTGATCAGATGTGGACTGCCGCATTCATAATTTTCGATGCTGCTGGCGCCCGAGGCGGTCATCAACCTGCCGAAGGAATCGAGATCGCCTTGACGCCACGCCTCCATACCCTGCTGAACTCGCTGCAATTCGCCGAAAAAATGGCTGCTGCGCTTTTTTGATACAACGTTGAGCTGTCCGCTGAAACGCCGGAATTCTTCCACCGAGATATGCCGAAGCCGCAGCTGATCAGGTGGATCCTGATTTCGCGCCAGACGATAGAGTTCCAGCGCTGCCAGATGACATTCCGCCACTCTGGAATTGTAGCCGGTCTTGCCCAAGAACTTGCTGATGCCTGAATAGACGACCAGAATATTAAAGGAGGGCAAAGAAGGCGCTGGCGGCACCAGCTCATAACGGCTGTCCTGGCAATCCAAACAAAGCAATTTATTCGTCTCGGAAAGCAGGATAGTGGATTGATCGAGAATGCCGTTGTTCAATCCGATATACTCGTTTTCAATCTGGCGGTCCCATTCGATATTGGCGATGGGATCCGGCTTGATGTTGTTGGCCTGCTCCAGCGCCAGCAGATATGCGATGCCCACCGCAGCGGAAGAGCTCAGGCCGCCCACCGGTAGATTCCCTTCGATGACGCCGATGATTCCGTTGGATAACGTGTATTTCTTTTTTAGAGCGTAGGCCGCGCCCCGGGCATAATTGCCCCAATCGAGCTCCTGCTTGGCCGGAATGTCATCTAACGAAAACGAAACCTGGCCGGGAAAATTAACACTGAGCAAGCGCACTTCCGGTTTGGGGTGCACCGCATAAACCAGGAGCACATTCCTGTCGACCGTCATGCCGGTGACCAATCCCAGCTGATGGTCCACATGAGCTCCCAACGGGCAGACACGGTAGGGACTTTTAACCACATGCAGGGATTCAGGCGTCAACTGGGGGAAAGAGGATAGCAGGATCGAGCGGAGCTTTTCAATCCGCAGATCATCACGCGTCATGGGTGGCACTCGCAGGTCCTGTTCGTTGATCGGAATGAAAAACCACTTTATCAAGTTGTTTATGATAACGGGCAGTGAACCTTTTTTGCACTTCTTGTAGTGTAATCGGCTGCCGGACGAGCTCCTCCTCCTCGCGCCCGTCCTCTTTTTTTTCCAGCCAGACCAAAGTGGTCAGATCCGCTCGATCGATGTAGAGAATGCCGTTCAGATGGTCAATCTCGTGCTGCAGCACGCGGGCGAAATAATCCTTGGCTTTGATGTGGATGGGTTGACCGTCTGGATCCACCGCTTGCACCTCTATTTTAAAGGCGCGCGGGACCTCGGCCTGCAGCTGCGGCAGACTGAGACAACCCTCCACCTGCACCACCGTTTTTTCGCTCTGGGCCATGATCCGGGGATTGATCAATACATACAGGCTGCTTTTATCAGGATCCCGGGCCACCAGAACCTGCTTGTCCACATTCACCTGATTGGCGGCCAGCCCAACGCCGTCCTCCGCGTACATCGTCTGGATCAGATCGGCGATAAACGTCGGCGATATCTCGTTGGCCTGGCAGCGCTGCGCTCGTTTGCGTAAAGTGGGATGGCCGTATTTGATAACCGGCAACAAAGCCATTCTGGGATTCCCTTCAGTAGATACCTTTATTTTGTTTAGGCTTGACCGCGACGGCCATAGCGGTAAAATCGTCCTGCAGCCGTGCATCATTGGAAAAAGATTTGATCGTGCGAAAAGCGTTTCGCAATATGCCTTTTACCGGCAATCGGCGCCATTCGCGTAAATTCGTCAAAAGTCGATCCTCACCGTAGAACTCCCCTTTTGGATCCATAGCCTCGGTGATTCCATCGGTATAGAGAAAGATGAGATCGCCGGCTTGAAGCTGAATGCGTCCCAGCTCATAGGGCGCATTATGGACAAAGCCAAGAACAGTTCCGCCTGCCTCCAGCGTTTCCCAGCGGCCGTCCGCATGCAGCAGAATCGGAGGACAGTGCCCGGCGTTGCAGTAAAACAGCTCATCGGTTTCAGTGGACAACACGCCATAGAAGAAGGTGATATAACTTTGATTGGAGATGCGGTCCTTTAGCACGTTGTTCAATTCAAAAATCATTTCATTCACCGGAACCGGCATCCGCACCATGCTGCGATAGGTTGAATACAGTGTGGCCATGAGCAGGGCGCCTGGTATCCCCTTTCCCGCCACATCGCCGATGGTGATGCCGATGCGGTGAGATGAGAGCTGAATGCAGTCATAGAGATCGCCGCCGACTGCCCGACTGGGTATGTTCAAAGCAGCGAAATCATAGCCATCCACCACTGGCCAGCGCCGCGGCAACAACACACGCTGGAGTTGTCTGGCGATGTTCAACTCGCGTTCCATCTCTTTTTTTTCCATGGCCTCTGCATAGAGCCAGGCGTGATCGATGGCCACCGCCGCCTGCCCGGCAACGGCCTGGACGAGTTTTCGTTGGTTTTTTTGAAAGGCCGCCTTTTGATTGCTCTCCAGGTTTAAAACACCCAAAATGCGTTCATGATGAACCAGCGGCACATCTAATTCCGATTGTGTGTCCAGATACATGGGAAAATAACGAGGATCTTTGGACACATCATGAACCACCACTGCTTTGTTGTTCTGCAGCACCCACGCGCACAAGCCTTCTCTCTTCTGGGCAAAGCACCGGTCGTTCAATAACGGCGCGGGACCACGATGAACTGAACGGGCAATGGATTTGCCGCGCGGATCGAGCAGAAAAATCGATCCCTTATCATAGGGCACCACCTGCTGCAGGCTGTCCAAAATCGTTTCGAGCAACTGGTCCAAGTCCAAAGTGGCGTTAATTTTTCGCGACAGAGCGAGCAAAAGATCTTTTTCCAGCGAGGTGCGGCGCAACAGATAGGTCATCCGGGCATGACGCAGTGCCAGCGCCGTCTTCCTGCCGGCCTCTAACAGCAACGGCGCCCTGTACTCGAGACGGGGCTGAAAAGAGGCAGGGGAGTCGCACAACCATGCCCCCCATAGTGTATCGTCGATGTTCAGCGGCAGCAGCAGGCTCGGAATCCACTTGACGCCGAGCTTGCGTATAAAAGCGGATTGTTGTAATGCTTGAGCGGCTGCAGAACCGGCTTGGATAAATTGCGGTGATCCGGTGGAATGAAGCAGCCTATGAAGCGGATCCGTTTTACTCAAGGCAGCAGAAGTCACAGCGGACCTGAATCCCACGGCTTTTTCAAAACTGAGCCATTTGTCCGTTTCTCTGGTGATCAACAAAATCCCTCTGCCAGCATCGCATAGGCCGGACAGAGCGCGCATCACGAACCGCAACGCTCCTTGATACTGGGATTGACTCGCCAGCCCGGCGCTGAACTGCTTGAATCTTCTTTTAAAATTTCCCGGCTCATTCAATGGCATGATTGCATTATTTCCATAAAGACGGCAAAGAACACTCGGCAATTTTGCTGCGGCCTGGTGTCAATTTCTTTATACTTTTTCAAGCCCACTCAGTTCCGCAGCGTGATAAGAACTGCGAACCATAGGACCGGCATGCACATAATCAAAGCCCAAGCGAAGGCATTGCTGGCGCAGTTGCGCAAACTCTACTGGCTGCAGATAACGCATCACAGGCAGATGTTCCAGGGAAGGCGCCAGGTATTGCCCCAGGGTCAAAATCCGGCAGCCTACTGATCGCAACGCTTTTGCAGCATCAAGCACCTCCTCCCTGGTCTCCCCCAATCCCAACATCATCCCTGATTTTGTGATAAAACCTTTTGCACTTGCATAATGTAATACTTTAAGTGATCGATTAAAATCAGCTTGAGGCCTTACAGTAGAATAGAGTCTCTGTACAGTCTCTAGATTATGATTAAACACGTCTGGGCATGCCTCCAGCAACAGATCCAGCGATTGGGCATCGCCCTGCATATCAGGTATCAGCACCTCAACACGACACTGCGGATTGAGCCGACGTATGGCATGGATGGTGGCATTAAAATGGCCTGCACCGCCGTCAGACAAATCATCCCGGGTCACTGAGGTGACCACGGCATAACGCAGCTCGAGCATTTGTACGGCCTGAGCGACGCGCAAAGGTTCCCCTGCGTCAGGCGGATCCGGATGACCATGGTCGATGGCGCAAAAACGGCAATTGCGGCTGCAGCGCGTACCCAGAATCATAAACGTTGCGGTTCGTCTCGACCAGCATTCTCCTATATTCGGACACCTTGCACTGGTACAGACGGTGTTTAGATTTTGTTCTTTGAGCAGCCGTTTAAGTTCAGGATAATGTCCTGTGCCCGGCATCTCCATTTTAAGCCATTTAGGCTTTTGACTTAAAGGCATGGTTAAAAACCTGAATACAATAAAAGTTCGAATACGATGATTGTTTCAGCCGCTGTGCCGCCCTTTCCGCCGGCCGGTACATGACTACGCTTCGTTCCACTTTTCTCCATGAACGACATATTTGACAAAAGCCGCATAGGTCCAAGGCATTTGCTTTTGAAACACGACGGCTATGGCATCGGCATACTGACGGATCTCGAGCTGAGCGTGTTCTTCCATGCGCAGACTGAGAAAATTCTGCAAACTGCGCGCATTGATAGTCCAGTAGAATTGAGTGTAAAGAGAGAGCGGTAGGACCAGCCGTGCGTGTTCTCTGGCCACGCCGCTTTCAAGCAGCTCTTGATAGACTTTGTAGGCAGCATCGAAGGATTCCGCCATTCTGGCTTTCAATCGTTCGTTCAATTCGGGCGGCAGCTGTTCATACTGATAATGCTTAGCCTTTTGCGAACGCAGCGATTGCGGCAGACAAAACTCCTCTTTCATCGTGGTGTAGCGGCCGGAGATCTCGTTGTAACTGGCCATACGGTGGCGGAACCACTGGCGGGCGACGAAAAGCGGGCATTTGATATGAAATTTGAAAACTGAGTGCTCGAACGGGGTCTCATGGTGATTGGCCAGTAAAAAGTCAATCAGCTTCTGATCCCGTTCATCATCGGACGCTCCCTTGCCAAAGGAGACCCGGGCGGCCTGAACCACCGCCTGGTCCCCTCCCATAAAATCGATCAAACGAACGAACCCATGGTCCAATACCGCTGTCTCATGGAGGTTTTCCAATGGCTGTCGCCTCCTAGAATACATAAAGGTCACTCATATTGAAAGTTTTGTAAAAGGGCAACGATGCGCTGCAAAAAACGGCCTGCTAAAAGCCCGTCGATGAGTCGATGGTCATAAGTTAGGCTGAGGTACATCATGCTGCGGATGGCAATACAATCATCCTGAAGCACCGCAACCCGTTTTTTAATGGCGCCGGTGCCGAGGATGGCGACCTGCGGTTGATGAATGATGGGCGTTCCGAACAGATTGCCGAACGTGCCGATGTTGGTGATGGTGAACGTACCGTCCTGAACCTCCTGCGGCGCCAACTGTTTGTTCCGGCTGCGCTGAACCAAACCGTCGATAGCCTTTGCCAAGCCGAGCAGATTCTGCTGATCGGCATGGCGTATCACCGGCACGACAAGCCCTTGCTCCAGTCCTACGGCGATGCCGATGTGAATGGCTTTTTTAAGAATGATTTGATCGCCGTTTACCGATGCGTGCAACAAGGGAAATTCGCGCAACGCTTGCGCAGCCGCGTGCACGAAAAACGCGGTGTAGGTCAGCGACACGCCCTCCCGTTTTTCAAACTGTTCTTTAACACGGTCGCGATAGGCAACGATGGAGGTCACGTCCACTTCCGCCACCGAAGTGACATGGGCCGCGGTCCGTTTGCTGAAAACCATGTGCTCGGCGATGCGGCGACGGACATGATCCATAGCAATGATCTCGTCGTTCTCGTCCGGGCCTGCAACGTCGCTGATCGGCTGCGACGTTTCACCAGGCTGCTGCCTCACCACCGGAGGCGCCACCGCCTGACGGCGTGCATGGAGAAAAGCTAAAAGATCTTTTTTTGATATCCGGCCATGGTGGCCGCTTCCTTGCAGACTCTGCACATCCGTTTCGGTCAGGCTGTGTTCACGCATTATCCTTTTTACCAACGGAGAGAGAAAGCGTCTTTCCCCTTTTGATGGGTGCGGCGAATCGCTGGACGGAAAGGCGGGCAGGGGGCCGGCGGAATCCAGAGGCGGACGGGATGCTGTGTCCTGCTCCTGGATGCGCGCAATAACCGATCCCACCGCTACGGTCCGGCCTTCTACGGCAGTGATTTCAGCCAGAATGCCCGTGGCTGGAGAGGGTATCTCCGAATCGACTTTGTCCGTGCTGATCTCCAGGATCATCTCATCGCGCTGCACCGGTTCGCCGAGCCTTTTACGCCATCTTACGATGGTGCCCTCTACGATGCTCTCCCCCATCTGCGGCATAATCATGTCGATCATCGGCGTTTTCCTTTATTGCGCAGAATGCTGCCTGCAAAGCCGTGATGCGAACCAACCCAGTCAATACACGTCATACGAGAGCGCACGATCGATTTCTATCTGAGCCAGGATCGCTTCGAGCTGGCTGGTTAACTTTTGTTTGTGAGCCAGTTCTTCGTTGGCCAGCGCCTCGAAAAGCGCCGCCTCTGTGGGCGTCCGGCTGCGCGCTTTGGCCTCCAGATAGAAACGGTAAGAGCTCTCCTCCCGCTGGATCGCTCCTTGCAGAATATCCTTCATGGAACCCAGCTCTTGGATGTTTTTTTCCTCAGGCATTGTACGGCCCCTGGTTAATTAATAGTGCATGACCTCTCGGACCGCGGCGATAATTTTAACGGCATCCGGCATAAAAGCCTCTTCCAGTATGGGGCTGTAGGGAGTGGGCGTATCTAGACTGGCGATGCGCTTGATCGGCGCATCCAGCCATTCGAACGCGTGTTCAATCAGCAGCGCGCTGATCTCACCGCCGATGCCGCCGGTCAGGTTGGCTTCGTGAACGATGACAACCCGATTGGTCTTGGCGACCGTAGCGGTCAGCGCTGCTTGATCCAACGGTTTCAGCGTTCGCAGATTGATTATCTCCGCCTCGATGCCATCCTGCGTCGCCAGAATCTCGGCAGCCTGCTGCGCGGCATGCACCATGGCGCCATAGGTGATGAGGCTCACATCGCGGCCGGGCCTGTAGACCGATGCGCGTCCCAGAGGCACCAGCACTTCTTCCTCATCAGCGATCACCTCTTTGATCCGGCGGTAGAGAAACTTATTTTCAAAGTACAGGACCGGATTATCGTCGCGGATGGAGCTCTTGAGCAATCCCTTGGCATCGCGGGCAGTGGCCGGCGCCACGATTTTAAGCCCCGGTTGATGCATAAACCAAGCCTCGGGATTCTTGGAATGAAAGGGGCCGCCGTGAATGCCGCCGCCGGATGGCGCTCGCACTACCAAAGGCACGGCCAGTCCATGGCGATAGTGCAGCGTGGCGGCGTTGGTGACGATTTGGCTGAAACCGACGGTGATGAAATCGGCGAACTGCATCTCTGCCACCGGTCTCATGCCGGTCAACGCAGCGCCCACCGCTACGCCGATGATAGCGGACTCGGAAATCGGGGTATCCATGATGCGCTGCTCGCCGAACTCTTGCAACAGACCCTTGGTCACCTTGAAAGCCCCGCCGTAAACGCCGATGTCCTCTCCTAGCAAAAAGACGCGAGGATCGCGCAACAGCTCTTCGCGCAAAGCGTCGTGAATGGCCTGTAGGTAGGTCGTTTCGCTCATAGTAAAAAGAAAAACCTTGTAAAGAGAAAGAGCCGTGGACGGATAAATCAGGCGTACACGCCGTCGCTCACTCCAGCCGGATCCGGCAGCGGCGCTGCCAAAGCAGCCTCCGCAGCAGCCTCTATTTCCTCTGAAACCTGCTGACGGACGCGGGTGAGGTAAGAGCGGTCAATGATCTTTTCCTCCAACAAACGTCTTTCCAGCAAATGAATGGGATCTCTGCGTGCATACTCTGCCAGCTGCTTTTTGTCCATGTACGCAGCGTCATCATGGGCAGAATGTCCTGCCATGCGCATGGTCAGACATTCGATCAGACTGGGTCCCTGCCCTTCCCGCGCCCGTTGCACAGCGGCTTTGACGATCCGATAGATTTCCAGGGCATCGTTGCCGTCCACCTGAACCCCGGGCATGCCGTAGCCGATGGCGCGATCAGCCAATTTTTCACAGCGCGAGCTTTTATACGCGGGCGTGGAGTATGCGTAACGGTTGTTCTCAATAATCAGCACAAAAGGCGCGTTCTGAACTGCGGCAAAGTTGAGGCCTTCATGAAAATCACCGATGTTGGAGCCCCCCTCGCCGATGTAATTCAGCGCAACAGAGGATTCGCCTTGCATCCGCCCGCCCAGGGCGGCGCCTACGGCCACCGGGATCATGGCGCCCAGATGACTCACATTGCCGATGATGCGTAGACGGGTATCACTGAAATGAATGCCGCTCTCTCTGCCGCGGCTAAGGCCATCGGCGCGACCCAGGTACTGGAGTAAAATATTGAGCACCGACTGGCCCTTGGCTAAATGCGCACCCAAGTCACGATGGATGGGAAAAAGATAATCTTGTTTTTCGAGAGTCAGGGCTGAGGCGACAGTGGTCGCTTCGAGGCCGTATCCGGTGTACACCCCGCCGACGATCTGACCCTGTCGATACAGAGAAACAATCTTTTCTTCAGTGGCGCGAGTTTTAAGCATCACTGTGAGCAGTTTGATTTTTATCTCGTCCGAGATGCTGGACATAGGCCTTGGGGAAGTTATCGCCTGAAAAGCATGCGGCTAGATGTGGATCGCTTTGCCGAAAGCATCCTCAGCCGCCTCCTTGATGGATTCAGAGATGGTTGGGTGCGCGTGAATCGTTTGGATGATCTCTTCGGCGGTGGTCTCCAAAGTTTTAGCCACGCTCAGTTCAGCCAGCAGTTCCGTGGCCTCAGCGCCGACGATGTGCCCGCCCAGCAGTTCTCCGTATTGGGCGTCGAATATCAGTTTGACAAATCCTTCGCTCTCGCCCATGGCCAGCGACTTGCCGTTGGCGCGGAATGGAAACCGGCCGATTTTCACTTCCAGTCTTTTGTCCTTGGCCTTTTGCTCCGTCAGACCAAAGCTGGCCACTTGCGGCTGACAGTAGGTGCATCCCGGGATTTGATCGTAATCGATCGCAACCGGGGTTTTTCCGGCCAGATGCTCCACCGCAGCGATGCCCTCTGCCGAAGCCACATGCGCAAGCCAGGGAGCGCCGATCACATCGCCGATCGCGTGAATATGCGCTATATTCGTTTGATACGTTCGCCGGTCAACCGGAATAAATCCCTTTTCCGTCTTAACTCCCACGGCCTCAAGTCCCAAATTTTCCACATTGCCGGTCACGCCGATGGCCACCAGGGTTTGCGTGGCCTGCAGCGTTTGTTCGCCCTTTTGATTGTTGATCTTGATTTGTACCCCGGTTTTGGTTTTACCAACCTGCTCAACCCGGGTTCCGGTGAGGATCGTGACGCCGAGTTTTTTAAAAGCCCTGGCCACCACTTCAGCCGCTTCGGCGTCTTCGGTCGGCAGGATTTGCGGCAGCATTTCCACCAGCGTGATCCGAACGCCGAGAGAGGCGTAAAAATAGGCGAACTCGACGCCGATGGCGCCGGCGCCGATAATGATCATCGATTCAGGCAAGTGCTCCAGAACCATCGCCTCACGGCTGGTGATGATCTGCTGACCGTCGAACTCTGCTCCCGGAAGCATCCGCGGCCGCGCGCCGGCGGCGATCAGGATGTTCTTGGCCTCGATCCGCTCTTCCTGGCCCTCTGCAGTCGTCACACTGATTCGGTTCGGTCCGGCGAGGGTGGCACGACCACGGATCACGGTCACATTATTTTTTCGAAATAGAAATTCGATGCCTTTGGAAAGACGCTGAGCGGTCGCCCGGCTGTGTTTCACCATTTTGGTCAGGTCCACAGTGGCTTCCTGAACCTGAACTCCAAAGTCGCCGGCACGTTTGATCTGATTATACAATGTGACGGCGTGCAGCAGTGCTTTGGTAGGTATGCATCCCCAGTTAAGGCAAATGCCGCCGAGTTCTGCCTTTTCCACGACGACTGTCTTCAGGCCCAATTGACTGGCGCGGATGGCAGCCACATAGCCGCCGGGACCGGAACCGATGACCGCCAGATCCATTTCGTCTGCCATGTACAACTCCCGTAAGTTGTTCAGTTTGTCATTAAAGGCGTTCGACTGCGCCGATCTGCTGGGCGATGGAGCGGCCGAACGCGATACATTTTTCTAAATCATCGGAGCTGGGCGCCAGGGTGGCGGTGAGCCCGGGAACCGGGACTTTAAATTTAAGGCTGGCCAGCCGGTGGTCCAACATCTCGACAGCCTCTCCGCTCCAGCCCATGGAGCCGAAACTTGCGGCGATCTTGCCCTTAATATCCAAAGTGACGAGGCTGGTCAAAACGTCCCAGATCGGCTTGACCGCATCGTTGTTGAGGGTTGGGCTGCCAAACAGCACTGCATCTGCGGTTTCGATGCTGTCCAGGTGATCCTGCACTTGGAGGTTGGTGGCATCCAGCAACACGGCCTGAACATGGTTCTCTTCCAGACCTTGTGCAATGTATCTGGCCATGAGTTCGGTGTTGCCATAGGCACTGGCGTAAAAGATCAGGGCTCTGGGCGGAACAGGGGCCGGAGCCGGAGCAGACCAGGCCTCATACGCGTCAACATACTTTTTCGCTTCCCGCCGCAGGATAGGTCCATGAGAGGGAGCGATCATGCGGATGGGAAGATCGGCGATCTTTTTCAGGCCGTTGCGAACATATTTTTTAAACGGCCGAAAAATGGTTTGAAAATAGTATTCATAGTCCGGCCAAAAGTCTCGCGTGATCTGATCGTTAAAAAGCCGGCTGTCGCAGTAATGAGCGGCGAAAACATCGCAGCTGAACAGCAATTGCTCCTCGCGCAGATAGGTCATCATCGTGTCCGGCCAGTGCAGGAATGGGGCGGGCAGAAACTGCAGCGTCTTGCCGCCCAGATCGAGAGGCTGGGCCGGATCCGCGATCAGACAGGGGAGTTGCCGGTTGAGGATCTGATGAACGAATTTAACCGCTGGCTTGGCGCAGACGACTTGGGCGGTTGGAGCGATATCCAGCAGAGCACGCAGGCTGCCCGAATGGTCCATCTCATTGTGCTGGACCACGATATAGTCGATGGCGGCCGGATCCGCCAACTCGCCGATTCGTTCAAGAAAGGAAGCGACGAACTTTTCCTTCACCGTGTCGATGACCGCAATTTTTTCGCCTTTGATCAGGTAGCTGTTGTAGGTGGTGCCGTTCTTGGTCGCCATGATGATGTCAAAGACGCGCAAATCCGGGTGCAGCGCGCCGATCCAATAGACCTGAGGCCGGATTTCAATCGGTTTCATCAGTCGCGTTCTCCAGAATCGATAACCTGTTTTTCCATTCTACTATTTCGCTTTACTGGATTTTTTCAATGGAAATGCGGTAGCCTGCCAGCGTCACCTCTTCCGCCCGGCAGCTGCATTCCGCTGCATCCTCCGGCCGCGGCTTGCCAGAATGCTCAAAGCAGTGCATCAACGCCTCCTCGGGCGAGCGCGCCACGCGCAGGTTCCAGCACGGATTGCCGCCCAGATAGTACACCATATATAATTTGAGGTCGTTCATTTTTTATTCTCCTGCTTCTGTTTTTTATAATAGTCGTCAATCGCGGCCTTCAGGGCGTCTTCGGCCAGCACCGAGCAATGCATCTTGACCTTAGGCAGGCCGCCGAGCGACTCGGCCACCGCTTTGTTGGATACCCGTAAGGCTTCCTCCAGAGATTTGCCTTTGATCATCTCGGTCACCATGGAACTGGTGGCAATGGCAGCGCCGCAACCGAACGTTTTAAAGCGGGCATCCACGATAATGCCGTCTTTCACCTCAATGCTCAATTTCATCACATCGCCGCAGGCGGGATTGCCGACGACGCCGATGCCGCTTGGATTTTCCACTATGCCCACATTGCGCGGGTGTTCGTAGTGATCCATTACTTTTTCAGTATATTCATCCCAAGCATCCATACCGGTCGATCCTCATTTTAATGTTCATGATCGTGTTTCGACCAGGAAAAATTTTCAATATCGATTCCTTCCCGGGCCATGTCATAAAGCGGCGACATCTCTCGCAGCCGTCTTACATTGGTTGCGAGCAGATCGACGAGAAAATCGACTTGTTCTTCATTGTTGCTCTTGCCCAGACCGAAGCGAATGGAGCAGTGCGCCAAAGAGTCCGGCACGCCGATGGCGCGCAGAACGTAGGAGGATTGCAGCGAAGAAGAAGTGCAAGCAGACCCGGAGGAGAGGGCCACCTCGCGGCACGCCAGGATCAAGGACTCACCCTCTACATAGGCGAAACTGAAATTCAGGTTGTTCGCCAGCCGTTGCTGCGGGTGGCCGTTGAGCTGCACCTGGTCGATCTTGGCGCGAATGCCATTGGCCAGCCTTTCGCGCAGTTTCAAAAGACGGCGGGTCTCTTGATCGCGCTCGCGATGAGCCATCTCTGCGGCTTTACCCAGTCCGACGATGCCGGCCACATTCAGGGTGCCCGAGCGCATACCCCGTTCATGTCCACCGCCGTGGATCAGCGGCGCCAGCTTGACTCCTTTGCGGACATACAACGCGCCCACTCCTTTGGGACCGTAGATTTTGTGAGCAGAAAGAGACAGCAGATCGATCTGATCGCTGTTCACGTTGATGGGCATTTTACCAATGGCTTGTACCGCATCGGTATGAAACAGAACGCCGTGCGCTTTTGCACAGGCGCCGACCTGGGCGATGGGTTGGATGGTGCCGATTTCACTGTTGGCCGCCTGGATGGTGATCAAAAAAGTCTGCGGTGTGATGTTCCGCTCCAGATCCTCCAGATCGATCAAGCCATAAGAGTCCAGTTTGACGTAATAGATCTCATAACCCACTTTTTCCAGATACCGTACTGTATCCAGGATCGCTTTATGCTCAGTGGCTTGGGTGATGATGCGGCCTTTAGGTCCCGCTGCGGAGAGGGCAACTCCCTTCACCGCCAGATTGTCGGATTCCGTGGCGCCGCTGGTAAAGATGATCTCATCCGGCTCTGCACCGATCGATTCTGCGATCTGCGCCCGCCCAGCTTCCACTGCTTTGCGGGCACGGCGGCCCCATTCATGGGTGCTGCTGGAAGGATTGCCGAATTCTTCGGTTAAATAGGGCATCATGGCTGCGAGCACCTCCGGGTCCAAGGGCGTCGTGGCATGATGGTCCATGTAAATGCTCTTCATGGCGACATTCCTTACACTAACCATTTAAAAGTATACAAAAAAAAGAATTTAATCAATATAAAAAAGGCTCGTTATTCAACATAACGAGCCTGTAATGCAGACCAGGAGCGTTTACCAGGTCCGTACAGATTCCTTTTGGCTTTTAACCATGTCGGAATACACCGCCTCGCTTTTAATTCCACTGGATTCAAAAGAGATCGGTTCGACAAACGAGGACTCTAAAATCGCAAGGTGGTGTTCGGTTTCCAGGGCGAGCTCCTGAAACAGTTTGCGCAGATCGTTTTCGATCAACCGTCGCGACACCATCTGGAAATAATTTCTCACTTCCGTTTCGTTCTTTTTCGCCATCCGAACGGCTTCAACGGGATCGTCGCTGCACTTAACCAGTGTGTTCAGCTTGTGTTTCTTGCCGAGATTGAGATACAAAATCTTTTTGCCGGACAATCGGCTGTAATATCTGATGAGCCGCAGCCGCTGCTTTTCCTCTTTTTCGGCCAAACCCCGCAAAATCGCGATGGCGTCGTCATTGTCGATTAATGAGGCCAGTTTGTTATAATAGCTTTCCATATCCATCTCACATTGAATTGCCATTTTCAATGTATCGACGACATCCAAAGATTTAAAGGTGAGCATATAGGTTACCTCCTTCCTCTTGTTCAAGAGGAGAGCTAAATTATAAATAGCACGAAATGCAAGTATTTAATTTACAAAATCTTCTACAAAAAATCAACGATTTTCGGCGAGATTTCGTGATTTATCTCAAAAATTAATCACATGAGGGAACACAATAATCTAACGCATGAGCAGGTTCATGGTTCCTGATGAGGACAACTCTGTAGTAAATTGATATTATTCAATTTCTGCTAGGATGTAGGGGCCCTTGGGGATGACGGCGATGCGACTGTTTGGACCATGAGTTTCGAGCGCCATGGCCACAGCCTGCTCTACGGTGTTCGCCCATTTGACATGCAGACGATTTTTAATCTCTGGTTTCAAGCCATCAGCCACCAGAATGATGTCCGCCCTGCGCGCTGCCTGAGCGAATTTCTCAAATTGCCATTGATCGACGACAAACTGCTTTTCACTGACGATCTCTTCGATGATCTCGGGCACTGGACGAGGATCGGTCGCCAGGCCGGCAAACTCGTCACTGCCCAATCCGTTTTCGCAACGGGCGGCCAGGATGATGGTTCCCCCTTGCTTGACAATCGGCAGAGCGGCCGTCAAACCTTTGATGCTTTGGTAATAGGTGGTGTCCAAAGGATAGCCGGCAGCGGTGGTGAGCACAATATCCACCGGTTGCGGGACTGTATCACGCACGACGCTGCGGACAAACTCTACGCCCTTTTGATGCGCGGATTCCAGATGGCCGGAAAAAACGCCGATGATCTCCCGGTTCTCATTCAAGGCGACGTTTATAATAAAATCCACGCCAACGCGGTTGGCGATCTCGAGGGCCTCCTCATGAAACGGATTGCCGTCGATCACGCCTTCGCGGGAAAGCGGATGCTCCATGATTTTCGGACCGTGCATGCATTTCATCGTCTCGATGCTAGAAACACCGGGAACCACCAATTTGCGGCCGCCGGAAAATCCGGCCATCAGATGCGGTTCAATAAAACCGGTGGCGATCTTGTACTCCGCCTCAACGAACCGGCTGTCGATCCAGATATCCGTCCCTCTGCTGGTTTTGCCCAAACAGGTATGCGATGCCAAATCGCGCGAAAAGTGATTGTCGATGCGATAGCGTGAAGCGACCTCCGGGCCGACCAGTTCGATCAGCTCATCATCCAGATTGGGACGGTGAATGCCGGTGGCGATAAGAATTCGAGTGGCGTGATGGGGAATCCCCGCCGCGGCCAGGCTTTTCAGGACCGGCGGCAAGATGATCTTGTTGGGCACTGGACGAGTGACGTCGCAGATAAGAATGCAGGCGGAGCCATGATTTTTCGCCATGTCATACAACGAATGGTTAAAGCCTATGGGATTGAGCAGCGACTTGATCACCGCAGTATGAGGATCGAGAATCGGCTCCGCCGGCTTCATGGTAAGGATTTTCGCCACTGAACGGTGCGGCAGCGTTGCACGCAATCCAGTTTTGCCATAGGCGAGGTCTACCTGTATGGTTTTTTCTTCTAGATCCATGTTGCCCTCATCTGATCACCGGTTTTTATACAGAGCCGGATTGAAACGCGGATCATTGTAGAGTTTGAATTGCCGGTACACCTTGTGCCGTTTTGAAGCCTGGCGTAGATCCAGGAACAGGGCATCCAGCGCAGCGGCCAGATCCTTCCGTTGCTCCAAAAGAATTTTGCCGCGCAGCGTGCAATAGTCGATTTCGTCTTTGCTCAAATCCTTTCGTTCCGTCTGCTCCTGCATATGGTAGATTTTCAGACAGAGGATGGAAAGACGGTCAATGATGAGTCCCGGTGGTTCAGAATTGCACGCGATCTCATCCCCCGGCTTGATACCGGCGGTGTTGAGCACGTTATCGATCCAAATGTCGATCTGCTCCACTCCGTCGTTGCGCTGCTGATTATGCTTGTCGATAGATCGCTTGATCTTGGCGATCTCGGCATCTGTCACATCAATGCGCCGTGCTTCATCTTCGAGGTGCCATAAACTATAGTTGTGAAAGTGCAATTTTTGCAGCATCCCTTTCGGAGTATACGGATCCTCGGGAGATAAAGGGCCGGTTTTGTGCCACAATTCGGTAAGATCGGCAAACCATTCGATCAGGGATTCGCCCTTGAACGGGCTGAAAATAAGCGACAGCGAACTCAAGGCGGTTCTCCGGTTTGTTGTTTTCTCGTTAATTATAGCAATTATTGATGAAAAATACAAGTTTTTTAGCCGCCGCCTGCCGGTGCTTCACAGGGCCAAGCTCTGCAGCGCCCCTCACCGTGGTAAAAAATACTTTTGTTTTTAGACGTAGAATGGCTAATTTGTTCTGGAGGCTTGATTAGATAGAAAACTTGCAGTTACCTCATGGACTTTTCCGCCTCTTCGCGCCGAAAGTCTATCCATCATTCCTGTTGTTGCTGCAGCAGCAGGGAACTCGCTTGCCGGCTCAGGCGGCGCCTTATTGATAAAGCTCGAGTACCGGTTGGAAACGATTGCACTGGAAAAGCTGTTTCGTCAGCAGTTTAACGAAACACCGGATCGGATCAATCCCCTCAAGGGAGATGCCTCTGACCGGCGCATCTACCGTATGCAGAATGCGCATCGTTCCGCCATTGGGATCGCCGGCGATCACCGCGCAGAAAATGAAGCTTTTGTCTATTTTTCACAACATTTCGCCAGTTATCATCTGCCGGTGCCGCAAATCTACGCCGTCGATCTGAACAACAATGTGTATCTGGTGCAGGATCTCGGCCTGTTCACGCTGTATGAGCACATGGCGCCTATACGCGACAAACACGGCTTTACCGAGGACATTGTTGCTCTGTATGAAAAGGCGTTGTCCTGGCTGCCCAGATTTCAAATCGAAGCGGGAAAAACGCTGAACTACTCTTATTGCTATCAGCACGCAGTTTTTGGCCGTGAGTCAATGAGCTGGGATCTGCAGTATTTTCAGCATCGTTTTTTATCCTTGTTCTTTCAAAATCCCATTGACCGAGACAAGCTTCAGCGCGAATTTCAAACCCTGGTGGATCATCTGTTGGAAGAACCGACTGCATTTTTTCTCTATCGCGATTTCCAATCGCGGAATATTATGGTGCAGGAAAACGAAACCTATTTTATAGATTATCAGTCCGGTCGCCGCGGGGCGCTGCAGTATGATGTAGCTTCGCTGCTCTACGACGCCAAAGCGGATTTACCCGAATATCTGCGCAACCATTTGATGGACTGCTATCTGCAGGCTGCCCGCTCCCTGCTGCCGATCGATCGTGACCGGTTTATGCACTACTTTTACAGCTTTGTTCTGATCAGAGTGCTTCAGGCGTTCGGCGCCTATGGCTATCTGGCAGGTGTCCGCGGCAAAAAAAGTTTTTTAAAAAGCGTTCCCTATGCTCTGAAAAACGTAACCGTGCTGCTGGAGAAAGCATGGATTTTACAACGGCTGCCGCTGTTGCAGTCGATCCTAACCCAACTAGTCCAGGATGCTTCACTTTACCGATTATAACAACCGCTGATAACAATCCAAGCAGCAGACGAAAGAAAAAAGATAGGATGCAAACGGACGATTCAATCCTCCCTTTGATCACGATCACCAGCTTTGGTTTTCATGTCTCCGGAATCCCGGATGATCCCACCGGCCACGGCGGCGGATTCATCTTCGACTGTCGGGGTTTGCCCAATCCGGGCAGAGACCCGCGCTATGCGAAACAAAGCGGGCTCGACAAGCCGGTCGCTGAATTTTTGCGCGCTGTTCCGGAAGTTGATCAGTTTATCGATCATGCTTTTGCGCTGATCGTACTGACCGCATCGAGCTTTCAGCAGCGCCGGTTCCCACATCTTTCCGTCGGCTTTGGCTGCACCGGCGGTCAACACCGTTCGGTCTATTGCGCCGAACGCACTGCAGAAAAGCTGAGAAACGCCGGGTTCCGCGTCAAACTCATTCACCAGGATAAACCTACTTTCTTATGAGAGCCATGATACTGGCCGCCGGCTATGGAAGCCGCCTGCGGCCGCTCACCGACTCTTGTCCCAAAGCATTGCTGACCGTGTCCGGCCGGCCGCTGCTCTCCATCGTTCTGGACAGACTGGTCGAGGCCGGCTGCACCGAGGTGGCGATTAACGTCCATCATCATGCTCCGCTTATCATGGCTTTTCTCAGCCAACGGAGATGGCCGAATCTAAAGATCATGATTTCTGTGGAAGAGCGGCTGCTGGACACTGGCGGCGCTCTGGTGCGCATGATGGACTTGATGGCTGGGGACGCCCCGGTGCTGGTGCATAATGTCGATGTATTGACCGATCTGGATCTCGTGAAATTACTGAAAGATCATCATCGCCGCTGCGCCGAGGTCACGTTAGCGGTACAGGCCCGGCCCACCAGCCGTCCTCTGGTGTTCGATGATCAACTGCAGCTCCTCGGCAGGCCTAATACTCGGCCCGTAGGGTTGGAATCCACACGGCACCGCGCTTTTGCATTCAATGGAATCCATGTTTTCAATCCTCAGGTGCTGCGCGGCATCGCCCCGCACGCCTTTTCGAGCATTGACCACTACATCCGGCTGGCACAGCAGGGGCGACCGGTGTTGGGATTTGTCATGGAGGGCTGGTATTGGCGGGATCTGGGCAAACCCGAAGACCTGGAACAGGCTGAAACAGACATCCGCTGCGGCAAGATCACATTCCCCACGACTTCCGCAGACGCCTAGTTTTTCTCACAATCAGCTAGCGCGATAGGCTCCATTCGTTGCAGCATATGACCTCTGGCCTCTTCAGGAAGAAAAGAGGCCTTGATGCCGTTGTGCGCAATACGCTGCAGTTCCTGCTCAGAGAAGCCAAAGGCTCGGTAAGCGAGCTCATACTCACCGGTGAGTGAAGTTTGAAAAATCTGCGGATCATCGGTGTTGAGCGTAACCAGCACGCCTGAATGAAAAAAAAGAGCGAACGGGTGGCGTTTTACCGCAGAGACGACATTGAGACGCAGGTTGCTGGTCAGACACTGAGTCAGTGGGATCTGAGCATCAACCAGATGGCGCACCAGACGTTCATCCTCAATGGCGCGGGTGCCGTGATCGATCCGTTGCGCGTGCAGCAGCTCAAGGGCATCCCATACACTCTGACTTCCCAACGCTTCTCCCGCGTGAACCGTGCGGCGCAAGCCAGCCTCTCTGGCAATGGCAAAAGTGTTGATAAACTCTTTTTGCGGATACTGCGTCTCATCCCCTGACAGACCGACGCCGACAATCAGAGGATGATTCAACCGAGCGATCTCTTTCACCAGATTGGCCGTCTTTTCATCGCCGTGCGACCTCTGGAGATTGACCACCATCCTGGCAAGAATGCCGTATCGCACCTCTGCCGCCTGCACAGCCCGATCCAGCACAGCCACCACATCGCTCAGCGGCATGCCGAGATCAATATACTTCTGCAGAGCGCAATCAAACTCGAGGTAACGGGTGTTCTGACGTGCGCATTCTTCAAGCATCTCGCTGCACACCCGATCCAGATCCTCCAGTCGGGTGATATGATTAGAGACGATTTTCATCGCTCTGACAAAATGGCTTAGATCCTGAAAATCGTAAATTTTCAGCAGCTCTTCAACCGTTCGCGGTGCGTTTTTTGCACAGTTGCGCCGCATCAGTTCGATCGCCGTGGTTGGCTGGATGGTCCCTTCGAGATGCAAATGCAATTCAACCTTTGGCATTCGTGCGATAAAATCCAGCGTTTTGTCTTTCAACAAAGGGGACCTCAGCTAAATGTGATCCATCTATCGCGACAACGCCATTTGCTTTTGTGAATCCAATTTCTTTTTTCCGGCCAGCCCCGATCCATCGCCGTTAAAAGGTTGGGCAATGAGTGGGATCCGCTTGTTGTTCACCCATGTCCAGAGTGCGCAGGCATTCTCGGTATTTCAAGCTTTTGCCCTGAGCTGCACTGCAGCTCTGTCATAAAGCAGTATACACCTATAATATATTGCATCAATCGCTTATTCACAATAAATAATTACAAAAAATTGACTTGGTGCACATTCAACACGACAGCTCCGTACTGTTCCTCCACTCTGCCTTTGAGCAGATACGGCCTGGATGCGGTCATCATATGGGCAAACCGCTCATAAATTTTTGGGAAAAAGATCGTTTCATAAATGGCGGTGGTGTCCTCAAAACTGAGGAATTCCATCAGCTGCTTATGTTTGGTGGCGATCAATTTATAAGTGATCAACCAACCGATGGTCTGCACGGTTTCACCAATATGGTGATCCAGGTCACAAGCACGAGTATAAACGAGACGGTCAATCCGCTCCTGATACAACGTCAATGGATGACGTGAAATCAGAAAGCCGAGAGTTTCGACCTCCTGTCTCAGAATCTCTTTTTCGTCGTAGGAGCGCGTATTTGCGGGCATTCGGGAAGCGGCCTCCTCTTGATCAAAAAAATCAAAGGAAGCCTGAGCGGAAGGAGCTGGGCGATGGGATTGCCGGTAATAGGCCTGCCAGAGCAGATCCGGCCTTGTTCGTCCAGCTGCCAGGCTGTCCAGGCATCCGGCCTTGATGAGCAGGAAAAGATCGGCCGGCTGCAGAGCTACGCGTTTGTGCAGATGATCCAGTGATTTAAAGGGACCGTTATTTTTCCGCTCCTTGATAATAGCTTGCCAGGCCTGGGAAGAAAGCCCCTTGATCTGCATGAATCCCACCCTGAGGCACTTGCCAGTGCCGGTATAGACAAAATCGCTCTCATTGATATCCGGGGGCAAAACTTGCAGCCCCAGCCGCCGTGACTCTGAAATGTATGCCAAAGTGGAATAATAGCCGCCTTGATTGGAAATCACAGCAGCCATAAACTCCGCTGGATAGTAAACCTTCAGATATGCACTTTTAAATGAGACCTGGGCATATGAGGCGGAGTGCGCTTTACAAAAGCTGTATTCAGAAAAGCTGAGGATCATTTGCCATATCTTGTCGCAGGTATTTCGGCTGACCTGATTGGCTATTGCTTGAAGATAAAATCTTTTGCGATACTCTTCCAGTTTATCCCTCTTGTGCTTTTTACCCACCACTTTGCGTAAATCATCTGCACTGGAGGCGTCAAAATCAGCCAATGCCATGGCCACTTTGGAAACATCCTCCTGATAAACCATAATACCAAAAGTCTCTCGCAAAACCTCTTCAAGTTTTGGATGCAGGGGTTCGTACCCTCCCCCCTTTAACCTTCTAATATACTCATTGATATAAATGTTGGCTGCAGGTCGAATAATGGAGCTATGAATGATCAGATGCTCGAAATCGCCTTTGCCGGTCTTTTTCTGCAACTGGCGCATGGCCGGAGATTCCACGTAAAAAACTCCGATGGTGTCGCCGCGGGCAAGCAGGGATTGAGTGGCTTTATCCTGCAACGGATCCCAACTGGCATAATCAATGACCACCCCATGGTTGGAGGCCACAGCCCGAATGGTGTCCCGGATGACTGACAGGGAGCGGTTGCCAAGCAGATCCATTTTGACCAGTCCCATATCCTCTGCTTGATCCTTTTCCCATTGTACAACCTGCAATCGGGCCACTCGGCGTGGGACTCCTCCCTCCTTCAGATTGTACGGTTTGAGAAGTTTTTTCGCTGGTTGCACTGGAACGTAACGGTCCAATCCATCCGGAACAATGACCACACCTCCGCAATGAATGGATAGATATCTGGGAAAACCGCGGATCTTTTCCGCCTGGCGGATGATTTCAGGCCACGGCGGCCGGATCTCAATATTACGAAAAACCGGATGTCTGCTCATCATCTGTTCCAAATGAGTCGGCTGCCAATGACTGGACATGCGGCTGGTCATGACGCTGATCTCTGTCTCCGGTAAACCGTACACTTTGGCGATCTCTCGCACCGCAGAACGGGCTTTGAACGTAACATGGTTTGCGATCATGGCCACACAAGAGCCGCCGTATTTTTTAAACACATAATCCAGAACATCATCCCGTTCATCCCAGGGGAAATCAACGTCAATATCAGGGGGATCTTTTCGGCCGGGATTAAGAAAACGGTCAAAGAAAAGATCGTAACGAACCGGATCGACGTTAGTTATGCCTAAGCAGTAACTCACAATACTGGAAGCGGCCGATCCACGACCGCAGGTTCTCGGAGCCTGTCGAACCGCATCGGCCACTACAAGAAAATAAGGGGCAAATCCTTTTTGTTTGATCAAGTCCAGTTCGTACTCTAGCCTGCGGGCAAGGTCGGGCGTCAGCGCACCGTAGCGCCACTGAGCGCCTTGTCGTACCTGTTCGTCGAGATAGGCGAATGCACTTTCGCCCTTGGGTCCATGAAAAGCGGGAAAAATGGACTGGTGAAAATTCAATTCAAAAGTGCACTCTCGGGCGATTTGCAAAGTGTTGGAAAGCGCTTCCGGGCAATCTGGGAACCGTGATTCGAGCGAATCCATAAACGCGTATGGGCTGGCGACCTCTTCTTTTGCCAGAGTGGACAGAGTGGTCTGCAGGTCAATGGCGCGCAACAGCTTGTGGATCGAATGGTCTTCCGGGCTGATAAAGTACGCCGCCTGGGTGGCGGCCACCGGCAGTTGAAATGAACGGGCAAATTGCAGCATGGCCTCCCGGTCCAGATACGGCACCAATTCGGCGTACACATCCGTTCTGTCCGACGTGCTGATGATGGCTTTAAGCAATTCGCGATCGCGGGAAATCAGCACCAGATCTTTATGATCCTGAATCAGAGCCCGGGTCAGATCAAATTCAGCATCGCTCTGCAGCAGCGTGATCAAACGGCACAGCCGCGAATAGCCGGACACGTTCTTGGCCAGAACGACCGCTGAACATCTCCTGTCGATCAGATACGATCCGATCAAAGGCTGCAGTCCGCAGCTGCGTGCCTCCTGTAAGAACCAGGCCAAACCATAAAGGCCGTTGGTATCGGTCAGAGCCAGATGATGATGACCGCGTGACCTGGCATGGCGGCAGAGGTCACGAATGGAATTGGCGCCTTGAAAAAAGCTGTAGTGGGAATGAACATGTAGGGGGACATACTCTGGCATGGTCAGCTGAGACTTGATTCCAACTGCCGCAAAACTCTCATGGATTCTTCGGCAATGGTTTTTGCGCCAGGGGTGAAATCAAAGACTTCCAGTGAAACCCACTGATTATAGCGCAGATCTTTGAGAGTTTGAAAAGCGGCGACAAAGTCCTTGGCCGCGTTGCCTGTGCCGAGATGCTTTCCGTTCATCTCTTGTACATGCACATGATGAATATAGGGGTAATACATTTTTACCAGGACTTCCAGAGGTTCGGTCTCATCCGGTGTGTTGTGAAAATCGAACATGGTCTGTATGGCTGGGTGCTGAATAGCGTTTACCACCTCAAGTGCTTGCGCCAGAGTATTGACTACATCGGTCTGCGAACGATCCAGGGGCTCGAGCAAGATCTTGACCCGATTTTTACCCGCATGCTCTGCACAGCCGGACAATCCCTCAGTGAGCCGCTGGACCGCTTCGGCGACGGAAATGCCCGCATCGCCGGCACTGCGTTGTTTCGGGGAACCGAAGACCATGACCGGGCCGCCTAAATCGCTGCAGAAATCGATCAGGCGATGAACATAGTCCCAGGTTCTACGACGAACGGCCGCGTCGTCAGCCGTGCAGTGCAGGCCGGCAGGGGGCGCCACCAGCAACCAATGCAGTCCGGTGCAGCTCAAACCATGATCGCGCATTGTTCGGACCATGTCACGGCGGAGAACGGGAGTCAATTCCTCCACCCCTTCTTTCACCAGCGTGAAAGGGGCGATCTCGATACCGCTAAAACCCGCTTCAGCGACCAGACGGCACTGTTCTTCCCAGGCCATGCCTTGCATCGATTCATTGCACATGGCGTAGCGAAAGCCGTTCCAAGGGCTTTGGGTTCTGCCGCAGGCCAGGCCTGTTCCAAGGGTGAAAAGAGCGCTGTTTTGCAGAAAGCGCCTTCGACTGCAGTTCATGGTTCCTCGCATGATGTTTTAGAGATCTCTTTGGAAGATGGCATACGTTTTGGATACCTGGGCGCCGCCGATCTGTTCACCAACGCGTATCACCAGTACATTGTCCTCCAGCACCCAGCCAAAATCACAATACTCGTATCCTTTTTCCTGCGAATAGAGTTTCTGCTGCCAGAGCATGACTCCATCCAGCCCCAAGCGCCGAAAACGTCGTTTCACCCCCATGTATCCCAAGCGAAATCCACGGATACGGCCTTTGCTGAGCAGCATACGCAAAGCGCGCAGCAGTTCAAAACGACGGCAACAGGCCAGAGGCGCCATTTTTTCAAAAATATTGGGCACGCCGCCGAAGAAAGCGGCCAGTTCGCCGCGCACATAAAGAAAAATGAACAGCCCCTTATCCATGATCAATTGCAGATCATCCACGTTTTTATACAGCTCCTCTTTGGTAAAAGGAACAAATCCCCAATTGTCATTCCAAGCATCGTTGTAAACATCGAACATTTCTTGTTTACGCACGGAAAGAGGCCGCTCCCCCCATTTCTCGATGGTCACTTCATACCGGTTGATGACTTTATGCGCCACCCGCTCCAGCTGTTCCTCCATGGGACGGTCAACCGGCACTTGCCAGGATTTAACCTTTTTCACGCATTCCATGCCCGCGTTGCGCAACAGCCTTTCATAATAGGGCTTGTTGTAGTGATAATACACCACCGGTTGCGTTTCGAAGCCTTGAATGAGACAGCCCGGCGTCGCTTCGTTCACCGGCAGGTTCTGCGGCCCGCGTATTTGGGTCATGCCTTTGCTCTTCAGCCAACCGGCGGCGGCGTTGATCAGGGCGTCGGCGACCGATTGGTCATCGATGGATTCGAACTGGCCAAAAAAGCCCACTTGATCGTGCCAATGAGCATTATGATGGTGATTGACAAACGCATTGCATCTGCCGACAACGGTATTCCCTTCCAGGGCAAGGAAAAAACGCATATCAGCATGTTTGAAAAATAAATTCTTCTTTTCAAAAAAACCGACGATGCCCAACAGTCTAAAGCCTGTATACTCATAATCGAGCAAGGGCACATAGGCTGGATCCGCAGCATAGTGTCGCCAATGAAAGTCGATGAACTTTTTCAGCCAACGTTTATCTTCCTGGCTCTGGTTGGAGAACTGAATGATCTGCAATGCCATAATGGGATTCCTTTATTAGTGTCAAGGAATGATGAACGGCCGGCTTTGTTTCCGGCGCGGTTTTAGTAGCAGCAGTTTTTTCCTTCGTCCGCAAACGCCTGCAACAGCGGCAGGTCGGCGTCAAAAAAATGGTCCGAGGGGCTGAGAATAAAGCCGCCATCGCCGCCCGCTTCGTTGAAACAGCGACGGACTTCCGCCCGAGTTTGCTGCGGTGTACAGCCTTTAAAATAATGGAATTGATCAAATCCGCCGATCATACAAACCTTATCGCCGATGCGTTTTTTGGCCTCGGCCAGGCGCACGTCGCCCCCCATATCCACCGGTGTAAAAGTCTCCATGGCGTCGGGCTGCATGGCGGCGATCATTTCGAGCAGCGGCATCATGCCGCCGCAGGTGTGATAGACCACCCGCTGTCCGGCCTGGTGAGCCGCAGCGATGATGGGCGCATCGTAGGGCGCCACGAACGTTTCGAACACTTTGGGGGAAATCACTGTGGAAGAGGCGTCGCCTCCGCCCAGCTCCAGCAGATCCAGGTGCGCGCCCTTCAGCGACCGGGCGAAATCCAGCTTGCGTCGCTGAAGGATGGAGAGAAATTGATGCACCCATTGCGGGTCATCATAGGTCTCCATGATCAGTTGATCGATGCCGAACAGGCAGGCGGCATCCTGCCAGGTGCCCGGCTGACCGTACAGATCAAAACAGATAAAATGCGAACGCACCAGGCCGCGGTCGCCGAATCGCGCGGCCTCGGCGTTGACCGTCTCGATATCACAAAGCGGAGAAGGGAGATACTCTTCGATCCATTCGATCTCGTGTTTGTTTTTCACCAACCGTTCCGCCACCCAAGTGGTATAGTCGTTCGACTGCAGCACCGTGGTGAGCGTTCCCTTGGGCGTGATGATCATGTAGCGCTCGGTACGATAGGTGGGATCGTTGATCAGCTCTCTCTCGATGCGCCAGTTGTCGGTAATGATCCGACGGGAATGATAGATTTCCGCCTTTGGCTGCGTCGGATCATAGTACTGTCCCTTGCTGGAGTCCGGTTTGAGCAGTTCCAGCCAGCGGATGGGATCCAGGCCGAAATGATCAAAAAAGGCATCATAGGTGATTCCGCCCATATAGTGATCGAGAAAAAAGGGCATCACATGATGGGTGGTCACCGGCAGACGATCAGGAACCCCTCTTACCAGAGCGGTCAACAGTCTCTCTTTAGCGTTCATGCATTCCACTCCTTCGCCATTGCCATCAGCGCAAGGAGACGACGATGACAAAATTGGGTGGACTCTAACAGCGGCGTGCAATGGGTTTCCAGCGTCACGTGCGCCACCAACGCATCCCGCTGCAGGGCGGCGATCTGGCCGGCCCAGTTCACACCGCCTTCGCCCAGCAGCTTGCAGCCTTGACGCGCATCGATGATCGCATCTTTTACATGCACGTTGCGGATAAAGTGTTTGAGCGCTTCATAGCCAACAGGAAACGGGATTTCTCCGGTTCCGATGGCATTGGCTGGATCCCAGTTGGCGCCCAGATTGGCTCGGTTGGCCACGGCCAGCAGACGGGCGGTCGTCTGCCCCGAGTCGCAAAAAAAGCCGGGTTCGTTTTCGACGGCAACCACCAGTCCCATTGGGTTGACCAGGTCTGCGGTTTTACGCAGCAGATCGACCACCGCCTCTTCCTTGCTGTCATCACGGAGAAAGCCGAAGCTGATGATCACCGGCGCCCGCAATTCTTTTGCCATGATCATGGTCTTGGGGAGCGTCTGCTCAAAGACCGACTGCACCGCAGCCTGATCCGATGGCCTGACCTTAAAGATGCCGGGAGAAAGTGCGGTGATCTCGATCGCTCCCTTTTGCACCAGGTCCAAGACATACCGATAATCCTCCGGATCTACAAACGGCACCCTTTTATCATAGCTGCCGATGCAGCGCAACTCATATTTACGGACGCCCAATTTAAGCCCTTCGGCGATGGCGGTACGGATATCCAGAGCGATCTCGTCCGTTACAATGGCAATATCGAGCATTATTCCTTACCTCCTAAAAAACATGGTGGAAGCCTGAAACAGCATTCTTTGGCGGAAGCCTTTTTAATACACTCGGTTCAAGTCAAATTGGCCCAGCATTCGGGCAGACCTTTTCATGATGTAATCCGATTCGATGGCAGGTTCATCCTCCATGTGCGTTTGCATGAGCTGAATGCGCTTGAGCAGGTTATCGCCGAACCGTTTGCCGTGGATTAACGGCGTTTCGCCCTGTTCCGCCACAGACATAAAGTCCACCTTGGCGGTCCGCCACAGCTCATACAAATCCCGAGAATTTTCGATCTCCCGTTCCATCATACAACGAATCATCTGACGATAGTGTTGTTTCTCCTCCGCCTCTCTGGCACGGAGATAACCGTGCACTCCCGCCACCCAGGCCAGAACGCTGTACTGTGTTCGCAACCAGCAGCGAAGGGCGCGCAATCGGATCCACTGGTCATACACCACATAGCCGGCGTCGATCTCCGTCAGCTGGGTGTTCAATTTTTCGCCCAACAGAACGATGGCTTGATCGAGGGGCTTCCAGGTGTTCGCATCCATCCGCTGCAGGTCCGCTTCGCACCGTTCAGGCGTTACCAGATCGAAAAGCACGTCCTTGGACAGATCGATGTTGTTGGGATTGTGCGGCGTGGTGCAGATATAATCTTCATAGTAGGCGCGGTCTTCATCGCTGATGGCAGCCAAGTTAGGGGTAAACGGCCGTTGCCACAAGCGAAACCAGGTAAAGCCAAAGGTTGCATACAGGCCGATGGACAGCGGAAAGCTGAGCACAGCCTCTTCGGCGAGTTCCCAAGCAGACAGCAGCGTCTGACAATCAGCTTCTCCGGCCCATTGCCTGGCGCACCGGGTCAAGGTTGTTTGGAAATCCATGGAAGGATCGGCTGCAAAACTGCGCAAGATTTCCAGATTGATGTTAAAGGGAACGAGTGTAGGGGGCGCCATGCCGCCCTGATGCGCCAGGCAGTCCAGCCCGGCCTCCTGCATACCTTTGATTTTGTTATAGGTCAGCCGGGGATAGGGGATGCCTAAAAGCGGTTCAAAGAGAACGAATGTGCCACAGGAAAAATTAAAGTGAGCGAGCGCATTTCTCCGCATCAAGTCATTCAACGGCGCATGCTCGCGCGGATCCACCACATGCTGATAGATAGAGCCGCCGCTGACCTCCTTGATCTCAGGGTAGCGGGGATGATTGTAGTGCAACTGCCAGCCCACGGCGAAGAGCGAGTTGGTCTCCACGTCGATGCGATCCCCCAGCCCCTGCCATACGGTTTCATGTTCACCGTAAAATGATTCCATACGGGTGATAACGCGAAAGTCCGGGTTGATCTCTGATGCGGCATCGCGCAGGGTCCTGAAGAATTGAAGGATATTTTCGCCGGCCAACCGTGCGATCTGTTCATCGTCCTTCCATTCGCGTATAAGATAAGCACCGCCGTTGCGGCCCACATAAAGGGATTTCGTGTGCTCAAAGCCGGCGCCGCTGTCGTTGGTCCAGATGTCGATATATCCCAGCTGAGGCACTTCTTGCATCAGTTTGCGCATCATTTCAGCATAGTGCGCGCGCACTTGCGGGTGAACGGTTGTAAGGTTGTAGCGCGGTTTAAAACTGCGAAAGGGGTGATCGACCCGCGCGCCCCGCAGCATGGGATATCGGTCGAACAATTCTTCAGGAACGGACCGGGGCTCGAAACAAAGCAGGCCTGGGACCAGGCCGTATTTGAGAGCCAGACGGGCGTTCTCTTTCAGCCGGCACAAGTTGGCCGATAAATAATAGTAGGGATAGATGCCCTTATTCAGCTCACTGTAGACGAACTGGTCCAGCGCCGGGCAGTAGGTGTAAAACATCGGATAGATTTCGCCGCGGGGACCGGACTCCAGTGCCATGGGAAACGCCAAGCCGTTGACCTCGACATGGGTGAAGCCCAGACGGGCCAGCTCACGCAAATACGGCTCGGCGTCAAAAGATCGAACGAGACGGCCGCCCTGATTGAGAAAATGGTCATAGGTGCTGCGGTGCCAGCGAAAGGCCCGTTGTTTGAGCAGGCCGGAACGATAGATGCCGACCTCTTCCTCTCCATGGTTTTCCAACACGTCCAGCAATAATGCATACAGATGATAAGGTTTGCTGGACCAGAGCCATCCGGAACCGGATTCATTCAATTGGAAGAATGTATTGTCCTTGCCGTGGCTCTGCATCGGCAGGTCCAAGCCCTCACCGGTGGTAATCATAAAATCGCCATCCGGCACTTGCCGGGAAACCTGCCTCTTGCCCTCCAACACCACACCGGGGATTCGCGTGGAGAGCAGTTCTGCGCAAGTAGCGCAAACGGGCGGGCCATCCAGAGGATAAGAGATCGTTCTGATTTTATTCAAAGCCTCGGTTACGGTCATGATGCTATTTCTCCCGTCGCCGGACGTCTGCACGCTGAACCGCATGAGATCGGCAGGTTGCGGCCGAGCGCTGCGCCGTTTTTTTTGATCGGTCACTTAAAAACAATTTTTACGCCTCCAGGGCTTTTCATGTGGCGGGAAAAATCAACATACGGGGTCGATTCCACTTTGCTCAGGCGGAAAGGCAGTTGCCGGTCGCGGCAAAGCACTTGGCGCACCCGTTTTCCTGCAGGCAGTTGAATGTGAAAGTGAATGTCGCTGCTGTGGGCATTGACCTCCAGCAGCAGTTGGGAGTCCGTTAGCTGGTAATCGTAGCCAAAGCTTACGTCTGAAGCGGGATAGTGCAGATGGATGCGCGCCTCCGCCACACCAGCGGAAGGCCAGCGTGGGGACAGAGTGACTTTGCGGAAGGATTTTTGACGGTCAACGACGCCGGCCAGCCCTTCGATCAGCGCATAGGCCATGGCGCCGGAACCCCACCCATCTGTGGGCAGCGCTTCCGGACTGGTGCTGGATTCAGCTGTACTATTGCGGCCATCCGGAAAATACCACAAGTAGGTGGCCTTGTCCCGGGCGATCATCTCTGCATATTGGCGCAGTATCGCAACGCCATAAGATTCGTAACCATGTTCGAATGCAGCGCGCGCCAGTTCGCCTCCGACCAGCGGCATGATGCCGCCGTTGCAATAGGCGCCTTTGACCAGCAGCTCATCGCCAAAGCAGCCGTCTGGAAAAGGAGGATCAATGGAAAACCATTCTGCAAAGGCATGCGTCTTTTGCTTCCGTGATTGATATTCCCGCAAAATGGAAACAGCCTGTGCATGGTCTGCCACACCTCGGTTAATATCCATGGGATTGCTCAGGCTCAGCTGTTCCGCCTCATCGACGTCGGGTATGGTGACTGGCGTCAGTTTGACAAAGTGGGTATAAAAGCGCCCGTTCCAACAGATGCGATTCATCCTTCTGCGCAGTTTTTTTGCGAGGTCGAGCCATTCAGCGGCTTTTTTACGTTTGCCGAAATACGCATAGAGCTGGGACAAGATCATCATGGCTTCATAATACCCGCTGTTATCGCCGTGCATGATGCCCCAGAAAGTGTTTTCATCTATCTGCATCTGCAGCCATTCGTGCCGACCGGCGGAATAAGCGAAATCCCAGGTATCGATGGTATAAGGACGTTTGACCAAATGGCGCCGGTTGTCCCATCGCCAGGGATGGGTCAGAATATACTGCAGCGCCTTTTCCAGGTGAGGCAGAATCCCCGCCAGCCATTGATCATCGCCTGTAGCCTGCCAGGCCAGATACGCGGACTTGACGAAACGGTACTCCACGTCGGCTTCAACAGGCACGCGCACGTACTTGGCCCAATTTTCCCGCTCACTGGGCAGTTTTTCAGGAAATACGGTGTAATAATCAAAAATGCGGCCGTTTTGCGCTTGGGTTTCAGCAAAATGATCGATGCAGCTGGTGAGATCGGTTTCGAAATATTTGGTGCAGCGCATCATGTCGCTGTGGTCTCGTATCCAGATAGAGCGGGCGTCCGGCGAACGATAGCCGCGAATTTTTTTCGCATCCATCACCACATCGAGATAATTATGATGGAAAAATTCGCGAATGGCCGGATAGAGCGCATTCCAGATGGGTTGATCGGTGTGTAACGAAGTCTTTTCCTTCATTTTCGTGCTCCTGATCTTGGCTCTAAGTTAGCCAATAATCTGTTTCCAGTCAACACAAATCCTTTACTTTTATCTTGCTTTATTGCCTTAGGTTGAATAATTTAAGCTTTTGGGCAACTTTTGGAGAAAGGATTAACTGCCAGATGGAAATGGAAGAACACGTCCACCAGGATGACCCCAAAGTCGGACCAGTCGATGTCATCACCAATCCGCCGGGTACCGGCTATTTTTTTATCGGAAACGGACATATCCTGGGGGCTGTGCAGGTATGCACCACAGACGCTTTGACCACTATCGGATTGCTGCTGATGTCCCCGGACCGGTTTGGCCAGAAACGCCATGCCTTGTCCATGGACCCACAAAACGGTCTGAGGGCCACTCAGGTAGAGGTGATCATCGGACCGTACCGATTTCGGCCGGATCCCAAGACGGTGGAAAGCCGCTGGGACCGGCTGGATGGAGCGCCCGTCGCTCAGGTCATCTGGAGCTCTTTAACTTTCACCCTTTGTGAAATTTTTTATTGCCCCGACCGCACTGCACCGCGATTGATTCGCAAACTGCACTTCATCAGCCTCAGTGAGGAGGATCAGACTCTTCAGATCGAGACCGGTCTTTTGCAGACCAGCCTTGCGGAGACAGTGCATCTGCGGGCTCGACAATCGGTTGATCTCTATTTGGCCTACGATCTGATTCATGAACAAGAAACTTGGACCGTTCAGCTCACGATGGTCGACAGCGCGCCGGTGGACTCGTCGGCGACGGCCTTTTGGGCATCCCTCACCGCCGCATCCTTCGATTCCTCTCCTCTCGACCATCTGATGCAGACGGCCAGCATCTGCCTGCAAAATGTCATTTCCAGCAAAGGGTTGGTGGATGCCAGCATCTGGCAGTACAATTTGGAATGGGTTCGCGATCATTCCATGATGGTTTTTGGTCTGCTCATGTCCGGCAATTACCCCTTGGCCAGGACGCTTTTGACCCGTCTGTTGACTGATTTTGTCAGCGAGGACGGCGATACCGTGGATTCAGGACGCAGGCGTTCATATCAGGACATTGAACTGGATCAAAACGGCGTGCTCTTGATGGCGGTCAAAGCCTATGTGGACTATACCGGCGACCTGGATCTGGCACGCACGTTTTGGGATAAAATCGAAAAGACGGCTGATTTTCCTCTGCAACGGGTCTTTCAGCATAAAGAATCCGGACTTTTGCACAATCAGAGGGAATTTTGGGAACGACACAAAGCCTTTGGCATTCGTGAGGGCATGGAGCTGGCCTATCAGCTTTACGTATCCATGGGTTTGGCGAGCGCCGCTGATCTGGCGCGACGGCTGGATAAGAACAAACAGCGCGAAAAGTGGCTGGCCGAGTCGGAACGCATCAAACAGGCGATGCTCAACGACGCCAAATACCGGCTGATCGCGCACGGGCATTTTATCAAACGCCGCCAGATGAACGGCGAGGTGCAGTCGGAAATTCAACTCCATCCATCAGTGACCCTGTCCGCCGGCATGCCGCTGGCGGAGGCGCCGCCGCATTTCCTCAACCCAGACAGTTCCATCTCTCTGCCGATCGCCTGGGAATTCATAGATCCCAAAGGCGAATTGGCGCGCAACTCGCTGTTTCAAACAGAGCGGCTGTGGAACCAGCGATGGTCCATCGGCGGCTATGGCCGCTATCACGTCAGCTCAGAGATCGATTCGCCGGGACCTTGGCCGTTTGCCAGCCTGTTTATCGCGCGGGCGTATTTCGAACACGGCCAGGACGACAAAGTATGGCGTGTGCTGAATTGGTTGAACACCTTGACCGGCGCCGCCTCAGGAAGTTGGTTTGAGTTCTACGGACCCAGGCCCTGGGTTCCCCCCTGTCCGCAGGTCGGGATAACTCCGTGGACCTGGGCGGAAATTTTACTGTTTTTTGTCCATCATCTTTTAGGCGTCCGGCCTGAGGAGAACCAGGTACGGCTTCGGCCGCGTTTGCTGTCCAACACCGAGCGAATGAGCGCTGCTCTGACGCTGCAGGGCTGCCGGATCCAACTTGACGTGCAGCGTGCGCCCGCTGATGAGCCTCCCTCCTGCCGAGTGGACGGCAAGCAGGTCCCCTATCAGTTGGACCAGGGGGTAATTGTCACGCTGAAAAATTACAGTTCCCGTGCAATACAAATCCATCAATAGCGAAAAGGAGTGGTCATGAACATTTTGGGCCTGCATATTGCAGATTTCTCCATCGTGATCGTCTATATATTAGCCATGCTCTACCTCGGTATCCGCGCTCAGCGCAAGACTAAAAACACCACCGATTTTTTTATGGCCGGACGCAGTCTGGGAAAATTCTATCAGTTCTTTCTGAATTTCGGCAATTCCACTCATGCGGATCAAGCGGCCGCCGTATCCCGTGAAATATATCGTCAGGGCATCGGCGGCATGTGGATTCAATATCTGGTGTTGTTCCTCACTCCTTTCTATTGGTTCACCGCTCTGCTGTTCCGTCGTTCCCGCGTTATCACTTTGGGTGATTTCTACTCTGAGCGTTATCAGAGCCGCGGCTTAGGCGCTGCCTTCGCCGCCTTCACTCTGGTGATGGCGGTCATCGGCGGGGCCGCCGCTTATATGGTCGCCGGCAAAACCATGATGGCGCTTACGCCGAAACCTCCTTCCGCTTATACGGTCCAGGAGAAACAGGCAATTGACAACTTTCATGAATACATGGATTTGCGACAAAAAGTGGAAAAATCGCTGCCCATGACTGAGACGGAAAAAACCCGCTATGAAACCCTCAACGACATGAACAAGCGGGATGAGCTCAAATCCATGGTCTCGTACACTGATCCCCTGACTTTTTATTTTATCTTTACCGCTCTGGTGGGCGTTTACACGATGCTGGGAGGATTGATCGCCGCGGCATTCACCGATGCTGTTCAAGGGGTGCTGATTATCGTCTTTTCGGTCATGCTTATTCCACTGGGCTTGTCGCGCATCGGCGGATTCGCCGGCCTGCATGCGTCTGTTCCAGATTACATGTTCAACATCTTTGGTTCCGTCAAAGTGGGTGAATACGCCTGGTATACGATTTTTGCCATGGTGCTGGCCAATTTGGTCTCCATCATCGCCTCTGCACCGCTGCTCGCCACCGCCGGATCAGCCAAGGATGAATGGACCGCCCGGTTCGGCATCCTCAGCGGCATGTTCTTCAAACGGTTTCTCATGCTGTTCTGGGCGCTCACCGGACTGGTGGCCATCGCTCTGTATGCAGGCAAACTGCACGATCCGGATCTAATCTGGGGCGTGATGAGCCGAGATCTATTGGTGCCCGGTGCATTGGGCTTGATGCTGGCCGGCATTCTGGCTGCCAACATGTCGTCGCTTAACTCGGGCTCAGTGACCAACTCGGCGCTGTTCATCCGCAATCTCTACGCGCCCCTGGCGCCCAACAAGAGCGAAAAACATTATCTCAACATGGGACGCATCGCCATTCTCATCACTCTGGTGGGCGGCATCTGGGTGGCCACTTTTGTCGGCAACCTGTTGGATCTGTTCAAGTATTTCATCTCCATGCCGGCGATCTTTGGCGCCTCCATCTGGCTGGGGTTTCTCTGGCGCAGGGTGACCCGCTGGGCGGTGATCCTTCAGGTCATCATCTGCTCGCTGATCTATGCGATCCTCCCCAATGTGTTCCAATCGCTCCAAGTGACCAATACCCATCCGAACCTCATCCGCGAGACCAACGGTAGATATGTCACCATCGAAACCAAGGCCTTGAAAGAGGATGTCGAGTCGGGTGCAGCGAAAACCATAGGCGAAAAAATCCACAAGCAGCAGTATCTTGAGCCCACCGGCATCTTTTTCGAAAAAGTGGCGCGTCAAAACCCCAACGATCCCAACTCACCTCGCATCGGACTAGGCCGGTTTCATGCCGAGATCTGGGTGCTGAGCTGGTTCGGTTTGGATTTCAGCAACTCCACCAAGGCGCAATTGGTCGCTTACCGGTTTCTGTTCGATGCCCTTTTTCCATTCGTGCTGCTGTTTCTGCTCAGTTATGTGACCAAGAAAAACGACAAGGAGGTGTTGGATTATTTCTTCGCCAAGCTGCACACGCCGGTGCAAAAGACGCCCGAGCTGGAAGAAAAACTCATCGCCGAAGGGACACAGCATCCGGAAAAGTTCGAAAAAGACAAGATATGGAAAGGATCCAACTGGGAGATCCTCAAGCCCGGTCTGAACGACTTTTTAGGCTTTACCATCAGCTGTTTATTCGTCCTGGTTATTCTTTTCCTGTTGTGGTTGATGGTCAACATTAAATAAAAAATAAAGGCCTCGAGCTTTGGAGATACTCAAGCTCGGGGCCTGTCCCTTCCGGGCGGCGTTTCGCAGGTGAGTGATTAGTCCGTCGGCTGCTGCCCACTCATAGAGCCCCGGGGGAAATGGGTATAGGCCTGCAGATCGATCTCCAGGCCTTTTTTGCTCCAGGGGATGCATCGTTCCGAGGGCAACAGCGCCTTCTCATAGCAGTTCTGTAGAATCCGGGCCAATCCCTGCACCCAGGTCAGCCTGCTTCCTTCCTCCTCGCTGATGGTCACCAGCATTTTAGGAAATTCGCCGATCGCGGGCATGGACTCTTGCGCTCCGTTGATGCAGCAGGTCTGCGACCGTGCGGCCTCAGGACCGCAGGCCGGTTCGACGCCGGTTGCGGCCATATCCAACGCATCATATAATTTTTGCAGGTAAACGGCATCCGGATCCCCGTACTCTTTCACCGACCCATCCTGAAAACGGGCGCGGATGACAGGATCCTCCAAAGCATAGGTGATCCGTGCTTTCTCAAATTCATAGCTAAAAACCGGACCATAACTTTCTTTCACGGCATGGGTGGCGTAAAAGAGAATCTCGACATGGTTTTCAGTCAGGCAGCGCAGGGCGATGGTGTCGTAATTCTCGATGCGGTTGGCGCGATAGAGCTCCGCCTGCACGCTGATCGGCTGGGCGCTGCTTCTCATGGTAGGTCCAAGCACAAAAAACATGTTGTGCAGATAATGCGCAGCGGCGTTGTTCGCCGGACTGTCCAGAATCCAGCGGCCTGCTTGATCCTTGATCCTGCCCGCCCAATTGTTGCGGTGAAAATACTTTTCGTCGCGAGGCCAAAGCACAATGGTTTTCAATTTCTTCGGCGCACCGAAAAGTCCGGCATGTATGTCTTGCTTCAGCTGCAAAACAGCCTGATTGTAAGACCATTGATATCCCACGGCGACGAGCCTGCCGTGCTGCTGTGAAGCGTCGATCATGGTCTGGGCTTCCTGTACCGTTGCTCCCAACGGCTTTTCGCAGAGCACGTGGCTGCCATGCGCCAGACAGGTCACAGTGTCGGGCGCATGGTTCTGAATCGGAGAAGAGACCAACACCAGATCGGTCTGATGATGGCGGTAAAACTCTTCCAACGAAGGATAGACCGGAATCGAACGGGCCTGCAGTTCCGCCAGACGCGGACAGTTTTCCGGCCAGGGGTCTACGACGCCGTCTATGACAAAACGGCCGGGATCCGTCTTGTCCAGCAATCCATTCAAATAGATCAAACCATAGCCGCCGATAGCTACCAATGCAAGATGAACCGGTTGATCATTCACGCTCGACTCCGTCCTGTTAAATAAAAAACGCCGTGCAGGGCTCCACGGCGTACAAGCTACAAAAAAGCGCTCTTTAATGCAAATGGATTTTGTCAGTGCTGAGACGCTCCGGCAGGACGGCTGGCTTTCTCGAACTCGTTGAGCAATTGCAGGAATTTCGCGTCGTCGACGATCTTTTCATCGAGCGAGATCTGCTTGGTGGTGGATCCGATGATCTCTTTATTTTTATTCAACTGCAGCGTCAAGATGCCTACGTATTTCCCCTGCAGAGGAGTGCTTACAGCCAGTTGGTTTTTTCTCTGTTCGCTGCTGCTGTTGATCAGATAGTATTCTCCACCCAAAACCGCCACGTCGATGCCTGGGACAGCGTTCAGCACTTGGTTCATCTCTGCGTTTTTACCGTAATAGAGCATCACCACCACATCCGCTTTTTTTCGCAAAACGGGCACCAGTTCGGTTGCCGCCTGAAGCGGCTCAACATAGGTCATCTGCGGCTCGCCGGGCCGGGCAATGAAAAGCTGCGCCATTTTATTGTCCGCCAGCCCAAAGACAGCCACCTTGAGCTTTTTAAACGCCAGGGGACGTTCACTCGGCAGGGCTTGCAGTTCTTTGAGCAGATAGGGTTTAACGAACGGTTTGTCCGCGCCTGCGAGCAGTACATTGGCAGAGACAAAGGGCGGATGCAGACTCTGCTCCATTTTGCGCACAAAGCTGGGTTTGAGCTGGAACTCTTTGTAACCCAGGTTGATGGCATCATAGTTCAGCCACGTCATCGCCCTGAGCAAATATTCGTTTTGCAGGGCGCTGTGATCATCCGTGCCGCGGCTGAATCCTCCGGCGTCCACCACTAGATTGAAATCAGCCCGAGACCATTCATTGGTCATTACCGTGGCTCTCCGAGCCACTCCGCCGAGGCGGGCGGAGCGTCACCCACACGGCGTCAAGTAGCCCATCAAGTCATTGGAATGATATATAGAGAGCAGCATCCGGCTGGAATCAGCCGGTGTTTTTCCAAAGGCCAGCCCTCCTGGCATCCACAGCAAACCGATCAAGCACAGTGAATAAAAACGCATAGAGTCAGACATCCTTTTCTTAAGACCGCTTGGCCGTCCCGAATTATTTCGCGGTCACGATGATATAGTTATCCACCGACTGCACGTCAAAGTGGGCGCGTGACTTTAAATCAAACACCACCCGAGAGAATTTCCCGGAAGGATGATAGCCGAGCCGCGCACGCAGGAAGGGTCCGCGGTTGAGCTCATAAGTCGTCACATCGTGCAACAGATAGGTGTTGGGAATATCCACCAGCAGCCGTGGAGGATCAGAGAGTTCGCTGATGCGGCTGGCCACTTTTCCATTGCAGATAATGCGCATGGTTCGATCATCCACCACTTCCACCGCCTTGATCGCCGATCCATCCGGCATCTCGGGCTTGGAATCCAGCGTGTAAAGCAGGAACTCTACCCGTCGGTTGAGGAAACGGCCCCGCTCGGTCTTGTTGTCGGCGATGGGGCGGCTTTCGCCATAGCCCACGGGCATATAGAAACGCGATTTGGCGACTTTTTCCTTTTCCGTAAGATAGACCATCACGCTGTCCACGCGACGATGGGAGAGGCGGATATTATACTCGTCGGTTCCGATGTAATCAGTATGACCATCCACATGGATCATCGCCTCCGGATAGGTGTTGAGGATTTCGCCGGCACGCCGCATGGTCTCAAATTCTTCGCGGCGGATATTAGCCTTATCGAAATCAAAATTGATGCGCATGGTGACACGGATTTTCTCCCGTGACTGCGGCTGCACTTCGATTTTGCCTTCGCTCTCCGAGGCGATCTTTTGGATATAGGACAAGCGCCGGGCGATCTCCTCTTCCAATTGTTTGGCCCTTTCCTCGAGGGCTTTGCGCGCCTTTTCCGCTGCTTCCAGCTCTGCGCGCATTTGCTCGCTCATCTCGCCGGCGCCGCTGCGGTCCGCCGCGCCGAAGGAATAGAGACGTTGTCCCACACCAAAGGCGCAGATGAGTGAGAAACGGTGGGCAGCTTCCTCAAAAGCCGACAGCGGAGCATAGGCATAGTCGAAGCGAAGCCGGGCGTTGGCCAGCCATTCGGCCGGTATATATAGGCCCATGCCGGCGGACCAGCGGGATGCTTCAAAATCGTGAATTTTATATCCGCCGCGCAAGGCGATCAGATCGCTGATCACGGCCTCAGCGCCGACGTAATAGCGCATATTCTCATGTTCGGTTTTTGCAGCATCAAACGCCAGCAGCGTCTGCAGTGAGGGGGAGAACGGAATGGTCACCGCTGCACCGGCGCGCAGCGCCATCGGCAGAGCATTTTCTTGGTCAAGAAAATGGACCTTCTTCAGACCATAATTCTGCACGCCGCCGGCCAGAGTCACTATTTTATAGCGCAATTGAACGCCGGCGTCCAGTCCGTAGATCATGCTCTGCTCGCCGATAAGATTTTGCCGCATGTATTTGCCGCCTACGCCGAATCTCAACTGGAGCGAGCCCAGGCGCAAGGCGTTCGCATAGGCCAGCGCCAGGACGATGTCGTCACTGAAGCTGGTGCCGCCGGTGGGCATAAAGTTCTCATCCAGTTCGGTGAGCTTGCCCTCATTAAAGTAGCCGAAATTTGCACCAAGAACGCCTAACTTGGTCGGCAGGGAAAACGTGATGGCGCCCTGCTGGGTATCATCGATCCAATTATGAAAATGCAGTCCAAGCATCGAATGTGAGACAGCGCTGAGTGAGGCGGGATTGTAGCGGAAGCACGCCACATCGCCGCTGACCGCGGAAAAGGCCTCGCCCATGCCCGCCGGCCGAGCCTCTGGAGCAACCCGTAGGAACGGAGCCGCATGATAGCCGATGCCTTTGTGGTCTTGGGCAAACGCCGTCTGCATCGTCCACAGGATCGCCGCACAAGCCGCCAGCAGGACGCTCGTTGAACACTTGAAAACATTTTTTTTCATTTTATCTCCATGCGCTAAGATCGGATTCACCATAGCCACGCTCAAGAGGCTGTAATGTTTAAAGTAGGATGACGAATTTTCGGAAAAACGCCACCTGCTCAACAGGTCCGCCGCTGGCGGGCTTGAGATCCGCATGCACCTTTGCCCAGTAGGTTCCACTGCTGACCATTTGACCGTTGCTGTTTTTCAAATCCCACCAGGATTCCGCGATGCCGTAGGTATCCTGCGGAACCGGCAGGCCGGAGTCGAAATCAAGGGAGGTGCCCGGGATCTCCTGGACCAACTCTCCGGCTAGGTTGAAGATTTCTATTTTACGCACGTTCAAAGAACCGGTGCTGGAGGCCACCCGCAGACTGAATTTGTAATTCCGATCGCGGTAATAAGGATTGGGCGCCACCTCGACGATATAGGGCTGCGCGCCGAAATAGATATTGATGTCGCCAGTGCCGTTTCCACTGGTGTCTGCCGGAATGGTCACCGAGGCGGTCAGCGGCAGATTATCAGTATACTCAGCGGTGATACGATGACCGGCCAGCGATTCGATCCGATTGTTGCGGCGAGTGCCATTGTTGTCTTTGGTCACCAGCAACCCCGTGGCGCTGATAAACTCTCCGGTGTCATAGCGCTTTGAGGCGTTTTGCAGCTCGCTCAGGGTGACCACCTCTTCGTCTCCGGTCGAATGGTCATACACGGTCACGCTGATCGTCTCCTGCACCGCCGGATTGACGTTGCGGTCGTTTTCGTTCTTGATGTGAAAATAGAGCAGCTGACCAAAATTGGTCGTCTTTTGCACCACTCCTTCAGCGTTTTCGATAACTAATTCGCCCACGGTGTTCTGAATGACCACAATCGAGTCCTGGCTGACATCCGTTGGGTTGATGCCATCCTGATAACGGATGAGCAAAATGTCGCGGTCCCAAACCTCCAAGATTTGGTTTTCGACATCCTTGCTCTCTTTGATAAGCAAGGGGATGGCGGCTTTGCTGAAAAAGCCGCCCAGCGGCTGCAGCGCCAATTTGGTCTCCAGACTGTCCCGGCTCTTCTGAGCGACGATTTTAACTGCATATTCTTTTTGGAAGGATTCCAGATCCGCGTCCTTCAGCAGAACATAACAGCTGTCCACCTTATCCTCTTGAGCCGGCATCACTGTCGTTGCCCGGTAATAGCCCGCTGGAAAGCCCTTCGCATCCGTAAACTGAATGCTGGAGTTGGCGGACGGCACTGTCTGATAGGTCACCTTCCAGCTGTCCAGAATCGGTGATACGCTGGCGTTCAGCGTGGACATGTAGACCAACAGATAGATGGATTGAACGCCGTTCAAAGAGGCAATGTTCTCCAGATTGACCAGGTTGTCGTCCGTGACTTTGTTCCATTCGATCCGTTCCAGCCGTTCAAAGGTTTTTGCATCATGAATGCGGATCTCCATGCTCAACCGGTCGCGTTTGACCGGATCGGCCGGCAGTATGGTTTTGAAGGAAAGCGCTTTCCATTTAGCCAGAATCGAACCTTCAGCGGCTCCGATGACCGGAGTATAAAAGTAACCCGGCTGAGTGGTGTTGTAGTAGTGATGTTTGACCTGCACGTTGGTCAATCTAGGCGTCTGCAGGGGATCGCTGGTGTGCAACAATGCGCGGAATTGATAAAAGCGGTAGCCGTCATGAATCGGATTTGCCGCCATTCCGGATTGGGTGTAAAATGTGCCCGGCCCTGCTGGACCGAACCATTTGGCGCCCGAAAGATCCGCCAAGGAGTTGGCGGCGCGCAACTGCATCTGCACAGAGGTCACGTTCGCAACAGTATCGGCGGACCAGAACAGCTGATCAAACACCGACTCTTTGTTCTCACCGAAATCATAGACGCCAGAAACGATCAGAGAATCATTGTACGCCAACCGCGAGGGATAGTTGTCATAAACCACTAGAGTGCGACCATCCTCAAGGCGATCGACATCACGCAGCGACGTCAGACGACGATGAAACTGCCAGACGATCTGGCCGGCGCCGTTCACTTCAATAATGCGGTTGTTGCCGCCATCGGCGATCATGACATTGCCGTTTGCCAGATAATCGGCGTCGTAAGGCAGTTTAAGACCGCCGGACAGGCTGTCGGCGACGCCTTTCTGGCCGAATTGCCAGATAATATTTTTCGATGCCCGGTCAACCAGGATAACGCGATGATTGCCGCGATCGGTGATCAAGATTTTTCCGCTCGCCACATATTGAATGTCCACCGGCGTATTAAGCTCCTCGGCGCCTAGCTGCCAGAGGATATTGTTGGTGTCCTCATCGACAATGATAACACGGTTGTTGCCCTTGTCCGCGATGATATACTCTTTGCTGTTGGGGATCCGTTCCGCGTCTTCAGGCTGTTTGAGCTGATTATAACCGTTGCCCTCACGATAATTGGGATCACCGTATTGCCATTCGATGGCACTGGTCTCTTTGTTGACCTTGATCACGCGGTTCCGGTCCTGGTCCGTGATCACCACTTTGAACAGAGTGTTCTCAGTGAAAATGAACGCATCCACCGGCTTGTTGAGATATTTGGGGTCCGTGGGATCCGAAGCGCTCTGCTTGGGTGGAAAGGTAAAAGTCTCGCTGCTGGTGCGCGCATTGATCTCCAGCACGCGCCGGCCCAACCCGTCGGTGACCAAGTACATCACCTGATCGCCGACCTGTCGGCTGTCGATGTCTTCAGCCGAAACCACGGATACAGACGATGGCCAGCTCCACTCTAGACCAGAGAGGATGTGGTTGAGCGTTTCATCCGCTCCCGAGACGTCATACTGAGGATTCAGGGTGATGATATCCTTGATCAACACGCCCGATCCGGGTATGGTCTTGGTGAAAAGCGGGGTACCGTCCTCCCAATGATCATTCGGCGATTGCGCGAAAACGCTGAGGGTCAAAAATAAAAGAAAAAAGATTGGCCGTAAACTCAGCAGTCTTCTTTTATTACCTTTTTTCATTTCAAGCCCGCCTATTTTTCTGTGATTCCATTATTAAATAATAAATTATTTACCAAATAAGTCAAAAAAAATGGATGCCGGCAACTTCTAGTAAACATTATAAATAAGATAGACTTCATTAAGAAATCATTTCGTCAGCTAGGACAACTATTCTGAGCGGCCAGGGTGCAGGGGCAAGAGATGCGGCGTATGTGTGAGTCGATTGCGATCGAACCGAATAAGCCTGCGCTTCACTTCTGGCGCACGCTCATCAAGGCTCCAAGGGCAATGGATAAAAATTTGATCTCCTCGTTGTCCGCCCGACTGGTCAAAATCACCGGAACTTTAGCGCCAAGGATGAGCCCGGCGGCTTTGGCGCCTGAGATATAAGCCAAGGTCTTGTAAAATACATTGGCCGCTTCAATGTCGGGCATGAGCAGAATGTCCGCATCCCCTCCCACCGGGCTTTTTAAGCCCTTCACCTCGCAGGATTTGCCGCTTACAGCATTATCCAGAGCCATGGGACCATCGACCAGGCAGCGTTTGATCTGGCCGCGCGCAGCCATCTGAGCGATGATGGCCGCATCCATGGTGCAAGGCATGGATTCTAGATTGACCTTTTCCACAGCAGCGATGACTGCGACCTTGGGGGTGTGCACGCCTAAAAAATGGGCGGCCTGAACCGCATTTTCCAAAATAGCCACTTTTGCGTTTAAATCAGGGGCAATGTTCAAAGCGGCATCAGACATGAGCAACAGCTTATGATAGTTCGGCACTTCAAAAACACCCAGATGAGACAACAGTTTGCCGGATCGGAGCCCCTGCTCTTTGTCAAGAACGCCCTTGAGCAGTGTGTTTGTACTGCATCTTCCCTTCATCAGCGTGTCTGCTAAATGCTCACGCACCAGGTTGATCGCAATGGCCACAGATTGCTGCTCCGACTCTGCAGGCACAATATCAAATGGGCTGATCTTAATCCGATGCTCGCGGCCGCAGGCCAGTATCTTTTCCTTATTGCCCACTAGAATGGCATCCGCGATCCCCTGTTTATAAGCATCAGCCAACGCCCGCAGGACATCATCCTCATCGGCCATGGCTACGGCAATGGATTTTCGCGGCTTTCCCTTGACTCGCGCTACGATTTCTGCAAAATTGGTCGCTCTGTCCAAAAATGCTACCCTCTGGGCTGTAAAAGTTTTATGGGAATATGCTCCGCATAAAGCGCAAAATCTGGATCCAAGGTCAGAATCGGCATATTATTCCGAATAGCTGCGGCGCTGATCAAAAAATCCGCTGTGGAGCCTTCCAGACCGCGGCTTTTGCAAGTCAGAAACAGTTCTGCGGCCAATTCATAATCCACAGTCTTTAACGGCAGATCAGGAAATTCGGACAAAGTTTGTTTGACTATTTCGTACTGGGATTTGTTGCGAATGGTGGAAAGGAGCTCCATGCGGATGATGCCAAGCATTTGGACGCGAACTTCTTTAATCAGTTCGTGCAACTCCCTTACATAAGGAGAATTACGATTGCCCCCCTTCTTGAGAGCCAGCGTCCAAACACTGGTGTCAACACAGACCTTCATTTCTGATTTCGCGCCTTTTTTCGGTCAGGTTCTAAATCTGCATCGATTTCATGGAACAAGGCAGTGATTTCAATCTGCCTGCGACGCTGAATGTACTCCTGCAGCGCCTCGGTGACCGCGGCTTTTTTGGTCTTGTGCTTGCCGAGCTTTTGAGCTGTTTTAATCAGCTCATCGTCAATCGCCAGGTTGGTAGGCATAATCCCTCCAACATTAATTTACACATTTTGATGTGTAAAGTCAACTATTTTTTTGTTTTTCTTGGAGGTTAAAAGAGGTATGGTCTTCAAGGGGCGTAAATGGCGGCAGGTTCCTCCTGGCGCAGGACGCGAAGTGCGCCTTGGCACAACGCAGTCATCTCCTCCTCCCCAGGAATGAGATAGACAGGAGCGATGAATCTGATACGCTCTGCGATAAGCCCAGTAAACTCTTTATCATAGGCGATTCCCCCTGTCATCACCACAGCATCCACGTTGCCGGATAAAACCGCGCTCATGGCGCCGATCTCTTTGGCCACCTGATAGGCCATAGCTTCGTACACTAGGCCGGCCAATTCATCACCCGCCTGCTTGCGCTGGACGATCTCCAGCATGTTGTTGCTGCCGAGATAAGCGATCATGCCGCCTTGACCGACAATCATCTTTTTGATTTGATCGTAATTATATTTTCCGGAAAAACATAACTTGACCAAGGCTCCAACCGGCAGAGAACCGCTGCGCTCCGGAGAAAAGGGTCCGTCGCCGTCCAGTGCGTTATTGACATCGATGACACGGCCCAGTTTATGCGCAGCCACGGAGATGCCTCCGCCCAAGTGCACAACAATGAGATTGAGATCGGTATACGCTTTGCCTATCTGGATCGCGGCCAGACGGGCGACCATTTTTTGATTAAGCGCATGAAAAATGCTTACTCGGGCCAGTTGTGGATGGCCTGACAGCCTTGCCACCGGCTGCAGTTCGTCCACCACCACCGGATCCACAATAAAAGCCGGTTTTTGCCAACGGCCGGCCAGTTCAGCAGCGATAATCCCACCGAGGTTAGAGGCATGTTCCCCCTGAACGCCGGCATATAAATCCTGGACCATTTTATCGTTGACCAGATAAGTGCCGCCAGGCAGCGGCGCTAGCAGCCCCCCTCTGCCGACAAAAGCATCGACCTTTTCCAGCGCGAGATGGTTCATGGCTAAAAAATTTTCAATGGCTTGCAGCCGCAGCGGCAGCTGATCCACGATTCGTGCATAAGGCGCCAGTTCATCGGCAGAGTGATGCAGGTTCTGCGCAAACAGTTCGTCTTCATCTTCAAAGTAGCTGAGCTTGGTAGAGGTGGAACCGGGATTGATGGCGAGAATGTGGTACACAGGACCCCCCTAGGATTCTTCGCTTACATGCACCAGGGATTCGATGCGGTAGGAGCCTAGTTTGTTGCGTCCGTTTAAAAAATCCAATTCGATGAGAAAGCAGGCGCCGCAGACCTGCGCTCCTGCCCGAGCGATCAGCCTTTCCGTTGCCGCTACTGTACCGCCGGTGGCCAGCAGATCGTCGACGATCAGCGCCCGCTGCCCGGGTTTGAGCGCGTCCACGTGCATCTCCAGGCGGTCGGAACCATACTCCAGAGCATAGGTCTCCTGAAAAGTCTGTGCCGGCAGCTTGCCCGGTTTACGCACTGGCACAAAACCGACGCCCCAGGAATGGGCCAGAATGGCGCCAAAGATAAAACCACGCGATTCAATGCCAACGACCATATCGATGGATTCATGGTCAAAGAGCATCTTCATTCGCTGAATAGCGTGCTGCAGCGCCGGCCCATCCTGCAACAGCGTGGTGATATCTTTGAAAACAATTCCTTTTTTAGGAAAATCGGGTACGCTTCTGATCTTGTCCGCCAAATTCATATTCAACCCTTTCTTCACATCCCTTCTTGATGATTACGGATAAATGCGCGACATGGTGCGCGGAAACGGTATAGTTTCACGAATGTGTTTCAATCCGCAGATCCAGGTCACCGTGCGTTCGATGCCCATTCCGAATCCTGCGTGCGGGACTGATCCAAAGCGACGCAGATCCAGGTACCAGGCAAAAGCCTCTTCTGGAAGTTTATGCGCCCGTATCTTGTTCAACAGGACCTCGAGATCGTCCTCGCGCTGTCCGCCGCCGATGATTTCTCCATACCCTTCCGGCGCCAAGACGTCCACGCATAAAGCGCGGTCAGGCTGCTGTGGATCGGCTTTCATATAAAACGCCTTGACGCCCACCGGATAATGGCTGATCATCACCGGGCTGGAGTGCTGTTGCGATAAAATGGTTTCATCCGGTGCGCCGAAATCATCGCCCTCAATGAAATCCGGATTTTCTTTTTTCAAAATAGCCGCCGCTTCATCATATGGCATCCGCGGAAAAGGCGTCCGGATGACCTCAAGAGGGGCAAGGTCGCGCTCGAGTTTTTTCAGCTCTTCCCGGCGGTTTTCCAGCACACGTTCAAGTATTTTCATAATCAGCCCTTCCGCCACCGCCATATCCTGCTGCAGATCACAAAAGGCCATCTCAGGCTCGATCATCCAGAATTCTGTCAAATGACGACGGGTTTTGGATTTTTCCGCTCGAAAGGTGGGACCAAAACAGTACACTTTGCCGAACGCCATGGCAGCTGCTTCCATATAGAGCTGTCCGCTTTGCGTGAGATACGCTTTAGAGTCAAAATAATCGGTCTCGAACAATGTGGTGGTGCCCTCGCAGGCAGCGGGCGTGAAAATGGGGGCGTCGATCAAAGTGAAATCCAATTGATCGAAATAATCGCGACAGGCCTTGATGATTTCATGCCTAACTTTCATGATCGCATGCTGCAGCGACGAGCGCAGCCACAGGTGGCGGTTCTCCATTAAAAAATCGATTCCGTGCTCTTTGGGTGAAATGGGGTACTCTGGCGCGATCTGCAAGATCTCGATCGCTTGGGCTTGCAGTTCAAATCCACCTTTGGCGCGTTTGTCTTCAGTCACTATACCGCTGATCCGCACCGAGCTTTCCAGCGTAAGCTGCAGGCTCTTCTCAAAGGCCGCCTCTCCTACTGTGTCCCGAAAAATCACTGCTTGTATGATGCCGGTTCCATCACGCAGCATGACAAAATGCAGTTTTCCTTTATGGGTGTGATTGTAAACCCACCCCTCCAGGGTAACCTCCTGACCGAGAAAACGGCCAACCTGTGCGATATAGCTCTTTGGCGCCATCCTGCTTCCTTTCCCTTTTATTTCACTAACAAGACCGGACAAGTGGAAAAACGTAAAATATGTTCTGTGGTGCTGCCCAATATGGCCTGGCGAATGCGAGAACGGCCGAACGCCCCGATGACGATCAGATCGAAGTTCTGCGATTGTGCATAAGCAACCAGTTGTTTGGAAGGCTCTCCGGCGATCACTTCGGTGTGCACTTGCCCGCCGTAAGATTCCAGATACTCTCTGGCCTCCTCACCATATTGCGTTCCGGCCTCCCGGTCATCGCTGACACAGACCACGGTAAGCGCGGCTTGGCATCTATCAGCTAAATGCGCGGCATGCTGCAGCGCACGGTTGGCGTGTTCGCTGCCGTCGTACCCCAACAGGATTCGCTGGATGGACCGGGGCTCTTTTTTAACGACCATAAGCGGTTTGACGATATTCCGGCACACGGATTGAACGGTCACGCCAAGATCGTGATTATCCCAACGCTCGAATTCACCTCGTTTGCCCATGATGACCAGATCTGCGATTTGCGATTTGGCCAATATCAGCTCGGCCGGAGATCCTACGGCTTTGTCCAATTTGAAGGGTACCTGCTCTGTTTCCAGCAATTGGCTGCATTTCTGCAGGATTTTTTCCGCCTTTTCCTCCAACAGCTTGATCGATTCCTCCTGAAAAGTGCCTGAGGGCACAATGGTTACGAATCCATCAGCGCCGACCGCAGAGGCCCATTCAAAAATTCGCACATCGACTACGGTAAACACAAAGATGCGGCTATGGTACAGCTTGGCCAGCACCGCAGCGTGGCTGATCACGGATTCGGAGTATGCAGATCCGTCAACGGCGATCATGATGTTTTTAAACACGGAAAGCCTCCTTTCGAATGCGTGAAAGGATATTCACTCGGTGCCTGTAAAGGCATTCCTTCATCCTGCGTTGAACCTCTGGTTCTCTGCGGCGAATCATGACCAGAGTTCGGATTTATATTCCCGCAGCATGAGCGAAGCCAGGGCGGATTTGGGATCCTTATCGCAGTACAACACCTCGTACACTTCACGGCAGATCGGCATTTCGACATTCTGCTTTTCCGCGAGGGCGACGGCCGATAGGCAGGTGCGCACACCCTCTGCCACCATGCTCATTTGGCCAAGAATCTGGTCAAGCTTTTTGCCTTTGCCGATCTGTTCCCCCACGTACCGGTTCCGGCTATGCCGGCTCATGCAGGTTACGATCAAATCTCCCATACCTGAAAGGCCGGCGAAGGTCAGCGGATCAGCGCCTAATTTGCCGCCCAAACGGGTGATTTCCGCCAGGCCGCGGGGTTGCAACGCGGCCTTGGTGTTGTCGCCAAAGCCGGCGCCGTCGCAGATTCCCGCTGCAATGGCGATAACATTTTTCAATGAACCTCCCAGTTCGACACCGGGCAGATCGTTGCTTCGGTAGCAACGCAAATAGTCGCAGGACAAGGCCTTTTGCAGCCATGCGGCGCGAGTATCCAACGGCGAAGCGATCACCACCGCCGTGGGGATCCCTCGGCTGACCTCTTCCGCATGACTGGGGCCGGACAACACGGCAAAAAAATTCAAATCCCTGGCCGAGAACTCCTGTTGATAGATCTCTGATATCCGCATCAACGTTTCCTGCTCCAATCCCTTGGTGCAACTCACCCAGACGGGCGTTTCAGTGAAACGACAGCGTGCAGCGGCTCTCAGCACAGATCGGGTGACATGGGACGGCGTGACCAGGAGAACGATTTGAGCCTTTGCCAATGATTGTTCCAAGTCGCTGGTAATAACGATGCGGTCGTGCAAAATCAGATGAGGGAGCAGATTTTGGCGGCGCCGCTCTGCAGCCAGTTGTTCCGCGGCCTGGGGATCAAATTCCCACAGGGTGACCCGATGGCCAAGATGCTGGCAATGGTTGGCGAGGGTCATGCCCCAGCTGCCTGCTCCCAGGACCGTGATAGGTATGTTGTTTGGCATGGCATTAATCGTTGGGTGGCGGAATATCCATTGTCAGGAAGCCGTTATCACCCGGCCGATGGGAATCGCGGTTTCGCCGATCTGTTTTAACGCGCTGGTTATCGTACGCACATCAGCAGCATGCGCCAACAAAACCAAGCCGATTCCTAGGTTAAAGACTCGGCGCATCTCTTCTGTGTCCACACCGCCCAACTGCTGAATTTTAGTGAAAACCGGCGGCCAGGACCAGCTCTGCCAGTCCACCTCCAGGGCCTGGCCGGGGCGCAGCAGACGCTGGGTGTTGCCTACCAGTCCGCCGCCGGTGATGTGGCTGATGCCGGTTAAACCCGGCAGCCGACGGACCGATTCGATGGCAGTCTTGTAACTTCGATGCACAGCCAGCAGGGCATCACCCCAGCTGGTCTGCAGTTCGGGCACATACTCGGTGAGTGAGACTTGGGCCATGTCCAGGAGCACCTTGCGTGCCAGGGAATAGCCGTTGGTGTGCAGACCGGTCGAAGGCAGCCCCAGTAGAACATCGTCCTTCTCGATCCGCGAACCATCGATCACATGATCGCTGTTCACGGCGCCGATGATGCAACCGGCGAGGTCATATTCTCCAGAGGAATAAAGGCCGGGCATTTCGGCGGTCTCTCCCCCGATCAACGCGCAGCCATTCTCCCGGCAGGCAACGGCCATACCGCCGATCAACTGCTCAGCCGCCGCAGGATCCAATCCAGCAACCGCATAATAGTCGAGAAAGAACAGCGGGTCTGCTCCGCAGGTCATGATGTCGTTAACGCAATGATTAACCAGACATTGCCCAACACTGTCATGCCGGTTGAGCGCGAACGCGATTTTGAGCTTGGTGCCGACGCCATCGATGCTGGAGACCAGGATCGGACTGGTATACTTTTGCAGATCCAATTTGTAAAAACCGGCGAACAACCCGATCTCGCGAAGTACCTGCGAATTAAAGGTTGATTTCGCCAGCCGAGCAATGGCCTTGGTGGATCGCTCAGCGGCTTCCAGATTTACGCCAGATGACTGATAGGTGACGGCCAAGGAGTATCTCCATTATTGGTTAAATAATTTTCACGAACCCGAGTGAAAAAGGCGAGCGTTGCCGCATCCTGATAATCAGGATAGGTCCAGGGATTGCAGTGAAACCGACCGTCCCGCCAATAGAGTTGAACATCGCCATAGATGCCCTGACCCAGGTATATGCGATGGCTGAAATTCTTTGTAGTCGCCAATATCAGCTTGGCGGCTTCCAGATAGCCGGGGTCAAGATTGACTCGGCGACGGCCGTGAAGGCTCAGATGTCCCTCGATCTGGTTGCTGTACAGCTTGAGGCCAATCAGATCCGTTGGGTCGATCCGGTCAGCAAACGCATAAAAAATCTTGGTGAGAGCCGAACCCATCTCCGGCTCGTAGTACTGGGTGTGGGTAAAAGCAAACGGCTCGCTGCTGAGGATCACCTCTCCCGCTTTTTCTCTGAACCGTTCCAGCGCTTGGTCCGCTTGTTCGCGCTGCTGATAGGTAAGCGCAAGAATGGGACAGACAAGAGCCGGCATTCTGATGGCGCCCATGGGGACCCTGCCGTTCTACCGGTTTTCCGGCTTGCTGATGCGGCGCAGAGGCGCACCGCAAATGGGACAATAGTTCCATGGCCGGTTCGGATACAGGTGGGTAAGGTCAGAGGTGCATTGCATGATGAAGACCGGTTCAAATTCCACGCGCACGCTCTTGCCGTTCTCCTGATCAATCTGCAGTTCAAAGTCGCCGAGATCGGTCATTCCGGTTAAAAAGAGGTCAGCCGGGTCCGGGTGATGAATGCGGGAACGGATCACGGTTCCGTCCCAGACGGTGACCGCGGCATCCACCTCGACGGAACTCCATGTGCGATATCCATCTTGATCGATCTCATCCGTCGCACGCCGTTGCGCCGGATCTACATACTTTTTCCAGAACACTCGAACCGGGCGCAAAATCATCCGGGTGATGTTTTCAAATGCAATGCGCTCGCCATTCTCCAACGGAATGCTGCGTAGGCTGGGATAGTCCTCTGCAGCATAGACGCCGATGCCGGCGAAACGAAAATCCAACTGCACCTTCATTACATAAATAAAGAATCCGGATGAATCCGGATAGATCTTGGCGTGAAAAGGGCCAGGCGGAGAGTTCTGGGCTGCGATAGGCTGATTCAAGACCGCGATCCCCCAGCCTATGGCAAAAAAGCGTAAAGCCCGCATGATTCTGCTCTCCTGAGCGAAAAAATGGTTAAACGCAATTCGGTCGCGCCGGCAAAGCCCCCCCGCCGGCGTGCTGATGGCCCACTGCGAAGCATTAGCTGAATTTTACTTATATCCTGTTAAATATATTCTCATTATTCTACAAGATCAAGGGAAAAATAACGCCCTGTCCAGAGTTCAAGAGCGTATTCGAAAAAAAAGCCCTAGAACAAGTCCCAGGGCTTTGCCAGCTGTTCTTGCGAATCACGGAAAGATGCCGCGGATCTCAAGCGCTTTGGCTACGCGCGATACGGCAATCATCATCGCTGCATGGCGCAGATCCTGTTTCTCGCGTTGGGCGGTATCCCAAACAGCATCAAAACTGCTGACGATCACTTTTTTGAGATTGGCGTTTACGCCGTCTTCATCCCAGAAAAAGGATTGGATGCTCTGTACCCATTCAAAATAAGAGACCACAACGCCGCCGGCATTGGCCAGGATGTCCGGAACAACATATTTGCCTTTCTTGATCAACAGCCGCTCTGCTTCTGGCGTGGTCGGACCGTTGGCGCCCTCGACGACGGCCTTGGCCTTGATTTTTTCGGCATTCTCGACATTGATCTGTTTTTCCAGGGCCGCAGGAACGAGAATATCCACATCCAGTTCGAACAATTCCTTGGGATCGATTTTGCTTACGCCAGGGGCGGAAAAGCCCTCCAACGTTTTGCCGCGGCCGGTGCTGCAGTAAGCGATCATATCGCTGATCGGCAGACCCTTTTCGCAGTAATAGGCGCCGCTGATGTCGCTGATCGCCTGAATATTACAGCCCGCTTTTTTCAACAGATCAGCGCTCACAGAGCCGACATTGCCGAATCCCTGGACAGCGATCCGAGTCTTTGCCGGCGTCAGGTTCATCCGGTTGAGCAGCTCCAAAGTTACAAACATAACGCCACGGCCTGTGGCCTCGCGCCGACCCAGAGAGCCGCCTAACTCGATGGATTTGCCGGTCACGATGTCCAACACCGTGCTTCCCTGGTACATGCTGACGGTATCCATGATCCAGCCCATGGTCTCGGCATTGGTGTTCACATCAGGGGCCGGGATATCACGATGCGGACCGATGATCGGCATTATGGCCACTGTATAACGGCGGGTAAGACGACGCACCTCCTCGAAGGAAAGTTTACTGGGATCCACCTTGATGCCGCCTTTGGCGCCGCCATAGGGTATGTTGACCACCGCGCATTTCCACGTCATCCACATGGACAGGGCTTTCACCTCGTCCAATGTGACATCCTGATGATAGCGAATCCCGCCTTTGCAGGGACCGCGCGCACTCGAATGCTGAACCCGGTGTCCCTCAAAAACCTCGATATGACCGTCATCCATCACAACCGGAAGATGGACGGTCAACTCCCTTTCGGTGCAGCCTAAAACACGCAGGGTATTTGGATCCATCTTGAGCAATTTAGCGGTGGAGCCGAGCTGCTCCAACGCCATTTCGAACACACCGCCATGTTCCATAGATCTCTCCCGTTTTTAAGTGTAGGCCCTTTTGGATAAAAACAAAAAAGCCCTATTCCGGTAAAAGGAAATAGGGCTGGTGGTAAAAAAATCGATCCATTCATCAGTGGCCTGCCCGTCCCTAAACAACTGCAGGCCCATCTCCACTGCAAAGGTCAATAGATACCAAATTCGCATACGATTTCTGTTTGTTTCGACTTGAGGCGGCAATTTTGGCAGCCTGCCTTGATGCGGCTGGCTGATTAAAATAGATAGATTACGATTCATTGTCAAGTGAAAAAATCCGTCGGCAGCTTCTTCAAGCAACCGTTCCATTCCGCCGGCTTAGCGCCAAGAGTCCCTGAATTTTTCCAGATCGCGCCGTTGTTTCTTGGTTGGCCGGCCTTTTTGCGTCACGCGGGCCGCTTTCATCGCCTGATCAAACAACGCCATCCATTCTTTGGTCTGCTCGTCGATTTCCGGCGTTTCAATTTTCAGCAGCTTCCTCGCCATCTCCTTGGACAGGTTTTTTTCCGACAGTCCCAGCACGGTGATGTCTACATAGCGACCGTCGGAGCGGCGCAGGGTGAGCACGTCCCCGGGTTTGATGTGTTTGCAAGGTTTGGCGATGTCTCCGTTCACTTTGATCCTGCGGCTTTCGCAGGCCTCAGCCGCCTGGGTCCTCGTTTTAAACAGGCGCGCCACTTTGAGCCATTTGTCGATGCGTTGTCCGGCCTCATCGGTCATAGGGTTCCAGATCCCCTGCTTACGGGTCCCTGTTCCAGAATCAATGGCAGGCGGCACATGACCATCTCAGAGGCTTCCATGTTCGGTCCGCTCGATGATCTCATTTTGCAAAGAGGCGGAAAGATCGCAAAAATAGTCGGAATAGCCGGCCACGCGCACGATCAGATCGCGATGCTGTTCCGGATGTCGCTGCGCGTCCCTCAACCCCTGTGCGCTGACCACATTGAATTGCACATGATGCCCGCCGAGGGTAAAGTAGGAGCGCACCAGATGACCAAGACTGTTCATCCCCTTTTCATCCTGCAGCAGACTGGGAGTGAATTTGAGGTTGAGCAGAGTGCCGCCGGTGCGCACATGATCCATTTTGGCTGCTGATTTCAACACCGCTGTAGGCCCTTTTCGATCAGCGCCCTGAACCGGTGAAATGCCCTCGGAAAGGGGTTTTCCGGCTTTACGGCCATCTGCGGTGGCGCCGGTGAGTGAACCGAAATAGACATGACAGGTGGTCGGCAGTAGATCGATGTGATATTCGCCTCCCTTGGTGTTCTTGCGGCCCTCCACCGCATCATAGAAGAGCTCGAACACCTGTCTCATCAACGCGTCGGCGAAATCGTCGTCGTTGCCGTAGCGGGGAGTTCGGTTGACCAGCAGCTGTCGCATCTCTTCGTCGCCGACAAAATCGTTTTGCAGAGCGGTGAGCAGCTCGGCCAGGGTGATGCGTTTGGTTTCAAACACATGATACTTGATCGCGGACAGGCAATCCGTAATGGTTCCCAGACCGACGCCCTGAATGTAACTGCTGTTGTAGCGTGCTCCACCGTCATGATAATCTTTCCCAGTCAGGATGCAGTCGTCGATGAGGATCGAGAGAAAGGGCGCCGGCATAAAGGCGGCGTACAATCGCTCGATGACCTGATTGCCGGTCACTTTGATATCGACAAAATGGTTGACTTGAGCCCGGTAGGCGTTGACCAGATCCTCAAAGGAGACCTGGCTTTTATCCAGATCAAGCCGCAAACCGATAGTTTCGCCGGTCCGCGGGTCCGTGCCGTTGTTCAGGGTGATCTCGAAAATTTTCGGCAGGTTGAAATAGCCGGTCAGAATATAGCTCTCTTTACCGAACGCGCCGGTCTCCACACAGCCGCTGGTGCCGCCGGTACGCGCGTCGACCAGGCTCTTGCCCTGGCGCAACAGCTCTTCCACCACAACATCGGCGTTGAACAACGAGGGCTGTCCCCATCCTTTGGCTACGATCTCCAGGGCGCGGCGCAGAAAAGCATTCGGGTTTTTATGGCTGAGCTGAATATTTGAACTGGGCTGCAGCAGTCGCATTTCATCGATCACGTCCAGGATCAGATAGGTGACCTCATTGACGCCGTCCGAACCATCGGCCCGAAGTCCGCCGCTGTTGATATTGGCGAAATCAGTATAGGTCGCACTTTCAGCCGCAGTGACGCCGACCTTGGGAGGCGCGGGCTGGTTGTTGAACTTGATCCAAAAGCATTGCAGCAGTTCCTGCGCCGCCTGTCGATCCAGCGCACCCGCCGCTCGATCCGACTGATAAAAAGGATAAAGATGCTGGTCCAGCCGGCCGGGATTAAAGGAATCCCAGGGATTGAGCTCTGTAATGACGCCGAGATGGACAAACCAATAGGATTGCAGCGCTTCATGAAACGACCGCGGCGGCCGTGCAGGCACCCTTCGACAGACCTCGGCGATGCGCTTCAGCTCCCGTCGACGTTGGATCGATCGCTCTTGCTGCGCCAGGCGTTCCGCCTCTTGGGCATAGCGGTTGGCCAAGGTGATGATGGCCTGCGCGCAGATCCGCATGGCCTGCAGTTCTTCAGACCGCTGCCAGGCAGCCGGATCGTGCAGATAATCCAATTCCTGCAGCGCGCGATCGATTCGCTTGATGAAATCCAGCATTCCCGAACAGTAAATTTTGTCGTCCAACACCGTATGACCCGGGGCGCGTTGCTCCATAAACTCGGTAAAGATGCCGGATCGATAGCAGCTATGCCAAGCCGGCGTCATTCGCGAAAAAATCTTTTCCCGCATGGTGCGTCCGCGCCAGAAGGGGATGATGCGCTCGCGATATGCATCGCGCATGGCGTCGCTGACCTGGAAGGGTGTTTTTTCCCGGTGATGCAGCACTTCCAGATCCTCGAGAGAATGGCAGGTCAGTTCTGGATAGGTATACGTCGCTTTCGGCGCAGGACCTCTTTCACCGACGATCCATTCGTCGTCCTGAATGCAGACAGCCTTGTTCTCCATCAGATAGCGAAAGACCTGCGCGCGTAGCATGGGAGCGGATGCGTCGCCCGCTTGAGCATACGCGTCGGTGACCAAAATCGCCCTTTCGGGCGACAGAAAGGGCACAGCGTTTAGACTATTTTCGCGCAATCGGCGAACACGTTCGTTCATAGCTGGTTTTTCAAATAGCGGCTTTGCGTAAATCTGCAGCTCGTTCTCAGCGTCGCGCCGGTGTAAGACCGTTGCATCGACATTCAGGCGGTCTGGGAATGACAGGCGGCTGCCGTGTCAAGTCTGCGCGGCATCAGCCGAGGATCTCTTTTTTGAATTTTTCAAAGTCCAGGATGACCACCCGGTGGCCTTCCCGTTCGATCAGGCCTTTGTCCTCGTACTCAGCCATCACGCGGGAGATCGTTTCACGAGCAGTGCCTGCCATATTAGCCAAATCCTGTTGTACTGGAATTTTTGGAATGATCATGCTGGGTCCGCGCAGATAGCCGGTCTGCTCTGCAACGTGGATCAGCGTGGAACCCACGCGGCCAAAGGCGTCCTGTAAGGTAAGATTTTCGATCTGCGCGTCGGCGCGCCGGATGCGGTCGGCCATCACCCGCATCATTTCCACCGCGATAACCGGGTATCGTTCCAGCATGGAGAGAAATTCACCGCGGCGTAGAGTTAAAAACTCGGATTCCTCCATGGCCACCACCGTAGCGGAACGCCCCTTGCCGTCGATCAATGAAAGTTCGCCGAAAAATTCACCGGATTTCAGAATGGTGATGATGACTTCCCGGCCTTCGTCGCTCGTGCGAGTTACTTTGACCATCCCCTTGAGCAAAATAAATAGTGTTTGGCCGACCTCTTCCTCGACCAGCAGGACCTGATCCCGCTGGCATTCACGGCGGAGGCACTGGTCCGCGATCTGAGAAACGTCGGCATCGTTCAATTTAGCAAAAAGGGGAACTTTTTTCAGCAACCGGATAATACGCTCTTCGGCCATAATGTTCATCCCTCTCGTAAAGTAAAACGGCTCATCGTAAGGGTGGACCAACAGCCATGCGGCCCCTCGACATTAATATACTCAAAAAAAACATGCCAGGAAACAGAAATTAACCCTGTGCCAGACATTTGTCGTAAAGATCTATGATCCGCGAGAGAAATCTTTCACGGCTGAAACGCTCCACAACGGTCTGCAACGCCTGCCGCGCCAGTCGCTCACGCAGGCTGGGCTGCTCCAACATTCGTTGCACAGACTGAATGAAAGCTTCCACCCTGTTTGCATCGAAAAGCAGACCGTTCTCCTCATGGCGGACGATGTCCAGCACGCCATCACAGCGCGTAGAGATCACCGGTTTGCCGGCAGCCATGGCTTCGATGAGAACCAGCCCAAAAGCTTCGGCGCGGGATGGAAAAGCAAACAAATCGAGGGCGGCTAGCACCGCCGGAATATCGGCACGAAAGCCAGGCAAAAGGACTTTATCCTGCAAATGCAATGATTTAATTTTATCGTAAATAGACTGGGCGCGGTACTCTTCGCCGCGGGTGGGCTCCCCCACGATCACAAAACGGGTGAAGGGAAAGCGTCGCCCGATCTCCGCAGCCATATCGAGGAATTCCAGGTGACCCTTGCCGTCCTGCAGCCGGCCGATGGTGCCGATCAAAAAATGATCGTCATGGATCCCCCACTCCCGGCGTATGGAATCGCGCCAGGTTCCAGGATCCTGAAAATGCGCGACATCGACGCCGTGATGAATGATCTCGATCTGTCCTGCTTGGACCGGATGAGTATCCAGTAAATTTTTGCCGATCACCTGCGAGACGGCGATCAAGCGGCAGACATGCCGGTACAGGTAGCGGTGCAGAGGATCGCGTTTCGACTTTTGCGTGCCGATGTGTTTGGTGAAAACAATGGGAATTCGGCAGCCCCCATGCAGAGCCGGCACCAGCGTCCAAAGATCTTTGCCGAAATGCACATGAAGCAGATCAGGCGGTTTTTTTCTCAGTTGCCGGCAGGATTTGTACAATACGTATGGATTGAAATAACCCCTAGGCTCGAAATTAAAAACAGCCAGGTCGCTGCGCGCGGCATGGCGAGAGAGCTCGCTGTCCGGTGCGCACCAGACCGTGGCATTCAAACCGGCTTGCCGAAGCTGCTCAGACAAGAAGAGAACATGCATTTCCATGCCGCCCCAGGAACGTGAGGAACAAATCTGAGCGATCGACAGCCTGTGCGTCACGGCATCAATCCCTGTAGAGCCGGTGATCCATGATATACTTTTCCACTGCCCCGGGCGTCCAATAGCGGATGCTCTGACCGTCTGCCACGCGCCTGCGGATTTCAGAGGCGGAGAGGGCCATCATCGGCATGGTGACCGAAAGAAACGGCCCATAGCGCGCGGCAGGGGGTTCCATGCCCTCGTACTGGGGCCGGTTCACCACCACCACCTGTGCAAGCGCGACAATACGCCGAGGATTTTTCCAGGTATGAAATCCCTGCAGATTGTCGGCGCCGATGATCAGATACATTTGCTTGCGGTCAAACCGGCCGTTCTGGTGCAGATACTCCAGCGTGTCGACCGTGTAAGAGAGATCGGGTTTGCACAATTCATAGTCGCTGACGACGAAATGGGGGTTATCCTGGATAGCCAGCCGGATCATTTGCAGTCGGTGCCATCCATCCGTGGCGGTCCGGGTCTGCTTGTGCGGCGCTACGGATGCAGGCATGAACACAATGCGGTCGAGATTTAATGCGTTTCGTACCGTTTCAGCCAAAAGGAGATGAGCCAAATGAATGGGATCAAACGAGCCGCCAAAAAGGCCGAAGCGCGAACCTTTTGCGCCGCTGGTGAAAGGAAATGTCGACTGTTCTTCGTTCATCCGCTGCTAGCGGTCTTCAGCCGGGTTTTCTGCAACAGGCGTGGCGCGGGATCGTAGGGCCTTGACGTTTTTCGATTGCTCCTTGGCCTTGCCGGTCCATTCATGTTTGGGAAATTTTTCGACAAACCGGTCGTATTCAACAGCCGCTTCCTCATACTTTCGCAGGTTGCGATAGCACTCAGCCAGATAAAACTGGGCCTTGGGGGCATACTGGGAATCGAAATACTGGTCCAACACCAGGTTAAAATAGATGATCGCGGCGTCCCAGTATTTCATCTTGTAATAGATCTCGGCGGAGCTGTACTGCTTTTGCGCCAACTTGTTGCGGCACTCGGCAAGTTGCTTTTCCACCACCGGGGCTAGATCGCTGGTGCGATATTCTTCAAGAAATTCCTGAAATTCGCGAATGGCTTTGAGGGTGTACTCTTGATCCAGAGAATATTTGGGGGACAATTTGTAATAAGAATAGCCCAGCTTATATTTGGCGTCATCCACGTATTCGGAATTAGGATACATCTTGATCAAACGCTCATATTCGCTGGCTGAGAGGATGTACTCCTTGGTAAAAAAATGGCATTCGGCAAGATAGAACTGAGCTTTATCCGCCAGCCGGCTTCCACTGTAGCTCAACGTCAAAATACGATATTGATCACGGGCATCGAGATATCTTTTTTTAGCAAAATATTCGTCCGCCAGCTGCATACGTTCGGTCATCGAAAGATTTGCTCTGATCTTTTTCGAGCTGCAGGACTGAACCAGGAGCAGAGCCGGCAGGATCGCCGTACATGCAAAAACAAGAAACCACTTTCTCATAAAATCCCTGTTCTCATTTGCTTCTGAATGAGTAAAAGCTGTAGACAATGCCGCCGGTGACGACTGCCACCAGCAACGGCTCCAACCAGGACAACGCGCCAGCCTGTTTGGGCTTTTCCCCTTGGGTGAAAGAGAGCTCCGGCGTTTCCAACTGCGCGACGTTTTGCGCCGCGATCAGGTCTTGAAAGAACGCTCGTTTGCTCTCAGACAGGATGACTTTGCGAGAGGGGCGCAGGATCGTGATCAGCAGCTCAGTGGCGATCAGGCGCTGTAAAACCGCGCGATCTTCAGCAGACCTTTGGTAACGGACTTGCGCCCGGATCGGCATAAAAGTCAAGGTGAAATTATTCAACGAATCGGCCGACAGCGGCACTCCTTCGTAAACCGCTGCAAATCCGGCAGTCTTGGCCCACAGGTACACCTGTTTTTTCACCAGGGCGTTTAAAGGATGTGCAGGAGCTGCAGCGTCAACGATCAATGCACAGCCGCTGTCAACAACCACCGCTGAGGCGGTCTGTACAATCAGTTCAGCCACCTGAGATTCAATGATCTGCAGGTTGGTCGGCGCCGAGTTCTCTGCTGCCGATGCTGCATAAAATACGAAGAAAAAGGCATACACTTCAAGTTTAAAAACGATCATCCGTCGCACAAGTTCCCTTTTTATTGTTTTTTTTACTGATAGCAGAAATAATCAGGATTATGGCGGTGACAAGCACACAGAGCCAGGCGAACAGATCGCCGTAGTGCGTGTACCAGGTGGTTCGATGGCGCAGAACCACGCCGCCTGTCAGAACGGCCTGCTGATCAAGGACAGTGGTTCTGGTGACCCTGCCGCAAGGGTCGATAAAGCAGCTGATCCCGGTGTTGGCGCATCGGGCGATGCCGATCCGATTTTCGATGGCGCGAAAAACCGCAATGCGCGCATGTTGATAAGGCCCGGAGGTTCTGCCGAACCAGGCATCGTTGGTGATAATCACGAGAAAATCGGCGCCCTTGCGGCAAAAAGTGCGGACGACGTCTGGAAAAGCGGATTCGTAGCAGATCGGCACGGCAAATCGGCAAACGCCGGCAGGCCTGGCAAAGTAGAACAGCGTGTACTCTTCGCCGGGAGCGTAATCGCCGATCCCCCAGATCAGATCATAGAGAAGCGCTCTGATATGCTTAAACGGGAAATAATCACGGTAGGGCACTCTTTCAGAGAAGGGGACCAGCTTGATCTTGGCATAGCGCTGAATAAGACTGTCCCGGCCGGTGAAAAAAAGCGCGGCGTTGAAATATTTGTAACTGCCGTCGGTATGGTGTTCCACATCCACAGATCCGGTCAGGATCGGAGCATGGCTGGAATCGACCAATCGATACATCCGCTCGAGATAAACCGGCTCGTACTGCAGATAAAAGGGCGTGGCGGTCTCCGGCCAGATATAAATCTCCGGCTGATCCTGTCGTGCTTTCTCCATCAGCCCTTCATACAGAAGCATATTTTTTTCTTCATCGTCCGCCCATTTCTCAAACGGATCCATATTGCCCTGCAGTAGAGATGCGGTGACCTGCTCTCCGGCCGGTTCATAGTGCAAAGTCCACAGACCATGCGCCAGGGGTAAGATAAAAAGCAGGAGCAACGTCAACAGGCATCTCCGTCGGCGCGCTTTATGGCTGAGCGCCAGAAATCCGAGACCGTTGATGAGCAGAATCCAAAAGCTGACCCCAAGGATCGAAGTGTATTCCACATACTGGATGAGCGGCAGGAAATAGGATTGGGTGTAGCCGAGGTAATTCCACGGAAAGGCCAATTCGCTCAACGATTGCAGGTATTCTATGGCAACCCAGACAAAAGGAATGAATAGCCAGGCGGCAGAGGAAAAAATACGCCGCAAGCGGACATGGAGGAGTGCATACAGCACTATATAGAGCGGCCAAACCAGAAGCGTTCCGATCATGCCCGGAAAGGTGACCCAGCCTATCCAGTAGAGCGTGCCAAGGGCATAACAGAAACCGGTAAAATAGCTCCAGCGTATGGTCTCGCTTCGGCCTTCGGACGATTCCAGTAAATAAAAAAAAGGAATCAATCCGCCGTAGGCCAAAAAGCCGGTTCGCAGCGGCGCGTAGGCCAGAGACAACAGAATGGCGGTTGAAAACGCTAACAGCAGCTTTTTCTTCATTGCGCCGTTTCACTTATTGATCATTTGCGGGTGCGCAACAATTGCAGCCGCTGTAAAAAAGCTTCAAGGATGAACGCACCGGCAATGGCATCGACCCGGTCTCGATTCCTGGACGGTGCAAGCCCCTGCTCCATCAGAACACGGTGAGCGCTCACTGTGGTCCATCGTTCATCCCAGAGATAGATGGGGAGATTCAGGAATGGACGGATTTGCTGTACGAATTTTTCCACGGCATTCGCTTTTTCGCCCGCAGCTCCGTTCATGTTGACAGGCCAACCCACCACCACCGCGACCACCTCATGCTCGGCAACCAGACGACGAAGCTGATTCAACAGCTCCCCATCATTGTGGAAAACCAGGGTCGTTAACGGAGAGGCGATGGTCTGTGTGGGATCTGAGAGACCGACGCCGATTCGCCGCGAGCCGTAATCAATACCCATAATGCGCCCCAGAGGCAACTGCTGCAATGGAACATCATTTGCGCCGTCCCCCTGCCCTGGGACTGGTGTTTCATTCATGTTTACTGATTCTGTGGTTCGATAGGTTGCTTGAGCACTTCTTTCAACAGCTTACCGGCTTTGAAATGGGTTTTACGTCGGGCAGGCACATAGATGATTTCGCCGGTTTTCGGATTACGCGCTTTGGGTTTTGGCTTGGTCTTTTTAACTTCAAATACACCAAAATCACGTATTTCAATACGGACTTCCGGATCCGCTTCAGACATGAATTCCCGCAATGCCTGGAAAACGCCATCCACCACCTTTTCAGTCAAATAGATTTTCTCTCCGACTATTTTCGCTGTGCGCTTGGCAACATCCTTTTTGGTGACCGTGGATTTAGAATTTTCGAGGATTTCGCTGTTCATGTCAGGCTCCTTCCGAATAGTTAATATATTGTTTTTTAACAATTTTAAAACATTTTCATAACATCAATATTTATAATAATAAATACAACAAATAATTCTAAAACACAACAAAAATTTTCATTTTTATAAAATTTTAAAATCAATCACTTATTCGTTTAAACGGCTGACAGAAATCACTCCATTCATTTTACGTAGTTTAGCCATGACGCGATTCAAGTGATCAAGGTCATAGACCTCGACGGACAACACACAATTCATCAACGACACTTCTGAATTCATGCTGACGCCGACAATGTTGCAGTCCAGAGCGGCTGCGGCCTCTGTGACATCGGCGATGAATTTATTGCGCCGTTCGCCGAGAATATAGATGCCGGCGAGAAAACGGGAGCCTTTCTCCACATCCCAGGTGACGTCGATGATGCGGTCAGGATCTTGCATCAGCTTGAGCAAGTTTTTACAGTCATTAGTGTGGATGACAATGCCGCGGCCGCGGGATACGATGCCGGTAATGGGTTCGCCGGGAACCGGGCTGCAGCATTTGCCGAAAGTGATCATGATGTTATCCATGCCGGCAACGCGGACGCCTTTGGTTGATTTTCTCGCTTTTTCGATAAAGCGGGTGATAAAACTGGGATCTTGCAATTGCGGCTTGTCCTCAGGCAGGATCTTGCGCAACAGAGACTCTAATTTCAGATCACCGCGACCCAGGGCGACAAAAAGCGATTGACTGTCCTTTTGGTTGAACTTGACGGCCAACTCTTGTAAATCAATGTCTTTGATCTTGATGGAAAATTTCTGCAGGGCTCGCGTGAGCATCTCCTCACCCAGCGATGAGCTGTTCTGATCCTCCTTGTCGCGCAGATATTTTTTAATGCGGGAGCGGGCGCGGCTGGAAACGACAAAGCGAAGCCAATCGTTGTTAGGCTCCTGATTGGCGGAGGTCAGTATTTCCACGGTATCGCCGCTGTGGAGTTCATGGCTGAGCGGGACAATGCGGCCGTTGATTTTCGCCGCCAGACAATGGATGCCGATGCTGGTGTGCACGGAAAAAGCAAAATCCACCGGCGTCGAGTGAGACGGGAGTCGGTGAAGATCTCCTTTTGGGGTAAAGACAAAAACCTCGTCCTGGAACAGACTGATTTTCAGATGCTCCATAAAATTAGGAGAATCCGATTCATTGTCCTCATATTCAAGCAGTTGCCGCAGCCAAACCGAGTGTTTATCAAGATCGTCCTCGCGCAGCCGTCCTTCTTTGTAGCGCCAGTGTGCGGCGATGCCTTCCTCAGCGGTACGATGCATCTGTTCTGTACGGATTTGAATCTCGACCCGTTTACCGCCGGGACCAATCACCGTAGTGTGCAGGGACTGGTAGCCGTTGGACTTGGGCATGGCGATATAATCTTTGAATCGTTCATGGATGGGAGTGTAAAGTGCGTGGATCAGGCCGAGGGTGTGATAGCATTCTTCGATTTTATCCACGATAACGCGTACGGCGAGCAGATCATAGATCTCTTCGAAAGGGATGTTTCGTTTGTTGATCTTGTTGTAAATGCTGTAGAAATGCTTTGGCCGTCCCTCAAACCGCGCCTGAATCTGCGCTTTGACCAGCGCTTCGCGCACAGGCTTGGTGACCTCGAGAATATAGTTTTCCCGGCTGGCGCGGGTATCGGCGATGCGCTGATTAATTTCTGCATAGGCCTCAGGCTCCAGGTACTTGAGCGCCAGATCCTCCAGCTCCCATTTGATCTTAGCCAGCCCAAGCCGGTGCGCCAGCGGCGCATAAACCTCACGAGTTTCCAGCGCAATGCGCCGCCGTTTTTTCTCCGGCAGGAATTCCAAAGTGCGCATGTTGTGCAAACGGTCGGCGAATTTGATCAGGATCACTCGAATATCGCGTACCATGGAGAGCAGCATCTTGCGAAAATTTTCCGCCTGCCGCTCTTCAAATTCCATCAGTTTGATCTCAGAGATCTTGGTGACCCCGTCCACCAGTTGGGCGATATTGTTGCCGAACTCCTTTTGCACCTGTTCGATGGAAATATCTGTATCTTCGGCGACATCGTGAAGCACACCGCCCGCGATGGTCTCATAATCCATACGCAGGCCGATGAGTATTTTGGCCACTTCCAGCGGATGATCGAAATAGGGCTTGCCGGATTTGCGCAGCTGATTCCGATGGGCGTTGTAGCTGAACTCGAACGCCTTGCGCAGCAATTTAACGTCCATGTTCTGATTATACCGCGAGATGCGGTGCATCAGCCCTTCGAAAAGCTGTTCGGATTTCTTATCCATAGCGTATGGCCGTTCGAGTTCGGCGGAACGTCAACGAGGAGGGGTGCAACGCATACGGCTGCAGGGCCCCTTTGCCGGGATGTTAGGTTAAAACGCGTCCATGGACATGGACGTGATTTCTTTACGCGTCGCTTCTTTATTGGCGAACATGACATATTCGCCGAGGAACACCAATTCAATAGTGTCGGTCGGGCCGTTGCGATGTTTGGCCACGATGATCTCGGCGAGGTTCTCCTTGCCGGGCTCCACCGGTTGTCCTTGAGCGCCGGGTCGATGGATAAAAATGACCACGTCAGCGTCCTGCTCAATAGCGCCGGACTCGCGCAGGTCGCTCAATACCGGACGGCTGCCGGTGGTGCGGCTTTCGACCGCTCGCGAGAGCTGCGACAAAGACAGGACGGGGATGTTGAGTTCCTTGGCCAGCGCTTTCAGAGATTGTGAGATGGAGGCGATTTCGATCTGTCGGCTCTCGATGCGTCCCACGCCGTGCACCAGCTGCAGGTAATCGACGACGAGCAGACCGATGTTGTGCTCGACTTTTAGCCTTCGCGCCTTGGTACGTATCTCCATAATATTCATGGCAGGCGAATCATCGATGAAAATGGGCGTCTGGGCGAGGTAGCCGGCCGCTTTGGCAAGGAGCTCCCACTGTCCCGAGTTTAACCGTCCCGTGCGAATGATCTGAGAATCCAACCGCGCCTCAGTGCTCAGCAGGCGCATGGCGATTTGATGCGACGCCATTTCAAGGCTGAAAATGCCCACCGGCACGCCCTTTTTCGCCGCATGATAGGCCATGTTCAGGGCCAGGGCGGTTTTGCCCACAGAAGGTCGAGCTGCCAAAATGATCAGTTCGGATTTCTGCAGGCCGGACAAAATCTTGTCCAACTCGATAAATCCGGTGGTCACACCGGTGATCCCGTCCACCTTGTCATGAAACGATTCGATGGTCTCAAAGGTCTGGTGCAGAATCGGGCTGATGTGGGTGAAATCCCTGCGCAAACGTTTTTCCGCCAGGGCAAAGATCTTTTGCTCAGCGGAATCGATCACCGAATAAGCGTCTTCGTTGGCGGCAAAGCATTCCTGCTGGATCTCAGAGGAAACCGCGATGAGCCGGCGCAGCAGCGACTTGTTGAGAATAATGCGGCAATAGTGTTCGATGTTGGCCGCAGAGGGCGTCCGTTCCACCAGCTCGGTTAGATAATAATGGCCGCCGATCTTTTCCAGATCGCTTGTCCGCGCCAATTCCTCGGAGACCGTCAAAATGTCGATGGGCTCATTGCGTTCGAAGAGGCGTCGGGCGGCAAGAAAGATCTTGCGATGAGCCTCTTTGTAAAAGGCGGATTCATCAAGCGCTTCAAACACCACGTTGCCTGCGTGCGGCTCGATGAGCAGCGCGCCGATGGCCGCCATCTCGGCATCCACCGCTTGCGGAGGCATGGGAAGAATGTTGTCGTTATTTTCCGCCATCAGCTCTTTTCCGTTGAACGGGCGATATAGTCATCATAGGCGCGGCGCAACAGCTGGACATCAGCCCAGGTCTCCCGTTTGAAATGGGGATAGCGCAGCAGGGTCTCCGGAGAATAAGTTACGATCATCTGCGCGTTACCGTAAGAATGCAGACGGCCGCGCAACCGGGACAGAGGTTCTTTGCTCCGCAGCAGAAAACCGGCGGCAGTGCGTCCCATGGCGAGAATGAATTTAGGCCTAATCAGCGACAGTTGTTTTAAAAGATAGGGCAAACATAGTTCTGCGTCCTGCTCTTTCAAATCCGCATTTCCGGCCGCAGCGCACTTGAGAAGAGCAGCCAGATAAACGTTTTCGCGTTTGAGCGAAATGGCGTTCAAAATACGATCCAGCAGTTCACCCGGCTCCGCGCTGAAGAGTTTGCCGAGCTGGCCGTCCTGCGGAGAGGGTTGATCGCCGACCAGAACGATGTCCGCATGCGGATCGCCTGCGCCAAACACCATGGTGGCTCCGTACGCTCCCAGTGAGCATTGCCGGCATCCCATTAGGATTCGTTTCAATTCCTCCAGGGATTGAGCCGGCTCCACGGTCAGCGACATAGGCGGATCTGATTCCCGGGTGTTCGCGGCCAATGAGCCCGGCGCTAAAAAGGCAGCCGAGGTGATGAGAACCGAACGACGTTGTCTGGCTGCGAAGGCCGGTTCATCGCCGTAGAGTTCGATCTCCTGCTGAAGAAACAATCGGACTTGATCGATCCAATTCATGGCCGCATTCGCCTATGATTTGCCGAGTTGTGCAATTTTTTCTATTATCTGAGCAGCCACCTGCCGTTTGCTTAGCAGCGGCCATGATTCCACCTCGCCCTGAGCGTCCAACAGAGTGACGAGGTTGGTGTCGACGTCAAAGCCTGCACCCGGTTGCTGGGGATTATTGATCACCACCAGATCGAGCTTTTTGGCCTGGAGTTTTTTCCTCGAGCGTTCGATTTCCTGATCGGTTTCAAGCGAAAAGCCCACATGGATGCGTGAACCTTTGACCTCGGCCGCTGCGGCGAGGATATCCGGATTGACCACCAACGGGAGCGTCAATGCGTGATCCGCTTTTTTGATTTTCTGCGCCTGAACCCGTTCAGGCCGAAAATCGCTGACCGCGGCGGCGGCAATAAGAACATCGTGGTCCGCCAGCCGGGCAAGCGTCGCTTCCGCCATCTCTTGTGCAGTGGTAACCCGAATCAGGTTTACAGCGGAAAAAGGCCTAAGCTGGGTAGGGCCGGAGACCAAGGTAACCTGGGCGCCCTGCAGCGCAGCCGCCTCTGCCAAGGCGTAGCCCATTTTACCTGATGATCGATTGCTCAGAAAACGAACCGGGTCCAAGGGCTCACGGGTCGGACCAGCGGTGATCAAAACTCGGCGTCCTTGCAACAGAGGGCCGGCCAAGAGAGTTATCTTGATGGCGTCGATGATGTCGGCCTTGTCGGCCAGGCGCCCCCATCCCACCTCGCCGCAGGCCAGGGCTCCCTGTCCGGGGGTCACCAGCCGATAGCCGCGGTCAATGAGCTTTTGTTGATTTTCCTGATACGCGGGATGAGTGTACATGGCCTTGTTCATGGCCGGGCAAAAAAGGACCGGCGCCGTGGTCGCCAGCAGAGTAGCGAGCAAGGCGTTGTCCGCGATGCCGGCGGCCAGTTTTGCCACCGTGTTGGCGGAGGCAGGACAGAGGCAGATCGCCTGAGGCCAACGCGCCCATTCGATATGGACGGCAGTGCCGCCGGTGGGTGGAAACAGATCCAGCAGAACCGGATGACCGCTGAGGGTCTCAAACGTCAGCGCTGAGACAAAACGCGCAGCCGATTCGGTCATCATCACCCGCACCTGCGCCGAGGCCTTGACCAGATCGCGCACAAGGTCGCAGGTTTTATACGCAGAGATGCCGCCGGTGACGCCCACCAGAATATTTTTACCCGCAAACATCAACGCCTCAGCGGGGGCTAGTCAATGTATTCACAGGTCAATTTGGACTGCAAAAATTCCTGCAGAGCGATAGAAGTGGGCTTGGGCAGTTTGAGATATTGATGATCCACCACCTCGTGGTTGACGCCCTCATCGTCAAAGGTCTCCGAGTTGTTCATGGCTTCCGTCGCTTTGTCCATCACCTGCTTCTGCAGTTCGTTGATCTGACGGGCGCGACGAGAGACCATGATGATCGCTTCATAGACATTGTCGGCGTTTTGTTCAAGCGACTCTAAAGGCAACGTTTGAATCATGGAAAACCAACCTCCGTTCATTCTTGTTCAGCACATGTTTTTTTTATCAGCCGTGTTACCTCGGCAACGGTCTGAGATAACTTTTCGTTAATTACACAGTAATCAAAACGCTCCGCCTCCGCCATCTCCAGCGGCAATCGTTCCAGGCGTCGTTGAATCTGCAGCGGCGATTCGGTTTTGCGCCGTTGCAGGCGTTTCACCAGGGTATCGAGATCAGGGGGTTTTAAAAAAATGGTCAGGCATTTTTCCGCAAAAACCTTTTTCAGAGCCTTCGCGCCGAAGACGTCCAGATCGAGCAGCACCACATAACCCTCCTGCACCCATTGCTGCAGAAGGCGTTTTGGCGTGCCGTACAGATAACCGTGCACCTGTTCGTATTCGACCAGATCACCGGACGCAATCGCCGCGCGAAAGCGTTCTTCATCGACGAAAAAATAATCCTTACCCTCCACATCGCCTCGGCGCATAGGCCGCGTGGTCATGGAAATCGAATAGCGGTAGCGCGGATCCCCTTGTTTGAGAAGGTGTTGAATCACCGTAGTCTTGCCGCCGCCAGAGGGCGCAGAAAGCACCACCACCAACCCGTTCGCTTTTACTTTACTCAATATTCTGAACCTGTTCTCTCAGTTTTTCTATTTCCTCTTTGATCTCCACCACTCGATGAGAGATTTCGGCGCTGACCGCTTTGCTGCCGATGGTATTGATCTCCCGGTGCATCTCCTGCAGAAGGAAATTCAATTTGCGTCCCGGGGCTTCATCGCGCTCTAAAATGGCCAGAAACTCTTTATTGTGGCTGTGAAAGCGCACGCACTCTTCCGTGATATCCAACCGGTCTGCCAGCAGAGCCAGCTCGAGCTCCAGGCGCTGTTCATCCACCCGCTGTTCCTGCACCAACCCGCTGATGCGGCTGCGCAGTTTCTCCAGCTCAGCGCGCGGGCGGGCTGCCGCAATCGTTTCGATCTCCTCGAGCCGCTGGTCCAGCGTGCGAATGCGATTCTGGAAATCGCGCAGCAGGTTTTCACCCTCTTTGCGCCGCATGTCCGCCAGGCCGATCAACGCTTCGGTCAACGCCTTTTCCGTGTACTGCCAGGTGCGATCATCGTTTTTGGCGCCGGCATCCGACAGTATCACATCCGGCAATGCAATCAGCTGATTGACGTTAACCGGGGTGCGCAAGCGGAATTTTTTGTTGATTTCGCGGGCCAAGCGAACATAGGTTTCCACCAACGGCATGTTCAGCGACAGCGTCTCATAAGGATTTTCTCTGCTGGTGATGGTCAATGTAACGCTGATGCGGCCGCGGCTCAGGTGTCGACCGATCAGCTCGCGAATTTTTTGATCATAGTCATTCAACACGCGCGGCAGTTTGAGAACGATATCCAAATAACGGTTGTTGACCGAGCGGATTTCCGCAGACACTTCAACGCCTTTACTGCGAAACTGACCCCGGCCATATCCGGTCATACTGGCGACCATAGAGTTTCCTGAATGATGCAGACATAATTAGAAAATTATCACTATTTTAAACAATTTTCAACATTTAGTCAATTATTTTTTTTCTCATTTTTACCTGTTTGCGCACTTTTCTTTTTTTCTTGATTTAAGATATATTATAAATTATATTTAAATCCATTTTTAAAGGCGCAAATGAAAAAAAAATTGCTGCCAAAACCCCGCGATTGGGATCAGGTGATGATGCGCATGGCTCAGGTGATCGCAACCATGAGCAAAGACCCCTTTACCAAGGTCGGCGCTGTGCTGGTTTCCCCGGATCGGACGCGTATTTCAGTGGGCTACAATGGCTTTCCCCGGCAGATCCCGGATGTTGCGGCGTGGTGGAACAATCGCGCGGACGATAAAGAGTTCAGCAAATACGAGTTGGTTCGGCACGCTGAGATGAACGCGATCACCCAGGCTAAGACCGATCTTGCGGGCTGGACCCTGTATGTGACTCATCATCCTTGTATGGACTGCGCCAAACATATAGTGGCTGAAGGCATCGCTCGGGTTGTTTACCATTTAAACATAGATCAGCTGCACATGTCCATCAATCATTCAAAAGTGAGCAGAGTGTTCAAAATCGCCGGCATTTCCTTTGAACAGCTCGAACTCGACGAAGAGTGCGCTTAGCTTAACGAATCCACAATCTTTCTCTTGCCCCTAGGGTTGTGCGTACCCGGCCGTCTGCATCGGCCAGGGGGCGTCCGCTCCACCCCTCTTTGGCTCCCTGTTTGCTCACCACCGGTGCAGCAAAAGATACATCTACCGGAACATCGTTAAAATTTTGAATAAACCACTGATTTCGCCCCATGCTCTGACAGGTGACCCGTGCCGGCGCTTGCAGTTCTATGGTCAGCGGCTGGACGAAAGTGTCGCGAAGGATTTGCACCACCGGCTGCGGCAGGGCGAGTAGGCCGAGGCGTGAAGGCGCCAACAGCACCTCGCCCACTAGGTCGAAATCCGCTTGAGAAAAGGTGTGGGTGTTGAGGACGAACAGCTGACCCTGTTTGAATCGACGTTCAGTCAACAGCGGGATCGAGGCGCCGACGTGATCGGCCTGCACCAGAACCTGGCTCTTGGTGCAGGTGAGCGGGCCGGCGAGCTTAAGCGGAAGGGTCAACTCGGCCGACTGACCGTTCCACAGTACACGCTGCGACTCGATGGGCCCCTGCGATCCCAGCCTCACGCCGGCCAATTCGGTTAAGGCAGGATTTTTGCATTGGCGGAGAAATCCGGCGGTGACGATGATGCGCCGACCCTGTTTCAATGCGTTTTGTATTTTACGATAAACCGCCGGATCTCCAGCCGCCTGGGTGGGCAGAAAAACCACCGCTTGATCGACAGGCCATTGCGAAACCGGAGCAAAGGGAATGCCGAGCATCCCGATGTAATCAAAGATATAGAGATCGCTGCCGGCATCGTGGTTGGCTGGCTTGTAGCCGTACACCGCCATTTCAGAGGAGGCATCCAGGGCGGCGGACAGATCCGCCAGGCGCTCCCAGTCCCGGCGCAGTTGGTGGTGGCCGCCGTGTCCTTGCATAAACACGCCGTAGCTGAAAACCGTCAACTCTTTGGCGCCGGCCAACACGCTCATATAAGCCTGATCGATGAAATCTATGGCATCGCAATCGCCATGGTCGAACCAGGCCCCCTGGTTTTTTCCGGAAACGCTGTTGATCCAGCGATAGTTGACAAAACCTTCGAAAGGCTGCACAAAACCGTAACGCTGGGTGTTGGCGCCGCGCGTTTCGGTACCCACCCAGACGCTGCTGAACAGAGCTGATTTTTTCGCTATGTCATAACCGAACAGATGAAAGCGGTCGTACCATTGCGGGTATTTAATGATGATTCTAATATCCGGACGCACCTGGCGCGCCGGCTCCAGCATGACCCTGGTGGCCAGATCGCTGAGCAACTCGCGGCGATACTCCGACCAAGAACGGTCGCCTTTGGCTGTTCGCGATTCGGCGCTGGTATCGCCCGTGCAGAAAAAATCATCGATGATGATTTCATCGAAAACCGAAGCGGCCATGCGCATGACATCTGCCACATCCATCTGTGTTTTTGGATTCTGCCAATTGAACCAACCCAGCTGCGCCTCCTGATGAACGCCGAAATTCTTGCCTGGAACCGTGGCAATGCCGCCGACGGCGCGAATGCCGTTGTTTTCAAAAAACGTGCGGTTGGTTTTCAGCAATGAGGCATCCACCACCAAACCGCCGCGATGAAATTCCAGAAACACCTTGCTCATGCCGTGACCGCGGAGGACGGAAAGCGCCTCCCTCCTGCCCGCTTCGTCGCTGAGATAATGGACGATATCATCAGCGGTGACATAAACCGACAGCCGTAAATCACGCTGGCGCGACTGGGACAGGGTGAACAGGTCGTTCGCCTGAGCCCACACCGCAGCGGGCAGCCACAGAATCCAAAGCAGTTTTTTCATTTTCAGTATTCCCATGTAAGGTGAAAGGATTAGGCGTAAAAATCCTGAACCGCCTGAAACATGGCCAGAATGTTTTCCGCCGGAACATCAGAGAGAATATTGTGAACCGGGGTGAAAACAAAACCGCCGCCTTTGTGAAAAATCTCCATCCTCTTTTTTACGTGTTCTTTGACCTGGCGGACGCTGCCGCGATTCAGCACCATACGGGTGTCACAGCCGCCGCCCCAAAAGCAGAGCTCGCTGCCGAACTGTTTTTTGAGCTGCTCGGGCTCCATGTTGCGGCTGGACGTCTGCACCGGATTGATGATCTCGAATCCGGCTTCGATCAAGTCCGGCAGCAAGGAAAAAATGGAGCCGCAGGAATGCAGCAAAGTGTGCATCGTGCTGTTTTTCTTCACGTAATCCGTCAGAATACGGTGCCGAGGTTTAAAATATCGGCGATAGAGCTCCGGCGACATCAAAGGACCGGTGTCGGATCCCAGGTCATCGCCAAAGCGGATGACGTCCGCCACATCGCCGACCGCGGCGCAGACCTGCGCAAGCGTCGCCAGATGGATCTCCATCAGCGCGTCCAGGAGCTTTTCCACATGACCGCTGTCCAGCACCAGATCGGCTAAAAAGTTGTCGATCCTGCGCAGAAACGTGCCCCACTCGAAAAGATTGCATCCGCAGACGATCACCAAGGCGCGATCGGATTGCCGGCGCAAAGCCTGCGCCCGGCTGCGCAGCTGCTTCCAGAAATCCGCCTCTCCGCTGTGGTCCCAGGGGCTATGGGCCAAAGCGGACCAATGAACTTTGGCCATAGCAGCCGGCAGTTTCTTGAAATCAGTCGGATAGCCATTTAAATAGGGAAAACAGGTTTGATCGAAAAAGTTCATACCCGAAGGCATAAGCGCGATGGCCTGACCATCTGCATTTTGAGCGATCCAGCTGCCGTCCGGCTGTTTGACCGGCCGGAACCATATCGGGTACCGCGCTGCGCTGCCGTCGTTCAGAGTGGTCGCATACCAATCTTGTTCCTGAGTGTTGAACGTCCGGCCGATGTCTATGGCGTCGATTTGAAAATGATCGAGGAAAGCTTCATCGGGTTGCGCCAGCTGTTGCACCACATCATAGATAAACGCGGGGTGATGGACAAAACCCATGCGCGCCTTGAGCCGATTGTAGGCCATGGCGGAAATGCCGGAGCTGGGCGTTGCGCCGATATCAATGGGCACGCGATCCGGCTCTTGGTGTCTGATGGCCGACAGAATTCTCTCACGTGAAGTCATCGAATGTATTCCTTTTCGATCACCGACAAACGTCATTAAATTCAGCCAGATCGAATTCGTCTAATCGCAAAGGATAGGCGCCGTACTGACGCACCAATTTGACCACATAATCATAATTTTGCGCCGATATGGTATCCGGGACAGAATGATCGGACTGAAAAATCCAACCTCCCCCTTTGGCGGCATTCAACTTGGTCAGGACATGGCGTTTGAGCTGCTCCGGAGAACCGTTCGCCCATAGATGGACATCCATGTTCCCGCAAAAAGCCATTTGATGGCCATAGGTTCGGCGCAGATCCAGAATGTCCATCTCAGCTTTGTATTCCAACGGATGCAGGGCGTCGACGCCGATCTCGATGAAATCGGCCAAGATGCGATGGACATTGCCGCACCCATGATAGATCACCGGCAGGCCATAACGATGGCAGACTTCCACCATGGCCTTGACCACCGGCTTGAAGACTTTTCTCCAGTACACGGGTGAGAAGAGCATGTCCTTACGATAAGCGACATCGCCCCAGATCACCATGCCATCCAACAAGCCGCCGGCGGCTTTGATCTGGCCCTCCGTGATGCCGACGCAGAACCGGCCGAGCCGCTCGACAAAGCGCGCAATCTCATCGGGATACAGCCCGATCCAGAGCAAGACATTTTCAGAACCAATGATGCGCCATAACATCTCATGCGCTTCACAGACGCTGCCATAGACTGCGAAATCCGGATAAAAGGATTTCACCGTTTTGATCCAGGCTTCGGAATCGCGGCAAAAGCTGTCGCCGATGCCCGCCACTTGATTGTCGCCGCTGGAGAAATAGCGTCGATCGTCATCAGGATCATCGAATCGAAATGCAGCCATTTTTTCCAACGTGTTGGTGTCCAGCGAGAGAAAAGCCGGCATGGGATCGTTGAATTTTTTTTTGATCACCGCCTCGAAGCCTGTTTTCACTAAAACGTATTCATCCGTCTGCTCAAAAACCTCGAAATTTTTTATATGCGGATCCATGTTGGGAATGGTGACGATCCAATCAAGATCGTAATATTTATAGATATCGGTGTCCGGCGACAGGCCCATCTCCCGCCGCCATCGTTCAAGGAAGGATCCCCAGAACAGATCGCTGATAGGCACGCGATCCGGCTCTTGATGTCGCAAAGTTTTGATCATGCGCTCGCATTTGCCAAGACAAGTCTGAGTACGGATCATAGCGAATTCCTCTCAGTCCAGGTGAAAAACCTCTTCCATATCCGCCCACCATGCTCCTTCCTCCCGGTCCGGCAGAGGAGTCTGCATGGGCATCATGATGGACCACCATTCCTGGGTGGTAGGATCGGCAGCCATTTTAGCCATATCGGCCGCGAAATCCGTTCCCTGATACTCAAAATAAGCGAACAGCAGACCGTTGCGGTGAAAAATGGTATAATTGGTTATGTGACATTGCTTGATCATATCCAGAACCTTCGGCCAGACCTCGGCATGATAGGCTTTGTATTCAGCCAGGCGTTCGGACTTGACGCCGATGATTTGTCCAAAACGTTTCATCAGTCGATCTCCGTTTCTGCATTCATTGCCTTGTTGGGTGGCGGTTGTAGACTATGCGATGGAGGCGGGGAGAAAAACAGCCTTGAAGCAGGGCGAGGATAAAAATGTACGCGTAAAACGGTGTTAAACAAGTTCATTTCCCTCGCCCTTTGAATGAAGGTGAAAAGAATATGAGAAAGAGGAAAAAGGCGTGGAGCGAAAAACGCTCTTGCACGCCCGGTGCGATTCGAACGCAAGACCTATCCGCCGTTTGTTGGCGGATTGCCCTGTCGATGGCTTTTGCATTTGCACGCCCAGTGCGATTCGAACGCACGACCTACGGATTAGAAGTCCGTTGCTCTATCCAGCTGAGCTATGGGCGCAAAAATAAATTTATTGAAAATTATTGACGAATTCAAGAAAATTATTGGGTTAGCCCGGTGGATGGTCCGGTTCATGACTGCACGCAGTAAAGAGGCCAGGGGCTCAAACGCAGGCGGTCAAACCGCCATCCACATAGAGAATATGACCATTCACATAATTGGACGCGCTGGAGGCAAGAAAGACCACTGCGCCGCATAGCTCCCCCGGCTCGCCCCAACGATTGGCCGGCGTGCGTGAGCATAACCAGGCATTGAACGTCGGATTCTCATACAAAGCCCGGGTCATGTCTGTTTTAAAATAGCCCGGTGCAATGGCATTGACCTGAATATTGTGCCGGCCCCATTCGGTGGCCATGGCTTTGGTCAGCATCTTCAATCCGCCCTTGGAGGCAGTATACGGCGCAATGGTCGGACGGGCCAGTTCGCTCTGCACAGAACATATATTGATGATCTTTCCTGCCTTTTTTTCTATCATTTTTGGAACCACAATTTTTGAAGCAAGAAAAACGCCCGTCAAATTGACGTCGAGCACGTTTCTCCAGTTCTCTTCAGTGAATTCTTCGAGTGGTCCTCTGATCTGAACACCTGCATTATTAACCAGAATATCAATGGAACGGCCCTGCGCATAGTACGAATCGATCTGCCGTCGGATCTCAGCTTCGTTCCTTACATCGAAGACCATACCGGCTGCGGAGAGCCCTTCCGCATGAAGGTTTGAGACGGATTCATCCAAAATATCCTTGTTTCTGCCGTTAAGAAGGACATGGGCTCCGGCTGTAGCCAGACTTCTGGCAAAAGTCATTCCTAGTCCACGGCTGGATCCGGTGATCAGTGCTGTTTTTCCGGACAAATCGAATAATGTCTTCATACACTCCATTACCTTGCCAAAGAGAACGATTGAGAAACGATCGAGAATCAACGGGAAAATTCCCATTCTTCGAATACGCTGTTTTCACAAGCCTGGGCGGCATTTCGCAGTCATTCGAGCGATATTTAAGTGTTTTTCAACTTTATAAAAATTTTGTTTACTCCTTTGATGAGGTCAAGCCTTAATAATAAAACCGAATTTTCAATCGGCCCGATAAACTTCGCCCCTACAACAGCATCCACTCTAAACCGATTAAAATCATACCATAATGCCGCGGCATACGGCATGTTCCGTTCGGAGATAATCTCCAGTGGAATATCGTTGAATTCCCTTCGTTCCCAGGGGGTGTTAACCTTTATTTCCGGTATTCGGGCCACGGCAAAAAAATCCGGATCGTCCACATGCCGGTTATGGATATAGTCGCGCAACAAGATGGGTTTTATTTGATCCTCGATAAAAACGACTTGACACTCCTTATCATAGTACAAGAGGGTTCTGGGCCAGGGACCTGAGGCGCGGTTGCTTTTTGCAGCATACCAGAAGGGCGGCTTGGCGGCGGGGATATCGTCGAATAACATCGCACATGGTTCAGTCTCAGTGAAATGATCACGGTAAAAATTGACTGCTTGCGGAACGGTCATGAATTCTACCAGATTATCGTAGCGGCGGACATGGGTAAAAAAAAGATCCAGCATTTTTTCGGATTTGGCGACCTCTTCAGGCGAAAACTCCCGGCAGGCATCGCTGTATTCCATCTCATGGGATTCCTGATGTTGGGGAAAAAAGACCACGGGATTATGAGCGATATTGCGGATATAGTTATCGAAAAAGCCCTTCCAGTATTCAATATTTTCGCCCGTACATAGGTCCGTCCGTCCGACATCATCCGGGTCGCTGGAATAAATGGTCGGAGCATGAGAGTGAATCGATTTCAGAAGATCCCGGGCAGTCCACTCTACCGAGACCAGGCCGCTTTTCAGCAAGGACGGAATTTTAAAACAGTCATCTGCCGCATAAAAAAATCCCCATGGAGCGCCTCGATCCGTGATGCGATCGATGCCCACCTGTTCCCAGCAGGAGCCCCACAGAGAGGACATTCCGGCCTGCATTATTTCATGAAGCAGCGCATTAGAACGAGAGCCGGCAGCCGCCAGATCTACTTTTGACCAGGGGAAAAGCAGACGAAGCGAATCCAATGCCTTTTGCGGATTGCGATAGGCCGTAGGCGTGGCATGCGAATGGCCCCAGATCAGTCCGATGTCGTCACCGTACTCTTGATGCCATTCATCGATTCTTTGCTTCATGGCCAAGCCGGAGCCTGGGTCGATCAACCAGGTTATGGGGATTTTGTGCCGATGGGCGATTTTCGCCAATCGTTCCATTCCAACTTTGGGAACACCCTGTCCCCAATCAGAATCCACCGTATAGGCCAATGAGGAAAAAGTAAATATCAACTTTCCTCGATTATCGCATTCCATTAATTTCGTTTTCAACTCTCGGGTAAGTTTTTTTTCTTGCCTCAGAGGCTCATTGCTTTCACTGCAGGACAGCGAAAAAATAAATGCCCATGGCAGCAGAAAAAGTCGTAAGGACACAGAACCTCCCTCAGAAAAGAGAATTCATCATAAAGGGTGATTGGGTTACTGTCGAATGTTTCACACGATCAGCCCAGACTTTCCAGGCAGGCTGCTAGTAAAATAGCCGCTCGGCAGGAATCTCTTGCTTTTCAATGCCCGGTCCTTCAATCGAAACTTTGAGCGCTTGTGATCCGCCGGCGTCAAAGTAGAAAACCTGAATAGGATGCAGACCAGGGCCAATGTCCAATCGGACAAATTTTTCCAGGGAACCGTGCTGACCATTATTATCGATGACTTGTACACCATCGATGAAGAGCAGGCTGCCGTCGTTGGAATCGAGATAAAAAGTATACACCCCGGCGCGTTGGATTTGGAGAAAACCCTGAAATTCAGCAGCAAACAATTCCCGGCGCGGCTTGATGCCCTTCAGACCAATCTGGCGGATTCGTCCACTCGCACTCGGCGTCAACTTGCTGAAATCCGGCATAATCTGCCAGTTGCCGACGTAGGTACGATACCGTATTCCCGAATTTTTCCTTTTTACGATGTCAATCTGTGAAGAAACCATTGCACTGGGCTGACATCCCTCTCTGAAGGCGACGGCATTGATCACTGTCGTACGGCGGATCTTGATCGGATTCCGGTATTGTGTCGACTGCATCGTGGGACGGCTGCTATCAAGAGTGTAATAAATTTCCGCTTCCGGAGTTTCACACTCCATTTTCACCAGTCCCGAATCCGCAAAATAGGCATTTTTCGGAAAGATAACGGGCGGCACGACCGCCAAACGAGGAACATGCAGAATCACCTTCCTGCTCGGCAATCGTTTTTCAGAGAATGCGCGGGCATGAATAATGCCATTTTCAATATGCACAAAGGGGCCGGCGTAGACTGAAGATGATTCGGTAGGTTCAGATCCATCGAGCGTATAGTGAACGGCTACGTCCGCCTGCCCCGAGGTCATGGACACCATGCCATACCTGTCGCGTTGGACCACCGGCTCACTCGTCACTGGAACAGCCGAGCGACAGAAACCTGAAAGAGGGCCCATCCGGGAGGTGTAAGGACGGAAAGTAAAAGAAAATTGGACGGGTTCGGGATCGACTTTGTATTGCGGAAGAATTTCCGGACCGCAACTGGCATTACCCACCCCGCGCTGCCGGATATCCAGCCGTAAATAAATTTCAGCTCGCCGATGCAATTCATTGGTGTGCTTGGCTTGCTCAAGATCCAATGTGCGGTAATGAAGGGCCTGCATGGCAAAGGGTCCGGTGGAACTTGCTATCACCAGCCCGATCTTTTCGCTGTCAAGCAATGCCAGCCAACGGACATCCTGTCTGCTGCCGTTATCCTGCGGTAAGATATATGGTTCGTACAGTTCTGATACCGAGCTTGCGTAACACCCCACCGCCGCACCGGTCTTACGGTCACTATAGTTTTCATGCGGTCCGCGGCCGTACCAAACGATATTCTCAAATGGTGCAGCCAGGACCAGTTTCAGTCCCATGCGCGGCAATGTCGGCAAATCGCCGAAAGGCACGACGTGGTTATCCATAAAAATATCACCGTTACCCAGAACAGTATAGGTGTAAAAATGGTCAAACCCTGCATTATCAGCGGCCCTGTGTTGGACATGGGCGTTAAGTTGAACCGCCCGTTGATCAACTTTCTGTGCTTCAAACGCCAACACTTGACGTTGCATGGTCTTTAAACCTGCCAGCAACCAGGCGTCTTTGATTCTAACGTCATTATCCAGAGGAGCGCGGTACACATCCCATGTCATTCCTTGATCGTCTCCAGAGTTGGAATGGATCAGCTCCCTATTTTGAAATACATAGGAATGGAGGCATCCTGTGCTTTGATTGAACGCGACGGAAAATTTTCCTCCCCTTATGATCACGGTGTCCGCAGACTTGTGAATGGTCAAAGGGGGGATCTTGAACAATTCGATAATGGGTCTGGAACGCGCAGCAATTGGAATTTTAAACTGCTCCCAGGCTATTTCGTGTCCGGCAGGGGCCCACATCGTGCTGTCTCGAGCGGCAAATGCTAATTTGAACCAATATTCAGCTCCAGGCTTTGCATATCTGTTTCGAAACGGAACCCGAAGGCGCTTTTCAGCGCCGGGGGCGATGTCCAACGACGCTATTTTTCCCGCCTGAACTTCCTTCCCATCCTCCTCGATGACCCAGTGGGCATCCACTTCGGATAAATTGGTAAAATGAAAATCGTTGTGAATAAGTAAAGAATCATCCTCGATGAGTTTGACGCGGATAGGCTGATAAACCTTTTTCACTTCCCATAATTTTGCAGATATTCTTCGATCCGGAAAGACCAGTCCATTGCAGCAAAAATTAGAGTCACTGGGAACATCCGGAGGGCCAAAATCACCTCCATAGGCGAAAAACAGAACCCCCTTATCATCCTGGGTGAGCAGTCCCTGGTCGACCCAATCCCAGATGCAGCCGCCGATGAGGGATTTGTTTTGAGCAACCAATTCCCAGTATTCCGCTAGGTTGCCGCAGCCGTTGCCCATGGCGTGGGCATATTCGCACATGAAAAATGGCTTATCATGGGGGTTCCGCGCATATTCAACCATTTCCTCCAGCGAGGGATACATCCGGCTGTACACATCTCCCACAGAGTTGTCCCCCTCATAGTGAACAAGTCGCGTTGGATCCGCTTTGCGGGCGTAGTCGCTCATGCATCTAAATGTATCGCCCGAACCGGATTCATTGCCCAGGGACCAAAAAATCACTGAAGGATGATTTTTATCGCGTTGGATCATGTTTTGCAGACGATCGAGGGCCGCCGCCGCCCATGCTGGGTCGCTTTGAGGCAACAGGTCGCTGGCGCCGTGAGATTCTACGTTTGCCTCATCAATCACATACAGGCCATAACGATCGCAAAGATCGTACCAAGCGGGATCGTTCGGATAATGGGAGGTGCGCACGCAATTGATATTGAATTGCTTCATTAAAATAACGTCTTGAAGCATGGTTTGCAGCGGCACAGAACGTCCATACAAGGGATGATGTTCGTGCCGATTGACGCCCTTTAATTTGACCGGCACGCCGTTGACAAGGAGCTGCAGATCTTTCAGCTCAATTTCCCGAAATCCGATCCGTTGGTGAATGGCTTCAATGATTTCACCTTGATCATTTTCGAGAACGAGCACCAATTGGTACAGATGGGGTTTTTCCGCTGACCATTTCAGGGGATTGACCACACGACCAGCGAGTTCGACGACGGTTTCCTGATCCGGCGACGGAGAGGAGACTGCTGCTTTCAGCTCGACGGAGGCGGCAACAAGCCTCTTCTCAGGATCAAACAGAAGCCCTCTGACGGAAAACCGGTCGGCGCACCGGGCCTGATAATTTATCACCTTTAAAGTGATGCCCAATCGAGCATCCCGGTAGTGGTCATCGAGATCGGTCCGCACAAATACATCGCGCATGTGCACAGGAGGCGTTGAAAAGATAAACACCTCTCTGAAAATGCCGCTCAGTCGCCACATGTCCTGATCTTCCAGATAACTGCCGTCGGACCAACGATACACCTCAACGGCAAGGGTATTGACGCCTTGGCGGAGGGCCTGGGTGATATTAAACTCAGCCGGTGACATGCTGTCTTGACTGTAGCCGATGTTAATTCCGTTGATCCAGAGATAGAAAGCCGATTCCACCCCTGCGAAATGGATAAAAATCTGCCTTCCATTCCAATCGTCTGGAATAGTAAAATTGCAGCGATAGGAACCGACCGGATTGTTATCATGGGGAATGTGAGGAGGATCGACGACAACAAACGGAAATTTTGAGTTAACGTAGATTGGGAGATCATAACCATAAAGTTGCCAGTTGCCGGGGACCGGTATCTGATCCCATGTATCTACCTCATAATCCGTTCTATAAAAATGTTTCGGACGATCCTTTGGCTTGGGGGACCAGAAAAATTTCCATTTGCCGTTAAGCTCACGATAGAACGGCGATGCCCGATCCTCGCCGCTGAGCGCCTCATCTACGGTCGCAAATGGAATTCCCGTACGATGGCAGGGTTCTTTATTGCGGCCAATCATTTCGGGATTCTCCCAATCATTTGCCTTTCGCAGGATCGCTATTTTCAGACTAACCAGAAAAAAAATCAGGATAAAAATCCCAGTGATTAATTTTTTAAATCTCTGATTCAGCGATCTCATCTTGTCGAAGGACATTCGTTACTGCCTTTCTCCCCAGGCATAGGATTGCGCTGAATTTAGCCCGTATATTGCGCCCGCAATCGTTCATTGCCTGCTGATTCCAAGCCTTACACCGAGCTGCCAATTTTTCAGCTTTTAAAGAGGCGTTTAAAAACAGCTATTCAGCCGGCTTGACCTTCCACAGCGTCGTGGCGAGAATGAGGGAAATGATCGAAGAGCCGACCCAAAAATAGATGGCCTGAGTAAAGTCATAATGGCGAACGCCGTTCACCAGAGTGGTGCCGTGATCGATGAGATAACCGCTGATCTGTTCCTGAACAGCGGCGCCGAGATAGCTGAACACGCCGATGAATCCCATGACCGCTCCTGCCACTTTTTTCGGCGCAATGTCTGTGGCGAACAGGCCGCCCAGCGCAGCGAGAATGCCGCTGAGAGTAAAGCCATAAAGAACGAAAGCGGCGGTCAAAATCACCGGTTTTCCAGCCGGAGCGGTGAAAATAATCAGCAGGGACAGCACTTCCAGAACGCCGAAGATCAGAGTCGCCGGAGGCCGGCGGGCGGCAAACAGCTTGTCCGAGATGAATCCATAGGCGATACAGCCGGCAATGCCGGCGATGGTGTTTAAACCGAGAATGCCGCCTGCTTCGACCAGTGAATAACCTTTGATCTCCTGTAGATAGAGGATGCCCCAACTGTTGATGGCATAACGCGTGACATACATGGTTGCACTGGCCAAGCCGAGTATCCAGATGGGAAGCATTTTAAAGATCTTCATTTGCGCTTGTGCAATGGTCGAGGTTGCGCCGTGAGCTTTGTCGCCGGCATCGCCATGGTCTTTGCGCCATTCCGCCACAGAGGGAAGGCCGAGCGTCTGCGGCCTATCCGCCATGGCCAGATACATCGGCACAGAGAGAAACAGACAAAAAAGTCCAGGTCCGTAAAAGCCGGCGCGCCAGCCGAAAGCGCTCACCAGGGCGGCGGTGATCAGAAAGGTCAATCCCTCACCCAGGGAATGGGCGGTGCTCCAGAGGCCGTAGAAACGGCCGCGTTCATTATTGCTGAACCATTGCGACATGGAAACAACGCTGCCCGGCGACCCGAATCCCTGAAACCAACCATTGATTCCCCAAAGCACGATCCAGAACCAAATCAACAGGGTTTGGCCCATTACGAGGTTGATCAGCGCCGAGAGCAGCAAAACAGCGGGCAACACCTTTTTCATATTCAGATAGTCTGATATAAAACCGTTGAAAAACTTGCCGAACGCATAGGTGTAAAGGAAAGCGGAGCCGATATTGCCCAGATCCACGGCGGACAGCAGGCCGGCATCCAGCAACGGTTTTTTTACGATAGAAAGAGGCAAACGACAGGTGTAATAGAGCGCATAGCCCAGAGTAATGGCCAGCATGACGGATATGCGTTTGTTTTTAAAAAGCCTGTTCACCTCGTTCTCATCTTCGATCCTCGGATGATCCTTTCCGGGGAGAAAAAAAGTAAGCGCGTTTTTCATTCTATCTTCCCGTTGCAGAAAAACATGAGCGGTTCGCGAATTCCGGCGGCGTCAGAACGCAGGCCGGAATACATAGATGGTGGTCTGATTATCTTCCGGAGCGAAATAGAATTGCAGGCTTTGGTTTTCACTGGCGACATCCATGGGATTGCGGGTCATTGTGCCTCCATCGAGGGCATGAAGGTTAAGCGGAACTTCATGGATGATTTTTCCGTCGCTGGGACGGATCAACGCCAGTCCACCGATATCGACGGTCCTGGAGTTTTCAGGACCGTCGATCAACCACTTATTTAAACCACTGACCAACACCAGATCCCGGCCGATATATTTAGCATCCTGATAATCAAGGAAATGGCTGGGATTGTTGTAACGGTAGAGCTCGATTCCTGCGGTCGTCCAGCAGTAAACCCGGCGTGATCCCCAGCTGAAACCGTAAACCTGCTGCAGATCCCGATTGCAGGCCAAAGCGCCGATGTGATCACGGACAGTGAACATCTTCTCAGCCCGATCGAGATCCGTGTCTACTTTGAACAGAGTGGAGCGGCTGTTGGGTCTATATTCAGCCAGGCTGACCCAGATGTAGCTGCCGTCGAAATCGATGCCGCTGGGGTGATACTGGTTCCCTTCCACCAGTTGCAGATCTTTGATCAAGCGCCCTTCCGCATCCACTTTAAAGAGATGACCGATACCGCGACCGGGGGAGCGATCATACCCCTGTTCATCAGGCTGGGCATAGGGTTGGGCGCCTTCCAATATCTGCACCGAGCTGAGAATAAAATGATCGCCGATTTTTAACAGACCCTGCGGATGATACGTATTGAATCGACACTCAATTTTGTCCACCAGAGTGAACGGCGTATTTTTAGTCAGGCCGAGGAAGCGATGGATCTTTTCATTCGCCGAAGAATGGGTGAAAAGCATAAGGCAGAAGCATAGGGTGCAGAGCGCGGCATACCAACGTTTCATAAAGTCACCTCTTCAACCCGGAAGCGCCGCGACCAGTGCCCAAACCGATCAAGGCCGCGCTTCGGTTCATTAAAAATCCCCCAAGACAGTGCGGATGGCATGTTCGGAATGGAGGTCCCCTCGAAAAGGACCGGCTTGCTTCAACTTGACGGACACTACAGCGGCGGCGAATCGACAGGCTTGATCCGCCGAATGGGTCAACCGTCTGCCGAGATAAGAGGCCATACAAGTGTCTCCTCTACCGGTTCTGCCGGTCAGTTCGCGGCTGGTGAACGGCGCGGAATAAAAACAGCCGTCCGCAAGCAGCAGAACGCCTTCTTTGTGGGTGAGCAGTACTTCCCGCGGTCCCCAGGAGGCCAGGAGCTCTGCGGCCTGATGCAAATCCTGCAGTCCGGTTAAAATCTCGGCCTCCCGCTGATCCGCTTTGAGATAATGAATAAAAGGCAGGACGTTCTGCTTTTCTTCCCACGCAGAGGAGCGCAGGGTATCCCCATTTCGAACCCGAACAAAACCCTGAACATCGAGCCCTAATTTTGCCCGTTCAGAAAGAAAGCGGACGATCTCGGCGGAGATCTCTCCCTGCATCAGCGGACAGAGATGAATGATGGCGGCCTGAAGGTCGGCGACATCCTCTATCGCGAAAGGATCTGCCACAGCGCCGATAAAAAATTTGCGTCGTTCGCCGTCGCCGGACGGATAGGTGATGGTGATTCGAGTCGTCTCCCGACTCGGCAGGGCGAAAACGGGAATGTCCTGCTGATGAAACTCCTCCAGCAAATCCTGGTCCTGATGCGCGAGTTTGGTCCTCACCGCCACTCGTAGGCCGAGCGCTTTCAGCGGCGCAGCCCCGTAATAGACAGCGCCGCCGGTCTGGTGGGTTTCTGCATCGCCGTTGATCAGAACATCTCTGGTTACATGCCCGATGAGTATAACGTCAAAAGACTCCAATTGATCAATCTCCTCTTTCTATTTCTGTCGGTCCATTCGCAAGAAGAGTTCCATGAAAGGTGATTCAATCCGGATCATTTGAATTCGATCTTGTGAGCAGCAAAGGCGGCATGGAGCCGCAGGATCGCTTCGCTTTTAACGGCATCAGCCTGATGAACCTTGCTCCAGAAGCGAACGGTCAACCAGCAGGAATCCTGGGTAACCTTTGTATACAGAATGACGGGTTTTCGTTTTGCAGCCACCTGCGGAATGGCCGCGAGGGCGGTGTTGATGGTCTCATCGATCAGGTTGGCATCCAATTCTTTGCCGGACAGGGCGAAATGGATCAGCACCCGCTTGTCGTCATTGCTGTAGGTCCAATTGACGATATTTTGCGTAAGAATGCTGCCGTTGGGTATAATCACATCAGCCCCATCGGCGGTGCTCAACGTGCTGGCCCGCAGGCCGATCTCTTTGACTTTGCCCTCTTGCCCGCTGATCTCGATTTGGTCGCCGATTTGAAAAGCGCCCTCAAAGATCAATATGATGCCGGAGACAAAGTTGTTCACCACATTCTGCAAGCCCATGCCGACGCCGATGCCCAAAGCGCCGAGCAGGATCGTCAGCTTATCCAAGGGCAATCCCGATGCAGCGACCGCCAACAGGTAGCCGCCGATCAGCACCAACAGCCGGAGGATCAACAACCTCGATTGCTGTTTCTTGGCGAGCGGACTCAAGTCGTCTCCCTCGTTTCCGGGATCTCCGAAGAAAAAGCTCACCAGCCATTGCAGAATATGAGCCAGCCAGATCACAGCGAACAGCCAAAGGACGCTGACCAGTTGATAAGAAATGCTGCCGATGGTTCTGGAGACGGTGAGAAACCGAACCAGCCGTTGATAGAGCACATGGTACAGATTCAAATTGGACACAAGCATAATCACCCAAAGGAGAGCGGCGATCAGGAGCAACGGAGTTTTAATTTTATCGATCACTGGAGAGAGCTCAAAGGAGCGATGGACGCCTCGTTTCATCCGGCTGCTCTGCACCTGCAGGACGATCAATTCGACCAGGATGGCGATGAACATAGGCAGCACCATCGCCTGAGTGATGGCATAGAGCCCGGCAAAGCCGAGGATGCCCGAGAGGGAGATCCTGCCGAAAACAATGCAACCCATCGCCAAACCGACAAGCCCCATGCCGATGTTGACGGCTATCTTTATCCATTTAGCCCTTGGCCGCCATTGATGGAGCGCCCTGAGAAAGCGGGCGGCCAACCACAGCGTAGCTGCGTACAAAATCATCAGCCAGATTTTAACCGCTAAAGAGGGTTCAAGGGCGAATTGGGTGATGAACAGGGCCAAGAACAGCAAAGTCAGACTGATCCAGCATCTCCAGAACCGGCGCTCCTCCAATTGATAAAAAAAGACCGACGCCAGTACCAGAACCAGCAGATGCTCAATGGCGTTGAACGAGGTGGGCGCATACATGTCAAAAAAGGGCATCAGACAGAGCACAATCAGCAGCAGAGCAAGGATCGGATGCTTGGTCAAATAACGCAAGCGCAGAAAATCGAACTGCTCTCTTTGCCCGGCAATTCTTTTAAGCAGGTTCCGTTTGCCATACAGCCAAAGGAGCAGCAGCCCGGCCAGAATCAGGATCACCACCCGCTCTCCTTTTGTATGCCGGAGGTAATAACCGATGGCCTTTTGCTCGCCGGTGAAAACAGAGACCGGCTTTCTCCCTGATTCCGTGGATGTGGAACGGGAGGCGGCTTTGCGCCATATCACGCTGGTCTCAGGCCCAAACAGCTGTTGTCCGGACCTATCCAGTCGAAACTCCATTATGTTGAGCATGGAGGACAAATTCATCGAATTGTCCGCGATCCTGATTTTGAGGGAATTAAGGCTGTCGATGCTGACTCGCGTCAATGAATCAATGCGCGTCCATTTTCGTTTTAAACGCAAGAGTTTAAAGTCTAACTCGTTCTGAGGTCCGTTGTTGGCGTATGGGCGCTTGAATACCGTATCGGATAAAACAGACTTCAAGTTCACCTTGGCGCGGTAGACGCGATCATACAGTTCCGTGGTACGTATTCGAATACGAGCGTTTTCCTGATCCAGTTCAGAGGCTAGGTTCTGATAGAGAAAGAGATTTTTCATGTTCAGCGAAAGTGTGCGCCCCCTGGTGTTCTGCCGAATCAGGCTGATGTCCTGAGCAATATCATCGATACGCCGGCTCAAGGCCACGACATCGAATCTCAATCTTGTGCTGTCGGCAATGGAATTGATCTGATCGTCTATCCTCTCGACCCTCAGGATAAAGTCGCTCAAGGCCAATTTTTGTCCGATCGGCAGCACCTGTTCATAGATCGAACGCCTGCCCGAGAATCGGTTAAAACGCGCCCTGCCAGAGTCCGCAGCCAGGGTGACGGCCTCAGACCGAACGCCGGCTGATAAGCGTGAACCCGAGTCGGCCTGGGCGAACAGGCCGGTCCACCAGCAGGCCAGCAGGCTTATGACAACCCACTTTTGATTCATAGAGTTCTCGAAATGCATGCAGGTTAAACAAGTTGCAAGTTAGCGATTCGCCGGACAAAAATCAAGCACAAAGCCGTATTTTTTATGCGCAAAAAGTCTGGCTTCCTTTGCTCGTCTTTGTCAATGGACTTTTTTGCATGAAGGCGATCGGAATAAAACAAAAGATGGCAAAAAAGGCAGTATGTTCTTTTCTTCCTTAAAAAACTTGGCTTGCATCAAAATGTCAGGCTGCTTAAATTGACGCACGGAAAAAATAATTCGAAAATTGCCATTCAGTGAAAATCCCATCGGAGTGAAGAATGCGCAAACCGCTGCTTATTATTTCAAGTCTGTTGATGCTGCTATCATGCCACCGGCCTGCCAAACAACCGCATATTGTACTGACGGTGATGACCAGCGCTCATCCCTATTTTCAAGCGGTAATCGCGGAATGGCAACACCTGAGCCAAATCCATGGCTTCACCTTGTCTCTGATGGATCCCAATTTCGACAATGCGCGGCTGATGAAGATCGTCGAGGATCTCATCATTCGTCGTCCCGACGGTATCGCGTTCGCTCCTTTGGACAGTCGCATGGCGGTCAAAATGCTGCGAAAGATCAAAGAGGCCGGCATTCCGGTCATCGCCTACAACATCAATCCCAGCGAGCCGGTTGCGCCGACCGTTGTCGGCGAAGATCTTCAAGGCGGGCAATTGGCCGGTGAAACGGCGGCCGCCGAGTGGAAAAAAATTCATTCCGGCTCATCCCCACGCATAGGGATTGTAGGCCAAGTTGGCATCGCAGAGGTGGACAAGCGGGAGCAGGGATTTCTCGAGGGAGTGCGTAAAGTCTTTCCTCAAGCCGTTCTGCTGCAGGAAGTCAACGGCTATGGCGTTCGCGATAAAGCGCTGCGCGCCGCAGAGGACATGTTGCAAGCGCATCCGGACTTGGACATCGCCTTTGGCATCAATGATGACTCGGCTTTGGCCATTGTGGACGCAGTTCGGGAAATCGGCTTGAAGCAGGTTCTGGTTGCCGGCATTGGAGGATCGGAACCCATCATCAAGGAGCTGCTCAAGCCCGAATCGCCGTTAAAAGTGGCTGTCGCCAATCCGCCCAAAGACATCGCGGACGCCGGCTGGGCGCTGCTGCAGCAGGTGTTGCAGGGCGATTCCAGTTACCGTTTGCAGCATCTTCCTTTTGTCAAAATAGTGCCGGAGCAAGCACTGGAATGGCTGAAGGCTCAGTATCCGTCCAAGGAAGGCGACCAGAGATGAAAAAACGAGGTTCGCAAAATCTGATTCTGTTGCTCATTCTTGTCAGCGTCTCTCTAGTCCTCTCCCTGGGATCGCAGAATTTTTCCAGCGGTTACAATATACTGAACATTCTACGCCAGGTCAGCCTGACGGTCCTCTCCGCTTCCGTAGTCACCCTGGTGATGATCAGCGGCGGGCTTGATCTATCCATAGGCGGTGTGTTGGCTCTGGCGGGCGTGGCGGCCGCCCGGTTGTCTGTTGCCGGTCTTCCCCTTCCACTGGCGTTTGCAGCCGGCATACTCATTGGGATTGTCTCTGGAGCGCTCAACGGCTCGCTGATCATAGCCACCGGTATTCCGCCGGTGATCGCGACGCTGGGCACTATGTACATTTCCCGCGGATTGGCTTATATTCTCAGCGGCGGCAGCGCTGTGGTCAACGGTTTGCCGAATAGTTTCGGCTTTGTGGGAGAAACCCATTTCGGGCCTTTGCCGCTTCTGGTGGTCATCATGATGATGGTGATCGCAATCTGTCATTTCCTCCTGACTAAAACCGTGCTCGGCCGACACATCTATGCCATGGGCGGCAATTTACAGGCTGCTAATCTGGCGGGAATCCCGGTTAAACGGGTAAAACTGCTTCTCTACACCTTATCTGGAACCATGGCCGGCATCAGCGGCGTCCTATTGGCCTCCCGTCTTTCTTCCGGAGATCCCAATGTAGGCATCGGTTTTGAATTCGATGTTATCGTGGCCATCGTTCTTGGCGGCACCAGTCTGGCCGGCGGAGAAGGCACATTATCTGGAACCCTGCTGGGCGCCTTGATTCTGGCGGTATTCGCCAACGGCATGAACCTTCTGGGCATCGGTTCGTTCTACCAGTATGTGGTGCAAGGAGCGATTCTGGTGCTTGCCGTCATTCTTGATCTGACCTTGAGAAAAAAAATATAGGGAGAACGATGACCACACGCCAACGACTCTTGACTCTGTTCCAAGGCGAAAAACCGGATCGCGTCCCGTGGTATGCGGATCTGGATTATTGGGCTACCGGCTTGATAGGCCGCGGAGTAAAACCCGTTGATTTCAAATCCAGTGCAGATTACGTCCAGTGGCATCGTCAGCTCGACGTGGGATTTTATCTGCAAGGATATTACCCCTATCAAACGAATCTGGAAGACTGCTCTCTGGTTGTCGAGCATCACGGCAATAAAAAAGTGACCACTTTGACCACGCCGGTGGGCACGCTGCAGGACTGCTGGGAATTTCTGCCCGATTCCTTTTCCGAAGCTCCCATCGAACATTTCATCAAATCCGCGCATGACCTGAAAACCTGGCGATACTATTATGAACATATGTTTTTCGAAGCGGATTACTCTTTTGCGCTCCGTCGTCAGGAACATATTCAGCAAGCCGGCATTCACCTGGCCTACCTGCCGCATACGCCGTGGATGCAACTGCTGGTGTTGGACTGCGGCATAGCTGCGCTGACCGAACTGGTCTTTGACGCAGCCGATGAATTGGAACATACGCTGCAAGTGATGAAGAAAAAGCTGGATGAGGCGGTTGATTGCACGGTCCGCTGTCCAGCTGAAGCGTTGATGATTCCGGAAAACCTTTCCTCCGAAATGGTGGGTCCTGCCTTTTTTGAAAAATACATAAAGGCGGATCAAACGGATTGGCTCGAAAAAATTCACCTGGCCGGAAAATACAGCTTTATCCATATGGATGGTTCGCTGAAAGGATTGCTGCGTCAAGAGGCTTCGCTGCCGGTAACGGTTTTGGAAGCATTGACGCCGGCCCCGGTGGGCGATCTCGCAGTGGAACAATGGGCGGAATGGGCTGGGAACCGACGCACCATTCTATGGGGCGGCCTGCCGGGAGTTTATTTCACCGCGCTGGTCCCAGAAGCGGAATTCGAACGGCACGTCCGGCAGGTACTCGAGGTCATGACAACAGAACCGAGATATGTGTTGGGCGTGGCGGACCAAGTGCCGCCTGATGCCCTGGAACACCGGGTTCGACGAGTGGCAGAGATGGTGGAAGCGTACGGCGCTTACACCAGCGGATCCACGATTTAAGCGATAATGGGAGTATTGCCTCCCCGCTGCAGGTTGATATCCATGTTCAACGGGTTGCTCTTCCAGGCGCCGGCGGTAAAATCCGGAATATCGATGGAATTGGATCGATTGAGCACCGACCACTGGCTCAGCGGCACGATGCAGCTGTAAGCGGCGGCATCATACACATCCATATCCAACGGCAGACCGTTGTGAAGGCAATCGATCAATCTCCACATCTCCAGCAGATCCGTGCCTGCGTGGCCGGCGCCGATGCGCTGAGCGGACTCGGTCATCTGCCGGGTTATTTTCGCGGTGTAGGTTTCCTCTAGCTCTTTAAACTCTTCCGCAGAGACCCAGGCGTGTTTGCCCACCGCAAGCCGCGGCGGCTGCGGGTCGAAAAGCGCAGAGCCCTTGGTTCCGTAAATGCCGTGGATATAGGCATGCGGAGACGGATCTGTTGCGTCATGTTGCAGCATGATGGTTCGGCCCATCGTCGTCCGAATTGTGGTGACGTTCATATTACCCCGGTAGGTTTTTTCCGCAAATGGTTTAAAGAAATCATCCGTTTCAGCGAGCTCGCGCGCTTTAGCCTGCATCATGAAATCGTTGCTCTCCACAGAAACGAGGAATTCAAATTTATCGCCTCGATTGATATTCATAATCAGACCTACAGGGCCGAGACCATGGGTCGGATAGATATTGCCTCTGCGAGAGGCATATTGCCGCAGCCACCACATGTCCCAATACATGGTCTTGGAGAAATTGTTGGCCATCTTGGAGGTATTGTAAGCGCAATCTCCATGCACCACTGTGCCGAAAACCCCCTGCCGGGCCATATTCAGGGTGAGAAGCTGAAACGGAAGATAGCTCATATTCTCCATCATGATGCAGTGCCGCTTGGTCTTTTCCGCGGTCTCCACCAAATCCCAGCACTCCTCGATCGTCGCTGCCGCCGGCACCTCGGATACCGCATGCTTTCCGCATTTCATCGCATACACCGCCATGGGCGCATGCATGTAAAAGGGCGTGGTCAACACCACCACGTCGATATCGTTCCGTTCACAAACCCGCTTCCAGTCTTCCGCTCCAGTGTAAAGGTCGGGACGGTGTAAAGTGCCGTCGAGCAGGGCTCTGGCGCTTTGCAGTTTTTCCGGTCGAAGATCGCATAAGGCTCTGATCTCCACTCCTTCGATATGTTTCAAGTTTCTCACATACGCCGGCCCCCGTTGCCCGGTTCCTATGATGCCAACACGAACGATCTCCAAGGGCGGCGCGGCAAAGCCGGACATATTGAATCGCTGCACATGCGCTTTCTCCCGTCGCCGGCTGACAACGGCGATGTCCTCCCGATCCTTCTGCTTGGAACAGTGCAGCAGACCGCTGCCGCCGGCCAAGCCCACCCCGCTTAGTCCCGACAGTTTTAAAAAATCTCTTCTGCTGTTCATCATACCGGCCTCCTGTTTGCAAAGTTCAACAACAGTAAATCGATTGTATGGATGTTATTTGCCGCCCTGTCAAATACATGCTTACGGCAACAACATCATCTCGATGGGTTTCACCAAGCCTATAGCCTGCATGCGGTAAAAGCACCTACCGCTGCCATCGTTTCTTCGAATGCGGATCTCTCGTCCCAGCGCAGGGAGTGACAGCCGGTAGATGGTGATCCACGGATAGAGCCTCTTCGTCCGTCGAGACGTTAAGGGCAGACGATGGTCATGATGACCGTTGAAGGAGGAAAAATCACATTCTCCCCTTCATTGAGGATAACCGACGGTCTGTGCCAGTACAATGCGTTGGTTCGCCGGCAGATTGAGCGTATCGGTCAGCGCGGATCGGTTCACCATACCGCGAACCACCGTGGCCAGCCCCTCAGATGTGCAGTAGAGATAGACATTTTCTACAATCAGCCCGCAGTCCGCTCCGATGTATAGAGCCGCCTCGTCGGATGAAGCCCCATTCAATTTGGCCATGTCCGCGACATAGAGCAGGTTGAGCGGCGCCGTGGCGACAAAGTCCTGCGAACCGGTCAATTTGCGCAGATCCTGGGTTGAAATTCGCTCCAGGGCGTTTTCCGCCGCCCGATAGATAAACACGCCATCCTGCTTGAACAGATAAATATTGATCTCCTGGCGATTGCGCGCCGAGGGCGCCGTTCGGCGGCCATCAGGCCGATTCACGCCAAAACCCGCCCAGAGCAGATTGGACAATGTTGTGTCGGACAAAACACGATCACTGTAGGATCGAATGGACCGGCGTTCTTTTAAAACCTGCATCAACGGCCGACCGCCGGTCGTGTCCGGCGCAGGCAACCGGATCAGGTTTGATGAGGGCTGCGCCCATGCATCGGTCCCAATCAGCAGGGCAAAGACGAAAAGAAACAGTACACGCGTTCTCATGACCTCCCTCCTTTTCATAAATCTTCTTATGATTAACAGGATAATGTTTAAAATGGTCGAGGGCCCAATAGTTCTCTTAGGGAATTGCTGTCCGCGCCATGTACTGTAAAAGACGTTGACCCACACCGATCTGGTAGCCTTGATGGATCAGCATGATTCTCTCTTTCCTGTCAATAAACAGCAATACCGGTTCCTCCTGCAGCGCAACAGAGCCAAGGGAGGACTCTATGCTGCGGCGCAAACCGTTTTCCGGATCCGGTAAAACCTGCAGCTGTTTGGGAAGGCGGTACGCTTTCAGACTCTCCCTCTGGGACTTTTGGACGCACGCGATGATGGCGACGCTCCAGTTCTCATACAATGGGCGCAGATCCTGCCATTCTCGCAGTACATGCTGAGATGGCTCACGACCCGGATCCAGCCAGGCGAGGATCAAACCGCGATCACGCGCAAGTTCATTCAAGTCGATCTCTGCGCCGTGGTCGCCGTGCAGCCGGGATGCCGGGGGCAAAACGGCCAGGGAGTCCTTAACCACAGGCGCATGCCGCCAGGACAACGGCAGAGGTTTTTCATTGCCAGGCGCTAAATGGAAAAACATCATGCGGGTGAGCACAGCGCCATCCGGCTGACGGTTGCCCGTGATCGCCAGATACTCCCCCTCAGGCACTCTCAACGGCACCGGAGCGTTCTGCAAAGACAATCCCTCCAACATTAATGTGGTGTAAGCGTTATTTTGATATCGTGCCAGGGTGAAATGGGTTCCATATTGCGGGTTCAGGATTGAAGAATCTCGTGAAGATAAAAGTAGGTTTGCGGTTTCCGCCGGCAAAGCGATCTCCGTATTCCAGCAGACGGTGCGCCACTGGTGCGACCCGGCAGGGCAATACTGCGGCGTTTCGAACAGCGGATCGAGGCGCGCGGGAATGCCAAGGCTGCGACAAAGGGCGATGAAAAACAGATCACGCGATAGCGCATCAGCCACGCGCAGTTCCCAAACGCCTGTGGGCGTCAACGGCACATGATAGTAATTGGCCTGTTCATCCAGGCGAAGGCGCCTTTTCACCCAATCAACGGCCAGCTCCGGATCGCCGACCGCGGAATCCCGCATGGTGGGACTCAGATCATTCACTATCAAGCTTCGCCAGGAGCTCAACCGCTCATTGCGCAGACGCGGATTAAGGACATAGCGAACATAAAACTCCGGATCGCGCTCTACGACTGCCGTTTTTGCAGCAGTCATCAGATGATCGAGCAGAACCTCCGCTCTGGCATCCCGCAAATCTTTTTCTGAGAGAACCCGCAACATGGGCCACAGCAGACGCCGATGATTATGACGCGCGTGGCTAATAAAGCGGAGGATTTCTTGATGATTGCCGCGGCTGGCCGACAAGAAGGTCCAGAGGGTGTCAGCCGGCAGATCCAGATCGTGCGCCAAGCGAATGGCGCTGCAGGAATCCATAAAAGTCGCTTCATAAGCAGCGCGCAGACTGTCCTCATGGCGCAGACGCTTCCGGTGCCGCTCATAGGTTTGCGGCGGGATGGTATCGTCAAGAGCGGGAAGAGAGATGGGCGGCGAAAAATCCAAATCAACGATCCGGCTCTGGCTGGAAAAAGGTGCGAGACGGAGGATCACGGTGTCCTGCGCGGCAACCTGTGCTTTGCAATAACCCACTAGATCTCGGCAATGGGCCCAAATCAGCAAATCGCCGAAACCGGTATGCAGGGAGCAGCAGCCATCGGCATTGGTCGTTCGTTTGGCCAGAGAATAAAATTCGCCGTAATTATACAGCCCGAACGAAACCTGAGCATCCTTGACAATCAGACCGGTATCGGTTATAGTTCGCACTGCCAACGGTTTGACCTGTGCATAGCGGGACAGTACATTGATCTCACGGTGGCGCGGACTTGCAGCCAAAAGCTCTTCCGGCCCCACGTAGGGCCCCATCACCCGCGTGTGCACCTGCATGGCGCGACGCGCCGCCTCTTTGAACCATCCCATGTTCAGGTCCGGATCAGGTTCACAGGCGCCTAAAAAATACCATCGACCATCCAACCAGACTTCCACCCAGGCATGATTGTCATCGGTGTGCGCCCAGCGCGGCACGTACACTTGCCGGGCCGGAATGCCGACAGCTCGCAAGGCTGAAACCGTGAAAACCGATTCCTCGCCGCAGCGGCCCAGAGCATTTTTCATCGTGGCCAACGGGCTGGAGGTGCGGCTATCCGAGCTTCGATAGGTGACGTGCTCGTGACACCAATGGTTGACCTCCAGCGCGGCCTGACGCAGTGTCAGCCCGGCGATACGAGGCTTGAGCATGCGGTAAAAGACTGTTCGTGCGGTATCCAAGTTTTCATTGTTAACCCGCAATGGCAGGACAAAATGAAGGAAAAGATTCTGTGGCAGGGATGCGCCCCAGGGCATCTCTTGACGGGCCAGCAAAGTGGTGCGCACCTGACGAAGGTAGAACAGGCCATCGTAATCCGCCAGATCGCTGAGCGGCATCCAGGCATAAAGCCAGTGCAGGGCATCACGCTCGGCGTCGGTGAGATGGCCTGCCAATACTGCAAAAAGGGCTGCAGACCGGTTCCGGCCCAACTGCTTTTGAACCTCCAACTGACGTGCTACGGCTTGCCGTAGAGCGCCATCATACAGCCGGTTCGGCTGCTTTTCAGCACAGCTTGTCAGGAGAAGTACAAGAATCGCGATCAAGGCTCTTCTCATGTTATGCCTGTAAAAATGGAAGCAGAAACTGCTCTGGTTCGATGCCTGTAAAGACGACTATTCCCCCTGCATCGATAAAGTAATGCATTTGCCGGCCATACTCAATCATTTTTTATCAGACATCCCATGTTGCCGGTTCGGCAATCGCTCTACGAAATTATCATGGAATTCCAAATGGCGAATGACTATATTGAATCCGTTGTCTCTCAGCAAGGTCCATCCCTTATCCCAAAAAGGCTGCAAAACACGATGTCAAGCTAAAAGGATGCTCTATGATTCCAACGATAGAAGCGGCTCTATCCTTCCTGGGAAAAAGCCTGTTCGGGGCTCTAATCGTTATGGCCTTCACGACGATCGCCCTGGCAGAGGAGCCAAAAAGCGCAAACCGCACTTTTCATATAATGCCCCATTCGCATATTGATGTAGAGTGGTACTGGAGCTACGCGACCACGCGTTCCTGGACTCGGGAGATCATGGACAGCGCCATGAAACTGTTCAAGGAGAGTCCCGAGTTCCGCTTTACTCAGGATCAGGTCTATCTCATTCGAGACTACTGGAACAGCTGCTCAGATGAGGAGAAAGCGCTTTTCAGGACCATGCTGGAACAAAACCGGCTGGCCCTGGTCGGCGGTCTGCTCGTCATGCCAGAGGTGGCAGAGCCGTGCGGTGAGGCTTTGATCCGACAGATTCTGGTGGGACAGCAATGGCTGAACGAAACATTCGGCGTGCGCTCACGCTGCGGCTGGTTCATAGACACCTTTGGACAAATCCCGCAAATGCCGCAAATTCTTGCGCGTAGCGGGTATGAATATAACTTTTTTTGGCGGGATATTCCAATCGAAAGGGATTTTGCCGCCATGCCGACCAATTTCTATTGGCGATCGCCAGATGGCTCTGAAATTCTAACTCATTGGCTGGCTGGAGGTTATGATTTCAGTTCCAAGCAGCTGGAAATCAATCTGGCGCATCAGTCTTCCGGTCATGTTCTGGTGCCTTTTGGCAGCGACGTAGCCCGTTTGCCGGAAAAATTCGATACGATTAAAGAGAAAACCAAAGAGCTGCTGACGCCCTACGGCTTGGCGGATGCAGAGATGCATGTAGTGACGGCAACGGAATACATGAACTTGATTGCGGCCTCTGCCCAAGATCTGCCCAGGCTGGATTGGGATTTCAATCCTCCCTATCGCGCCGCCGACCTGCGCGGCACTTTCGACAATCGTATTGAATTGAAAAAGCGCAATCGAGCCGCTGAAGCCTGGATGTTCAATGCAGAGGTCATAGCAACCCTGGCCTCCCTGAATGGATCCACCTATCCCGCTGAGACCATGCAACACCTATGGGAAAGGCTGCTTTTTACTCATTTTCACGATATCATCGGCGGCAGTCATCACGATACGGTTTATGAAAACGCCATGGCGGAACAGCAGGCGGTGTTGAAACAATCAAGAGCGATCGCCTGCAATTTCTGGCAAGCCGATAAAACCGGATATCTCACCATTCTGAACACACTGTCTTTTCCTCGAACCGAGTTGTGCAGCGTGCCTGCCGCGGAACTCGGCCTGCCTGCAAGCTCTTCCTTTGCACTACAGGATGAGCAAGGCGTTCTTCATCCGTTGCGCCTGATGACAGAGACGGACGATGAGGAAGGTCCAGCCTGGGTTTGGCTGGCACAGAATCTGCCGCCTCTTTCCGCTGTCTGCTACCGTATTGTCCCAGCGCCGGAGAGAAAACCCTCTTTGAAAACGAATCGCCTGGAAAATGAATTTTTTTCAATCAAATGGGATCCAGTCACCGGCGATCTGATATCCATCTATGATAAAAAGCTCGACCACGAACTGCTGCGGGGCCCTGGGAACGCGGTCATCGCCATGCAGGAAGAGAATCCTGATCTGGAAGGGCCTCTCTATCTAACCGGCGTAGAAAAATCCACTGCGGAATATGCCGCTGCCTCCATAGTATGCACACAGGATGCTTTGGGCACGGCCCTCTCTGTTATCAGCCCCTTTCAAGACTGCCGGCTGCAGCGCGAGGTCAGACTGTATCATCACCTGCCCCGAATCGATTTCGCGACCTGCCTAGAAGATTTCTCCGGCGGAGACGTCATGATCAAAGTGTCGTTCCCCCTCACCCTGCAAGCGGACAAGATCGAACGGACGTATGAGACGCCGTTCGCGGCAACGCCGAGACCCGAAGGTCATTATGCGGCGCAGACCTGGGTCGATTGCTCAGACGGCCTGCATGGCGTTGCCCTGCTCAATAAAGGCACTCCAGGCTATTGGTTACAGGGCGCCCGGTTGGAAATGGCGCTGCTTCGTGCCTTCCGCAATTATACCTATTATCAAAAAGCCGGTTTACGCAAAAAGGTTCCCGGATATGAATCCAGCACACAGACCCAACTTGCAGCTGAACATGGCACGCACCGATTTTTCTATTCCCTCAAAAGCCACGCCGGCGGCTGGGAAAAAGCTGACCTGTTTTCTTCGGGCCAATCTTTCAATGTGCCTCTAGTGGCGAGACCAGGAAGGAAAACGACCAAGCCCTTTCTTTCTTTTTCGCCGGGCTTTATCATGACAGCCTTGAAACCCGCGCTAACTGGAAAAGGCGTGATTGTCCGGGGATTTGAAACCACCGGCCGCCGCCACTCGGTTGAACTCCATCTGCCGGCGCATGTCCGCAAGGTCCATAAAACGGATCTGCTGGAACGACCGATTGAGCAACTGCATCCACAGAACGGCCGCATCCGTTGCGAATGCGCGCCGCATGAGATCGCGACGTTTCTATTGGAGTAGACTGAAACAAACGTCCAGTTTGATGATGGGGCCAGGCTTGAATGCTCCTGTATTGCAGCTCCAGTTAACCTGGGTGCGACGCTAAATCCATTCAAAGAGGCGTTCTATGCATCGAAATCTTTGTCTTTTTTCTTTGGCCGCAAGTTTGATGGTCGCACCCATGTTGCATGCCGGCGGCGATCCTTTGCCCGAAGCCTGGCTAGCGCGATGGCGGAATCCATTGCCCCAAGACCGTCCGCTCAAAATCATCCATGGCATACCTCCTGACCGTGCCACTCCAGAGGCTATGCGCTCATTTCGTGAACGCGGCCTGGGCGGATTGGTGGTCAATGTGGCATTTGAGGAATATCTGCGCAGCGATGCGCACTGGCAGACGCTGATCCAGGGGCTGCACAACGGCCAAGAGGCTGGGTTGATTTTCTGGATCTATGATGAGCAGGGCTATCCGTCCGGCGCCGCAGGTGGACTGGTGTTGGAAAAAAATCCGCAGTATGAAGCGCAGGAGTTGGCCTATGATGCCAGGCGATCCTCTCCGTTTCTCCTGCGCTCGGCTTTCGAATACACTCACGCAGCGAACAACTTTTATGCGGTGCGCCGGTACATCAACATCATGGACGACCGCGCGGTGCAATCCTTCATCCGGTCGACTCATGATCAATATCTTCTACGCTTGCAGAATCTGCAGCGATACAACATCAGGGCTTTTTTCACTGACGAACCCTCCCTCATCGCCGTCGATCTCGGTCAGATATCTGAACCGTCTCGATCCAAAGTGCCGATCGTAGACAACGTGGATTCGACTTTGCCGGAATTGCCGTCTGTTCCTTGGGTCTACGACCTGGAGGAGCGTTATCAGCAGAAATACGGTCAAAAGTTGCAGAATCAACGGCTCAGCTTGTTCAGCGGCGATGAAGAAAAAGACCGTTCAGTGCGCCGCCGGTTCTGGTCGCTGGTTGCGGACCTGGTCAGTGAACGGTATTTCGGCGCTTTACAGAAATGGTGCGCTCAAAACAGAGTCGCTTCATCCGGCCACACCCTGCGCGAAGAGTCGCTCGTCCACCATGTTCCGCTGGAGGGTAATGCCCTTAAAGTGCTGGGACGCATGGATATACCCGGTCTGGACATGCTCTCCTCTGATCCGCAGGAGGTGGTGCACCAGGGCTGGCTCACAGCGGCATTGCCTTTGTCCGCAGTTATTCTCAACGGCCGGCGGCACGTCATGACCGAGGTCAGCGATTTTGAACAAACCCTGAACGGTCGCGGACCGGCTTCATTGGACAAAATGCGCGCAACCGCAGCCTGGCAGGCGGCGTGGGGAGTTACTGATTTTACTCTGTATTATGACATCGATCAGCGGCCGGCTGAAGAGGTCAAAGCGTATGGGGATTTCGTCGGCAGGTTGAACGCACTGTTGGCCGACAGCCGGCCTAGCGCTTCTGTTCTGCTCTATTATCCGATTCGGGATCTATGGGAAGAATATCGACCCCAAGGAGAATATTTATCGCTGCAAAATCAATCGACGCGAGCGCGCAAGATCGTCGATTCGTTCATGCTCCTTGGACAGACCCTGCAACAGCATCAGATCAACTTTCTTCTGGTGGATCATGAGTGGCTGGCTACAGCGGTGGTGGACGCCAACGGCGTATTGCGCATCGGCGATCTGAGCAGTAACGCGTTATTGATACCGGCCGGTTGCACTCTAGAGCCAGGGACAGAAAAAAAATTAGCCCTGTTTCGCAATCGGGGTGGCGTGCTGATGAGAGACGATGGTCTGGCGCCAGTTTCAGGGGCTGATCTGATCCTGGCCATAAAGCCGGAATTTCTTCCTGAACCGTGGTCGGGAAAGATGGTGGTGAGCCGCTTTCAAAGAGAGGGGCGTCAGATTCTGCAACTGACAAATGTGGACGATCAGGAGTGGCAAGGCGTGGTCACTGCGACGAACATCGGCGACTGGATAAAGTTGGACCCAGTGACGGCGGAAATCACCGCCGCTGCCCGTGATGAATCCGGCCGTGCGGCTCTGCGGCTGTCTCCGTGGCAGACCGTTCTGCTGCTACGCTAAACCGACCGTCCGGCGGGCCCTCATCGCTAACTAGGCTGCAATGGGCTATTTGAGCTTGACAAAGATCATTGCATCAGGCAGCGCCGAAATGGATTTTGCGTAAAGAGACATACAGCAAAAAACAGCCCGTTGTCCTTGTCAATCGTTGGCGGCCCGACCGCTGGGACAATAGAATGCGGGGACCAGTGGCCTTTTATAGCCAACCGGTCATATGGGCAAGTTTGCGCGCATAATGGATAAAATCGGGCCAGGAGACGTCAGGAGGAACGCCGTGATCGCATCCAGGAATGTAGCCGCCGTCCTGCACCACGGGAGCGATCCGTTCCAGTTCCTGTTCAATTGCCTTGCCGCCGGCGGCGATGCATCGTTTATCCACTCCCTGGCGAAAGGCCATCGCTTTGCCGAATCGTTTGCGATACTGGTTGATATCGCAGCCGGCCGCTACTTCGATGGGATCGCACACATTGAAACCTGCTTCAATCCAGATGGGAATCAATTCATCGATGCATCCATCCGAGTCCATATCAAAAATCTTAACGCCCGCCTGTTTGGCTCGATCGATCCAAGCCGACCAGGCGGGCAACAAATACTTTCGCGTCATTGCCGGACTGATCATACTTTTTTCTTTATAGGCCATATCCTCGCTGATGTGAAGGCCATCGACAGTTGCGGTCGCCAGAGCGCGGTCCATCACGGTCAGAACGAACTGCCGCCAAAAATCAGCCATCTCCTGAACAAATTCCGGATCGTCGACCAGCAGGCGGCACAATGGTTCAAATCCGCACCATTCCCGCAGCTGCCAAAAGACACCGGAGAATGGGAGCCAAACGAACCGATCCCGGTCTTGACGAGGAGCGGAGGAAATCTCCGCCGAAGAGGGCCAGCGAAGCGGATCATGCGGATCATACCGTTGTTTCATTGCTTCAAAATCATGACGGTTCTCGACCGGGAACCGGTGCCACTTGCGGGTTACAAAATCCCGCGGATTTCTCAAATAGGTGAAATCATAGGTGTCTGAAATCTCGGTGATGTTGCCCATCCAGTCCTGCACAATATAATGTCCGTCCCGGTGTTCAAGCACCTTTTCTGTAAAGGTCGGAATCATACGAAAATTGACGTCCAAACTTTTAGTGTGAACGATGGGGCGTTCTCCATCAAGACCGGCTGCGCTCCACAGTTGTTCAAACCAGTGCTCAGGGTCTGTCAAACCTTCCTCCTGCCAGCGCAACAAGGTCGTTTCCCGAGGCTGTCCGGGTTCAAACGGAACCTTATCAGGGTGATTGAAAAGCAGTGTTTCCAGATAACGCGCGCGCAGCTTCATGGCCACCTTTTCCTTTCGTTTTCCGCCCTGTGAACGACACACACTGCAACCGAAAGCTTTATCACGTTATACGCTTCGTGTAAAATAATCAATAATATTTTTCTTTTCACTACTTTTTTGTATATTGAGATGTTGTCCTTTAAAGAGAAATTTAAATGATCTCAGGAGAAAGCACATGCGTTGGATAGGCAGAAGAGAAAGCGAAAACGTCGAAGACCGTCGCGACACAACCACGCGACGTGTGGTCGGCGGCGGCGTCGGCACATTGGTCGTGGTGCTGCTGGTTTATCTGCTGGGCGGAGATCCCCAGCAGGTTCTGCAAAACATTCCCGCCGGCGGCATGGAACAGACGTCGCGCACTCCCAGTGCGGAGGAGAACCAATTGGCCAGCTTTACCAAAGTCGTTCTCCGCGATACAGAAGACGTCTGGACCGTCCTGTTTCAAAATGCCGGCTACACCTATCGCAAACCCACCATGGTTTTATACAGCGACATGGTTGAATCAGCCTGTGGCTTCTCCAGCGCCGCCACCGGACCGTTTTACTGTCCAGGGGATGAAAAGGTGTATTTGGATCTCTCTTTTTTCGAAGAGCTGAAAAACCGTCATAACGCTCCCGGCGATTTTGCTGCGGCCTATGTCATTGCTCATGAAGTGGGCCATCATGTACAGCAACAGCTGGGAATCATGGACAAAATAGCCGCTTATCAGAATCGAATGAGCCAGCGGGAATACAACCAGCTGATGGTGCGTCTCGAGCTGCAGGCCGACTTTCTCGCCGGCGTGTGGGCGCATCACGCGCACAAAATGAGCAATATTCTGGAAGAGGGAGATATCGAGGAGGCGTTGGGCGCGGCCAGCGCGGTTGGGGATGACCGTATCCAAAAACAGACTGCAGGGCGCGTGGTGCCGGATGCTTTTACCCACGGCACTTCAGAGCAGCGCATGCGTTGGTTCACCAAAGGATTGAAAACCGGCGATTTGAATCAGGGCGACACGTTTTCGGCTGAAACGCTGTGACCGCATCACCTTGCCAAGGACTTCGCCCTGCGGCTCCTTGGCAAGGCCGTTATTCCAAGGCCTCCTGCCTATCCATTCTGCACGGTTTGCACCATGGCCAGGATGTTTTCTACCGGCGTGCCGGCTTGGACGTTGTGACAGGAACAACAGATATATCCTTTTCCCCCGGCGCCCAGCGTCTGCATACACCAAGCTGTTTCCGCTCTCACTTCCTCAGGCGTTCCAAACGGCAGCACCCGTTGATTGTCGACACCGCCATGAAAAACAACCCGGTCTCCATACTCACGTTTCAGGGCCTCCATCTCCATGCCGGGACAACGATGTTGAATAGGATTGAGCACGTCCACTCCACAGCGCAGCAGTTCGTCCAATACCGGGGCAAATCCTCCGTCGCTGTGATAAAAGGCGCGCACATCATAATCATGCGCCAGGTCGCACCATCTTTTCAGCCGCGGTTTCAAGTGTCTACGCCAGGAAGCGGGTGAAAGCATCAGGCCGTTTTGCCCGCCGATATCATCGCTGATAAAAATCAGATCGATCCAGGTCTGCGCCTGTTTGAAAAACCGGTGCAGCATGCGCGTCTGGATGTCTTCGATGCGATCAAGCACGGCATCGACAAAGTCCGGCCTGATGGCCAGATCCATCATGGCCTGCTCCAGGCCGCGCAATTGGCAGTAAATCTCGAAAAAAGAAACCCACGGTCCGATGACGCAAAAATCCTCAGCCGCTTGTTGCGCCAGCGCCGCCGCGCCTTTATAATCAAATCGATCCGGATCCGGCCAAAAGGGATATTCGTTCACCTGGATAATCTCTTCGAAAGAGCGCATGGGCGGTTCCGCGACCTCATCATAATGGGCGGCGCCCGCCTGTATCGCTCTGAGCGGCGCACCCCATGTGGTTCGAACAGCAACCTTGTCTTCAGCGCCGGCCCCCACCTGCGCGCCGGCGGACTCGCCCTCATCCGCTCGGTATTCGATAAAATCCCAGACGATTTTGTCCAAACCCAGCGATTTCCACATGGCGAAATCGTCCGCAACGCCGAAATAGCGTCTCAACATATCCGCCACCTCAGGCGTATGCCAAAGATCAACCGGAAACCGGTCCACCGGTTGGCGATTTAAAACCGCCCGCACTCTTTCTTTGCAGGTCATCGACTTGTTGTCCCAGTTATTTGGTCTCGGCAAATAAGATGCATACCGGCATGCTCACAAACAGCGGCTGATGCTCCGCTGTGAGTCGGCCGGTCTTCAGGTCAATGCGGAACACGCTGATCGAATCTGAATTCTGATTGGCGGCGATCAACCATTTTCCGCTGGGATCGATGGCAAAGTGACGTGGAGTTTTTCCCCGCGTCGAAACATGTTCGACCAGCGTCAAAACACCTTTGCGGCGATCACGACGAAACACCACAATGCTGTCATGGCCCCGATTGGAGCCATAAACAAAACGCCCATTAGGGTGCACTTGTACCTCCGCCGTACTGTTGCCTTCGATAAGAGATGGCGGCAGGGTTGGAATCGTCTGCACTACAGTCGGCCGACCGTTTTTACGATCCCATTTGACTGCGACGAGGGTAGAATTCAATTCATTGATTAAATAAAGAAAGCGGCTGTCCGAAGAAAAGGCGAAATGTCGTGGCCCGGCTCCGGCTGCGGTCTGGAGGTGGGGTGGATCGTTGGCAGTCAAAGCGCCGGTCTGCCGGTCAAAGCGATAGATCATCAGCTTATCCAAGCCCAAATCAGCAGAGAGGACGAATCGCTGATCCGGCGAAAAGCGGATGGAATGGGCGTGCGGACCTTTCTGCCGGACTGGATCGGTTCCGGTCCCTTGATGTTGCACCCGCGAGCAGGGCTCTCCCAAACGACCATCGGCCAGAATTGGAAAGACTACGACACTGCCGCTGCCATAGTTGGCGGTTAAAAGAAAGCGGCCGCTATGGTCCAAGTGTAGATAACAGGGGCCGTCGCCGGCTGAGGAGACATCGCCAAGCGGCGTGAGCTGATAGGTCTGCGGATCGATCGAGAAAGCAGAGATCAGGCCCACCTGCGGGTCCTGCGAAGAAGGCGCTTCCTGCACCGCATAGAGGTAGCGGCCGTTGGGATGGATGGCTAAAAAGGATGGATGCACGGCCTCCCCGGCCAGCCCCAGCGGATGCAGGCGGCCGGTATCAGGGTCGAAAGAAAAAGCATAAATGCCCTTGCTGTCGGTTTTGGTATAAGTGCCGACGTAGACGATGCAGCTATTTTTAGCGGAAAGGAGCGATGGAAACGAAAATGGAAGAACAGCGGTCATTTTCAACAATGCGCCGAGCAAGGATCGTCTCAGGGGTGTCATAAAGCCTCCTGGATAATCTCGATACCGCACAACAGCGGCGGATGTGAGCTGCCGGTTTCACTAGGAGCGCACTCGATAAACAGCTGTTGATCAACCGCGATGTGCTCGAATGATTTGATCACCGGCAGGTACACGCCGCCTGCAGCGGCCGCGATATCAAAATCGTGCATCACTTTTCGTTTCTGTAAGAAAACATCGAATTTCCGCTCACCGGGCTTGATGGGTTCCAGCTCGGCAAAATGAAGCCGGACGGTATAGCGTGCGTCAGGCATGGGCTCACCGGCGATCGTCACGGCCAGACGCAGAGTGCCGGACAAACCCGAGGCCGCCACCCACTCCCATCCATTCGGCGGCAGCGTCAATGCGTGTCGTCGGATCCGACGGACACCCGTGGTATCCCATTGCACCGGTAAATCCGGCGATTTCCCGCCTACGCTGGGAAAGTCAAGCCAAAGAGTGCCATCCGCCGCCTTGCGGTCACCCGGCGCGTTAAGATTTAATCCCACTCTCTTTACCGGTTTGCCATTCCAGGTGTAATCGTTAAATGTCCAATATTCCAATTCGGGCATGTGGATAAAAGCCAGAGAAGTCTGATTCTGATAAGAACACTGGCAGGTGCGCGTATAGTCCGGCGCGTTCAAGACGCCATTGGCGGCGATGAGGTTGGAGGTGCAGCCGCCGCGGAAGCCGCCCCAATTACCGGTGCCGCCATCGTTGTCCAGAGCATAGAAACCGGCAGCCGCGGAACGGAAAGACAGCAGATGCTCCGAAGCAATGGCGTAATTGCATCCATAATTGCGTGAATAGGACCAAGGGATCGATTCTCCAGTGATGGGATCCAGCCGCTGAATGGGGTCTCCCGTCAACAGCCCATAAGCGGCGTTGTCGGTGATGATCTCATCATGATGCAGAATAGGAGGATTATTGAACAAAATCGGTTTGTCCCATACCAGCTCGCCGCTCGCGGCACGGTAAACCGCCATGCGCTCCCCTTTTTCATCGATCACCATGTCGCGGGAGGGCCGGGTGGCTTGCAACAGCAGATCATATTCTTGAGAATAACTCAACCAGCTGCCAAAGATCCCGGTGTTCTTTTCCCAAAGGACGGCGCCGGTTTCGATATCCAGGCACAAAAGACGATAATCAGACGGCACAGCGGCGCCCCGCCGTTGCAAACGCTTTTCCAAGCCCAGCGGCAGCTTGTCGAGGCAATAGAGTTGACGTCCACCGACGACAATGGCGTTATGGATAAAACCGTGGCGCGAATCGATCTGCCATTTCACTTGTCCAGTCTGGCGATCCATGACTGCCAGCGTTCGACTGGCGGTCAAGTCAAACTGGCCGAAATGTCGCAGCCGGCCCAATTCTTTGGTCGACAGCGCGACTTTTTCCTGATCGGTCATTTGCAGGTCGTTCATAGAGGAAAAGGGAACAAAATCAAGCCCCACGATCAAATGATCGCCGGTTACCCCAATATATCCCCATTCTCGAGCCTCGCCGGTCTTTTGTTCGACCAATGCAAAGTACTTAACGGTACGGCCATCTCGTACGTCTAAAACGTGGCATGAATCACCCTGGATGACGTATAAAAAATCTGCGGCGACGACGAAATTCGAACCACGCGCGTTGGCGCCTGGAATATGCACCTGATTGGTGCTGACCACCAGGTGGGTGAGCTTGTACGAATCATCATAATACTGGTTAAAAGTGCCGAGACTATCCATATCGCGTTTCCACAACAATCTGCCGGTATAGACGTCGCGAGCGCTCAAACTTTGAATGCCCTGTATGAATAATCGGCCGTCAACGATCTGTTCAGGCGGTCCATGGCCATGCCGCGGCAAAACGTCCAGATTGCTGACACCGCCGAACCAGAGCAATCCCAGAGGCAGCTTGACCTGGCGGTCATCTGATTTAACGGTGTTGGCGATATTGCCGTACTGATGCGTCCAGTTGCTGGTTCCCGGCAAGGGCCCTTTTCTTTCCGCCAGCAGGCCGTGTTCCAGAGTCTGTACAGTCAGCTCGGACTCGTGACGCGCTTGCAGCTGGTCCAGTACTTCAGCCGCAGGGTCCCCATTCGACGGCATCCACAACCTTCCGTCATAGGGTCGAAGCAAGGAGAACAATTTGTTCAAAGCAGCGGGCGCTTCGAGCCATTCCGCAGGGTTGTTCACTACGATCAGGGAGGCAAAATAAGGCGTCATATTCATACTTGCAGGCGAGGCCTGAAGAAAATGGATCCGGGAGGAAGGATATCCCCATTCATTGAATAAAGTGCGCAGAGTGGAAATGCGTTTGCCATCCGCGTCGATGGCGATGAACGTGTAATCCGTAGCCTGGACCAGAGCCGCCACCAGTTCTTTATCCTGCAAGCCGGAGATCAACGCATACCCATTCGGACGATCACCGTTCTCCACGAGTGCGGAAACTTGTTCCAGGGCTTTGCGGCCCGGGATCCAGGTTTTACGCTTCTCCTGTACGACCACAGGGGGGCGCGGCTTATCGCCAAAGACGAACAGCTTACCCTCCTGCGTGACAGCCACCAGTTTGCCGGATGCGGAGAGCAGGCGTCCAACTGTACCATCTATCCGCTCAATCCAATCTACCTTCAAACCGCCGTCGGGTTGGATGGAGAGCGCGGTTATTTTTCCAGCGCCGCCTGCATAGAGCCGCGATCCGGATTTAATCAGATCACCGGAAGCGTCTGCGTGCAACGTTCGCTGAATCTGCTTGGGATTTTCCGCATGTCGCACTACGATGGAATCGCCGGACATATAGAAAACATGGCCGCATAATACCGGATATTTGCCGAGATTTCTGGCCACCATATCTCCGTTATGGGCGTCGTAGAGATCTGTACCGCGATCGCGATAATGGTTGAAAAAAAGCTGGTCGGTGGCGCATACAAAAGCACCGCCGGTTTTATTATAGTTGGCCAGCCGGTAATAGAGCAGCTCGCCGCTAGTGCGGTCAAAACAGGCAGGCACTGAGCGTCCGGATGGGACCAAAAGGCGGGCGCCGCTGATCGCCATACTCCCCTGGGGCGCTACGCCGGCAAAAGCGGGCGAATTGTGCGGCTGAACCGTATATTGAGCGCCGCTGCCGTCGTTCCGCCAGATCTCCTTGCCGGTCTCGGGATCCAAGGCATGTATAAAGATGCCCATGAAGGGCCATATGCCTGCGGCGAAGTATAGGACGTTTTCGTGGATCACCAAACCGCCGCGCGCCGGCCAACTGGAAATCATCCGTTTGTTGCCCAGATTCATCCGATTGCAAGGTCCGCCGCGGAATTTCCACAGCAGGTCGCCCTTTGCGGCGGAAAGGCAATAGAGATATCCGTCATCGCTAGTGAAATATAACCGGCCCTGATAACCCGCCAGAGGCAGACGGATGGGACCATCGGCATAGAAAGACCACACTTCAGCGCCGTTGTTCAAGTCCAGAGCTACCACCCTGTCCTGATCGTTAAAGCCGACATACAGGCGTTGGCCGAGCACAATGGGTTCCAACACACGATCCAGCGGCATGAGATCCTGATTGAGGGAATCATCCCAAACAGGCGCTCGGGGTGTATAAGCGCGCATCCATTGAAGATAAAGGCGTGAAGCCAGCTCCTCTGGCGACGATGCGGTGCGACCGGCGTCATAACGCCACATGGGCCAATCCGTGGCGAAAAGACTTGAAAACAGCGAAAGGCTGAGGCAGAAAACCTGTATGAAGAAGCGACGTTTCATTCCGTTCCGATCATATTTTTTTCGATAGATAATGAAAGAGTGCGATGCGCCTGTGCGGCTGCTCCCGCATCATGGGTGGCGAGCACGACAGAGCCGCCCTGGTCGACAAACTCGTGCAAGAAACGAAGGACGATTCCGGCGTTGTGCGGATCCAGATTGCCGGTGATTTCATCGGCCAGAATGATCCTGGGTTTCAGCAAAAGCGCCCGTGCCAAAGCGACCCGCTGTTTTTCACCGGCGCTCAGCTCGAAGGGTAGGTGGAATTGTCGCGACGCCAGGCCGAAATGGTGAATCAGCTCAACCGCACGCTCCTCGAGGCCGCCGATCTCTGCAGCCAGTTGCGGAACCAGGACATTGTCCAACACCGACAGGTAAGGCATCAGATGATATTGCTGAAAGACAAAGCCGATGTTCCGCGACCGCCAATGTGCTCGGTCGCCGCGCTCCATTTGATACAAGTCTTTGCCCTGCACCAGCACGTGTCCGGAATCCGGATGGAGCAATCCACCGGCGATAAGCAGCAGCGTGGTTTTACCGCTTCCGCTCGCACCCCGGACGGCAATAAATTCCCCTTCCCCGACGGTCAAGTCCGCAGGCGGTAAGGCGATAATGCAGTGACCCTGTTTCCAATAGATCTTGCTGATCTTTTGCAGCTGCAGCATAGCGTCACTCCTCCCGTAGAATCAAGGCGGGGTCCTGACGCGCGGCATAAAAAGCCGGGATCCAGCTTGCGATCAGCGACAGAATAATGGCCGTAATCAGGGCAAGACCGAGGAGGGGGATATTGACCACATCGATGAGCCTGCTGTCTGGATTTCGCATCACGGCGATCACTGCGCCCAACAGGTAACCGAGCAACGCTCCGAGGAGGCCCATGATCAGGCCCTTGATTAAAAATAACGACATCACCTTGCGATCAGAGGCGCCGCAAGCGCGCAGTAAACCGACTTCACTGCGGCGATCACGAACGTTGACAAAAAACAGCAGCGCCAGCCAGATCGCGCTGACCAGAAACACCAGCGGTGTGAGCAATGAGGAAAAACGCTCCAATTCTGAACGCAGTCTTTTTTTGTTGGCGATCTCCGCCGCCAGAGCAGCGGCGGCCTCCTCTTTAGCGCGGTCCCTCGCTTCCGCCCGCGTCAGTACTTTGCTGGTCTGTTCGATGACGCGCACGCCCGGTAGAATCGCTGCGATATCCCGGCGCACCTGATCGATGTCATTTCCATGGCAGTGGCATTTCAAAGCCAGAATAGCGTTAATTTGCTCAGGCCTTTTCAGCAGCTGTTGCGCCTGCTGCAAATCGATCCATATGGAAATGTCGTCTTTGCTGCCGCGCTCTTCGTTGCAGTTTTGAACGGTAAAGGTGTGTCCCAGCAGCGTGATCGAATCTTGCGGCTTCAATCGCAGGCTTCGCGCTAGTTCATATCCGATCACTGCGTGATCGCGGGGAACCGCCGCCAACATGGGTTCTCGGAGTCTCGCATCAGCTGCGGCGATTTCGCCGCTGGCGCCGATCAAGATGATCGTTCGATTTTTTTCAGGCCAGTAAATCCTTTCTTGCAGGCTGGGCAGAATATGCTGAATAGTCACCAGCCTGGCATCCGCCAGACGCTCGGCATAGTAGGCCGGCATGTATTCCCGAACCTGTCCTTCCTCAAAATAGTCGGCTAGCTTTTGGTTCTGCGGAATGATGAGAAGATTAAAGCCAAGCAGCTTCATGATCTTCCGATAATCATCCTGCAGCGCCTCCATGCGGGCGACGGTCTCCTTTTCTTTTTCTGCTAAAACCCTTGCTGTCTGCTGATCCAGCATGGCCAAGGTGAACAGGACGCCGATCAACACGGCGATGGAGAGGATGATCGATACCAGGCCGGAAAAAAAATTAATCCTGCGGTGCAGTATCTCTTTGATCACCAGTCTGCCGATGCCCATCAGGATCGCCCTCGCTTTCGCTTCATCAAAAGCATGGAGGCGACCAGCAGCAGAATTAGGGCTGCTATCGCTAGAATCGTCAGATTACGAAACAGCGAGGAGACGGGGACTGAAGCTGGATCGGCGAGCATGTGATCAGCGGAATCAAGTATGGCTGGCGTCAAAGAAACAACCTCTTCACTCTGTCCATCCGCCGCTGTCTCGACGGGCAAAGACCCAGACGTAGTCGATGTTTCGGCGCTGTCGGGGACAAAGGCGGACAATCCGACAATGGCTGAAGGCGCATCGCTTACCAGGCGGCCCAATCTTGGATGCGACCAATCGGCGGCCAACAACAGATCCAGACCGGGATTCAGCTCTTTGACCTCGCAGGAACACCAGCCGACAGCAGAGCGGCAGGATTCGAGGATATTATTCTCATTGATGCCCAGTCCCACCAGAGCGTAGAGCGCACGGCCCTGTCCCAGCACTGGAAAGGCCATCGGTTCATCAAAGAGGGTCAGGTCCGGCTCCACCTGCAACAGACAGCGTTGCAGGAACATCTCGTCGGCGCTCCGCCGGTCCACCTCCAGAAAGCTGAATCTGACCGGCAGATGTTTGAACTCGGCAACCGGAATCGGATTGCCGTGGATGTCGACACCGGTGTCTGGGATGGTCAATTCACGTTGCGCACGTTCCAGCGCTGCCTGCAGCCGGCCGCGGGCCTGCAGATCCATAGAGTCGTCTCCGCTGCGCAGCAGCAGCCACACCAGCGCGTCGCCCTGCAGCAGTCTTTCCGCGAGCAGCGAGCGCAACGGCGAATAGAGTATGCGATGAAAATTTTCTGCAGTAGCCAAGCCGGACCAGATAGGCCGGCTTTCAGCGCTTCGATGGGGGAAATAGACCTCCAGCCAGGGAAAGCCCGTGATCGGCTCAGCTGCGGCCGTCACCCCGACAACGGAATCGACAGCCACAGTCTGCAGTTGGATATTGATGGGCGTGCCGGCGGACAGGTGTTCGCGCAACCACTGCTCGGCCTCGGCGTTTGAATCTGTCCCTGCCTTTTGATAAAGCACCAGGGTGTAAGAATCCGCAGTCCATTTTTCCAGTGCGTAACGAAAGACCGGAACATTGCAGGCCTGTGCAGAGGAAAAACAGCTTAGAATGAATATCAACCATCTGGACCGTTGTATCGCTCTGGCCAAACGAACGAGATTAGAGTGGAATAGAGGCACGATCACGACTCACCAGGTTTTGGCGATGCCCGCATACATACGGCGGCCGAAATCCGGATAACCGATGGAGGTGGCGTACTTTTTATCGAACACATTGCGCAGTTCTACAAAGAGTTGCGTTCTCCTTTGCGGCATCACATTCCAGGTTACAATAACATCGACGTTGAGGAAATCGCCCAGCGGCTGCGGTGGAACGCCGGCGGGCAGAAATTGACTCCCTTTGAAGCCGGAAAGATATTTTCCCAGCAAATTGACCTCCAACAGCCGGCCTTGACGGTAAAGCCCAGCAGCTGTGATCCATTGCGGGTATTCTTCGTTGCGAACCATCGTTCCCTTGGAACTCTCTTTGGCAACGACATAAGTGCAATTGACAAAAGGCCGATACCGATGCCAGAGCCACGTGGATTGCCACTCGGTCTCCAGACCGGTCTGATATTGATCGCGGTTGAGATACAACTCCATGACGCGACCGTTCAGGGTTTTAGTGGCGCCGCTTAGCGCTATGGCGTTGTCCTGTCGGGTCAGAAAATAGACCAAGGAAAATTTGCCCAGCCGTTGAGATGTTTTCTGTACGCCGAGATCCGCTTTGATCTGCTTTTCATCCAGCGGCTCCACCAGTTCGGCGGTCATGGCGCCGGCGCGGGGTTGCACTCGACCAAAAGCGACATGTCCATGCAACGAGACGCTTTCGGTGAAATGATACGCCGTACCGAATGTCCCCATCAGCATAGGCCGCTGCCATTCATCCACCACCGGCGTAACCTTGGTCAATCCTTTGGTGCTTTCATTGATGCTGAAAGCGCCGTATTGATTCCAATGGGTTTTTTCCCAGCGCAGGCCGGCATCCAAATAGAGTTTTCCCAGGCGCTGTTCATCCATCAGCACGCCGGCGAACGTTTCTGTATCGCAGGCTTTTCCATAATAGAACCGTTTTCCATTAGGCGCCGCCCAGTGATTGTAAAAGAATCCAGCCCGAACGGTGTTATCGCGAAAAAGCGAGATCGCCTGAATCACGGTAAGATTCAATTCATGATCCGGTTCGCTGTAACGATTCGTCTGGTCGGTCAGCGTGTTGTAACTTTTATAGTTCGGCTTCCGGTCAGCATAGGAGGCCTTCAACTCCAGACTTGCCCTCTCCCCCATGCGATAACGGCTGGACAGCGTCAGCAGCAGCGCCTTGACGGGGTCATAGGCGTCGACCTTTTGCCAATAGGCGGGATCGGCCGGGGGCTGCGCCAAAAGCAGCTCGCGGTCAGCGGTGAGATAAAAAGCGCTGGTCTGCAGATAGAAAGCCCGATTGGGTTCCCATTTGATTTTGCCAAAAGCATTGACCACCTGTTCAGCGGCATTTTTATTCTCAGGTCCTTCTGTTTTGGAAAAGCCCAAACCGCCGGCATAAGAAAGGGCGTTTAGTCTGCCGCCGTGAGAAAGATGACCGCGCATCGACTGATAAGAGCCGTACTCGAGACGCGCCGTCGTTTCGGTTTCCTCATATTCCCGAGTTCGAATGTTTACAACACCAGCCATGGTCGATAGACCGGTGAGCAAAACCGCGCTGGAGCGCATGATCTCCAGAGACTCGATATCCTGGCTGGAAAAAAAATAGGGCAGTTCCAAAAATTCTTTCTGCCAAACCCCGTCCACCGCGTAATCCGGATAGGGATAGCGTTGGCCGCGGAACGAGAGGAACTGCTTGACCTTGCGTCCCCGATTTTCGATCATGGCGCCGGGCATGTAGCTCATCGCATCGACCAGCGTCTTTGAGTGCTGCTGGTCCATCGTGACGCGTGGAATCTCGGTGACCGATAGATCCAGCGCTTCAGACTTGAGGTCTGGAGCGCTGAGCACATCCCGGTAACTGGCGCCGGTCACCCATACAGGATCCATGGACAGCAACACGGGCGGCAGCTTGATGCTCACTGAAACCGCGTTTTCAGCGCCAACCGTCAGCTTAACTGATCGGCTCTGATAGCCGAGCAATGAGACCAGTAATTCGTACCGTCCTTCAGCCACGCCGCTGATCACAAACCGGCCGTTCTGGTCCGTTGAGTTGCCCAGCGTAGTATTTTTTAACACAACATCCGCCCCTTTGAGCGGACTTGAAGTCTTGGCATCCTCTACCGTTCCTCTAATCTCGGCGGCCAAAGCGCTGCCGTAAACGGTCAGGATTATGAATAACAGCAATCCCCCTGTCCGTTGACAGATTTTTATTAAAGCAACCATTTCCTTTACGTACCTTTTTACTGATGTTGTTTAACTGGCACACGGCTGAATCCGTCGTAACCTTAATAAACGCGTTAAAGGCCGACGGAAAAATCAATAACCATGGGCATGCCTACGGAAGTGCAATCGTCGAGCCAGACTTTGCAGAAATGGTCTGGCCGACGAACGAAAGAAGTGTAGGTAATTTAATATTTTGCATCATAAATACAACACTATTCTGCCTTGAAACAGCGGAGTGAAGGATTATACGCTGTGTCACTATGCAAATCCTACAACCGCAGACAAGCAGAATAAGGTCGCTGTCCTATGCGCGTGCATCTTTCGCCGGCATACCCAGGTACTGCTCGTGGGTGGGCATGGCAGGATAATCCGGATAGGCCAAATTTTTAACCAGCGACGGAATGGCGACGGATTTTCCGCTGCGAAAACATTTGTTGGCTGCAATGCCGGTCAAACAAGAGTAAGCGCCGCTGCGATGATCGGCTGATCGTTGGTATTTATCCGCCGGCGCGTTGGAACCGAATATCTCTGCCAGCATCACATCGTCTCCGCCGCCGTGGCCGCCCTCGCCCTCCCACACTTTCACTTCATAGGCAGGTTGCCGCAGCGGATAAATGCGCGTGTAAACCCCATCGCCTTTCAGTGCGCCCTGAACCGTGCCATCGCCGCTGATGTAGACCGATTCTTCGGCTTTGTGTTCAAGGCGGCCTTTGGCGCCGTTGAAGATCACGTACATGCCCTCCCAGGCGTTGAAGGCATTAAGCGAATAGCACAAAGTGGCGTTATTGTCATAGGTGACCAAGACGTTCATCGTGTCCTCGATATCGATGTCCGGCCGGAACACACAGCGGTCGCGATAATAGCCATCATAGCTCTCATTATCCAGATATAGACGTTTGAGATTGCTGTTCCTTTCCAGGTCCAATTCAAACGCACACAGCGCTTTCTCCGGGCAGGTGCGGCAGCGCTCATGACTGCCGGACAAACCCATCCGCTTGGCCATGGCCGGCGTATAGAACTCGCGTTTGCCGACCGCCTGAACGCGAACAGGAATGGCAGACATCCACCAGTTAACCAAATCAAAATGATGGGTGGCCTTGTGCACCATCAGACCGCCGGAAAATTTTTTCTGGCTGTGCCAGCGGCGAAAGTAATCGGCGCCGTGATGGGTGTTGAGCATCCAGTGAAAATCCACAGACAGAATGTCCCCGATGACGCCGCTCATCAACAGGTCTTTAACCTGTGTGCGCGCCGGCGAATAGCGGTAATTGAAGGTCACCCGTACGCGCTTTCCGCTCTTTCTCTGGGCATCGATGATTTTTTGCACTTTTCCAGCTTCTGTCGTCATGGGCTTTTCGGTGATTACATCCTTGCCCAGCTCTAAAGCTCGAACGATATACTGATGATGGAAGCCGTCCACCGTGGTCACAATGACGGTATCCGGCCGCGTTTCCTTGATCATGCGGTCGAATTCATCCGCGCGGAAAACCGGCGGTTGCGGCGCCTGCATGGATTCGGCATAGAGCTGCGCCGTCTTGAGACGCCCCGCATTGACATCACACAACCCGACCAGTTCACTGGTGTCCTTGAATTTGTCATAGATGGCCTTTTGATACATATAGGAACGGCCACCAGTTCCCACAATGGCATATCTTTTCCGAGCCGTCGAACCTGCGGCTGCGCGCCAGGGGTGAGTCATCAACAACCCGGCAGAGCCGGCGGCGACGGTTTGTACAAAGGTACGTCGAGTCATTTCATTCATCTGGTTCTCCTTAAGATGGCAGTAACAGGGTGCAGGCAAAGGCGTGTTCAGCGTTCGGCGGGCGGCTGCATCGCGCCGGCGCTCAGAGACGAATCTCTGGCAAAAGCCTTTGCGCATTTTGATAATACACTTTTTGCAGGACTTTGTCCGGAAGATGCAATCCGTAGATCCGCCAACGGCAACGCCCCCAACGGCCGATGTAATCCGGATAGGCAAAATACTCATCGCGGGTTTCCAGAAAACGGAAATAGCTGCGATAGACATCCACCGATACGGGCATGTCGGTGCCGAAGAGAATGCGATCCTGGTAGGCGATAAAAAAATCGCGGCTGCGGAAAGGCTGACGACCCAGTTCATCGATGCGGGCGGAGAAATCAATGTAGACGTTAGGGAACGCATCGAGCAGCCGGGCTACAGCGCCTAAATCCTCCGGAAGATTCGCAACATGGGGCAGGATGAACGTGGTCTGCGGAAACCGGGCCATCACCGTATTTCGCTGCTCGAGCAGTTCAACTTTGGAAAATCGCGAACCGTAAAAACTCCAAGATGGAAACTCTTGCAGCGTTTGATAGTGCTCGTTGTTCTGGTCCACAGGCAGAAAAAAACCAACAGGATCAGACACATGGATCAAAATGGGCAGACCGCGCTCCGCCGCGTGCCGCCAGATCGGATCCAGTCTGCGGTCATCGATCCGCAGCAGAGAGCCGGTCGCATCTACAAAGCGCAATCCCAGTTCTTTGGTGATTTTAAGCCCGCGGGCGCCCAAAGCGACATCCGCATCCAGGCGTTGGATGCATGCTTCGGCAAAATCCCCCGATTTAATCAATACAAAATCTTGCCACTGAGCAAAATCAGCCATGGTAAAGGCGGTAAAACGACCGGGAAACCGTGCCATATGGTTTTGGGCGAAATCCGCAAAAGCGACCCGTTGGATGGTGTAGGCGTTGTCCACATAGGGTAAAATCGCATTGCCGCTTACGTTATTGAAAACGGCCACTCCGACCTCGTCCATTACCTGTACCAGGGTGCTGCCGTCCACGGCGGCAAACAGATGATTATGGAAATCCACCACAGGATATCTAGCTTTTGCCAGATGATGCGATTCAGTTTGCAGCAAAGAAGGCGCATTGGCAACAGAAAAATTGATCAACTCCTTATGGGGCATCAGTGTCCTTCGATCGTATCATCGCTCCAACAAATTCACGGCACGAATGGGCTCTTCGGGCGTCAGAGGAACCCGTATGGTTTTTATCTCCGCTGGCTTCAGGTCCACGGCATAACCGGTTGATGCCGGCGGCAAGGACAAGGGAACGACACAGCTTGATCCATTCAATTCCACGCATCGGAAAATGAGCGCCTTTTCATCTTCCGCCATTTTGATGCTGGTGATCGCCGCCGCCTCTGCCGGAAAAGAGACCAGCGACTGCGAGAGCGGCCAATCGCCCTCGTGCTGAGTGGTGAGCAGAACCTGCGGATTTTGCAGATAGCTGATGGCCCGTTGGCTGACACGAGCGCTGCGCCAGTCTCCGTCGTGCGGCATGAGCAGATAGGTGAATTCGTGCAGCCCCTGTTCCATCCAGCGCACGTGATCGGCAACATCCACAATTTCCGGGTTGTGGTGCGACCAAGCCGTACTGTGCAGCGCCGTGATCCGCATGTCGCCCTGTTTGACCTGATAACCGCAGGCAAAATTATTGATCAACGCCAGACCATATTCTCCTTTGCCATCCTTGCCGCTGAGATCCAGCCAGTTTCCCCCTGGTTCCTCCTCGCCGTTCATCGGCCGCTGAATAAATCCATAAGGGATCGAATAGGTCAGCTGTCCGTCTTTAAGAGCCGTAGGAAACGACAACTGGAACACGCGCGCTTTTTCTTTCCAATCCAGGGTCACGCGACAGTTCAACTCGGACGAATGGGCGCCGAGAGAAAACTCTTGAGTCAGGGTGGATGAGCCGAATTGACTGTTTATAATAATACGCCCGCGTTCTGGTCCGGGTTCCACCAGGCGCACGTCCGCATGGCCGAACCGGCCGATCTCCTGATCATAGCGGACGATACGATGCCCCCAGGTATCATCCCAGTCGTTTAAAACAATACCGCAACCGGCTGGAGCCGCCAGCAGTTCGCGTCCGGATTTTTTATCAACATAAGAAGAAAGCATGCCGTTCAAAGTATCAACAGAGATTTTCACCCAGTCATTTTCCAGACAGGAGGTAGAGGCGATGACTCGTTTCCGCGAAGAAACATCGGCCGGTTTGGCGAAATCTAAGCGAAAGACCTGATAACCCAACGGAGGCAGATCAGCCTGAAACACCAGCCGGATCCGGCTTTTCACTTTGACCGCGGCAGTGGGCAACGGTTGATAAGGAATCGGTTCTCCCTTGGCATCGCGCAGTGTCGGCAGGATCCGGCGATCCAGCCGTTGCATTTCGATCTCGATGGGCGCCTGCACGGGCCAGGAACAGGGATTGAACACCATGAATGGCGTGCTCGCAGGATAGCGCTCGTCCAAGGTAGCGATTCGAGAGACCAGAGCGCTTAGGGCATAAGTCAGCACCTCCCGGGCCACCGAGCTGCTGTAGCCGTAATCGTTCCGGCTATCCACGTACGCTTGTTCAATGGAGCTGCCGGCCAGGATGTCGTGAAATTGATTGAATAGAACTTTTTTCCACGCTGTACGCAGCTCTTCGGCCGGATAGGGCGCTTGGCCGTACATAGAAGCCAGACTGGCTGCTTTTTCCGCAACCATCAGATTTGTTTCCGCAGACCGGTTCCACAATTTAACATCCGAACAAGCCGAATAACAGCCACGGGCGTGGTGCTGCAGTTCGCCGTTCAGCCGAGGAACAGCGACTTGTTGCTTGCGAAAATCGTTCACATAGGCTTCCAGGCTGCTGAACCGTATGGTGGGATAAGCATCGCGCCGCAGGGATTGAATCTCTTCGATCGTTGCAATGGTGGGACCGCCGCCATGGTTGCCCACTCCATAAAAAACGGCATGCTGATGAACCTGCGGCAGAGAAGCCTGAAACCGTTGGCTTGTACTTATCAATCGATTCTCGATATCCCCTTCTTTGGCGGTATACGCGTCGATGATGGAAAAGGTTAGAATTTGGCTTCCATCCTGACCCTGCCACTGAAAGATCGGCGCAGGGAGATCCGGCTTTTCATGCAGCTCGGGACGCAGATAAAAATAGCAGTCCAAGCCCTGTTTGCGCAGGATCTGCGGCAACGACCAGGGGTGGCCGAAGGTATCCGGCGCAAACCCGATCGTGGCAGTGCGGCCGAAATGTTTAAGGAAAAAAGACTGTCCGTACAAACCCTGGCGCACATGGGACTCTCCGCTGGGACAGTTGGCGTCCGATTCCACCCACCACCCGCTCACCAGATCCCAACGTCCCTCCTGCACGCGTTGTTGAATCTCTGAGAACATTTGCGGATCAGCTTGCAGAACCCATTCGTAAAATTGAGCGGAACTGGCGACCATGGCCACTTCAGGATAGGTCTTCATCCTGTCCAGCACGGATCGAAATGTGGCCAGCACTTCGGCAAATCCTTCGTCTTTGGTCCAACGCCACACGGGATCGATGTGGGCGTGGCCGATCATGTAATAATGATGGGGCGTATCGGCCGGTTTGGGGCCGGAAAAAGGCACTGCCAATCCCGCCGTTAGATCGGCAAACAGTGCGCAGGTTGACAGAGTTCTCCATACGCGCGACATGTTACCTACTTTCTGAATAAATCATTTTCCTCTGCGCGGATCCCAATGGGTGCGAAGCGCCTCGTTGTAAAAATCAATCCTGGCCCCAACGGGGATTGGGGGTTGAACCCATGTCATACACCAGTTCGCCGCCGGCGGAAATCTCCTGATAGGTCAGCTGGCACCGGTTCAGCGGACAACCGTTCAACCACGCAGATTGTATATATTTGTTCTGATCTGACAAATGGCGGGCACGGATAGTAAAGGGCTTGCTGGACCGCATGGACGAATTTGCGTCGATCACGATCTGGTCGAACAGAGGTGAAGTCAACTGGAACACAGGTTCGCCGACGCAGACCTGGTACAAGCCCATAGAGGCCAGCGCATACCAAGCGGACATGGCGCCGCAGTCGTCATCCATTTCATAAAGAAAGCCGGCCGGCTCCGCCTTGTAAATGCGGCCTTGATAGGGTTCTTTATAAAATCCATGGCTGCCGTAGATCTGACGCATGCTTCCGGTCAGAATACGCTGAACAAGCTCCTGCGTGCGCCAGGGAGTTCCCGCAAGATTATAGAGAAAAGAGACATGCAGATCTTGTTCGTTGTTGTGGTTGTAGAGATCATTGGCAAAGAAAAAATCAAGGTCTGCGATAAAACGCTCCCGGCCGCCGCACAACTCAATCAATCCAGGGACGTCGTGCATTACAAACCAACGCCACTGCCACATCGTCGCTTCGTACACATAGGTTTCATCGATCACCCGGGGATCAGGGAACGCCAACCAGGCCCCGTCCGCAGCCCGGGCGCGAAAAAATCGAATCTGCGGATCCCACACATTGCGATAGAAAAGCGCCCTTTCGGCGAACAAGTGGCAGTCTTCGGTTTTGCCCAAAGATCGCGCCATTTGCGCGACACACCAGCTGTCGTAACAATTTTCCAAAGTTCGATCAGGCCGCTGCGGCATATAGCCGAGGCGATGGTACGTTTCATAGATCGCCCTCATAACGGAATCGCTCTTCATGGTTTTATCGCCTGTAGCGGCATTGTTAAACTCGGCACGAAATTCGTAGGCGTCGCGCCGCATGCCCTGATACGCTTTTTCCAAATCAAATTGCCGCAATCCTTTAAAATAAGCGTCGGCGATGACAGCCGCCGTATGCTCGCGGCGCGTCGTCGGATACGGCCAATAGCGGCCGCCCTGTTCATAGATCAAAACAAACGACCGAACGATGTCCTGCAGCACCTGGGGCTGAATTAGGGACAACAACGGATATTTGGTGCGAAACGTATCCCACAGCGAGTAAGCATCATAATAGGGAAAGGAGGCTCGATGAACCGCGTTGTCCGTACCCCGATACTCGCCGTCGACATCAGACGCACGAACCGGCATGTGACAGGAATGGTACAACGCGGTGTAAAAGAGCTGTTTCCTCTCCTCTGTGCCAGAAACCTGGACTGTTTTCAACAGATCGTTCCACGAGTTCCGCGCCGCTTTGCGCACTCGCTGAAAATTCCACTCCGGCATCTCGGCGCGGTAATTGGCGCACGCTTTGGCGCTGCTGACTGTGGAAAGACCGGATTTGATCATCAACGTCAATGGACGGTGGGAGGGAAAATCGAGGACTACCGCCAGACCGGGGCCGCGGGGGTTCTGCGGAACGTTCTGCAAAAGGCCATCCTGGTAGATGTGATAGGCATTGCACGGCCGGTTCCACTCGGCGTAAAAATAAAGGGTGTAGCTGTCCAGGCTGCCGCAGATGTGTTGACCGGTTACATACCCTTCGATATGAGAGTGGTCCAGTCCGGTGATCGCCGCATCGCGGATCTGGGTAAAGCCGCGACGGAGGTCCACCAGCACATGGGCGCTGTCGCTCGCCGGAAACCGATAACGCTGCAGACCGCCGTGAGGGGTGACTGTAAGCTCGCACGGAATGCGCGGATCGGTCAGGTCGACTCGATAATAGCCGGGCGCCGCCTCTTCACTTTTTTTGTCATAGACTGCTGCATAGTCGGCGGGATTCAATTGCGGCGTGCCGACAAATGGAAGAAACAGAATATTGCCGCCGGAGCCCGAGCAGCCGGTTCCGCCTAGCCTGACCTGACTGAATCCCATCAGGCGGCTATCCTCATAATTATACCCGGAATGTGCGCTATGGTTGAGACCGCTGGGATAACTGTCAGGGCTCAGTTGAATCATGCCGAACGGCGCCACCGGCCCGGGAAACAATTGACCATGATCCCCTGAAGTGTTGAAGAAAGGCCGAACAGAGTCCACCGGCTGCTTCCCCACAGCTAAAACAGGGGACAGCCAGCCGGTCAGCAGCGCCAGCACCGAGAAAATGACAAGCATAGCTACTGACGATTCGCGGTTTTCACCGGCCGCTGGGCGCGACCGCCGATCGCCGTTGACGATATTCACGGTATTTTTCCTCGCGCTCATGGCGCAACAGGGATGGATTATCCAAAGACTCGGATTCATTAATTGCTTTCCAATTAAACTCTTTGTCAAAAGGATCCAGCGCTTTTTGCGGATCGAACAACCGCACATCCACCGGCAGAGCTTTGTACGGCGCTGGATTCACGATGGTGTCGGCAAAGCAATCGGAGAGATCCGTAGCGCAGGCGTCGTATAGGTTCAGAGGCGGCAGATTCAATATCAAAAAGATGGTCTTAATAATGCTGGGCATACTCGTATGCTTGGAGGAGATATAACCCGGTTTGGCATAGGGGCTGATCACCAACAGAATGCTGCGATGGGCGTCGATGTGATCCAAACCGCCCTGAGCATCGTCCTCGGTAATAAAAATGGCCATCTCATGCCAATAGGGGCTGTGCGATAACAACTCGATGACGCGGCCAAGCGCCAGATCGTTGTCGCTCATAAAAGAGGCGCGGAACGGATAGCCGTCCTTGGGGCGGGGATCACTGGCATGATCATTGGGCAGCATCATGGTGATCACCTGTGGAAACGGCTCCTGGCCGCTGGCCCAGCGTTTTTGATATTCCTCCTCAAACATATCTACGCGGAACTGATCAGGAATATTCATATTGAATGTCGCAAACAGGCGCGAGGTGTTGTCGTACAAAGGCTTGGGCATCGGATAGTTGGCCGCCAGACGAATGCCGGTGTATTTATCGCGCTGCTCTTCATAGCTGGCGGCAAATTCAAATCCTAGGCCATAGTTGGCAAAGCGGATGCCATGCCGGTCAAAATGCTCCCAGATGGCGCCGCCCTCGTTATAGTCCTCCGGATAAATAGCGCCGGAAGCGCCGGTAAAACCCAAACGACCTTTGGCATCCAAGGATTGGTGCCGCTTGCCTCTGCCGTAATGGGCAGAGGTGGAAGTCTCGACCCATTGATTCGGATAAGTGTTGACCAGCCAGCGGTGCCCGTCGGCGGAATGGTCCGAATCGCAGTAAAAATTGTCGCTCATGCTGAACCGTTGTGCGAGGGCGATGTGATTCGGCATGGCGAGACAGCTGTCGACGCGTTGACCCGTTTGTTCGTTTACCACATCACGGTACACTCCATACAGGCTGAGCTCTGGATCGCCTTTGCCGTTGGGCATGGCGCCGAACACTTCGTCATAGGTACGGTTTTCTTTGGTGATATAGACGATGTGCTTGATAGGGCTTTTATACAGACCGGTCATGGGCGGAACAGGATTTTTCATTGAACCGCTGAAATGACGCAGCGCGGTGCGGCGGACATTATTGTCCAATACCTGTTGGGTCAAACGTTTCAATTCCCGGTTTGAAGGGGTCGGAAGGATGGTCACCATTCCACGCATCAAATGGCCGATGTTTTGGGAGTCCTCTGGATTATGATTCGCTCCGGCGTTGGGGCCGGCGCCTAATCCCTTGGCACTGGCGACATACAGAGTCTCGCCGTCCCTGGAAATCGCCAGCTTGCTGGGAAACCATCCCGTCGGAATCCGACCGATCACTTCATGGGAGCGCGTATCAATCACGGCAACAGCATTGATGCCGGATTCGGCTGCATACAACCGATCCTCCTTTGGACTCAAACACAGGCCAAAGGGCAAAACGCCTCTCAAATGTTTCAGATCAGGATGCAGCGTGAGATCGATGTCTTTGACAATCTCTCCGTTATTCGCATTCAACACGGTGATGCAGTCGTTGTTTCCATTGCTGACATAGACATAGCGGTCTCCCACGGCAATGGAGTTGGGTCCGCTGCCGCCGATGGTGGTATACTCCTCCAGCTTTTTTCCGACCAGATGGCCGGTCTTGACCCGTGCGATCACCTGGGCTTGTGCAGGAACCGTCACATCCACGATCCAGACTGAAAAAGACTCCGCCGCATTGGGATCGCCCAATCCAGGCACGGTTTTTCCCTCCCGGACCGTGCCGTCGACCGCTTCTTGCGATGGAAAACCAAAAGGCGGAAAGGTCAACGTGGTCTCCACCGGTTTTTCTGGGTCATATTCTTTGATGGTTTTGTATTCAAACATGCCGACGTTGGCGACATATAGCTTGGACTCATCCCTGGACAGGGCGATGCCGAACGGGTAGCGGCCCACTTGTACGTTGGCAAGCACCTGACGCTTAACCACGTCGATCACAACAAGACGAAAATTAGCCTGGTCCACGACGTACAAAAGGGTTCCAGCTCGATTTAGGACCAGCTCACCCAGGTAAGCCTCTTTGAATTCCCCATCAGCAAAACGGCCGTTGGTGGAAATGACATCGATCCGCTGGGCGGTATCCAGATCAAAAAGTAAAATTTCGCCGCTCCCTCCCGAAGAGGCATAAACTGTTCGATTGTCCGGAGATACAGCCAACCCCATAAAAACTGTTTCAAGTGATTCTTTAGAATTCTGCTCTTTGCGCAGTATTTGCCGTACATTGGGTTGATTGCTTCGATAGTCGCGAATGATCGAGAGAGAAAAGGGAAAAGTGCCGCTGTTGGAGGTGATGATGGTTTTCTCATCAGGGCTCAAAGTCAATCCATAAGGGTGCGGCGCTACCCGAATGCTTTTACCCAAAGGAGTGACCAGTCTGCCGTTCGGCAGCACTGCGGTGTAATCGACCTGGATATGCGCGTATCTTTCATCAGCCGGGGCTGAGAGGACAAAGCGGGTATCTTGTTCTGTCTGCCGGCAGTGGCACAGGATCAGAGCCATCAAGCAAAGAACAGCATTTTTTAGTCTGGTCATTTTATATTCCTATCGATTAATCCACGGGTTTTACCCGCCAGAGAGAGGCGGAAATGATCAACGAGAGCACAGAGGCGGCGATCCAAAAGTAAATCGCCTGAGTAAAATCATAATGGCGTACGCCTTCGATCATCGTGAGGTTCTTGTTGATCAAATGACCGCTGACTCTTTCCTGCAGGGCGGCGCCAAGGTAGCTGAACACGCCGACAAACCCCATGGCGGCGCCGGCGATGCGTTTGGGGGCGATATCAACAGCAAACAGACCGCCCAGAGAGGCCATCAGGCCGCTCAGGGTAAAGCCGTACAGAGCAAAGGCAGCCGTCAGCAACCAGGTCTGATGCTGTGCGGCGGTAAAAATCACGATCAGGGAGATCACTTCCAATGCCCCATAGAGCACGTTGACCGGAGGACGCCGGGCGTTGAAAAATTTGTCTGAAACAAAACCAAAAACCACGCAGCCGAAAATCCCGGCAACGGTATTGACTCCCATGATGCTGCCTGCCTCCAGCAGAGAGTAGCCTTTGGCCTCCTGCAGATACAATACCCCCCAACTGTTGATGGCATAGCGTGAGACGTACATGCAGGCACTGGCCGCTCCAACCGCCCAGATAGCGGGCATTTTTAAAATGCTCAACTGCAGTTTTCCAATCGAACCGGATCCATGAGCGGTGTTTTGTTCAGGAGGCACGCCGTCTTTGCGCCAAACGGATACCGGCGGCAAGCCCATGGTTTCAGGTCGATCCTGTAGGGTAAAAAAGAGTACTGTGGAAACAGCCAGACAGCATAGACCTGGCGCGATGAATCCAGCGCGCCAGGAAAAAGCGCTGACCAGAGCGGCGACCAGAACAAATGTCAGGGTCTCGCCGATAGAGTGCGAGGCATTCCAGATGCCGTAATAGCGTCCCCGCTCGTTGTTGCTGAACCAATTGGAAAGCCCAACAATGCTGGCGGGCGCCCCGAATCCCTGAAACCAGCCGTTCAAGCCCCACAGAACCACCCACAGCCACAGGTAAGGAGAGAGCCCCATCACGATATTGATGAGCGCAGAAACCAGCAGGCCAAAGGGCAAAAACCGTTTAATATTGGTGTGATCAGTGAGAAATCCGTTGATCAGCTTGCCGGCCGCATAGCCGTAGAACGTCGCTGAACCGATCACGCCGAGATCTATGGGCGTAAAAATGCCGGCGTCGATAAGCGGTTTTTTAACAATGGACAGTCCCAGCCGACAGGTGTAATAAAAAGCATATCCAAAAGTAATCGAGAGCATCAAAGCGAGGCGCTTTTTCCGGTATAACCGATCGACCGTGTTCGGGTCTTGAATCTGCGGCTGATCAAGGCCGCGGGCGAAGAATTTCAGCATGCTGAGAATCCCGTTTCTGTGATACAGCAGGAAAAGCGTTCACCGGCCAGAGAACAACTGTTCGCAGTTCCAGTGAAATGGACAGATTCGAATGTGGCGCCGGCATCGGCGTTGGAGACGGTTCAGCCGCTTAGAAAAATCCAGCGCCAAAATGCAAAAGGCAGAGCGTCCGCCTCACCACTTGAGCTTGGCTAAAACCGGATAATGGTCGCTGGGATAACGTCCGTTCCGCTGATGGTAAAGGATCTCCGACTTTTGGACCTTGAATTCGTCGGTGCACAGAATCCAGTCTATGCGGCTCTGGTCTCGTACGCCCTTAAATCCATGTCCGGTACCCGCGTTGGACTCGGGTTTATTCAAGGCCTGCCAGGTGTCGATGAAATAACGCGATCCCGCTTCTGTGCCGGGGCCGGAGCATAGCCGGCGATGGGTCTCTGATCCAGGCGGCAAATTGAAATCTCCGGTAAACAGAGTCGGCAGATCGGCAGCGATCTCGCGCCATTTATCGATGACCAGCTGCGTCGTCCGGCTGACATAGGGTTCGCCCCCGTGAAAATGAGTGTTCATAAACACGAATGATCGACCGGTACTCCGTGAACGGAACAGGCCCCAAGTGGTGATCCGAGGCAGAGTATTGCCCCAGCTGATGCTGGCAGGCTCGTCCGGGTGTTCGCTGTGCCAATAGGTGCCTTGATCCATGAGCTCGAATTTGCGAGCGGCATAAAAAATTCGGCAGGATTCGCCATCCAGGCTTTCGTGCGGACGATCGGGCATCTCTTTGCCGAAATAGCGTCCTTGGCCGATAGAGGACCATTGCGGAAATTCGTCTTGAATCGCTTGAATCTGAAAGGGCAGCGCTTCCTGGGTGGCGAGAAAGTCGGGATGCTCCTTGCGAAGATACTCCATCAGGATGGGCTGTCTGAGTTCCCAGCGGTTTTCGCCGTCCTTGGCCGTTCCATAGCGCAGATTAAAAGTCATCACCGTCATTTCATCCGAGGCGGCACGCGATTTGATGAGAGAACATTGGCAAAGAAGCAGCACGAGGCTCACAAGCAGAAAACTCTTTTTCATGGCAATTCCAATGATTGTTCCTGCGAGAGGTACAAGAAACCGTTCTGACTTGGAGAAAGCCGTGGGAATGGTCTCAGGATTCGGAGCGCGATTCAGCCAACACCTTGTGCAGCCGATCCGGATAATTGGTGATGATGCCATCCACTTTGAGTGCGATCAGTTCGCGCATTTTCTGTTCGTCGTTTACGGTCCAGACATGTATTTGTTTGCCGGCCTTGCGAGCTTTGGCCACAAACTCTTTATTCACAGCCGAATATCGGACACTGAGGATGGGCCACGGTCCGGCAAAGACATCGGTTTTCACGGTTTCGGAAAAAATCAAACCAGCCGGAAGATCGGGAGCCAACTCGATCACTTTTTCCACCGTCGCCTGGTCAAAGGAGGTGATCATGCACTCTTTATCAAATCCCTCTTGACGAATGACCTCGATCACTTTTTCCGCCACCTGAGGTTCTTCCCGCGTGATTTTCACTTCAATATTCAATTTCATTTTGCCCTTGACCAAACGCATGACCTCCTGCAGGGTGGGAATTTTTTCGCCGGTGAATTCAGGGCCGAACCAAGCGCCGGCGTCAAAGGTCTTGAGTTCTTCGACCGTGTAATCCCACACGGCGCCCGGCTGGCCGGTGGTGCGCCGCAACGAATCGTCATGAGAAAGGACCACCACGCCGTCTCTGCTCAGCCGAACGTCCAGCTCGGAATAATCAGAGCCCAGTTCAATGGCTTTGCTAAATGCGGCCAGTGTATTCTCCGGCGTCCAGCCTGAAGCGCCGCGATGCGCGGTCACATAAAAAGGGGCGGTGGTCGGTTTGGAGGTGCATGCGCAAAACATCAACGTTCCTGTCGTCAGCCATCCAGCGATTCTAAAAAATTTCATGATAAGCGCCCTCCTTGATTGTTGAATAGGAAATATATTGCAAGTTAAGGAAAATTGCAATCGTTAAAAAGGGACACAGCCTCTCAACTGATCCATGTAAGCAGCCGTTCAAGCGTTCGGCGAACAATGACGTCATGCTGACAGGTGCTGGGATAGAATTCACAGCCTAATGTCCCGTTGTATCCCACGCTCTTGAGCAGCCGAATGATTTTTTCATAAGGAATTCGGCCGATCCCCGGTTCAGTGCGGCCGGGTAGGTCCGCAAGGTGAAAATAGCCGATGGCATCCAGATTCTCCTCTATGTCCTTGCACACATTCTCCCCCATCACCGACATATGATAAATATCGTACAACACGCGCAAACGGGGATGATGCAATTGCCGAATGATGCTGAAGGACAGGCGCGAGGAGTTGAGCAGATAATGAGGATGATCCGCGAGATCGTTCAACGGCTCGATGAGCAGATCGACGCCGTAACGATCTGCCAGGATCAGCAGCTGGGAAACGGTTTCCAATAGATGATCCAGCCAATACGAGCCATTCACAGGCGCCTGCACCGCTTTTCCGTCGGTCTGCAGAGGCTGCGACAACAGCATGATGTGCGAGCTCTTGATCTCCTGGGCGAAAAGGAGTGATTGCTCCACCTCTGCCACCAGCGCATCGCGCTCGCTGGGATCCACCATGCCAAAGCGCCGGTTCGCGCTGAGGTTGCTCAGGCTCAGCTCCTGCTGCGCCAGAGCAGTCGGCAGACCTTCAGCTTTTTCTTGCCAATCCCAGATTTCGATGCAGTCGATTCCGTCCTTGCGGGCGGCTTCCAGACGATGCAAAAAAGGCTTAGTGGTATACAGGGTTTCCAGACAAAAAGCCAGATCCATACGTCATCTCTTTACACGATAGAATAATATCTCCGAACCAGGAGCGTCCAAGATCGTCCATTGAATCTCGGGGCCATTGACGGTTATAATGCGGCCCGTGTTTTCAGAAAAGAGATCCAGCCTTTGTTCTACCCTCAGATCCCGCAAGCGCACGATCTGCTTTTGCACCGCCTGGGAGCGGCGAAAGAGAATCACTACGCCATCCCGTTGCCCAGGCCGGTGAAATTGATAACCATACCAAGCAGTATCAGCTGCATCATGCGGAAACAATGGATAAAAGTCGCCCAACAGATAGGGGCGTATCTTTTTGTACAGCGCAATGCTTCTGATCACCTCCTGGTCTGTTTCAGGGAAATCGGTATCCAGCTTGCCTAGTAGGGGATCTGGAGCGAGCAGGGAAAAATAAAAACCAGAGCGGCCGCTATGATTGGTTATTTTCAGCAAAAGTCGGTTTTCACCTGCTTGCAGCGGCAGGTTGGTTGAGTCCAATCCTGCGTTGAGAGGACGGTTGACGCGATGAACAAAGATCAACTGCTCATTGACCCAACAGTGGATGCCGTCGTCGCTGCCCAGATACACTTTGATGGTTTGCGCGAAGGCCGAGCGGATGGTCCGATACAGATAAAACGCTCCTTCGACCGCCTGATCGAAATAGTGCGGCTCAGCGTCTCGCCAGTCAGGGCGATCTGTCCAGGCCAAGTCTTTTTCATAGCGCTGAGCGAGGTCGACTCTTTTTTCTGGAGGAAAGGCGTGGGTGAACACAGATCCGAATGGCCGGCTGAAAGGGCCGATGGCAGACCAAGGGCTGAGCTGCAAACCGGCTTCATCCATGAATTGCTTCTCCCGCTGGCGAAACCGCTGCCCTAAATACTCACGGCTGTGGCCAACCAGGATGTTGCCGCTGGTCATGGCGCTGCGGAAAGCGTAGGAGGGTTCGTAGCCAAAGCTGCCGCATCCATGCAGAGGCAGCCAACGAAAGAGGCCGCCGTTCTGCAGCTGTTCCGCCTCAGGATGGGGGCCGAAGCACTGCAAATCACTGTGCCAGAGCGGCAGGCCGCGACGAAGAACCTCGATGTCGATTCTGCGGCCGCCGGAGGCACAGAGATCAATGATCAGCCCGGGATGCCGGCGCTGAAGCTCGTCCATCATGCTATACAGGCCTTCGATATAGCGTATTTCCGTGATACCCTGTCTTTCGGCCGGATCTTCGAGACGCCAAAAACTTTCGGGCTCGATGTTCATATCCCAGCGCAGCCAATCCAGCTGCGCAGCTGTGATCTGTTGATCGATATGATCGATCAACCAGGCGCGTGCGGCGGGGTCCTGCAGTTTGAACAAACGATTTCGCTCGCCTGGACGAACCATGAGAAACTCGGGATGGGTGCGATCGATAAACGTGTTCAGCGCAACCCGCTCCGGTTCAAACCACAGCAGGTACTCCAATCCGTTTTCATGGGCCGCTCGACCGATGGGCGCCAGGCCGCGTGGGTATTTTATGGGATCCGGCAGCCAGGTGCCGGTGCCATCCGGAAATCCGACTGGATACCAATGCTGCGGGTCCATATCGGACCAGAAAACCTCAAATCCCCTTCTCGCCAGTTCCGGCATGACGCGAAGGTGAGGGCCTTCATAGGAACCATCCGGATCCACCCTGTCGATGCTGGCGCAGACGGGTGCGTACACCTGCTTGCCATCGCGGCGCGGCAAATAGTGCTCGATCAGCAGTTGACGAAACAGATTATTGCCGCGCAAATCATCTTCGCCCTGCCAGAACAGCAGCAAGGTGCGCGGAGTGCGAATCGTTTCACCGGGCAACAGCTTCAGATGGGTCCACTCCATGCCTGCGGTCACCTGCAATCCCTGTCCGCTGGTCTGCAGAAAGCCCGCCTGCCATTGTCCGCTCCAACCTATCGCCAAGACAATGCCCTGAGCGCCATTGGTCATATTGAAGAACGGCATCCAGCCGTCAGAGGATCTGCCGCCTTTGGGGCGGATCAGCAGCAATGAATCCGTCGTAAGGGAGCGCGTCAAAGGCCGGAAACTGTCTGCTGAATTGTATTCCCCCATGGAATGGTGCACCACAAAGCCGGCGCCGTCGCGCGGCTGCCAGCTCATATCCAGGGAACGGATCGAATCCAGAAACGCCGTGGCTTGATGGCCGCGATTGGTGAGCATGACCACCCAATCCACTGCAGGAAAACGGTGATACACGATCGCCTCCACCGTCACCGTCAGCGGCCCATCAGGATCTTCATAACGAAAAGTATACCCATGGCGTTGTGCATCCAGCGGCCGAAAAGTAATCGTTTTTTTCCAATGGGACAGAAAACCCTGGGATGATATGCCGTCATAAGCGAAGGAAAAAGGCGCAACACTGTTCTGTTTGACAAAAGCGTTTTGAAACCAATGTTCAAAGGACTTTTGTTCCTGGGAGGAAGGTTCTGCAGCGCTCAGGCAAGACCAGCCCCAGATGCCGAAAAAGCACAACAGGCAAATTGTTTTTTTCATACCTTCCTGCTCCCCGGATCAAAAAAACCCAGTCGGTTCAGATCATCCTGCAATTGAGCGGCGTTGATAAACAGCAGCGTGCGCATGCCGACCCGGGCTGCCCCTTGCAGATTGGACTCCAGATTGTCGATGAACAGGCTTTGCGCCGGCTGCGCCTGCATCGTCTCCAGCGCATGAAGAAATATCCGCTCATCGGGCTTGGTGATGCCCAGGTCGGACGAGATGATCACCTGTTCAAAAACACCATCATAGCCCCAATGACGCCAGCGATTTTCCGCCATCTCCCTGGAATCGTCCGTAATGATGGCCAGTCGGTGGCCGTGCGCTTTGAGCGCCTGCACTATGGCGCGGACGCCAGGAACCTCCTGATAGCAGGAATCCAGCTGCCAATCGTCAGCCTGAGCGACGACGCCCAGATCCTGGAGACACAGCCGCCAGAATTCCGGATCTGATATTTTTCCCGAATCCGCCAGAACGCGGTATTTTTTCCGGGTTCTCTGCAGATCAGCCAAATCCAGTCCATATTTTGCAGCCAGGAGCGGAAATTTTATCTGCATGCAATCCTTGATCAACACATCACCAACGTCAAAATAGAGCACCATAATGATTCTCGTTCTCCAAGAAATAAAAATATAGGGATTTTCAACCTAAAAACCTATGGCTAAATATCACGTCCGGCCTGTAGAAAAATTATGTTCCGCGGGTCAGCTGAACAGCCAGGTCTTCCTGTCCGGTCTCGAATAAACGCTGGAAGGGCTTCGCTCCTTCGCTTGCGGATAATCCGGCGCCTGCAGATCCGCAACCAGCGACGCGATGTCCACCGGTCTGCCGGAGAGCATGGATCGGTTGGCGGCTACGCCGCAGAGGATCGAGTAGGCGCCGGCCCGTTGATCGGCGGCACGCAGATAGAGGTCGCGCCCGGGATCAGGATTTAGAATGTCTGCAAGCATGATCGGATCTGCCCCGCCATGGCCGCCCTCAGCCACCCACAGTTTCGCCTCATAAGCTGGAGCAAACAGAGGAAACACTTTGATCCAGGTTCCCTCGGTCTTGAGTGCGCCTGGAATCGTACCGTCGCCGCTGACATAAACCTGTTCTTCACATTTATGCTCCAGCCGTCCCAGGGTGCCGTTAAAGACGACTTGGTATCCTTCCCAGGCGGCAAAGGCGTTAAGCGAATAGCTCATCTGAGCGCCGTTCTGATAAGTCACTGTGGCGGCCACGGTATCTTCGATTTCAATATCTGAACGAAAAACACAGCGGTCGCGAATGTAACCATCATATTTTTCATTGGCCAGATAGAGATTTTTCAGCCCCTGCAGTGAACGGAGATCGAGATGAAAGGCGCAGCGTTCACTGTCAGGGCAATCCAGACAGCGTGCGCCGGCGCCGCTCCAGCCGAAAGCCTGGGCCGTGGCCGGCAGATAAAAACAGCGTTGGCCTACGGCGAACACAGTCTGCGGTACGGTGGACAACCACCAGTTGACCAGATCGAAATGATGGGTGGCTTTGTGAACCATGAGCCCCCCGGAGTATTTTTTATAGCTGTGCCAGCGGCGAAAATAGTCCGCGCCGTGAAAGGTGTCCAACATCCAATGAAAATCAACGGACAGCACGCGGCCTATGACGCCGGACAGCAGCAGGTCTTTGACCTGTGTGCGCGGTGGAGAATAGCGGTAATTGAACGCGACACGGCAGGAACGGCCGGTCTTTTTTTGAGTCTCCAGGATGCGCCGGCATTTCATTTCATCTGTGGTCATGGGTTTTTCCGTGATCACATCGCATCCTGCGTCCATCGCTCGGCAGATATAGTCGTCATGATAGCAATCGATCGTGGTGACGATGACTGCATCCGGCCGGGTCTCAACCAGCATGCGGTCGAATTGATCCGCGGAGAAAGCCGGAACCTTACGTCCCCGCTGGGCGGCCCAGGCCTGACGATCCTGCAAACGTCCTGGATTGGAATCGCAAAGACCCACCAGTTCACAGGTATCCGCATACGTTTCGACCAATGCTTGGCTGTACATCTCAGATCGCGCGCCCAATCCCACCTGCACATACCTTTTTTTGCCGCTGTTCATCTATCCTCCAATAGAAACCAGAAAAAACATAATCCCGATCAAGACAAACACCAGGCCGACGGACGCGAGAAAGCCGACGCTGTCGACCTGTTTCCAGCGATAGAACTCCCAATCCGAACCACGAAGCAGTTTCATCGATTCGAATCGCTTTGGATTTTCGTAGGACCGCGCCAATTCCTCGGCGTCCTTTTTCGGATCCACCTGCACCTGGGTTTTCATTTTGACGTAAAACCGATCCAGCGTCTCCTGGGATTCCTGCCGGGTGAAGCGTGCGACCAGCATCAAAATCAAAAAAGGAAAAACAGTGCGAATGAGCACGCGCAGCGTCTCATTCCAAGCATAAGGCTTGAGAGACAAATCGGTCAGGTAGGTATCCACTAGGAGGAGCTCCAGGTTGAGCATACCCGCGCCGTGAACGGTTCCGTCCACCGCCTTTTTGACTCCCTGTGTCCAAAAAATGGAACGCTGGGGCAAAATATCGGTTTTGCTAAAGGACTCGCCGAGCTGCAGCGGCTGCGGTCTGGGGCGTTGTCGCTGTTGCAGGGGACCCAGCTGTTCCCACTCAGCGATCTCCTTTTGCCTGGCGGCCACATCCATTTCATGGGCGGTAAAAGTCCGCACCAGCGGTGCGGGATTGGTCATTTTGAGCAGATGAGGATGGCTGCGCAACCCAGGGAACAGGACCGGGGTGAAGATCGGCATCAAACTAAAGAGCAGCATGGTAGAGAGGATGGAACTCCAGGCAGCCGGTCGGTTGGCTTTGCGCCACTTCATGCCCAACCAAAAGCTGGCGGCCAGGACTACGTTGAACTCCCAGGTGAATTTGAGCATCTGCAGAATATTGTCAAACTGAGTGGCGATCAGTGCGCCGCCGGCGATGACGATGACGCCGGTAATCCGGCCGACGAGGATGTCATGGGACGGTTTATAACCACGAAAAAAAGGTCGATAGAGGTTGTGCAGGATCAAGCTGGAGGCGGTGACCATTAAACAGGTGGCGGTGGACATCAGAGCGGCCATGAGCGAGGCGATCATCAACCCGACCAATCCCAGGTTTACCGGGCCGAGAAGGTCCACGGTGGCGAATCCCCAGAGCAGATCCGAATTGGACAGCGCGTCGCGATAGAGCAGCACCGCTGCGAGGCCGAACATGCCCCAGAAAATCGTGCAAAGGCGCTTCATAAAATTTCCGCTGGTAAAACCGACCCGCGCCGTGTATTCATCTTTGGCCGATCCGGTGGCCACCAGCATATTGGGAGCGACCACGACGTTGATGGTGGACATGAGCGCGAGCGCGGCGATATAGTACCAGGTGAAATCGATGCTGGCCGGAGAGCCAAAGATGTCAAAAAACGATTCCGGTAAATGCCGGTGGATGGTTTGCAGAGCGCCATGAAATCCTGAACTGCCGTAAATCTGATTGATCTTGACATAGGCGAAGGGCAGCAACAGGAAGGAAAGGCCGATGATCAAAATCCCTTGCAAAAGGTCGGTGAGAAAGGCGGCCTGCAGTCCGCCGGACACCGCATACAGCACCACGATCAGACAGACCACCCAGATGATCACGGACTCGCTCAAATGGGAAAAGAACTTTTGCGGCCGTTCGAGGCGCAGCTCGGCCAGCTGGGCCCGCTCCGTCTCGGACAGAGAAGCGTAATCGGACTTTTCCAGACGCTCGAGGATCATCGCTCGATCGTACTCGCTTTGCTCCTGCGGAGAAAACTGTGCGGCTGTTTTCGGCAACGTGGCGACGATGGTCTTGGTCATGGCGCTGAGACCGATGGCGATATTGGCCATCATGCAGATGCAGCCGATGATGGCATACACCGCCGCCATGCGGCGCGAACGGTACCGCTCCTCGAAAAAGTCCCCCATGGTCAACAATCGCAAGCGGCGAAACCAGGGCGAAGTGATCCAGTACATGGGGGTGGAGAACAGCATGACCATGGCGCTCCAGATGCCGCTGGCGCCGTTATGGAACGTGGTGGTAGTGACTCCCACTACATTCTCAGTGGAGGTGGCCTGGCCGAAAGCGGCGAAGGTCTGAATCAGTTTACCAAAGCGACGGCCGCCGAGAAAATAATCCTCTTTGTTCTTAATCCGACGCATGGAAGAAACGCCGATCAAAATAACGGCGGCGAAATAGATCAGGATCATGATCACATCGAGATAGGTCAATCCGAACATGTTGTTTTCCTCAGCCTAAGACGCCGAACGCAACGGACAGGACATTTATTGTTGCAACCACGCGAAGACAGGCGGGTCGTAGCAGGAATCGATCTGTAATCCGTCGACCCCCCACTCCAGCATCTTCTCAATGTCCGCGGAGCCGATCGCCATAGGGTCGCCTGCCTTTTTATAATGGTCCACGTTCACGCTGGCGATCACCTTGAGGCCCATCTTGTGAAAACCGCGAATGTCCTCCTGTGTAAAATCGATGGGAGAATTAAAAATGTAATAATATTTGCTCACATCGGGCATGTGCGGTTTGAGCAACAGCCCTCGCTGCAGATTAACGCGCCATGAGATTTTGGCGCGGCCGAGGAACCACGCCGCCACTTTTTCCTGATTGCGGATGGGAAAACGATTGATGAGGAACAGGGCGTTATCCAACAACTGATACTTGATCAATGACGCTTCGATCTCTTTGGTGAACGGCTCCAGCCACTGGTCGTCGACGCCTTTGACATCCACCATCACCTGAATGCGTCCCTGGCAGCGGCGGCAAAATTCATCAAAGGTGGGGATAGGCTCTCTGCTTTTAGGCAACACGATTTTCTGGATTTCTTCCAGGGTGAGGTCCTCAATGTTGACGTCCAGGCCGGTCTCGCTTTTCATGTTGTTGAGATGAAAGCATACCACGTGACCGTCCCGAGTGCAGCGGGCATCCACCTCGACATGCGTGTAACCGCGGCGGACCGCTTCGTCCAACGCTTTAAGACTGTTCTCCGACCTCTCTTCGTCCACCACCCCCCCACGATGGGCTACTAGAATGAAATTCTTTTTGTTCGGGGTTCTGTCGACGGCACACCCCGTGCCAGCCAAAGAGGAAAGAAGAGCCAAGACGATGACGGCAGACAACCTTTTTTTCATAACCACTCCTGTCATAAAATTTATCATTCGGTAAACAGCTTGATGTCCCATAGAGTCTAGGCACTTATTGGGTTTGCAATGATGGGGGCTTGCGGCTCAGGGCAAGCAGAAATACGGTGATGATCATAGCGGTGAGGCCGCAGGCCAGCCAAAAAATGAACGCGCCCCTCCATCCATAAGAATCGGTGAGAAAACCAGTCAACACAGAGGTGAGCACAGCGCCCAGATAGCTCATGGCGCCGGTAAGGCCCACCGCAGACGCCACAGCCTTGCGCGGCACCATCTCCAGCGGCGCCAGTCCAGTGCTGATCATCTGTACGCCATAGATAAAAAAGCCTGCGGCGCCGAAACACACGATGTCCAGCGCGCCGTAACCGGGCGGAATGAGATAAATGGCGAACAGGCTGAGACACATCAAAAGCAGATAAACGAGACAGACGCGCAGACTTTTCCCGCGATACAGCTTGTCCGATAAAAATCCGGCCAGCAGAGTTCCCGGAATGCCCATAAGCTCGAGAAAACTGGACTTGAGACTCGCCCAGCCGACCGAGGAGCCTTTGACCTCGTTGAGATAGGTGACCGCCCAATCTCCCACTCCATAGCGCACGATATAGACCAGCATGCACAAAACGCTGAGGATCCAGATGCGCGGATTGGTCAGCACATACTTTTTGAAAAGCTGAGCGCCGCTCTCTTCGCTGTCCAGAGTCGACGGCGCCGGCGCTTCACCATGGTACTCCTGGATCGAAGGCAGGCCGACCGATTCCGGTCGATCGAGCATTTTCCAAAGCACCAGCCCAGCGACGCCGGCGGCGATTGCGCCCGGCAACACAAATCCGGTGCGCCATCCCCAGCGATCGACAATGAACCCGCCGATCAACAGAATGAAGAAAGAACCGAAATTATGGCAGGTGTTCCACAGGCTGTAATAGCGGCCGCGCTCGCGGCTGGAAAACCAGTTGGCCATGGTTTTGGGACCGACTGGGCTGCCCATGGATTGAAAATAGCCGTTGAACAGCCAAAAAACAGCAAAGAAAAGAAAGGAAGAACTGAAACCGAATAAAATGTTCATCACCGCAGCGCCGAGCAAGCCAACCGCCATAAAGGTGCGCGGATTGGAACGGTCGCACCAGGGTCCGTTGATCAATTTGGCCACAGCGTACATAGCGTTGAATAGAGAAAGGATCAGCCCCATCTCTGATTTGGAGGTGTTCAGCTGCCTCATCAGGGCAGGAAGCGCAGCCGAGATGTTCTTTCGAACTATATAAAACGCAGCGTAACCGATATAAACCGAGTAGAAGACCTGCAGCCGCTTGGCCCGATAGACGCGGTCGATCTGATCCTCTGGCAATCTCGGCTGTATCGGCGCTTTTTGAAGCCATTGTGCAAAAGACATTGCAAAGTCCATTCCGTAGAGTGTTCGATGGTTCCTGTCGCAGCCGGTGTAGGGTTACCTGACTATTTGAATGTGCCGCACGCCGTCGCGTTTGATGCGCAGAATATGACTGGCGCCGCGATAATCGCCATATCGCCAGCTGGAAGGGTCTAACGGCCGCCCATCGGCAAAAACACGCGGCGCAAAGGTTACATGCAACACCTCCTCCCCATCCGGCTCATAGGTCTCGTAGCGGATTTTTTCCTTCTGATAGCTGATTTTGCGAACAACCGCACTTGAGCTTAACAGCCGGTCTCGCTGGTGCGTCTGGATAGATGGGATCTCAGCCAATCCGTCGAACAGATGCGGCAAATAATCAAAATAGGAATCAGAGAACCAGGGATCCGCATAGCCGATGCCGACATAGTTGATCGCACGACCATCCCGGGAATAGCGGTTGTAGGCCGAATAGGTCGACAAAGCAAAAGCCGCCCTCGCCTCTTCAAAATCCCGTTGCGCTCCACTGTACCCGTACCAACGAGCGACCACAGAGGCGTAGCGGGCGGTATGACTGCTCATCTCCATGAAACAGGAGTCCTGCTCGCGGATACTGGTAGCGCCGTAATGCTTGGTTTTGCCGAAACGGTTTTCCACCCAGGCACACAGGGCCGGCACGTGTTCAGCGAAATCCGGATCGAGTTCAGGGTGTTGCAGCAGATAGCGGGCGGTCTCCATCGGCGTATGTTGATTCAGGTTCTGTTCCTGAGACACCACATCCTCGTAATAACCCGACCAATAATGGTTGGTTATGGGAAATTGCAGGATCCATCGCATCATATGATCCCGAAGCGATAGATAGTTATCAGCCTGCTGCTGCGGGACAAAAGGCCTGATCTCAGCGAAGAGCTTAACCGCTGATATGACGCCGGCATTGTAGTCGTCAAGCACACGGCCGCTCTCCAGATGAACTCGGAAAGGCAGAGGAGACTGGTCGGCGTCGCCGGGTTGGACATGGCGAGCGACCACCTCAGCGATCTCCTGGGCTGCCCGGAGATATTTTTTTTCACCGCTGAATTTAAAAAAATCAAGGCAGGCGATGGCGACCAGGCACATTTTGTCCGGCTCAGACCAATCGTCGGTGTATTCGCCATCCGGGGAATCATCCTGAGTCCTCGGCACGCGGGGCCAAGCCCAGTGTGCAGGAGTCCGGTAAAGCAGAACGCGGTCCATGAGCCGCCGCACCACAACAAAAAGCGAAGGATCGCCGGTGTAGGCATAGTATCGTTTGGCCGTCTCCATGGCCCAATAGACATTGTTGCCCTGATTATTCTGCTTTTTAAGGAACCGGCCGTCTTCATTAAATTTGGCGGTAACCAGATACCAGGGATCCTGGCCGAATGTTGTCTTTTGGGTCGGACAGTGAAGGATAAAATTGACGCTCCATTGAATCACCTGGTCATAGCTGGTCCATGGCTGCAGACGTCCTTGCTCGTCCAGCACGACCTCATGGTCAAGAATGTAATCTGCACCAGGGCCATAGGTTGCCCCGGCTAAAACAATCATCCCGGTTATCCGGAAAATCCATTTCGGCAAAACGCAAAGCATCGAAAACTCCTGCTCAATGGCATGGACGGCTAACGATACAGGCTGATGGTGTGCGGATCAAGTTTTTTGCTCACCCAGCGCCGACTGAAGAAAAACGGTTTATCGATAGTCTGATCCGTGCTGTTGTAGACATACCAGCCGTCAGTCAAGCGGGCGACAAACACGCCGTCCTCAACGCCATCCGGCAACGGCATGTTTTCATTGTTGAAAAATTTCACCAATCGGCGAAACAGATCGGCGCGATGATCCCAAGAACCATTCAGATTGATGGTCCGGCCCTGTCCGATCACGTGCACAGACGCTGAATCAGGAAACCACGATCGATAAAAGTCAGAATCGCCTGACACCGCCCGCAGCCGATGGGAGCGCAACAACAACAGGACGCCGCCCCTGCGCAGCCAGCTGTCCATCGCCTGCAGCGTGGCAGCTTCTACATAGCCGCTGTCGGAAACAAGCAAGTAACGATAGCGATCCAGCGCGCCATCGCAGATCATTCTTTCATCCACATAATCATGATCTGCGACATCGCGCAGCCACGCGGATCTTTCGCGAAAATGGTTGATCTTTCGATCGATCCAGGTCCAATTTAAGCTGAGATCCGCACTGGGATAAAACAAGGCGAACGGCGCCACCGGCGTGGCCGGAAATATCATTCTGGCATTTTTTTCAAACCGGTCGATCCGCTGCTGGGAAGCGGTGAGGTTGCCTGCATACCAATGGAGTTGACGAGCGCCGGATGCTGTGGCATTGTAAATGCGCGCAACGATCCCCTCTTCCGAAACGCTGCCAGCCGGTTCGAATCCAAAAAACGCATCGTAGAAACGTCCTGCGGAAGCCACCCAACGGGTGAGATAGAAATTTTCACCATAGTCTGAGGCTTCATTGGTAATGCGCACGCCTGCACGATGACGGGCCGCCGCCCGACACTGATCGCTGAAATCAGAACCGTGCGCTGGGTGGGCGTTGCCGCCGGTGCAGAGATATATCGGGTGATCTGGGAAATAAGTCCGGGCCAAACCCAGCCACCAATCAGACCAGTCGGTCATGGCCTGGCGATACCAATACAAAAAATCCAGCCAACGCCGGCGCTCCAGCGCATTGGCATGAAAAGGGACGCCGGACCCATTGGACTCGTCGGGCAGTATATACCGGCTCTTCTCCGGCATGGACAGCGGCGGGTAATCGATCTCGCCGGCTCGATTCCAGGCAGTGCCCCAGGCGGCGTTGATCCCAGGCAGGTCTTTGTACCGTTGCAGAGCATACCGCCGAAAGGCCTCACGGGCATACGCTTCTCCACACCAAAAGCCGAGATGCACATGATAGACGCCCGGTATGATAAAGGTCCATCCCCCGCCCCAGACCGGGTAGAGCGCTTCACCGAAATCACCGCTCACCCCCAAAAGCACTGATTCGATCACACCGGAATCGCGGTAACGTTTGCTGAACTCAGCAATGAACCTCTCGATCTGGGGCTTGAGCGCGGGATTCCAGATGGATTGAATGGTGGAAGCCATGTGATGCTCCAGGCAAACCGATGGATAATGCTGATCAGAAGCTCGGAACCAAGCCGGCGTGGCATAAGCGCACCCGGCAATGAGAAACGGCACCCATTTCAAACCATGCTTTTTTAATATCTCCACCTGGCGATCCCACAGGCTGAAATCCCAATCTCCTTTGCCGTTCCGCTCCACGCTCTCCCATGTCACATAGCTTTCCACCGAGGTGACACCGAGCGATCGAAAAAGTATGGCCTGGTTTTCATCCGCATCATTGCCGAACGTGAGTTCAAAGCCTTTTGGAATTTTGAGGGCTCGTGCTGGTTTAGGCGACTGTTTATTGAGAATAGGAACCATCGCCGAAGTCCGGCCCGGTTTCCCTGAAGGCGCAGCGGCGGAGTTCAGATCCTGAACGCAGCGAAAACCGATATTGCTCATCCCAGGCCAGCCCGGCGAATAAAGGCGACGGCTGCAGCGCAAATCCATGAAAGGACTGTACCAGCAGCCTCCGCGCAATACCTTTTCGACGCCGGTATCAGGTCCCCGCGGATTAACCGTCGGCGAGTGGGCGTAATAGTCTTCCTGATACCAATCAGAACACCATTGCCAGACGTTGCCGGCCATATCATGCAAGCCAAAACCGTTGGGCGTATAGTGATCCACCGGCGAAGTAAAACGATAGCCATCCGCGACATGGACCACGCGCCATTCCACATCCGATTCATTTGCCGCGAAATTGGCATGACTTGGGCCTGGCAATCCATCGCCCCAGGGATACTCTTTGCCGACCAGGCCGCCGCGGCAGGCATACTCCCATTCCGCCTCGGTTGGTAACCGTTTGCCGCACCATGCGGCATAGGCCTCAGCATCCCGCCAGGTGACGCCGACCACCGGATGGTTGGGAAAGGCGTGCAGGTAATCCGCCATGCCGGCAAAATTCGGCGGCACTGGCAGCGGATGATTTTCGGCTTTGCAAAAGGCCGCGTATGCCTCATTGGTCACCAGACAGCGATCCATAAAAAAGCTGTCTACGCGGACCCTGTGCACCGGTTTTTCTGCAGGCAATCCATTTTCCGCACCCATATAAAACGAGCCACCCGGAATTAAAACCATGTTGGCTGGCGTATCCGCAGCCCGCATGCAAGCCGGTAGAGCGCAAATACAGAAAAAAACCAACTGTGCTGCAAAGCAGAATGCGCGCATAAGCACTCTCCATTCGAAGAACCCATCGGCCATGGCCGATCCGATTGAGGAATTCAGCAGGCCTAAGACCGTTGCCCCGCCTGAGGCGCCTGTGGCCGGTCAAAGCCCTCTTTGCTCTCTGCCCACGCCGGCCCAAACAGACAGATCGCCGCTCAAGGGTTCACCCGATGACCAGCGCTTTGCGGCCAACACGGCGTTCTCTCAAAGTGCTTTCCCGCTGTCAGGCGATAGAACGGCTTCGTACAGCGCTGGTTTCAGCACGACATGGCTTTCCAGCGAAACCTCATGGAGCAATTTTTGCCAGGCCCATGCTCTTTTTTCCTGCTGCAGATTCTGCTGTATGGTTTTTCTCGCCTGTTCAAACGGAATATACAGATCGCGGCTGTCGGCTACCATTATCAGTGAATAACCATCTTTTGTTTTAACCACTGGACCGCGAACGGCGCCAGGTTTCTGCTGAAAAGCGGCCAGGCTGATCTCTCCGTAATCCGACCTTTTTAAGAGACCGAGATAACCTTCACTTTCGCGCAGACCGGGCCGAAGGGTGTATCGTCTGGCCAGGTCGCGAAACTCTTTTTCATTGTTGATCATCGCCCTAAGGCGATACGCCTCTTTTTCAGACGCCAGCAAAATCTCAAAAACAGACATCTCTCGATCCGCCAGAAACCTGTGCTTATGCTTCTGATAGTATCTCATTTCATCCGTTTCATCCAGCGAGCAGGTGTCCGCATAAGCAGCCAGGTAAGAGGCAGAGAGCAAATGCTGCCGCTTGTCGTCGATCTCTCTGCGGACCATGGGCAGACGATCGATGCCTTTTTCGCTTGCTATTTTGAGCAGGAAATAGTTGCGCAAACTCACCGCCACCGCACGGTACAAACTTCGTTGCAGGATCTCCGGCGAAACGGTGTGAAGGTGACGGCTAAAGTCAGCGACCGTCCATTGGCCGCCGTCATAGACCGCCAGTCTCGCACTCTGGCGCTCCTGCAACAACGTCTGCAAAGGAAGATCCGCCACCTGGGTGATGTCCTGGAACGACAGCAGTCCGTTATTTTTCAACCGTCGTTGCGCTTTTTCCAGCTCGATGATAAGCGGCACGTTCATGCGAACGTTCTTTGACCGCATCAGCGCCTGAATGCGCTCATCGCTTGCCTGGTTGAGGCGGCGTCGCCAAAGCTGGTTGCGGATGGATGGCCTTTTGACCAGGTACTCCTGCTCGGTCAGCAATGGATGATAGGTGAGATTTTGCAGATAGAGGATATGCCAACCATATTTTGATTCAACAGGCTTTGAATAGCTGCCGACGGAAAGATTAAAGACCGCCTCTTCGAGGCGAAGGTCATCCAGATCGCCCCAGGAGAGAACTCCGAGATCTCCGGCGCTCGATTGCAGGGTGGAGTCTTTGATGCCGCTGCGGGCCAATGCATCGAACGAATCCCCGGAACTGAGCCGGGCGTAGAGAGAATCGATCTCGCGCTTGTGATCGGCGAACAGATGGCGAACATGCCATTTCATCGACATTTTGCGAAAGGCGTCCTGCACCTGTTCCTCGGGAATGGTTTCCGGACTTGCAGTACGGCCGATCTCCTCTTGCCAGAGGCCGTGAAGGATCACCACGGTCGATTCGGCAGCCATGGCTTTGCAAAATTCCGCACGACGCTGCAAACCGGCCTGCAGCGCTTTCGCAGCGCAACGGCGGCGACAGGCGATATCGTCAATGACCTGCCTGCGCAGTTCCGGCGTATCCTGAACCTCTACAGGGCTGAACCGCAGACGATCCATCATAGCCCGTGAAAAGGTCGAAGCATAAACGGGCTGATCCTCTATCTGAGCGACAATGGGATCTTGAGCCTGTTCCCGGTTGCTGCAGGCAATAAAGAGCAGACAGAGGCCAAACAGGAATCTTTTCATCACAGGGCCTAGAACACAAGGCCGAGGGAAAACCGCTGGGCGTTTTCCAGCACGCCCCAATCCGCCCAGCAGTAGTCGATGCGAATGCCCATTCTGCCGCGGCGATAGAGATCGATGCCGCCGCCGCAGGTCAAGCCGTTGATATGATCGCGTTCGAAAAGGTTTTCAAAACCGCCGCGCAGATAGAACATATTGGCAAAGCCGTATTCCATGCCGAGGCAGATGCTCTCCGTGGCAAAGCTGGGATGACAGACGTCCATCGCCGCCAGAATTTTGCCCAAAGAGCCCAAGGTGCGTTCATAAGAAATGCCGACGCGGAAAAGCAAAGGCAGAGAATATTCGCCGGTTTTATAATTCACCGGCACGCGATCATAATTTTCCACACTTTCATCAGGATCGACGATGGTGCGAATGTGACGACCGCGCATTTCAATTTTATTGCCAAAGTTGTTTACCGCCGCCCCCAATCGCAGTCCCTTAACAACGGTGTTATAAAAGATGCCGACATCCACGGCCATGGCGCTGCCGGTCTCGCTCCAGATGCGCTGCGCCACGTATTTTCCGCTGACGCCGAATGAAAAGCGATCGGTAAAGGCAATGGCATATGACAGGGCCACGCTGATGTCGCGTCCGGAAAACATTTCTCCTGTGCCTTCCGGCCGATCAACCGTGCGCACCGGCTCATCGCCGTAATCCAGGCTGCTGTAACTGACGCCGAAGGTTGAACGCAAACTTGGCACAGGAATCACTACACCGGCGAAGTCATGATAGGTATCAATCAACCACTCGTTATGAGCCAGTTCACATTGCACGCCGTTCATCCAGGCGATGCCGGCTGGATTCCAATACAAGGCAGTAGCATCATTGGCTATTGAGGTATAGGCCCCGCCCATGGCCATGGCGCGGGCGCCGACGCCGATCTCTAAAAATGCCGCGGCGCCGGTGCCGACGCCGGAGACGTCGGCGACAAACTCGACGCCCCCCTCCTTATCGGTTTGCGTCCAGGCCAGCGTTGTGCATGCCAGCAAAAGACCTGCAATTAGTGTGCAGAAATACATCTTCATCGAACCTGCGTTCATAATCAACCTCAATTATTTTATGATCGCGAATTTGCCTTTTTTTCCGCCGTTGCTGGGCGTGTCCACATAAAAGAAATAATATCCGGAGGCGATTTCCAAACCATCGCTGGTGCGTAAATCCCATGATTCACGTCCTTTATCTACCGCAGCGGAATGCTGAATCTCACGAACAAGCCTTCCGGCAACAGTAAAAATAAAGATAGTGCATTCCGTCGGCAGGTTTACAAAATCGATCCGACGGTTGCCGCGTCCCATGTCGGTGCTGATCATTTTTTGTTCCAGACTGCTGGCAGCGACATACGGATTAGGCACAACATAAATATCATTAAAATCCTGCTGCACCGTCGCTTGTTCTATGGTATTGCCGGTCATAGTAAATTCGAATACATCGTGGCGATCAAATGGTTTGCTGGTGGTCAGGCGCAAGATATCGCCGGCCTGCGGAACTATTTGCTGCATATCCGCCGGCGCGTTTGCCGGCAGGCTTAAAAAAACATGCCAGGCTCTTTGCTGATAGACAATCTGTCCGTTTGCTTGCAGCACCGGTTTGACGTAAATCCAGAAATCATCGCCGTTGCTCAATTTGGTTTTCAACGACTCGGGTTCCGCGCGATTGATGCTGGTACGGTAACGAACGCGAAACGGATTGTCCGGATCGGTCACGTCCCATATCTGAAAATTCGTGACGGCATTGTTGCCCATGGAAGTGTCTGCGCCGACATCCAGAATGCGCACCTCGTAATCCCTTGGCACGGCTTTGCCGCTGATGCTGTTCATGGTCGCCACCAGGTTGGTGTTGCTCTTGATCCACTGCGCGTTTTTAAAAGAGATCGTGGAATCGTTAGTAATGCTGAGCACGAATCCATCGAAAATTTTATCGCCCAGCCCTTTGACAGAATAATCGGCGGTTGGAATCAGCAGCGTGTCGTGGCTGCTCGTATCGATAAACCAAGCGCCGGAGGTCAAACCGGTCAACAATGAATCCCACATGCCGTTCAGATCATGAAGTGAATGATCGTCCACAAAGGACAACCGATATACGTGTCCGCTTTCGACTTCATAGGGCGAGAGGATGTTCAGTTTTACGCTGCCGGTTCCATGACCGGAGACATGTTGAACACCGTTCTTGAGCTGTGGTTTGACATATCCGGCCGCTGATTCCATGGGAATCACTTTGGCGCAATTTTGATCCACATAAATGACGCTGCCCAGTGCATTAATCTGAATGATGGCCGAGCACTCGGTGGGAGAAACCGGTTGCAGATCGAGCCGATCCGATAATTTGCGTTCATAAAAATCCGTATCATATCCCTTGTCATAGGAGACCACAGCATAGTGATACGTGCGACCGTTGGTTACGGCCGTATCCACGTAAAAATGACGAAGACCGGTATCCTGGCCCATGGCAAAACCGATGCCCAGGTCGGATTCCGCTCCGCCTTCGCGGCCAATGGTGATGGGATGCGGACCGACCAGGCCGTCTTTCAAATCGTATTGCGCCAGCGCTTCATACAGCAGGGGATTATCAAAAGCATCGCGTATGGTTTTGATGTCGCTAAAAGTCGGATCTGTGCTTTTATAGATTTTATAGCCCTCAAAGTCATTGCCGTAAACCGGATCTTTGGAAAACTCGGCACGATTGTCCCACGTAAGGACGACACGGTGATCGCCGGCAACCGCGACCAACACCGGTTTGCGCGGCGGTTTGGTGAAGTTATAATCATTGTCGTAAATGGTTTGCATGGTGCGCTTGTTGCGAAAGATATCATCCATATCGTTGCCGAACAGACAGGCGATGGCGTAGCGTTGAGTGCCCTCTTTCCCCGTCTCTAAAGGCACAAAGCCGCAGCCGTAGGTGACGCAGATGTCGGCTTCAAAACCCGATTCGATGAAAAAATTTCCCGGTTGCAGCTCGGTGTACCAAAAGGACTCATCGTCGGCCTGGCGATTGTTGACTGCTTTGAGATACCAGGAGGTCAAACCCACCTGATCCGATTCATCGTTATCCGTGTAATCAAAATTGGGTTCACCCCAGTCAGGCGTGCCGTTCGCCTCGGTGCCGTTGCTGTCCGGACCGGTGTAATCATCATCGTCGGGCCCGATGCCGTCAGAACCCACATCGTCGCGCAGAGGTTCATAATCAAGCAGACCGTTGTTGTTGACATCTTCGCCTGCATCCAAAAGGCCGTTATAATTGAGATCTTCATTATCCGATACGCCGTTGCCGTTTTGGTCCACCCAGGTTTTCCAATCTCCGTCGTTGTCGATCTTGTCATATTGCGATTCGTCAATGATATCGTCCTCGTCATTATCTTTAGCGTCGGCCGACAAACCCGGGCTCTCCAAAAAAGCATAGCCAAAATAGCCGGTAGGCGCCAATTTGGCCGTACGCCAGGTTTCCAGGCCGTCCCATACGTAGGTGATATCGTCCTCCGTATCAAAGGAGGATTTATTGCCTGACTGGTTGCTGCCGACATCCACGTCACAGTACATGCCGATGACAGATTTGTCAATGCGTTTGCCGAAATTGGTCACATCATACAGCGATAGTAAAATATCTTCAGCTAACCGTGCGCTCCATTGGTAGTTGCGCACCTTGACCGTAACGCCTAATCCGCGGCGGGAATCGGGCCAGGCACGCGTGTCCGGTTCCGTAGTGCCCGGCAGGTTTTCCGGATAATATTCGAATTCATCGTTCTCGTGATCATCCATGATGTAATAGGATTCCTGATCAGCGCGCACATAGTACCCATATTCGCCATTCCATTTGCCGGCGCAAGGTCCTGGTTTAAAATCATCGACGCCGGGCACGCGCCAGTCGCCGGCATAGCTTTGCGGCGGCCAATCAGCAGGCCAGGTTTCACGACGGTGACTCATGGCCGACCACTCGGCCTCATTGAGCATGCTTAAATCCAAAATGCCGTTTTTATTGAAATCCTCTGCGCTCTGCAGAACGCCGTCCCCCTCGCCGACGTCGTGCGTATCGGGCAAGCCATCCACCCCCACATCTTCGCTTATGCCGCCCATGTCCCAGTCCGCGGAACTGGGGTGGTGGTTGTTATAGTAACGCGGCAGAGGCATAAAATGGTAATGGTGCGATTGATCCGGAGAGATTTCCAACAAGCCGGTACGATTGAAACGATCAGAGACAATATGGATGGTGCGGCCATATTTGTCCTTAACCTCGCCGGCGACATAATAGACAAAGGCATACCCATAGGGTCGCTGATCCGCTCCCTTAGGCCAATTCATGCCGCAAAAGCCGCCTTGATAGCCGTTGGCGAGCTGGCCTTGGTTGATAAAACCTGCTTCGACCAGATTGCCGTCGTGCTTGGCAAATCGGATATATTTTGACCAACCCACCTTGGCCGAGAGTTTTGATAATGGCGCGTAGGCTCTGCTGTTCGAATATCCCGAAAGGCTTTCCATCGATGAATTGTATTTTTTATCAGCATCCTTTTCCGCAGCGAAGATACGGCTGAGAAGGAGTAAAAGTAAAACGAAGTTGTGCATTGATTTTCGTTGCATGCATCATTCTTTCATCGGGTTCATTTGATGACCGCAAATTTACCTTTTTTGCCGCCGATACCGGGCGCATCGACGTAATAAAAATAGTATCCGGATGCAATTTCGAGTCCATCTTTCGTGCGCAAATCCCAGATTTCGCGCCCTTTATCAATAGCGGAGGAATGATGGATAGTCCGCACCAGACGACCGGATACGGTATAAATGCTGATCGTGCATTCAGCCGGCAGATGGACGAAATCGATGCGCCGGTCCCCTCTGCCGATATCCCGGTTGATAATTTTGCGCTCCAGAGTGCTGGTGGCGATATAGGGATTCGGGACTACGCAGATGTCGTCCAACTCGTTGCGGGCGACCTGAGCGTTTACTTCATTGCCGGCCATGGTGAATTCAAAGACATCCCGGCGATCGAAAGGCTTGTTGGTGGTAAGACGCAACACAGCGCCTTTTTGCGGCACGATCTGCTGCGTGCCGACAGGCGCCTCCGGCGGCATGACCACAAACAGGTGCCACGCGCGCTGGGTGTAACTTACTTCCCCTGTAGCGGAGACGGACTTTTTAATATAAATCCACAGGTCGTCCCCGGCGCTCAATTTGCTTTTAAGCGAATCCGGCTCGTTCCGGTTGAGCGTAGTGCGGTAACGGACGCGAAAAGGATGGGCGGAATCGGTGACATCCCAGATCTGAAAATTGGTGACCGCCATATTGCCCATGGAAGTGTCTGCCCCTACATCCATAATGCGCACCTCATAATCCCGCGGAACCGCTTTGCCTCCTGAGCTGTTCATAGTCGCTTGCAGATTGGTCGAGCTGTTCAGCCATTCAGCCCGGGTCAGCGAGATATCGTTCGAGTTGGCGATCTCTATGGCCAGGCCTGCAAAGAGCCGATCCGCCAATGCAGCAGCGGAAAACTCCATATCAGAGGTCAGCAGCGTATCGGAATCCGTAAGATCGATAAAACGGATGCCCCGAGTCAGGCCGGTGTAATAGTCCTCGTCCGTTCCGTTGAGAGTTTGCAGAGACCCGTCATCGGTAAAAGAGAGTTGATAGGTGTGACCGGTTTGAACTGCGGAAGGAATCACCACTTTGAGATCGATGAGTCCTGAGCCATAACCGCTGATATGTTCGACGCCGGCAACGGGCGTGGGCGCCACGTAACCGGCGGCCGCCTCCTGCGGAATGGCAGCGACGCAATTTGGATCAAACGAAATGGTCCGGCCGATCTCATCGGTCTGAATGGTGAAGGAGCACTCGGTGGGCGAAATGGAGAGCAAATTGGGCCGATCGCTTAGGCCGCGCTCATAAAAATCTTGATCATAGCCGCGATCATAGGCCACCACCGCATAGTAATAAGTGCGACCGTTGGTCACCGTGGTGTCCACCCAAAAATGTTTCAGGCCGGTGTCTGATCCCATATCCATGGCAATGCCCAGATCGCTCTGCGGCCCCCCTTCACGGCCCAGAGTAATCGGATGAGGTCCAACCAATCCGTCTATCACATCGAATTGTGCAACCGGAGCATAGAGCAAAGGATTGTTAAAGGCATCACAGATGGTTTTGATATCGGAAAAGGCGGGATCCGTGCTTTTATAGATCTTGTATCCTGCAAAATCAAGCCCGTAGATCGGATCCTTGGACAGCTCGGCTCGGTCATCCCAGAGCAAAACCACGCGGCGGTCTCCGGGCATTGCGGCGAGGTTGGGCTTGCGCGGCGGTTTAGTGAAATTGTAATCCGAATCATAGATTTTTTGCATCGTCCGCTTATTGCGCAGAATATCGTCGAAATCATTGCCAAAAAGACAGGCGATGGCATAACGTTGCGTTCCCTCTCTGCCGGATTCCAAGGGCACGTAGCCGCAGCCGTAGGTGAAGGCCATATCGCCTTCATAGCCTGGTTGAGTCTCAAAAGTGCCCGGCCTCAGCTCAATATGCCAGAACGCCTCGTCATCGCCCATGCGGCTGTCCACAGACTTGAGATACCAGGAGGTCAGACCCACCTGATCGCTCTCATCATTGTCTGTATAGTCAAAGTTCGGCTCTCCCCAATCCGGAGCAGCGTTGCATTCGCTGCCGTCGCTGTCCGGCCCCGGCCAATCGTCTTGATCCGGCCCGATACCGTCAGAACCGACATCCGAATGCACCGGCTCCCAGTCCAGAATTCCATTGGCGTTTAAATCTTCTCCCGGGTCCAGTACCCCGTTGTAATTGACATCCTCATTATTCCACCGCCCATCCGAATTGGAATCCTGCCAAGGCTTCCAATCCTTATCATTGTCGATTTTGTCATACTGGCTCTCATCCACCATGCCGTCTTCATCGTTATCAAGACCGTCAGCCGGCAGCCCCGGGCTTTCCAGGAAGGCGTAGCCGAAATAGCCGGTGGGCGGCTCATGCGCATAACGCCAGGTCTCCTTGCCGTCCCAGACATAGGTGATGTCATCGACTTTGTCGAATTGAGCGACATCCGCGCCATGACCGCCGATGTCGATGTCGCAATACATGCCGATGACCGACTTGTCTATGCGGCGGCCATAATTGGTCACATCATACAGTGAGAGTAGAATATCCTCTGCTAATCGAGCGTTCCATTGATAGTTGCGAACTTTAACCGAAACCCCCAATCCACGTCGGCCATGAGGCCAGGATCTGGTGTCCGGCTGATCGCTGCCTGGCAGCTGTTCAGGATAATATTCAAACTCGTCGTTTTCGTGATCGTCCATAATATAATACGACTCTTGATCGGCGCGGACATAATAGCCATACTCGCCGTTCCACTTGCCGGCACAGGGTCCCAGATCATGGTCGTTCACGCCGAGTGTCCGCCAATCGCCGGCATAGCTTTGCGGCGGCCAATCGGCCGGCCAGGTCTCCTTTCGATGGCTCATGGCAAACCACTCCACTTCGTTGATCATGCTCAGATCGAGCACTCCGTTGGCGTTAAAATCCTCCACTGGTTGAAGCTTGCCATCCCCTTCGCCTGAATCATGAGTGTTGGGCACGCCATCGAGCCCCACATCCTCGGTGATGCCGCCGATGTCCCAATCCGCCGACTGCGGGTGGTGATTATTATAATAGCGCGGCAGCGGCATAAAATGGTAATTGTGCGATCCGTCCTGAGACATCTCTACCGAATTGCGGTTGAATCGATCGGAAACGATATGAATAAGATTGCCGCGGCTGTCTGTGACTTCCCCGGCCACGTAATAGACGAAAACATATCCATAGCTGCTCTCATTCGCTCCCTTGGGCCATCTCATGCCGGCCAGCCCTCCGCTGGTGTACCCAGAGGCCATCTGTCCTTGATTGACCATGCCGGTGACCACCAGATTGCCGTCGTGTTTGGCGTAGCGAATATATTTTGACCACCCCAGGCCGTCGAGCGCTTTGCGCAGAAATGCGGGCGAATATCCGCGAGTGCTCAAATAGCTCGTCGGCGCTTTGTCGCCCGAATCTTTCTCCCGGCCCTGTTCGGCGAAAAGCAGAACCGGCAGGAGCGGAACCAGATACAACCATTTCATCCTTGACATTGAAACTCTCCTGAAAGCCAAAGATTAAAACTGTACTTCCATGCCAAGCTGAACATGTCGTGGCGGCGAATAATAGTGCGGCCGGTTGTCGATCTCCTGTGGGGTAAAGATCCCCTCCTGAGCCAGACGCTGATCGCGAATCTCACGCAACTCCGGCAGCATGGCATTGACATTGGCCAGGCCGCTGGTGGCATAAACCGACTGCTGATTGAGATGATCGAAAAGATTTTCAATGTTGCAGAACAGGCCCAGGCGATAGTCCCCCAGCTTGAATTGCTTTTTCGCTTTCAAGTCGATGTTCCAGCGCATCGGCTTACGGGCGGCGTTGTTGAATTCGATATCCGGAAAAAGCGCCTGGCCCACGGTGGAGGGCGTATAGGGCAGGCCGCTGCCCAAAGTCCCGATGAGGCTGGCGCTCCAATTACCGGGCCGGCTGAAGATGGCGGTCAGATTCAGAGTATGCCGTTGATCCCAGTCCAGCGGCACAATCTGGCGTTCAACGAATTGCACCGGATCGCCGCCCAGACGGGAGGACACTTGCACCAGTTGAAGAAAAGTGGGATCCGATGCGCTGCCTTCGCCATATTGAAAGGTGTAGTCGACCCCGCCGGAGAACCATCCCCGGCGCAATTTTTCGAGCGCCAGTGTAAAGCCTTTTACGTTGCCATAATCGCGGTTGACGTAGCGGGTGTAGCCGATAGCATCCACGGTGGTGATATATTCGATGCCCAATTGGTTGCGAAAATCCTTGTAAAAGAGGGTGAGATCCGCCGCGACATCGTCGGTGAGCCCCTGCTGCAGCCCCACTTCATAGGCGATGGTGCGTTCGGGCTCGAGCGTGCAATTGCCCAGCAGTCGTCCCTCCAGCTGCAGAGGCGTCATCACCTGCAGCGGCTCGCTGTACATGGTGGCAAAACTCGGCATCTGAAAGAAATGGCCGTAAGCCACATGAAAGGCGCCTCTATCCGAGATGGGGAAAGAAAAACCGAGGCGTGGATTCAGTTGATATTGAATGGGCGCGCGCTTTAAATTTTGCTCACTGCCCAGTAGATACGATTCGATCCTCTCGTTGACGATATACTTTTCATTAGCTTTGAACAGATCGAGGCGGACGCCGGCGTTGAGCACAATCTCGCCCATCTCCAGCTTATCCTGAAGATAAAAAGCCGCCTCCAGCGGTTTGATCGTGTAATCCCGATAGCGGGTGATTTCGTCGGCACGCGGAAAACGGTATTTGCTGGTGCCATAAGTCTGATCCCAGGTCTGCCAGTAATCGACCATCTTTGACCAATACTCTTGCCAGCTCAAATCGGCGCCGCGGATGGCGGGGGTGTATTTATATCGCTGCCACTCTTCTGTTTCGATTAAAGGATAGCTATAGGTGTTGTAGGCATGACGCTTGATTTCAAAGCCCAGCTTGATGAGATTATGACGATCCACCTGCCAATTGATATTCCCATTGGCCGTATAGATCTTTTGATAGTTCTTGCCGTCCTTGCCGTAAAAGCCGCCATCGGTGGCGCCCAGCGAAAAACCATTGGAAGTTGAAGTGATCGGTTGAATGCCCACGTCGCCTGGATAATCCGCCACTTTATTGTCCCGGCGATAATAGCTCCAGCTGTAATTGTGCTGATAAGAGACGTTGATATGATAAAACAGATTCGGATGCAGCATGTGGCGCATATTGATGAAATGATTGTCTGCGCGGCTCCAATAACGGGACAGGCCGTCGGGCGCGTAACGGCGGCTGAGGCTGCCGCTTTCGCCCTGAGAGCCGGACGCGAACAGCGAATAGGTCAGGGAGAGATTCGACGAAGGGGCGTAGATGAGCTTGCCGGAAAAAGTAAGGGATTGTCCGTGGCTCAATGGTCCCATCAAGCCGTCCCCGGTGCGCAACGAGTCGGGAATGCGGATCTCTCCGGTGCGGCCGATCTCGGAGGCATAATGGTCATTATACCATTTCCGATAGGCGTCGATGACCCACCCATCGATCGAACGGAAACGCCGTTCATACCAATACAGGCTCTCGTTGCGGTTGTAGCGCGTGGTCAGCAAGAGGCCCAGCTTGTCGCCCACCAAAGGGCCGGTCAACGTGGCCTGAAAATCACCCTCGGCGATGGGATTGAGACGATCGACGCCGATGAACACGTTGGTTCGGTTGCTGACAAAGTCGCCGGAATAGAACTGCAAAGAGCCGTGCCACTGTCTTTCCGGCGCCTTGGTGACGATGTTGACGATGCCGGATTGTGCGGAACCATATTCGGCATTAAAAGTACCGCTGATGACTTGCAACTCTTTGATGATGGCGTTTTCAACCGCTACGTTATTGCCGCCTGACTGTGCGTAGGCGTTGTTCACCGGCACGCCGTCGATCATGTAGGCGACTTCGCGCTCCCGGCCGCCGCGAAAGTGCAGCTCACCGCCGGCGCCGGCCACCACGCCCGCTTGCAGCTGGATCACCTCAGCCATGCTGGTGACCGGCAGATCCTGGATCGTTTCAGCATCGGTGTAGGAAGCGGTGCTGGTCAGATCCCGCTCCATCACCGGCCGCTCGGCCATGACAGTCACCTCCTGCCCCTGCAGCGTCGTGGAGGTCAATTGGGCATTCTGAGTGGTGGTGCGATCGATATTGACTTTGGCCCCCTGGATCGTGAACCTCGCATATCCCATCAGAGAGATGACGAGGTCATAACTCCCGGGCGGAAGGTTTATGATGGCAAAATAACCTTCTGTATCCGTCACCGCGCCGAGAGAGGTGCCTGACAAGACAACATTTGCGCCAGGCAATCCTTCACCCGTGCTGCGATCGGTCACCCGGCCCGCGAGTTTGCCGGTGGTCCCGGCGAACGATCGAGTGCTTAATCCCAGCAACAGCAGCAGGAATACCCAACTCCGGCTTTTTCGAGATGTCATGAACAGCCTCCAACGATGAACGAGTTGACTAATAATAGATCCCATAGAACGGTTCGAGCCGGTGCGCCGGCTGTTTGCAGCCCGGGTCCAAGACCGGCTTTCGATGGCGCTCACAGGCGCCGTAGGCAGAAAGGCTGGCGTTTTCGCGACGAAAAAAGCGCCCTCATAGCGGGCTTTGCCCACCCTGACCGACAGGGTGGGCATCAACCCGCCACCTACGTGATTCTGAGAGCGATCACGCAGCGGATCATAATCAGAAATCGCCGACTTATTTGACCAACATCATTTTCCGCACCACTCGGGTGGAGGGATCGCTGAGAGCATAGAAATAGACGCCGGAAGCAACCGGAGCGCCATGCTGATCCCTGCCGTTCCAGACCACATGGTGAGAGCCGGCTGTGCGGGGTTCATCGATCAAAGTCTGCACCAGCCGGCCCTGAACGTCAAACACCTTTAACAGGACCGGAGCGGATTTGGTCAAGGTGAAGGTGATGGTTGTGGTCGGATTGAATGGATTCGGATAGTTCTGCATCAATGTGAACGACGCCGGCGTGCTGACGTCCGCCACCGGATGCGTCTCTACCTTGGTAGGCAAAGTGGGGACTTTGAATTCCCACACATAGGCGCCGGGGCGAACCGTGGTGGAACTGCCGCGGCGGTTGTTGTGGAACAGATCCGCCTTGCCGTCCTTATCCCCATCGCCCAACACCAGCTTCGGCCCAAGGATCGCCATCACCGGATCCGCCAATCCCGCATCCACCGGACTCTTGATGATCGTGTAATACTTCCAGTGCGCCGGATTCGTGTAATCCGTACCCACAAACTCCGCATTCACCAACCGGCTCGGATCCGCCGTCTCCCCCAATCCCCAGTACAAGTCCGGCAACCCATCCGCATCCACATCCCCCACCTGAATCTCACTGTTCGACAGGCTCTTCTTCGGCCCCAAACCGATCGTCTCTTCCATCGTATTCAACCGCCAAAAACGATCCTTCGCCAACAAATGCGCCGGATCCATCGGATTCAGCTTCGCCACCCACAACGAACTCTGTCCCTGCGCCCACGGCTCCAATAACCCGGGCGCCTGGTATATGCCCACCATCTCCTTGATCCCATCCTTGTCCAAATCAACAAAATTGATCCCGTCCGTTCCACCTACCCGCACACTGTCCGGCACCACCCGCGCATCATCCGGTCCCCAGTAATACTCCGTCCACGCGTTCGGTCCCGTACAATCCAAATAGTATATCACCTGCTCCACATTGTTCCGCTGCGGCAAAAACAGCTCATCATAGCCGTCATTGTCCAGATCCTTCCCCTGGATCAACGCCACATTGTGCGCCGCCGTCTTCTTCTCAATCATATGCTCAATCCGGAACTGAACCTGACCAGGCACCAACGGCGGGATCACCTCCACAATGCCAAAATAATACTTTGGATCCCCCTTGTAATTCAAACCAAACTCCCCACGCCCATCCTTGTCCCAATCCCCTGCCCCATTGTAGTACTCCATGTGAAACACACTGTCCGCATTCGCAATCGGCACCTCATCCCAATCCACCGTCCACTCCATCGGCATCGGCAAAAATTCCGCCGAACCCGCCTGATGCTTGTAAATCCGGATCGGCGGAATGTGATTCTCCTTACCCTTTCCCGGCGTGCTGCGGATCAAAATCAACTCGTCCGCTCCATCGCCATCCAAATCCGTTCCCACAACCCCTCGGTCACCGCTCGCATCGTACAGGTTCTTTCCCGTCGCATCCACGTAATCCGCAAACCAACGGTACTCCCAAACATTGTCCCCTGCATTCTCGTACACAAACGTCCGCGCCTTGTCGTTGTCGTCAAACATGAACTCCAAATTCCCATCCCCGTCAAAATCATACCACGCCCCCGCACAATGGCCTCGCCGCGGCACCGGTATGTCCTCCTCGACCTCCCCACTGTCCGGACTCATCCACGCCTTCTGCCACTGCATATTGTCATTGTCCACCACAGCGGAGGAGGCCACTTTGAATTCCCACACATAGGCGCCGGGGCGAACCGTGGTGGAACTGCCGCGGCGGTTGTTGTGGAACAGATCCGCCTTGCCGTCCTTATCCCCATCGCCCAACACCAGCTTCGGCCCAAGGATCGCCATCACCGGATCCGCCAATCCCGCATCCACCGGACTCTTGATGATCGTGTAATACTTCCAGTGCGCCGGATTCGTGTAATCCGTACCCACAAACTCCGCATTCACCAACCGGCTCGGATCCGCCGTCTCCCCCAATCCCCAGTACAAGTCCGGCAACCCATCCGCATCCACATCCCCCACCTGAATCTCACTGTTCGACAGGCTCTTCTTCGGCCCCAAACCGATCGTCTCTTCCATCGTATTCAACCGCCAAAAACGATCCTTCGCCAACAAATGCGCCGGATCCATCGGATTCAGCTTCGCCACCCACAACGAACTCTGTCCCTGCGCCCACGGCTCCAATAACCCGGGCGCCTGGTATATGCCCACCATCTCCTTGATCCCATCCTTGTCCAAATCAACAAAATTGATCCCGTCCGTTCCACCTACCCGCACACTGTCCGGCACCACCCGCGCATCATCCGGTCCCCAGTAATACTCCGTCCACGCGTTCGGTCCCGTACAATCCAAATAGTATATCACCTGCTCCACATTGTTCCGCTGCGGCAAAAACAGCTCATCATAGCCGTCATTGTCCAGATCCTTCCCCTGGATCAACGCCACATTGTGCGCCGCCGTCTTCTTCTCAATCATATGCTCAATCCGGAACTGAACCTGACCAGGCACCAACGGCGGGATCACCTCCACAATGCCAAAATAATACTTTGGATCCCCCTTGTAATTCAAACCAAACTCCCCACGCCCATCCTTGTCCCAATCCCCTGCCCCATTGTAGTACTCCATGTGAAACACACTGTCCGCATTCGCAATCGGCACCTCATCCCAATCCACCGTCCACTCCATCGGCATCGGCAAAAATTCCGCCGAACCCGCCTGATGCTTGTAAATCCGGATCGGCGGAATGTGATTCTCCTTACCCTTTCCCGGCGTGCTGCGGATCAAAATCAACTCGTCCGCTCCATCGCCATCCAAATCCGTTCCCACAACCCCTCGGTCACCGCTCGCATCGTACAGGTTCTTTCCCGTCGCATCCACGTAATCCGCAAACCAACGGTACTCCCAAACATTGTCCCCTGCATTCTCGTACACAAACGTCCGCGCCTTGTCGTTGTCGTCAAACATGAACTCCAAATTCCCATCCCCGTCAAAATCATACCACGCCCCCGCACAATGGCCTCGCCGCGGCACCGGTATGTCCTCCTCGACCTCCCCACTGTCCGGACTCATCCACGCCTTCTGCCACTGCATATTGTCATTGTCCACGCCTGTAGGAGCGGCATAGGCGGCTAAAGCCAGTGCCAAAACGGCGGTCAATCCTAATAACAAAGTACGCCAACGCATGGGTCGCCTCCTTGTAGGTGAGGTGAAAAATTTTGTCTTGCGGCACAGTGATCCGCCGATAACTTTTATAAAACAAGAGTCGTGTAGAATGCATCACCTCCTTTTCTTAGGAACAAATCTCCCCGGCAACTATTTCATCACCTCCTTTAGCTACGACTGCTGTGGGTCTCTATGCCAAGTTCACCAATCGCTTTATAAATGGATGCGGATCTTGTAGCGCTTCTTAGCCTGGTTCAACCAGTCGGCGATCGCCTGTTCATGATGGGATTGCACATAATCGGCTCTCAGCTGTTCTCTGGCCTCTGCAAAGGACTTGGTCCTTTCAGGCTCGAGAGCCAACAGCTGAATGATCGAGTAGCCGCCCCGGTAACGAAACGGGGCGCTGATCTCGCCGATGCGCATGCCGGAAAAAGCCATTTCGCCCAACTTGCCGTTCATGCCGACTGGAAAAGGACCGACGATGCCCTGTTTGCGATTTTCCTGGTTCTGGCAGTAGGTTTTCTGCAAAGCGGCGAAATCACGGCCCTTCAGGGCCAGCTGATAAACATGGTCGATATCCGCTTTGTCAATGCGAAAGATCTCCCGCACGGTGGCCTGCTTTTTGACAACCAGCGAGGCTTTGGAACGCTCATACAGGTCCGCCAGCGCAGTCTCCGGTACGGTCATAGCGTCGATCACCTGACGCTGAATCACGTTCTTTTTTAAAAAATATACCAACCAATTCTGATATTCCTGCTTGACCGGCGCGGTCTGGTGAATGCGCATTTGCATCGCTTTATGCTTGACCAGGCGGTTGAGGTTATATTCCTGCAGCAGCATTTCCACCACCTGTGGCTGATGCAGGGAACTCCAATAATGAGAAAACACAAGCGGGAAAAACACGCCGATGGTCGTGGCCTCCACCGCGGAGATGCTGAGGGTTCGTACGTTATCCTCCGGCATAAACAGTCCCGCGGAATCGGCGCGCGTTTTTAAGGCGGCACAACGTCGGCAGAAAAAATCGATCTGTTCAGCGACAGGACGGTAATGATATTCGGCGAGAAGGCTGTCGTTCAAAGCTCGGTTGCGTCCGGCGATCTCATCCGCATAGAGCTGATAGGCCTGTTCCAGAATTTCAGCCCGCACCTGATCGAACGGAGGACGCTCCTTGGGATGGATCTTGACCACCTGGACGAGCCAGACGGATCGATCGTGAAAAAAAGGAGGGGTGGTGCCGCCCTCCTGCAGGGCATAGGCCTTTTCGAAAAATATGCTGGGCGGCGTGGTGTAATCGTAAAGGCCGATCTTGCCGCTGTCCGCTCTTCCCGCCGTGTGTTCAGAATAGCGGAAAGCCAATTCTTTGAACGAAGCGCCCCCCTGTATTCGCTGATAGAGTTCATCGGCTTTGCGCAGCGCGGCTTCCCGGCCGGCCGCGGTCGGACCGGCGAAAAATTTCATGTACAGCAGTTCAAGAGAGCGATCGGAATATTGATAAAGACGCTGCAGGAGCGGCTCCGTGATCACGCGATCATCGACTTTCTGCCGGCGCCAGGCCTTGGCAGCGAGCTCGCGTTCTTTCTCTCGGGCGATCGCGAGTATCTTTTCATCTCGGTCCAGGCCGAGTCGGTAGGCTTCAAACAAAGTGATTTGTTCATCGATCATCTCATTTAGAACTTTGCGCCGGCTGGCCGCATCCGCTTTCTCCAACGCCCCTTCTCCGTGCCGGCGTTTAAACTGCTTGGCGAAATCCTGATAGGTGATTTTGAAATCATCGATCCGGCCGACCACCCGGTCCGGACCATCCGTTTTAGCACAGACCATCAAGCAAAGCGCAGCGGCAATGAACCCAAAAAATAAAAGCCGTTTCCTCGTTTTCATATTCTCCGTCCGTTGCCCGTTACTTACGCGGGGATATCGGTTGATGGGATCTCCTGGTCAAAAGCTGATGGCCAGGGCGAGCTTTTGCGCATTCTGAAAAATGCCGAAATCCTCATAGCTGTAATCGAGGGCCAGCTGCATGGGCGATCGGGGCACCCGCACTTTCAGGCCGCCGCCCAGAGTCAGGCCGCGTTCGGTGTCATCCTCCAGCAGACTGCTGTAGCCGGCACGAAGAAAAAACCGATCCTGCAACGACCATTCTCCGCCGAAATTGAGGCTGCGCACGTTGTCCGAAGGTTCGCAAAATTCCACCGCCAGCAGCAGAGGCAGCGCGCCGTTCGGATGAATCACGGTGGAAAGGCCGGCACGGAAGTAGACCGGCAGATTGAAAGAGCCGGTTTTCAGATCAGCATCGATTTTTTCATTGTTGCCGTATTCGTTTTCCAGCATGTCATAGTAGACGAATGTATCGCGTCCATGGTAATGCATCTTGCCGCCGACGTTGCTGACCGAAGCGCCCAATTGAAACAGATCGAAAATCTGACTGAACAGCACGCCGCAATCAAAGGCGATGGTGGAAGAGGACATGTGCCACAGCCGGCTGGTGACATACTTGAACGTACCGCCCAGACTCAGCCGATCGGTCAATGAACGGGCGAAGGACAGGCCCAGCGCCAGATCGTAGGAGCCGGCGCGTTCGCCGGTCCCTTCCGGCAATTCCGGAGTGCGCACAATCAGGTCATCCATGGTCAGGGCATTCAGGCTCACGCCGATCACGCCGAGATAGCCTAGAGGAAAAGCGGCGGCGATGTAATCATGACTCAGATCGGCGATCCAATTGGAATGGATCAGGGCGATCTGATTGGAGCGCAGGCCGGCCAGGCCGGCGGCATTCCAATACATGGCGGTCACATCGCTGGACACCGAGGTGAACGCCCCGCCCATGGCGTTGGCCCGGGCGCCCACACCGATCGTCAAAAAAGGACAGGCCGTGGTGCCCACTTTGCTGACATCGGTCTTGAAAGCGGTGATAAAGTACTGCGCCGAAGCAGAACCAGCTGCGGCAAAGAAAGCGCCCCAAAAAAACCATTTCATGACTTTCATAGTCACCCTTTGTCGGTTGGACTTATTTGATCACCATGAACCGGCCGACTTTGTTGCCGATGCCCGGCGCTTCCACATGATAAATGTAGTGGCCGGGCGCAATCTGCATGTTGTCTTTAGAGATCACATCCCACTCCGCTGTGCCCTGATAGGCTTCGCTGTGATGCTCGATGGTGTCCACCAGATAGCCCTGTACAGTATAGATTTTGATGGTGCAGTCTTTGGGCAGATGATTGAAATGAATCGACATAGGACCGCGTCCAGCCAGGTAGGGGCTGGAGGGCTCCCACCGTTCGGTGACGACATAGGGGTTGGGAACCACCGTGATCTGGTCCAACTCCTCACGGGCTCGCTCTGGATCGATGGAGACGCGGTCGGTGAAGAACGTATAGCGCTCACCGGGCTGAGGAGGAATATGCATCCGAACCTCAAAGATATCGCCGGGTTGAGGCCGGATCATGCCGGTGGTGTCATCCTCTGGTATGATGAAATGAAATCGCCACGAGTTCACATAATTGCCGCTGCCGCGGGCCGGTTCCCGCCCCCTGCGGGGACCAAAGATGATGCGGATGTCATCCCCCAGGTCCCAGCGCAGATTGCTGTTGTAATCCGCAAGCGTGAATTTCATCCGTTTTTGCAGCGTGGGACAAAAGATATAAAATGGAACCGGTATGCGCTGCGTATAGCGGCTGACGGAGGTGGAGGTGTCGCCGATGCCATCGGTGAATATCAGTTGAAAATCCAGATTCACCGCACTGGCTTTATATTCATCATAGGTAAAAAGCACTTTCATATTAGATTGACTGCTTGGGGTCCAGCCCTGAAAAATAGGCGTGAGGCTGGTGTCCATATCCAGATGAAAAATCAATCCGTCAAAATACGGGGAATCCAAAGCATTGCTCTCTATTTTCGTCCACGGCTGCAGGATCCGGTCTTCACCGGCGCCGGCGCCGCCCGACAGCTGGTAAAACGGTCGGGACCGCCAGCCGGAATCCGGATAGTCAAAGGCCAACTCGTACCGTCCATCGTCCAGCAGCTCATTGGGATTAAAGATATGAAACTGAATGGCGGCGGTCGATTGCGGACCAGAGTGCTGCAACCCTTCTTGCAGCGGCGGAGGCTGATATCCGGCCGCAGGCGCGGTCGGCATCACCACCGCGCAATTGGAGCCCACCGAGTTGACGTTATTCAACACATCGATATTGATGCTGATGGGGCATTCCGAGGGCAAAACGCTGAATTGCTGCAATTCGGCGACGGTTTTGGCATCCGGAGGAATGTAACCGAAATCAAAGGAACAGAGCGCATAATAATAGGTTTGTCCATTGATCACATCAGAGTCGATGTAGCTGTGCACCAACCCCGCATTATTGCCGATCCAAAACTGCACGCCGTTGTAAGCGCCGGGGAAAAACCCTTTATAGTCGTCGATTTTATCGCAGCGGAAAATGGGCTTTTTCATCGATAGAGTGCCAAAGCCGTCGGTGATAATGCGGCAGTCGCGGAATTTCGGATCTGTGGAACGGTACAGCGAATAGCCTTCAAAATCATAGATCTGAAAAAACCGATCAAAGCTCGATTCAGCGCTGTCGTCCCAGTAGAGATAGACTTTGCCGTCTCCCGGTATGGCGGTGAGCTTGGGGGTTTTCGGCGGCTGAGCGAAACGATAATTGGCGTTATAGATCTTTTGCACCGTATCTTTTTTACGCGCCGCATCTTCCACCTGCGCCGTGGTCGTCTGACCATCGGCATAATACATACTGAAGGAAAATCGCTGAAAGGTTTTGGCCGGATGGATGGAGGGACCGGAATGCCACCAGGCGCCCAGATTGGAGGCAAAATAATACTCGTCCGCATGTTTGCCGATGGTCTGATGACACCATTGCAGCACCAGTTCATCATCGTCATGATCGCGCCGATCGCCGTAATTGCCTGACCAGAAACCGGTCAAGCCGATCATATCGCCTTCTTCGATGTCCTTTTCATCAAAGTTGGGTTCGCCGTGCGTCGGCAGGCCGTCTCCCTCTCCCTGATCAGGTACGGAATAGCCCTCGTCATAAGGGCCGATGCCGTCGCTGCCCAGATCGTCGTTCAAGGGTTCGCCGACATCCCATTTTCCGTTTTTGTTTTCATCGGCAAAAATCGCCCAGTCGCCATTGTTGTCCAGCCCGTCATCCCTGCGTTCATCCACCAGACCGTCTTCGTCGTTGTCCCTGCCGTCATAGCCGGCGGTCGGGCTCTCCAGATAAGCCCAGCAAAGAGCTACCACCGGTTTGTAGGCGCCGGGAAATCCGGTGTTGTCAAAATCATAGCAATAGGCGATATCCAGCATGGCGTTATAGCCGGCGACGTCCTCGTCCTCGCCGCCGATCTTAAAGTCCGCGAACAGCGCGAAATACACCGAGTCATAGTCTGTGGTGCCTTCGTTGTCGATTTCATAGATCCAAAAATTATGACTCTCGGTCAACACATTGTTCCATTGTAGACCGCGGATGTACATCTGAGTGCCCAGTCCGCGGCGCAAAGGATCCTCGGCATCGGGTTGATAATCGAATTCTATGTCCGGATTATCGTCGATGACAAAATAGGTCTCCAGATCGGCGTTTTTGACCCCCTTGCCGAAATAGCCGTTCCACCGGCCCGGCCAGCCGGGATCAAAAAGATCGCCCATCTTGTCCGGCCAGTAATCAGGCCAGGTGTAGGGATCATCGCTGACCGCGGCTTCGAGCTGATTCTCGTTGCAAAAACCGGGCAGCGGTTCATATATCCAGGGCGTGCCATCGGGTGATTTGTCGGACGGAACATGGCCATAGGCGGTTTCGCAACAGGCGTGCCGGACGCCCTGGCGGTCGGTGATCCGTGTAACCACCAAAGGAGCGACGGCATCCAACTGCTGGTGCCCGCTGCCGATGGGATATTCAATCGTATAACCTAAAAATCCGCCGATCTTACCCGTGTTGTAAAACGGCGTGCGGCAGAGGTTGGCGTCCAGGACGCCGCCCTTTCGATTGTTGCCATGGCCGTCTTGAGGACGCTGGCCGGAAGAACTGTTCGCCAGCAGTACGAGGCCCACGCAGACAGCTGCGAAGACGGGAAGGGGACGATGCATCAAATCCTCCGAACTCGGGTGGTCACTCTGACTAGAACTCCAGCTTGGCGCCGGCTACTATCCGGCGCGGCGCGCTGAAATAGTGCGGACGAAAATAATAATCCCGCACTGTATTCACACAACGCACCATATCATCGGTGTAGAAATGCTCATCGATCGAATATTCGGGGCTGCCGGTATCGAGGTACACATCCACGGCGTTGCGGATGTCAAATACATTATAGATATTGCTGAACAAGGTGGTCTTAAACCGGCCGAATTTAAGCGTGTAAGCCAGATTAAGGTCAAAGCTGTAAGTGGGCGGCCGGCGTTCATCATTCTCCCGGCTGGGATAATACCCCTCTAAATCCGGCGTGTAGGGGAATCCGGAACCCAACTTGGCGATCAGGCCGATGTTCCAGATATCTTTATTATGCACCGTGGAGGTTAGATTGAGACTGTGGGTTCGATCCCAGTCCAGAAAGATGAGCTGTTTGGTGATTTCGGTGGGCGGCGTCGTCGTGCTCTTGATATAAACATCGTTCGGATCAGACGAATTGCCCTCGGCCAACTGATAGGTGTAATCCAACGTCGTGCTGAGATAAGAGCTGCCGCGTTGTTCCAGCGCGACGGTGAAACCAAAAACCTGTCCATAATCCCGATTCACATAGCGTGCATATTTATCAAAACTCGGCAGAATGGTATAGACTTCCATGCCCAACAGATTGCGGATATCCTTATAGTACCCGGTCAGGGTCACGCCCAGATTCGGCCCGATCGCCTGCTGCAACCCGATCTCATAGGTCGCGGTCTTTTGCGGCTGCAGATCGGTGTTGCCGATGGTGGAAAAGGATCCCACCGGAATTTTAAACAGCGGATTCAGATAAAGATAGGCGAAGGAGGGAATCTGAAAGAACAACCCATAGGACAGATGCAGGACGCTCTGCTCGCTGACCGGAAGAGCGATGCCGAATCGCGGGCTCCACTGGCTCTTGTTCTTCGCCGGCGCCTTTTCGCTGGTCACCGGCTTCATCAGATCGAGCGGATAGACCCCCTCCGGCTTGAACCAGTCATAGCGCAATCCCAGGTTCATGATGAAATAGGACCATTCGATGCGGTCCTGCAGATAGACGCTGACCTCCATCGGGGTCTTGGTGAACTCGTTATACGCCGTGTTGTCCTTTTCCACCGGTTGGGGCTTCCAGTCGGTCTGACGATCGAGACGGATCGCATAGTCCAGGACATAGAGTTCGTGCGACCGCGCCTCCAGGCCCCCCTTGAGTTGATTGTAGCGATCGACCTGATAGGTCAAGTCCGCCTTGACAATGCCGGTGGCGGTGGTACGAAATGCGTGGTTCATGTCCGTGCCGGCCATGTAGAATGACGGCCCGCTGCCGATGGAAAGCCGGCTGATCGGCATATAACGCAGATCATACGGACTCGAGTAGAGATAGGATTCATACCGCTTTTTCAATCGAGCCGCTTTTAAGTTGATGAATCCGTTTTTGTTGATAATATAATCCATATGCAGCATATGCGAATGGCTGGTGCTGTAATTGGTCGGCCGGCCGTCGGGATTATATTTATACTTGTGGTTGTAGCTCTGCCCCTCTCCGTCCTCATGAATGTATTCATAAGTGAGTTTGTGCGCGCCCCAGAGTTTGGCGATCCATTTGGCGTGGGCGGTTAGGTTGCTCCCCCAGCTCATAGGCACGAAAGCGCCGTCTCCGGTCGCTTGCACGCGCCAGTTTTCCCGCAAACTGGGCAGATAGGAAGAATCAGAGGGATTGAAAATCCGGCGACCCCACAAATAGCCGGAGTCATGATTGTAGCGAAAGGAGGAAAAAAAGTTGAGACGATCTTTCCACAGCGGACCGGAGAGCGTGCCCTCCAGATCGTACACATCGGACGGTGCGGCCAAATCGAGGTAGGAGCGCATCTCCTGATAGTACTCTTCCCGCTTGAGGCCGGCGCCGTTTTTCGCGACAAAAGGCAACGTGCGTCCGCTGAGATAAGCGCCCAGATAGCCTGAGATCTGGCCGCTGAAATGGCCTTCCGGATCTTTGGAGACCACATTGACCACGCCGGACATGGCCTGGCCGTACTCGGCGTTAAAGGTGCCGCTGATGACTTCAACCTCAGCCACAGAGTTGGCCTGCAGCGCGATCATCTGGCCGCCGGTGTAGGCGTCGTTCACCGCCAGCCCGTCGATGAGAAAAGCGACCTCACCCAGTCGTCCGCCGCGGAAATGACCGTTGACCACTCCAGCCTGCAGTTCCACCACCTGATTGACGCTCTCCACCGGCAGCATCTCCATTTGATCTCCGGCCACGCGAGCCGAGGTGGAGGTCAGATCCTTTTGCACCATCGGTTTAGAGGCCACCACGGTCACCTCCTCCCCTTCGATCACCGTAGGGGCGAGCGCAGCGGAAAGAGAGGTAGTGGCGTCGACGCTGACACGCACGTTTTCAAAGCGCATCATGCCGTAACCCATGGCGCGTATGATCAGGACATACTTGCCCGGCGGGATGTTGATGATGTGGTAATAGCCGTCCAAAGCGGCCAGTGCGCCCAGAGAGGTCCCCTCCAACAAAATGTTGGTGCCGGGGATGGGTTCGCCGTTCTCTTTGCTGGTGATTCGTCCGGAAATTTTACCCGTAGTGCCGGCGTGGGCCGCCGCAGAGAGGAATAAAAAAATTCCGATGAAAAGAAACCGATTGCTTCTCATCATCACTCCTGCAGTCAAGGTGTGGCTTTTAAGAGGGATTCGTCGATCGGAACATAACGTATGGAGAAACCGGAAGCCTCCCAGGGAGGCTCAAGCGGTCTGGGAGTAACGCCGGTTTCGCCTTAAAACGCCAAGGTCTTGGACCGAATGCCGTTCAACCAGCCAGGATTTCAGAACGATCTGTTTCGGCTTTACTCGCTTGTCGCGCAAGCGGGATAAAATGACATGAATGCTTTTACGGCCGATCTCATAAATGGGCTGGTGGATGGTGGTCAGTCCGAAAGAAAAGGCGCGTATCTGCGGCAGATTGTCGTACCCAACCAGCGACAGATCTTCCGGAATAGAAAGCTTTTTTTCACGAGCGATGGAGTAAAACAGTAAAGCGATTTGATCATGAGCGGCAAAAACAGCCAAATGGTCCTTGCGCTGTTTGAGGATTTTCAGAACCGATTTGGAATAAACCTGCTCGGTAAACAGCGTTTGCGGGTTGGAGATGAGCGATTCGTCGAGGGGGATGCGGTTATCCTGCAGGGCCTTGCAATAGCCCTCAAAGCGGAAACGTTCGGAACTGACCAGGCCGTTATAGATGATGGCGATCCGGCGGTGTCCCTTTTTTAAAAGATGTTTGGTTATGGCATAAGCGCCGTAAAAATTGTCCGTGGTCACATAATCGATCTCCAGGTCGGGAAGGATGCGATCGGCCAGCACCACCGGAATGTCATGCTGCCGGAATCTTTCGATGATCGTGCGGTTTTTTTCTTCGGTATCCGCGATCGGCACATAGATCACGCCGGTCACATGCTCCTTGATCAGTCGATCCGCATAGTATTCCGCCTTGAAAAACAGATCATCGGTGTTGCACAGCACGATGCTGTGCTTGTTGCGCGCGGCCTCATCCTCGGCGCCGCGCGCCAGCTCAGAGGAACAGCCGGAGCGGATGTCCGGCACCATTATGCCGATGATGCTCTTTTTGCGATCATCGGGATTCCGCTCCAGAACAAAAGTGCCGAAGCGTCTTCTCGGTTTCAGATAGGCGAGATTGGCCAGATTGCTGATGGCCTGCCGGACCGTGGCGCGGCACAGGCCGGTGATGCGCACCAGCTCTTCTTCCGTGGGAATGCGCTCACCGGGCTTGAACACGCCGAGATCGATCTGTTCAATGAGCCAGTTTTGCAGTTGATAATATTGTGGAATAGGACTGTTACGGTCAACTATCATCGACGCCTCTGCGAAGAAATATTTGTCTGGACAAATGTACTTAAAGAAATTTTCTATTGCAAGCTTTTTTATCTGAACAGCCCTTTTTTTACCCCGCATTGACCTTTTTGCTTGCGAATCATAGACGAGTTTTCTATATTGCTTAATTCGCAGCTGCCCCTCATCGTCGCAAGAGTCACCGCCGTTGCCGCCATGAACCGCGCGATCAGGCCGGGCGGCTTCCATTCAACGGAGTTATGCTGTGAAAAAAAGCGCTCATCATTTTCAAGCTCTGGGTGTGTTTCTTGCCCTCATCGCCTTATGCCTCCTCTTCTCCATCACCTCCTCCTACTTTCTAACGACAGAAAATATCTTCAGCGTTATCAGAAGCTTTTCCTTTGTGGCCATCATCGCCCTGGGCGAAACCTTTGCCATTCTCACCGGCGGCATCGATCTGTCCGTCGGCTCTTTGCTCGGATTTTGCGGCTGTGTGTCCGCTCTGGCCATGAACAGCCAGTGGGCCTGGCCTGCAGCTGTGCTCGCCGGTCTGTTGGCCGGCGCTTTTCTCGGATTCTGCAACGGCCAATTGATCACTCGGCTGAAACTGCCGCCCTTTATCGTAACCTTGGGCATGTACAGTATGGCCAGAGGCCTGACTTTTGTCATCACCCGCGGCTGGCCGGTTTCCAATCTGCCGCAGGGATTTATGACGCTTGGACAGGGATACTGGTGGATCGTGCCGTTGCCGGTGATTTTTATGATCCTCGCCGGCCTGGCAGCCGGCGTGTTTCTCAATCATACGGCCACCGGCCGCTATCTCTATGCCCTTGGCGGCAACGAAACTGCAGCCTCGCTCTCCGGCATACCGGTGGACCGCATCAAAGTGTTGGTGTACACGCTATCGGGAGTGGCCTCTGCGGTGGCCGGCATCCTGCTGATCTCCCGATTGGGCGTCGCACAGCCCACTTCTGGCGTGGGCTATGAACTGGACGCCATCGCAGCCTCGGTGATCGGCGGCACCAGCCTGATGGGCGGCAAAGGCACGGTGTTGGGCGTGCTCATCGGCGCAGCCATCATGGGCGTGCTAAGAAACGGGCTGATCCTGCTGGGCCTTTCCGCCTTTTGGCAGCAGTTTGCCCTGGGCGCGATCATCATCCTGGCGGTGGCGATGGACCGGTTTCGCAAATAACCCGTACGGCCTGAAGAGAAGTAAAGAAAATCATTTTTCAGGAGTGTGCCATGCACCTGCTACGCCCTCTATCGTTGTTCTTGAGTGGAATGCTGTTAAGCCTCGGATGCTCTAAACCACCCGCTTCGCTCCGCTATGTGGTGGTGCCTAAGGCGCTGACCAATCCCTATTGGTTTCAGGTGGAAGACGGCATGAAAGCAGCCGGTGAGAAACTGGGCGTACGGGTGGAGATGATCGGTCCGGCTCAGGCATCGGATGTCACCGCCCAGGTGCAGATCCTCGAATCCCTCATCGCCTCGCGGGTGAGCGGCCTGGCGGTGTCGCCCAATGATCCGGACGGCGTCACGTCGGTTATCGACCGTGCTGTGGCGGCAGGCATTCCAGTGCTCACCTTTGACTCGGATGCGCCGAAAAGCAAACGGCTGTGTTATGTGGGAACCGATAATTACACCGCCGGCCGTGCGGCCGCGCGGCAACTGCTGCTCTATCTTAAACCAGGAGACGCGTACGCCATTTTGACCGGATCCCTGGGCGCACTCAATTTGAACGAGCGCATTCGCGGCTTTCGCGACGAAATAGCAGAGCAGCAAGCCGATCTACGCGAGATCAATCTGCTCAATTGTGATGAGACGACGGATCGCGCTCTGGATCAAATGGAGGATTTAACCAGAGCCACGCCGCAGCTCAAGGCCTGGTTTATCACCGGTTGCTGGGCCACCGTAACGCCCAAAGGCGCTTTTCTCAACGCTCTGGACCAGCGCAGGGACATCGCGGTCATTGCCTTTGATACGGTGAAAGAGGAGCTCTTGTTGGTCAAAGAAGGGCTGGTGCAGGCGTTGATCGGCCAGCGGCCCTACGAGATGGGCTATCGCTGCGTGGAGATGCTGCACGACATCGTTCACAACCAGAAAACGCCTGCATCGACCACTCTGTCGACCGGCGTCGATGTCATCACCGCCGCCAATGTGGACAGTTTTCTCGTAAAGCCTGATTGACCATGAAGGGATCATTGGAATGAAAAGCGAGAGATGGCGACTGGCGCAAAAGTACGAAAAAGAGTGGTGGGCGTCCAGACAAGATCATATTGACTTTGATTTTTACCGGCACTATGCCGCCGATCTGGTCAATCAGATGGAACCATTCCTAGCGATTGGACCTGGCACCTCGGTGCTGGAGATAGGAAGCGGCGCCGGCGGCATCATCACCTTTCTCAATGCGAGCGAACGCCAAGCCATCGATCCGCTGGAGGATTTCTACGCCTCTGTACCGGCCTTTCAAGCGCAAAGAGATCCTCGAGTCCTTTATCAGAAAGCGAAAGCGGAGCGCCTTCCCTTTGAGGACAATCGATTTGATCTGGTGATCTGCGATAATGTTCTGGACCATTGCGATGATGTGCAAGCAGCGCTCAAAGAGATGCGCAGAGTGTTGACCGAGGATGGGAAAATTTATCTGCGGGTAAATATTTACACGGCTTGGGGAAAAATAATCCGCCTGTTGGCGGAAACTTTGCAGATCGATCCGGGCCATCCCCATACTTTCACCACAACGTCGCTGAATAAATATTTTAACCGCTGCGGCCTGCAGGTGGTAAAATCCGCGGCCAACGGTTTTTTCACATCCTGGATCAAAGAGCTGCGATCAGGGGCGGTCAAAGAATGGTTGAAAGCATTGACTTTCAGCTCGCCCAACAAAACCATGTTCCTCTTAGCCCATGCGGACAAGGGCTGAACCCGGTTGGCCCGCACTTTGGGTGAACCCTGCTCCATTGACCCCAAAACCCCGATGCTGCCGCAGCAACGACGGCGACACCGGGGTTTATGCTTTCAAAATCGTCTGTGTGCCGGACGTTGTCGGCTTAGGGTTTCAGCACGATCTTGAGGGCTTTTTTCGGCACATGCTGCATGGTCTTCAGATCCAGACCCAGCTTGGCGAACGCCTCCACGCCCTGCTGCAGCTTGATGGTTTCGGTGAAAAACGGCTTTAAATTGATCTTGCCGGATTTGAGGATCTTGATGGACGGCAACATGGTGTTCTGTCCAATATACGTACCCAGAATCTTGACCGCGCGGCGAGTGACCTGATAGGGGGTCAGGGCGACCTGCACGCTGTCGTCCATGCCGAAAGCAAGGATCTTGCCGCCGGCGGTGACATATTTCAGCGCCTCGCCGAGCTGCGTGCCCACGGCGTCGATGACGATGTCCACCCCTTTGCCGTTGGTGCGCTCTTTGATCTCCTTGGCCAGATCGGTCTCGTTTGGATTCAGCGCCGGCACATCGAGCTGCTTGGCGATGTTCAATCTAAACGGATCGATCTCAGTGACCATCACTTCGGCTGCGATGTTCTTTGCCAGCGAAGTGAACAGGTAGCCGATGGGGCCGCAGCCCAACACCAGCACCGAATCCCACGGCTGCATCTGCACGGTGTTCATGCCGTTCATCACCGTGCCCAGCGTCTCCACCTGGGTGGCGGTGATGTCGTCCATGCTTTCCGGCAGCTTGTAGCACACGCTCTCCGGCGCCACGGCGTATTCGGCATAGCCGCCGTTTTTAAAAATGCCGATAGTGCGTTCTTTGATCCACTCGCACTGGCTGCTGAAACCCATGCGGCAGTAATCGCATACGCCGCAGCGCGGATTGTTGTCAATGGCAATGCGATCTCCCACTTTGAGAGAGTGCACTGCCGGACCGATCTCGGCGACTGTTCCACAGAATTCGTGGCCCAGCACCGTGTTCTCCTTGTAGGCGTGTTTGCCCTCGAGGATTTTGATATCCGATCCACAGATGCCGCAGGCCGCTACCTTGATGAGCACGTCCGTCGGCTCTTGTAGAGTGGGCACGGGCAGCGTTTCCGGTTCGATTTTTCCTATTTTTTTAAACACCAAAGCCTGCATCGTTTTCATGATCAGCTCCTTGCTGCTTGATTTGAGATCAACAATGAAATGGGAGTCAGCCGTGCCGCGAGGGCAGACGGACAGATTTTGCGCAGCCGCATCTCCCTGCACACGGCCTTTACATCGCCGGCACCAGCCGACGCATATAACGGATGGTGTTTTCAGCGGCCGCATCCGCATTCGGCATGGGCAAAATCTCGGCGGAGAGGAAGTCGGCGTAACCGATTTCCTCCAGCGTTTTCACCACAGCGGGGAAATCGACATGGCCGGCTCCCGGATGCCATCGATTGGAATCCGCCAGATGAAAATGAAAGAGACGATCGCCGGCCATGCGAATGCTCGCCGGCAGCGAAGGCTCTTCGATGTTCATATGAAACGTGTCCAGCAACAGGCCAACCTGCTCCAGTCCAAGCCGGTCGAGAAAGCGCAGGGCGGAAGCGACGGTGTTCAACAACGGCGTCTCGTAGCGATTGATCGGTTCAATGACCACCTGCACCTGCTCAAAACCGCGCAGGGCGACGGTCAAGGAGACGGCCAGCTTTCTCTCCATCGCCTTGAGTCGGGACTGATCCGGACACAGGCCACGCAACAAACCAACGATCACCTTGGCGTTCAGGGTTCGGGCCAACGCCAGCTGTGATCGCAGACGCTGGATCGCTTTGCGGCGCACGGAATCATCCGCATGCGTCAACGACAGACCGTCTTCACCAAATGCCTGGCCGGTGCCGATGGCGGCCACTGGAAGCTGATAGCGGTCGAGCAGCATCCGCAACTCGTCGAGGTTCAGCAGCGCCGGGTCGCGGACCGCCAGCTCCACGCCATCATAGCCCAGGGCGCGGATCTTGGCCAGATTCTTTTCCAATTCCCCTTTGTAGGCAAGGGCGGAAAAAGACGCCGGCTGGGTGGAAAGCACAATGCTCAGTTTCATGGAAATCTGTCTTTGATTCAATCACAATCCCATTTTAGGAATGGCGTAAATGGGCCGCCATCCTTCGCTAAAGGGTTCCTTCAGATAGGGTTCCATCTCCTTCTCGGTTCGCATGGTGGTCTTTTCAATAGGCGGAAGCTTGCCCGCCGGAAAAGCGGTGAGAATTTCATCGTTCACCAGGGCCAGATAGGAACAGATGGCTGCGATCACCCGTTTGGCCTTTTGAGCGCTGCCGTGGGTCGGCCGGCCCACCACGCCTTCCGGCACTGAGGCCAGTTCGATGGGCGAATGGCCCTGGCCTTCGGACCAGCGGCTCGGCCGGGCAAACGGATCCACGGCTTTGTCAAAGTGACCATCGGGCAGAAACCCCTCCACCTTGGTCTCTTCGGCATAGTGCATTTCGACAAACCGCGGTTCCAGCAGCAGCATGACTGAGGTTTCGGCTTCGTCCGCATGGACAAAATCATCGTCCCACTCGCCGCCCCGGCTCTTGGTGCGGAAGAACTCGCGCACTGAACGATGCCAGTCCAGCGTGCGGAAGATGCCCGGCAGATTCCAAGTCTTTTGCAGTTCCTGAATCGCCGCCTCCATCAGCCAGGAGTGGCCGTGGTTGTTGACCAGGATCTGCTTGCGAAATCCGTCGTTCCACAGACCGACCATGACGTCGATCAAAATCTTTTTCACCACCTCATCTTCCAGATGAACGGTGCCCGGCATGCCGATGTGATGATGGGGATGGCCGCCGTAGTTCAACGGCGTAAAGGCCAGGTTGCAAGGCTTGCCGCTCTTGGCGGTGAAACGGCGGACGCCCTCGAGGATCTGCGTCACCATGAATGTGTCGAGGCTGGACACCGTGTGATCGCCGTGCTGCTCCGTGCAGCCGATGGGAATAAAGACGATGTCGTTCTTTTTACGGTTTTCCACCACCTGATGGCGAATGGTGTTCTGAATATAGGAACCGGGCTTGCCCAGTTCGGACGGAGAGGGAATTTCAAAATCCGCCAGTATTTTGTCGATCTCCTGCTCCGACGCCTCCCATATTTTCTTTTTCAGGCGGCCGACACTGGTATCCTCAAAGAAAAGATCCGGTCGATTGGTCGAAAGCCAGTTAGCCATAACAAACTCCTTTCCGATTCAATGATTCAACCCAGAGGTCGATAAAGGGCTGGACGATAAAGACGGCGCCCGTCGGCGGGAGCGCTCAGGGCAGCACGGTGATTTTGACTTCGTTCCGATCGGTCTGCAAGAGCCGAATGTTCGCCGCCGTTTCATCCAATTTGATCTTTTTAGTGATGATCGGCAGCACGTCCATGCCGGCGGCCATGCAGCTGATCACATTGGGAAAAGTGCCGTGACCGGAATGGCCCTGCGCGCCGACGACGCTGGCGCGGCGCACCTGAAACACTTCGCCGTTCATCGGAATGCGATCATCCGCGCGGGCGACGATCACCACCGTGGCGTTCAACTGCCGGCCTTCCCAAATGATCCGTTCGATATCCGGCCAGACCACGCTGGGCAGCCCGGTGGCCTCGAGAATCAACTTGGCGCCCATGCCTTCGGTGAGCTCGAGCACCGCGTCAGCGGCATTGACCTGCGTGGGATCGATGGCATGGGTGGCGCCCATCGCCAGCGCCATCTCACGTCGCGAGGCCGATGGCTCGGATATGATCACCTTGGAGGCGCCGGAGCGCCGCAGCACTGCGCAGGCGGCGATGCCCACAGGCCCGCTGCCCATGATCAACACGTTCTCTCCGGCGCGAATGCCGCCGCCGCGCTCGATGACCGCATTGTAGGCCACGGAGGTCGGCTCCACCAGGCTGCCCAGCAAAAACATCTTTTCCTCGCCGTACCGTTCAGCCAGAGCATCGATGCTCCATAGATAGCGCGAATCCACTTTGATGTATTTGGCATAAGCGCCGTCGATGGAGAAACCGATCTCTTGCAGCTGCTCGCAGTGATTGGGATAGCCGTCGCAGCAGGGCTTGCAATAGGAACACCACATCATCTCCTCGCTGCAAACCGCCTGGCCTTTGTTATATTTTTTCCCCGTGCGCTTGTTTATCGCCTGCGGTCCGGCCTCCACGATGACGCCGGAAAATTCGTGTCCCAGGGTGCAAGGAAAAGCGGTCAGGCCGGGATAAAAGATATAACCCTCCTTGTCTGATTGCAGCATATGCACATCGCTGCCGCAAATGCCGCAGGCCTTCACCTCGAGCAGAACCTCTGTGGGCCCGGGAACCGGAACCGGTTTTTCCGTCATCTCGATGCGCGGATGACGCCAGACTTTGCTGCCCAGATAGGTTAATTTGCCTTCAATGTCTTTGGCGCCGAGCTTGAAGCCTGGTTTGGGGTCCCAGTCAGCATAAAGGGTGACTGTTTTCATGAAATACTCCTTTCAAGTATTTATATAATTGAATATACAATTATAAATACTTTATAAACTTGTAATAAGCGCGCATTAATGCGAATCGAACTTTAAAAATCTGCGACTTGAACGATCGAGTTTGTATTCAGCGAGTGAGTTGCAGCGGCGGCGATCTGTAATGCAGCGATGCCGTCGCTGATCTTGACCAGCGGCTCCTTCTGTTCTCCCAGGTTATCGAGAAAATTGTTAAGTTGACTTACATAGGCTTCGCCAAACCGTTCCGGAAAATAGGGTACCGTATCATGCAAGACCCCCTGTTCGGTCAGCACGAGAATGGGGGTTTCACGCAAATAACCGGCTTGCAGAGCGCCTTTGGTGCCCTGAACCTCTGCCCGTATGTCGTAACCATAGATGCCGTTGCGGCTGATGTCGATTTCACCCAGCGATCCGCTGGCAAAAGTGAACACCATCACCACATTATCGGTGTCGTTCACCTCCTTCACTTGCGGATAGGCCAGCACGCCGCCGACGGCATAGACGGTTTTGAATTCACCCATATACCATCTGGCGACGTCGATGTCGTGAATGGCCATGTCGATGATCTGACCGCCGCTGTTCTCCGGGCGCAGATAATCGATACTGGGCAGGTAGGGATCTCGTGAAGAACCGCGGAAGATCACGGGCACACCGATGACGCCTTCCTCGATTTTTTGTTTGGCGGCGCGAAAGCCTTTATCGAAACGACGCTGAAATCCCTGCTGAAAAAAAACGCCGGACCGGTTGACGGCGGATTCAATGTCCCGGGCGTCCGGCAGCGTCAAGGTCAATGGTTTTTCGGAAAAAGTCGGTTTGCCGCTGGCGATGGCGTCAAGGATGATCTCCTTATGATTCACTGTGGTCGCTGTGCAGACCACCGCATCCACCTGCGGATCCGCGCTGAGGTCGTGATGGTTGTCATACCATTTAGGCACCTTGAATTTTTCCGCAATGTTGCGCGCCCGTTCCGGGATCAGATCCGCTACAGCATACAGGTTCGCGCGCGGTACGCGATAGCTGAGAAACTCTGCGTACATGCTGCCCAATCGACCAACGCCGATCAGGCCGATATTGATTTGCTTTTTCAATGTGCTCCCTCGTTTTTAGAATCCGTAGCGTCATGAAGTTTTTGATTTTGGCTGTCTGTCAAAGGATACGCTTTTTTTATCGCCAAGACCGAGCCGCGATCGACCAGATGGGAACGGAGTTCTATGCGAGTCGGCTCCCCCCTTTCTCCATTCATGCGCAGGATCAACAGCTTCATACTCTCCTGGCCCATCTCATAGATGGGTTGATGAATGGTGGTCAAGGCGATACGATGCATATTGGTGACCGGGAGATCGTCATAGCCCACCAGCGACAGCTGTTCAGGGATCGCAATCCCCAGCTCGCGGCTGATGCGATAGATAATGTGGGCCATGGCATCACTGCCGGCAAAAATCGCGGTATAGTGGTCGCGATGCGCCAGAATCTTGCGCGCGAACTGTTCGAACGGGGATTCAATCAACCGTTCTTGAAAAGTGAAATTGTTCGCCGGATCAAAGGGAATGCCGTGGTCGGCCAGAGCCTGGCGGTAACCCATGAAACGGGCGTTTTCACTGCTAAAGGCGGTGCTGAGCGTGATCGCAATTTTTCGATGACCCTTGGCGATGAGGAAACAGGTCAAATCATAGGCGCCGCGATAGTTGTCGCTGGTGACGAAATCAAGGTTTTGGCCAGGTATCTCACGGTCAAACAGAATAACCGGAATGTCGCGCCGCCGGAACCGCTCCACGATCGCGCTGTTTTTCTCGGCTGAAGCGGCGGTGGGCATATAGATCAGGCCTGAAATGCCATAGTTCAAAATCTGGCTGGCGTGAAAATCCGCATGAACGTACAGGTCATCGGTGTTGCATAATAGAACGCTGTATCCGTTCCGCGCCGCCTCGTCCCCGGCGCCGCGAAGGAATTCAGAGGCATAACCGCTGCGAATGTCGTGAACCATGACCGCTATGATGGTCTTTTTACCCTGATCCTTTTCAGGCCGCAGTACAAAGGTGCCCAAACGACGCTTACGAATGAGATACCCTGAATTTACAAGATTTTGGATTGCCTGTCGGATAGTGGCCCGGGCCAGCCCGGTCTTTTCGACGATCTCTTCTTCTGTAGGTATTTTATCATCAGGCTTGAAAATGCCCTGCTCTATCTGCTCGATTAACCAGGTTTGCAACTGGTAATACTGAGGAATCGGACTATTGCGATCGATCATCATGGCAATGTCGCCTGATTTTGTATATACAATTATACTATTTTATTTCGATTTTGTCAAGAAGAATTGCAATTTGGCGTAACTTTTTAATAACAAGGCACACCAGCGCTGATTCATAAGCGTTTGCTTCAACAGACTCGACAAAAAGAGGCATGCACCAGGCTGGCTAATTTTTCCAGCACTGCCGAATAATGACCAACTCCGATAGCCATGTGATGGCTGGGCCCTTGCTCAGACCAGCGGGTTAAAAAGTCGACGGCCGAAAGATCAAATTTATATCTACTGTTGGTGTTGCCGATCTCCAGTACCGGCCCTGGTAAAGACTGCCCCTGAGCGCACAGCAACTTGATCCCTCCTTCGGCCGGCTGCACTACAGCCAGCAACGTCACCGGCCCATATTGGACGCTCATCTGTACAGATAGACCCTTTCCAGGCTTGCCATGGTAGACCGGCACCGGCATCAATCGGACTTTACCTTGTGCAATGGCGGCATGACCAGGCCCATCATGACCCAAAAGCACGATATCCTCATTCAAATCCAATGCATAGAATTCAGAAAAACTTCCACCTATACCCAATAGATCCAATATTTTCATTGCGATGACATTCTTGATCTCATACTCACCGGCCACCGGCACGCCGTGCATGGTGAGCAGGGTATTGCCGGGTATGACAGAGGTGATCAAATCCTCCACCGCTGGGTCTCCGATGCCCTCATAATAATAGGCCAAGGCGCCAAGTCTCTTTTCTTCCACCACAGCATCCAAGGCCAGGGAAGTCCTGGCTGCACGATCGAGCTCTTGCAGGCTGCAAGCGGCGTCGACTAGAAATTCCTGCTCAAACTCTTTCAGCTTTTCTTGCACCTGGGCAGCGCTGACTTTACTGCGTTGGCGGAGTATTTCGCCGATTTCCACGATTTCGAAATGGCTGCCAAACACAGCCGACAATCCTGTTTTGTCGCTGTACACATCCAACATACCGCCGTAATAATGGCCGAGAATTCCAATGCGGGTTTCAGCCAAACCCACAGCGGCCTGGCCCGCTGCCAGCCAACCGTTGATCTCTTTCCAGGCAGCCTGATCTTCCAAAGTGCCGGCTACCAGATGGTAGTCAATATGGCTGCGGTTAAAAACCGAGGCGATCTCAGGTGCAGAACAGGCTTGACAATAGGCCAGCCATTCGCCGGTCATGACGCCGCGATCAGCCAATGCGTTGAATGCAGCGTAATCAATACGGGCGGTGGGCTGTAGGCTGAGCACAATGACCGGCGCTTTGACCTGCTGCACTACCGGCAGCACCGTGGAGCTGAGCGCATAGGTGGATATATACAGAAGCACCATATCCACCTGTTCTCGTGCCAAACGGGTGCCGATCTGTCGGGCGCGCTCCGGATTATCGACAATGCCGGTGTTGATCAACTTGATCTGCGGATGTTCTCTGCTGATCCGTTCTGCAATGGCCTGCTGATAGCCTTGCAGTCGTTCGTACAGACCGGGAAACTGCGGCCAATAGGTGTCCAAGCCAATCCCATACAAGCCGACTGTAAACGGCCGAGAATGGTTGATTGACATAAGTTTCTCCTCGAAAAAATATATTGGTTCTCAATCCATATGAAACATCTCGACCAGAGGCCATTCCATCGGCCGGCCGTCTTCCTGACACTCCATCAGGTCTTTCATATCATTCCACCATCGGCGCATGATCGGATGATCCGCCAGCGACTGGCTTCGATGGTCGTCGCTTTGTTTTTGCAGAGCAAATAGCGTATCAGTGTCTACGTCGAGGCAGATGGTATAATCGGAGATGCCGGACTGGCGCAGCAGCCAAACCAGCTCGGGCCAGATCTCATCGTGCCGGCGTTTATATTCTTCCGCAACGCCGGGCTTGAGCTTCATCTTAAAGGCGACACGATTCATTTTGACTTCCTTTGCAGAAACAGGGCGCAGCCGACAGTGTGCTCTATCGATGCGGCTTACAGGATCACTCACATCGCCGGCAGAGTGCCGAGATAATTGGCATATCCAATGACGATCGTAGAACCGATGAGGGTCACCAGAGCGAGGCCCAGCATAAATTTGGTCATGCCGCTGGTGTTTTTCCACTCTTTGAGAAAAATGCCCCACAGGGTGCTGAAGATGATAATGCTGGCCATATGAATGGTCCAGCTGGAAAACTTGTAATGCCCCATCTGCGTTTCACCCATGGTGTAAAAGAAAAATTGCATATACCAGGTGCAGCCGGCCAGAGCGCTGAAAAGGAAATTCGCCAGCAACGGCACGCGGATGGCCGAAGCGGTCTTGGCCGGCGCTTCTGTACGTTCATATTGGCTGGTAAATTGATGCAGCGTTTTATTTTTGATCAGCAGGTACAGGCACCAGAGAAAATTGGTGGTAAAGCCTCCAGCGAGAACCACAATCAATTTCGGCAGCCCGGTCCAAATCCCATCGGCCCCATACTTTAGGGCGCTGACCGAGATGGGCTCGCCGGCGGACATGCCATAAGCCATGCAGGAGCTCATGATCCCGGAAAAAGTGGCGACCAGGATGCCCTTCCAGAAACTGAACTCTTTGATGGATTCGCGCTTCTGCTCATCGGTCATCTCCCGTTCCTTGGACATACCGGCCAGCGCCACGATGACGATGCCCTGCAGACAGATGATGATGCCGATGAGAATGATCTGGCCGGGTATGGTGTGCAGTTTGGCGCCGATAGTGCCGTCAAAAATCGGCGGCATGATGGTTCCAAAAACCGCGCAATAGCCCAGGGCCACTGCCATGCCGAGACTCATACCGAGATAGCGCATGGTCAGGCCAAAGGTCAATCCGCCAAAGCCCCACATCATGCCCCAAAAGTAGGTCCAGGCCAGGGTGTTGAGGGATTGCTCCGCCAACACCTGAAAGAGATTGGGAATGATCAAACTCGCCATCAGCCAGGGCATGACGATCCAACTGAACACCCCGCCTGCCAGCCAATAGACCTCCCAAGCCCATTTTTTTACCCCACGATACGGAACATAGAAACTTCCAGAAGCCAGCCCGCCAAGCCAGTGGAAAAAGACACCCAGAATCGGATTCGGATTCATGAACAGCTCCTTTGCATGTGTTAGACAAAATTTTTAAGAAAAAAGACGATGCGCTTTTTGCAAAGCGACGACCGTTACAGCCCTGTCCACGCACCTGTGGTCGTTTATCAAGGCGGCACGGCCATGGCGCCTCGCAGCGCGGTGATCTACCTATCGACTAAAAATTCGATCAATTCAGCCGGATGGTCAGTCTGAATGCCATCGCAGCCCCACTCCAGGGCCTGGCGCCAGCAATCCGGCTGACCCTCATCCATGATAACCTTGGCGCCGGCTTGGTGACAACGCCGGGCAAAAGAGGGCGAAAAGCGCTCCCAGGTCGTCGCCACCAACCGCGGATTAAACCGTTGCAGGAGGGGCAGCAGATTCTTCTCCGGTCCTGGATCGGGCATAACCAAACAATCCGGACACTGTTCCAGCACCTGCTCCAGCTCGTCCTCATCGGCGTACCACCAGACATCGCCGGTCATGTCCCAGTCCTGAATCAGTCGAACCAGCGTATCCACAGGCGCCTGTTTGAGATCCAGATAGATGCCGATTCGTCCTTTGCACAGCTTGCAGATTTCTGAGAGCTCAGGAATCCGGTTGTGAGTCTTGTCGATCCCTGGAGGTCCGCCCAGGTCAAGCGCCTGCAGCTGTTGCAGCGTCAACTCAGAGATTCTGGCCCGTTTAGCGTCCGGCGGAATCGTCAGGAAGGCGTCATGAAAGCTGACAAAGCGTCGGTCCAGTGTGGTGCGCACATCGATTTCGACGAAATCAGCGCCCTCGTCGATCGCCTGTTGATAAGCCGCCAGGGTGTTCTCTGGATAAACCGCATGGCTGCCGCGATGCGCCACAACATAGATGCCGCCCTGTCGCGCGGATTTGAGGGGCCTGCGCTTTGCCGATGGACCGGCGCCGCACGCCAGCAGCATCCCCAGGCAGAGCGTCCAGGCGATGGTTGAATGGTTATTCATCTTGCCCTCTCGAGCTCTTGGTTGATAAAAGAATGAAATCTCCCGACGACCTCCATGCAACCGATCCTGTTGGAGCGCCTACCATGCATTCACGCAGCCGGTCTCTGGATCAGGCCGAAGGATGTCCGGTTGAAGCCCGGACCACCAATTTGGTGGCGAGCCGGACTATCACGGGTTCCGGCGTTGTCTTTGCCGGTTCCAGATAGGGCAACAGCAATTCGACCGATTTTTTGCCGATCTCCACGCGCGGCACATCCACGGTGGTCAGGGGCGGCGTGGTAAAGGCGGAAATTTTGTCGTTATCAAATCCAGCGACCGCGATATCTTGCGGAACCTGCAGCCCCTCCTCTTTCAACCGGATCATAGCGCCGATGGCCACTTCGTCGTTGACTGCAAAGACGGCGTCCGGTCGGTGAGCCAGGGCGAGCAAACGCTCCGCCGCCAACACGCCGTTCTCCGCCAAAAAGCCGCCGGGCACGATCAATCGCTCGTCCAACGGCAGACCGAAACGCCGGCATACATCGAGATAGCCTTGCAGTCTCTCTCGCGCGCCGGCCACGTCGGCGGGGCCGGCGATATGAGCGATGCGACGGAAGCCCAGTTCGATCAGATGCTCCATCATCTGACAGGCGCCCTGATAAAAATCTACAACCACTTTGCTGGTCGCCAGTCCGCGGCAGACGCGATCAAAAAAAACCAAAGGAATGCCCGCGTCCATAATGCTGCGAAACGGCGTCTCGTTGATCGTGAATTGCGAAGTGGATGCCAACACACCGGCCACCCGGTTGCGGATCAGTGCCGATATGTTCTTATTCTCCTGATCCACGCTTTCGTTGGATTGACAGATCATCACCGAATAGCCATGCCGGTCCGCCTCATTGGTCACCTCACTGACAATGGAGGAGAAAAAATCGTGCGACAGCTCCGGGACGATCACGCCGATCACGTTGCTTTTCTGGTTGCGCAGATTGGCCGCAAAGGTATTGGGATGATAGTTCATCTCCTGCGCCGTCGCCAAAATGAGACGGCGCGTTTCTTCTTTCACGTCCGGATGATCGCGCAACGCGCGCGACACCGTCGTATGATGCAATTGCAGCTTGCGGGCGATGTCCTTGATGGTGACGTTGGTCCTGCTTTTCATGGCAGACGGATTCATGCTCATACTTGACTCCAAGACCGGAAAGCCTCACGGACAAACATAAAGCCACTGATCCTGCAACTGCGGCGTCAATGGCAGGAAAATCGAATGACCGTCAAAAGTAAAGGCAACACGAACAGCGTCTTTTTGCGCATCCGAAGAGGTCTGATAGATGCTTTGAGGCGCCGTTGAAAACGGCCATGGAATGGCGATCCGGCCGGAACCCTGACCGCGGATCTGCAGCAAAGGTGTTTCAGGCAGAGCAGGAGGTGAAAAAGCCGGCGCCCAAGCGATCAGGGGCAGCGGCCGATCGCTGAAACGGTAACAGACGCCATCAATCTCAATTTCCTTGCATCCATGGCCTTCAAAGGCGATTAATCGGCCCGAGGGGGCGATATTGAAAGCACAGATCAATCTTCCGCTGAATGTGACCTCATGACCGTTGACCGCAACCTTATCCAAGCGCAGAGTATCGGAAGGCAGGGGATGTTCGTGCATTATCTGTTCGTCGATCGCCCGGTTGCGGCTGAAACCGCCGGGCCAACTTTCACGATAGAGTCGATGGTGCGCGGCGATCACGGTTGTATGGTTAGGAAACCGCGTGGCCAGAAAGGGAGCGGTTCGCGACAGTACTTCGGTGTTGTCATTCACACCGGGAAAACGGCCGCTGGCTGGATAGGCGCCGAGAACGTGCAGAATGTTGAATAAAGTGCTGGTCTCGTAGCCGAGACTGGCGGACTGATCATCGCGCGGTCGAAATCCGCAAAAGGCCGCATCCCCTTTGTCCAATTTTCTATAGACGCCGACAAGACGGTCGTCCACCCAGGCGACCTCCTGTGCATTTTCCCGCTTGTGCACAGGATAGATATAGTCCACCATAAAATCAGTGAGAATCGTCTGTTCGGCTATTGACTGCCAGGATTGGACAAATCGCACCTGCTTGCCGGCGGCGATTTCACCGAAATGCAGAGAGGGCGTATAATCCACGCCGAAGAGATTTTGCCACCCCTCGAGGCAGGAAACGCCCGATTGCGTCATCCGTGGCGGAGAGCCGCACCAGAGCACATGCCCGCCCCGGCGGGCCATGGTCTCCATGAGCGGCAATAAGCCGTCCGGGGGAAGCACTTCACATAATGCAACCAAAGTGGAAAAAGAACGGCCTGCCAGCAGGATGCGTCCATCGTCAGACAGGACGGCTTTTTCGAGCAGTTTTTCCGCCGTGATATAATTGGCATAGGCATATTGCACCATCCAACTGCCGAATCGATCTTCCACAGCCACCAGATTCATGGGATAAAGAATCAGCACATCCACATCGCGATGTTGATTTTCAGTGATCGCCTGTATAGTGGCGGTGGCGCTGCCGCCGAAGGCACTGTTGACCGCCTGTTTGCGCTCCTGCACTTCAACGGGCATGCCCCAGAACGCGGCGTAGGCATTGGGGTAGCGGTTCACGATGCCGATGGAGGCGGCCAAGGCCGCTCCGTAATAATTGCGATCCGACCAGCCCCCTTCGGCAAAATCATTGCCGGTCGGCTGCAAATATTCCCCCCATTTCCAATAGTCATAACAAGCGGCGGCCGCCTGATGGACTGTATTGGACCAGACAAAATTAGGCGTATACTCGTATTGATAGGCGCTCTGGTGGAGCGGGCCGGTGCTCCACAGATCGATGGTTGGACTCTGCGCCCAGGAGGCGTGCGCATGGGTGGGCAATTCACGACCGAACACTTTTTCAGCATAGTCCTTGGCCTGTTTGAACAGATCCACCACATGATGGTTAAGCAGTTTGTAATAGCGGTCGCGGAACAGCCAGGTCCGGGCCATGGCCTCTGGGGTAGCTCCCATCACGTATTGTGTGTTGGAACAGGCGGTCGGCCGGTCGGAAAACAGCTTGGGACCGCAGTAAAAATAGAGCAGGTATTTATCCATGTCACGGTACTCATCCCCGTACCGTCGCGCATACTCTGCGGCCATGCTGTGAGTCAAGTAACGCAGACAGAACTGGCCGTAATCGTGGTGAGAGAAATAACGCCAATCCTGTTGAATGTGCATTTCATCGGAATAGAGAGAGACCAGATTGATTTTTTGATCCGAGTATTTTTTGATCAGATCGGTCAAAAAGGGCAGCGCTTGGTCGCTAAAGTAATCCATCTCCGGCGTTTCGTATTCCAGCAAGATAAAAACACGATCATATCCTTTCAACGCTCCGTCGCCCGAATGCTGAATCTGCACCCGCTGGCTGAAAGCGCCTAATTCATCGTTGGTGTTGCGGACGCGGCCGCTGGACAGCGGCAACGACCATTCAACCAGCTGGATGCCGGAAGAAATCTCGTGAATATCCTCAGGATCCACAACGCTGTAGCGGCCATCGGCAAGGGTTTTTTCCTTAAAAGCAAAGGCCCGCACGGATTTCAACTTGACGGTAAAAGTGCCCTTGTTGTTGGTCCAGTAGCGTTGCCGCCAGAGCTGCGTCGAAAAACGTCCCGTTTCGTCATCCCGGTCAGTGACCGTGTAGTGAAGCCAGCGGCCGGCTTGTCCGGTGCGGTTGATGAACGCCGGTCCCAATTCGAGCGGGCTGAGCAGGCTCAAACCGAGGCCCATATGATAGCCCGCGGCAAAGGATCCGATCCTGGCGATTTTTTGAATATACTCATCCTGGTCCGGAGTAAGGCGCCTCTCTGCACCCGCCTGCAAGCGGTATTGTCGGAAAAATTCATCAAACGCAATGACCAGCGTCCGGTCGTCCTGCCGGGCCGCCTGCTCGCAGACCTCGCGCAGACTGCCGTACTGCTTTTCCAGGCCGGTGGACAGATCGATCCGCTTGTCCGGATCCTGCAGATCGTTCAACTGCTGATCGCTGGTCAAAATGATCGTCGCCGGCCATGCAGGCTCAATGCTGCACAGCCAGAGGCCGGTCATCGCCGTGACCAGCCATCGAGCTGAAAAAGCGCGCCGATTTGTGATCGATGAAAAGGTCATGCTTCTCCTCATCCATTTTGAAATCAAGAAAAACAATAGACCAGGCGCAGCGCATCCAATCGCAGCCGCGCCGTGTCCAAGATGCCAGCCAGGGCTTGCATTCGTTCGTGCAGATCGTCCACTTGCTGCGGCTTGATGTTTGGATTCTTTCGCGCCAGTCCACGCAGCCGGTCTCTCTCGTATCCCAACTGCTGCTCCATGAACCGGCGGCTGTTGGCGCGGATCTCCTGACTGTTGCGCTCGGCGAACTGGGCGGTGGCATCGATCATGGCGTTCAGCTGTTCTGCTGAAAGCGGTTGGCCCGGCCAACGGTGTGGATCCGGCTCCCGCAATCGCCGGATCCATGATTTGACGCTATGCTTTTCCGTGCAATCCTGCAGAGTATGATCCACGACGATTCGCACCGGTCGCGGCGGCAGAAAGCGGTCAATCTCCATGGCTTTCGGTGCAATGCATTCCAACACGTACACAGCCTCCAGCAAAAAGCCCGACTCCTCCGCCTCTGGCATCATGGCCAGGGCGCAGTTGCCCTTCTCCGAACCGAGAAGCAGATCCAGCACTCCGAGAACCATCGGATGGTCCCAAGTCAAAAACTCCCAATCCTCGTGCTGGCAGGCAATGGTACGATCAAAGGTGATGGTGAATTCCTCCTCTTTCATCAAGGGAAGAGGAAATTCAGGATTGGATAAAGACTCTGTGCTGACGCGATAGGTGCGTTCTTCCAAATAATTCACGCGCAGATCATAGAATGTCATGACCTCCAGCATAAATTTTTCCAGACCCGGTTGAGCATCCTGCGCCTGCACCCCCTCCACCAGGTGAGCGGCTATCTCCGGTCGAAAGGAGTATAGTTGCAGCAGCCTGTCCCGGCCCAAGCGCATCTGGGCGGAAACTTCCCGGCGCAATTGAGCGGTTTTTTGGCATAAAGTCTTCATCCCCTTAAGCTGCAGCAAACGGATGCGGCGTTCGAGTTCTTTTTGCACACGGCGATAGATCTGATAGCTGCCAGGCACATTTTGTTCAAAAGCGTTCAATCCTTCATGATACCAGAGAGCTAAAATCTCTTCCGCGCTTCCCACTTGGTACGGCACATGAATGTGAATGCTGTGGGCTTGCCCGATACGATCCAACCGACCGATGCGCTGATCCACCAGCTCGGGATTGGCAGGAAGATCATAGAGCACCAGATGCTGAGCGAATTGAAAATTACGGCCCTCGCTGCCGATCTCTGAGCAAAGACAAATCTGCGCGCCGTCCTTTCTGGCAAACCAGGCCGCATAGCGGTCGCGTTGCAGCAGTGAAATTTTCTCATGAAACAGGGCGACTTGTATCTTCATCCGTTTACGCAACGCCTGTTCAATCTCAAGGACCTGTTCCACACTTTTGCAGATAAGCAGCACTTTGCGCTGACGATCCTGGCGCAGAAACTGAACCAACCAGGAGATGCGCGGATCAGCCGCCGCAGAGAACGCTCTGTCGGCGGCGGCGGATAGTGGTATCAGATGGACCTGTCGGCAGGGAAATCCTGGAATGGCGGAACGGGTGTTGCGAAACACCACTCGGCCGAGCCCATGCTGGTCCAACAAATCCTCAATCACTCGTTCCTGCAGCTTGGGATCATTTTGCAGACGGAGGCGCCACTGTGCAGGAGAGCCATGGGGCTCTTCGGGAAGCAATTCTTCGATCAGCCGGGTTTGAGCGGCTGTCAAGGGACGATGATCGCAAATATGGTCCAATAATGCGGAAACACGGCGATAACGCTTTTCCTCCTGAAGAAAGCGACGGTAATCCGAATATCGGGCTGGATCCAATAATTGCAGGCGGCTGAAATGGCTCTTCCGCCCCAGTTGCTCCGGAGTGGCGGAGAGAAGAATCAACTGACGGCAGACGGCGCTGATTTGGACCGCCAGCGCATAGTTGGCGCTGTTTTCCGTCAGGTGATGCGCTTCGTCGATGACCACGCAGTCCCACCCGGCAGCCACCATCTGTCGCCGGCGCAGAGGATTTCGTTCGAGAAAATCCATGCTGCACAGGGCCAACTGATCGTCCAGAAATGGATTTGCCTTCGCATCGGAACCCTCCAGCGACCGGCAGTACTCGTCATCAAAAATGCGAAAAAACAGATTGAACTTGCGATACAGCTCGATGAACCATTGATGCACCAGGCTTAAAGGCGTCAGCACCAAAACGCGTGCGATGCTTCCACTCACCAGACGACGGTGCAGAATCAGACACGCTTCGATTGTTTTTCCCAGCCCGGTCTCATCGGCCAGCAGCACGCGGTTCAAATCGCGATGGGTGATTTCGCCTGCCACATAAAGCTGGTGGGGGAGCAACGCGATACGGCCGCCGATAAAACCCCGTACCCTGGATTTAGCCCAGTTATGCTGATAGACTAAAGAACGGTAGCGCAGCGAGAAATCACGATTACGATCGACAAAACCGCTGTGCAGCCGGTTGACCGGCGTAGTGAAACTCATCTGGTCCGAAAGCTCGGTTTCCGGCAGCTCTGCGCCGTCGCCTCGATAGATCAGCAATCCGTCCCTCACCTCCATCCCATCGATTCTCAGTGTATTACCGGAACGGGAGCGAACGGTGTTTCCTGGCTGAAACTCGACCCGACGCAGCGGCGCGGAGGCCGCGGCATAGCGACGTTGGCAGCGGCTGGCAGGAAAGCGAATATCGACGAAATCTCTTTCCACCGCCTCAACGATGCCGAGGCCCAGGCCTGGTTCCATCATGCTGATCCAACGCTGTCCGATTTTAAAAACCTGCAACCTTCACTCCTAAACGTGTCCGTAGCTGCACCGGGCCGATCAAGCCGGAAGGCGTCAAGGGTTCTTCAGGACGAAGCCGAAGCGGGTAAGCCAGATAGGGCTCATCGGAAGACAACTGCTTTTGCACATCCCTTTGGGCGCCGATCAGCCTGTTCTTCCACACGTTGGTCACTGTGATGCGTAAATGGTTCGAACCGGGTTGTAGATAGGGCCCAACCTCCGCCATAAAAGGCGGTTTCCACAGCTCCGCGACCGGAATGTGGTTCACAGCAACCTGCGCCATCACGCCGACGTCCCCCAGGTCGAGCAGGAGCGTCTCTCCCTCCTGCTTGCAGCCGGCCGGCAGGTCAAAGATTTTTTCATACACAGCTGTTCCAGAGAAATATTCGATATTTGCATCAGGATGATCGGTCCATGAGAACAGCGAATCAAAGCGAACAGACTGCAGCGAGGCGCCGCCATCGACAAACCGTACCTGCCAAGGCCCGGTCAGCAGCTGCGGGCAAGGAACGCGAACCGAGTCCAAGGTTTGTTTATGTCCATCGGAGAAGAACAGCTGATAGGAACCGGAACCTTGCACCTCGAGTTGCGCTGTGCCGTTTTTTAACAAACGAACCGGCAGATCCGCTTCTTCGCCATTGAACAGTATTTTTGTCACAGTCGGATTTTTAGCGGATTTTTTTTGGAACACGACAAAAAGCGATCCTCTGGGTTCGAGTTGCAGCCGAACGCGGGTGCCCTCCGCCAGATGGACGAAGCGGGCGGTAAGTGTGGTTTCACCAGTCGCCGGATTCCACAGCTCCGGCTGTTTGCCGTGAACGCGAAAGAGGGGATCGATGGAGAGCGATCGCTCGCTTTGATTGGTGAGAAAATAAATATCCACGTCGCCTGATCTTCGGTGCGTATAGAGCACCTCCGGCGCCTCCGGCGCAGAAAAATCCGCAGCAAGGCCGACCTCCCGCAACAGAGCATCCAGTTCAACGTTGCGATACACCCTCCCTTGCTGAAACACGGCCCGACGGCGAGTCACGCCATCGCAGGATTCCCACAATTCGGCGGCAAGTTCTTTGACCGCTCGATCACAGGCAGGATAATCCTTCATACTGGGAGAGCGCGACGGCGGCGCGCCGAGCAGGATTCCTCCTGCTGCGGTCAACTCGACGATTTTTTTCAGCAGTTCGGGCCGCATCGTGTCTCGGTCCGGAAGCACTAACACCGCATAAGATGCACCATTCGGCAAAACATAACGATGGTCCTTGACCTGCAAGCGGTGCAAAATGGTTTCGTTGTTGATGTAATCATAGTCATAGCCTGAAGGCAGAGCAGGACGGCGGACTCCGGTCATCTTGGGCGTATCTTCGCCGATCAGGTAAGCTATATCGGCGACCGGATTTCCCTGCTGCAGCAGAAAGTGACAGCGACGAAGATAATCGATCCACGATTTGCTCTGCGCGAACCAGGTATTATGTCGGTTGAATTCAGTGCCGAACCAGGCGTTCATGCCCGGCTTGCGATCCTCCCACGGTTGATGAATATAGACGTGGAGTACAAAATGGTTGATGCCTTCTGTGTAGGCCCAATCGCCGCGTTTTTTAAGCGCATAGGGATGGCTGACAAAAGCGGGACCGCCGGTAAAGGCCTCAGCAGAAACCACCGGCATGCCATAGATATGAGAGGCGGAGGAAGCGGCGCGCAACTCGATGCTGCCGAGATCGCCTGTGGCCCAGAACTCGCCGCTCAGGTGATCTGCTCCTGCACCGTATTGGAGGAATTCTCCGGGAAAGCCCCAGTGGCCGTAATTCTCCAACCATAATTTCAGCTTATGGGCATGGGCGACCTCGGCGAGTCCAGCCACATACTCTTGCGCCACCAGGTCAGCCACCAGACGGCGTACATCCCAAAGAAAACGATCAGACTGCTCCGCCGAGGCGACGATGCGTCCGCTGAGAACCGGCAGCCACAGGACCGGGTCATAGCCATATTGCTGAACAAATGCCTGGCGAAAACAGTCAGTCCAGTTCTGCGAACCCATTTCATAGCTGTCTGCCACAATATGAGTGAAGGCCTGGCGTCGCTCCGGCGGCACTCTTCTCAGCAGCTCGCCGATATAGGCATTAAAATGATGTTCCGCCGCCTGGCGGTTCATCTTGTCAACCTCCAGGCCGGTGGCCTCTGGAGACGCAGGAGAGTTCTTGACGCCGGTAGGCGCCATGCCGGTGCGTAAAAGAATCCACTCCCCTTCCGGCACTTCCCAGGTGAGGACGCCGTCCGCCTGTAGAAAACGGCTGATATCTTTCACCTGATCGGGCAAAACGATCAGCTTCTCAGATTCCGGCTCTTGCGGGCGAGGCCAGAGATAAGCATCCCATAGCGGTTGCGGAGAAGGAAACATTTTCCCCAACTGCTTTTCAGTGTATCGCTCCACACGCGCGGCCGCGGAGAGATGAATTTCAGCCAAACCCGCCTTTCCCTTGATGTCGCGGAACAGCACTCTGAAGGTACGGCCGGCCTGTGCGGGGAACGTTTCCACTACAGCACCCTGAACCATGGGTCCCACTTGAACGCTGGGATTGGAGCGATCAAAGGTAAATTGTTTGATGCTGCGCCACGAACCGTCCTCGCTTTGCACCTGCAGGTCGCAACCTGCTTTGAATGCAAAAGGCCCGGGAAAAATCGATAGACTCCTGGCCGTCAAGGGACGAGCGAGCGAGATCTCCACTGACAAAGTATCTGCGCGCTGCCCGCCGGCAGCTTGGAATGAGGCGGCGCTGTTCAGGTCTGTGTCAAACCACTTGTCAACAGAGGGAAGGGCCGGCACGGCGCGGATTTTAGGCGCATAATCCATCAACCTGTCGTCGTCAGCCTGAGGGGATGGAAAGGCCAGCACCGCGATATCTTGAAAGAACGCTGCAGGCGCTGGCAGACGCTGCTGAAAGCGCATCGGTCCTTTGATCCGGGTTTCCGAATACGTCACATAGCGCATCGATTTTTCCGGCGGAATCCATGGGCCGCCGGACTGGCTCCATCCCGGACAATTAAACAGGCCGATGTGGACCCCCAGGCGGCCGCCCTCGAGCACCGCATGCTCCACCATTTCCCACCATTCCTGCGTAAGCGCTTTGACCGAACCCGGAGTTGTGTCTGCCTGATAAATATTGCCGATAAAGGCTTCGCCGATGCCGATGGACGCCATGGCCTCCAGATCACGAGTGATGCCCTGACGGGAGATGTTGTCGCTAATCCAATACCAATAAACCCAGGGCTTGGTCGACTCGGGAGGATGACGAAATCCTTGGATCAGCGAAGGCTCGCGGCTGCAGGAAACTAGAGTGAGGAGCATCAGACCGGCGGCCGTATATCGGAGCTTGTTCATGTCTTCATCTCCAGTACCTGTAGATATTCGCACCTGGAATGCGACCAAAACCGCGTACTGAGGAGAAAAGTGATTGATCGTTTAGGACCTGGTCGCAAGGAACCTGATATCGCTGCCGCCTCATCTCAGCGCCCCTCCGGCCGTTTGAACACCTCTCGAATGGCCTGCAGATATTGGTTTCCGTTTTTCACGTCCGGCTCCAGATAACTGCTCTCGGTCCATTCATTCCAGGCGTTGATGGTGATGATGCGCGGCTGCGTGCGGTTGCTGGCAAGCCGGTCCCGCGTGAGGCGCAACGCCTCTTTGAACTGGTCCGGCGTATTTTCGCTGATGATATTGGTGAAGGGATAGCCGAAATTACCATACTCTCCATCGTCAACAGTCCGCGGACTTGGATCCCACCCCATCGTGACATTGGGGAAATAGGGAAGGCGGGTGCGGCTGGTCGTTTTATCCCAGTACGCCAAATAACGATCACGGACAAAGGGATAGGGAGTTTGCAGCTGCGGCAGGGAGACATGGTGTACCCAAACATACGAGGTGATGGAATCAAATCCCAACTCTTTTACCAGCAGCCAGGGATCCACAGGCGCTTTTTCGCCGGGCAAGATGGGTTGTCCCCATACCACAGCGTTCAGGTGCAATCCGGGCAGTCCGGCGGCCTGGGCGTGGAGGCGGAATTTTTCCAGCGCCTTACGTGCAGCTTGGACCGAACCAAAGCTTTCTAAAAGCTTGGAGAGCTCATAGATGGAGAAATAGGGCTTGTCGTCGATGCGCCAGTAGCCGGGTTGTAAAAAGTAATCAGCGATCAGGCGCCGGACCATGGTTTCAAAAGTGGCGGGCGTGACCCTTCCGGGATATAGCAGCGGGGCGGTGGTCCCTTTGCGATGGGGCATAATGTCGATCCAGTCATGATTCGCCCACATCAAGGCAAATTGCATTCGCTGGCGATTGCCGGCCTGCAGAAAACCTTGGTTCAGACAACGGTCAAGAAACGGGCCGTCGTCGTAATAGTACCAGTCAAAAATAAACACATCGATGCTATGATCGGCGGCGGCGTCGATCTTGCGCGCCATGACCTGCGGGTCGGATTCATCCTCATATCCCCACAGCGGCACGTGGGGCTGCTGATGTCCTGGAAATCGCGGTCCAGCCTTGCGAACCAGATCCCATTCACTCCATCCCTCGCCTTTGCGTTTCTCGTTGCGCGGGTCTCCGGGGTGATAATTGGGGAAATAGTAGCAGGCGATGGTGAAGCGGTTTGAATCCGCCGGCCGCAAAGTCTGCCTGTCGCTGCAGCGGAACGCCTGACAAAAAACCAGCGAGGCGAAGAGGCATATAATGAATTTCACAAGACTCCCTATCGTTTTTTGATTTCCTCGGAACGAGCGAATCGCAAGGGGATGAACGTTCAACCATGGAAACGGCGCTGACGTGAGGAAAGATGGCCTGCAACGGGCGGAATGGTCAGGCTAAGAATCTACGTCTCGATCGCCGGCCATTCGGCGATATCGCATCAACGCTTCGATGTAATAGTAATCGGCGTAGGTCAGAGGAACATCCACCTCGCTGTTGTGCGGTTTATGGCCCACGCCGTGCATGAGCAGAAAATGGCCGTTCTCGCCTGGTTGCGCAAAATAGCGTGGTGTGGACAGGCTGCGAATCTGCTTTTCAGCGAAACGGTGATAGCGACGCCGCTGATCCCGGTCGCTGAACGAACCCAGCTCGAGCAAAGCGGACGCCATGATGGCGGCGGCGGACGCATCCCGCTCTGCGTTGGGAATGCCCGGGGCATTGAAATCCCAGTAGGGAACGCCGTCAGCCGGCATCGCAGGATGAGAGATGAGGAAATCAGCGATCTTTTGCGCCTGGTTGAGATAGCGCGACAGACCGGTTTCACGGTACAGCATGGTGAACCCATACAGTCCCCAGGTCTGACCGCGCGCCCAGACCGATTCATCGAAAGCGCCCTGCGCCGTGTTTTTCACCTGCACGCGGCCGGTCAGAGTGTCATATGAGACTACATGATAGGTGCTGTAATCAGGGCGAAAATGTTCGGCTATGGTGCGATCGGCATGACGGATGCAGATCTTGGCGAAAGTGGAATCGCCGGTCTGTTTGAACGCCCACATGAGCAATTCAAGGTTCATCATGTTGTCGATGATCACCGGGTATTGCCATTTTTCATTCTTCGGCCACGACTGGATGCAGCCGATCAGGGGATGGAAGCGGGAGATCAGAGAGCGTGCGCCGGTCAGCAGCACATCCCGGTAATGGGCTTCTCCCGTGATGCGGTAGCCGTTGCCGAAACTGCAGTACAGCATAAAGCCGAGATCATGGGTGGATGTATTGTATTGCTCATTTTCCACTTTAGCGGTGAACCGTCGTGCCATCTCCAGGCGGACGGGATTGCGGTCATATTCATAGAGTTGCCACAGAGAACCGGGGACAAAGCCGCTTGTCCACCAGCGCGGCGGCGCAAAGACCCATTTCCCGTCCGGGGTCGCCGTGCGCGGCAGATTGACGCTGTCGACGGTCGCAGCGGCCAATGCATCGTATTTCCGCGCGCTCAGAGTCAATTGCCGCTCGGCCAGCTGAAGCAACGAGTCCCTGCAGCCGATACAGCTGATCAAGCAAAGGAACAGCAGTCCTCCACAAACCTTGAAATGTTGCATAGGATGCCAGTCTCACTCTAGATCCCACAACCGATTAAAAACGGGTTGTCATCAGCAACGAACGATGGGTTTCATATTTTTCCTGCCAGCGGTCCGTGTCCTGCGGCATAAAAGTTTTTACCTGAAACGACCGTGCGATCAAGTCGCGGCCTTGTTGCAGCGATCCGATCACCTTTTTGGCCATGGCCTGGACGATGACATTGCCCAGCGCCGTCGCTTCCACCGGCCCGGCCACCACCGGCAGCCCGGTGGCGTTGGCGGTGAACTGGTTCAACAGATCATTCTGCGAGCCGCCGCCGACGATGTGCAGGCTGTCCAGCTGAATGCCGCGCATTCTTTCGATCTGCTCAAGGACAAAACGGTATTTCAGCGCCAGGCCTTCAAAAATAGTGCGGACCATTTGACCCTGATCCTGAGGCCCGGGTTGACCGCTGTCGCGGCAGAACGACAGGATGGCTTGCGGCATATCCGATGGATTGAGAAAGCGGGCGTCATCCGGATTGATCACGGCGAGGAACGGTTCAGCCGCCTGGGCCATGGCGATCAGGCGATCATAGCTCAGCTTGTCGCCCTCTCTTTCCCATCGCGCCCGGCATTGTTCGAACAGCCACATGCCCATGACATTGCGCAAAAAACGGATGGTGTTCTGCACTCCCCCTTCATTGGTAAAGCCTGCGGCATAAGAGTGTTCGTCGATGATCGGCTGATCAATTTCCACCCCGATCAGGGACCAGGTGCCGGAGCTGAGATAGCCCCAACGGCCGGCCTTGGCCGGCACCGCAGCGACCGCGCCGGCGGTATCGTGGCCGGCGGTGGCAATGACATCCACAGGCGGCAGATCGGTCTCCGCCTGAACGTCCGCTGTCAACCTGCCGATGGGCGTGCCCGATTCGAGGATGGGTAAAAACAGATGTTCTGGAATGGCCAGCTTTTTCAGCAGCAGAGATTCCCAATTCCGTGTTCGAGCATTAAGCAGCTGCGAGGTTGAGGCGATGGAGTATTCGCAGGTCATTTCACCGGTCATCAGATAATTGAACAGGTCCGGCATGAACAGCAGCCGGTCCGCTACCTCCAGCAGGGGGTGGCGCTCCTGCACCATGCTCAGCAGCTGATAAATGGTGTTGAAGCTCATGAATTGAATGCCGGTCCGGCGATAGATCTCCTCCTGCGGCACCAAGCTGAACGCCGCCTCCATCATGCCTTCCGTGCGACTGTCTCGATAGGTGACCGGGTTGCCCAACAGCGTGTGATTCCTGCCGACCAGTCCGAAATCCACCCCCCAGGTGTCTACGCCGATAGCCTGAAGGTCGCGATGACCAGCCCGACCGGCGGCTGCCAACCCTTTTTTCAATTCATTAAAGAGAAACGCCAGATCCCAATAAGTGTGGTTCAGCATTCTGATCTGCGGATTGCCGAAACGATGCAGTTCTTGCAGGGAGATGGTTTCATTCACCGTAGCCAGAATCGCTCGACCGCTGCTGGCGCCAAAATCCAAGGCTAAAAATTTTGCATCAGCCATGTTCCATCCTTATCTCTTTCAGCAGTGCCCGGAGAGACGGCTGCGCCGTGCAACGGGCTAGATAGCCGTCCCGCGACAATAGGCGCAACAGCGCGGCGTGGCTCTGAGCCGCGCGTCAGCCGGTCACTTTAATTGATTCAATACGGCACGGGTGACCTGAGCGATCATCGCCTCTTTGTCAGGGGACAGGGTCGTGGCGGCCTGCAGCGGCCCGTCGCCGGCGGATGGAATTTGGCAGGTACCTTCGGATTCGCAGGTTTTGCACTCCCCGGCGGTCGTGATGCCAAAGCGTTTTCGCAGCTCGTAGAGCTTTTCCACCTGCTGTGTGTTAAGCACATGCACGCTGCCCACCTGCATGGCGACAAACGCGATATGGGCAAAATGCTCCAACGTCTCCATCTTGTGGTAGGCGTTGAATAGATCTTTGCCGATGGTCAGAGCGCCGTGGTTGGCCAGCAGAAACGCATCGTGATTCTTGACGTACGGCAGGACCGGCTCAAAGAATTCGGCGGTCCCCGGCGTACCATAGGCGATCAAGGGAATGCTGCCCAACGCCACCACCACTTCCGGCAGGACGCATTGGTCCAGGGGGATTCCCGCCACGGCAAAGCCGGTGGCATGAATCGGATGCGCATGACAGACGCTGTTCACGTCCGGCCGCTCTTTATACATCCGCAGATGCATAAAAACCTCGGAGGAAGGCTTTTTGCTGCCGGATAAGACGTTGCCGTCATAATCGACAAGGATGATATCTTCGACTTTCATAAAGCCTTTGCTCACGCCGGTGGGAGTGATCAACACGCGTTTTTCATCCACCCGCACGCTGATGTTCCCATCATTGGAAGCAACATAACCGCGGTTGTATACGCGTCGGCCGACTTCGACGATATCTCTTTTTAAAGCATGGATCGAGTTTTGCACGACGTGGCCTCCACGCTATTTATCGGACTTGCCGGGCAGAAGCATCTCCACATCCTGATGAGGTCTTGGGATAACGTGAACAGAGATCAACTCACCCACTTTTTCCGCCGCCGCTGCGCCTGCATCCGTCGCCGCTTTGACCGCGCCCACATCTCCGCGCACCAGCACGGTGACCAGACCGCCGCCGATCGCCACTTTGCCGATCATCTTGACATTGGCCGCTTTCACCATCGCATCAGCCGCCTCGACGGCGCCGACGAATCCCTTGGTTTCGATCATGCCCAACGCTTCTTGTGCCATGGTACAACTCCTTTCACAGGGTTAATGCTTTACGGTTAAAAATTGAAATCAAACAAATCACAGTTGTCTTCCTAGTGTGGTTTGCAGACAACAGGCCTCTCCTCTCCGTTCCGCTCGGCTGCGGCGCCGGGGATTTGCTCGCTGTCGACAGAGACCACAGGCGCCCACCCCTTTGCCCGCTTTCATCTCACAGCGACTCGAATGGAAAGCCGATAGGATTATCGGCTCCGCTCTTTGATCAATATGCCATAGGAATTTTCTGCGGTCATACCCGCGGCATTGGCCTCATCCGTATCGATATGCATGTACAGATTCAACTTTTCTCCAACGCGGATGGCCACATTGTTAAACGTCACGCTCATCTCACCCACCGTGCGAACGCTCACCAGATCGCCGTGACGGACGCCGAACTTTTGCGCGATCTCTGGATTCATGTGGATATGCCGCATGGCGCGGATGGCGCCTTCTTCCAGATACAGTGCGCCCTTGGGGCCGACGATGGCGAACGACGCAGAGCCCTGCGTATTGCCCGACATGCGATGCGGCAGCTTCATGCCCAGATAGATGCCGTCGGAATACGCCAGCTCCAGCTGCGTCGCTTTGCGGATATCCCCCAGAATGCGCACTTTTTCAAACACCCGCCGGTTGGGCCCGATCACCGTAACCGTCTCATTGGCGGCAAACTCACCTGGCTGGGGCAGATCTTTCAGTTTGGTCAACCGCGCGCCGGCACCGAACAGCTTTTCCAGATGCTCCTGGGTGATGTGCAGATGACGGGCGGAAATGCCGATGGGAATGCGCATTGGATCCTGTTCCTGCAGCACCGAGTCGATCACCTCACGGACGATCTTTTCAACCTGTTTGGCCAGTTCGTCCTGCTGTAAAGCCATATACAAAACCTTCCCGATTGGTTAAATGTAGTTTTGATAAAGTTGCTGAGCCGGAGCAGGAATTACGACCTTGTTCACCAGCAATCCCTTTTCCGCCACCAACGCTGCGCCGGCTTCTACCGCAGCCCGCACCGCAGAAACCTGCCCGGTCAATGTTACAAAAGCTTTGCCGCCCAACGCCATGGCCAGGCGGATCTCCAGCAGAGTCACATCCGCTGCTTTGGCCGCAGCATCAGCCGCCTCCAGCAGGGAGGCCACGGAAAAGGATTCGATCACGCCCAGACTGCCGGTCTGTGCTCCTTCATGGGTGCCGGCCAATGCCGGCAGCACGGAAGGGTGCACGTTGGCGATGACCATGGAATCGATCACCGCCTCAGGCCACTGTTGACGCCCGGCGGCAATGCTCGCCTGCACCGCCGCCACGGAGCCGTTGACAATGATCATGTATTTCCCGGAACAGATGGTCCGGTTGAGCACCAGTTCCACATTCGCGGTTTTTAACAGCGTATCGCAGATGGAAAATCCTGCGGCGATGCTGTTCAGTTCAATCAATCCCAAGCTTGTCATGGTTGCTTATTTTCCAGGTTAAACGACTTGCAACGAACCCGAATCGTCCGTTGTCATTTTGCCCGAATGGTCACCGCTTCGGTGGTCACCTCGGCGATAATCCCGGAGATGCTTGCATGAACGGCCGCTGCCAGTTTGCCCTCTGGAATCCGGCCGATGAGCTGGCCTCTTTCCACTTTTTCACCTGCTTTGACCACTGCCTCTGCAGCTACGCCCACATGCTGTTTCAAGAGAATGCGCACCTGTTCAGGATGAGCGGACGTTTCGACAAATTCTGCATGGGCATCATAGTCCATCACCCCCAGACGACGCATGAGCAGTTTGACCGGAACACGCCGACTGTCTTTGATGCTGTGCACGCTCACCTGCTTGGAGCCCTGCCACTTGCCCTGTCCCTTGCCGCGCAGGTCGGTCATACCGCGCAGGCAGGCTTCACGTGGATATAGTCCTTCCGGGCAAGCGTACAGTGTACAGATGCCGCACTGGCAGCACAGCAGCGCATGGGTATTCCACAATTCTGTCCCCATGGCCGTAAAGCCAAGGCTGCGCATGACCAGATGCGGCTGCACGTCATAGCCCAAGAGATAGCGCGGGCACAGCTCTGTGCAATAACTGCATTGGTCGCAGGCGGAGTGGCCGATGCGATCCATGACTCTGGGCGGCGTGGTATAACGCTGGATCAAGCGATGATCAGCGGGCAGCACGATCAGTCCGCCGGTGGTTTTGGTCACCGGCTGCGAATCATCAGGCAGCAGGCGGCCCATCATCAAACCGCTTTCCATGATGCGGTAGCTGGACAGAGTCGGGCCGCCGGCCAGAGCCAGCACATCACGAACCTGCATGCCAATGGGCGCCCGCGTGGTCATCGACCGCTTTACTGCGCCGGTGATGGTTAAAAAGGTATCAGTGACCGGCCGGCCTTGAGCCGCTTGGTAGATATTGAACAAAGTTTCAACATTGTTCACCACCGCACCGACTTCCAGGGGCAATCCCTGGGGAGGGATCAGCCGGCCGGTGATGCCATAGACCAGTTCATACTCATCGCCGGCCGGATAATAGTCGCCGAATTCGTGAATGGAAACCGAGCTGGTCCCGATGGCGGTTTTGAGCGCCTCGATGGCGCACTGATTCTTGGATTTGATGCCAAAGATCCGTTTGTCGGCGTGAACGCAGTCGGCCGCCCATTGCAGCCCTTGAACGATCTCCCGAGAAAAACGGCACATCAGCTCGCGATCCTTGTGCATCAACGGTTCGCACTCTGCGCCGTTGACCAGGTAATATTCAACCTGAGTCTGCAGTTTTATATGAGTCGGGAAACCGGCGCCGCCGGCGCCGACCACCCCTGCCTGTTTTACTTGATCTAAAAGCACGCGTTTTCCTGCATGTTGAAATCAGTCTTGCCTTCCATTGGCGGGTTACAAAGGAACAGGATCAATCTTGCGGAGAAACCGCCAGCCATGCAGCGATCATATCAGCGAGATATTTTGCGCCCATGGAACGCCGGTTGATTAACAGCACATTGCTTTGCAACGGCGCCGGCCGCATTTTAACGTTCACTGAACTCCAGCCGATCACCGGCTGAATGCGATCCTCATGCTGCAGAATAGGCAAAAAGCGGGACACCGCGTCATCCAGGATGATGCCGGCCTGATAGCGGCCTGACTGCACTCCGGCTGCTATTGCCGCGGCAGCCTCCATCGCCTTGGTCTCACCGGTCTCGATTTTCTCCAAAACGTAGGGAAGCCGGTTGAACGCCTGCTGAACAGTCTGCCATTGAAAGCGGTACAGCACAGGGGCAAGAAGCGCCACCACGCCCGTCTGTGGCGAGGCGTGCACTGCCGTGGCCGCGGGTTGGCGCTGCACAGCGATGCGCCATTCTTTCAATAGATCTCTGGCGGCCGCGGTGATCAGGGCGTTGTCTGTGATAAAAACCGTTCGAACGGCTCGGCCAGCCAACGGCTGCACAACCTGCATTGAGATCAGCCGGTTGGGCAGAAACATGGTTTGGCCGGAGAGAGGGGAATCGGTCGCCTTCGCTTCGGACAGAAGCGGCCCTTGCGCACGCAATTCGGCCAGAACCTCCCGAGTGATCAGCTGCACCAGTCTTTCTTTTTCTTCAGCCGACAGCGCCAGGCTCATGAAGATCCCCCCGCAGGAGAGGTCGGCGCATAATCGATCCGATCGACGATAGCGGTGACGACGCTGCGCAACGGCGGCCGCTTTTTCAGACCAAGAAGCTCCATGGCCGCACGGCCTTCTGAGGCCACCAGCACCGTATCGCCGACGCCGCAACCGACTGTGTCCACAGCCACCATGAGCAGAGATTTCATCTGTCCATCGGGCGAAATCGGTTTGACTAACATGATTTTTCGGTTCTGATAGCTGTCATGCTTGATGGTCGCTACCAGGCTGCCGATGACTCGCGCCAGGATCATAAGGCAGGGGTATCCAATCTGTCAACCAGGCCGACGATGCTTACGTCGCTGGGTATTTGCCGATCCGGCAGTGGAAAAGTGGCTTCAGCGCCGCTGACCCAATAAACCAGATCGTTTTCCTTTGAGTTGAGAATATCCGCGGCGATGAGAGGTGAACCCATCTTTTCCAGCTTTTCGTTGACCGGTTGAATAACCGACAACTGCACGCCGGTCAGTTTAGGTTCTTTGACGGTCGCCCACACGCGGCCGATAACACGCGCCAGTTTCATGAGCGGCCTTGTTTTTCTTTTTTAAATACTGTTCGGCCATTCCATTCAATGGCATCCACCACTGCGATAATGCTTGCGTCCGTAGGCACAGAGGCCAAATCCGACGACTGCCGTGCGGAGGAGCCGCGCACCAATAAAACCATTTCTCCCTCGCCCGCGCCCACGGTATCCACCGCAACGACGAATGTGTTGGTCGGCTTGGCATCAGGACCGGCGATGTTGAGGATCAGCAACTTGCGGCCTTTGAGCTTGTCGGCTTTGACCGTGGCAACCACGGATCCTTGAACAACAGCTAGTTCCATTCTATACGCACCTCGCTATCCAACCTGAGAGCTCAGCGGCATGTGCCGCGGCTAATTACGTTTCGACAAAACCTCACGCTCATACCTTCGCACCTGGTCCATCCATCCCATGCCGACGGCGAGATCCTGTTCAGCTAGATAATAATCCCAGACGCTGCCCATGGGCAGAGTTTTAATCTCTTCCTGTAGGGCCAGACGGCCGGACAGATCGCCCTGGTTTTCCAGCTTACGCAGCAGGGAAATGGGTTCCAACAGCGCCAGAAGCAGCGCTTTGATCATGCTGCGAGTGCCGATGACCCAGGCGCAAACCCGGTTGACGCTGGCATCAAAAAAGTCCAGACCGATATGCACGCGGCGCAGGTATTTGCCGCGCACGATCTCCTGGGCGATAGCCTGCAATTCGTCGCTGACAATGACGATATGGTCGCTGTCCCAGCGTACGCCGCGGCTGACATGGAGCAGCACTTCATCCAAGAAGGTTAATACCGAGGAGAGTTTATCCGAGATGACTTCGGTGGGGTGAAAATGGCCGGCGTCCAGCGTGAGCAACAATCGGTTCTGTATGGCATAGCCCAAATAAAACTCATGAGAGCCGACCACATAACTTTCAGAAGCGATGCCGAACAGCTTGGACTCCACCGCATCCAGGTTGTGACGCGGGTCTATTTTCTCGGCAAAGATTTCATCCAATGATTCTTTGAGAATTTCACGCGGCGTTTTACGGTCTGCCGGTGCGTCTTTAGAGCCATCCGGAATCCACAAATTGGTGACCGCCGGCGAACCCAACGCTTTGCCGAAAAAAGCGCCGATTCTGCGGCTGGCGATGCCATGGCGAATCCAGAACTGCCGGATCGTCTTGTCGCGATGAGCAAGGGTGTAGCCGCTGTCCGCTTTGGGATGAGCGAAAAACGTCGGATTGAAATCCAGCTTTAAATTCTGCGCCTTAGCCCAACTGACCCAGTTTTTAAAATACTCGGGACCGATCTCATCGCGTTCAACCCGTTTGCCGTCGGTCTCGGCATAGATCGCATGTAAACTGAATCGATGATTGCCGGGAATCAGGCTCTTCGCCATCTCGAAATCCTGACGCAGTTCGTCCGCTGTACGCGCTCGGCCGGGATAGTTGCCTGTAGCCTGAATGCCGCCGCCGAATTGTGAATCAGCCTTTTCGAACCCAACGACATCATCGCCCTGCCAACACTGAATCGAGATCGGAATCTGTTTCAACAGTTCGAGAGCCTTATCCGTATCAACCCCTAGTTCAGCATAGCGTTCGTGCGCAAGTTGATAGGATTTCATCACACTGCTGTTCCGGGCCATAGCGTACCCCTTTAAATATTGAATTTAATTAAATTATAAAAATATTCACCTTAAATTGCACACGTGAGTAATTTAATCAAATGCCGGTATTTAAGCAAGATATTTTTCTTGATCGCATCATCTATCCTTCGATTCCGCAACTGCTTGCGTCCGGCGCATGACACGGTATGCACGAGTTTCATGCCAGCTGCTTTTCCAGCTCTTGCAGCGCCGTTCCTTTTGTCTCCAGCAGCAACCGCCGAATTTTAAGAATCGAATCGCCATTCATAGTTCGCTTTGTATTCTGTCCCACTCTGCAAAAATAGCCCGGGCCACAGCGGGGTTGGCCCCGGCGCCGAGCTCGAATTGCACGATGAGGCCGCCGCTGGGATCATAGAGATGCGATGCCAGTCGGCGGACCGCCTCCCGCCCCACTTCTGGATCCGTGGAGGGCAGTACATGCTGGCGGTCGATCTCACCCCAAAACGTGATGCGGCCGGCCGCGGTTCGCTGCAGATAATCTAGGTCCATGCAGAACAATTGAGAATTGATGGCATCCACGCCGGTGCGGATCAGATCAGGGTATATCTCCTGAATATGACCGTCCGAGTGCATAAAAACCTTTTTGCCGTGCGCTTTGGCCAGATCGCAGTAATCCTGATACAGTGGTTGAAACAGTTCACGCCAAAGTCTGGGCGGAATAAGCAGTTGATTCTGACTTCCCCAATCATCCATAAACCGGATGCCGTCCACCCGCGTTTGCATCCAGAATTCGATTTCTCGCAGGTAAAACTCGTGAATGCGGCGTAGAAGATCGAGACAGCCGTTCTCCGGCTCCATGATATCGAGATAGGTGTTTTCGCTGCCGCGGATGAATTGGTAGCGCTCCCATGGCCGGGGACACATGGCGGCAAGGACGAACCGGTCTGTCTGTTCGCAAAAGCGGTCCACGGTTTGCACAGCCCGGGCAGCCGCCTGGCCGACCGGCAGCAGTTCATAGGGCGGTTGAATTGAACGCCAATCCGCGATATCGGCCAGCATCGGAGTGCGCACCTCACCGATCAGGCCGTCCTGAATGTTGGTGAACACGCATCCCCACTCGTCGGTAAAACTTCCCTGACGATATTCATCGCCCTGCATGCGGCTCGACGGCTGGTACACTTTGGGGGCGTCGATGATGTCATTGGGATACTGCTCTTGCAGGTCAGCCACTTCAGCCGGATAGTGCCATTGCGCCCAGGGCAACAGCCACAGGTCTCGCGGCAGGCGTTCCGGGTGATTGAATTCCAAACAGGCTTTAACGATTTCTCGCGGTGAAGCGGGCATAATCAATTTTCCTTATTAAACAAAATGATAGGATAAGCAATTTAACTGCATTTAAGCGAAATATCAATAAGTTTTTCGCCGGCGCAGGGTCCCGATTCCTAAAAAAATCCTTGAATATAACTTCATAATTGATTAAAATTTAACATAAATTTTCCCTTCATCCCAATGTGATCCCTTTATGAGAGCCAGTAGAAGCAGCCTATCACAGCAGAAAACGACGCGACGGTCATGGTGGATACTGTCTGTGCTTTCGTCCTTCAGCGTTTCAGCTGCGGTCATGCGGTTTGTCGATGCGGATGAGGGATACTATTTACTGGCAGCCCGGTTGATCCATAATGGTGAACGGTTATATAGGGATTTTTTTTACACCCAGGCGCCCGGTCTGCCTTATCTATTCAGTGTTCTCTTTAACCTGCCGGGTTCTGCATGGCTCTATGCGCGCATTTTTGCGGCCGGTCTCAATGTAGTATGCGGTTTGGTTATTTATCAGCAGGTAAAAAAAACATCCAGCGCCAAATATGCAGTATGGGCCGCTGCGTTGTTTTTCTTTTCGTCATGGATCCTGGAATGGCATTCTACGATTAAAACGTTTGCTCCGGCGACACTGTTCGCGTTAAGCAGCTTTTATTCCCTGCAGCATTTGCAGCAACATCGATCGGCGATGATCGTCTCTGGTGTCCTTCTCTCTTTTGCAATCTTGATGCGATCCACCTATGGCATTTTAATTCCCTGCGCGCTCTATGCGATACTGCCCGCGGAAAAAAAGATGAATGGCGGGAAATTTGTCCCTTTATGCTATTTCCTATTCGGCTTGGCTATCGGCTTTTCGCCGCTTATCGTTTTTTTCTCTTCGTGGGAAAATTTCATGCTGGGAAATGTAGGTTATCACGCCATGAGAAGTGAAGCGGGATTAATCGGAAATTTTCAGGATAAATGTCTCGTACTTGGCCAACTCCTTGGAATAAAGTCCAGCGGTTACCTGGGGCGTGAAGCAACAATACAGCTGGGTATGCTCATCATCGCCTTACTCTTCTTTATTGGACGCAACTTGCGAAAAAGTAAAATCTTCAACATCAATTTGCTTATCGTCTTGGCGCTCACCTTTATCCATTTTTTGCCAACGCCCTGTCATCCGCAGTATTTTACCAGTGTGATTCCGTTTCTGATTTTATATCTCTTTGATGTTTCATCCGATTTGACTGCAGTGAGAACAAAGGCTCTGTCCAGACCAATCCTTTCGGTCATCAGTATCTTTGCCCTGACCGTTTATTTTTCTGCAGGACTGTACACCTTTTACCGAATCAGCATATCCGGTGAAAAAATGCCAGGCCTATGGCCACCGAAGCATCATCGACAAAACTGGAAAATTTCGTCAATCTCCGAGATCAGCCAGGTGATTGATGCACATACTGGTACGACCGATTTCATGGCTTCCTGGCCGGGCTTTGCGGTTGAAACAAAGGCTCGCATCCTCTCAGGACTGGAAAACCACTTCGGTCTGGAAATCAGTGATAAATTGAATCCGAATATTCGCCGGCAAAGCCATATTAAAAATTATGACGAGTTGATTGCTTTTGCCGCTGACCACCGTCCTGTGATCGTGAGCGGTATCTGGGGCACTACAGGGCGCTGGTTGGACATCGTGAATGCCTCAGGTTGTCAATCGCTTATTTCATTGGATTATGTGCAAATCTACAGATAATGGGTCGGTGGCCCCTGTGAATTCCGCAAGGGATTCCCTGCGGGGCGCAACGATCGAAAATGTTTTTTAAATAGCTTTTTCAAATACTGAGCGAATCTTTATAATTCATCGCTTTCTGCTAACCCATCTTAATGAACGAGGTTTCATGAACGATTCTGTCTCTTCATTGTCTGACACAACTGTAGAACAGCTGGCTCCGGCCCTGCAGGCGGCAGTAGCGCGCGCCGGCTGGAGCGTTTTAATGCCGGTACAGGCGCGGGCAATCCCCTACCTGTTGGCGCGGCGCAACATGATGATTCAGGCCCGCACCGGCAGCGGCAAGACAGGCGCTTTTCTTCTGCCCATGCTGGAGCGGCTGGATCCGGCTAAAAATCAGTGTCAAGCGCTCATTCTGGTTCCCACCCGGGAGCTGGCCCGGCAGGTGGCTCAGGAGGGCGAAAAACTGTTCGCCGGCACCGGTCTACGGGTGGTGGCGGTTTACGGCGGCACAGGGTACGCCGCTCAACGCGATGCCTTTCGCCAAGGCGCACACGTCATCGTCGGCACGCCCGGACGCGTGCTCGATCATCTCATGCACGGCGCTTTGTCTCTGAACCATCTGCAGATGTTGATCTTTGACGAAGCCGACCGCATGCTCTCCATGGGTTTTTATCCGGATATGAAAAAGCTGCAGCGGTATCTGCCGGATCGTCCGCTGCACGGCTGCATGTTTTCCGCCACGTTTCCCTCTCATGTTTTGAACACCGCGCGTGAGTTTCTCCATGAACCGGAATTCCTGTCGCTGAGCCAGGATCACGTCCACGTGACCGATACCGAACATGTTTACTATATCGTCTCCGGCATGGACAAGGACCGCAGCCTGATCCGCATTATCGAGATCGAGAATCCCGCTTCCGCCATCATCTTTTGCAACACCAAAGTGCAGGTGCACTATGTCTCCATCGTGCTGCAGCAATTCGGCTACAACGCCGATGAGTTGACGTCGGACCTGAGCCAGAACGTACGTGAAAAAGTGCTGGATCGCGTGCGCAAAGGTACGCTTCGTTTTCTGGTGGCCACCGATGTCGCGGCCCGGGGCATCGATCTGCCGGCGTTATCCCATGTTATACAGTACGAACCGCCCGAAGATTTTGAAGCCTATATCCACCGCGCCGGACGGACCAGCCGGGCCGGGGCTTCCGGCGTAGCCATCTCCCTGGTCTCTCAGCTGGAATTGTTTATGCTCAACCGCATCGCCAATCGTTATCAGATCGAACTCATCGAACGGCCGCTGCCGACCGACGCGGATGTGGAAGCAGTGGTCTCGGAAAGGGTCCTTGCGCTGCTCGAAGCTCAGCTGCGCGATCGCGACCGGGCGGTGACAGAGCGCAGCCGCCGGTTCATCCCCCTGAGCCGCAGCTTGGCGGAGAACGAAGAGGAATCGGCCATCATCGCCATGCTGCTGGATGATTATTATCAGCAGATGCTGCATGCACCGGTTCCAGTGCCTGATGAGCCCGGTCGCGAGACCCAAGAAAAAAAGCCACCCGCTGAGCGCAAACGCAAAAGCCGGGGCGGTCGCAGAAGATCATAATTAAAAAAATAGAGCCATCCATCCCCTTCACATGCGGCACGTACGCCGGGAAAGAGAGAAGCCATGAACCGGTTCAAAGGATCCATCCTTTTCCTGTTTGCCATGTCCATGCTGTTCAGCTGCCAACGCAAACCCGTCCTCGACCGCTGCGCTCAGGTTTTCGCCGATTTCCAGAATCCTCCGGCTGATATGCGCAGCGCTCCTCTCTGGGTGTGGAACACACGCGTATCGAAAAGCGACATAGACGATCAGCTGATCGATTTTCGCGACCATGGTCTGGGTGGAGTCTTTATCCATCCGCGGCCCGGACTCATCACCCCTTATCTCTCACCGGAATGGCTGGATCTGTGCGCCTACACCGTTGCCAAGGGCAAAGAATTGGGCATGAAGGTGTGGATCTATGATGAAAACTCGTATCCCTCCGGTTTCGCCGGCGGCCATGTGCCGGCGGAGATGCCCGGCTCTCTGGTGAAAAGCCTGCAGATGACCAACGTGAACAAGCTGCCCGACCGCTCGGCGCAAAAACCGGTGCTGGTGCTGGCCGCTGATGCCGATGGCTTTGAGGACATCACCGATCGATGGGAACAGCAGGATTTCGGCAAAGGCGATTTTTATCTCTTCAGCTACAAGGAACGAAATCCCAGCCCCTGGTACGGTGGATTCAACTATGTGGACATTATGCAGCGTGAGGTGACGGAGAAATTCATCGCAACCACCATGGAACCCTATCGGGCTGCGTTCGGCGAAGCCTTTGGCAACACCGTGCCCGGCGTTTTTCAGGATGAAGCGCATATCGCGCCGGCGGGCGATCACACCTGCGTCCAATACACGCCCAAGCTGTTCGAGGCCTTTTCCGCGCGCTGGGGCTACGATCTTCGACTGCATCTGCCCTCGCTCTTTAAAGACATCGGCGATTGGCGCCGGGTGCGGCATAATTATTATGCCACCCTGCTGGAGCTCTTTATCGATAATTGGGCCAAACCTTATGCCGACTATTGCCAAAAATACCATTTGTGCTTCACCGGCCACTACTGGGAACATCGTTGGCCGTCCCCGGATCACGGACCGGACAACATGGCCCTCTCATCCTATTCACATATGCCGGGCATCGATATCCTCATGAACCAGTATCGAACCGATCCGGACGCACAATTCGGCAACCACCGCGCTGTCAAAGAGATCCGCAGCGCAGCGAATCAAATGGGCTTTAAACGCACACTGTCCGAAACCTACGGCGCCGCAGGCTGGGACCTCACTTTCCGCGACCAGAAACGCATCGCTGACTGGGAATATGCCCTTGGCGTCAATTTTCTCAACCAACATCTCTCCTACATGACCATCATGGGAGCGAGAAAAAGGGATCATCCGCAGTCGTTCTCCTACCATGAGCCCTGGTGGCCGGCCTATAAAGAGCTGGCGGATTATATCGCAAGATTGTCTGTCGCCATGAGCAGCGGCAGGCAGGAGAACCGCATCCTGGTGCTGGAACCGACCACCACCGCTTGGATGCACTATGCCCGCACAACCGATCATCCCTGGATGGATTCCCTGGGAGTCTGTTTTCAAAATTTCGTCAATGAACTGGAAAAGCGGCAGATCGAATATGATCTGGGCTGTGAAGAGATCATGCGCCGCCTCGCCGGTACGGAAGGTGAACGTCTGCGCGTGGGCGAATGCATCTATGATCTGGTTATCCTGCCCCCTATGACGGAAAACCTGGACAGTTCCACCGCTGAATTGCTCGTCCATTATGCAAATCAAAAAGGCCGGGTGCTCTCTTTCGGCGATCCGGACTATATCGACGGCCGTGCCAGCGATCGGATTGCACAGTGCAGCAAGGAACACTCGTCCACCTGGAAGCATGTGAATGGCAACAGCGGTTTTGACCTCATATCAGACTTGCAGCCGCCGGTGCTCCGCTTCTTCGACCTCGTCAATCCTGAGATGCTGTTTCATCATCGTCGGGTTTTGAACGATGCCGAGCTCTTGCTCCTGGTCAATATCTCGGATTCAGTCGCCGCCTCTGGAAAAATCACTCTGGCCAAGACCGGCGTCGAACAATGGGATCTTTTTACCGGTACAGCCAAACCGTATCCGGTTGTCCAAGCAGGCAAGGCCCATGAGGTTCACTTTGCCTTGCCTCCAGCCGGAAGTCTGCTGTTGTGTCTACGGTCCGGCGCATCGAACGTAAAAAAAACGCCCGTCGGCCGGCTATCGGTCATCCCTCCAGTGGATGCGCTGACCATTCGCCGCGAAACTCTGAACGCTTTGACCATGGACTATTGCGATCTCGCCATCAAGAGCAAGCGCGAAAAAGATCTCTATTTCTATGATGCGCAACGCAAGACCTTTCAGGCGAACGGCCTCAAAGGCAATCCCTGGGACAGCGCCGTTCAGTATAAAACCAGCCTGCTGGACCTGGATACCTTTGCACCGGGTTCCGGTTTTGAAGCAGACTTTATCTTTATGTTGACGCCCGGTGTGGAAGTGGCCTCTCTCCAGGTGGTGGTTGAACGGCCGCATCTCTGGCAAGTGGCGGTCAACAACCGGCCGGTAGCCAGCAATAAAGACGCATGGTGGCTGGATAAAAACTTTGGCGTCTATTCAATCGGCGATCTGTGCACAGTCGGCAAAAACAAGATCACTCTGCGCAGCGACCGGTTCACCATTCACACAGAGCTGGAACCTGTGTATCTGCGCGGCAATTTCTCTCTTAAAGCAGAGGATAAAGGTTTCGTTGTAATCCCTGATAAAGAGATGACTTTGGGGAGCTGGAAAGACCAGGGCGCGCCATTTTACAGCGACGGCGTAGTCTACAGCCACTCTTATGAGATAACTTTTGCAACGAATGCGCGATACAAAATCTGTCTGGGCGATTGGCAAGGGACCTTCGCCCGGGTGCTGGTCAATGGTGAACAGGCCGGCATTATCGCCTTTGAGCCCGCAGAGTTGGAGATAAATCGTCTGCTGCGATCAGGACGAAATCAGGTCGACGTGATCGTATACGGCAGTTTGAAAAATCTGCTGGGACCGCATCATAATGAGGACAAACCGGGGGCAGCCTGGCCGCCCATGTTTCAACGAGGCGCGGCCAAGGGCTATCCGGCCGGGAGTGCGTATCGTGTGCTGGACTACGGCCTGATGGAGGATTTCCGCCTGGTTCGCAGCGAATAATAGTGGAGCCGGCCGGCGATGGTTAGAACCCACAGCCTTTCACCTCTTTGGTTCGCACTAATCCTGCTTGCCGTTATGCCTCGGCCCGGCAGCTGTGCCGAGGCACACTCGCAGCCGCGGTTCATCCATTTCACCATCGACCAGGGGCTTTCTCACAGCAAAGTCAATTGCATCACTCAGGATTCACATGGTTTTTTATGGATCGGCACCAACGAAGGTCTTTGCCGTTATGACGGCATCAACTTTGTTCCGTTTCGCTGGAAGCCGGTGGATCCGCAGGGGATTTCAGCGCCCTTGGTCCGAGCCCTGCATGCAGATCGCCGGGGGCGGCTGTGGATCGGCACGGAAAGCGGCGGTTTGGATTGTCTGCACACCACCACAATGCGAGTGGAGCATATGGCGACGGATTCCGCAGAATCCGCCGCTCAGCAGACCGGATACGACGTCAATGCCATCATAGAGGATCAGACCGGCGGTCTGTGGTTAGCGACCAACCGCGGCCTGGACCATTTCGATCCGATTGAAAAAAAATTTTCCACCTACCTGCCTGCGGAACGCGCCTCCTCCCCGACGCGGTTGATCACGGTCAATGTACTCGTGCAGGATCATAATGGGATTCTCTGGCTGGGAACCTTGGCCTCAGGTCTGTGGCGTTTTGATCCCGGAGTGAAACGCTTTACCTGCTTCCGCCATGATCCACTACAACCGCGCAGCCTGGGCGACAACGACATCCGCTCTCTATATGAGGATTCCTCAGGCCGCCTTTGGATCGGCACCAACCTTGGCGGACTCAATCTGTTCCATCCGGCGGACAGCTCGTTCGAGCACATCGCCATTAATCCCAACAATCCGGAGAGCACCACCATCCGCTCTCTTTTGGAGGACGGTCCGAACCATCTCCTGCTGGGAAATCGAAGCGGCATCTACCGGCTTCATCTGGGGACCGGCGTCCATGAGCGCTATGAGCATGATCCAAACGATCCCGAGGCGCTGAGCCACAACTCTGTCCAGTGTTTTTACCGTGATTTCGACGGCGATCTGTGGATCGGCACACGCGATGGACTGAATTATCTCAGCCAGCAAAGCGCTGTTTTTGACCACCTTCAAGCCCGGTCGAATGATCATCGTTTTCTCAACAACAAGGTGGTTTACGCTCTGCTGCAAGACCAACAGGGGGACATCTGGTTCGGAACCGAAGAGGGCGGCATCAATCGCCGGCGTCACGACACCGGCCGCTTCATCTATTACAAGCATGAAGCGAACAATCCTTACAGTCTGTCTGTCAATAATATTAAAGCGCTTGTCAGCGATCGCCACGGGGATATCTGGGCAGGCACCTTCCGCGGCGGTCTGAACGTTTTGCATGCGCGCAGTGGAAAATGCAAGATACACCGGCATAAAGCCGGTGTATCCAACAGTCCGGCGAGCGATGATATTCTCACTCTGCTGGCGGATCGAGAAGGCGACATTTGGATCGGCACCACGGACGCCGGGTTGGACGTTTACAACAGCCGCACCGCGCGTTTCGAGCACTGGCCTTCGCGTGAGAATCTATGCAGGTATACGCTGATCTCCGCGCTCATGCAGGATCGCAGCGATGCCATTTGGATTGGATCGGATAACGGCCGATTGGGACGGCTGAACAAAAATGCGCGGACATTTAAAGAGTACCGTCTGGTTGATCAGAACGCCGCGGCGGTTGAAGTGCGCGTCGTGTTTCAGGACCACGCGGGGGAGATTTGGGCCGGTACGCTGGGCGCCGGCCTCTTTCGCCTGAATCCAACGACCGGCCAGTTCCGCCGCTACAGCGATGAAGACGGCTTGCCCGGCAATGTCGTCTATGGCATCCTTGAGGACGAGCAGCGTCATCTATGGTTGAGCACCACCGATGGGTTGGTTTGCTTTCATCCAGCCGACGGCCGATGCATCGTCTTCACCAAAGAGAATGGGCTGCAAAGCAATCAGTTCTGCTACAACGCCTATCTGAAAAGCCGGGATGGAAAAATGTATTTCGGCGGGATCAACGGCGTTACGGTGTTTGATCCGCAAGCGATCAAACAAAAGGAGAAATGCCCGCCCGTGGTCCTGACCGGTCTGCGGGTGAACAACAAGCCGGTGCACGTCGGTGCAAACGATGGATTGCTGCAAAAATCCATCACCGATACAGATCACCTCCTCCTCTCGTACCGCCATTCGGTCTTTTCCATTGAATTTGCCGCGCTCAGCTATGCCGTCAGTTCCAAGAATCGGTATCGATACAAACTGGAGGGATTTGATCCGGATTGGAACGACATCGGGCATCAGCACGTGGCCACCTATACCAACCTCAATCCGGGCAAGTACACCCTGCGCGTCAAAGCGGCGAACAGCGACGGCGTTTGGAACGAAACAGGAACCTCGCTGCGCATTACCATTACGCCGCCGATGTGGAAGACCTGGTGGGCCAAGATCATCGGTCTGCTGCTGCTGGGCTTGACCATCAAGCACTTCATCGACTATCAGAACCAGAAAAAGAATTTTTTCAAAGCCACCTCTCTGGCGAATCTGGCCCAACTGAAGCTGCTGCGCTACCAGATGAACCCGCATTTTCTCTTCAACGCGCATAACTCTATTCGTTCGATGATCCTGATCGACAAAGAGCGGGCGTGGCAGATGATCACCGAGATGTCAGAATTCTTCCGTTACACGCTGCTCAACTTTAACAAACTGGAGGATACTCTCAACGAAGAGATCGGAGCGGTCAACAATTATCTGCACATCGAAAAAATCCGCTACCGCGATTCCCTGGAGGTGTCGTTTCAGATCGATGAGGCGGCGCGTAATTGCCAGGTGCCGTCGTTCCTGTTTCAGCCGCTGATCGAGAATGCGATCAAATACGGCATGCGCACCAGTCCCATGCCCTTAAGGGTCAAAGTGCTGATCACGATCCATGACCGGCTGCTTTCCATAGATGTCTCCAACACCGGACGGCTTTTGGAGAAGGAGTATGACGGCGGAGATCCGGAGGTGCATGGGACGTCGCTGGACAACATCCGCCAACGGTTGGAGATCATGTTCAAGGACCGTTACGAGTTCCGGCTGCATGAGGAATCGGGGTGGGTGCACGCGCAGATCAGGATTCGCTATGATCAGGAGCGCGATTCGGCGGCGACGGACAAAGACCCTGGCCGCCGCCGTTAGCCGCGGCTCGACCGCGCTTTACCAGCTGAGCAGAGCGCGCAGTTTGGCGGCATAGCGACGGCTCATGACAAACGGCTGTTGCACGCCGCGCAGGTGGATCTGATGGGTATAGTTTTCACATTTGACCACGCGATCCACGTACTCAAAGTTGATGATCGCGGAACGATGAATGCGCACGAAATATTTGTCCGGCAGCAAATCTTCCCACTCCTGTAGGGTTTTAGTCACCAGGGTCTTTGGTTTGTCGCCGTACAGAATGTAAGAATAGTTGCCCGCCGCGGTCAACGCTTTGAGCAAAGGCAGCTTGATGAATTTTAAAGAGCCGTCGGCCAGCACATAGATCACATCTTCATAGGCGACTTTTTTCGCCTGCCATTCCGATGTAGGGGTTCCGGTGTGCAGTCGCGCAACCGCCTTTTGCAGCCGCTCCCGGCTGATGGGTTTGAGCAGATAATCCAGCGCATTCACCTCAAAGGCGCGAATGGCATACTGGTCGAACGCGGTGATAAAGATGATTCGGGCCGAGACCGCGGTTCGCTCCAGCAATTCAAAGCCGGAAGCGCCCGGCATTTGAATATCAAGAAAAATGACGTCCGGCTGGGTTTCCTGCACCAGGGACACCGCCTGATCAACGCTTGCGGCCTCTCCGACGAGCGTCAGTTCATCGAACTCGGAAACCATGAGACGCAGCTCTGACCGCACCAGCCATTCATCGTCAACGATGAGCGTCTTGAATTTATTCGGAGTCATGCATCGCGTTCCGCGTTATCTGGACAGAAGGACGGCATCCGCCGGCACATCCCCACACTGTTCCACCACGCGCTTGCCGAGCGTAGGATCGATGCCCGGCAGATGAATCCGCGCGGAGCGGGGCCCACGGACGCGCAACACAGCGCCCTTTTCCAGCGGCAGCGTGTTGCGCAAAGTCACCTCACGGCAATTGGTCAGTGTGCACAACGGCGCTGTCGTATCCAAAGACAGATGATCCACGTCAAGAGATTGCACATCCACAGCGAAGAATCCAGCCTTGCTGCTGATGACGACGTTCTGCAACCCGATCTCTTCGATGGGCATTTCGGGCAGACCTTGTAGAAAAATCGCCCGGCCGGCGCCCCGACAAAGGATGTTCTTGAGATAAATTCTACGGAATTGCGGCGTTTCCTCAGAGACCGGCGCCTTGGCCGCAGAAACGGCCGCGTCCGCTGCATCCACCAGCGGCTCCTGATTGCTGTAGAACAGGTTGAATCCAATGGCATCGGTGGGAATATTCTGCATATAGATATTTTCGATATAGATGTTCTCCACAACACCGCCCCGGCCTCGAGCGCTTTTAAAGCGCACGCCCATGTCTGTGCCGCTAAAAGTGCAATTTTGCACCACCACGTTGCGGACTCCGCCGGACATCTCGCTGCCGATGGTAAAACCGCCGTGTCCGTGATACACCGTGCAATTTCGCACCACCATCCATTCGCAGGGTCGCGCCAGACGCCGCCCCTGCTCCCCTTTTCCGGATTTCACGCAAATCGCGTCATCGCCGACATCGAACGAACACTCCTCCACCAGAACGCGACGGCAGGATTCAAGATCCAATCCGTCGCCGTTCTGCGAATGCCAAGGATTGCGCACAGTGAGATTGCGGATCACTACGTCCTCGCACAAAAAGGGGTGCAGGTTCCAGGCCGGAGAGTTGCAAAAGGTCGGCCCGTCCAACAGCACTTTTTTACAGCGCACCAGCGATACCATGACCGGCCGTAGGTATTCCGCACACGCCGCATAGGCTGCGGGATCGGTAATGTTTTTCTTTCGCAGTTTTTCCACCAAGGCCTCTCCCTCCATCGCCTGTGATGAGGGATGCCAGATGGCGCCATTGGACGACACCACTCCGCCGGAAGCGGTCAGCTCTTTCCACTGACGGCTGGTCATTTTCATCTTTTTCACCGGTCGCCAGGCCTGACCTGAACCATCCACCATGCCAGGACCAGTGATGGCGATGTTCTCCAAATCCCTGCCCGAGATCGGCGACTGCCGGCGAAATGCACTTTCTCCTTCATACTGAGCGTGAACGACCGGATACTGGTCCAATTGCGGAGTGAATAGAAGGCAGGCGTTCTTTTGCAGATGCAGCTCTATGTTGTCTTTGAGCGCAATGGGACCGGTCAACCAGATTCCAGCCGGCACGATCACACGTCCTCCTCCTTCGGCATGACAGGCCTCGATGGCGCGATTAAAAGCTAAAGTGTTCAAAGTGCGGCCATCGCCCTGAGCGCCGAAAGCGATGATGCTCACCTGGCGCTGGGGGATACACGGCAAGGAAATCTCCGGCATGACAAAGGGCAGGTCCGCGATATAAAGAGCGCTGTCCGAGGCAACGACGCTCGATGCCGCCGTTTTTTCTCCGCCTGTGACAGGGCCGAGGAGCAACAATAAAAGTAAAGCACAGCAGCGATGATGAACCATGGTCTTCCTCGCGCAAATAGATACAGTAACCCGCTGAATCAAAGCAGGCATCGGCTTGTTCTCAACACCTCGGTTTAATCCTGTTGCTGAGAAAAGGCTGTGAGTGCGATGTGCAAAATGATAAATCTTCCCGCCGAGGATTATGGCGCCGCCCGCACCCACGCTTCGTTGAAAACCACATGTCGAATGGTTTCCTCAGAGTCGGCGGCATAAGAAAAAGTAACTTGGATCAATCCTTCGGCGCTCTGAATGACCGATGGATAGGCATAGCTTTTACTATTTACTGCCGAACGGGCGATCGACCGGCGCCACTGCCAGCTTTTTCCCTCATCATCCGACAGAGCGGCCGTCAGGCTGTGGCGGCCATCCTCCGTGTCATTGTAGATCATCAGCCAGCCGCCGCTGCTTAATCGCAGGACTTCCAGGCTGGAGCCGGGATTGGGGATATCGGTGTCTCGGGCCGCTGACCAGGTAAGCCCATGGTCCATGGAGGCGCTGAACTGAACCCGCTTGGGCGGATCGCCGTCATCGCGCAGATAGGCGATCAAAGAGCCGTCCCGGCGAAGGACCAGAGTGGGTTGACTGCAGCCAAAGCCGACAATCGGCGCACTGGGACGCCAGTGCTCGCCGTCGTCGTCGCTGATCGCGATCAAGCCGAAATTGAATCCATCCGAGTACAAGGGCAACAGGATGCGGCCGTTCGGCAGCGTCAGCGGATGGGTGCGGGACATCCAGCCGAGCAGACGCTTGAAAGAGTCCCGGCTCGCCTCACGGAGCAGTTTTTCATAAGGCGGTGCATATTCCGCCCACTGGGGCTCCGCATGGTTCAGCGCATCAAACGCACTGTCGGCAACGACCGCAAATTCGTCGCCGGGTTTTATCAGCAGTACATCCTGCCATTGCCAGCGAGGCGGTCCATCGTTGTGAAAGTCGCTGGATAGACGATATTTCAACAGAGAGCGATGCCACTGATTGTCCAACACCGTGACCCATACCAGCCACAGGCGGCGGCGTCCATCGATGAACAGCACCGGATTGCAGTCAGGAAAACCCGGCGTATCCGCCATGAGAAACACCGGGCTCCATACTTTCTGACCACGGCGGAGGCGAGCGCCCTGCACCTGCACATCGTCGGCCGTGCGTTCGCCGGAACCATGAAACCAGCAGGCGAGCAGGTCACCATTCGGGCACTGGACGATACTGCTGGCATGCACGTGCTTGTCCTGCAGGGGAAAGATGTTCTGTTCGAAAAAAAAAGGTTGTTCGGCCTGCAATGCGCAAAACGGCAACAACAGCAGCAAATAGATCTTCATGGACAGCCCTCCTGTCTGACATTATAGAAAGCCATAATACCTTCCCATCCAATAAGGCAGCAACCAAAAGACGCCGTCGCTCTCGGTCGCGCCGTCATCGCCGTCCTCCGGATACCAGGGATTATCATCCCACCTGAAAAAACTGCGTTCGCTGATGGGCGCCAGCCGGTTCAGCTGTACCCGCTCCAGCTCTGGGAAATAGCAGGGCGCGACATCGGCGCGCCAACCGTTATTGATCCGCCAGCGGCGCAAATCCCACGACGTATCGCGCAAAAAGAACAACGAGGATTCGAGGCGTGGGTCGTCGCCGCTCAACGCCGCATAAGTAAAATTAAAAAACGGACTCTGATCCCTTTCAGCTGATTCGTACCACTGTTCAAGGCTTTTGAGATAAATCGATTTAATGCTCGGGTCTTTTTCGTGCAGCAGTAGGCAGGGAAAAGCCAAAGCGAGCAACTCATCGTCGATATGCGTGGTCCAGGCGGGATTTGTCGTTTTAGCAGTAAGCACATTTTGTCCGTAATGATGGGTATGCAGCAGGTCCAGGTAAATCTGCTGATAGCGTGACTTGCCGCTCAGGTGATGAGCCAATTTGAGGTAAGAGAGCATCTCCAGCGAATTGATGCCTCGTTCGGCAGCCCAGTCCGGATCCTCATTCAGCCGCTCCGGCGCCCAGACGCCCCAAGTAGTGTGCTGCCCATCGATGTCCGTGAGCACAAAACCATGTTCGATGATATAATCCACGATGCGGCAGACATGATTACTGATCCGACGTTTTTCCATTGCATCGGCAACCAGGTCATGGTAAAAGAGATATCCGTACATGTGCCCGGTGATCTCATCGCTGCTGGTGTCGCCCTTCCACAGCCAACGTTGATCCTGAGAGAGCCGCCACAAATTTTCCCTGCGCTTTTCCCTGGGATTCCTGACCAATCGCTCCGCCCACTCCTGATCGTCGATGCTGCGGTTGGGATCCGCCATGGTGGTCCAGTCGGATGGAATCACCGTGCGGGCGACAAAACCTTTGCTGCCGGTCACGGTTTGCAAAAAGTGCAGCGCGTTGAAGGCCTTGCTGGCATTTTCTCGCGCCGTCGCCTCTCTGGTCACCGCATAGCGGAACGATTCCATGGCCAGATACATGCCGGTGTATTGACCGTCGTTATCGTTATCCAACGGCTGCCAAGTGAGGGTATCGCCCGGAACCGCAAGCCGGCATTTTTCCACCAGATAGGGCGGCCGCACGTGGCGCGCCTGTAGAACCCGGTGATAGTGATTTGCTTTCGCTGACAGGCTCATGGGTCTGGTCGACAAAACGCTGACGCCGGCATTAGTGGCGATCCAGGCTGAACCGTTTTGATCAAACACAATATCCCTAACATCGTCGCCGCACAACCACCGTTTGGAGTGGCGCAGCGACCACGCACCATGATGATGACGGATGACTCCATGGCGGGTGCCGATCCACATTGCGCCATTCGGCGCCAGCCTCAGGCAGTTTACATAGATGGAAGCCAATCCCTCTGCCGGCGTGAACTGGCCGAAGCGCCGATCCCCTTCATAGAGGGTAATGCCGCCCATACCGCTGATCCACAGCTTGCCGTCCGCAGCGTACTCGACATCGGTGACCCATGCACTCAACAGCTCTGTTTCATTCTGCAGCACTCGTGCGCCGGAATTCTGTTGATGAAACAGTCCCCGGCTGGTAGCGATATAATATCCGCCGCTGTTATCAGGTTTAAGGGAATGAACGTCTCTGCTGAAGGGCAGGTGGATTTTTTCTGCTCTAGTGGAGGAGGCCTGATAAAAACCAGTTGGTCCAAGGGCAAGAACCCGGTCTTTCAGGGCTAAAACCGCGGATACCGTGCTGTGGACAATCGGGTGTTTCTCATACGCCTCTCCGTTCCAGCGATACAAACCATCCCAGGCGCCGGCCCAGAGAACGCCGAGAGAATCGGCGGCCAGAGAAAAAGCCGGTCCCTCGGTTTTACGCAGCCAAACGCGGCTGGAGGGGTCGTAATGATACAGGCCTGCGCCGGTGGCTGCGCAGACGGTGCGGTCGGCAAGAAACGCCAGTGATCGTATATCATTGGCTTTTGCCGAATCTCCGATCAGCAGAGGCGTGTGATGTTCTTGAATGAAGAGAGTGTCCGCCTCCGCCAGGGGGCTGGCTAACAGCCGTAGGGTGAACAAAAGGTGAAGAAAACAAGCTCGTTTCATGGGGGCGCCTTTTATCATTCAATGGGTGGGCGACCACCCAACGAAAGCCTCCTCCCTGGGATCCATGGAGGCGTCAGCGTGCGAAAAATGGAATTCAGCTTCGACCTTTCAACTAAGGGTGAGCAGGACAAAGCGGGGGCAGGATGCAAGACCATGAAAAACCCGCTCAGGCCTAATATACAAAAAACGGCGTATTAATGCAATTATGTTCGAGTTGCGATAAATAATCCTTGACATCTTTTAACAAAATTAGTATAATGACGAACGAATCTCATTCAGTTGCGATAAACAGACAAATTTATTCGGCTTTATAAACGATCTAACGCCTCAGACGATTTCCACGTGTATGCCTGATCCTATGTGAGCAGATAGGAATGCGAAGCGAAACTCAATGCAGGAGGCAGCTTTGTGGAGTTCCACCCTATGCCCTCAATGCCTGGACAGGGCTCTGTTCTCCCTGTTTCTATCAATCAAAGGCATCAACGCATCCATGCTTTCACGGTCGCATTTCAGCTGATCCATTTCCCATGATGTAAACCATGAGCACACCCAATCGAGAGTGAGGGATATGAGCAAAAAGTACAGCGCTCTTTTGACTGCGGTCCTATGGTTCGCTTTCAACAACGCCTCCTGGGCCGGCATCACCGGAAAAATCACCGGCAAGGTGACGGACAATCAGACCGGAGCGCCGCTGTTGGGCGCGAACATCCTGCTGGAGGGAACGAGCCTGGGGGCGGTCTCCGATGTCTCCGGGCTCTATGTCATCACCAATGTAATGCCCGGCACCTACTCGGTTAAATTTCGCATGATGGGCTACTCCCCCACCACGGTGACAAACGTCATCGTGTACTCGGATCGCATCGCCAAAGTGGACTGCGGTTTAAAGAGTACGGTGATCCAGGGTGAGGAGGTGGTGATCACCGCCACCCGCGAACCCATCGAATTTGACCGCACCAGCAGCGCGGCGTATGTTCGGCAAGAGGAGATCGAGGCGTTGCCGGTTCAATCTCTGAGTGAGATCATTCAGCTGCAGGCGGGGGTGGTCACGGATGCCGGCGGCGGCCTGCACTTCCGCGGCGGCCGCAGCCGCGAAGTGGCGTACCTGATCGACGGCGTCACGGTGACCAACACCTTCAGCCAAGGCGGCGGCTCCAACGTTTCGGTGGAAAACAATTTCATCAAAGAGCTGCAGGTCATCACCGGTACCTTTAATGCCGAGTATGGCCAGGCTCAGTCCGGTGTGATCAATGTGGTCACCAAGGTTCCGGAGGACAAATATCAAGGCTCCATCGAAGCGCTGAGCGGAGGCTATTACGCGCCCAATGAGCCGATGTACATCGGTCTGGACAACTATGATCCAATCAGCGAACAGGAGTTGAAATTCTCCATCTCCGGCCCTCTGCCGTTCCCCAAATCTTTAGGCAAATTGGGATTTTTCGTCAACGGTCGGCTGGTCGACAGCGATGGTTATCTCAACGGCCAGCGACGCTACATGCCTGAAGACGGCTGGGAAATCGAGGTGTTTCGAGAATGGTATGAAGCGGCCTACGATCCTCCGGATCCACTGGTGATCCCTTTACCGGATTCTTTGCACACCGGGGATGGAGCGATCGTGCCGATCGATTGGGGTAAAAAATACAACATCAACACCAAACTGGTGTATCAACCCGGTTTCGGACTCACCCTCTCCTACAATCTGTTTTACAGCAAGTCAAAAGGCAAATCCTACTCGCACAGCTGGAGATTCTGTCCGGATGGATTGCCCTATTGGTTCGACGATGCGACCACGCATATGGCGGTTCTCACCCATGCGCCCAGGCCCAATCTGTTTTACAATCTGCGCTACTCTTACCAGGCCAATCACAGCAAAAGCTATACCTTTGAAGACGCCAACGATCCCCGCTATCAGATTGCCGCGGTGAATGCCTGGGATCCTGGCAAAATCACCGGATTTGATTATGGCGGCATTTACAGCTGGGACCGGCGTTTTCAGGACCGCTCCATGCACCTGATCAACGGCGACATCACCTGGCAGATCAACAAAGTCATCGAGGTCAAATCCGGTTTCGAGGCCAAAAAGTACGATCTGCATTATAAAAACGCGCCGTTGCGGGAAGTGACCGGCCATGAAATCGTGCAATATCCTTACACCAGCAACGAGATCCGCGGCTGGGAAATCCCCTACGATATTTTCCTCAAGGCCACCAGGAATTACCCCTTCGGGCACATTCAATTGCGCGAAACCAGTCCGGACAGCATCACCGATCATCTATTCTATGTGGATTATAACCGATATCCCGAAGAGGGGTCCGGTTATGTTCAGACCAAATTAAACCTCAACGAGATCATTCTCAACGCCGGACTGCGGTTGGATATGTTCCGTCCCAAAGACCGCTATTGTCCGGACTATTCCAAAGTATTCCCTGAATTCGTCGGCGCCGACTGGTATTATACACGGGCCAAACTGAAATACCAAGTCAGCCCGCGATTCGGTCTCTCCTTCCCGATCTCGGACAGAGGTGCGATGCGGCTGTCCTATGGACATTTCTTTCAAGCGCCGAGCTTTGAAAAAATGTATCAGAATCCGGTTCTGCCCCATTACAACCAATTCAGCATCATGAACACCAGCATCGGCAATCCGAATCTGAAACCGGAAAAAACAGTGCAATATGAAGTGGGTCTGCAGCAGGAACTCGCGGATGGGTTAGGACTGGAGCTCTCGGTTTTTTACAAGGACATCCGCGACCTGTTGGGGCTGGAGATTCTGACTTTGAGCAATGCCACAACATTTTATCGCTACATCAACAAAGAGTACGGCAATGCCATGGGCGTGACCGTGGCCTTTAACCAGAACAGTTTTCAGGGCAAACTGAACGCCAGCGTCGACTATACCTACATGGTAGCCAAGGGCACAGCTTCCAGCGCCGAAGCGGTCCGCGACGTGGCTATCCTCTCCGGTTCCGGTCGCGGCGCCTACACGCTGGCCACCCGAAGAATCGATTTTCTCGGCTGGGATCAAACGCACTCTTTGAACGCAGCGATAAGCCTGCGGCCGCAGAAAAGTCTCTACGTCAGCCTCATCGGACAAATCGGCGCCGGACTGCCCTACACTCCATCCACGCTGGACCCGAATATCGAGATTCCGGGCGGTTGGTGGGACAATTCAGGCAGAAAGCCTTTGCAATGGAACATCGATATGAAGCTGTTCAAATCTTTCAAGGTGTTGGGCTACAGCCTAGGCGGCTTTGTCAACGTCTACAATGTGTTGAACCATTTGAACGAGAACGGAGTTCGCAGCATCACCGGCCGGGCGGGCCCGGATGCCTATCTGCCGGAGATCGCCAGAAAAAGATATTATCGCCTGGAGCAGGTCGGCGAGTTCACCCGCAATGAAGCGGATTACAATCCGACCGATTATTCCCGGCCGCGCCTAATTCAATTTGGCTTGTCTTTCGAATTCTAATGAGGACCCCGACCTTGAATGACACCAGGAGCAAAACCCGTCGTTCGATTTTAGCCGTGACTGCGGCCATGACGATTCTTGCTGCAACGAGCGGCCACAGCCAGGTCAATCCGGCGGATCTGCAATATGACACCCAGGTAAGCCGCCGCGGCACCTCCGCCGGCGCCGTGCTGGAGATCGGCGTAGGCGCACGCGCCGAAGCCTTGGGCGGCGCGTTCGTCGCCGTGGCAAACGACCCCTCTGCGCTCTATTGGAATCCCGCCGGCATCTCGAGAATCCAATCCTTGTCTCTGCAGGTCTCCAAGACAGAGTGGCTGATCGAAACCCAATTTCATACCGTGGACCTGATAGTGCCGCTGCAGATGATGAACTCATCGTTGGGATTTCATCTGGCGATGATGGACTATGGTTCCAATCCCGTTCGCACCGTTTTTCGTCCCGAGGGCACCGGCGAGACCTACACCGCCTCGGACCTGGTCGCCGGCCTGTACTGGGCGCTCAACATCACCGACCGCGTCTCTGTCGGTCTGGGCGCCAAATACTTTCAGGAAAACATCTGGCATGTGAAAGGATCCACCTTTGCCGCCGATCTGTCGATCCTTTTTGACACACCGCTCAAGGGATTGCGGTTGGGCGGAGCCGTGAGCAACCTGGGTCCTGAATTCGGCTTGAGCGGAAGGGATCTGACGCGTGTGGCGGACATCGATGGCCGGAAAAATGAATACTATAACAACGACAACGTAGCGATCCATCTGGCCACCGAGACGTATCCGCTGCCCCTTCTCTTCCGCTTCGGCCTGGGCTACACCCTCGATCTCGGGCCGCGCAATGCCATGCTGTTCGCCGCCAGCGTCAATCATCCCAGCAATGACGTGGAGACCATGGATGTGGGGATGGAAGCCAAACTGCTCAACCTATTCTATCTCAGGGCCGGTTATCACTCTCTTTTCGCGGACTATAGCGCCGACGGATTGACCTTGGGAGCCGGCCTGTCGTATCGCTTTTTCAACTCCACCACTCTAACCTTGGATTACGCCTGGTCCGACTGGACCGTGCTCGCTTCGGTCAATCGATTTACCCTTGGCATCAGTGCATTCTAGTTATATCATGGTTTCCTCGTAACCGTCGATAAAAGAAAGTTGGAGATCCTCCATGGCATCGTCAGCCAATAAACGCATGAACCGGTTCGTTCTCATATTCCCGACGCTGTTCCTACTGTCGACCGGCACCCTCTTCGCCCAGCAGCAGCTTTCCGGCGTACAGTATGACACCCATCCCATGCATTGGGCGCGATTTTGGGCGCGCGGGCTTTTCGATCGCAACCTGCTCTACTGCCCTATTTGGAATGTCGGCAATATGACCGATGCGGCGCTCTCACCCAACGAAGGGATGCGCTGGCCCGGAAGTCAGGGCAACACCTACGTCGGCAAAGCGAATTTCTATATCGGCAGCTTGGTGACGGACATGACCGCCTACAGAGGAAAGGTCATTCCGGATCGCTGGGACGGCAAGCAACTTCCCATCGTAACTGACTCCTACTTTTATCATGTGAGCGTCTGGACGCCGCCGCAGCTCTCTTCGGACAACAGCCATCAGCAGGTGTGGGCGCCGGTCCCGGGCTTTTACAACGACGGGCAGTATGGCTTTATCTGGGGCATCAATGAGGACATAGACGGTGACGGCGAGTTATCCCCGGCCGAGGACGTCAATTTCAACGGCCAGCTCGACTACAACCTCGATCCACCGGAAAGCATCCTGAAGAGTATGGCCATCAGCACAGACAAACGGACCTGGCCCGAGTACTGGCCCGGCGGCTCGTACATCGGCGACGATCGCCCCTATTTCGGCCGCCCTCCGCGGACCATCAAGCCCGGCCTGCGCCAGGGCAAGTGGAACGGCGAGTACAAGGCAGGACCTATTGCGGATCAGGAGACCTTGTACCGCATGGACGACCATGAGAACGATCGGCTGAACGACTTTTATGACGGTAAATATTGGCCGATGAAAAATCCAGACGGCACGCCGGATACGCGCAATTGGCATGACGATGTGGGCATCGCCGGCCTCGGCATTGAGGTCGAGGGCAGAACCTATGCCTGGTATCATCCTCTGGCCGAGGACATTCTGGTGTCGGTCTATCGCGTGCGCAATTACAGCGATTATGTGCTCAACCAAGTCATCACCGGCATGTGGTGCGACGCCAACGTGGGTCAGAGCACCTACAACACCGCCAATTACATCAAGGCGACCTATGACTATGAGGGTTCAGGCGGCCGGCTGGATTTCGATATCCTCTATCAATGGCATCAGTTTCCCGAACAGCTCTCCACCTATAAAAAGATCGGCACCTTTGCCTTCGCCTTTCTCGAAAGCCCGGGCATCAACTATAACGGCAAGGACGACGATGCGGATTTCATGATCGACGAATCCATGGAAGACGGCATCGACAACGACGGCGACTGGAGAGGATTTCGTGATATCGGTCTGGATAAACTGGCGCCGGGCGATCCGGGCTACAAGGGCCCGGACGAAGACGGCACCCAGGGCAACGGCAAATGGGACACAGAAGACGTGAACCTGAACGGCGCCCTGGATGTCGGCGAAGATAAAAACCGCAATGACAAGCTGGACATGGAACCGGTGAACGACGACCGCGGCACCGACGGCATCGGCCCGGATGAGAACGGCTGGTTCGGTCCGGATCCGGACGGCAGCGAATGCAACGGCCGCATGGATCTGGGGGAGCCGAATTTCGATCTGACCGATATCGACGAGGCCGATCAGGCGGGCCTAAAGATCGCCTATGTCTACGAATTCCAGAAAAACCGCAACCTGGAGGACGACAAGTTCTTCTGGAACCGCTACATGATCAAAGACGACTGGTTCGAAGTCGAGGAGACCGACGAGGATATCGTCTTCACCTTCGGCGCCCGTGCGGTAAAATTGGAAAAGATGAAGTGGGAACGGTTCACCATCGCCATGATCATGGGCGAGGACCAGGACGACGCCATCCGCAACAAAGCCACCATGCAGAGCATCTACGACAACAACTATCAGTTCCTCACCCCGCCGATCCAACCCACCTTGATCTCCGATGTGGGCAACAAAGTGGTGCAGCTTTACTGGGACACAGATGCGGAAAATTCCAAAGATCCGTTCTTCGGCTATGATTTCAACGGCTATCGCGTGTATAAAAGCACAGACCCCAAATTCCTCGACATCAAGACCATCTCCGATGCCTTCGGCAATGTGCTTCTGTTCAAGCCGTTGGCCATTTACGACAAAGTGGACGGCTTGAAAGGGATCCACCCCACCCCGTTCCCCAATCTGGGCGTGCATTACGACATGGGTAAGGACAGCGGCTTGCGGCACTCGTATCGCGACACCACCGTGGACAACGGCCGGACCTATTACTATGCGGTGACCGCCATCGACGCGGGCAACGGCGAGGACTTTTTTGAACGCGGCCTCATCTCCGAGGATTATGACATCGACGCCATGCCCAGTGAATCACCGTTCAATATCACCGTAAACCTGCTGGGCGAGGTCGTCTACCGCGACCGCAACACCGCGGTCTGCATCCCCTGTGAACCCGCCGCCGGCTTTACCAACCCTTACATCGATTCGACTAAAATCAAGCACATCAGCGGCATCGCCCGCGGCGGCACGATGAACATCGACGTTTTCAACAAGAACCATGTCTACCTCGGCCACGAGTACGAACTGACGTTCAACGACGACCACTATCTCGACAAACTGACGCCGGCGTACCAATGGGGCAACACCACCGGCATCACCTGCAAGAATCTCACCACCGGCGACACCCTGTTCAATTTCCAATACAACGGCAACTACGAGTTCACCCAAAAAGTGTTCCCAGAGCTGGAAAGGAACATCTATCAAGGCATTCACTTTGACCTGTCCTGGAACAGCGCCTACGCGTCCGGAAGTACAGAAGCGGATCAGGACCGGGGCATCGAAATCCTCAAGCTGAACGAGTACGGCCGTGAGACCAACGAATGGAAGAAATGGGCCAACGACACCAAATCCAACATCCGCATTCAGAACATCGAATTGACCGGCGCCGCCTATGCAGCGCCCTTTGACATCGAATTTCGCGTCGCTGATCACAAGGGCGTGGATACCTCCTACACCCCCTCGGCGCTGTTGATCCCGGCCTATCCGCTGAACTTCACCACCTGGAATGTGAGCGATCCCAACAACCCCCATCGCATGAAGGTGACCGTGGTCTACGATAAGGATAAACGGACCATCGATCCGGAGCTCAAGCAGGAAATGGAAGGACAAATCTGGGACAGCACGCGCATCACCATCATGTTTCCCAAGCATCAAAAGGGTCAGTATCATGCCTCCTGGCAGGTCCGCTTTATCAAAAACCCGTTTGATTCCCTGAACCCCGTCATTCCCTTAAAAGCGGGCGACATCTATCGTTTTAAAACCACGCGCAACCCGACGCGGCACGACAAATACCGCTTCACCGTCGACGGCGGCCAGTGGATCAAGGAACAGGCCAAGCGGGACATGCACGACATCTATGTGGTTCCGGATCCCTATGTGGTGGCCAGCAGCTACGAATCGATCTATGAATTGGCCGGCTATCAGCAGCGGCGGGTGGATTTCGTCAACCTGCCGCCGGTGTGCACGATCAAAATCTTTTCCGTCAGCGGCAAACTGATCAAGGAGCTGAAGCACAACTCGGCCATGGACTTTGGCCGCGAGTCCTGGGACTTGACCTCCGAAGACGGGCCGGAAGTCGCTTTTGGCATGTATTTCTTTGTCGTAGAGGCGGACGACCTCGGCGTCTCACGGGGCAAATTCGCCATCATCAAATGAAGGAACCTTTGGAAGGCGCCGCCTTCGCAAGGTGGCTGCTCTTTGTATTCGCCGGCTGCATGGTTTTCAGCTGCGCCAGAGAGAAAAAAACCAAACCGCTGAGTGAGCTGGTTCTCGCCAAGGTCGGAGACCGGGTCATAACGGCGGAGGAATTCAAATACAGCTACGAGTTCAGCTTTGCGCCGTTGCGACAGGGCGCCGATCCACGACGCACCTACCTGGACTATATGGTCAAAGAGCTGCTGCTGGCCAACGAAGGCTATCGCCTGGGCCTGCACAAAAGCCGGTACGTCGCGTCCCGCGTCGCCAATCGCCGCCGCAATGACCTTTTGGAGGCTTTTTACCGTAAACACGTTCATGGCCGGGTGAAAATCCCAGAAGACGCACTGCAAGAGGCGATTCAAAAGGGAACCGTCAAGTGGCGCATGCTCATATGGCCGACGCCTTCGTTCGACGACGCTCAGAAAGCGTTGATCCAGGCGCGCAAAACAGACCTCAAGGATTTCATCTCCAAACAAGAGGCCCACAGGGAAACACCGCAAAAGGGAAAACGGCAATATGAGACAGATTGGATCGACTATCTGGATCTGCAGCCGGAGGCGTTCGAACGGATCAAAGACCTGGAGATAGGAAAGGTCTCTGATCCCATCCCTTATGGCCGCGGGTACGCGTTGGTGCAGATAACCGACATCAACCGCCAGGGGATTAAAGAAGAGGAGCTGCATGCCGGAGCGAAAAGAAAACAAATGGCCGGCCGGCTTCACGATATCGAAGCGGATCGTATCGTCCATGCCCTGATGGATTCCCTGATCACGCCGCTCGATGTTCGGGTTAAAGGCGGCGTGGTCGAAGCTTTAGCGCCGGCTTTGTATGCTTGGATCCAAAAGGGATTGCCGGAGACCTCCTTGGTGGAAGCGGTGCAAAACGCAGCGGATACGAGTAGGAGCTATCTCAAGCAGCTGCAGGCTTTGAAGGATCAAACGCTGCTCACCTATCGGGGCGGTTCCAAAGCGGTGCTGGACTATCTGGCTTACATGAATTATTACCGCCGCCCGCTCAAACAGAGCCGCTCGTATGAAGAGTTCAAAGAGAGGCTGATCACCGAGATCGGCGCCATGTTTAAAAATGAACGATTCATGCATATTGCAGAGCAAGAAGGATATGCCGATTCCGCGCACATCGTCGAGGATCTGCAGCGCTGGGAGCGTAAGTGGACCTATGACGTTTATCGCGCCCAATCGGTCCGGGATCTGACGGTTTCGGAAGCGGAGATGCAGGACTTTTTTCACAACCGCTGGCGGGAGCTCCCTATCGCCGATGTGGACACCACCCGCTTTTACAAGTACGAGCATGAGGCGCACAATCTTCTGATGCACGAAAAGCACCTCCAGCGGCTGAAGGAGCGGCTGCAGGAATTGGAGAAACGATACCCCGTATTTATCGATGAAGCCTTGTTAAGGACATTAGATTTATCCGACAGCGTCCGTTCGAACTTGACGTCGTTGTTTGTAAGAAAAAACTTTACCGGCGAAGCGTTGGTACCGACGGTCGACTTGAAATGGCTCCGCTTCTGAACCGAAGGACGCCGCAGACTAGATCGGAGGAGACGTTTTGCCGCTGAAGCGCAGGATTCGGCGGTTCAGCTCAGTCAGAATCAGTAAAAGCAAACATCCTACCGTGAAGCAGCCGAACAGCTACGTAACCCGCATGAAAGGAGGTGAACGCGGACTCGGCTCTATCATCAATCCACTCTGCAGTATTAACCTTTTTAGGAGGAGCGTATGAGAAACGCTTGGTGGCTACTGTTTTGTGTGGCTTTGATCGCAAGTCCCGCCCTGGCGCAGATTTTCCTTGACGGAAGCGATGAAGACTGGCTGGCCGAACCGCTTTTGATCGAATCGGTCGACAACGTCGACGGATTTTTCCCGTCTGAAGTCGGCGCCGCAGTGACGGACAATGTGGATGTCAAAGAGGTCAAAGCTAAAATTGTCGGCAATGTCTGTTACTTTTTCATGAGGTTTTACGGCGGTCCCGCCTGGCCCAACATGGCGGACCAGCGTGAGTTGAACGGCGTGCCGATCAACCGCTCCCGCGGCTATTATGATCTGCTCATGGATCTGGACAACGATGTCACCACAGGCGCCAACAGCCACTATTATGAGGCGCATTTCACGCCGGTCGGTTATCTGGCCAGCCAGGGCATCGCCAACCAGGATAAAATCGGTGCGGATTCGTATCTGGAGTGGGGCTGCGTCGGCTACTTTACTCCTCCTCACACCGACATGGGCGGAGTAAACAATTCGGGCATCAAAGAGATCGGCTATTCCGCTTATGATGTCTCCGAAGTAGTCAGTGAAACCGACGCCGGCGCCGATTATACGATATTTGAATCCGGTATCGCCAAACCTGATTCCGCCAAAGCGTTCGCCTGGTCAGGAACGCTGCCGGTGGAAGGAAGCGACGACGCCAGTTTGATGAACGGCAAATCGTATTGGATGGGCCATGCGTGGGGAAATGATTTTCTCGAAATGGGCATCGAGTTGACGACGGTTCAGCACTATTGGAAGAACAAAGGCAGGCATGTACTGAACCCCGGCGACGTCATCGGCATTGCAGTGCGCACCGAAACCCCCATGGACGATTGGGGCGTCGACCTGACGCCGCGCGGACAAATGCTCTGCCCGGAAATCCCCGTGCGTCCCAGCAGCATCACCTTTGACGGCGATGATTCGGATTGGGCGGCTCTGCCGGTTCTGGTGCAATCGGTGGACAACGTCGACGGATTTTTCCCGTCCGAAGTGGGCGCAGCGGTCACCGACAATGTGGACGTCAAAGAGGTGAAGGCTTTCATCAACCTCTCAGAGGATGCGATCTATTGGTTTATGCGACTCTGGGGCGGCCCGGCCTGGCCCAATGTGGCGGATCAACGCGAACTGAACGGCGTGCCAATCAACCGTTCCCGCGGTTACTATGACCTGCTGCTGGATCTGGACAATGACGTCACCACCGGCGCCAACAGCCATTACTATGAAGCCCACTACACCCCGGTCGGCTATCTGGCCAGCCAGGGCATCGCGGATCAGGGAAAAATCGGCGCGGATTCTTACCTCGAATGGGGCTGCGTGGGTTATTTCACGCCTCCGCACACGGACATGGGCGGGGTCAATAATTCGGGCATCAAAGAGATCGGCTATTCCGCTTATGACGTCTCCGAAGTGGTGAGCGAGACCGACGCCGGCGCTGATTATACCATTTACGAAACAGGGATCACGGATCCCGATTCGGCCAAGGCGTTCAAACACGACGGCCTGCTCCCCTCCATGGGCAGCGACGACGCCACTCTGGTTGACGACCGAGTTTATTTCAACGCGCATGCCTGGGGCCATGATTTTCTGGAAATGGGACAATCCCTCAGCGCCATCAAGGAGTATTGGAGAAATAAAAAGAGCGCCGACTATTTCAAAACCGGCGATGTGATCGGCATCGCGGTGCGGACAGAAACGCCCATGGATGATTGGGGTGTGGATCTGACGCCGCGCGGAGAGCTGATCGTCACTACCGGGACCAACAGGCCCTCCAGCATTCAGTTCGACGGTGATGACAGCGATTGGCAGGCCTATCCTGTGCTGATCGAATCCGTCGACAATGTCGACGGGTATTTTCCCTCAGAGGTCGGCGCCGCGGTGAGCGACCGGGTAGATGTCAAAGAGGTGAAAGCATTCATCAACCACGAGGAGGGAATGCTGTACTGGTTCATGCGTTTGTATGGCGGACCCGCCTGGCCCAACATGGCTGATCAACGCGAATTGAACGGCGTGCCGATCAACCGGTCGCGCGGCTATTATGATCTGCTGCTGGATCTGGATAACAACGTCACCACCGGAGCGAACAGCCATTATTACGAAGCGCACTACACTCCGGTCGGCTATCTGGCCAGCCAAGGACTGCCCAACCAGGACAAGATCGGCGCAGACACCTATGTTGAATGGGGCTGTGTCGGTTATTTTACGCCGCCCCATAATGATATGGGCGGCGTCAACAACTCGGGCATCAAAGAGATGGGCTACTCGTCCTTTGACGTCTCTGAAGTGGTCAGCGAGACCGATGCCGGAGCGGATTACACCATCTATGAATCGGGATTTCTGGGTCCGGACTCGAGCATTGCGCTCAAACATGTGGGATTGCTTCCGATCATAGCCAGCGACGATTCGACGTTGGTTAGCGATCAACTCTACTGGAATGCGCATGCCTGGGGCTATGATTTTCTCGAGATCGCCCATCCCATTGCGCCGATCCAACAATACTGGAAGAATAAAGGTTTGGAGGTGCTGCAGCCCGGCGACGAGATCGGTATTGCCGTGCGAACGGAAACGCCGCTGGATGACTGGGGCGTGGATTTGACGCCGCGTGGAGTGCTCACTTTTACAACAGGAATCGCGGCGGAAAAAACGACCAGCCTGCCCAAAGAGTTCATCCTGGAAAAGAATTACCCGAACCCCTTCAATCCGGAAACCACCATCGAGTTCACCGTCCCTTATGCGGCTGACGTGACTGTCAGCATCTATAATATGCTGGGGCAAAAGGTGCGCACGCTGGTGGATGCCAGAATGTCCTCAGGCCGGCACAGCGTCCGCTGGAACGGCATGAGTGACGCCGGTGTGCCGCTGTCCAGTGGAATTTATTTTTACAGACTGAACTCCGGCTCCACCGTCTTGGTCAAGAGTATGCTCCTGCTTAAATAAGGAAAGGTTTCACACTAAATGGGATTGCCTTTCGGGGCAATCCCATTTTTTTCATCATCGCATTCCAGGGAAGGAATTCATGCGTAAAAATTTGCACCGTCTGTTGCGATCGTACGCCCTCATGCTTTCGGCCGTTGTGCTCTGCCTCGGCTCTTTACTTCACTGTGACCGGCCGTCGCCGCAATCTGTTCTGGCTGCCTTTGACAACGGTTCCGTTGTTGAAGCCGAAGCGATCGATCATTACCTTCTCAGCACCCAATACAAGCCCAAGGCGCTGCCCAGTGAAGAACTTTTTCGCGAGATCGTGCGGCAAAAAGCCTTGGATAAAATACTAGTGATGGAAGCCCAAGCGCGTGGTTTGGCGGAGGATTCCGTTTTTCAGGCCATGATCAGAAACCAGGAACGCAAGGCCGTTTTCTACAAATATATGCGTCAGGAGATCATCAGCCGGGTGGTCACGGACAGCCTGATCAGGTTGTTTTATGCAAACTATTCGCCTCAATACGCCATGCGCTACATCATCCGTCCGGTGGTGAAATCCACCCCACCGGCCTTTGCCCGCTCGCAAAAGGACACCATCGAGGCCGTCTATCGGCTGTTGAATACGGGCGCAAAATTTGAAGATCTGGCGAACCGCTATTCTCAGGACATCACCACCAATCGCAAAGGCGGCGACCTCGGCTTTGTCATCCGGGAATCCCTGGGCGACGCGGCTTTGCGCGCAGTGATGGACACGCTGAAAGAGTTTACCTATTCCAAGCCGTTTCGGGGTTACGAAGGTTGGTACATTCTTTACAAGGGCGAAAAACGGGTGGTGCCGGTGCCCGCCTTTGAGGCGGTCAAAGACCGGATCTGGCAAACACTCTTTCGCACGCGCAAACACCTTATCCGGCAGCAGGTTGAGCGACGCTTTGCAGAGCTGGCGGAAAAATATCATTACCAGTTTTACCCGGCCAGCCAAAAGGTTATATGGGATAAAGTGGGCGTCAAGGACAACGCCTCAGACTATCAGGTGGTGGATTTTTCCGCTCTCAGTGAGCAGGATCTGTCTCAGGTGCTGGCCCGGTACGACGGCGGAGTTATTCGTGCCGAAGAAGTGTTTGAAAACCGCAAGCGCGAACCTCAAACCCTGCTCGATTTCAAGGAGCGGTTCACGGCTCTCAGCGAACAGCACCTGCTGGGGCAGCATGGCCTGGAGTCCGGTATGCAGAACGACCCGGAAATCGTCCAGCAGATCCATTCGTTCAAAGAATCTGTATTGAGAAGCCGTCTTTTGCAGCACGCCGTAAAAGAGCCGGCAGCCGCCCGCACGGACTCGTTGCGGCAGACTCTGGTGCAACAGGAAAAGCCGGAAGAGATAAGAAAGATACTCGGGCAAAAATATTTCGAATTTGAACGGGCAGGTAAAGCACGCTTTGAAGAGCTGCTGATAAAGAAGTATCATTTCCGCTATATGGATAAAAATTTCGGCCGCGCATTAAAAGAAGCAGGCCGCCGCAAGGAGGAACAGAACAAAAAGACAGGGAAATCCGTTCCGATGCAGACCCGTTCAGAGTGATCCGGCGGTCAGGCGCTGTTTTTTCGCAGCCTGGAACGACTAGAGCAAGAATGCATGCGCTCAGGGCGTCTGATCAGCGAAATGATCGCCATAGATGCCTTCAACCGCCAGGTTGGCGAGCACCGGACCCTGCTCGGTCATGGTGACCCAGACGATGTGATCCAGCTCGCCGAAAGCGGCGCCGCGCAGCGCGCTGCTGCCGCCGGTGGTGGCCAGGACATAATGGTCGACTCCCCGGCGCGTTTCTTTCTGGTAGCGATGTTCGTGGGCGGCGATCACCGTGTGCCGCCGGCCGGCGAGCAAGGCCTCGATTTTATCATATCCCGCAGTGTCCTTGTATTTCCACATCGGTTTGTGCAGTAAAACCATGGTCCAGCTTGCCTTTTGGTTGTCCCGCAAAGCTTTTTCCATATATTGGATCTGCGCCTCACTGATATGTGTCGGCGGCGGGTCTTCGGTATTCAGGCAGAGGAACAGGACGTTGCCGTAGACGAAATGATAATAGGTCATGCCCATTCGATCGATATAGGCTTGGCGCATGAATGGGTTGCTGATGTCGTGGTTGCCCGGCAAGCAGAAAAAAGGCATTTGCAGCGGTTCAATGGCTTTGAAAAAATCCTCCCACTCTGCGCGCAGCACTGAATCATCCTCTGTTTTACCCTCGATATAATCGCCGACCGACAGGACAAATTCCGGCTGCAGCCGGTTGATTTTGTGAATGGTTTCTTCAAACACACCAGGCCGGTTGCCGCCGGTCCGGTCTGCGATAATGACGAATTGAAAGGACTTTTTATCATTGGCAAAACGCTCGCCCCGCCAGGGTTTGGCTATGCGGTAAGCCGGCGCCTTAAATTGATGCAGTGAACGGCCGGCGGTGTGACAACCGGCAAGCATCAAAACCATCCCCAAACAGAGAAGACGGATGTTTTTCATGATAGGACCTTTCATACTAATAAAAAATTCAATTGATCTGGCGAACGTCAGAATATAACAAAGAATATCATTATTGCCAAAGAGATAAATCAAATCCCGCATCCGAGAAGAATGGGCAAGGAATCTCAAACTGTTCCGCGTTCTCTCGTACGGCGGCGAAAGGAGACTATTTTGCTGCGTTATCTGATAGGACTGATACTGCCGTTCATGGTTTACAGTCAAACACCCATCGCCATCGACGGACTTTTTGATGATTGGCTAGCGGTGACAACCTATGTGGACGATCCGGCTAACGACGAACATGACACCGATTGGTATGGCCGTCTGCCGGCGCCGGTGTCCCGTCAGTACAGCGACGTGGACATCCTGCAGGTCAAATTCACCCATGATGATACAGCTCTTTATGGATACGTTAAATCGCGCGGCGTCATCGGCCGCACGTCGGTTAAGACCGCCGAGGGCGTCCGCGACGGACGCTTTTATTTTATCATCACCATCGATGTGGACAACGATGACGCCACCGGCTATCCTCTGCAGGAGGGCAACTATTGGCCCAACTCGACCGGATACGACATGAACATGGAGGTGGAGTTTTACAACGGCAGTTTCAATACCGGCCACTATATTCTGCATTCATTCATCGGAGAGCAGGAACTGGCGCAAGGCCGTGCAGAGCTCGCCCAGCATCTCATTCGCCTGGCCCCAGGCAACTATGACGATTACCTGCAGTGGGTGGTGTTTCCGGATTCAACCTTTACCTATGTGTCGGATCGCGGACCGGCATACGAAAACGGCATTATCAAGGCAGCGGTCTCTCCAGACGGCCACGAGGCGGAGATGAAAGCGCCCATGTGGGGATTTTTCAACCGATTCGATGGAGAACCGGTCATCCAACCAGGACGGGTCATCGATATTTCGTTCTCCCTGGAAGGCAGCGGTGAGCTGTCCGAAGGCGCTCTGGCTTTAGGCTACGGCGGAAAAAAATCACTGTGGGGTTCGGACACCGCAGAACCCATTCAGGGCTATATACTGAGCAAACAGACCACAACGGTGGCTGAACAGGCAGGCAGGCCGGACCAATGGCAATTGGAACAGAATTTTCCCAATCCGTTCAACGCCTCCACCCAGCTCGTCTACTATCTGCCGCAGGCCAGCCAGGTGCATTTGGCGGTCTATAATCAGCAGGGCCGACAGGTGGTTCTTCTTAAATCCGGCATGGAATCCGGCGGCAGCCACAGCGTGGTCTGGCACGCTACAGATGAATCAAACGATCCTGTTCCCAGCGGCGTTTATTTCATTCGCATGGTCAGCAACGCGCAGCAGCGTACGATCAAAAGCGTACTGGTTCGATAGACGAGGCGATCTGACGGAATCGACGACAGCAGAGCGCTGCCGGTCGCGGCTGCCTGCGACGTGGTTTGAACGGCTCATTCTTTGATGAATCCATAGTACAGACCCGAATAATACGGCAGCAGGTACACCGCGCCATCGGAAAGCGTGCGGCCGGAACCGCCGGTCTTGAGCTCAAAGGGATTCCGGTTCCAATGATTGAAATGGCATTCATCCACCGGAATGACTTTGCCGTTGACCCGATAGCCGCGACGAGGAAAGTCTTGCGGATTTTCATCAAAACAGGCGCCTAACTCCGACAGACGGATCAGATCGATGCGCCGGCTGTTGTCGTGGCGCCAGTCAAAACGATCGAGCGGAAAACGCTTTAACGTCTCCACCCCATCCTCCAACCAATCGCCGGTGGCGTCCAGCGCATGCGTGCCCCACTGATCGGCGTAACGAACGCCGTTGCAGGAGGCAGCCATCAAGAAATTGAACAGCGGATTCATCTCCGGCGCCTCGAGCCGCCAGGTCAGCCAAAAAGAGGCGGCATATTGCGAACGCCGCAGTGGATCCGGTTCATATTTGATGAGATTGTAGTAGCACATAAAAGCCATTTCATCGTCGGATTGATTGCCGGTACCGATGCCGCGCTGAACTTTCATATTCATCAAATTCTGCAGGTATCCGTGCCGTTTGATCAACGAATCAGCCACGATCCGGTATTTAGCATCGCCGGTGATGTGAGCGGTGGTAGCCAGGTAGGAGAGCATGCTCAGGGAGTTGAGCCCTCGTTCAATGAACCAGCGTGGATCGAAATTAAGTTCCGCCGGATCATAGCGCGCCCATCGCGTGGGCTGGCCGTCATGATCGATCAACTTGCATCCGTGCTTGATCAGATGGTCGGTCAACCCGCGCACCTGTTCCTGCACCTGTCGCTTTTCCGCTTCTGTTTCCGCCACCAGATCGTAATAGAGCCCGTAGAGAAAATAGTGGCCGTCCAGTTCATCGGAACTGGTATCTGTTTTCCAGTACCACTCTCCATCTGCGCTGACGGGCCAGCGTGGTTCGAACACTTTCCACAGCCGGTCCCGACTAGCCTGATTACGACGGTCGTCCTCCAACCGACCGATGTTGGGATCAGGCCCGCTGGTGGGAAGAACAGTGCGACAGACAAAACCGGGAGGCGCGGGATGTGTGCCGCCCTGGGTCACCTGGCCGAGAAAGCGCATGGCCTGAAACGCTTTGTCCGCTCTTCGTTTGGCGAGGGGATCTCGAGTGGCGGCATAGGCGAAACATTCGCCGGCTCCATACATGCTGGTCCACAGACCGTCGTTATCGCTGTCGGACTGGACGAATTCCGTTTTATCTCCCGGATTTTTCACCGCCACCTCCAGGACAAACTCGTAGGGCGTGCGCCGGTGATAACGATCGATCTCTTCTTCGAACCAGGCCGCTTTCTGCGCCAGAGTCATGGGCTCACGGTAAATCCGAGCTATGCCCTGGTTCGTCGCCAGCCAGGCATCGCCTGATTGAGATACCGCGATGTCGTTCACTAGATCATTCGGGAGCCAGCGCAGGCCCTGACGGTATTCCCAATTGCGGCCATCAAACCGGATCGCGCCCATGGTTGTGCCGAACCATATCGAGCTGTCTGGACCAGAAGCCAAAGTGGTAAAATCATCAAAGGGCAAACCTTCGTGGCCTGTGTAAAGCGACCAACCCTTCGCGGTCTTGCAGCCTACTCCCTGGGGAGAGGCGAACCAGAGACGGCCTAATCGGTCCAGGGTCACGCCGCGCACATCCTGGAGCGACCAGCTCTTTTTGCCCTGTCGCGGAGATAACACGGACCAGGCTTTTGCAGTTGCAGAATAGCGGAATAAACCGTTGTCAGCCGCTGCATAAAGGGATCCCGAAGAATCCACTGCAATCTGCCTGACGGCGCCGCCGGGCCGAGGCAAAGGCTGCGGCTTTGTTTTCTCTGAAGCCAGAATAAAAACGGTTTCGCCGGCGGCCAGATAAACCTGTTTATGGCATGCCAGGGCGGAAATCGCAGCATCAGCAGGCAAGCTGTTCAAAACTTTTCGATTCTGCACCTGTCCTCGAGCGATGAACAACAGAGAACGGCCTGGTTCGTCCATAAGGGCTATTACGCGGTCGCCATCACCGGCAAGCCGATGCACGCTCCGGCCGCGCGTCGATTCCACTGTACGCCAAGCCTTTCCATCATACCAGGCCAATCCCTGCCCAGTAGCAGCATAGACCGATCCATCCGTCGCAACCAGAATATCGTTCACCCCTGCAGCTGGCAGTCCATCCGAAACAGTAAAAAACGTTCGCTTTTCCTGCATAAAAACGGCCGCGAACAGGTTGTTGTCCATGGACTGCACGCCGGCGATCAGCATCACCAGCAAGATGGGAAAGCGCGATCTCATCAGAGTACCCTCCGGGATTACATACAGTGATACGGTAAAGCGCCATTGCCTTTCATGGCAGGGAACGGGTTGGCTATTCGTCCGCCGATAGCAGACTGCGCACTTGATCCAATGTTAATGAGGTGCGCGGACGGAACTTGGCACTTTTCACATACTGGATAAGACTTGACAACATCTGCCGGCATACCGGATTCTGCGCCTCCCCGCTCAGCAGATCTGCACTGCACACCAGCAACCGGCCTTTGCCCACCCTGGCTTCGAAAATCAACCCCAGCCTGCGGGCGGTGAACCAGTCATCGATTATGCTGACAATGGGCTGGAGCGATTTCGGCAATCCGTCCAGGATCATCGCGCCGGAGCGACTGACCACATACCACCATTGCCAGTTGCTGTGATACTCGGTTGGAAACCCCGCCAGGGCCGGATGCCCTGGGTCGCAAAGAATGCCGAGAGTATGCGGCGCCTGCCGGTTGGTCCAGGCGGTGTTCCAGAAAATACTGGAAAAGCCCAGCGCAATGGGTCCGGTTTTCTTATCCGGTCGCACTCGCTGCGGTGGAATGAACAGCAGGGCTGTGCCGCCCTGCTGCAATCGAGTGATCAGGGCTTGGTCCACCCGGTCGGTTGCCAGCAGATCATCAGGAATGCGGGTGGAAACGAATGCCGGATAAATCCATACATCCCAGCTGTTTTCGATCGTCTGGTCATGTACGGAGACCTGCAGAGTATACCGCGCCGGCGCCGGCACAAAGTGCAGAGGAATGGCGACGGAACCCAGGGGAATCGGCCCGTCGATGGGAATATCGCAGGCCGGCAATCGGCCCTGGACCACCGGCTGATCCAGGGCATCTCTGAGGGACCAGTTGCAGATCAGTTGCGGCAGCGGACGGCTGCCAAAATGGGATACTTGGATGTCAGCCTTCAGCGTGTCTTGCACAGTGAAAATGCGCTTTGCCAACCGAGCCAGCAGCACGGTGCTGTTGCAGAACCGGCGAAACTCTGCTGCGGCGATATAGCCCTTTTCTTCCCAGAACGGATCAAGCACGCCGACCAGCGCCGAGCCCTGCCCGGGAAAATCATGCAGCTGCAACAGATGAAAACCAGCCATGCCCGGCGTTCGCAGTGAGGACTCGACTTCCTCTTTATACAGCAGAGCCTGCAGCTTTCCAGAAGCTTGTAAAAAGCGGTCGGCTTGTTTCGCCAATCCGTGATCTTTTAAGCGGTCGTAAAAAATGTCGAAATTCTTCGCCTTCAGGTAGCCGCTGTACTTTTTCCGCTCTGCCAGGTTGGGATAGACGCACCACTGGCCGATCTCATGGCTGATCACCGGCTGCGCCACGGTGTCGATGAACGCCCGATAATCTGTGACGGTTTCAGGCGGTTGGGCGTTGACGCGGGATTTCAGCCCATCGCCCCATTTTTGGATGCGTGGTTCCGGAACGACATGAAATTGGTTCTCAGCGAGTCTCGGCCAGCCGGCTGCCGCTGAATACAGCCGGCGATGGTCAAGAGAGCGAAAGTGGGTCACCCATTCGCGTAGATAGTGATCCTTATTCTGTCCAAAGGGTTCATTTCCATAGAGCATAAAGAGAAAACAGGGGTGATTGCCGTAAAAATGAAGAATCCGTTCTGCCTCGGCATAGATCCATTGATCCAGCAGGGTCCCCCTGCCGAGGGAGAGCTGATAGTCGTCCGAAAGACCGGTCGCCCAGGAGGAGCATTCCACTTGAAAATAAAAACCCAATTCGTCCGCAGCGACGAACGCTGCTTCGGGTGGACACCATGAATGAAAACGGAAGGCGTTCAGGCCAAAGCGTTTGGCAGTGCCGATAATGCGTCTCCAGGAATCTACATCGGTCGGAGGATGGCCGGTTTTGGGAAAGATGGCGCATTCGAGCGTGCCACGGATAAAAGTCGGGCGGCCGTTAATGAAGAAACGGGTGCCTGAGGTGGAAATTTCACGCAGGCCAAAGGTGATCTTGGCTGTTTGCCCGCTGCTGGTCAGGGATGCTGAGAGGTGATAAAGAAAAGGGTGAAATTCATCCCACAGCACAGCGGTTTCACCCATGGGGATTTCTGCGCTAAAAGCGCCGCCGGCAGAGTCCCATTGCGCCAGCGCCGTGTGATGCAGATGGCCGGGCTCGATGGTGAGCGCAACAGACGCCCGCCCCCCGATGCCGGAGCGGTTGCCGATCTTGCCTTGCACGTGGACCGATCGGGACGATATCTGTGGAAAGACCTGTAAATCCTTGATCCACACCGCCTCGGTGCGCATCAATTCAATGCGGCCCACCATGCCATTCCAGTTGCCTTGGGTGTGGTCTGAGACACTGTGCGCGTTGACGCCCACCGGGATGACCATTCGGTTATCGATGCGAATGGTCAGCGTGTGTTTGCCTGGCTGCGCAGTCGGCAAGTCGTACACGTGGGGTGTGGACAAGGCATTTTGCACGCCCACCAGCTGCCGGTCAAACCAAACCCGTGTTTCCCAATGAGGCCGTTCGATGAACAGCGCCACACGCCCTGAGCTCCACGACTCTGGTATTTCAACCTCGCGCTGATACCAGGCTGGTCCGCAATAGTATTTTTCCGGCTGCAGCCAGAACGGCACTTTGATGTTTCCGGCCCGGCGGTAGGGCGCGTAATCCGGATGTTGATAAAAAGCGCTGTCGAGAATAGAGCCGGTCCAGGGCGTGTTCAAAGTGATGTCGTCGCCGATGCCCTGGTCAGCCGAATCGACCGGCACTCGCAAGCGACCGGACAGAGTCCGTTCCTGCCAGGCGTCCTGCAGGCCTGCGTCGCGCCGGTCCAATTCATACCGCCATGGGCCGGCAAGAGAAATGGTCTGGGCCGCTGCCAACCGGCCCATCAAAACGATCGCCATCATCCATCGTGCAGGACATCTCATGGCATTCTCCCATCAAAGGCCTCGGTCCCAAATCATGGACCGTCAAGACGGCGCCGAACGCAAGCAGAGACAGACGCTCGTCCACGTCGCTATCCTGGCGGTAAGCCGGCTTATGCTTTGGCGTCGAACAGATATTCGAGCAGCTGCCGTCCCTGGCGGAAATCCGGCATCAGCAGATCGCAGCCGGCTTTAGTGAGCCGTTCGATCTTGCGTTGTTCCCACCCTCTGCCGGTGACTTCGTTGGAAGCGATGCCCACGGCAATGGCGCCGTTCTCCTTGGCGTTGCGGATCTCCACCGGCCCGTCGCCTAGAACGACCAGTTCGGCGCCGTGCAAGTTGTTGTTGCGCAGAATTTCTTTGATCACCTTGTCCTTGGAATATTCTTCCACTGAACCGATGGCGCCGTACACTCCGCCTTTGAACCACTTGTCCACGCCCAGTACGTTCGCCTCGTTGCGAACATCCTCCTGATCCGTGCCGCTGGCGGTGTACATGATCACATTCCGCTGATAGAGTTGTTGACAAAAATCGATAGAGCCCGCAACGGTGCAGTCGGCAAGCGTTTTTCGGCCGCTCTGCAGATCGGCGATGCGCCGGCGCACCGGCACCATCAAACGGTCGTTGTAGATTTTTTTATACCCCCAACTGTCCAATATCTTATCCGCAGGCACCAGGCCGAACTCTTTTACCATTTCCACCAGGCCTTCCATCTGCAAGATGGTTTGAATGCCGGTGGTCTCATCGATAAATTCGCGGACCCGACGAACAACCTCGTCGCTGACCGGATGATCGCCGCAGATGCTTTCGATCATCACAGGCTCCATGATCCGTTCCCATCCTTCACGTAAAATAGAGATGGTGCCGTCGAAATCGAATATAGCGTATTTGATTCTTCCGCGTTCCAGACTTTTATTCAGAATGCGAATGTCGGTTCCAGAGATGACGTCCATTAGGATTTCCGCCTTTCTTGAGTTATCTTTTCCAATTTAAAAATTTTTGTGGCAAAGGGTTCATACAAAACCTGTAAAACGCCCCGCTCGATGGGCAGCTCTTTTTCCTCCATGAGCACCCGGGCGCGGCCATAGCCGTTCAAACCGCCCAATCGAAGGTGCAGGGGATTCTTATCCGCATTGACGGTCAGCAGATAGGCGACCCCATTCACCGATTTGACTATCACTTCCACGCCCCGGTCGACGGAATGGCCGAGCTCCACATACTCCTTGGTCAGTGGCAGCTGCACCGTCCGGCTGGCCAACACCGGCTGCATAGCAGCCAGTTCTGCAGTCACCGCCTGCAGATCAGACCAGAACGGTGAAGGCTGCGGTGTGTAGGCGGTTCCCCAGTGAATGATGCCGTTGGCGCCATGCACGATCGCTTGATAGGCCATAAACCGCGATTCATGGTATGTGGGATAGCGGATCATCTGCGAATCACGGTCCGTCGCCTGACGGAGCATCTCCCAACTGAATCCCTGCAGCACCATGAAAACCGGCCGGCCGCTGCCCGCCACTTTGCGCATTTTATCCGTATAATCACCGACCTGGCTGGGATAGGTGTTCAGCAGATCACCCTGCATGCCGTCGGGAAAAAGGGCGTAGGTGATGCGAATCCCCGCTGGGATGATAGGGTAGATATCGCAGGCGACGATATCCGTAGCTCTGTTGTAGCGCTCGAGCGTGGAGATCAAATTAGTAGGCGCATGGTTGGTATACACCAAATGATGCGGATCGTTCTCCTTGAGAACCGCATAGCTTTTTTGCAGATCCTCGGCCGCGATGCGGGCCTCGGCCGAATTCCACCGCCAGGCTGGCTCGTCCTCCATCTCCCAGAATAAAAGCGCCGGATGGTCTTTCAGGCGATTGATCCGTTCGCCATAGGCAACCCGGCCTGAGTCGAATTGAGCGGGAGGGATGGACCCGATGCTGATCCATGCATCCAATCCGTGCGCCTGGGCCTGATCGAGCTCGCTCCGCTTTTCGCCGACACGGACGAGATTGTAGCCGCAGGCCGCAGCCTGGCGAAAGCCATCGTCGCCTTTGGGAAGATAATAGGAGCCGATGATGAAAATCCGCCGGCCCTTTTTGGTGATCATGCCGTCGTCGTCATAGCCGATGGGCGGCGACGGCACAGAGGTTGGTTCCGGCGAGCAGCTGAAAATCAGCGCCGCGGCAACCAACCACCGCAAAATAAAAAGTCTCATGGATTATTCCACTCCTTTGGGATCTCGGCGATGCAGACGTCGGGATTGCCGAAATATTCCGAACCAAAGATGACATAGCGTCCTTTGGTATCCCAACCGACTTCAGGGTGCGTGCCTCTTCCATAAGTGCGGTGTCCGGTCGTGAGCAGGTGTTTTTCAGTCGTACGGGCGTTAAAAATCGCCACACCGCCATGCCAGTTATCCGCCGCCACCCAGCGTCCATACGGATCGCCGCTGGCATGCCACCAATTCAATTCCGCCACCTCGCTGTCTGTGCCCTGCGGCCAATAGCAGCCGGCGCCGAGAATGCGGACTTGTTGAGTGTTAATATCGACAATTTTTAAATGAGATTCAACCTTAAATCCTTCATGAGCAAAACCGCCGCAAAAGGTAACCAGATCTCCCACCCACCAGCATTCGTGGGTGACCAGCTCACCTGGCTTTTGTTCGTGCAGCTTCCATGCGCCCCGGCCGGAAAAATCCACCAGCCACATGCGCTGGCTTTCGTGATCCGCACCCGCAGTGCCGGCGAACATCAGCAGATCCGGCCGGTTATGGCTGAACTGAACGTGCGAGGTGCTCAGATCGGTTTCGAGGACTGTGCGTACCGCTCCAGTCTGAATATCCATGGCCGCGATGCCGCTCTTCCCTTCGGCCAATTTTGCCGACAAGCTCAGCAAGCTGCCATCCGCGCTCTCGGTCAAGGCCTCTTTGAGGGACCATCCTGGCGGGACCGCACCGATTATGCGCTCGCGGATCTTGACCGAGTGGGTTGCCTCCGAATCGATCAGGATCCGCCACTCGCATACCTCACGATCACGCACGACATAGAGGATGTTGGCGTGTTTAGATACAACGGCCAGACCTGCAGGAACCGCGTTCGCCGGCAGGAACCGCGCCAATTCACCGGTGGCAGTCAGGTAGCCCAAGTATTCACTGCGACCGAAACGGTTGGACGAGACGACGATCATGGAGCCGTCCGGTAAAAAAGCATTATGAGTGAAATAAAAGGCGCGGTCCACCGCCGCATTCGTCGTGAGGAAGCGGATCGGATGGCCGGTCTTTGGATCAGTGATAGTCCGGTGTTCCGCTGGTAAAATGGTACCAGTCCACTCGGACGTTTTTTTCTCCTCTCCGGCGAACAGCGCCCCTATAGCCAGCGCCGTTGTGAGGATGGTTTGAAAACAGCGACAACGAAACATGACGATCCTCCTTTTGTTTACTGCTTTTCGATCGCATTGGCCAGCCTATCCGTCATTTCAGCGATGAAACGGCGATGGTGTTCATAGATCTCTGCATCCACCGATGTATGCCAGAGAAGGCGGTCGCCCTTCTGCAGATAGTCCCGAGTTTCGACAAAAGCAGCGTCCGACAACTCCATGATGTCTACCAAGGCGATGCGCAGAATTTTTTCAGCGCGAGCGATCAATTCACACGGCGCTCCTTTCTGTCGGGCACGCTGAATCTGCCTTTGCAATCCTTTGAACGCAGCGATGTCCTCCAAACCATCCCGGACCGCTTCCCAGCGAATGCTGGGCACAGGTTCTTCGCCGGGATAGACGAGGGCATATTCATCGTCCAGCGTCTCGGGTGTAAGCCACAAATTATAAGGCTGTGTGCTGTGGGTCCAAAATCCAATTGCGTCTAATCCAAAAAACTCCGCCCGCCATGCGTTGGCGCGATGATAGCGCAACGGCGACAGGCTTTTGGTCTGCGCTACGCATTCATAGGACCACACCGGTTTACCGGAAACCTTGATCCGTTGCATGCGTGGATCGGCGACTAATAGGCCGGAGACCAACCGCATGTTGGGGCACCACACATCGATCAAAGGTTCGATGCGCTGGAAATCCTGCCAAGACAATCCAGGGACCGGATCGGTATAGATGCGCAGCCGCGCATCGGCCTCGCGATACAATTGCGCCGCATCCAGTAGAATGGGCACGTTTTTGCCGTATTGAAGTCCGGGTTCATCCAGCGGATAAAACGCGTAATCATCGTACGAGAGATTATGTTGCTTCAACCGATCTCGAAAGGCATGCAGATATTGAATTTCAAATCTTCTTTTTTTCCGTGCATCAACCTGTCGGGCGAAGGTGATGGATGGATGAACGAATTGAAATAGGATCATACCGCGGCCGCGCAGTCGTTCCAGCTCCGAATCCAGTTTGCTCCAATCCATGATCAACTGATCGAGCGAATCCACCATGGCGGTTGGGCAAACGCTTCTCGGAAAAATCCTTACACCGTGGCGATTCATATCCTCTAGAGCAGATTCTGGTTGGGGAAACCATTTATTGGGCACATAATCCCACGTACAAAGAGGAAGAACGTCGCGCGGCGCTATATGCCAACTGAGGATTTCCACATTAAATGGCAGGGTTATCGAGTTTTGCTTTGCGTCCAGTGGCGTCACCGACACTGTTCCCGAATACACGCCTGGCTCCGCGCCACGGCTGTCTACGCTCAGCCAAAGTTTGACCGCTCTGAACGCTGGAATCGTGAGGATCGCACCCTGGGGCAATGCCGGCAATGCGTCAGCAATCATCTCCCCGTTGAAAGAACCGGTGGAAACCACCTGCCTGGCGATGATCTTGCCGGAAAAAAGCGCACCGGCAGCCGTGGTCAACTGGGAGAGGGAAAACAGAGCTTGAACAGGTTCAGAAAAGGATGAAGCGATCACACAGGCAGCCTGATCGACCTCATCACCATAGAGAGGCGGAGGTTTAATGTCATTAAACCGGGTGGAGTCCAGGCGTGGATCAGGGAACAGACAAGTTGGATCAAACGAACTGAATGCAGGCACTGGCCAGAGGCGAAGACGATCAGCGACAGACTGGACCAATAGCTGCGGCTGGGGCTGCGCCTCCCTGCGCATCAGCTGTCGGCCGTTTGCATCAATCAACACCGCTGTCACAAGGCCTTCATGGCCGTCTTTGCGAGGAAAAGAGACCTCGCAACGTGAACGGGCGGTTATGCAGCCGCTCACTTTCGTACAGCCTTCTTGATCCTGATTGAACACATTGACGCGCAACAGCGAGCCATTGGGATTGATTACCGAGATGCTCTCAGGATGAAATTGGATTTGCACAGAGTCAGCCGAGGCGGACGCCCCGTAGGGCGAAACCGGGGGGCCAGGACGCAAACGAAAGGCCATCAGATTGACCCCGATGACCAGCAGATCAGTCTTTCCGGTTGATCGATCTTTCAAGGGCAGCGGTGAATCGACCAGCCCACCGGCCAGACGTACATCATCAACCATTTGTCCATTTTCATCAAACGCATAAAGATGCTGATTATAAGCTGAGAGCACGACCTCGTAATCGCCGTCACCGTCGACGTCGTAGGCAACCGGTCTGGAGCGATTTTTTGAGCGAAAAGAATGGGCCCAGAGGTGACGGCCCTGCAGATTAAAAGCGTTCACGCTGCCCCACAGCCCGGAACACACAATCAGCGGCGTTCGGCTCCGCCTTGGCAACAGGGACAAATAAGTAGTGGCCTCTTGATGAATTCCGGATTGCCAGAGGATCTCGCCGTTGAGAGTCAATGCGGTTATCCGGCCGTCTTTGCCGCCGCAGACGATCAAGCGGCTGTCGCCGGTCGTAATTTCCATCGGCTGGGCAGTGATCTCGCTGCCCAAGGACCGCCGCCAGAGAACGTTGCCGCCGACATCCAGACAGAAAAGCGTTCCACCGCTGGCAGCGAGAAAGGAATTGCGTTGGACTGCAATCAGCGCTTGGCAGGGTCCCTGCCCCAAAGTCTTTTCCCATACCCGTTTGCCGTTGAGATCAAGACAGGTGATCACCCCACCCTGATCAGCGAGCAGCAAGTTTGTCCCCTGGTCGGTGACGAGCACCGCGGGAATCGCTTTGCCCCATGCGGTTTTATTGCCGAGTTCGCACCGCCATTTAACGGCAAAGGACTCATCCAGCAAAACAACCTGTCCTTCGACGCTGCATAGAGCGACAGCAAAAGTTTTTGCCATGGTGATAATCACGGGCGTTGAAGTCCACTGACCTTCGCCAAGTTGGCATACCATGCCATCCTGCCCCGGACCTGCGGGTTTGCCATCCGCATGCCACAGCAGCAACTGTCCGCCTCGATTGACCGCAACGATTTCTGCACCGCCGCCTTGATGACGATGCAATAATGCCGGAGTACATTCCATAGGCCATTGGCCGGTGCCGATGGTAGTTTGCAGATGCATCGCCCCGTTATTTGCTGCAATCCCAATCAGAAATAGCAAGGATCTCAAGCGCGTCATGGATCAACCTTTTCTTTGTCGAGATAATTTCCACTATGACGGCAATCGCCATGATACTGACCGGAAAGGATTGCCCAGGGTTTGCAGGGGATCTCTGTGCGCACCATATTCAACCAAGTCTCATCATCGCCGCCAACGATTTCCACCAGACCATCGCCATTAATGTCCGCCACTAAAAGGGAACCACCGCCTTTGATTTTCACTCCTGGTAATGTATAACTTTTAGGCGTATAAGACCAGAGCGGCGCACCGTCATTGGCAAGGGCCCAGAGCCGGTACGAAAGATCAAACGGCGCCAGCACATCTAAAAGGCCGTCGCCGTCCATCTCCATGGGCACGGGCGTCTGCAGCACCCGGCCGGTAGTGGCCAGGTTGCGCAACAGATGGCCGTGCCTGTCATAGATCTCCAGTTTGCGCGGGTCTCTAGATTGGGCTAGGATGCACGGTTGTCCGTCGCCCTGCATGGCGGCTACGACCGGACTCCAGTCCGGCTCCCGACTGACCACAGCTTGCCAGAGCAATTTCCCTTTGCCGTTATAGGCTTCGAGATACCCCTGCTCATCAGTCCGGCAGAGATGTACGATATCGTCTCGGCCATCGCCGTCAAGATCAGCCACAGCCGGCGCATACATCGGTTGGCCGGGCAAAGGAATTTGCCACAACCGACCGCCCTTACCGGAGAAAGCGGACAGGCCTTGATCACCGGCGACGATGATTTCGAACCGGCCGTCGCCGTCAAGATCAGCCAGAGCGGGGATTTTGCACATTGGGCCGGCCTGAGAACGGAACAGTTCTACACCATTTATGGTAAAGGCAGCCACTAATCCGCCTTCGCCAACCACAACGATCTCGGGCGGACTAGTGCCGGTGATGTCTCCTACAACCGGTGATGAGGTGTTTGGCATAGGCATCTGCCAGCGCACTTGACCATTGCCATGCAACACGGTTAACCTGGGGCCGCCAACAAGGACCTCGTCCAAACCATCTTGATCCAAATCCGCAATCGTTGGGAACGACTGCATGGCGCCGGCCTCATGGATCCAGAGAGTCCGACCTTGTCCATCCAAGGCGTAAAGCGTTCTGTCGGCATCACGAGTATCCAGGATAATGGCTAGGGTGCCCTGCTGATCTAAGCGGGCCACAGCCGGAGAACTGAGCAGAGCGCCGTTAAACGAACGACGCCAACCCATTCTGGAATGTCCGCCGAAAGCAAACAATCCGCCTTTATCGCAGGGTACGGAGATCTGTTTGTTCGTATGGTCGACCTGGGCCTGCGCCACCGGCTGCCAGGATCCAGTCTGCCATTGATAGGCAGAAAGCGTGGCCGGCAGCATGGACTCTAAATCGCGATCGTCATACTGACGTACCAGCGAGAGCCGATTATCACCCCCCTGCCAAGCGTCTGCAGGCTGCACAGAAACCAAACCAGGCAGGAGTATTTCCGGCAGTCCATTGGCTAGGTTGCTGGGAACCACAGGAAGCAAAGAAAGATCCACAGCGCCTGCTGCAGCGGACGGCCCCACTTTTGCATTGAGGCTCAGGTCTTTCAGACTGCTGGGAAGGAGCTGCGTCAATCCGGATTGGACGTTTATAGCGATCACATCCGGTTTGGCCAGCACCACGGTTTGCTGCGATGAACGAGTGGTCATAGGATAAGCCGGATTGCCCACAGCTTCCAGCTGCAGGATCATGCGATCGGATTTCGTTGCCAGGGGCGGCAGAGTAAAAATGAACAGCTCTGCATCCTTGGGATCCTCCATGCCGGTCACCTGGCCAGACAGGCTATCTTCGGCTTGATAATGACAAACGACTTTAACGATTCCGGCGGAATCACTCACTCGCGCTGTGCCGCAAAATCGTCTATTTTGCGGAATCCAGTCGGGAAAGTTTATGAATCGAATCTGCGGACCGGCGCTGTCGACCAGCAGCACTTCACCCTGATCCAAGAGGCGCTTGTCGCTCTCCCTAAAAAACCGCAGGTGGACAGGTCCCTGGCGTGATTTTTTCGAATAGCGCAGGGCGAATGAATAACTGCCGTGGAGTGGTTTTGCGCGGATGCGCACTTTACGCCGGTCCTTAAACGTAGCCTCGAGAGTGATCTCATCCAACTCTCTGCAGGTTCTGGCATTCACCAGTATGGTCCCTCCTTGCCCAGAATGGGCATCGCAGGTGGTCCAATGCAAGGGCTGAACGAGTTCGGTTTCATACAACCTGAGCCAGGCGGACAACAGCACGCCGGGACGGCTATCATTGTGGTAGACACAGCCGGCACTCGACTCGATGATCAGGTCTTTTCGCACTAGGTTGTGCAAGGACCAATCAGCCAGATTTCTGGCGAACTGCAAATAGTCTTTTTCACCGCTGATCCGGTACACATCAACCAATAGATCGATCAATGAGCCTGCGACCTGAGGCGTGACGCCGGTAGGCAAAGGCATACGGCTGATCGACTGCAACCGGACTTGCAGCGCCTGTAAAAAGCGCGTTTCCCCGGTCAAACGGTAAGCGTGCAGCAGTGCCGAGAGTCTATAAGACTCGGCAGGCTCTCCATGACTGAAGGCATTGGCTTTGCCCAGGGCTTGTCCTGTGGATGGAACGATCTGTCCGGCAAAGCTTCCATCCGTCGGATCAAAGCCATATTTCAGTACAGCGTCGATCATTCTAATCGTTTGATCCTTGATCAGTGAATCCGGGTAAAAGGAGAGGCCGCGCAAGAGATAGTGGGCTAAAAGCAGCTGCGATTCTGAATTTCCAGAGGCGCCGGAAGGCGAAACAGTGCCTGGGACCAGATCGGTTTTACGATCACGGTGATTCCAGTACAGCGCAGCGCTTTTTCGCGCCCAGTCCAGATGACGCGGATCGTGGGTTTTACTGTAGAGAAACAAAAAACTGTAAGCAAAGAGCCCAGAGTGTTTGATATAAGAGCCGCGCACCGGAGCAGGATCAAAGGCGCCGGTGTAATAGTTGGCGTGGCGATCATAGTAAAAATTCTCCTTGTCATAGATGCTGAACCGATGAATGGCCTCGATCTCTCGTTTTACCGCGTTTGAGTCGCTGCGCCACAGCATCTCCCACTCTGGGGCGTTATGTTCCAGCTCATGGCGGTTGGCGTAGAGAGTATCGCGTACGGTGTTATAGGACATGTGCTCGCCCCAGGGAAAGAGCCCGGTGGTGGGATGTGGCAAATTTTTTAGGAAAAAGGTGAGATAGTCGGACACTGCCTGTTGATAGCGGTCATCGCCGGTCAACCGGGACAGCTTTTGAAAAGCGGCCAAAGTCGGCATATCGCGGTAGAGATTGCAACCCTGGGCGGTCATCATATAATCTTCTGCGTCCCAATAGGACTGCCAATTGGCAGGTTTTTCCTGAATCAGACCCGGGGCATTAGGGTTTAACACCGCCAGCCAGAGCGGTGTTGATTTTTTACCATAGCGGTCAGGAGCATGAAGGATGATCTGGTTCGCAAAAGAAACGGATTCATCCAGCAGCCGGGAGTAATGCCATCCACCCTGGACTGCAACGGAAGCATTCTTATCGATGGCAACTGCTGAAGACGCTCCATGGGTTATGGAACAGCAAAACAGCAATGCAACGGTTATCCAGCGAAGGGGATTTTCTATTTTCATGCCCTCCTCTATTGGAACATCTGAGGTGATGTGTTTTGATCAAGATCGACTGCGATTATTAAACTGTTTTAGGTTGAACGGTTATCTTTTCCTAATCATACTCAACCTGCGCATCAATGTCAAGCCCTTTTTAAATAACTTGCAGATCTTATTTTTAAATTATGAACAACAGCTGTGTTTTTCCTTTTATAAGTAAACAGCATAAATTTCCGTGACAATAAAAATTGGCTTGACATTTAAATGAATTTTCCTTATCCTTTAGTCGTTATTAAATCGGTTTAGCTGAAACGGATTAAAAAAGGCATTGCTTTAGTCCCTGATCTTGAGCGAGACTGCAGAGATGTCAAACAGAACAGACAGAAAAAACCGATCGGCAGAGCGCCCATGATCTTGGCGAAAGAAAAAGTGAAGCGACGTTGGCCGACCATTACGATCGCCGATGTCGCAGCGAAAGCCGGCGTCAGCAAAGCGACGGTCTCCCTCGTACTCAACGATAAATCAAGCCCGATCAAAATCAGCGAAAACACCCGCCAACGGGTCCTAGCCACCGCTAAAGAATTAAAGTACTCCCCCAATCGACTTGCCAAAGCGTTTTCCACCAGCCGCTCCAACATCCTCGGCATTGTCACTTCTTCTGCCTATGACCTGTTTAAAAGCGAATATTCAGCCAGAGCGCTCAAGGCGATCGCCCAAGCCGCACATGATAAAAAACACAACATCATGATTTTCGACGATGAGATCGTTTCCAAGACCGATCCTCATTCCTGCTATGCCGCGCTGATCGCAACCCATTATATCGACGGTTTGATTTTTCTGGTCCCAGACAAGCCTAATCCGCCCATGGCGTTGCGCACTAAAGAACTCAAAGTTTCAGGCATGCCGCATGTTTTCCTCTGGCGCAGACCGCCGGAAGCGGAAGGAACGACCATTCAAGTCAACAACACGTTGGGCGTTCAGCTGGCGACCAATTACCTTCTCTCGCTCGGTCATCGCCGGATTGCGGTGGTCACTCACGGCAGCGAATCATCAAGCAGCAATGAAAGATTATACGCCTTCCAGCAGGTTCTCAGAGATCATGGCGTGGAGTACCGGCAGGATTTGGTCTGGCATGATGAACTGCATCCGGCGGACGATCACCGCATCGTTGATGAAATTTTAGCGCTGCCACAGCGCCCGACCGCGATCTTTAGTTTTTATGACCCCATTGCACTCAACATTATCAACATCCTGACCAATAAACAGGTCAAGGTTCCGAATGATATCTCGGTGATGGGATTCGGCGACTTGTATTCTGAGGCTCTCACCCGTCCGTCCCTGACCAGCGTACGAGAACCGGTCGAACAGATCGGTAAAAACGCAGTCACCACTCTGCTTCAGCAGTTGAACCGACCCGATACCGTATGCCCTGAAATGGAACTGACCATCGATCCATCTCTGGTAATACGCGGCTCGTGCGGTCCATCTTCAGATTAGAAAACCGCAAGAGCTGGCCGCAGACACCTTCATCGCTCAAAACGCTTTTCCAAGCGGCAGCGTTGCAGGTACGCGTAGGTACCAAAGGCCAATTCGTACAGCCGCGTTTAGCGGTTGCCATCTCATTTACTCAACCAACTGGCGAGACTATGGAAAGAAGAAAAATAAGCAGCAGAGTATTGTTTTGTCTTTGCATGCTATCCTGTCCGTCTCTGATCTGGGCGGCCAACGGCAAACTCTCGGGGACGATCAAAGACGCGCGCACCGGCGAGCCGCTGATCGGCGCCAACGTCATGATCGAGGGCCTTATGCGGGGAAACAAAATCGTGCCGTTTGACGTCCGCCTTGGAGCGGTGGCGGATCTGGAGGGCTATTACTATATCCTGAATATTCCCACAGAAACCTACGCCGTCAAGGCGAGCATGGTGGGCTACGAAGCAAAAACGATCACCAACGTGCGGGTGGAATTGGACCGCACCATCACCCTGAATTTTACTCTTAAAGAGATGGCCATCGAGGGTCAAAGTGTGACCGTCACGGCCCAGAAAGAGGTGGTGCAGCTGGACGTTTCCTCCAGCCAGATCGTCATGAGCAAAGAGGAGACGGCCAATCTGCCGGTGAACACCATCCAAGAGTTGATGAATCTGACGCCTGGTGTCTCGGTCAGCTCCTACGACAACAAGGTGAACATCCGCGGCGGCGGTTCGGACCAGGTCATGGCCTACCTGGACGGCTTTTCTCTCAAGGACAACGTCTTTAATGTGCCGTTCCTCTCTTACAACCGGACCTCCATCGAAGAGATCTCGATTCAAACCGGTGGTTTTCTGGCTGAATACGGCGACCTGCGTTCAGGCATCATCAACGTAACCACCAGCGAGGGCGGCAGCCGGTACAATGTGTTGATTGACGGACGTTATAAACCCGCGGGCTACAAATACGACGGCCCCAAGCAATACATCGAGGATAAATACTATCTGATGTACGGCAGCGACATCTCTTTCGACTCTGCCAAGCTGGCGCAAATGTTCCCGCTGCCGCAGGACAAGTTCGACGGCTGGATCGTCTACTCTGAAAAGAATCTGACCGACAAAGATTCCACCAACGACCGGTCGCCGAACCAGAATCGGGAACTGTGGCGTTGGCAGCATCGCGGCCGTGAAGAGGGCCATCGGCCGGATTATGTGGTAGATGGAACGGTCAGCGGACCCATGCCAGGCGGAACGTTGCCGCTGGTTGGACCGCTGTTGAAGAACACCAGTTTTATGCTATCGAATCGCACTAATTACAACGCCTATGAGCATCCCGGGCTGCGCGATCACTTTGGCGAAGACAACACCACGCTCAAGCTGACCTACCGTCCGGCCAGCAACATGCGGGTAATGGTTATGGGCATGGTGGCCAACGAAAGCGGAACCGGAGTCACCGCCTCTGAACGCGGCAACGACGCCTATGTGATGCGTTCCGGCGGCGGCGGGTCTTACGGCAATTCCAATTATCCGTTGGGCGATATCCGCACTACAAACTGGGGGCTGAATTTTGTGCACACGCTGTCGCCGAAAACTTTTTACGAAGTCCGCGTCTCCCGCATGGAGAGGTTTTATGATTTTCGTCAAGGGCCGGCCCGCGACACGACTAAAATCAAAACCATCGACGCAGAATACTATACCATCACCTCGGATACGCTAAAGGCCCGCGGCTATTGGAACCCGGCCACCGGCCATTACGTCAGCAAGGACACCACCTTCTATGCCGGCGATCAGCTGTGGTTTCCAGCCAGTTCCTACGACGAATCACCGGACGGGTGGGTCACGCCCGGGCGGTCTGTCTACGATCAAACCGGAAAATACAATCTAAATGCCAGCAGCGGTGAATTCGACCGCTCTTACGGCTGGTCTATGACCGCGCGCGCCGATCTGACCAGTCAGGTCAACAAATACCATCAGATAAAAACCGGAATTTATTTCAACCCCAGCCTGATCCGTCGTGATTTTTACCAGATACGGACAGCGGTGGAAGATCGTGCCATCCGTTACACGGAAAAACCCCAGTATGGCGGCATTTATCTTCAGGACCGATTGGAGATTCGCGGTCTGACCGGGAACTTCGGTTTGCGCGGTGAGCTTTTCGACGCCAATGCCAATTCCTATGATCAGGATGATCCGTTCTCAAATTATTGGTACATGGACGACATGTGGACCAATCTGGACAGCATGCAAGCATCGCCGAGCAAAAAGTACTTTCGCATCAGTCCGCGGCTGGGCATCTCACATCCCATGACCGCCAGCAGCAAAATCTATTTCAACTATGGTCATGCTTACAACGCGCCAAGCAACAGCTACCGCTATGGCTTCATCACTCATCCGAGAATGGATTCGCCCATCGAATGGCGCGGCAATCCGGACCTCAAGCCGCAGAAAACCGTTCAGTACGAACTCGGCTATGAACAGGTGCTGTTCGACGAATTTCTGATCCATACCTCGGTGTACTATAAAGATGTCACCGACGAATTGGGGCCGGTGTATTATCAAAACGTCTTTTCGCCCAATCCCACCCGGCGTTATTACACCTGGTCCAATAAAACTTATGAGGACATCATCGGCTGGGAATTTCGTCTTTACAAACGGCTGGGGCGCTTTATCACCGGCTGGATCCAGACCGAGTTCAGCGGCAGTAAGGTCGGTCAGATCGGATATGAAAATTTATTTGTCGATGGCGATCCGCTCAACCTCTCGACCTATTCAAAATTCTCCTATCCCGACGAAGTGTTGTGGGACTGGATCCCCAGCGTGTTGGCCAACGTGGACGTTCACACGCCGTCCGCTTGGGGCCCGCGGGTGTTCGGCAGCCACCTTTTCGGCGGCTGGCGGCTCAACGCCATTCTCTCCTGGGCAGAGGGGGCCAAACACACCTGGAATCCGACTAACAGTCCCTTTGTGCGCAACAACCTGCAGTGGACCAATTCGTTCAGCAACGATTTCTACCTGAGCAAGGAGCTCAACGTTTTCGGCGTCAGCGCCTCGGTGTACAGCGAGGTACACAATCCGTTCAACCGCACGCTGCTCAACATCGGTGCACTGGATGGACTGGCGGAAAATCCGGGAAGTGAAATCTATCAGTACTATGCCTCGCTCAAGCCGGGCGATCGGATCGGCCAATATAAACAATCGCACCTGGTGTATCCGAAACAAAAACCGGGCGTGAACTATTATTATCGCGTCGGCGGTCCGATGCAGGTCTTTTTCGGCATGCGCCTCAACATGGATTTTGGCAAATAAACGGTTCCCGAAAACCCTCATCGTCTTGGAGAATATGTGATGAAATATAAAAGGCTTATCTGTCTCTTCACTGTTCTGTGTCTGGCCGTGACCGCGGAAGCGCAGATGAAAAAAGTGGCGCAGAGTAAAATGCAATTCCTCAAACTCGGGATCGGCGCCCGAGCCGCCGGCATGGGGGATGCCTTCATCGCCATCAGCGGGGATCCCAACGCGATCTTTTACAATCCGGCGGGATGCGCGGGTGTTCAGGGTGTTGCGTTGGCGCTCAATCAAAACAACTGGCTCGTGGATATCGATCATAAATCCGGTGTGCTGACCTACAACACTGGGCGTTACGGCGTCTTCATCGCCGACTATATCGCTGTTGACTATGGCACCATGGAGCGCACCATCGTGGATGCGCACGCCTGGGAGGGATATCAGAGCCAGGGGACGTTTTCCGCTAGCGAGTACGCGATAGGTTTGGGCTACGCGATCGGCATCACTGATCGTTTTTCGCTCGGCGGGCAAATAAAATATGCGTATCAGGATCTGGCCGCCAGCCAGGTGTGGCAATATCTGCGCACCGAGTTCGAGAACACTCGTCAGGTCAAAAATGAAACCGATGTGGTGGCCTATGACTTTGGCACCTACTACAACTCGGGCTATAAAAACATCCGCATCGGCATGTCGGTGCAGAATTTTGCCAACAAACCGATTCCGCTGACCTTCCGCTTTGGCGTGGCCATGGATGTGAATCAGCTGCTGATCCCGGATCATCCTCAGCATGTTCTGACGCTGACCGCCGACGCCTTGCATCCCAAAGATTACTCGGAAAGAATGCATTTCGGACTTGAATACGTCTACAACAACCTGTTCAGCCTGCGCGGCGGCTACAAACTCAATTACGATGAAGAATCCTACTCCGGCGGCGTCGGCATTCGAACCACCGTACAGAGCCTGCATTTTGAGTTCAACTATGCGGCCACCGATTTCGGCGTATTCGGCCTGGTCAACCGGTTTTCATTGAACTTCCAACTGTAATTGCGGATCTGGTTTTTTCGTCAAGCTATCATCCAGGAGGTAGTATCCCTATGCAGAAGGCAAACCGTCAAACGATCATCCTCGCCGTACTGGCGATGGTGTTCGCTTTTTCCATTGAAGCGTTCGCAGACAAAGCGAAGAAGAACCTTCGCGTCGGTGAATTGTGGCACCAGGATCAAGATGTTCCCAGCGGTGGCTGGGAGGAATCCTACGTCTGGCCCGGCAATCACTGGCGTGAAAAGTTGGTGGGCGAAGTGCGCCTGATGAACGGCACCGGCCGTATGGCCGGCTTATGCTACGGCATGACTAATTGGAAAGAATATACCGGCATCACCTACCCGTATGTAGTGGGCACGGTGAGCAACAGCCTGATGGTCCATCCCGGCGGCGCCAAAAGCGCAGGGGAACCGCTGCGGTTCAAGCTCGTCGTTCGGCGTAAACCTCCGCAGACCACGGTCGACGGAGTGGTACAGGCGCCCAGGCAGGATTACGATGAAATCGATCCCACCCTTCCATCTGACGTGATGCTGCTCATCCGTTTTTCCTGGGAGACCGGTATCACGGTGCAACAAAAAATATACGCCTATGCCTGCAAAAACGCCGACAGCTACATGCTGGTTGACTTTACCGCCATCAACAATGGCAACGCCCTGGGTGATGAGAGCAGACTGGAATATCGTAACCAGGTGCTGCACGACGTCTGTTTCGCTTACACCACGCAGCCCTGCGTAAGCTTTGAAGGCGCTACGCAGAACGGCGCCATCTGGGAAGCCAACAATGATGACTGGGTGGAGTACTATGGCGAGAATTATTTGGAGTATCTCGGCGGCGGCACGCCGCTGCGGCCGGCCGGCGATCGCCGCGCAGACTCTTTGCGCATATTCATGGTATGGGATGGAGACAACAATAAAAAATCCGGTGTGGACGATACCGGTGATCCAGATGAGAACAGCGGTTTCAATGAACAGACGCCAGGCCACGGCCGTTTCCTCTCGCCGCAGTACTTTGGCATGGGGTTTCTGCATGTGGATAAAAGCCCCTCGGACGAGAGCAACGATCTCAGCCAGCCTTTCAGCACCGTGTGGCGTCCCGGCGATGTCCGCTTTGTAACTCAAAGCGACGCCTATCAATTTTTCTTTACTGGCAATCACATGGCCAGTCCACAGGAAATGGGTTTCACCGAACCCAATGACCCTATCAATGTCGCGAGACCTAATCCCTACATCTGCGTCGGCCCCTATGAAATGCCCTACAACAGCGACGTTCGTTTTGTCATGCTGGTGGCGGTCAATGGCCTGGGCATTGAAAAATGCATTCAGCACGGACTGCAATGGTGGGAAAAGCGACAGGGCGGCGACGGCATTACCGATGAAGAGAAAAACCTTCTGCTGGCTACGGGCAAGGACTCGCTGCACAAGGTGTTCAGCGCGGCGACCAGGCGCTATTTCCGCAATATCGAGCTGGGACGCGATCCATACGACATTCCGGATCCCCCTCCGGCGCCGGACTTGACGGTCACAGCCGGTGAAAAATCGGTGATTCTGCAATGGTCGGATGTGTCCCAGGAAGCGGATTACGACACCAAGGTCAATGATTTCTCCGGTTATCGCGTCTACCGCGCCATCGGCCGAAACGACACCACCTTTAGCAAAATCTGGGAGTGCGGCGGCAAGAGCGGCCTCCCTGTCACTACCACCTACCGGGACACCTCCGTGCAACGCGGCTTTGCCTATTACTATTATGTTACGGCTTTTGACGACGGCACTCAGAACTGGGAACAGCCCGGCGTAAGTTTGGAATCCGGCAAATATTGGAACATGATGCAACGCAATCAACCGGTGCATCCCTTTTTGACTAAAACGCCAGTGGCGAATCTCGACCAGATCAAGGTAGTGCCCAATCCGTACCATGATCTTTCAGTCAACTACAACTGGCCGGGTGAACCCAACAAACTTCTGTTCATCAACATTCCGCCGGTTTGCACGATTAAAATCTACACCATGAGCGGAGATCTGGTGAAAACCATCCACCACACCGACGGGACGTCGGAAGAGGCGTGGAATCAAGTCACGGAATACAATCAGCTGATCTACACCGGTGTATATCTCTATGCCATCGAGAGCGACATCGGCAATAAAACCGGGAAATTTGTGGTCGTCCGCACCAGCACAGAGGAGAGTGCGCCGCAGTGATTAAAAAAAGTATACGCGTTTACGGCGCAAACGCGATCTATACTTTATTAGCCTTTTCTGCAGTACAGAGCGGGGCTGCGCTCTGCACCGACAACGACATTCAGTATACAAAACTGAACGAGAGTTCTTTTCTGATCGAATACAGGCCGGCAGGCGTGCAAATCCTGCTTGACACCCTGCGCGCCGAACCAGGCCAGCGCATCAAAGTACAGCGGTGCGGCACCGTGTATGAAACCGGCAAACCTAAAGTGCCCTATCGGTCCTTGTATGCCGCTGTGCCGGAGTACGGTCGACTTTCGGCGGTTGTTCAGAGTCTCGAATTCAGCGACCTGGACGGACACGCCCTTACAGATGCAAGGCGAGCGACGCCGCTGCAAAGCTCTGTACCTTTGTCCCAGCCTGATCCGGATAGAACGGGACAGAACGGTTATTTTCCTGCATCCATCTGTCATATCGAGAATTTGGTTCAACTGGGTCGAATGCAAGTGGCGCCGGTCTCTCTTTATCCGGTCCAGTATCATGCGCAGAAGCAGCAATGGCGGATCATAAAAAAAATGGTGATACGATTCGACATTACTCCCAGCGCGCGCCCAGGGTCCACGAGCGCGCCCGGTTCAACTGCCTCGGAGCCGGCATGGACCAACCTGTTGCAGAAACACATTGTCAACTATCAGCAGGCGCGCACGTGGATTCTTTCTTCTGCCAAAAAGCAGCCCACGCCCTCCACGGCGCTCAGCGGCCCTTGGCACTCCTTTGCCGTCACTCAGCAGGGAATCTATCGAATTGAGTATGCACATCTGCAAAAACTCGGCTTTGATTCCACCTCGCTGAATATCGCACAAACAGGAATCTATACCGCTGGCGGACGGGAACTGGAAACGGATCTCTCTGCAGCTGAACCTTCCCTGCGCCAAGTGGCAAGCTATTTTCATGATCACAACAACGACGGCCTATTCGGCCGATTGGATTTTCTGTTGTTTTATGGTCAGTCGGTCTCCGGCTGGGAGCCGGCAGAATCAAACCAGCCGCCGCTTCATTACCTGAATCGCTACACTAAGAAACACATCTACTGGCTGAACACCGGCCATCAGGAACGAAAGGCCATGGAAGTGCACCCCTCCGAACCGCCGGATGCGTTGAATCCGATGCTGGTACAGACAGGCATCGGCCGTATATTCATGGAAGAGGAAATCCTCAATAACGCCAAATCCGGATATCGGTGGTACTGGGACTGGTTCAATGGAAACAGCGCCGGTCACTATGCGCTGTCAGCGCCCAACCTGGCGGTTTTGGACAGCGCCAGACTCCGGCTCCATTTTCAGGGAGCGTCAGAGCACCCCCACACTCTGTCCATCTATCTAAATAAGCAGCTGCTAGGACGTGCGGATGTTTATTATGCGCTGGCGAAAACGTTTGATTGGCGAGGCGTAATGCCCTGGTTGCCAAACAGCAATCAATTACAGATTGTACAACTTTCCGCTTCAGGTCAAAAGGATGAAGTGTATTTCGATTGGCTGGAAATGGAATACCGTCAAGCGCTCACACTGCGGTCCGGCACGCTAGAATTTTGGTCTGAACCCCAAGCCGGCGCCTATCGCTATCAGATAAGCCAAGCTCCCACCGGAGCGGTCGTTTTCGACATCACCGATCCCTATGCTGTGCGATGCCTTCGAGTAGAGGTCGCTGATTCCAATGCGACTTTCATCGATTTCACCGCCGCAGGCGCGGGTGAGAAACACTATCTCGCCATAGCCGCCGAGCGGATCAAACCGGTTGAAGAAATAGGGCTCACTCCGCGCTTTCTTCCCCGTCTGCGGTCGAGCACCCATGCAGCCGATTATCTCATCATCGCATCAACCTCTCTTACCGGACCGACGTTAGAGCGGCTGGCGCAGCATCGCAGAGATAGCCATTTCTGGCCGCATTCCGGCCAACAACCGAGGGTAATGACCGTAACCATGGAAGAGATCTATGACGAATTTTCAGCAGGCATGGTGGACCCGACCGCGCTGCGTAATTTTCTCAGATACGCCTATCGCCATTGGGAGGTGGCGCCCGCCTATGTCCTGCTGGTGGGCGACGCCTGTTTCGACATCAACAACAACGGCGGCGCCTCCCCGCCCACTCTGATCCCCACCTACCAGGATCAGGGCATCGCCACCGACGACTGGTTTGTCTGCCTGGAGAGCGAGCATATTCCCGCCATGTTCATCGGTCGGCTGCCGGCCCAGAACCAGGAAGAACTCGCCACCGTGGTGCAAAAAATTATTAACTATGATACTGCGCTGCAGCCCGGACCTTGGCAAAACAATCTGCTGTTTGTCGCGGATGATGATTTTTCCCCCTCTCATACATATACGGATTATGTCTTCAGCCTCGACAGCGAAAACATGGCGGCTGATTCGATCGCGCATCCTTTTGATGTGCACAAGGTTTATCTTTCTGAATATAAACGGGATGTTTTCGGCGTCAAGCCGGATGCCAGGCGCGACCTGTTCGAAAAGTTCAATCGCGGTTGCCTATACGTCAATTTTCTCGGCCACGGCAATCTGGAGGTGTTGACTCATGAAGGTCTGTTTAACAGCCCAGACGATATCGGCGCAGTGAAAAACCAGGAGCGGCTGCCGCTGTTTTTTGCCGGGACCTGCGCGGCGGGGCAGTTTGATTATGATCGTAAAAAAAGCCTGGCCGAAGAACTGCTGCTGCATCGCGACGGCGGCTGTTTGGCAGTCATCGCCGCCACGCGCTGGAACGCCCATAATATCACCTCCGCCATTAACCAGGATTTTTTCCACACCGTTTTTTCCACTGGTTCGACAGAAGCCCCAAGCATCGGTCAAGCCCTGGCAAGCGCCAAACTGCGTTCACGCTATCCCGATCATCGTGAACTGCTGGTTCTCTTTGGCGATCCAGCCCAGCGATTGGCGCTCCCCAGGCTGTCTGTAGACTGCCGCATAGCGCCGGATACGCTGTCCCTGCGTAAAAACGTTCTTCTTAAAGGCCGGGTATTGGACGCTGGTCAGCCGGCGGATGATTTCTCCGGGTCTATACAGGTCAAAATTTATGAGAACGTGTATCCACGCTATGCCACCGCCCACACCTACAGCTTGGCCGGCCGGGTTCTCTACGAAGACACAGCGCCGGTGGTAAACGGCCTAATCGACCACCGTTTCCAGATGCAAAGCGATTCTACCAGCGGTGGAATGAACGGCCGGATGGTCCTCTTTGCCTGGGAGAAGGGGGAACGACCCCGCACGGCCTCTGGATATCTCCAACCGCTCCTAGTAGCCCCCGACACCCTGGAGCCAAGCTTCCACAAGGATTCGACAGGTCCGGAGATCCGCTTGCTGGTGAACGACGTAGAGGTAACCACGGCTGAGACCATTCAAATTGAACCAACGGTTCAGATGTCCTTTTCGCTGAAAGATGCCGAGAGCGGCGTCCAGCACAAAGCTGCAGCTGATTATAGAATGATTTTGCAACTCGATCGAAGCGCAGACAGTTTATGGGATGTCACCTCACAATTTATCCCGGATGCAGCGGATGCTAAAAGTGGAATGCTATCTTTCTCATTCGACCGACTGACCGCTGGGCCGCACAGCCTGGTTTTCACTGTATGGGATAACGCTCTGAACCTTACCTCGGTAGAGTATCTCCTGCAGGTGGTTCCTGCCGAATTTGCCCTGCGGGAACCGTTGAATTATCCAAATCCGGTCGCACGGAATACTTTTTTTACTTTCACCATGACGCATGATGCGCAGGTAACCATCAAAGTCTACACCATAACGGGACGGCTGGTGCGAACTTTCACCGATGAGGCGGCGGCAGGATTTAACAGAGTCCCGCAGGATGGTTGGGATTGCACAGACCAGGATGGTGATGTCCTGGCCAACGGCGTCTATCTTTTCAAGATCACCGCTCGCGAACGGGAATCCGAATTTTTCCCATCCAGAATGCGGACCAGCCAGGCGCTCGGCCGGTTGGTGATACTGAGATAAGTTCGTAGAGCTCTGCTGAATCTGAGGGGATTTTTTATATGGCGCACTCGTAGTAGATCATTTAGCAATCAGTCGTCCCACTAAAAAAGGAGGTGAAGCCCTAACTTGACTCTTCAATCATCCCATTACACTCAAAAAAAAGGAGGTGCACTGCCCACAGGAATTCGACAGCACTAGGCAAACAACACACAAAAGTCAGTTAAAACCAAGAGGAGTTTATCATGAAGAAAGCGACGTTATCAATGTTACTCTGCCTGGCGTTAGCCCTTTCTGTTTTCGCCGGCGTTACAGAAATCAAGATCTATAGCAATGACAATCCCCCTCGTTTCTACGGCGACAATCCGGTTGGACCCAACGCGGCGGCCAATTATCTCGGACAGAGCAAATCCCGTCCCCATACCAACGGTATTGTTGCCCGGATCGGCATGAACAATGACATCATGACCAGCGTGACGCCTCCTGACAGCGCTCAGATGTGGGCCACGAAAGAAGCGGCTGCTGTCGGTCCCTATGGCATCAAAATACACATGGTCGGTATGCCCAATCCCCGTCTCTGGATCGATATTCAGCGCGATGACACCCCTGGTTACACCAACTACCTCGACGCCTCTGGCACAGAGCGCATTACCTTCTGGATCAAAGGTCCCAAAGGCTGTCAATATCCATTGTGGTTGCGCACCCGCAGCAAAAACAGCCCGGTGGACGGCAAAGATGTTTACGGCGCCTATATCTGCATTCAAGGTGAAACCATAGTGCGTATGGATGCCTTCGGTTATCCATATGCCGCCTCCCTGACCCCCTGGAACGGCGAATGGCAGTTTGTCTCCATTCCCTGGGCGTTTATTAAAACGACCAATCCGGCTGATCTGCAGGCGGTGGTGCCTTATAGCTGGGGTGGCCATGTAGAAGGCGGCCATTATTATGGCGAATGGTTGGATCTCTCCAACATGAGATGGTTGGCTCTGGATTCGGGCGACGGCGGCGGCGCGGACAAAGGCAACTACACCTGGCCGGCCGGCGGCAGCATCGGTGTCGCGGACTATTGCGTTGACGAAATCGTTTTCACCCTGAACGAAGGCAGCGGCGTAACCGATGTCGAGGGCAATGCCAACATCATGCCCCTGGCCTATGAACTTGGCAATGCTTATCCCAATCCGTTCAACCCGACCACCACGATCAGCTACTCCTTGCCGGTTTCCAATCATGTGACCGTCGAGGTGTTTAACGCTCTAGGTGAGCGTGTTCGTTCGCTGGTGAATCAGTTCAAATCTGCCGGCACCTATCAGGTCAGCTGGGACGGCAGAAATGATCACGGCGTTACCATGCCCAGCGGCGTCTATTTCTGCAAAATGCAGGCCAGCCATTTCAGCAATGTGAAAAAAATGCTTCTGGCCAAATAAGGAAAATTTTCCTAATCGAAAATAAGCGGTTGGCGTTACCAAGAGGGCAGCGAATCCCTCGCTGCCCTCTTTCCATTCACGCGTGCCAGATACCACAGGACCTCTTATCCTCAACGAGGTGTCTATGATACACCCAACCTCCAGAAGAAATTTTTTACGCTCCTCCACCCTCTCCGCTTTATTCGCCGCTGTTCCCGGCTGGGCTAAAAACCATGGTTGCGAACGGCGCTTTTTCAATGACGCGGAAACCGGCGTTCGCATCATGCAGGCGACCTCCTTTCCCACGGTACATATGAATCTCTACTTTCATAGCCGCTGCTGGACCCCGGATGCCTCTATGTTTCTGTTTTGGTCCATGACCCAGCCTAAACGGGGCGGCGTGTTCGATCTCTACCGCATGAAGGTGGATGGAACCGACATGGTGCAGATGACCGATGGCAAATCCCTCAGCAACGTCGCCCTCTGTCCGGACGGTGGGCTGGTCTATTTCACCAGCGGCGACACCATCTACACGCTGGACCTGTTATCCTTGAAGGAAAGCCAAATCGCTCAAGTCAAAGAGGGCCAGCCGACAGGCGGCATCGGCAGCTTTACCGACGACGGCCGCCGATACTGCTTTGATCTTCAACGCAAAGACGGAAAACCAGGCATCGGCTGGCTGGATACCCGCACCCGACGCGTTCACCTCGTTCCAAAAGCTTTCAACTATATTTCGCATCTGCAGATCGAACCTGGGCAGGGTCGGCTGTTTCATTATATCGGAGAAAAAAACAGTCAGGGTTACAGCCTGTTCGCTACGGATGAGGAGGGCCGTGAAGAGCTCGCTTTTCCAATTCGCGATGAAAATGGCCATGAGGCCTGGCTCGGACCCAGCGGCAAGCTCTATTCCGCCTTACGCGAAGCAACCCGCGCCATTCTGGTGGCGGCGCCGGGCGACCGCAAACCCACTTTGCTGGCAGCTGGTCCTCCCAATTTCTGGCACCCGGGCTGCGACCCGTCCGGCCAGTGGATTGTCTCCGACTCGAGCAATCCGGATGACGGCCTCTACCTCCTGTGCGTCGCCACCGGTCGATTTTGTCGATTGGCTCGCTCCAACAGCGATAACGGCCACGCACAATGGACGCACCCGCACCCCTCGGTGAGCCCGGACGCCAAATATGTCCTCTTCAACTCTAACCGCACCGGCGTGCCGCATGTATATATCGCCGAAATACCATCGGCCATGAAAGAAAAACTGCAGATCCCCTTTCAGGAGCATGCTTTGTGAGACATTGCCACGCCCTGCTCGCTCTCCTTCTGTTCGGCTTTCTCAGGCTCTGCAGCAGTCAAGCACTGCTGCATGATCAACAGCAAATCATCATGTTGGGCGACAGCATCACTGAAGGAGAAGATCCGGATGGTTACGTGAATCTGACGCGCGTGATGCTCGAGCAGCTTTACCCGGAAAAAAACATCTATGTGGCCAATGCGGGCAAAGGGGGCGATACCTGTATCGACATGCTGGAACGTCTAGAGCGCGATGTATTGCGCTTCAAACCAGACTGGGTGACGGTCAGCGTCGGCGTCAACGATGTCGGCAAAACCCCGGCCGGGCTGCCGTTATTGCCGGGTGAAACGGGCTTGCCGGCTGCAATTTTTCAGACTAAAGTGGAAGAGATCATCCTTCGGTTGAAAGCGCAAGGCAGTCAGGTCGCTTTGTTCACCACCACCGTGGTGAAGGAGGATCTTTCCTCGGCGGAAAATATCAAGTTGGTCTTTTACAACGACGTGCTGCGCGGTCTGGCACAGCGCCACCAGTGCGTATTGGTAGATATGGACCGCGCGTTTCGCCGGGTCTTGTCGCCGATACAAAAACCGGGCATGGCTTTGAGCGGCGTGCTGACCAGTGATGGTGCGCATATGCTGGCCAGGGGAAATTGGCTCATGGCCGAGACTCTATTAAAGGCCTTCGGAGCAACCAGACGCCAACTTGACGCAGTGAAACCGACTGTCCTGAGCCGCATTGCCCGGCAAAAGGCTGCCTTGGCTGAAAACCTTGCACACTATGAATGCGAGAATGGCGCGCTCAGAACAGCAGCGCCGCTGAAAAATCGGTTGGTCTTTATCGGCTCCTCTTTGGTTGCCCGATGGAAGGTGACCGCACTGTTTCCTGATTATCAGGCGATCAACCGTGGGCTGGAGACAGAAACGATACGACAGCTGCGTATGCGCTTTCATCAGGATGCGGTGGCTCTAAAGCCGGACGTGGTGTTTATCTTTGCTGATTATCTCGATGACTTGACAAAAATGTCCGTTACGGACATCCTATCCCACCTGGCGCGCATCGCCCGGCTGGCAAAAGGCAGCGCTATTGCCGTAGCACTAGGCTCAAGCGTTCCGCCACGCCGTGCCGGGGGGGATCAGACAGCCGTCTGCGCTGAAAAGATTGCTGCCTTGAACGGACAAATTAACAAGCTGTGCACGGAAAACGGTTACCTTTACATCGATTGTCTCAGCCCGCTTGCAGATGATCAGGGTTTCAGGAACGAAACCCTCTTTGCCAATGGCAGGCAGTTGAACGCGCGCGGGTATGCCGCGCTGCAGCCGCTGATTGAATCAACGCTGCACCGGCTGCGCTGGCAAACCTGCACCCTTCGCCCGAACGGGACCATTCCGCTCTGGACCGTCGCGGGCAGATTTCCTAATATCGACGTCTACCATCATACGCCCGCTTGCTTCGGCTATTTCACAGATTGGCTTGCGCCCAGCGGCGGTGAAACCAACGTCGTACCCAGGGAAGGAGATAAGGTGAGCTATGAATCGGGCAAGCAGGTGGAATGGAAAACCACCTGCAGTGATTCAACGGGCCTGCTCGATTATCTGCGCATCCTTAGCATCGATCATCAAACTGCCGGAGTTTGTTACGCATATTGCCGTTTAAGATCGGACCTCGAGCAAAAAGCCGTGCTGCACATTCAAAGCAATGATGGAGTTCGTGTTTGGCTGAATGCGGTCAGAGTGCATGATCATCATGTCGGCCGCACCGTCGACTCGGAGGAGGATCGTGTGATCGTCGATCTTCGGCGAGGGGAAAATCCTCTGCTTGTCAAAGTCGATCAGAGTGGCGGTGGTTGGGCTTTGCGGCTAAGAGTGACAGACGAAAAAAACCTTCCGATTCAGCAGGTGACGGAAGCCGTGCGCGGACCGCTGTCCGATCAGCGGGTCGCAGCTGCGAAAAAAGGCGACCTGATGGCCTTTAATCGAAGCGATGAACCGACGCCAAGCACCGGGATCAGTCGCCGTTTCGAATTTTTCATCAATGATCAGCGTTGCACGCAGGAGCAGAAAGACTATGCCGTCACCGCCGGACAGCCGAATATGCTCACAATTAAACCCATCGAAACGAAACAGGGACGCTATCTTGCCGAGTTAACCCGGATCCTTCCCAACGGCCGGTCAGATCGTCAGCGTGCGATGTTGGTTCCCGCAGCGGCCGCTGCCATGGACCTTGGCTTATTTGCTGTTCCGGCCGTTTTTGATTATCGGGCAGGGGTGGTTTATCGCCAAGGCTGTCGATTCAAAATCACCATCCGCGAGCTCGACAGCAACACGTTGGTGGAAGAGCAAAGGTTCCTGCAAACCATCTCGGCCGACAATCTCCACGAGGTCCTTCAGTTCGGCGACGATCATGAAAAAGTTCACCTAGGATGGGAATCCTTTACTGTACATCACCCTATGGATCCGCCGGTGTTGATGTGGCTTGAAAAAAAGATTTTAGAAAATCAAGATTCGGTGGTTATTTGTTACCAACTAGCAGCAGGCCATGCCGCTCAGCTCCCTGGCCTGCTCAAGGTGGAAAATCTAAATGAACCCCAATCGCTATTGAACAAACGCATCACCGCAACCGCTCGTCCTCAGCGTTTAAAGTTAAAAGCAGCCCGCTGGAAGCAAGGAGAATATCGGATAACCTTTGCACCGCAGGTTGTAGGTTGCAACGATCATGAAGGGCCAAGTCTAATCTATCGTCGTCAGAAAAAGGACGGTCAGATTCGAATCTCCCCGTATGCACCGTGGGCCTTGGACAGAGATCGTGCGCGACCCGAGCTGGTGGTAAAGGATTTTGCGAGAGCGGTTCGACAATGGTCAGAGGGGCTGCCGAAAAACAGCCGCTGGCATCTGCAGCCGGACTCGAGCGGAACTTGCCTGATCAATCCCTCCGGGGATTGGCAAGAGCCGCCGGTTGTGCTGCGGCCGGGTCTTCAGGGTTGGTATGCTATGTTTGCCCGGACGGTCCGTGGCTATGCTTATGTTCGCGCCGGCAAAAACGGCGTTCCCAGAGGAATTGGATCCGAAAGCTCGTTTATCACAGCGATGAACCTGACCGATGAAGAGATGGCCATCTATGCTGCCGCTGTCCCTGGTTCCGGGCTCAGGGAATTACGCTTTGTGCCGATCATGAAGGCATCAGCGGAAAAACTGCTGACCACGCTCAGCCAGCCCGCAATACCGCTCATCGGCGTCGTCGATTGGGGAGATTATTTTTGCCCGCCGCCGATCTTTCACAGTGCCGGCGGCAGGCCGGCGCAGGATCAATTTGACGCGTTGCTGCGCGGTCATGCAGAGCTGGGGATTCGATCCATCAATTGGGCGCTGGGGCGAAGCTGCCTTCTCTATCATAGCGAGCTGCCGAATGCCTCGCTCTTCCCCAGCGTGCCGCCGGAGCGAATGGTCGATCAATCCGCTCGTGCCGATCTGGAGGTCCAGGCCTGGATCATCGCCAGACAGGACCAGCTGTCCTATGTACTTGAACAGCGAGAGCGGGCGGGTATAAAGATCATCCCCTGGCTAACCATGAACCGGCACTATGGTGAATTTTATGATGAGGGCATTGGCGCTTCCAAATGGTTCAAAGCACACCCAGAATGGCGCAGATGGCGCAAGAACGCCTACGGACCCTGTCAAGGCGAGGTCAGTTATTTTTTTCCCGAGGTACGAAAAGAGCGAGTGGACATTTTCTGTGAAGTGGCTGCTAAAAATCCGGATGGCCTGCTGATCGGCGCCTGTCGTCAACCGCCGATGCTGGGCTATGAGCCGGATCTGGTCAGCGCGTACGAAAAACTGACCGGCCTCCAGGCGAGGGACATCGACGCGGCCGCGCAAATGGCGGAATACGAAAAATGGATCCGCTGGCGCGCGGATTTTTTCACCCAGACTCTGCGGGAACTGCATGATCGACTCGAGCCGATCCGCCGTAAAAGCGGCAGCCCGATCCCGGTCTCCATTCGCGTTCCGTGCAAAGGATTTTTCGTAAATAGGGCGCAAGGATTGGATGTCGAAACTTGGTGCCGCGAAAAACTGGTCGCGCGGCTGCAGCTTGATCCTCTGGAAGACAGTCAGGGCGCCGGCAGCCATGATATAACGCCGTATGTAGAGCTGGCCGAACGACACGGCATCGAAGTGTATGGGGGCATCAACGGCAACACTTGGTGGAATGTTCAGGTCATTTATCGGCGTGCCCTGGGGCTGTTGCAGGCCGGCGTGGACGGCATCGAGCTGTATGAATCCAACAATTACGCTGTTCTGAGACCGGAGCGGTGGATAGTGCCCATGCTCAATCGAGGCGAAGGGATCAGCCGCTTTCTGCAGACCTCCAATCTCGACGCCTGTTTTCCCATCTGGTCAAGAAACGCAGCCGCCGGACATGATAATCATTCATTTCGTGACAGCTGGTCCGTGTATGATAACCAGGGGTGGGGATTGTAGAGCGCGGGACTGACCGAATCCGCTTTGGCGTGGTCTGCGCGATAGCCGCTGCTCCATTCACAGTCAACAAAATAAGGACCCTATGAAAAAAATACTATTTGCTTCCATCATCGGCATCACAGTGTGGATGAATGGTGCGACGGGCCAGCAGCGCGATGGAAAATTATTGCGCAGTGAGCCTTGGCAGCCGTTCAACGCCGAATCCGTCAAAGCCGATTTTTTCGTCTCCCCCGAGGGCAATGACGAGTGGTCCGGAACTTTGGCCGCCCCCAATGAAACGAAAAACGATGGTCCGTTCGCCACGCTGCAACGAGCTCAACAGGCCGTTCGCAGCCTGAAGGCGAAAGCCTATCTCCCCAAAGAAAAAGCCATCGACGATCGTTATGTCGGAACCGGCTATCCCTTTGGTAAGGGTAAAGACATCGTTGTGTTCATCCGCCAGGGCGTTTATCCGCTGTCCGCGCCGCTGATCTTTACAGCCGAGGATGGCGGGGAACGGGTCGAAACCAACCTACCGTCTGGAGCGTTTGAACACCATCACCTGCGCGACCATTATGTGACCTATGCCGCCTATCCGGGAGAAAAGCCGGTCCTCTCCGGCGCAACACCGGTTAAGACGTTTATACAAAAGGGCCGTGTCTGGATAGCGCCCTTTACGGGCGGAGAACCCTCCGCGTTGATCGCCGACGGCCGGCTGCAGATTCTGGCCAGAACACCTAATCAGGGTTATTACACTCTAGCCGGGACGCCCCGCTCCACCAGCGAAATACCCTTCAAACCGGGTGAGATAAAAGCGTGGCCGAACATGGAGCGTAATCGCATAGTTATTCTTCTCCGCTGGCGCACGGCTTACAATGCGATCCGGCACGTCGACGAAAAAAACCATCTAGCCGCCCTCGCCGCGCCTGAGGAGGGACCCAACGGCTACGAGGGTTTGTTGGTAGTTCCGCCGCGTTATTTTGTGGAAAACATCAAAGAGCTGCTGGATGCGCCCGGCGAGTGGTTTTATGATCCAAACCATAAAACCATCTCCTATATCCCTATGGCTGGAATCGCCGATCCCAACCAGGCGCAGGTCTCGGTTCCGCAGCTTACGCAGTTGCTGCAGGTCAAAGGCGATGAAAACAGACCAGTGCGCAACCTGCGCTTTTACGGTTTAATTTTTGAGGGGGCTAAGGAAACTTTTCGCACTTACCCGCACTATTATGAAGCCACACCCGGTTGCGTAGCAATCACCTTTGAATATTGCCACGGTTGTGAACTGGCGGATTCAGAGCTGCGCGCGTGCGGCGGCGTGGGCATGAACATCGGATGGGGATGCCAGCAGACGCGGGTTTTCGGCAACCGCTTCGACGGATTGGAACAAGGGGCTTTGGCCGTCTTCGGCGTCAGCGATCTCAAAAACAGCCGATTGGTACAGGTGAATCATGAGACGCAGATCACCCATAACATCCTTTCCAATTGCGGCCAGGGCGGAGGCATCACCCTGAGCGCTTTTAACACCCTTCGGACCACCATTGCACATAACTATTTCACTCGATCGGGAAGACCCTACACCCTGGTCTGCGGCGGCGGTGGATTGGAAGGCAATCTGAGCGGTGGATTCCGCATCGAATACAATCATTTTGACGACGTGCAGACCGATGCGGACGACGCCGGCGTCATCGTGGTCAATGGCATGACTTTCAACTCGGTTGTGCGGCATAACCTCATTCATGGCGTAGAGCGCGGATTTTTCAGCGACAACGTCGCCTTTTGGTTCGACAACATGTCCAGCGGCTGGACAGTGGAGAACAACCTGTATTATGATCTCGAACAGGGCGCCATGAAGACCTGCGGCACCTACCTGAGCGACAATGTGTACCAGAATAATTTCACCATCGAAGCGCCTGAAAAGGCGCCGGAACGGTTCATCGAGGGCGCCCCGGATTTTTCCTGCTCAAATCTGCAGCTCACATTGCGGGATCAGCCGGCGCCGCGGGTGATCGAAGCCGGCTCCCTACTCCGAGTGAGCGCAGATGTCTACAACAACGGCAGTTCGGGAGTTGGACCGGTTACGTTGTATGCCAATCGCAAGGCAGCGGCGGTCAAACTGTTTCCGGTCATCCGTCACACTCAGCGAAAGATCACTTTCGATTTTAGGTTGACAGAGCCCGGCCTTCAACAGATTGGCATTGGAGACTGTCCGGTCAGTGCGGTGACGGTTTCTGGAACCAAACCGGATTTTCTCTTTGAAGACCTGCACCTTTCCGATGAACGCGTGCTCGCCGGCCAATTGATGCAAATCAGCGCCAAAGTCACCAACCTTACCGCCGCTGCTCGTCCGATAATGCCCTCCCTCTACGTCAATGGCAACGAAATGGAAAGCAAAACAGTGCATCTGGGCGCCGGTGAATCCCAACCGGTCGTCTTTGCATTTACGCCGAAACCCGGTCAGCACACCCTTCGCATCGGCAACAGCGAAACACGCACCGTGACGGTCTTGAAATGTAAAGAGGTGGATATCACCCGACAAAAACTGCACCGATATATCTCACCCAAGGCCAGACCGGCACAGGTCGTGATCCGCCAGAGAGAAAATCAATATGCGATCACCGCATGCGGGTGGGATTTTTATCATGCAGAGGATGCCTATGCGGCCGCCTATTTAAAAGAAATCAAAGGAGATTTTATCGCAAGCGTTCGGATCACCGCTTTCGGCGATCGCACCAATGAGTGGTTTCGAGCAGGTTTGTTCGTCCGCAACGATCTCAGCCAAAGCTTCGATGTCGAGCGGGGCAGCAAAGGATCGGTTCTTATGTTCGCCACACCCGGCCGAGCCGGCATTCAATACGATGAATTCGGCGACGGCTGCATGCACAAAGCCTCCAGTGAAAATCTGCCGGAAAAAGCCTCTCCCCCGTTTTGGATCAAGTTGGAACGACACGGCGATCGCTTCACCGGCGCTGTGAGTGTGGATGGCAAAAACTGGATCGTTCAGCGCCGAAGCGGCGATATACCGGGCCTGCATCAGGCCCTCGATCTGGGGCTGGCGGCCGGGTCACCCGACCAAAAGCCCTACACGGTCGAGTTCTCGGACTGGAAGATTCTGGTAGAAGAAAAATAAGACATAGATCAGAACTTGGATGTCAAGGAGTGTTATGAACAACATAAAAATACTGTTATCCACTGCCGTGCTGTTTTCGTTGACGCACACCGTGTGGCCGGCCGCCGATGCGGTCACGCCGTTCCGTTCCAATGCTTTCATCACCGACTGGCTGGTCTGCGGCCCGTTTCCAAATGAAAAAGGCGAGACCATCGACAGCGATTTTCTCAGCGAACACGGAGGCGAATCCAGCATCATCCCACAAGCCGGGCTTTCCCATCGCAGCAGCGCAGCGGTCGGCGGAGCCGCCATCTGGCGCCCTGTTCAGGCAGACTCCTCGGGCAAACTGGACCTGGGCCGCTGCCTGTCGCCCAACCAAAAAAATATCGCCTATGCCGCAGCCGTGCTGCAGTGCGCGCAACCCACCTACGCGATCCTCAAGGTCGGCAGCAACGACCGCATTAAAATTTGGCTGAACGGTCGGCCGATTCATTATTATGCTCTGCCGCGCTCCAGCGGTCCGGACGCGGACCATATTCAGGTGTCCTTGAATCAGGGTAAAAACCTTTTGCTGGCCAAGGTGGATCAGGAGGGCGGCGGTTGGTTTCTCTACGCCCGACTGGAGGCTTTGATTAAAATTGATGAGCGGTTGTGGGTGCTCTCCCCCTGTCTGAGTCCTACTCAGAGAAAAACCGAAACAGGACAAGTGGCGGATCTCATCAGCGTTCCAGCTTTTAATATGAGCGATGAGACTATCGGTCCGGTCTCCCTGTTGCTTAAAAGCCCCCAAGGGGCTTTATTCATGCGTGAAACCAAACGCTTTATCGAACCGCGGCGCATGATCTGGCTGGAAATAGAGGCGGTGACCGGCATTGAAGATTTGAAAAAGACCATACAAGCGCAGGTCATCGTACAACATGGGGCGGCGCAAAAGACCTTCAAGATTTTCGAAACACGCCAACCGATCGTCAATGGTCAAGTCTACCTGGTGCCGGGATTTCATGTCGACCCGGTTTGGGTCGACAGCCAAGCCGGTTTCCAAGCAAAAAGCTTTTCCAATGTGGATCAGAATCTGCGCGCCATGGAGGTTGATTCCAGCTATGAGATTTTTTTGCACGAAATCCCCTATCTCAAACCCTATTATGATGCGTTTCCCGGCGATCGAGCCCTGATCCGCCGCATGGTGCAACAAGGGCGCATCGCCACAGGCGGCAGCTACAATCAGCCCAACGAGACCACCATCTCAGGAGAGGCGCTGATCCGCAACATTCTTTACGGCCGGTTGTTCCATGAACGGGTGCTCGGAGATTATCCCCGGGCCTATGCCCCCTGGGATGTTTTCGGCCATATCATTCAACTGCCGCAGATTTTGGCGAAATCAGAATTTATCGGAACAGCCTTTACGCGGTCCAACTATCGCGAACCGGAGGTGCGGGTTCCGGATGTGCCGGATTTATATTGGGCGGTTGCGCCTGACGGCAGTAAGTTGCTCACGCGCAAAGTCAATTATGGATTTGATTGGAGAGGCTCTTCCTATGATCTTTCGCAAAGCGCCAGGAAAAAAGCGGCCTCCATGCTCAAAGCTCAGCAACAGCAGATACCCGGCATCGCCTCAGAGCTGATCCTGGAAGCCAACGATGAAAAACCGCCGACCGCCTGGATGATCGGACGGAGCAAAGAGTTCAAACAATACCTTCCACCAGTGCACTTTTCCGCGAATGGTCAGGCGGAGTATTTTAGCAGCATACTCGAACAAGACAAACAGACAGAACTGGATATCCCTGAACTATCGCGAGACGAATCCCAATACAATGAGGGCTGCGAGCTTTCACGCTTCGATCTGAAAATGGGCAACCGTCTGTGTGAAAACACGCTGGTTTCTGCAGAGAAATTCGCCACCATGGCCGATCTTCTCGGCTCCCCTTATCCAGCGGCCGAAATGGACAAAGCCTGGCGTCAGGTGCTCTTTGGACAGCACCACGACGCCATCACCGGTTGCGGAGCAGATGTCCCCTTTCTCGACCTGATGGCCGGCTATCATGAAGCGCTGGAGTTGTCCGCCCAGGTTCTGAAGGACGCTTTGCATTACATCGCAGCACGGGTGCAGACCGAGACGCCGGATCATCTCTCCAGTCTCGTCGTGTTCAATCCGCTCAACTGGACGCGCAGCGACGTGGTACGCGCCAGGTTGACTTTTAGCCCGGCGGTGGCTGGTTTTGAAATTATCGATGCCAATGGCTGCGCCATGCACTGCGTGGTGGAGAAACTGCAGCAGACCGATGACGGCATTACCTCGGCGCAAGTGTTGTTTATGGCGAAGGAGGTTCCCTCGATCGGGTACCAGACCTTTTGGGTGAAGCCCTCTGCCACTCCACCACCTGTTGTTTGGCAGAGAAAAACCGATGTGCGGTCCATTGAAAACGATTTCTACCGCCTGACTGTGGATGAAAAAATGGGCGGCGGCATCGTCAGTCTGGTGGATAAGCGGACGGGCAACGAGCTCATTAATACTGAGAACGGCCATCCTGGCAACGAAGTCATTTTGCTGAAGGAGGGCAGTGGATTCGAGCCCGCCTGGCGGTTCCTTACCACCGGAGAAAAATATTTCTCCAAGGACACGCAAGCCCAGGTGGAGGTGTTTGAGAACGCCCTGTTCAAACGAATTCGCGTGGAAGGTCCGATGCCACGGCTGCGGAAACGGATTCAAGAAATTACCCTGTACAACGAACTGGAGCGCATTGATTTCCGCACCTGTCTGGTGGACTATGAGGGATTGCAAGGCGGAAACATCCCGGAGAAAGAAAAACACAGCGACCGGGATTTTTACTGTATCGGGTTTCCTACGCTTCTGCAGGGCAATGTCCCGGTACTGGAAGATCGGTTTGCGGTCAAGAGCTATTTCCCGGGCAAGGAATATCTGACCTATCACAGCACTAATCGTGAATGGACGTCCCATCATGCGATGAATTCCTGCTACCAATGGATGGATTTCGGTCATTCGGTGACCGTACGCTGCGGCGATTCGCTGGCCATTGCGCTTGGCCCGGTGGAAATCATCACGCCGCGAAACAAACGGCTGCGTCAGGCCGGCTTTGAACTGCAGAGGATGCTGGCGCAAAAAGGCGTTACGGCGACCCCGGGCTATGACCGCGTACAAAGGGATTATGACATCCAATATCGGCGCTTCAGTTTTTCCATCGGCGCGCTGGGTCAGAATCACTACAGTGAAAAGCTGTTAAAGCGTCTGCCCGCCGTCGACCTTCGGCGCCTGCAGCAAGAGATCCGTCAAAACGGGTACGCCTATGCGCTATGCCACGATACGGCGCTGCCTGAGGCTTGGTTCAAACTCCCCGTGTTGCTGATCGTCGGAGCGGACGAAGCGAACACGGAAAAAGGCGTCACGCAGATCATCCAACAACTGCGGAAAAACCATGATATCCTTTTGCCCGCCGCAGCGGTGATGCTCGCTGAAAAAGCTACCGTGCCCCAACAGGGCCTGGCTCTGCTCAATCGCGGCAACATAGCGGGTTGTGTAGAACCCGAGGGCAGCATGATTCTGGGGCTCTTTCATGCCGTGCCCTGGCAAGGTCCGCTGCTCCATTGGACCCACGATTTTCCGGAACGCAAGACTCATGTGTTCGATTATGCCCTGATGCCGCATCGGGGCGATTGGCGCAGTGCCGGCCTGGTGCGCCATGGTTACGATTTCAACAATCCGTTGATTGCAGTAGAGGAAAAACCGCACAAGGGCCCGCTGCCAAGCTTCAAGTCTTTTTTGAGAGTTACCGGTAAAGAAGCGATTATCACGGCCGTTAAACCGAGGAGCGCAGGCGTAGAAGGGTTTCAGCGCACCCAGGCCACAGAGGCGTCCCAAGGGGTGGTGGTCAGGTTATATGAACCCCATGGGGACAGCGGCCGGGTGAGCCTGGTGACCGATCACCGTCTGCTCAAGGCGCAACGCGTCAATTTGATGGAACGACAGGCTAGCGCGGTTTCGTACACGAACTATGCGGTTGATCTTCCCCTGTCTGCCAACACCATCGAAACCGTGCTGATCGCTCTATCTCCCACCCAGGCCGCAAGTGCGCCGGCTCACCCTGCGGCAGCGGCGCCGGCTTTCGTTCGCTACTGGGAACAAAACGAAGGGGCTGCACCCACTGGCTATCTTCCGGTTTCCGTCCGTCTCATCGGCGCTGCGGATGGAAGCCACAACTCCACCAAACTGATTCGCCGAATTCAGGTGGCGGTGACCAACGACTATATCGACAGCGCGGTGCAGGGAACGATAAAAATCGAAACGCCGCCCGAGTTTAGAGCTTTGCCTGAAGCTATTCCCTACTCGGTACCTGCCAACGGGGAAAGATTCTACCCGGTCACTCTAGTGACGGAAAACGCCGGCCAGACGCCTGGATTCATCAAGGCTTCGATCGAACAAGACGGCCGAGTGATCTATGATGTGCTCGAGCTCGCCATGCCGGCGAAAACATTCGGACATGCGGAGCCCCTCGCCGCTCAAGAGGCTCGACTGGAATGGAATGTCGCACAGGATAAAAACGAGATCGCCGTTCATCTGAAAAATCCCTTTAATCAAACCATAACCGGCCGAATCACCCTGATCGGCCCCTGTGAGACCTGGGGGTTGGAGTTGGTCAATCCTATCAGCCTGGCGGAATTTACGCCCTGGCAGCAGCCTTTCTCTCTTCCGGCAGGGGGCGCTACGGTTCTAACCTTCACAGTGCAGCGCACTCCAAATAGAATGACGGAGGAACAACAGATATGGGCAGCGGCGAAATTGAGCTATATGGGGTTTGTGGAATATAAAGAAGCCATAGGGCATTTGGCGATCAGTCGATAAAAATTTTGCTGGAGGTTGATATGAAAAATCTTCGATGGCTATCTCTTAATTTTCTCTTTCTGTTTCTCTGCGTGGTTGTGGGTGCGACAGCCGGTGAACTGAAAATGATCGGTTATTCCGCGTATCCAAACGGTTATCTGACCGACCATGCAAAAGAGATAGCGAAAATATATGATGGCTTTTTTTTCTCCATCGGTTCTTGGGACAGCGGCACGCTGCGGTGTCTGGGGCTGGAGGGCCAGCCGGCCCAGGATGCGCACTGGTATAAAACGGCGGGGAAAAATATAACGGCCCTGAACCGAGCCGGCGTTAGTGAAAATTTTCTCACCGTCTGTTTCGGCCAGGATGAGGAATGGCCATCTCCCACCACCCTGTTTTCCGACGCATTCATTCAGAAAATGGAAAGCCATTACCGCGCGATCGGTCGCAGCGCCCGTGCGCTGGGATGCCGCGGGGTTTGCATCGATGTCGAGTATCCCTATCAACGCTACAGCGTCAGCCACCCGATCTATCGCTACGACCGGCATACGGTATACGATCTGGAAACCGCTGCGCGCGATCAAGGCCGCTTGTGCGTGCAAGCAATTCTGCAGCAATTTCCTGAGGCGGTGATCATCACCCTGCCGGGTCAACTGCGCAGCCGCCTCATCGATCGAAATTTTCAATACGGTATGCTCGAATACATGGCGGAGGTGAATGCGCCCGGCGGTTTTCATCTCGGCACCGAATATACCTATTCTTTGAACGACCCGGTCTCCACCTTGATCACCCCGCGCTTCGAAGACGCCGGCATCAAGCTGTTCATGAGCGAAGCAATGCAAAATTACTGGAAAGCAAAATGCACCATTGCGCCCGGCGTTTGGCCGCTGCATATGGTGGAAACCGGGGGCAAGGACTATCCGGTGAGACCCTGGAAGGAAGAAGTGGCGGAATTGAAAGAACAGATGTCGATTTTACGTTCGGTGAGCAAACGCTACATCTGGTCCTATTCCGGCGCGCCGGTCTGGTACCTTCCCTCCGCTGCGCTGGAGAAAAAATACGGTTTGGCTAAACAGACTTTTTCCCAACCGGACATCGATCTGGCCGAATGGCACAACATTCTCATGGACAAGTCCTGCCAGCCACCGGCTGCTTTAGCCCCTTTACGCACCAAGATCGCGCAGTATGACGCCGGGAAATTGTCTGCGGAAGAACTTTGCGATGCCTTTGGTGTTGCGGGCCACTGGTGGGTTCTGGGGCTTCTCGCGAATCCACATCAAAAACCTCAATATGCCGCCGCTCAAGCGGCCTGGCAACCGTTCAATCCGCAGGAACTGTTTCACGGCCGCGACCAGGTTGTGCGCTGGTTCGATTACGCGCTGCTGGATCCTCGCGGAATCGTCAACTGCGCTCGAACCTTTGATTGGCGCAATACAGATTCCAGCTCAGCCCATTTCGTCGCTTTTATCCACTCTCCCAAACAACAACAGGCGGTCCTTCAAGTCGGTTGGGACGACGGCCTGCTAATCCGCTTCAACGATCAGGTGGTTTTTGACCGCACCTCTTATCCGCCGCGGGGACGAGGGCAACAGTACCGGGATCGCTATGCATTCGAGGAACAGGTACCCGTCGCTTTGCAGCAGGGAGCAAACAAGCTGGCCGTCACCTCGATCAATTCACATGGGTCCTGGATCTTTGCTCTGCGGTTGACGGACGAACAGGGAATACCCCTGCAAGGCGTCGTTTTTAGACTAAATGAGTGATCTGTCATCCGGGCCTTCATTGCACGGATTCCGCTGCAGTTTCAAAGCCATGTAATCACATCTCTGCTGAGCCGGCTCAGCGTAAACGGCAATCCGGCTGCCGGCTTCCTTTGCGCGTCAGCACCAACTGCCAGACCTGGCAGTGGCGCGCGCGAAAGCCTCCGGCGCTGCTGAGCAGATAAAATCGCCACATACGGTAGAACCGATCGCCGTACTTATCGGCCAGCTGCGGCCAGGCACGTTTGAAATTATCATACCAGGCCATCAACGTCGGATCGTAATGAGGTCCTATATTGTGCAGGTCCTCTACCACGAAATAGCCCTCCATCGCTTTGGTCAACTGGGCTAGAGAGGGAAGCATGCCGTTGGGGAAAATATATTTCTGCGTCCATGGATTAGAGGCGGTTGAACTTTCATCCGTACCGATGGTATGCAGGAGCACGATCCCATTCGTGGCGAGGCAACGGTCGAGCACTTGCATAAAGGTACGGTAATTTCGATAGCCGACATGTTCGAGCATACCGATGGAGACCACCCGGTCAAAGCGGCCGGTGGTCTGCCGATAATCCTGCAGGCGGATCTCGATGGGCAAATCCCGACATAATTCCATGCCCAAGGCGCGCTGCTCGCGGGAAACGGTTGTGCCCACGACGTTCACCTTGTACTTTTCCGCGGCAAATCGTGCAAAGCCTCCCCAACCGCAGCCGATATCCAGGACCGACATGCCATCGTGCAGGTTGAGCTTTCTGCAGATCAGATCCAATTTCGCCTCCTGCGCGGCATCGAGTGAATCCGCATTCTGCCAATACCCGCAGGAATAGTTCATCAACCGGTCGAGCATGGCCATATACAGGTCATTGCCGATATCATAGTGATGTTCGCCTACCTGAAAAGCGCGGCGGGGCGACTGCATATTGAAAAAACGGGCGCGCAGTGCCAGCATCCAGACGCGATGATCGCCGGACACACGTTCGTCCAACTTGGCTAAGAGCACGCGGCAGATGAGCTCATCAAGCGCTTCGCACTCCCACCAGCCATCCATATAGCTTTCGCCGAGACCCAGATGGCCTTGTTTCATGACGCGGGGATAGAAATCCGGATTTAGAATTTGAATATCGTGGCGTGCGGGACCATTGATGGTTATGGCGGCGGTCGAGAGGAGTTCATGGAGCATCAAGGCATATTGATTCACCATAATCCACCTCCTTTTCGAAAAGCTGCTATATATAAATATAACACAAATCCGCTGGAGATGCCAATATTTTTACGAATCGCGGGGAAAATGGATCCCTGCCTTTTCGCCGACTGTACAAGCTGATCTTGTGCGTTCCATCTAAAAGCGAACTCCTATGGGGCGCGGACGTCCTCGTCCGCGTGCACCCATCCGCGCGGAAGCGAAAGCTCCGCGCCCCACATTTGCTATTTGCTTTGAATGGTGATAAAGCAACCTTTCAAAGAACCGGACATCGCCTCAAGCCGGATAACCCCTGGATGGTTGCGCACACTGCGAATGACGATGAGCGCCTGACCATTATATGCGCGGCCGGTCGTCGATTGAAAAGCGGAATGGCTGGTTGCATCTCCATTGTCAATAGCCGCTATCAGCCCCGGACCGCTCAGCTGATAGCTGATGAGCGGTCCAGAGCGAGGGACTGGTAAACCCTGTTCGTCCTGAACAGTCAACGTGGCAAAGGCCAGATCAAGGCCATCAGCTCGAATGATAGACCGATCCACACTCAGCTGCAGCCGTGCAGCCGGTCCGGTGGTGCGCACCCTATCCTGTGCCCATGGTTTTCCTCCTTTAAAGGCTTCCACCCGCAGCTCACCCGGCTCATAGATCACATCATCCCAGCGCAGGCGATATTCGCCGGCGGCTTTACGTTTAATACCGAGTGAATTGCCATTCAAAAACAACTCGGCCTCATCGCCGGAAGTGTAGACATGCACCGGCGTGATCTGACCGGTTCGTTCCGGCCAATTCCAATGGGGCAGGATATGCGCCATGGGCCAATCCGGCCGCCACCGGCTCTGATAAAGGAAGAACCGGTCTTTCTTTAGGCCGGCCAGATCGATGATGCCAAAATAAGAGCTGCGTGATGGAATGCGAATCCTTCCGACGCTTTCACGATCGTTTTTCGCCCTTTGGCGAAGCTCTGGATCAGTAAGAATCATCGCGTCGTCGGCATCGTCTCCATAGGGCGTGGGTTCACCGAGATAATCGAATCCGGTCCAGACAAACTCACCCAGCGCATAGGGCGCGTTGTCCAGACCGCGAAACTCTACATCCGGTGGAAAGGCCCAGGGTGGGGCATAGAGGTCATAGGAACTGACCTGAAAATTCACTCGGCCGAGGGCTTTATCTTCGTCCACCGGGAAAAAATAGTCCCCGCGCGAACTGACGCAGGAAGAAGTCTCGCTGCCCATCACTGGTATCGACGGATCGTGCTGATGAAAGCGGCCGTATTCAAAGGGTTTATAATTAAATCCAACGATATCCACCGCCTTTTGAAAGCCGTTATAACCGGCATCCGTGTTGTTGAAACCGCTGGTGATAAAACGGCTGCGGTCCTCTTCGCGAACGATAGCGGCCAGATGTGCGGCCAGCTTCCACCCTTCCGGTTGCCACTGGTCCGGCACTTCATTGCCGATGCTCCACAACACGACGCAGGGATGGTTGCGGTCGCGGCGAACCAGCGCGCGCAGATCCGCCTCATGCCAGTCGTCAAAGAGCAGGTGATAATCATTTTTCTTCTTGCCCTTTTGCCAGCAGTCAAAGGCTTCGTCCATCACCAGCATGCCCATGCGGTCACACAGCTCCAGCAGTTCCGGCGCCGGCGGATTGTGACTGGTGCGGATGGCATTGCAGCCCATCTCCTGCAGCATCTTGATCTGACGTTGCAATGCGGCCACATAAACGGCAGAGCCCAGGGCGCCGAGGTCGTGATGCATACAAACGCCTTGAAATTGCACTCTTTCGCCGTTCAAATAAAAGCCCTTTTCGCTTTCCACTGTAATGGAGCGAATGCCGAACGGCGTCTCCACTTCATCGCAAAGCGTTCCGGACCGGCTGAGACGGGTTATCGCGACATAACGCTGTGGATCTCGTAAACTCCACAGCCGCGGCGCTGCAACGGGGATGCTGGCGTGAGCAAAGGCCTGCCGTCCAGGGGCAACGCGGACAACCGTAGAAGAAGCAGTGGCGACCGGTGGGCCGGACGGCCTCCCGTCTTTATCCATATCATAAAGCCGAGTAACCACCTCCACCTCACTCTCCTCTGCCAGATCGTTCTGCACAACGACCTGCAGATCCACCAGCGCCAGCTGGGCTGTAACCAACGGCGTAGTGATAAAGACGCCCCAATGGGCGACATGGACCGGATCCGTCTTGACCAGCCAGACATTGCGATAAAGCCCTGCGCCCGGATACCAGCGCGAAGACTCTTGCGGATTATCCAATCTGACCGCCAGCACATTCGTTCGGCCTGCTTGAATCCAGGGCGTCAGATCCAAGCGGAAGGAAGAATAGCCATAAGGCCATCCGCCGACCCAGTGACCGTTCAGCCAGACCATGGAATAGGACATGGCGCCGTCGATATCCAGATAAATGCGCTTGCCTGCATCCGAGGCAGGAATTTGAAATGTTTTTCGGTACCAACCTATGCCCCACCAGGCCAGCTTTCCTGTCTCACCCGGGTGGTCTTGGTGAAAAGCCCCTTCAATGCCCCAATCATGGGGCAGAGTCAGGGCGCGCCAACCGCGGTCGTCAAATTCCGGTTGTGCATAGGGCGCCTGAGGCGTTGGCCCGGCCTGTGCTGGAGAACGGTCGCTGGTCGTGAAATTGCGGAATTCATCGACCGCCGGGAGCAGCCAGGTTTTGACCTTTGTGTAGGACAGTGCATCGTCCAATGCGGACGGATCTTCCCGGGTGAAGCGCCATTCGCTGTTGAAACCTTCGCGGGATCGCAGGGAAACGGTTGTCGTGCTGGATATGGGCATATTCACCACCAGAGGAAAAAGCGACAAGCAAACACCTAGCGACCGGGACAGGCGATGTATCCCGAGACCGATCATGATCATCTCTCAGGCTAAGCTTCTTCAACGACTTTCCATCCCAGCTCGTCGGCCAAAGCGTTGATCGGTTCCTTGAGATCGCCGTAGCAGGTCACGCGATGCCATCCAAACTGGTCCCAGTAAGCGAATAATTTTTCTATATCGCCGATGGGCTCGGCGGCCAGCTTGGTGCGGCAGGCCCGATCATCCGGATCGTTGTCCACTGTTTTTGCCTGATGCATCAGGATTTCGTTTCGATCCGGGTGAATCTCGATGGTGGTGGTGAGATAGCCGACAGGCATGACCGAACGCACAGAGGCGCCCTGCCGGTCTTCGGAGTGAGTCAATATTTGAAAGGGATTGGCAGGACCAGCCGGTCCAAAAACCCGATTCGAGGCCACGCAGTGAGCATAGATGATCTGCCGTTTGGCGGTATCGATCACTGGATCGGAGATGTAGCCGGGACGACCCTTGGTCAAGGCGTTCAGCGTGACCATGGCCGAGGCAGAACGCACATCGCATTCACAACCACCGATCAGGCCCTCGTTGGCCAGTTGATGGAAACCGAGACAAGGATAAGCGTGAATATGGCCTCCGTAAAAGCCGCCGAGACAGTTGATCGTGATGGCATTGGCGTCGTACTTTTTCATCACGGCTTTCTCCGCCAGATACATGGCCGCGGATTGTTCCAGCGTTTCGCGTGAAACGCCCTCCACCAGAGCGGCGCTGCTTTGCCACAAGTCGGCGATGGCGCGGCTTTCGTCTTTGTCCGCAGCGGCCCAGGCCTCATTCACCTCGCTGAAGGACACATAGACCACCGGAACGGTCATCATGGACGGCGCCGATCCTGAATCGGTCCCGCGCACCGCCAAAATTTTTGCTTGTTTTATCTGCTGCGCGCACTCTTGCGCAGAGAGCGTCTGCAGCGGATCAGGCAGACAGGTGAGGTCGCCCGCTCTGGCCGTATGCTTGATGCGCACTTCGGCAACCGCATTGGCAAAGCCGTCCGCAGCGCCTCTCTTTTTCGTTTTTTCAAAGCATTGGACCGCAGCGAACAGATCCTCCAGCCGCGAGGAGGCGATAAATCCGACATTAGCGGTTCTTTCGCGTAAAAATCTGGCGCTGTATACCAAAAAGCCGCCGCTGCCGGCAAATTGAAAGTCCACATAGAGCACCGGCTTGCCGGAGGTGGCTATAGTCTGCACCACTTTATTCCAGCAATTCATCTGAAAGACGATATAACCGTCGACGGCATTGGTTTGATCGTCGTTGAGAATTTTCTTCGCCTGTTCTTCCCCCGTGGCCATGGTGGGCAGGAACGTCATACGGGGAAAGCGGCGCGACAGGGCGTTGTTGAACTTTTCCATGACCGGCACAAAATCAAATCCCTTGTTGGGCCAGTCCGGGATCGTCTGCTGGGGACCGTGCAGGGAGTAAATCACCCGGATGCGCAGTTTTGCTGCGGCCGAGGCCTGCTGAACCAGACTCGGAGCGGCCAACGGCAGCATGGCGCCGGCGCCTAAAAAGTGTCTCCGACTCCACAAACAGCCGTTGCATCCTGCAGAATGTTTGACGGGATTCATAGGATTAGTTCTCCTGAGCAAAGAATGAAATTCTTCTAGATTAGGGGTCTCTGCCGTAAATATGCTAATAACAGAAATGCAAAGCAAGATAAACTTGATTCGCGACGGGTGAAAGGCGCAAGAAACTGGCAGAAAAGGAATGGACGCTTTGAAGCGGTTGATTACCTCAGGCGGTTCATTTTTTACTGTTTCGGTTCTCTGGCCAAATCCAACAGCCATAAAAATAAATTGTTGGCAGCTTTGGTATTCTCATACTGCGGCGGCAGTTTGTAGCCGTCCAGATACTCGTTGTACAACCAGGGATCGCCGACGGCATACACATATCCTTGGCCATACTTAGACAGGGCCATGACGACATCTTGACCATCCTGCAATATCGCCACAGCCGGAAGCTGCAAACGCAAAGTGCAAATTTCCTTGAGAAAGATTTGGTCGACACCGATAAACAGCGGATGGGCCGGGAATACGGTAAAACGGCCGGTAGTATAATTATCCCTGATGACTGTGTTGCGCAGATCTTCGTTGAAATGGATGCCAAAGGTTTCCGCCAAGCGGTTGAGATGTTGCAACTCGCAATGATCCTTGTCGTTGGCCAACAGCATCAGCACGCCGCCGCCGGCGACCCAATCTGCGATGAGCGTGATATCCTGTTCAGCGATAAAATTGGGCGAGTCGGTTTCCTCAGGCGTGTCTGGATCGACAATAATGTAGATGCTCAATTTTTCCAAAGAGGAGGCATCGGGGGCTTGTGTAACTTTGGCGATCTGAGCGCCGAGTCCCTGAATGACGGCCGCCAGTCCGGAAAAACCGCTGTCCCTCGCATCTTCCCAAAGATAATGAAAAGGTTGCGGGGGACAGCCCTCAACTTGATGAAACTCGCGGTTGTAATAATTGTCCAATCCCACCACCTTATGGCGATTGGCCTTTCCGGGAATCACCCTCGCAGCCGCTTGCTCGGACAAAATCGCCAGCGATCCCAGCAGAATCGCGAACCATACTTTTTTCAATGGGCTCATTTTGCGCTCTCTATCGATTCAATTCCAGAGCGGCGAACAAAAACGCAGCCACGCCTTTAAAATCATTAATGCGGCGATCCGTGCTCACATAGTAGTTAAAATCGCCCTGGGAGCTGGCAAAATTGAGCGTACCCACTTTGACCGTGCCGGTCAGATAAAACAGCCCCTGTTCATCGAAATAGACATGATGATCGCATAGACCCTGGAACGCCTTTTCCGCATTTTTGAGATATTTCTTCGGCAGATAGCCCTGATGAACCGATCGTGCCAGGGCGTAGCTGAACATGGCAGAACAGGAGGTCTCATGCCAATTCGCCGAATGATCCCCGCGGTCCACCACCTGGTACCAGAGCCCGGTCTCAGGGTCCTGAAATTTAACCACTGCAGCCGAAAGATCTTTGAGGATCCGCAGCAATCGCTCCCTCTGCGGATGTAGGGCGTCCAACGCATCCAGACCGTCGACCAATGCCATGGCGAACCAGCCGAGCGCACGGCCCCAGAAACATGGCGAGGCGCCGGTGACCGGATCAGCCCAAACCGGATTTTTCCGTTCATCCCAGCCGTGATAGTACAATCCGCTTTTCCTATCCAAAGTGTGTGCGGTGATCAGCTCAATCTGCCGGATCGCTTCGTCAGCCCATTGCGGCTGTTGTACGGCGGCGGCGTACTGTAGCAGAAATGCATCCGCCATATAGACGCCATCCAGCCACATCTGCCAGGGATAAACTAATTTGTGCCAGTATCCGCCCTCTATGGTGCGGGGCTGCTTTTGCAGCTGTTCGATCAGCTGTTCGCAGGCCCGCCGATAACGCGCATCGCCGGTCTTTTGATACATCAACAGGGCGATCTTGCCCGCCTCGACGTCATCGAGTTTGTACTCTTCCATTTTGTATTCTGCAGAGATCAATCGGCCGTCCTGATCGATATAGTGGTCCAGCCATTTCTGAATATAGCGCAGGTATTCCTGGTTCGGTTCTTTTTGCTGCAGCCGGTAAAGGCCGTGGAGAAAAAAACCGTTGGTATAAGTCCACCCTTTTCCGTACACATCCATGTCCGCCGGATCCGCATACGTTTTCATAATGGATCGGGCCACAATACGAGCCCAGGATTCTGCTTTAGGCTTTTGGCGCAAAGAGGCAGAGGTCAAATAGGTGATCTGAACAGGAGTTTGCACAGCCTGAGCGTAGCGGTCGACATAGGCCTCCCACTCTTTTCGATCGTTAAAGTATCCGCTTCTATTCCAGCCCGCGCCGGCATAATAGCGCACAGCTTGACCCGGCTTGGCTTTGCCGATGGCGAGATGGTTTATGTCTTGCTCATAAAAATCAATCAGCGCATTGGGATCCAGAATGACGGCGCATCCGAGAGCCCCATGGTCGTCGCGGCTTTCCCATTGGCTCAACCATCCGTGTTGCCGGTGGAATGCGACCGCGGCTTGCCAGTCCGCATGCTTCGCAACGCCGGCGGCAAAGTGGATTGGGAGCGATCGAGTGGACTGATAGAGACTTTCGATACGGTTAAAATGGTGACCGGCATCGAGACTGATTCGTTTGACCTCAGAAATCGTGTCGCCCGCTATCGTCCATGGGTCGTACCGTAATTCAAACACCAGCCGGATCGGGCCGCTGGCAATGCAACGATAGGAGTTAAAATTTCTTGAAACATGCAGCGACCGGCCGTCCCATACGCCAGAGCCCCCGCAGCCCCGGCTTGGACCCACGCTGTAAAAATCCAGACCCTCGCCGGAATCTCTGTGATAGGATCCATCACCAGCGGCGTACCATTTATCGATGATCGGATAGGGAACCCGCTTGGCCCAAACATCGACGCCACTGCTGATCATCTCGGCTTCAAGCGCCGGGCCGTACATGCGAAAGGCGATGCGATCGTTTTCCCAGGCAAAATCATCCTTGCGTTCCGGCACAAAACGACCATACAATCTGCCGCTGACACGGGCGGAAGGGGTCGTAGTCGTGACCAGACGAAATGTTTTAAGCGGATCATCCTTGCCGAAATCGGTCTGAAAGAGCAGTTGATCCGGGCGGCCGTCTTCATCCGCATCCAAAATCTGCGTTGCCAATTGTTTGCCGGTGTTCAAATCCATCAGGGAAAAACGATCAGGCCGCAGCCCCGGCAATCGCATTGAGAGCTCTTTCCAGCTTAGTTCGATGGTTTCAAAATTCCGTGCGCTCTTGAGCGGATTGGCCGCAACAAACACAACTTCCTTCTCAGCGGGAAAAGCCAAGATTTGTCCAATCAGTCCCAACAATGCAAGCAACGTACACTTCATACACTCCATCCCGTGCGAAGGTTCAAATCTTTAGGTAAAACCGGGCCGGCAGATCGCCCGTGGCCCGGGCCTCCGGCCTGCCATGATAGACGAGCATAAAGTACGGAGTGCATCTTCCTCCTCCGATCGACCGCCTCCCCTCAGCGGTCGATCTCATGAAAATGCACTCCGTATCCCCTCAAGGCGCGAACGGTCTGGGCGAATACATGCCCATCAAACCGTCCGTCCAGGCGACAGGAGAGCAAAAGGGCAGAACGATCTCGTCCTTTTACTCTCCTGAGGCAGAACAACCTTGTTCGGTCTACTTGACCAGCATCATCTTTTTCACGCTGTTAAAGTTTGCGCTCTCCACGCGATAAAAATAAATGCCGGACGGAACCGAGGCGCCGCTAAAGGTGAACTGATGGTGACCGGCTGCCAATTTGCCGTCATGCAGCGTGGCGACCACTTTTCCCAACAGATCGTAGACCTGAATTTTGACCACGCCGTTTTCCGGTGTCGCAAAACGGATGGTGGTGGTTGGGTTAAAGGGATTGGGATAATTCTGCGCCAGAGCGTACTCGATCGGCAGATTTGAATCCTTATTTTCGACTGCGGTGATGATCTGGAAATCATCCAGGCTGCGCGGCCGAATCTCGTATCCCGTGTTAGCGGGCGTCGCGCTGGTGAACTGCTCCATCACCCCTACCAGGTTGAACCAGCCTTCAGGTGCAGGCTGACCCGGCATGTTGGTGGCTGCGCCCACGTACACGTTGATAGTGTCGACGCCGTTGGTGATCAGACAGTTGGCCCATTTGCCGGCCAGCGGCCAGGTGTTTGGATCCACCAGACGATACCGGCTAAGTTGAACCAGGATCGACTCGTTGGCTTCGACAAAGTCCGCCTTGGTGACCGGACGGGGGGTCACAGGAACGTCCGAACGGATGATCTGCATATCGTCGGCGGAGGTGGGAACAATTTCCACCAATCCCCGGTATTGATCGATTTTACCCGTCACCTTGACGACATCGCCGATCTTGAGCTCTTTGACGATATTGGAGGCATAGAGATTAATGCCGCCGGTCTCATCCTGCATCCAGTACTGCGATCCGCTCGGCCGGAAATTGGGCGTGGTGATCACTCCAACGACTGTGACGATTTGCCCCTTCCGGTCCGCATTGAAATCGCCATCGGCATCGATTCTGGCGCTGGCGATCGGCGTGGCGTCCACGATCTCTTCCCACAGGGCTTTCTGATCCGGGAACCATCTCAGATCACCGACAGGAAAGCCTTTTTCGCCGCCGACATAGGCTGGGAGAGTGGTCGGATAGGCGACGTTGAGCGTATCGCGGAAATATTCGACAAAACGGCGGTCATAATCATCGCGGGCGCGCACATAGTTGGTCTTGTCTTTTGTTTTATTGCCGCCGGCTGGATCTTCATACCAGCGCATGAGCCTGGTCATCAGTTTGGGCACGTTGACCGGCGTCAGATCGATTTTGGTAAAAGCGGTTGCAGCCGCAGCGCCCAATTTGCTCTGAATGTGATCGGAAAGCGGATTGGCCGGCCCAAAATGAAAGGCGTCCAGGAAGGCCTGCCCGGAATCGCTGATGGTGAAATAGTTGTTGCTGACTTTCCATTTGGTGGTATCGTTGGGAGATGTAAAGATCCAGGTGATCTTGTTGAGACCATTGGCGTAAATCTCGCCGGTGTTGGCCCATTCGGCGCCGCGGGTGGCGTCGGTGGAATCCTCGCCCAACGCGAACGCATCGATGAAAAGGTTATTGGTGATGATCATCTCGCGGCCGACGCCGCCAAGCGAGAGGAGCCCATGGAAGCCCATGCCGTTGACAAAGGTGTTATGGTCGATCTTGCCGTAGAGGATCGGCTGAGTGGAGGTGGCGTTCCAATGGCGGATGGGGCGATCCTGGCTATTGACAAAGGTACAATTCTGTACGACAAAGGAATCGCACTGCACATCGCGCAGATCAAAGGCTTTGCCGGCGCCGAAATTCGAGGTCACCAGGTTGCCCATGTTGGCAAAGATGCAGTTTTTGGCGATCACTTTGATGGTGCTGTTGTTGGTCCGAACGTGATTGCCGTTGGTGTTCGAGAGGATGACGTTGTCCAGTTCAATACTGCCGCCCACGGCGTTGGTCTGGATCAAACCGCCCTGCATGTTGTCCACGGCGGTCGGTTCGTATTCATAAACGCCCACCATGCAGACATCCTTGATGACGGCATGAGATCCAGCCAGGGTGATGCTCCATCCCGGCGGACGGGTAGGATTGCTGCCGGTGCCGGTCGGCCACAAATAGATGACCGGCAGAGGCCCGTCGCCCTCGCTGGCCTTGAAGCGGATCGTTTGGCCGGCCGGAACGGTCAAGGTGGCATTCTGGAGATAGATCTCGCCCCGTTTGAACTCGTAGACACGGTCCGCTGAAAAACCTCGGCCGACGGTATCCGCTGCGATCTGCACGTTGATCATGAGGGCTGCACTTCCATCGGAGGGGGTTATCGGAACGACCACCTCTTGCCCATAAAGTGCCAGAGCACCACAGAATAGCGTGAGAGCTAAAATTGTAAAAATCCTCATGCGCATTGGCTCCTCCTTTGATTAGTGATGTTACAGGGATTAAAACCTCTTTTCGTTCTAAACGCTCATCACCTCCTGTTGATGTTATTCGTATCAGAACTCTACCGTAAAGCCGAAATCAGCCGTTGTACCGTATTTTTCACTTTCGTTGAACAAAGTGCGGTCAAACACCCGGTTGCGAACCGAGCTGCCCTCTTCGACATCGGTCAAATTATTGATGTTGAGAAACAAGGCGATATGATCTGTAATCCCCTGCTTCAACGCAAGGTCGAAGCGGGTGTAGGCATTGGTGACCACATCGCTCAGGCCGCTGGCGGAATAGCGGACATTGTGCTCGCCCTGATGGTAGAGCGAGACTCGGCCGGAGAAACGGCCGATGTCATAGCCCAGAGCGATGTTGCCGAAAAATTCGGGCATGTTTTCCAGTTTGCGCTTTTCCTCAGCCAGCACATTGAACTTTTTCCAAGAACCCTTGATAGGTCCCGGCGGATCATAAAAGACCGAATCCAGCTTGGCTGTATAGATATATCCTTCGGAGCGCACCAGCGAGGCATTATAAGAAAGAACGATATTTTTAAGCAAGCCGGGTAAAAAATTGAAATTGACCTGATGCTCGAACTCAAAGCCCCACACTTTGGTCGGCTTGGGGGAATTATAGGGCAGGGTCAGGCTGTAGGCGGTGCCCATCATCTGGCTGGGCCAGCCGATACCGAACCGTTGCAGCAGGCTGTCCCCGGTGGTGCCAAAGTCGTTAAGCATGTGATACATATGATCGATCTCTTTGTAATAGGCAGAAAGGGAGATCAACCCGATGCTCTTGCTGAAAAAAGAGGGATTGATCTCATAATTCCAAGCCTCGGCGGTCTTGAGCATGGGATTGCCGACATACACTTCGAAATTGCTGCCGACTTCGGCCCCGCGGCCGGCGATATAGCGATCGAGGCGCATGTTGAAATCCGGCCGGGCGAGCGCCTTGTAGGCGGCCAGGCGCAATTTCATGAAATCCAGCGGCGCCAATGCGATGTTGACATTGGGCAAGACGACGGTCTGTGAAGCGGCCGAGGTGGTATCCTTGACCGCATTCGGTGAGATCGGGAAGCCGGAGCTGGCTTTGGGCATGTAAGCGGCGAGATAATCGTTGTCCTCTTTTTCCACCCGCACGCCGGCGATCACTGTGGCGAACTGCCCCACTGAAAGCGTGTTCATGATGTAACCCGCGGAAACGCGCTCCGTGATAGCGTAATCGTCGTATTCATAGAGAGGATTGTACCATACCTCAAAAACGTTCCGCGTAACGTCGACGCCATAGCGGTTCAACTCATACCACTGCCGCATGCGATCGCGATCGATAACCGGCGTGAGCCGGTAGGCGCCGTAGACATTGCGGGAAACCGGATCGCTGAAGAAACGGTCGATGGCGACGCCGCTGCCGCTGATGGCGGTGGCGGCCCATTCTTCAAAAGCAGTGCCGACGAAATTTTTGTTGCGAAAAGTGCCGTCCGGCAGGAGCTCGTACGGCTGCCATTTGCCGAGATAATAGGGGGTGAAATCCTCGAATCGGGCGTTGCTGCGGTCTTTGACCTTGTATTTACCGCCGATTTTCAACTCGCCGGAAAGCCGCGTGCTGAGCGTGTACGGTTTGGCGGCATCCAGGTACGCCGTGCGCTCCTTATCGAGATTGCGCTGTCCCCGGTTATACGCCCAGCTCAAGCCCGCATCGTCATAATTGGTATTGGCATACCCGATCAGCTGCGCAGGATTTTCACGCAGCATCGGAGAGGGCTTCATGCCGTCGACGCCGACAAAAATAGTCTGATAGTCAAAAGGAAATTGGGATTGGGACTGTCCGAACGACACGCCCCATTTGAGATTCAAACCGATGAGATGGTTATCGCCGCTGAGGGCGCTGGTGAAGGTCTGGATCTCCTGTTCACGATCGCGGTAATTAAAAGTGGGAGCTCCCTGCTGGTCTCCGCCGCCGTTGGAAGGATAGTCGCGGGTGGATAAAAAATAATCGCGTTTGGTCCGGCCAAAGACGTTGTTTAGTTTTATGGCGCCCTGATCCGGCGTGTTCACGTCGAACAACACACTGAATCCATCGCGCTTTCTCACCTCATCCGTATACTCCAGGGTGAAATCATTGATAAAATAGTCTTTGCCGAAATTAAGGCTCTGATTGTAATCGACATCGATTCTCTCATTGCTGCGAATGCGCTTTTCGATATTGCCCGCCAGCTGCACGCCGAGAACCCCGGAGAAAAACCGCTCCCCATAATGAAAGGAAGCGTCGTACTGGTCCGCCGACTCTTCCAGCTGATTGTATCCGCCTCTGATATTGGCTTTCAATAGCCGCTGTTCAGGCGCTTTTTTTGTGACCAGATTGATGCTGCCTGCCAGGCCGTCTCCATCCTTGTCAGGCGTCTGCGCTTTGTACAACTCAATGCCGACCAGTGAGCTTTGGGAAAGGGTGCTGAGGTCGACGCCGCGGCTGGTGGCATCAGTCGGAGGAATCTTGATGCCGTCTACGGTGATGACGGTAAACTTGTCCTCCAGGCCGCGCAGTATAACTTTGTTTGCTTCGCCACCGGATCGAAGGATCGAGACGCCGGGCAACCGTCCGATCGACTCGGCGGCATTGGCATCAGGAAGTTCCTGTATTTTTTCCTCTGAAACCACATTGACAATGGTCTTGGCGCTGATCTGCTGGTTGATGGCCGCCATCTGTCCGATGGCCTGCGCCTTGACCGTCACCGTGCCGCCGCTGATGACCGTGGTGGAGAGCGGAATGTTCAGGACCAGGGTCTGATCTTTTTCCAGCCGCACCGACAGCGTGCGCGGCGTGTAGCCGATGTAGGAGACCCGGACCTGATAGGAACCTTCTGGAATGCGTTGGACTTCATAAACACCCTCGAAATTGGTCACCCCGCCCAGAGCCGTGCCGAGCACCGTCACGTTGGCGCCGATCAATGCTTTGTGCGTGGCCGAGTCGGATACGACGCCGCGCAGTCCGGCCTGGCCGAAAACAACGGCCGCCCAAAACAAAAGAACCGTCAGGGATTTGCTGAAAAAGGTGGGTTTCATGAAAATACATCCTTTTGCGAATAGTAGAATTCCCAAAAAACTGATTTTCATAAAAATAGCAGATAGGACGCTGTTCGAACGCCACGCCGCCTCAGAGTGCGAACATACCATTTTAAATAACTTGCCGACGAAATACAACAGAACATATTTAAGCGGCAAAATAGCCATTTGAGCGGCAAAACGCAAAAACCAACACGCTCTCAACGCGTTCAATGTCATCCAGCGCTCAGTGCGGAGGGTAGCGGCGGAAAACCTGCTGCAGTACGCTCTCCAGTTTTTGCGGCGATATGGGTTTGAGTAGAAAACCGACAGGCTGATACCGTATACTGAGCGGCACCAAATGGTCATAGGCGGAAATGAAGATAACCGGTATGGAAATTTCCAGAGTATCCAACAGCTGAAAACCGGTCTCTCCGGGCATCTGGATATCCAGAAGGATGAGATCCGGTTTGCTCTGATGAATGAGAAGGCGCGCAGCCGACGCATCCGCCGCCTGACCGATCAATTCGATCTCTGGATGCTTTTTCAGCATGCCCGCCAGTTCACTGCGGATCAGCCACTCATCATCAACAATTATGGTTCGAATAAAACGCATGCCCTGCTCGAAATTCCACGCTTACGGAGCCCGACGGCGTTCCGAAGAGATTTCCCGACGCGCCACGGCGCACCGCATTAAGTAAACAATTAAAGGTGGATTTCCAAGCTCAAACATGCAAACGGTCAATACATCATTCGAACGGCAGGATCAGGCGCAACCAGCGGAGCTTCCAGCAGGCCCGGTCCGTCATTGATCACCGGACCTTCGTTCATTGGCATAGCGTTGACTCGCGGACAGAACCGCTTTTCGCAGGCGGATGGAGAGCGGTGTCACCTCCACCATCTCATCCTCCTTGATAAACTCGATGGCGCGTTCCAGCGTCATCGGCGAAGGCGGCGATAATACCACAGCGTCATCCTTGGTCGAGCTGCGCATGTTGGTCAGCTTTTTGGTTTTACAGGGATTCACATTGATGTCGTTGTCGCGGTTGTGTTCGCCGATGATCATTCCCTCATAGGTCTCTACGCCCGCGCCGACGAACAGAATGCCGCGGGGTTCCAGATTATACAAGGCATAGGGCACTGTGATCCCGCCGCGATCGGAGACGATAGAGCCGGTCAGACGGCTGCTGAATTCTCCGCGAAACTCATCGTACCCCTGCAGATAGCTGTTCATGATTCCAGTGCCCTTGGTGTCGGTAAGAAATTCGTTGCGGTAGCCGATCAGCGATCGCGATGGAATGGTGAACTCGACCCGCAGACGACCGGTGCCGTGGTTGACCAGATTGACCATGCGCCCCTTGCGCTGCGACAATTTTTCGGTGACAATGCCCAGATAGTTTTCGCCGCAATCGATGAACAGATGCTCCACCGGTTCCAGCTTTTTTCCGTCTTTATACTTGAAAATGACCTGAGGGCGGCCCACCGTCAACTCATAGCCCTCCCGCCGCATGGTCTCGATCAAAATGGCCATCTGCAGCTCTCCCCGGCCCTTGACGATGAAGCGATCCGGGCTGTCGGTCTCTTCCACTCGGATGGCCACATTGCGCAAGGTTTCGCGGAACAACCGCTCGCGCAGTTTGCCGGATTGCACCAGTTTGCCTTCCCGGCCGGACAGCGGCGAGGTGTTGATAGAAAACAACATGGCGATGGTGGGTTCATCCACGGTGATGCGCTTTAACGCTTTTTGAGCGGTTTGCGTGCAGATGGTGTCGCCGATCTGGACCTGCTCGATGCCGGCCAGTATGATGATATCGCCGGGATCCACGTGCTCCACCTCTTTGATCTTGACGCCGTCGTAAACCTGAAGACGAGTCACCCGGAGCGGCAAGGCCTGATTCTCCTCATTGATGCAGACCAGCGACTCGTTGTGATTGATCCCGCCATGGAAAATACGGCCGATGGCCAAACGGCCGAGGTAATCCGAATAATCCAGATCAGAGACCAGCATCTGAAAGGGCTCTGCCGGATCATAGGCGGGTGCAGGAATCTCGCGCAGGATGGTCTCGAACAACGGCTGCAGATCCGCTCCTGTCTCTGCAAGAGTTCTCTGACACCGTCCCTCACGTCCGACCGCATACAAGACGGGAAATTCGATCTGTTCTTCTGATGCATCGAGGTCGAAAAACAGATCATACACCTCATTCAGCACCTGCTGCGGCCGGGCGTCCTTGCGGTCGATCTTGTTGATGACCACAATGATCTTGAGCGCCGCCTCCAGAGCTTTTTTCAGCACAAAACGGGTTTGCGGCAGCGGCCCTTCTGAAGCGTCCACCAGCAGGATGGCGCCGTCGACCATTTTGAGCGCCCGCTCCACTTCCCCGCCGAAATCCGCATGTCCCGGTGTATCCAGAATATTGATTTTTGTATCATGCCAATGCACCGAGCAGTTTTTAGCCGCTATGGTGATCCCGCGCTCCCGTTCGAGGTCCAGTTGATCCATGACGCGCTCTTCCACTTGTTGGTTGGCGCGAAAAACGCCGCTCTGCTGAAACATATGATCCACCAGCGTGGTTTTGCCGTGATCGACATGGGCGATGATGGCGATGTTGCGCAAAGCGTGGTTGCGTTGCAGATTTTTCATTCCTTTTGTTTTCCTTGTTCTGCGGCCATAAATAAAAGCCCTCGGCAGCCATCTGCTGCAGAGGGCGAACATCCAATAAAACTCTACCCGCATTAATGTACAAATTATTTTTATTTAAAAAAAGAATTAATAACCATGGTCGGCTTGTAGAGGCGGCAAAAATCGTGTCCCGACTCGAATCCTAAACCGCTCACACCTCCACCCATGCCTTAGCTCCTCCGCTCTGTTTGACGGCGTCGAGCACACGCATGTTTTTCCAGGCATCGATTGCTGTCCACGGCAGCGGGGCGTTTTCTTTAATAGCCCGGTTAAAGACATCAGCCTGCAGCGTGAAATGATCGGCCTGCGGAACCAGAATCTCCTCGGCCGCCTTTTCCCTTTTCAACACCATTCGCGCCGGCCGCTCAGCCGGTGGAATAAACGGCGTTTCCACCAAAAGGGCAGCCTGGTCCCCATGGATCAGAACCTGCTGTCCAAACGCCATGTGCGTAGCACAGGTGAAGGAAGCCATCCCGTTCGGAAATTCAAGAAGGGCGGAAACATATCGATCCACCTGAGTTCTGGGATCCAGTTCCATCATCGCAGAAAGCCGCACCGGTTCCTTCTGAAAGAGCAGCCGTGACACCGAAACGCAGTAACAGCCCACATCCAGCAATCCCCCTCCCCCCATCTCCGGGTGATGACGGTAATCGTTAGAGTTGGAGTTAAAATAAGAAAACCAGCTGTGCACGGAACGCAGAGCGCCGATGGCTCCTTGGGAGATGAGTTTTCGCGCCTGGTCCCATTGAGGGTGAAACCGGTACATAAAAGCTTCCATAATCTTGAGATTTGGCCAGCGCTCACAAGCCTGCACCAGCTGCAGCGCCTCCGCAGCGGTGCAGGTCATGGGCTTTTCGATGAGGACATGTTTGCCCTGCTCCATGGCAGCCAATGTCCACGGAAGATGAAGATGGTTGGGCAGTGGATTGTAAACCGCATCTATCTGAGGATCCTGGAGCAGTTCCTCATAAGCGCCGTATGCTTTGGCAATGGCCAATTTCTCAGCCGCCCGCTTCGCTCGATGCCGATCGCGGGAGGCGATGGCGACGACCTCGCCGTATTGGCTTTTTTGTATAGCGGCGATCACACGATGCACCGCGATATGGGCGGTGCTTAGAATGCCCCAACGAATGCGCATGGAATCTCCTTAAAGAAAACAGGGGACAGAGGCCAACCGCTGCATAGTCAGCCTTTTTTCCGCGTCATGGCCAGGACGATGAGAGCGGAAGCCAACGAGCAGAGGGCCAAGCCGTAAAACCCGGCCGACATCGTATGGGTGAGATCGCGCAACAGACCGATGGCAAACGGCCCCACATAGCCGGCCAAGTTGCCCACGGAATTAATCCAGGCGATGCCGGCAGCGGCCGCGGCGCCGGACAGCAGCGCGGTGGGCACCGCCCAAAATGTCGCCAAACTGCACATGACGCCGATGGTGGCAATGCTGATAAAGAACAATCCCGTCAAATGGCTGGCGCCGAAAGCTCCGCAGCCGAAAAAACCGGCGAAGGCCAACAGACAGGAAAGAGACAGATGCCAGCGACGTTCTCCGGTAACATCAGAATGCTGAGCGGCGGCAACCATGCTCACGGCAGCCAATCCCCAAGGCAGCATGGTGAGCAAACCGATTTTCCACGGTTCCTGGGTAAAGCTGTCTTTCAGGACCTGGGGCAGCCAGAAACCAAAGCCGTACAATCCCATAATGATGCCGAAATAGAGGGCGCACAGCAGCCAGACTTTGCTGCTGGCAAAAGCATCGCGAAGGGTGTTGCTGTGCACCCCCTCGGCCTTTTTCAGTGCCTCCTCTTCTTGCAGGCGCTGTACCAGGAGGTCTTTCTCTTTCGCATCGAGCCAGCGCGCCTGGGCCGGACCATCGTCCAACCAACGCAGGGTCAGCGCGCCTACTAAAACGGAAGGAAGCCCTTCCAGCAAAAACAGCCATTGCCATCCGCGCAGTCCGTGAAAATCGGACATAAATGACAAAATCCAGCCGGACAAAGGGCCGCCGATGACGTTGGAGAGGGCGATGGCCGTCATAAATAACGCGACCATCCTGCTGCGATAGCGTCGGGGATACCAAAGCGTCAGATAAAAGATGATGCCTGGAAAAAAACCGGCTTCGGCCATGCCGAGCAGAAAACGCAAAAGGAAAAAAGTCATTCGGTCATGGATCAGCATCATGGCGGAAGAGATGACTCCCCAGGTGATCATGATGCGTGCGATCCAAATCCTGGCGCCGAATCTCTGCAGCAACAGGTTGCTCGGCACCTCAAAGAAAAAATAGCCGATGAAAAAGATGCCGGCGCCGGCGCCATAGACCACATCGCTGAAACCAAGATCGGTCTGCATCTGCAGTTTTGCAAAGCCGACGTTGACCCGGTCCAGATAACTGAGGATATAGCAGCAAAACAGAAAAGGCAGCAGACGCCAGGTCGCCTTGCGATACGTCCGTGTTTCAAAATCCATTCTCAGACCTCACTCGAAGGATACGCAGATCATAAAAGCCGCCGGCCAGATTTTTCGCTCGCGCCTGAAACCGGACGGTGATCGCTGATTGATCGATCAGCCACGCTTTATTCAGAGGATACAAGACGCTGTAGAACCGGTTCGGTTTTTCTCGGTTCAGTTTTTGCGTGGCAAGAATCCGGCCGTCGACCAAAAGGTCAAAAGTGCGTGCGCCGGCATCGCTGCCCCAATACTGAACATACAGCGCCTGATCTTCGCCCGGGGCAACCTTGAGTCGATAGCTGCACCAGCCGCCGTCATACGCTTCGCGGTAAGCCCGGCCGCCGAAATCGCCTGCTTCACATTTTTCGCCTGCAAAAGCATGCTCCCGCTCGCTGGATGCCTGCCCAGGCGTCACTCGATCGACGGTCTGTCGGTCCAGTTTGAGAGCATAGATTCTTTCCGCCTCATACTCACGCTGGTCTTGGCGAAATTGCGCCGGCGTGCGCACGTCCCAATACACGGCATACCGGCTATCGCCCGGTAGAGTGAAAAACGGCTCCAGGGTCAGGGCCGGACGGCTGCGGTCGCCGGCTCGGCGGAACCAGCCGCTTCGACTGACAAAACGAAGCAGATGGTGCGGATCCGCTTCCAGCGCTTGCAGCAGATCCGCCGAGCCTTGTTTCGCTGTGATGACCGGGATCGGCCTGTTCGCATCGACTTGAGCGCTCAACACCAACGGGCCGTAGAGGAAGGCCAGGCGGTGAGGGTTATCGCGAAAGGCTTCTGTGTACAATGATAACGGCAACTCCCATTCGATGACATCTCTATCATGCCACTCGCGGTCAATTACGATCCAGGAGCCAGGCTGTCGGATGCTCTTCTGCAACTGTCCATTGATGCGCAGCAGCGCCTCATGGCGCGCCCAGGAAGGACAGCGAAGCTGCACCGTCAATCGTCGAGGTTGATCACAGAAAAACTGGAGACGCATAGAAGGTTGTTCAGGAAAACGCGTTTCCTGGAGAAGGTGCAGACCGAGTTGCGGCCAATCCAATCGGCTGGCAAGGAACAGGTTGACGTAGAGCGTCGAATCGCCTCCATGCGCGTAGATCATCTCACCATATTTAGCATGATTTTCGATCCCAGTTCCAGTGCAGCACCAAAACGAGGAATCAAAATCGTTAAAGGTCCTGCGCGATCCGGAACACAGGGGCACATAATAACACATCATGCCGGAGTTTGGATTCTGCGAAGCCAGAATATGGTTAAAGAGCGCCCTTTCATAATAATCGAGATATTCGATGCGAGGCTCTAAGGCGAAAAGATGACGCGTCAGTTTGAGCATGTTATAAGTGTTGCAGGTCTCGGCGGTGTTGGGACTCAGCGCTTCCGAGAGCGTGTGTTTATCCGTAAAGCGTTCACCGTCGGAATGACCGCCGATGACATAGGATCGTTCTGTTACCACGGTCTTCCAAAAGTACAGAGCGGCTTCTTTCAAATCCGTATCGCCGAGAAGTTCGTGCTGTCGAGCGATGCCGATGAATTTCGGAATCTGGGTGTTGGCGTGCAGACCGGTTAGATGGTCCCGGTGCTGCCGCATCGAATCGATGACAGCCCGGTGGTTGAATCGTAGGCTGACATCCAGATATTTTCTCTCTCCGGTTATCGCATAAAGATCAGCCAGGGCTTCGTTCATGCCGCCATGTTCGACCTCCAGCATCCGCTGCATCCGGTCGTTTGACAAACACCCGTTTCTCAGCACGACCCAATCGGCGAATTTCCGCGCCATGGCCAGGGCCTCACTGTTGCCGGCGTGGAGATACATGGTCAAAAGGCCGGCGAATATTTTGTGCAGTGTGTAATAGGGCGCCCAGACCCTTTGTCCTGATTCCACCCGGTCGATCAGGGTGATAGGAAAAGCGGAAAGATAGCCGCCGCCAAGCCTCTCTTGGCATAGCCGCAAACCTGCCACCACGCTGTCCCCCTTGGCTTTGAATCGCGCATCGCCTGTGGCAGCGTACATCAGGCCGCAGGCGGAAAGATAATGGCCGGTAAAATGGCCGCGCAGTTCACAAGAGGGCTCTTCCCAACCGCCCAACGGTTTGGCGGTGGAAGGCAGGCCGGCGTTGATATAAAAATTATGCAGCAGCCGGTCCACCGGCAGAGCCAGCAGATAGCGTTGATCCAACTCCATGGCCCGTTTGAACGGACCGTCCAGCAATCTTACCTGTTCCAGCGCAAAGTACTGGGCCTGGAGAGGGACCACCGCCTGACCTTTGTCGGCGGCGGGCAGGTCAGCCGAGCCGGCCGCCCGGATCAGCTGCAGAATGCAGAGCAGAAGAACAGCAGGACAATATTTCATTGCGATCCCTGCCGGGTTAGAGTGATCTTGTAGACGCCGGCCGAAAATTTACGTCGGAACGTTCCAGCGTTCAGGCGACGAGAGGCGACCTCTCCCTCGCCCTGCCTTTCAATCCGGATGATGGCAGCGCGTGCCACCGGAATTTGAAATCGGGCGGTGGTGGTCCGAGGCACCTCGAACTCATAGATCACCCCGTCGGGCGTCTTTTTCCAATGCGACCTGATCACCCCAAACGGCGAACGGTAGGAGCAAGCGACCGAATTTAGTCCCTGCGGTGTGTGCGGGCAGAGAATAAATTCCTTAAAGCCGAAAAAAGTCTCGGCCGGCTGAATGCCGGCCAACCAGCGATAGAACCATTCTGAGACCGAGCCAAACATAGGATGACAATTCGAATAAACATTGTCGCTCTCCTTCCAGGTCTCCCACAGGGTGGTGGCGCCGCGATCGATCATATAACCCCATCCGGGAAAGGCCTCACTCTGCACGATAGAAAAAACCTCGTCCACCAGACCGTGTTTGGAGGCAGCCTCGAGAATGTATTTAGTGGTGAAAATACCCGTGGTGAAATGGCCTTCAGGGCCTTGGGCCATGGCCTTGCGAAGCGCATTCACCGCCGCCCGCTGCTTCGGACCGGGAATGACCTGATGATAGAGAAGCGAGGCGTAGAGCGCCTGTTGATTTACGCTGGAATCAATCGGTTGAATGCAGAATTTCTGCTGAACGACGGTTTGCAGACGTTCCGCCAGCTTTTGGAATTTGTCCGTGTTTGCGCGGTCGTTCATGAGTTGAGCAAAGACGGTCATGATCCGGGCGCATTGCAGATAGTGCAAAGTGCCGATCAGTTGCACCGGAGAAGGCTGCAGCGCCTCATGATCAGCCAACCCGGATTCAACCATGCCGTAGGGATGGATTTTCGCAACCTTGTTCATCCATTTCAGATCCAGGGGGTATAGCGCTTCGATGAGGGCGACGTCGTTATAATAGCGCAATAAAAGATGTTGGGTGATGAGAAAAGCGGACTCCCAACTGATGCCGCAGTATTCGATGCCCACGAATGGAGCGGTGTCTACGAAAGAGGTGTCCTTCATGGCATCCACCCAATCATAGATGGTTTTTCGGTAAAAGCTGTGCATGTCGAAATTATACAGATAGGCTTCCGCCACCGCGTTGAGATCGCCGCCGTAGCCGAATCGCTCCCGCGCCGGACAATCGGATTGTACGCTCTGCAGGTTGGAACGGAATGTCCGCGTGGCCATGGCCTGGATTCGATTCAACAACGCGGAAGAACAGGTGAAAGCGTTGTCTCCTTCCACCGCGGTGTTCAAAGCCAAGCCAACAAAATCAGAAAGAGCCGGCCGATAGGACAAGCCGCTGACCTCCATATAGCGGAAGGCATGAAAAGTAAAGTCGGGAGTAAAGCAAACCGGGGAACAACGGCCGAATCGGTAGGTATCGGTCTGCCAGGCGACATCCGGCGCACCGGGTCCTCCCTGTCCCTTGCGTTTGATCTGGCCGCACACCGCGGTCATTGGATTCAACCGTCCGTCTTCATAAACGCGTTCGCCGTAGCGCAGGACCACAGTGTCGCCGGGCCGCCCCCTCAGCCTCATGGAACAGACGCCGGTGAAATTAGTGCCCATATCCACGAGATACACGCCCATTTGCGGCTCAGTCACAGCAAGAGGCGAAATCCGATCGGTGATTTTTATAGGTGGAAAAAATGCTTTTTGCAGCCGGCCGGCCGGCCCTGGAACGGTAAAAGCCGGTTGCCAGTCCGAGTCTTCGAACCCGAACTGATCCCATGGTCCAAGCTCTCGGCGCGCATCGTAAACAATGCCCAGATAGACATTGTTGCGCAGAATCGGACCATACGCATATTTCCAGGTCGTATCGGTTTTGATGATCTGCTGCCGGCCATCACGGTAGCTGATGGTAAGTTGGGCGATAAAAGCAGGTCTGCCGACGGGCAGAACCTCGCGCAGATTGCGGTTGCCCCACATGCGCAACGGCAGAGGGTTATAAAATCCATTTCCCACTACCACACCCAGGCAGTTCTTCTCCACAGTGAGCAAAGAGGTGATTTCGTGCTCTGAATAATAAACTCGCTTGTCATAATTGGTCCAGGCCGGATCCAGAAAAGAGTCGCCGATTCGGGCGCCGTTCAGCGTGACGGTATAATACCCTGCAGCGGTGATGCAGAGCCGGGCGCTTTGAATGTCGCCCTTGAGCAAAATTATTTCTTTCCTGAAATGCGGAGCCGGATCATCCAGGTAATACAGGCTGTCGGTGGCGCAGGGAGGCTTTGCATCGGAAATCCAGGAGGCCAGGCTCAAATCATCCGGAACATGTGGATTCGAGAGCAGAGTCTGCAAAACGCCGGACATCAGTAGAAAACAGAGCCGTAGAAGAAAAGCGGTTTTGACCATTTCGGCAGCATCCAATAGGAAACAACCATTTCGAAAATCTAAATAATTTGGTCGCGATTCGCAACAATAATATTGTTTAAAAACCGTTTCAGCCGGCTACATGGCGCCTTTCGCATACATATCTCTTGTTTTGCAGCGTCATTCTTTGTATAATAGAGAAAAATTAATTGTAAGGAACCATCAAATGAAATCCTCTTTTCAGCCTCGATGCTTCACGGCAGGGATGCTGCTCTGTCTCTCGCTTTTCTCCATTCCGTTTCTCCACGCCGCCTCTTTGCCGGTTGCCCAACCCGCTCAAGTGGGCTTTTCCGCAGAACGGCTGGACCGTCTGAGCCGCGCCATGCAGGGGTACGTGGACCAGGGCCGTGTGGCCGGGTTAGTGACGCTTGTTTTGCGCGACGGCCAAATGGTCTATGAGAAGGCGTTCGGCAAAATCGACATTCAGCGCAACCAGCCCATGCCCGTCAACGCCATCTTTCGCATCGCCTCGCAGACCAAAGCGATCACCAGCACGGCCATCATGATGTTGCAGGAGGAGGGCAAGCTGTTGTTGGATGATCCGGTGGCCAAATACATTCCCGAGTTTGCTGCCGCCCGGGTGGCGATGCCGCTGGAAACAAAAAACTCGCCTAACTATTATACGATTCCGCTGAAACGCGCCATCACACTGCGGGATCTACTCACCCATACAGCCGGCATCTCTTATGGAACCGGTCCAGCCAAAGCAGAGTGGCAGGCGGCGGGCCTGAACACCTGGTTTCTGGCTGATAAAGACATGACCATCGGCCAGGTGATTAAAAAACTGGCGACCCTGCCTTTGGACGCGCAACCGGGTGAAAAATTCATCTACGGCTACAACACCGATATTCTGGGATATGTGGTCGAATGCGCCTCAGGGATGAGCCTGGCGGACTATATCCAGCGAAATATCACCAGTCCATTGGGCATGAACGATACCGCTTTTTTCCTGCCCAAAGATAAACTTGACCGTTTTACCTCGGTGTATGGGATCGATGACAAAGGCGTTCTCACGCTTCAGGAGGATCGCAGCAACAATTTTTACATGCAAGGGCCGCAAAAATGCTACGCCGGCGGCGCCGGACTCTTGTCCACGGCTCGTGATTATGCCACTTTCCTGCTGATGCTGCAGCAGGGTGGACAGCTGAACGGCGTCCGCTTGCTTTCACCCAAGTCCGTACAGCTGATGACCGCGGACCATGTCGGCGACCTGTACGGCGCACAGGGCTTTGGTCTGGGATTCTGGATCACAGATCGTCTGGGGCGCAACGGCCAGTTGGGGACAGCAGGCGCCTACGGCTGGGGCGGCGCTTATCATACCGTTTATTGGGTCGACCCGCAGGAAAAACTGGTGGTCGTATTAATGACCCAGTTGTTGCCCGCCACTAACAGCGATCTGCATAGCAAGTTCCGGGCTCTAGTCTATCAGGCGATGGTGGATTCCTATTCAGCAGCCGCTTATTGAATATTTCACCGCAGCTCGATAGAGCCCGCAGGGCGGCAGCGCCGGTCTGTTGTTTAAAGCCGCAACGCCGGCGGCCTGCGTAAAACAAATTTATGCAAAGCCTCGGGAGGGGAATACCATGTCTTTTATGCTGAGAATGTCATGGCTTTTGGCGTCCTTGTTCTTCGCCTCACTATCTGCCCAGAACCAAACGACTCTGCTGACTCCCAAGCCCGGTCCTGCACCGCGCCTCAACGGCCCTCTGGTCTATGGTTGCCGGCCGGGTCATCCGTTTCTCTATCGCGTTCCCACACAAGGTCAACGACCGATTCAATTCAGCGCCGACAAATTGCCGGCCACGCTGCATCTGGATCCCCACACCGGATTTATCACCGGCACGGCGCCTGACCGCGGCAGCTACCAGATCACTCTGATGGCTAAAAACCGATACGGAAAAACAAAGCGGCCGTTTAAAATCGTCAGCGGCGATACTCTTGCGCTCACGCCCCCCATGGGCTGGAATCATTGGTACGCCCACTATGACCGGATCACCGATAAACTGATACGCGAAGCGGCGGACAGCATGATCCAAAACGGCATGGCGGATGTGGGCTATCAGTTTGTCAACATCGACGATTGTTGGATGAATGCCGAAAAGAACCGCGATCCGCTGCGCGTGGGACCCTTGCGCGACGCGGACGGACGCATGATGTCCAACCAACACTTTCCCGATATGAAAGCCCTGACCGATTACATTCACCACAAAGGGCTCAAGGCCGGCATCTACAGCTCACCGGGGCCAACAACCTGTGCGGGATTCTGCGGCAGCTATGAGCATGAAGCGCAGGACGCCAAACAGTTCGCTGACTGGGGATTTGACTTTTTAAAATATGACTGGTGCTCTTATGATCAAGTGGTCAAGCAAGTCCGAACCATCGAAAATCTGCAAAAGCCCTATCGTCAAATGGGCGATTTGCTGCGGCAACAGGAGCGGGACATAGTGCTCAACCTCTGCCAGTACGGCATGGGAAATGTGTGGGAATGGGGGGCTCAAGTGGGCGGACATAGCTGGCGCACTGCCGGGGACCTGGGTTATGAATTAAATCGAATTTTTCAAGTGGCGCTCAAGAACGCCAAGCATCGCGTCTGGAGCAAACCGGGAAGCTGGAATGATCCTGATTACATCCAGATCGGATACATCGGCAACGCCCGCACCGCCGGTGAACCCGAGCCCTGTCCGTTCACCGCAGAAGAACAATACGCCTTTATGTCGCTGTGGTCCCTCATGGCCTCTCCCCTGTTCTACAGCGGAGACTTGAACAGAATGGATGCGCTCACCCTCAATGTGCTGTGCAATCCGGAGGTGATCGAGATCAATCAGGATCCGCTCGGCGTGTGCGCAAGGGTGGATTCTCTCAGCCCGGAGACCTTTCTGATGGTCAAAGAGATGGCGGACGGTTCCACGGCCATCGGTCTGTGCAACAGCGGAGAGCAACCGGCCCGAATCACCGCCGCCTGGCCGCAATGCGGATTAAGGGGGAAAAAGATCGTTCGCGATGTTTGGCGGCATAGAGATCTAGGACTGTTCGATGCCAGCTTGACCCTAGCGGTGCCGCGGCATGGGGTGGTATTGGTGCGTGCGTGGGATGTGGGAAAGAAGAGGATTTTATGATGCAATCCACCCGCCGCCCAACAAGTTTTCTACCCGGCCGATCCGCCGAAAGCGATTGCAAACAGCGACGTTCACCGTGTGAAGCTTAAACATCCCGACGAACTGAGGGGCGTTTGATCCGGGGCGCAGCAAGCCGTCAGACCTCGCCTGCATCTGCACCTTGCCGTGGATTTGCGCGCAGGTCTGCGGAACCTCCTTGGAGAAAGGTCACTGCACGGAAAACTTGTACTCACAGATATGATGATAGGTCTCGCCTGGATTCAGCACCACAGAGGGAAACTGCGGCTGATTGGGCGAATCCGGGAAATGCTGTGTTTCCAGACAGAATGCCGTACGGAACAAATAGGGTTTGCCGCCCTTGCCGATCTGGTCCCCATTAAGAAAATTCCCACCATAGAATTGCAAGCCCGGTTCCGTAGTGAGCACTTCCATCACCCTTCCGGAGAACGGATCGTAAACCCGGGCCGCTGGCTGCAAGTCGGATGCTGCTGTGCGATTGAGCACATAATTGTGGTCATACCCTTTGGCCAGTTTGAATTGTTCAAATTCAGCCTGCAGGCGGGCGCCGATCGGGGTGGCGGTGCGAAAATCCATGGCCGTTCCTTCCACCAACGCCAACTCTCCGGTCGGGATCAGCACGGAATCCACGGGGGTGTATCGATCCGCATAAATCGTCAGCTCGTGATCGTTGATCGTGCCGTGGCCGGCGCCGTGCAGATTAAAAAATGAATGGTGCGTCAGATTCAACACGGTTTGCTGATCGGTGGTCGCAGTATACTCGATGCGAAAGGCATTGTCCGCCGTCAGACTGTACTTCATTACCACCGTCAGAGTGCCAGGGTAACCCTCCTCCCCGTCGCGGGACACATATTTCAGCGCCAGCTGATCACTGCCGGCCGGCTGGGCGTCCCAGACCACGTTATGAAATCCTTTGGGGCCGCCGTGCAGGGCTTGGCCGTTGTTGTTGCGCGCCAGCTGATAGGTTCGATGGTTCAACGTAAAGCGTCCGTCCGCAATCCGGTTGCCGTAGCGTCCGATCGCAGCGCCAAAATACGGCTCCTGGCTGTCCAGATAGCCCTGCAGCGAATCAAATCCGAGCACGATGTCGTCTAAACGGCCGTTACGATCCGGCGTCAGCAGGGCCACCACCCGGGCGCCATAGTTGGTCACCGCCATATGTAGGCCGGACTGATTGTGGAGAAAATAAAGACTTACTGCTTTTTCATCGATCTGAGCGGTGAACCGTGCCGGATCCAGTCCGGTAAGTGCCTGGGTTGTGGCTGGTTCGTGCTCAGCGCATCCAAACCACTGCAACAGCAGAAGGCTGATCATCCAGCCTGCGCTCTTTTTCACCGATAACTCCTTTTCTGCTTTGCTGCTTATTCAGCAGTCTAATCGGCCGATCCGCCATTAAAACGGATTTTCTTCTACATAGGGACGATCAGCCGGTTGATTGTAGGACACGTCCATCACACCCAAGACCTTGACGGCGCTGAACAGCGCTTTGCCGGCATGGGCAAAGGCCACTGCGGTATGATGCGGGAACCGTTTTCCGATCAACACATGCCGGTAAAACCGGCCCATCTCTTTGACGGCGAACACGCCGATGCCGCCAAAAGAGCGCGGATCGATATCCAGCACCTCGCCCTGAGCCAGATAGGATTTCAGTTGCGTATCGGCTGTCGACTGCAGGCGAAAGAGGGTGATCGGGCCAACCTGAATGCGCCCCTCCAAAGTGCCGCGGGTGATCGTGGGCGGCTTATCCGGTTCCAGCAACCGATGCATGATCAATTGATATTGAATGCTCGGTTTGATCATGCAACTGGAACTGACATTGCCGCAGTGAAACCCCATGAACAGATCAGTCGGCTTGTATTCTTTCATTTGCGCCCGATTGGCCTGGATCATGTCTTTGGGCACGGTGTTGTTGATGTCCAAAAGAGTCGGCGGCCGCAATGTCGCACAGGCTGCCATGTATTCCGACAAGGCGCCGTAGATGTCCACTTCGCAGGAGACTGGAATGCCCTCTGCGGCCAGCCGCCCGTTGATGAAACAGGGCACATGGCCAAAGTATTTTTGAAAAGAGGGCCAGCATTTATTGGCAAAGATGCCGAACCGGCTGGCGCCGAGATGTTTTTCCATAAAACGCCGCAGCGCCACTTCGTACCAGGCTAATCGTTCGACCAACTCTGGATAGGTATTGCCCGCACCCAGTTCTTGGGACATGGAATCCATGGTGCTTTTGACCAGCGGATCCTCTTTAGCCGCCTGACAGATATCATAGAGATCCAGCTCGCTGTTTTCCATGATCTCGATGCCCAGATCGTAGAGAGGTTTGATCGGTGCGTTGCAGGCGAGAAAATCCTGCGGCCGCGGACCAAAAGAGAAAATCTTGAGTCCTTTGATGCCCAGCAGCACTCGGGCTACCGGAACGAACTCGCGGATCATCTCTGCCACCTCTTCGCTGTCGCCGACCGGGTATTCGGGTACATAGAGCCGCAGCTTGCGCAGTCCGTTATTATAAGAGTTGCTCAACATGCCGCAGTAGGCATCGCCGCGCCCCTGGATCAGATCATTGTGGCTCTCTTCCGCCGCCGCAGCGACCATCACCGGCCCATCGAATCGCTGGGCCATCAGACTGGTGGGACCTTCGGGGCCGAAATTGCCGAGGAACACGACCAGCGCATTGACCCCTTTTTCTCTTGCTTCCGCCAAAGCCCGCAGAGCGTCGTTCTCGTTCTCCACCGTCGTTTCGCATTCCACGATATCGATCTTTTTCTTCAGGCAGGCAGCAGCCACAGCCCGGCGGCGGCGGATGGACAATTCGACCGGAAAACAGTCCCGACTGACCGCAATGATCCCCAGTTTGACTACAGGCACGTTTTTCATGTTTGGCACTCCCCGTTGGTTCACTCGGTTGTGAACTGCTTTTCAATCACCTCTCCCAGCGCGTTATAGCGGGCGTACAGCTCCTGATATTTTCGGCTGTTCTTCGAATCCGGTTCATAGACCTTTTCAAAACCGCTGCTCATGGCTTTCTGCGCAGCCGGAATCGATGGATGCACTCCGCAGGCGGCAGCGGCGGCCATGGCCGCTCCCAGGGCGCAGGCCTGTTCAGAGGCCACCACCTTGATGGGCATGGCGAGCACGTCCGCGGTCACCTGCATGACAAACGGCGATTTTTTTGCAATTCCGCCTAAGGCGATGACGCCGTCGATGCGCACGCCTTCCTGAATGAACCGTTCGATGATCTTTTTCGAGCCAAAGGCGGTGGCTTCCACCAGCGCGCGGAAAACGCGCGGCGCATCGCTGCCCAGGGTCAGGCCGATCAGAGCGCCCTTGAGAGCCTGATTCGCATCCGGCGTCCGGCGACCGTTCATCCAATCCAGAGCCAGCACCGTTGAATCTTCGATCGCGATCTTTTCCGCGGCGAGGCTCAATTCAGGGATCAACCGCTCTTCGATTTTCTTTAACAGATTTCTTTTGGCCGACTCTTCGCAATCAGATACGGCCATCAAGACGTTCTCCAACGGCCACATCAATAGATCCCGGAACCAAGCGTAAATATCGCCAAAGGCGGATTGGCCGGCTTCCAACCCCAGCAATCCGGGAATGATGCTGCCGTCAACCTGTCCACAGATGCCGCGGACCAGTTTCTCTCCGGTCTTGGGTATTTCGCAGGTGATCATGTCGCAGGTGGAAGTGCCCATGACTTTGACCAGCCTGTTGGGTTCGATCTCAGCGCCGACAGCGCCGTAGTGAGCGTCAAAAGCTCCGACGCCCACCACCACCTTTTCCGAAAGCCCCAAGCGCTCAGCCCATTCAGCGGATAGAGTGCCGACCGGTACATCGCCGGTAAAGGTGTCCGTGTACAGCCGGCTGCGCAACCCTTTCAATTTTGGATCTAGTCCGGCTAAAAACGCTTCAGAGGGCAGGCCGTTCCAGGAGGCGTGCCACATGGCTTTATGGCCTGCCGCTGTTCGGCTGCGCTTCAGAGTCAGCGGATTGGTGTCTCCACACAAAAGCGCCGGCATCCAGTCGCAATGTTCCACCCAGGAGAAAGCGGCCTCAGCCACCTGACGATCAGCCCGCAGCACATGCAGAATCTTGGACCAGAACCATTCCGAGGAATAGATGCCGCCCTCGTATTTGGTATAATCCTCTCCGCCCCAGGTGCGGGCATGATGATTGATCTCCTCCGCCTCCTTGACCGCGGTGTGATCTTTCCACAGCACAAACATGGCGTTGGGATTTTCCGCGAACTCCGACGTCAGAGCCAGGGGGACGCCCTGTCGGTTCACCGCACAGGGCGTAGAGCCTGTGGTGTCGACAGACAATCCTCTTACTTTGGCCGCTGTGCCGGCCGGCGCTTGCTTCAGCGCGCCGGTCACCGCGGCCTGCAATCCTTCGAGGTAATCCTGAGGGTGCTGACGAAATTGATTCTTCATGGGATCGCAATACAGACCGGCCTGCCATCTGGGATAGTAAAAAACCTCGCTGCTGATTTCCCGGCCGTCGGCCGCGTCGACGATCAAGGCGCGCACCGAATCGGTGCCATAATCAACGCCGATAACCAGGGCTGTGTTTTTTTCCATGTTTTTTCCTTTTTGAACAAATCGTGCTAGAAGTTAAGGTTCGATAAAAAATTTGTGAACAGTGGCGTGGCGATAGATTTTGCCCGGATAAAGGAGACAGGATGGAAACGAGCGGTGGTGCAGTGAATCAGGAAAAAACTGCGTCTCCAGGCAAAGGGCGCTCTGTTTCTGATACACAGCGCCTCCCGCGCCTTGCAGGTTATCGAGAAAATTCCCTGTGTACAATTGCACGCCCGGTTTGGTGGTCCAGACCTCCATGCCGCGGCCGCTGGCCGGATCCACCACCCGAGCGGCCAGCACCAGCCCCGTGTGGGCGCGCGCAATGACGAAACAGTGATCATACCCACCTACAGCGTCGATGTCCTGTCCGATCCTTTTCGGCGCCGTGAAATCGAACGGCGTATCAAACACCGAAGCGATCTTGCCGGTCGGCAGCAGGTTTTCGTCCACCGGCAGATAACTTGGACACTTTAGCGTCAATTCATGATCATGAATGGTCGAACGGCCGGCGCCGGCAAAATTCCAATAGGCATGATTGGTCAGATTGATCGGCGTAGCCCAATCCGTCGTGGCTTGATATTCGATCAGCAACTCGTTTTTTTCATTCAGCGTATAAGTAACGACCACCTGCAGATTACCGGGATATCCTTCCTCCCCATCCGGGCTGAGGCCGCTGAGTTTAACGCCGGCGTGCGCCTGGCTGAGGAATGGTTCAGCGTCCCATAGTTTTTTATCGAATCCCAGTACGCCGCCGTGCAGATGAGTGATGCCCTTTTCATTGCAGGCTAATTGATAGCGGCGGCCATCGATCTCAAAGGAGCCGTGCGCGATGCGGTTGGCGCAACGACCGACCAGCGCGCCGAAATAGGGGTGATTGCCCAGATAGCCGTGAAGATCATCGAATCCGAGACACACATTATCGATGCGTCCGGTGCGGTCCGGCATGTTCAGGGCGATGAGAATGCCGCCATAATTGGTGATTTGAGCGGTAACGCCGTTGTTGTTGGAAAGAATAAAGTGCTGTACCTCGCGACCATCCCCCAGTCTGCCGAAAACCAGCTGATGCAAATCCATAAAAACCTCATCATAAATAAACCGTCATTGAAGAGGCCTGCCTGGCGACAAGCGCATGCGGCTTGAAAGTAGTGGGAATTTTAAAAAATGTCAAGGGATAAATCTGTTGCTAAATTGGTGATCGAGTGTTAAATTGACGACAGACTTTTTCTGAGGGAGTCAATATGAAAAAAACAGTTGAGGCTATCATCATGATCGCATTGTTAAGCGCTGGACTGCTGCAGTCGCAAACACGAGAACGCGCTGCGGTTCCCCTCCGCTACACCTGGAATTTACAGGATCTCTATGCCACAGATGACGAATGGAGAAAAGAGAAGGAAAAACATGCGGGCCAGATACCGGCGCTGTCCGCTCTGAAGGGAACGTTATCCACGCCGGCAGGGTTGTTGCAGGGTCTCAAGACCGTCAGCGGGATAAGCAAAGAGCTGGTGCGGCTGGCCAATTATAGCAGCATGAAATCAGATCAGGACACGCGCGATGCCGGCTATACGGCCATGCGGCAGGAGATGTCGCAGATTTTTACCGATCTGCAAACGCAGACGGCATTTCTCGAGCCGGAAATCCTCAAACTGGGCCGGCAAACGGTTGAGACCATGATCCGTCAGGAACCGGGCTTGCAGGATTACAAAATGTACCTGCTCGACCTGTTCCGGCGCAACGAGCACAAGTTGTCAGAAAAAGAAGAAAAATTGATCGCCGAAGCAGGACTCATGGCCGAAAGCCCGTACAACATCTATACTCTGTTCAGCAACGCTGAATTGCCGTATCCCCAGGTCACGCTTTCGGACGGCAGCACCGTGCTGGTGGATCAGGCCGGTTATCAGCGCTATCGCGCTGTTGCGAATCGCCAGGACCGGGAAAAGGTGTTTCAGGCATTTTTCGCCAGCCTGGAAAAGTTCCAACGCAGCCTGGGCGCCGCGCTGAACGGCCAGATTAAAAAAGATCTGTTCTACAGCCGGGCGCGCAACTATCCCAATACCCTGGCTGCATCTCTGGATGAAAACAACATCCCTGAGGCCGTCTATTTCAATCTGCTCAAAAACGTGAACGATCATCTGCCCACCTTTCACCGCTATCTCAATCTGCGTAAAAAAATGCTCAAGGTGGACCAGCTTAAATACTCTGACCTCTATGTGCCGGTGGTCCCGGGCCTCGAGTTGGAATATACGATCGAACAGGCCCAGACCATGATCTTGGAGGCGCTCAAACCGCTGGGCAAAGAGTACGGTCAAGTCATCGAACAGGCGTTCAACGAACGCTGGGTGGATGTCTATCCCACCACCGGCAAACGGTCCGGCGCCTACAGCAACGGCGACTCCTATGACGTACACCCCTATATTCTGATGAACTACAACGGCCAGTACAACGACGTGTCCACCTTGGCGCACGAACTGGGTCATTCCATGCACAGCTACCTGTCGAACAAAACCCAGCCGTATCCGACGGCGTCCTATTCGATCTTTGTCGCTGAGGTGGCGTCGACCTTGAACGAAGCGCTGCTCATCGATCAGCAGCTTAAAAAGATCAAGGACGACCAGGTCCGTCTTTCATTGTTAATGAACCATCTCGACGGCATCAAGGGGACTGTTTTTCGGCAGACCCAGTTTGCAGAGTTTGAATGGGCGATCCATCAGCGGGCGGAAAGAGGCGAGCCGCTCACCGGCGAGGTGTTCAGCCAGCTCTATGGGGACATTGTGCGCAAATACTACGGGCATGATTCCGGCGTCTGTCTGATCGACGACCTCTTCCGGGTGGAGTGGGCTTTTATTCCGCACTTTTATTATAACTATTACGTCTACCAGTACTCAACCTCCTTCACCGCTTCCACCGCTCTGGCGGAAAAAATAATCGCCGGCGAAAAAGGCGCTGTGGATCAATACTTGGCCTTCCTATCCGCCGGCGGATCGGAATATCCCATCGATCTGCTCAAAAAAGCAGGCGTGGATATGACATCGGCCGAACCCTTTCAAAAGACCATGGCGGTGATGAATCGCACCATGGATGAGATCGAAAAGATATTGGCCAAAAAATAAGTTAAATCAGCTTTTTCTCGTATTTGACTTTGCACTCGACGGTGAACTTGATAGTGAATTTCACCGGCGCCTGATTGGCGGTGCCGGTAAAATAGATGCGCGCCTTGTGATCGCCTTTCAGCAACAGGTCTTCCAGCTCGTCCTCGCCCGCATTGCTGGTGTTCAGCGACTGTTCCTCGCCGGCGACAGAGGCAAGCACTACATCGGCCATGCTGGCGAGATCGGTCGGCGCTGAACCGTCCGTGGGGCCCACCTGCAACTTGGCGCTGACGATTTTCTGCGTCGCCGGTCCGGTAAAATTGGACACCAGATAGGTGACCTCTTCGATCTTGACTGATTCCAGATCAGAAACGTACTTTTCAAAATCAGAACTGGCCTCGGTGGCGTCCACATCGTTCTGCATGGCATAGCTGGTTCCGTTATAATTGACATTGAACGTTCGTTCCAGAGTGAGGGTAAAATCCTTGGTTAGAGCACAGCCGGTCAAAGAAACCGCAACCAAAAGCAATCCCAGTAAAAACAACCTCTTCATATCGCCTCCATGTTTTAATGAGTGATGGATGATCTGCGCTAACGCGGGGAATGGACTTTACGGCGCAATGGGATTATTGGGCCGCCGTGACGCGATGTGCGCCCCGCGATGGCGTAAAAATATATACCTGCGGATGTAATCCCGTGCGGAAAGAATAAGCGGATTGGATCTGTTCGACGAACGAGTCCGCCTGATCCAGCCGGACCAGATTGACCGTGCAGCCGCCGAACCCGCCGCCGGTCATGCGACTGCCAAGGCAAGCGGCGTGAGATCTCGCCAGGTCCACCAGCAGGTCCAACTCCCCGCAGCTCACCTCATAATCGTCCCTCAAGCTGTTATGGGACTCGTTCATCAGCCTGGCGAAACCCGCTAGATCATGGGCAGCCAGGCAGGCCTGCGAGTGCAGAACGCGCTGGTTTTCACTGATCACATGCCGGCATCTCTTGGCCACGATAGCCGGCAAGCCAAATTGCAGTTGGTTGAACTGAGACAGGGAGACATCGCGCAGATGGGTGATGCCGGGCAGCTGCGCCCTGAGCAGACGCACGCCCTCCTCACATTCCGCCCGCCGTTTGTTATATTCGGATGAAGCCAACTCGTGTTTAACCATGGTGTTGCACACCACGATGCACACCGCGTCCGATTTGAGCGGAACCTGAGAGAACTCCAGGGAGCGGCAATCGAGCATCAGCGCGTGGCCGTCTTCGGCGTGCATGGAGATAAATTGGTCCATAATGCCGCAGTTCATGCCGACAAAGCGGTTTTCCGCGCGTTGTCCCAATAAAGCAAACTCTTTTTTTTCCAGTGAGGCGTTGGCCGAATGCGCCAGTGCCAGGGCGGTCGCCATCTCGATCGCTGCCGAAGAACTCAAACCAGCGCCCACGGGAACCTGGCTGTCGATATAGAGATCGGCGCCCGGCAAAATCACCCCCTGTTTTTCCAGCTCATCGGCGACGCCCGCCACGTAATCGCTCCAGTGATTGCGCCGCGATCGGTTGCTGTCCAAAGAAAAGAGGATGGTCTCCTGCATATTCTCGGACCAAATCTGCAAATTGCGGTCATGGCGTGGCGCCACTGCCAGGTAAGTGTAAAAATTGATGGCCATGGGAAAAACATATCCATCGTTGTAATCTGTATGTTCACCGATCAAATTGACGCGTCCAGGGGCGGCAAACACCGTCGGCGTACCGACGAAATGCGAATAAAACTTTTCCAGGATCGTTTCTTCTGTCACTGGTCCGCCTTTATTTGCCGGAACGATGGTTCTGCCAGGAGGGAATTAGAAAGAGCAATCCAGAAAACAGCATCACCACCCCCCACCACAGACTGGGATTGAGGTGGGCCATGGCCGTGGTCGTTTCCGGATTAAAAACAAAATAGATGCCCATACAGGTGATGATCAATCCCAACACCGTGAGCATCAGGCCGACGAAAAACCATATAGAGAGCATTTTGGACTCTGACATGATCAGGACTCCTTGCGATAAGCCGCGATCGAATGACGGACTCGTAAGTCGGAATTTCTACCAGAAATAGACGTTCAACAGAACAAACAGCAGAATGGCAAGTAGGGCCATGACCTCCGGCTTTTTATAAAACGGTAGATTCTTTTCCAGTTCAATGGTGGTCAATCCTTTCACCAGCCCTATCAACTCCTCCCGCGGTTTAGGCTTGGTAACCAGGCTGACCACCACGGTCACCACCAGGCAGATCAGCCATGCCCACCAGGCACGCCAGAAATTGGCCGACATATCGCTGGCCTCTTTGGATAGGGTCAGCACACCGGCGGAGATCCAGTTGAACTTGACCGCCAGGAACATGGAAAAAGAGGAGATCATACCGGCCAGAAAGCCCCAGAAAGCGCCGTTCGGCGTGATCCAGACCACGAACATGCCCAACAACATCGTGGCGAACAAAGGTGCGTTGACCCAGGAAAAAATCGCCTGCGTGTAATCCATGATCGATGGAGCGGACTTGGCCCAATACGCGGTCACTAGGCTCAGGAGAATGCCGACCACTGTGGCCGCTCGCCCCATCCAGACGTAATGACGGTCGGTTGCGCCTTTGTTGATCACTGATTTATAAATGTCATAGGTCCACACCGTGTTGAAAGCGCTGATATTTCCAGCCTGTCCAGCCATAAAGCCGGCGAGCAATGCGGTGACGCCGAGCCCGATGAGGCCTTCGGGATAGTAGCGGGCGATCAGCATGGGCAGGGCAGAATCATAATTGACTACGCCGTTTTCCTGCAGCAGAGAAAAATGGGCATTGGGATCCTTGGTCAGCACCCAAGCCACCAGGCCGGCGAAAATCACGATAAAGGGCAAAGCCATTTTAAAAAAGGAAGCGATGATAGGGGTCATGCGGGCGGAGCGCAGGTCCTTGGAGGAAAAGGCGCGTTGCACCACAAGAAAATCAGTGGTCCAGTAGCCAAAGGAGAGCACAAAGCCGAGCCCGAGGATGATGCCCGGCCAGGTCACCTGCATACCGTTATTGGCCGCATCGGTGGACGTGGACCACAGGGCGCCCATGGAATCGGGCAGGCGATTAAAGATTTCGCTCCAGCCGCCGATGTCGATGATGCCCAGAATGGTGACCAGAAACAGGCCGAACCAGATCAGAAAGAACTGTACGATCTCGGTAAAGATAGCGCTGAGCAATCCGCCCAGGGTCACATAAGCGGCCACGGTCAGCGCGGACACCCACATGGAGACATTCCAGTCCCAGCCTAAAAAGGTGCGTAGGACCAGGGCCATGGCATAGAGATTGATGCCCGACATGAGCAGGGTCATCACCGCAAAGGCGATAGCGTTGAGCACGCGGGTTTTCTCGTCAAATCTCAATTTTAAATACCCTGGAATGGAATGAATGCGGCTGCTGTAATAGAAGGGCATCATGTAGATGGCGAGGAAAAGCATAGCAGGGATGGCGCCCACCCAATAAAAATGGGCGGTGAACATTCCGTATTTGACCGTGTTGCCGGTCATGCCGAGCAGCTCCAGAGCGCCCATGTTGGCGCTTAAAAAAGCGAGGCCGGCCACCCAGGCGCTGTTCTTACGGCCGGCGATAAAAAAATCCTCGCCGGTCTTAGTGTACTTTTTAAGATAAAGACCGATCCCGAGAACAAAAAGAAAATAGATCGCGATGATTAGCCAATCCACCCAGGAAATCTGAAGAATCATTTGCTCCATTAGTGCCTCCAAAGGATTGCCTGTGCGCATCCTGTTCAAGTGAACCGTTTCAGCCGCTGCGGGCGGCCGAAACGGCATTACGGATTGCTGGTAACCGCATAGGCCGCCCGAATTTCATCAGGCGTAGCGATACCGGTCGTGTTAAGCTTTTTAACCGTAATGCCGGCTGCCAGATTGGCCAAACGCACAGCCGGGACAATGTCCAATCCCGCCACCAGAGCGGCAGCCAAAGTGGCGGCGAAGCAGTCGCCGGCGCCGGTCACATCGATCGCCCCTTCGGCCTTTTCCGTCGGCACCATGGTGGTGCGGCCGTCCGCTCCAGCGATCAAAGCCCCTTTTTCTCCGCGCGTGCTGATCACATACCGGCATTCGGTCATCTTTTGCAAGGCCAGGGCGTATTCGGCCGCATGCTTTTCATCCTGAAACGGCCGGTTCTGATAGTCGTGGGGATAAAGCGTCATGGCCACTTCGACGTCATTGGGCACAATAGCGGTGAAATAACGCATGCTGCCCACCCGTTCGCGGGAATCGCCGATCATAATCACCCGGCCGGATTTCGCCAGTGCGCGGATATCGTCGTACAGTGCATCGGTGATGATGCCCGTGCCTGCCACCTCAGCGTAATCCGCCACAATGATCGCATCCACCAGCCCCGCGGCCTTTTCCAGGTTTTCCCGAAGCCGGCTTTCACTCTGCGGGCTGATAGGAGTGTAATTCTTTTGGTCAAACCGGGCCGATTGTTGATAAGGGCCACGGTAACAGGATGCATAGACCTTGGTGTAGGACTGGGTGTGCCGACCGCTGTCGCGAACCATAAACTCTTCGTGGATCGAACGTCGCTTGAACTCCCGACTGATGATGTCTGCGGCCAGATCGTCGCCCAGCACGCTGATCGGATAAAGCTGGCAGCCCAGTCCGCGTCCGTTCAGGGTCGTATTGCCCGCTCCACCGGGCAAATACTCATCGGACAGAATATTGATAATGGGGATCGGAGCCTCCCGGGAGATGCCCACCATATCTCCCAGAACATAGCGATCCAGACAAATGTCCCCGATGACAGCAATTTTTATGCGTTCCGCTGCCTCTAACGCCTTTTCCATGTTTGCTTTTGATAAATACATTACATTCCTCATGTTGTCCCTGTTTCCGCTCAAAGTACAAAAAAAAACGCATGCAAGTCAAGACAAGTTTTTGTCTTGAAACATATTTTTAAAATGGTTATATTATTCCAGACAACACCGATGGACCGGCTATTGCTCGGCTGCTGGAGGTTATCCCTCAAGCGCAACGGTCTTTCGCCTTATTCTATTCAACCAGGAGCGATCATGGAAAATAACCTGTTCGAAAAAGTAAACCAAGTGCTGGACACTCTGAGACCCATGCTGATGGCAGACGGCGGCAATGTGGATCTAGTGTCGGTGGAAGAGGGAACGGTTAAAGTAAAGCTCAAAGGGGCTTGTGGCAGCTGCCCTATGTCGCAGATGACCCTGAAAATGGGCATCGAGCGGGAACTCAAACGCCAGCTCCCTGAAATTACACAGGTTGTGGCTGTTTAGTCATAGCCCTGGAGTTGCCTCCAGGGCTATTTTTTTACCCGCTCATAGATCATGCGCATTCCATCCAGGGTGAGGAACGGGTCATACTCGGACACCCGGCGCAGTTCGTGAATAAGGACCCGCGCCAGTCCACCAGTGGCAACAGTTTTAACCTTCTGGCCCATCTCCTGGCCGATCCGGTCGATCAACCCATCGATCAGTTCCACTGCTCCGAACAACAATCCGGATTGCATGCTGCTCTCCGTCGACCGGCCGATCACCTGGTCCGGAAAGCGCAGCTCGATGCGCGGCAGCTTGGCCGCCCGTTGATGCAGCGTAGCGGCCGAGGTCTCGATGCCAGGCGCGATAATGCCGCCGAGGTAATCGCCTTTTGCATCGAGCACATCAAAGGTTGTGGCAGTGCCCAGATCGACGACGATCAGCGGCCCGCCGTACTTTTGAAAGCCGGCGACTGCATTGCACAACCGGTCTGCACCGACGTTTGCCGGATTCCGATAATAGTTGTGAATGCCCAGATCCAGATCATGACTGACAATGACCGGCTCCAGGTTGAGGTATTTGGTGGCCATTTTATGCAAGCTGGAAGTCATATCCGGCACCACAGAGGAGATGATGATGCCGGTGGTCTGTTCCATTCCAAAGCCATTGGCCCGGCAGATGGCCTGCATCAGAATCCAGGTTTCATCCTCGGTCCGGTCGCGATTACTTGAAAGCCGCCAGTGTGCCGTCAGCTGTTGCTTTTGAAACAAACCCGCTGCGATCTGGGTATTTCCAACATCGATGGCTAAAAGCATATCTCCTCCTGCAGGGAAAATTCACCGGCATTGACGACCACGATCTCTCCTGTGTTTTGTTCAATCAGCGCCGAACCGGCGACATCCACCTCACGGAATACACCGGAAATGGCTTCGTATGGGCTTACGACCTTCACCGGCCGGTTCACATGCAGACAGTGATGGCGCCATCTTTTGCATAGGCGCTTTTGCCTGAGGGGATTATGAAGCAGCCGATATTCCTTCATGATCTCTTCGAGGATCCGCTGCACCAGACGGTCAGGATCAATTTTTTTTCTTGTATGACGCTCAAGCGAGGTAGCCTTGAAAAATCGGCCGCTCAGATCCATGCCGGCATCAAACAGATTCAGCCCAATGCCCACGATGACATGGGCTAAACGATGATCCTGATACAGGGTTTCCACCAGAACGCCAGCGATCTTGGCCTTATCCACCATCACATCATTGGGCCACTTGAGCTGGGCGCTCACGCCCTGTTCCGCTTTCAGCGCATCGACTATGGCCAGACTGGAGAGAAGCGATATCAGGCCCGGCTGGATGTCCGCGGTTGCAGGCCGTAAGAGAAGGGAGAAATACAGTCCCTTGCCTGGTTTGGATATCCACGACCGGCCGTATCGCCCGCGGCCGCTGGTTTGGCTCCTTGCGAGCACGACACTGCCCTCCGGTTCACCGGCCAAAGCCTTTTCCTTCAGGGTGTCGTTGGTGGAGTCGACTTGTTCATAAAGGTAGATGCGCACGATCTGATCCAGTTCATTCAGACGGACGGCTCCCGGGCCGGCGATGATCTTTTCTGTTGTCGCCCCTCTCTGCTGCGCGCTTCCAGGGGATGGAACGCGTGATAAACCTCTTTGAGGTATTCGCGATCCAGATGGGTGTAGATTTGAGTGGTGGTGATATCTGCATGGCCCAGCATCTCCTGAATGGCGCGCAAATCCGCGCCGCCCTCAATGAGATGAGTGGCAAAGCTATGGCGAAAGGTGTGCGGTCCCACGGATTTGGTCAGGCCTGCTGCCTGCACATATTTTTGGATCAGATTCCAAACCGATTGGCGGCTTAGCTTTTTTCCGCTGCGGTTTAAGAACAGGATATCCCGGCTGAACCCCAGGCCGGCCAGTCTGGGCCTGGCCTCCTCCAGGTAACGGCGGCACCAATGCAGCGCAGCCTGACCAATGGGCACCAGACGCTCCTTGCGGCCTTTGCCGAAAACGCGGACAAGTTCATCCTCCCAATAGAGATCCGTACAACGGACGGAGATCAATTCCGAGACCCGCACGCCCGTGGCGTAAAGGAATTCCAGCAAGCTGCGGTCCCTCAGCCCGATCTCGGTCTCTGTGCGCGGCTGTGCAAGAACCGCTTCCACCTCCATGGTGCTCAGGACCTCCGGCATTTTCATCCATGGTTTTTCCACTGACAGATTGAGCGATGGATCGGATTGGGTCTGGTCTTCACCCAGCAGAAAACGGTGAAAGCCGCGAATCGCGGACAATTGGCGCGACAGAGAAGATGGACACAAACCCAACTCGAACAGGCTGTGCAGCAGATCCGAAATCTGTTCATGAGTGATGTGTGCGGGATCGTTGATGTCGCGGCCCAGTAAATAATTGACATAACGGAGGAGGTCGCGCTGGTAGGCTTGCAGGGTGTTGCCCGACACCTGGCGTTCAACGCGTAGATAATCCAGATATGCGTGCAAATGATCGATCAATTCCATGATCAATCCGGTCGCCCCACGAAGAGGCTAGAGGGCTTCGAACACATTTTCAGCCAAGGACAGCGCGATGCCGGACAGCATCACCTCAGGCCCCAGGGTGGTATAGTCGCCGGACAGCAATTTTGCATCCACATTGGCATACAGGTTACAGCCCGCGGTTTTGTCGACGATCAGTCCTGAGACCATGTTGTTGAATCGACTGATAAAAGTCACCTCGCCGAGCATCTCGCTGACCACATAGCCGGTGCAAGAATGCAGCTGCAGATGCGAGGTGGGGGTGTACACAGAGATCAGATTTCCCGTCTTTTCTCCGATGGGGATGTCGGGATACACCTCGAGGGAGATGTGACCTTTGGTCTCTTCATTGACGAGGACAAACCGGTAATTGTTGGTTTTAAATTGCGGCTCACAATTCAGGACTCGGGCTATCGTCTCGATATCAGATTTGTTGAAAACAATGCTCATAATTCAACCTTCAGAATGATCGCCTTAAGGTACGAAAAAAAAAGCACCAAGTTACAAAAAAACCCCACAATACCTGCGGGGTTTCAGCACTTTGCGGCGTGTTCGAACCTAAAGTTTGATTACTTTGGTCGCCTGTAATCCTTTTTCGCCCGAAACCGATTCGAACTCCACTTCGCATCCTTCAGGAAGGGTTCTGAAACCTTCCATCTCGATCACGGAATAGTGTACGAACACATCATCGCCGTTCTCCTGTTCAATGAAACCAAATCCTTTGTTTTCATTGAACCACTTGACCTTGCCCCTGGGCATTCTGCTGTTTCCTCCTGGCTTGAACCCTGGCGAGACCTCTCCTCCAGCCTTAAAAGATTGAATGATATACAATATAAAACCAGGAGGGTAATTTGTCAAGTATTATTTCAAAAATCCGCACTGCTCAAGAATCTTTTTTGCAGGTGCGCAGACGTTGGATCGCTGCCGCGATGTCCGGCTGTCTGAACACCGCATAGCCGGCGACCAACACATCGACGCCAGCCTGAATCACAGCGCCGGCGAGTTGCTGATCGATGCCGCCGTCCACTTCGATCAGATAGGAAAAACCGCGCAGTCGGCGCCATTCTGCCAATTGGGCGATGCGGTCCAGGGCTGAGGGAATAAACTTTTGCCCGCCGAAACCAGGCTCCACTGACATGACCAGGACCAGATCCACCTGCCCCAAGATGGGCTCCAGATGACCCAAGGGCGTCGCAGGATTGAGAGTTACGCCAGCTTTGGCGCCCAGGGCATGGATCGTATCCACCGTTCGCCAGAGGTGTTTGGCCGCCTCCACATGCACGGTCAACCAGTCTGCGCCCGCCTCCCTGTAGGCGGACAGAAACGCGTCCGGGTTATCGATCATCAGGTGCACGTCCAGGGGAAGGTCGACCATTCGCCGCAAGCCGTTGACCACGACCGGGCCAAAGGTTATGTTGGGGACAAAATGGCCGTCCATTACGTCCACATGCAGCCAGTCGGCTCCGGCGGCTGCAGCGGCTTTCACCTGCTCGGGCAATCGAGAAAAATCTGCATTCAAAATCGAGGGGGCCAGTATCACATCAAACTCCTAAAGTCGTTTTGGGCTATAACTGCCGGCGCTGTACAGGCCGGCTCTTGTGAACTCGTTAGGGCAGTGCACTGACAACGATATGCACCGTGTCCCCTTTAGCCACCTCCAGACCCGCCTCCTTTGATTGGCTGATCACCGTGTTGGGCAGCAGCTGATCGGTGGCTTGCCGGTCGATGACGCCCACGGTCAATCCCGCTTTCTGCAAAGCGATCAGGGCGTCCTCCTCGGATTTGCCGATTAGGTCGGGAACGATGAACTCTGTCGGTTCAAGGCCCAGGCTCACCACAATATCCACGCGGCTGTTCACGCCGACGGTTGTGCCGCTTGCCGGAGATTGATCGCAGACCACACCGTCAGGCAGAAACGGATCTCTGCGATAGGTGGTGAAACCCAATGACAGCTCATGGTCCTGAAGAACGAATTTGGCATCGCGCAGTGCCAGCCCGATCAGTTTAGGCATGATGAAGGAACGGGCGCCCTTGCTGACCGTCAGATAAATCCGCCGACCCTTTTTCACCTTGGCGGAGGCCTCGGGATTCTGAAAAATGATCCGGCCGGCGGGCAGGGATTCGTCAAACTTTTCGCCTTCTTTGACCATACGCAATCCGGAACGCTTGAGGATCTTTTCAGCCTCGTCCAGAGATTTGAGATGGAGGTTGGGAACCGGAATCGCTTGATACTGCCGAGTATACAGAGGCATCAACAAATTATCGAAAATAAGATAGGCAACCACGATGATCGCCGTGACTTTGGCCACCCTTCGCCAATGGATGCCGGCAAGGATGGTTTTACTTTTTTCCACCAATTCATTATGCTTCATGTCGCCTGCTCACAATTTTTGTAATTTGGCTGCAAAGCTGCCGTCCATTCCGTGGCGGTGCGGCCAGGTTTCGACAAACCCATCGGCGGAGACGCATGCCCGAGGCGCCTCGGTCTTTTCAGCCCGCAGCAACGCCCAGCCGGGGTGTGAGTGAAGGAACCAGGCGATCATCTCCTGATTCTCCGGCGGATGGATCGTGCAAGTGCTGTAGACCAGAACGCCATTTTTTGCCACCAGCTCGGCGGCTTGATGCAGCAGCTTTTTCTGCAGCACGACCAACTCTGCAATATCCGCAGGCCGGCGTCGCCAGCGCAGGTCCGGTTTTCGCCGCAGCACGCCGAGGCCAGAGCATGGAGCATCCAGCAGCACGACATCTGCTGAACGGAGCGGCGGCCGCAGGGCATCGGCCTGCACGACTTGCACGGAGCGCAATCCCAATCTGCTTACCAACGAACGAATCAGTCTCGTCCTGCCCGCCTGCAGGTCCATGGCGATCACGCGACATCGATCGCCGCTGCGCTCTGCCATATGTCCGCTTTTTCCTCCCGGAGCGGCGCAGAGATCCAACAGAATCTGTCCGGCTTGTCCACGGAACAAGAGATTCGGCAATCCGGCGCTTTCATCCTGCACCGTCACCCACCCTTTGTTCAGAAAATCTATCTGAAGCGAATGGGGCAGGTCATGGAAAGTAAAAAAGTCCGGCACGATCGACTGCTGGAAAGCGATCCCCCGCTGCGTCAGCTCTTGTGCGAACTGCTGCGAAGAAATTAAAAGTATGTTGACCCGCAGGGACAGCGGCGCCGGCTGGTTGTCAGCCTGGCATAAAAGCTCGGTCTGATCAAAGCCGAACTGGCGCACCCATATTTTGACCAGCCAGAGCGGATGTGAATAAACGACAGAGATATACCGTTCAGGTTCGGCCAGCGGGTCCGGGAAGCTGATCTTGTCCGATTGACGCAGGTAACCGCGCAACAGGCCGTTGGTCAGGGACGCCCATTTGGCGTTGCCAACCAGCCGCGCCAGCGTCACGCTTTCGTCGACAGCGGCAAATTCCGGAATCCGGTCGAGATAGATAATCTGATACAATCCCAAAGCCAGCACCATGCGCAGTGGAGTTTCCAGCTTTTTGGCATTCGTCTGTCTTAGCTGATCGATGATCCAATACAACCGCAGTTTCCAGCGCATAACGCCGCGTACCAGTTCGTTGAGCAACGCACGGTCCTCTGCGGAGAGCGGGCTGCGATCCAACGTTTGCCGAATCAGCAAATCGGCAAAAGCCCCCTGCGTCTCGACCCGGCAGAGAATCTCCCAGGCTAGACGGCGGGCGCTGTTCATTGGTCTCTCCCTCATCTCAGGCGACCGAACTCTGAAATCGATCCCCCTTTGTCAGGGGATATCCCCGTAAGAATTCACCAGCAGTCAAGCTCCGTTTGCCTTCAAGCTGCAGCTGTAAAATTTGCAGCGCGCCGTCGCCGGTGGCTATGGAAAAGCCGGCGCCAGGCTGAATCTCCACCACCGAACCGGGATCCCCCTGCGCAGGTCCGGATGCCGGCCGCATTCGTTGAAATTTGCAAAGGCGGTTCTGGCAATAGCTGTAAACGCCCGGGACCGGCGAAAGACCGCGATAGAGATTGTATATTCTGGCTGTGGGCTGCGTCCAGTCGATGCAGCCCATCTCTTTATAGATTTTCGGTGCAGCGGTCGCCACGCCGCTCTGCGGACGCGCCTGCAGTCTGCCGCTCTCGAGTCCATCCAGCGTCTCCAGCAGCAGATCGGCGCCGATCAAGGACAGGGCTTGGTATAATTCCCCGGCGATCATATCATCCGGAATGGCGAACTCCTTTTGCAACAAAAGCTGTCCGGTGTCCACGTGCTTTTCTATTAAAAACGTGGTGACCCCGGTTCGGGATTCGCCGTTCAGCAGAGCCCAGTTGATGGGCGCAGCTCCGCGATAGCTCGGCAGCAGGGAAGCGTGCAAGTTGACGGCGCCTCTCGCCGGCAGGGTGAATACCTCAGGCGGTAGAATGCGAAAAGCCACCACAATGAAAACCTCTGCGTCAAATCCCTGCAGCGCAGCGATGAATGCCGGGTCGTCCAGCGACAGCGGTTGCAGCACCGGCAGACCGGCGCGCTGAGCGGCGAACTTGACCGGCGACGCGGTCACTTTTTTGCCCCGGCCCGCCGGTTTGTCCGGAACCGTCACCACGGCTTGCACAGTATGCGTACTGCCCAGCAACCGTTGCAAACTAGGGATCGCGAAATCGGGCGATCCCATGAAAACAACCCGCATGATTAATTGCCGGTCTCTTCGCTGGTCACTTTACGCGCAATGGAACTGCGGGTGACGCGAATCTTGACATTGTCCGCGATCTTGACGATGGCGATCTGATCTTTTTTATCAAAACCGACGATGGTGCCGAAAATGCCGCCGATGGTCATGATCTGGTCGCCGGATTGCAGGCTCTCGAGCATCTTGCGCATCTCTTTCTGCTTTTTCGCCTGAGGCCGGAAGAGCAAAAAGTACATGATCACGAACATTAGAATGATGGGCAGCAACATGCCCATGGCGCTGCCTCCACCCTGCTGGCCGCCGCTGGGACCAGCCATGGCAAAAACACTTAGAAAAGTATTCATGTCAACCTCCGCTTAAGTGTTAGATCTCATTGGGGTATGTCTTCAATTTATTTGGTATGGCCGCTCGACCATTTTTCCAGCATCTTTTTCTTGAACGCGCGAAAACGGCCCTGCCAAATGGCCTGACGCGCCGCTTCCATCAACCGATTATAAAAATACACATTGTGCAGGCTGATCAGGCGCAATACCAGCAACTCCTCCGCCTGAAACAGATGCCGCAAATAGGCGCGGGTGAACGTACGGCAGGTGTAACAGTCGCATTCCGAATCCAGGGGCTGAAAGGCCTCTCTGAATTTGGCGTTCTTGATGACGATCTGTCCGTGAGAAGTAAAGGCGGTGCCGTTGCGGCCGTTGCGAGTCGGCATAATGCAGTCGAACATGTCGATGCCCCGCTCGATGCCCTCTAAAAGATCCTCGGGCTTGCCCACGCCCATCAGATAGCGCGGCTTGTTCTGCGGCAGAGCCTGACAACACAGCTCGGTCATCTCATACATAGCCTGTTTAGGTTCGCCCACCGACAGACCGCCGATCGCATACCCGGGAAAATCCATATCAATCAGTCGGTTCACGCTTTCGCGGCGCAGATCTTCATAAATGCTCCCCTGCGCGATGGCAAACAGATACTGCGCATAATCAAAACGCGGCCGACTCTGCCGGAACGCCGCAAGGCTGCGCTGCGCCCAATCCAAAGTCAGTCGATGCGCCTTGGCAGCATAACCATAGTCACACGGATAAGGTGCGCATTCATCCAGCACCATCATGATGTCGGAGCCCAGATCGCGCTGAATGTCCACCACTTTTTCCGGAGAAAAAAAATGACGCGATCCGTCCAGATGGGATCGAAAGTGAACACCCTCCGGCGTGATTTTGTTCAATTCCGACAGACTGAAAATCTGATAACCGCCGCTGTCGGTCAGCATAGGCCGGCGCCAGCTGCTGAAGGTTTGCACGCCGCCGGCCCGGCGGACCAGCTCCTCTCCCGGCCGCAGATAAAGATGGTAGGTGTTGCCCAAAATGATCTGACTGCGAATCTGTTGCAGCTCCAACGGCGATAGGGCTTTGACGCTCGCCTGAGTGCCCACAGGCATAAAAACCGGAGTGCGGATAGCGCCGTGGCCGGTATGCAGTATGCCGGCCCGAGCGCTGCTGTGACGGTCTGTTTTTAATAGTCTAAAAAACATCGATTCCATCGATTCGGCAGCCGTAGCCGCCCTGGTTGAATTATTGCAGCACCACTTCCAGCGCTTTTTCCGCGCTGTCCACCGCAGAGATTAAAATACGGTTCTGCCGAGTGATCCCCTTCTGATTCCCCACGGGAATCACAGCGCGCTTGAAGCCCATCTTTTCCGCTTCGCTCAACCGGCTGTCGATCTGAGAGACAGAGCGAAGCTCGCCGCTCAAGCCGACTTCGCCCAACAGAATCGCCTGAGGATCCAGCACTCGATTGAGCATGCTGGAGGCGATGCTCGCCAGAATGCCCAGATCCGCGGCAGTCTCATCGATGCGCAGGCCGCCTACCGCGTTGACAAAGACATCCATGACCGCGACATGATAGCCCAGACGTTTTTCCAGCACGGCCAGCAGCATCTGTACGCGTTTATAATCCAGACCATTGGCGGTTCTCTGCGGCAGTCCATAGCTGCTCGAACTCACCAACGCCTGCACCTCCACCAGAATCGGCCGCGTGCCTTCCATGGAACAGACCACCGCTGAACCGCTGGCCTCGGTGCGCCGCTCGGTTAAAAATACCAACGATGGATTGGCCACATCGCGCAGACCTTTTTCAGTCATCTCAAATACGCCGATCTCTCGGGTCGATCCAAATCGGTTTTTAACGGAACGCAGGATGCGGTAAAAATGGTCCCGATCGCCTTCGAACAACAGCAGAGCATCCACCATATGCTCCAGCACTTTGGGGCCGGCTACGGCGCCTTCTTTGGTCACATGGCCGACCAGAAACACCGGCAGATTGCGCGTTTTGGCGACCTGGATCAGCTGCAAGGCGCACTCGCGCACTTGGCTGACGCTGCCGGGCGCGCTGGTCAGATCAGCGGAAAACAGAGTTTGAATGGAATCAACCACCACAAATTGCGGCTGTACGCGCTCGATGGCGCTCAGAGTGCCGTCCAGCTCTGTCTCCGGCAATATATACAAATGGTCGGAGATCAATCCCAACCGTTCCGCACGCATTTTGGTCTGCTGCGCTGATTCTTCGCCGGTCACATACAACACGCGAAAAGATTCTCGGCTCAATCCTGCAGCCTCTTGCAGCAACAACGTCGACTTGCCGATTCCAGGATCACCAGCCACCAGCACCACAGAACCAGAAGCAATGCCGCCGCCGAGCACCCGGTTGAACTCTGGGCTGACGGTCGCGATACGCAAAGCCTGGTCGGTCTGGATGCGGCTGAGCGCCACCGCCTCTGCAGCGAAGGCAGGCCGTGTTCGTTTGGTCGAGGCGACCGGCGCTTTCTCCTCCACCAGGCTGTTCCAGGCATCACAGCCAGGACAACGACCGGCCCATCGCAGCGATTCCGCGCCGCAGTTTTGGCAGATGAAAATCGTTTTTTCACGCTTGAGTTTGCTCATCGCAAGTCGGCACACCATCCAAATTATATGTTTATTAATCATTAATGTATTATTATATTCACATAAAATCAAGGCAATTTTCCCGCTGAGCTTGACATTGTCGTTTTCTTTTTTTAGATTGGAAAAACGCAACGAGGAATATCATGAAATTTCATATTCTGCTGGCGCTGACGATTCTATTCTGCGCCTGCACGAAAAAGAACGCTATGGTGGATGAGAACAAACTGGAACGCTTTGCTCAGGTTTATCACGAGTACCTTCTCACCATCACAGCAGACACCAGCCATGCCGAGTTAAAAGACCGCTATTTACAGCGCCTGTTGCAAAAACACGACCTGTCTCAGCAGGACTTTGAACAGGCGCAACAATATTATCAAACACACCCTGAACGGTTCGTCAAAATGCTGAGTCAGGTCACCGAAAAGCTGCAAAAAGAACCAACCACTGCACCGTAATCCAGAGCAGCTGTGCTTATCCCAATCAACCAGGAGCCTTCATGGGCGATCTTCTTAGCCAACGCCGCCATGGCCAATACCTTCTCATGCTCCTTTTCTGTCTGATCCCTGTGTGCATGAACGCAGGCCAGGAGATGGATTTCACCCACGCCGTCGTGCACGCAGCCCGAACTCGAGACCGGGTTTTCGATAAAGCGTTGAACGTGCTCGTTGAAGAAGTCAGCCGCCGTACCGGCACGTATTTGAAAATTCAGCGTACCGCTCTCCTCCCGGATTATACGCTGGCGATCCTGAATCAGAATGAGCACAGCCGCAGGACGCTGACCTTCATGGCTGAACAAGTTAAAAACAGGCCGGCGCCGGATCGCGAAGGATTTCATTTGCAGGTGAGTGCGCCTCCAACCTCCGCCGTGCTGATACAGGGCAGGGACAGTCGGGGCGCATTGTACGGCGTCGGCCGTTTGCTGCGCACTGCGACGCTGAAAAGAAACGTCTTCACGTTACCTCTTTCGGCTATGTGGAACCAAGCACCCCGCTTTCCCTTGCGCGGTCATCAACTAGGCTATCGGCCGAAAACCAATGCCTACGATGCCTGGAGCGTCGGCCAATTCGATCGTTACATAAGGGAGCTCGCCCTCTTTGGCGCAAACTGCATCGAGATCATGCCGCCGGGCACAGACGATGATCCCAGCAGCAAGCACATGCAGCTTTCAACCATGGAGATGATGACGGAACAGTCGCGCCTCGCCGCTGCCTATGGGCTGGATGTCTGGATCTGGTATCCGAACATGGCCAAGGGCTATGACCTGCCGGAGGTGATCGAGCGGGAACTGGCGGAACGCGATCAAGTCTTTAGCAGGCTGGTAAAACTGGACGCGGTCTTTGTTCCGGGCGGCGATCCGGGGGAACTGCACCCGGATGTTCTCTTTCCCTGGTTGGAAAAAACCGCCAAAGTGTTGCACCAGTATCATCCTCAGGCGAAAATATGGATTTCGCCCCAAGCCACACACGTCCAGCAGGACTGGCTGGATGCATTCTATCGCCACGCAAACCGTCATTACCCCTGGTTCGGCGGCGCGGTGTTCGGGCCATGGGTCAAAACAAAATTAAACGAGATGCGCGCTCTTCTCGAGCCCGACATTCCCATCCGTCATTATCCGGATATCACCCACAGCCTATCCTGTCAGTATCCGGTTCCGCTTTGGGATCCTGCCTTCGCCCTGACTCTGGGACGCGAGTGCTACAATCCCCGACCTGTAGCTGAGAAGGCCATCCACAATGTGCAGGCGCCCTTTTGCATCGGCAGCATCAGCTATTCAGAGGGCATTAACGATGACATCAATAAGTTCATCTGGAGCGGCCAGGATTGGGATCCGCAGACGCCGGTAATCGCCACGCTGCGGGAAGCGGCCCGGCTGCTGATCCACCCTGATTACAGTGAAGAGATCGCGCAGGGTATTCTTGCGCTGGAAAAGAATTGGCAGGGTCCGCTCCTCAGCAACGAGCAGGTGGGAGTCACTTTGCAGCAGTGGCAGAAACTCGAAGAGCGTGTTCCCCGCCAGGTGCGCGCCAATTATCGTTTTCAGATGGGGCTGTTGCGCGCCTACTATGACGCCTATATCCAAAAACGGCTTGTGTATGAGACTCATCTGGAAAACCGGGCGATGGAGCTGCTCGACAACGCCGATGCAGCCGGTTTGAATGCAGCGATCGAGTCCGCCATCTCGGTTCTGCTGCGCAGTCGGAGTGAACCAGCGGCAACCAACTGGCGAAAGCGATGTTGGGAACTGGCCGATTCGTTGTTTCTCAGCATCGGCTCTCAGTTGTCGGTGGAAAGGCATGGGGCCATGCCCGGCCGCGGTGATTTTATGGATGATCTGGATGTGCCTCTCAACAACAGCCTTTGGCTGCTTGACCGCCTGCAGAGCCTTTCGCGAGCAGCGGACCCTGAGGTAAAATTCGCGCGGATTAAAGAGCTCATCCATCGCACCAATCCTGGGCCGGGCGGCTTTTATGACAACATGGGTTCTGCGGCCAGTTTTGCACGGGTACAGCCGCAGCCGGATCCGCTTCGAGATCCCGGCGGTTTGTTCACCTCGCAGCGTCAATTTGAGGTCAATCTAAACGGCGAGGCCTGGCAAGAGCGTACCATTGCCCGCGGATGGTACGGCCGGCCGATTCCGCTCGCCTGGATGAGCCAGATCGGCGTTCTTTATGATCAACCGCTGCAGGTGCATTACGACAATCTGGATTCGCTGGCCGCCTACCGTCTGAGGATTTGCTACACCGGCCGCTTTAAAGCCAAAATCCGCTGCATGACCGATGACGGTCACCTGGTGCACGATTATCTGCAGACCGGAGGCCAGCCTCTCTATGAATTCGATCTTCCCAAAGCAGCGACCGGCGACGGCCGCATCGATCTGATTTTTTCCTGTGCAAAGGCTGAGCGCGGCACGCAGATCAGCGAAATCTGGCTGATGCGCAAACCATAATCCGTCTCCTACGTCCTCTCCAAGCGGGCGGCGGGGAACCCATTTTGTAGCGAAAGGAAAGATATGCCTAGCCGTTTCATCGAGCGATTACATGAAGGCGCCGTGGTGTACGGAACCGGCATCCTGTCCACCTGCGCGCTATGGCCCGGCGCGGTCAAATCCTGCAATTTGGATTTCGTATTTCTCGACTCGGAACACATTCCGCTGAACCGCAGCGAGCTGGCGCAGCAATGTCAGATTTACCGCAGCATGGGCATTGCGCCGCTGGTGCGCATTTTCAATCAGGATGCCCACGAAGCATGCAAGGCACTTGACGGCGGCGCCGCGGGGGTGATCGTGCCCTACCTGGAAGAGCCGGAAAAAATCAGACAGCTCATCGCCGCGGTCAAATGGCGGCCGCTCAAAGGGCAGTATCTCAATCGCTACAGCCGAAATCCTGCTGAAATGCCCGCGGCGTTGAGCCCCTACTTGCAGCAACGCAACCAGGAGACTGTTTTTATCGCCAATATCGAATCCATGCCGGCGGTGCATCATCTGAACGAAATCCTTGCCCTGCCCGGCCTTGACGGCATCTTTATCGGTCCGCATGACCTCTCCTGCAGCATGGGCTTGCCGGAACAATATGAACATCCGGATTTCGAGCAGGTTGTCAAAACCATCATTCACCAGGCCAGAGCCAGGAACGTCGCCATCGGCATTCATTTCAGTGAATCCCCTCAACAACAGATCCGCTGGCTGGCAGAGGGCGTCACCATCGTCATTCACAGTTCAGACATTTCACTTTTTCGCCAAGCCCTGGCCGGCGATCTGGCGATCATCCAATCTGCGGCCGCATTGCTGCCGGAACGAAACTGAAGGCAGGGTTGGAAGGAAAAAACCAAAAAGCAGAATAATCGACTTATTCAAAACGGCGACTCGCGATGAAAAAAACAGGATTCCCCTTTTGGCTGTTACTCTGGACGATTGTTGCCGCCTCCCCAGGCTATCCGTCGTTCAAGCGAAACACACCGGCCCATCCGACCCCTCCAATGCAGTCTGATTCCGTTCTGGATATCGGATCGCGCCTGGAACTGTTTGCCGACGATTATCTTATCGACGAGCTGAAGGGAGAAGCCCGGCTCTGTCTGCATCATCCTGATCCGCGGGAAATTGTACTGGTTCACGACGCGCCATGGGAAGGCAACGGCAGCGGCTATCACAGCGTTTTTCAGGACGGAAAAAAATATCGAATGTATTACAAAGCCTGGCAGCACAGCGCGGGCTCCCCCTCGCCTCATCATATTTTCTGCTGTTATGCCGAGAGCGACGACGGCATTCATTGGATCAAACCGGAACTGGGCCTGTACGAGTTCCAAGGATCCAAAGCCAACAACATCGTCTTTATCAGCGGCATGATGGATGGGGCTGATGCGGATGGCGGCCATCCAGCTGTTTTCCTGGATGAGAACCCGGACGCGCAGCCGGACAGCCGCTACAAGGCTATCCTTCGCGCCAGGTCCGAGCGGGGCCTCATTCCCTTTGCTTCTAGCGACGGCATCCATTGGAGAACCATGAGCGTCAAACCGGTGATCAGCGACGGCGCATTCGATTCACAGAATCTGGCCTTTTGGGACAAGGAACGGAAAGAGTACCGGGCCTACTGGCGTTACTTTACAGAGGGAAGCGACACCGCTCTTTATCGCGGCCTGCGCGCCATCCGCACCGCAAGATCCAAAGATCTGCTCACCTGGTTCGACCAACACGATCTGAGCTATGTGGATTCGCCTCCCGAACAACTGTACACCAATGTCATCAAACCCTATCATCGCGCTCCGCATCTGTTCATCGGTTTTCCCATGCGCTACATCGATCGCGGCGATGCACCGTCCTTGCAGGCGCTGCCGGAGCGGGAGCATCGCATCTGGCGTTCCAGCATCTCGCCAAGATATGGATCCGCCCTCACCGACGCCCTGTTCATGATCAGCCGCGACGGCGTGCGCTTCAAACGATGGAACGAAGCGTTTCTCAGGCCAGGCATCGAACGGCAAGGGACCTGGAATTACGGCCATCTTTGCACCGGCTGGTTCTTGGTGGAAACGCGATCAGCCCTGGAGGGTGGCGCTCCTGATGAGCTCTCTCTGTACGCTGTGGAAAGCTACTGGACCGACAACAGCAGCGCCCTGCGGCGCTATACTTTACGAATGGATGGTTTTGTCTCAGTGTCAGCGCCCAGAGCCGGCGGCGAACTCGTCACCAAACCTCTGATCTTTTCCGGAAGCCGCCTGGTCATCAATTTTTCCACCTCCGCTGCCGGAGAGGTTAAGGTCGAATTGCAGGATTCTGCAGGCCATCCGCTGTCCGGTTACAGCCAGGAGGAATGCCACGCCGTGTTCGGCGACGCAATCGAGCGCATGGTCTCGTGGAAAAAGGGAAACGACCTCGCAGAGTTGGCGGGGCGGGCCGTGCGTCTGCGGTTCATTCTCAAAGACGCAGACCTGTATTCCATCAGATTCAAAGACGCAGCAAATGCGAATGCAGCTCCATGAGGACACAACGATTTTCCATCAGCATATCCGAAAGGCAAGGGCGCCGCTCGATCATTTACAGCAGCGTGAAACAGGAATAACCGGCTGTGGTTCAGCTGCTGCGGTCAAAAGCAGTGAAGCCGTCACCGTGAGCGTTTGGCTGGCGAAGCGCTGGAACCGACAGTATCCGTAGGACCGGTAAACCCAGGACCGCCTGCAGCCACATAGCCGCCGCTGGCGCCGGAGGTTCCAGTGCTGACCCAAAAAGCGTACAGCCGACTCTGACGCAGATAAAAACGAAACTTGACCGGCTGCCCCGCCAGTGGGGTTAGATCAGACGCACCCTTCCAGGTCACCCTCTGCAATGTTTCGTCCGTTTTCACGGCATGGCAATTGTGTTTGCTATAGGGCGCCAACACGCGATCGTTGGCGTCAAGCACCTCCACCTGCAACCTGCCCCTACGACTGTCTGAATTAACGAACAGATAGTTGCCGCTGAATCGGACCGGCCGGGTGGTAAGTGTGCATTCCTTTTTTCCTGCATCCATCGATGCGAACCCATCACGCCGCAGAACCGCCAACCCGGTGGCGCAGACGCCGGACGCTGGAGATCCCCTGACGCCGCTCCTGCCGCTGACATAGAAGTAAAGCTCGTCGCCCACGATTAGACAGCCTCCTCCGGCGGATTGAACGTTGCCCCAGTTCCATTCCCCATATTGTTCAGACACATCCATAAATGGACGATGGTCCGGCCGCTGCCAATGAAAGCCATCCCGGCTGAAGCCGAGGCACACATAGTTTGGTTTCGCACGGTCTGTCGGCTGGCCTGGCCAGATCGAGAACAAACCCAGCATCAGGCTTTCATAGGCGACGGCGTCCAAATTGTAGAGCTCGGGAGTGGTCGGCAGATCCGACCTGGGCTTGTCATTCCAATCTGCACCCACCCAGAGCGTCTCCTGACTTTTGTCCATCGCCAGTCCGGCAAAGACATCGTCGTTTTCTCGGTAGCGTCGGGAACGTCCCATGCCGGTGTAATCGCAGCGGATGCTGTACACCCATTTTTTTCTGAAAGGATTATAGAACAAGGTCGTGCGATCATCATTCATGATCGCCTGTGCCGGCGGCTCAGCCCAATGAATGCCATCGGCGGAGACATAGAGCAAGCCGAGATAGCCCTTTTCAGCCCTCTGGATCATGAACAGTTTATACCGTTGTTCAGGATCCTCCGCGGTGTGATCGAGCCAAATGGTGGCAGAGTCGCGCGGTTTGTCGAGCACGCAGTTTGTGGAGGGCTTGACGTCGAGAAGCGGTTTCACCCAGGTGATGCCGTCTCGGGATTCGGCGTAGCAGGTGGATTGAACGTAGCCGCCCATATACCACATCTTGAACAGCCGGTCTTGAGGATCGTACCACACGCCGTCGCTGAACACCATGGCGGTCGGCGCCGGATGGCCTTTTGAAACCGTATTGGTTTCCCAGGGTTGGTCCGGTCTAAGCACCGGATTGGCTGGGTGGTATTTGGCCTGATGATAGGTACGCAGCGCCGTACTCTGTTCAATGAGAAAATCGTCTACAAACAGCTGCCGGCCGATGTCGATGGGCAGGCTCTTCGGCCGCGAACGCATATAAGGCAAATCCATGGGCTGTCGGGTCAATGTATCGACCGCTGGCGGCCACAGCGCCGGCAACTGGACGCCGTTGTAAAGTATCTCGCCCTGATCGGAATCAGTGGGGCCTGATCCGAAAGCGACGCCGGCGAGGACCAACAGTAAAAATCCCAGCCAGAGCCTTGTGCGGTTCCTGCTTCGCCTGATTCTCAAAAGAGCCTCCTTTGCTTCAAGCCTGTCCGCAGCCAATTTGATTCAACCAATTCATCGATTCGGTGCACAACCTGATCCGCAGGGCTGAAATCCATATGCTGATTATATTCACTGCGCAATCCCACACACCAGCAACCGGCGGCCTTGGCGGAGCGAAGGCCGGTGGCCGAATCTTCCACAGCCAGACTGCGTCCAGGCGCCACGCCCAGAAGCCGGCACGCGGTAGAATAGGGCTCTGGATTCGGCTTAGGATGCCGGACCCGGTCGCCGGTCACCATGACCGAAAAATAGGTGTGCAGCGGCTGCGTCAAGCCTTGGGAGGAGCCGATGCGCTGCATGAGGATTTCCACCATGTCCGCCTGGCTGGAAGTGCACAAGCCAATCTGGAGACCGATCTCGCGGGCCTGATCCAGCAATCGGGTGATTCCGATCCGCAGCGGTATGAACACGCTTGCCAGCGCCTGCCGATGCGCATCATGCAGAGCCTGTTCCATGGCGACCGCATCGAACGCAACGGGGTAATCGCGCGCAATATCGACGAGATTCTGCCGGGTTGAATCCCCCACCAATCGGTAAAGATAAGCATCGGGAAAAGAGATGCCGAACGGTTCAAAGAGCTTGCGAAAAGTGGTAAAGATAATCGGTTCGGTATCCACCACCACACCGTCCATATCCAGGATCAGCGCATCGTAGAGTCGGGACAAAAGCTAGTTTCCTTTTGTATGAAAATCGTTATAGATCTTTTCCGCCAGCGGCATTGGGATGCCCTTCACCGCTTTCAGTTGTTCCAGGGTTGCCGCCTTGATCTGTTTCAGGGAACCGAAGTGGCGCAACAACACATCTCGACGCGCCGGCCCCAGGCCCTGAATGGTCTGCAGTTCTGAATGCAGAGTGCGGCGGCGGCGCAATTTGCGATGATAGGAGACGGCAAAACGGTGCGCTTCATCCCGCGCCCGTTGCAGTAGATGCAGGGCGCCGGATCCTTTAGGGATATTCTGTGCATCTGCAAGACCAGGCTTAAAAACCTCATCCAGCCGTTTGGCCAGAGCGATCACTGGTTGATCGGTGATGCCGGCCAACTGCAGGGCTTCCAGAGCGGCGTTGAGCTGACCTTTGCCGCCGTCGATTAAAATCAACTCCGGCATGGGCTTGTTTTCCGCTTTGAGTCGGCGGTAGCGGCGGCCCACGGCTTCCCGCATCATGGCGAAATCATCCGGCGTTTGTTTGCTGCGGATGCGAAAACGGCGGTACTCTGAACGCTGCGGTTTGCCATTGACGAAGCAGACCATAGAGGCGACGGGGTCTGTGCCCTGGATGTTGGAGATGTCGAAACATTCAATGCGTTTGGGTGGAACGGCTAGGTGCAGATCCTTCTGCAGCGCGTGCACCGAAGCGGCGATATAATCCGCAGCCTTTTCTTTCTGGAGCGTGCACTCCAGCAGAAGCATGCGGGCGTTTCTTTCGCACATTCTGAGCAGCTGAGCTTTTTCACCGCGCACCGGCGCCAGGCAAATGACCGGGCCGCCGCGCTTGTGGCTCAACCACTCCTGCATCGCGTCCATTCCCTCTCCCAGGGAGACGGGCAGTATGATCTCAGCGGGGATATCCTCTTCATTCAAGTAGTACTGCTGCAGAAATGCGGCGCCGATGGCCGGAACCGATTCGTCTTGCACATGAGTAAGATAGAAATGCTGACGGCCGATGATTTTTCCCTCGCGCACCTTGAACACCACGCAGCAGGCGTCGTCCGCTTCTGTTGCAAAAGCGATCAGATCACGATCGACCTGGGCCTTGTCCACCACTTTCTGCCGTTGCTGAAAAATTTCCAGCGAGTTCAATTGATCGCGGAGCCGTGCAGCCTCTTCGAATCTCAGATCTGCTGCAGCCGCCTGCATGCGGCGTTGCAATTCCTCGGTCACCTTTCGGCTGCGGCCGGAGATGAACGCCGCCACATCTTCGACGGTCTGCTGATACTCCTGCTGCGAGATATGGTCTTCGCACGGACCGGTGCAGCGCTGAATATGGTAATCGAGGCAGACCTTGTATTTTTTCGCAGCGATGGAATCCGGCGTCAGCGCAAGAGCGCAGGTGCGCACCCTGAACAGGCGATGGACGGTTCGCAGCAATTCACGCATGGTGCGCACATCGGTATAGGGACCGAAATAGCGCGAACCGTCACGGATCACCCGGCGGGTGGGGAAAATCCGGGGAAAGGCCTCCTGGGTGATGCGGATATAAGGAAAGGATTTATCGTCCTTGAGATTGATGTTGTAGCGTGGGCGATATTCGCGAACCAGGTTGGCTTCGAGGATCAGAGCCTCGATCTCAGAATCGGTGAGAATGATCTCCAGATCATCGATGCGGCTGACCAGCCGCCGGGTCTTGATGTCCCGGTCCTGAGGATCCTGAAAGTAGGAACGCACCCGGCTGCGCAGCCCCCGCGCTTTGCCGATATAAACGACCTGGCCCTTTTTGTCCTTGAACAGATAGACGCCGGGTTTGGCGGGAAGGGAATCCAGCTTTTGCCTGAGGCGCTCCGACAGAGATGAGATCATGGCGTCCGCCTGTTAATAGGTTTGCCAGTGCAGAATCTTATCCAGCGCTCTTTTTTCACGCGGGACCATTGGCGAAGCGGCGTGGCCGATGGCCAGCATGGCGACTAATTTGAATCCATCCGGCGCCTGCAGCCAGCGCAATATCTCTTCCGCATATGGTTTTTTATCTCCAGCCACCCAGCAGGATCCCAGTCCCAATCCAGCGGCAGCCAGCAGGATATTCTCCGCGGCCGCGCAACCGTCCTCGAGGTAATATTTAGTGTCTGCACTGACGATCACAATGCAGACCGGCGCCTGGGCGAGAAACTTGCCGTACTCGGTGATCGACGCCAAGTGGCGTCGCCGATCCGGGTCGGTGATCACAACAAACTCGATGGGTTGCACGTTGCGTCCCGAAGGGGCCCGGCGGCCGGCGTCGATCAGGCGGCGTATGCTCTCTTCATCCACGGCTTGATCGGTAAAACGGCGCACGCTGGTGCGGCGGTTGATCGCTTCAAAGACCTCCATACGCTGCTCCTCATTGAACCTGCGGTAGAAAGCTCAGAAACAGACTGAGCGCTGAAAATATATTAAAAAAGCCGCCTTGAATCAAGCGGCTTTTGGGGCGAGCAACGAATTCACTCGCGTACGCCGGAAGCCGAGTGCAGAAAGTGCGCCCGATCCGGATCAACCCCTCTGTCTATTTTTTCTCATAGGCTTTCTTGATCAGTTGCTCGAGACGGGTCTTGGGATTGTTGACGATCTCTTCATCGATGGTGAAATGATCACAGCCTAATAGACGAAGACCATATTCATAATCATGCAGCAGATCGCTGCAAACCTGTTCCAGGTCTTGCCCTTTTTCCAGGCTCAGCTGTTTTAAAAGCTCCAGAGCGCCGTTGGTGAAAGAGATCACGATGCCATTGGCGGCCAGGAACCTTTTCTGAAACTTTTTAATGGAATGGCTGATGAGCAATTGATCGAGTTCCTCCTGCGGATTTCGCACGGTCCGCTCGGTGACGTGAAACTCGGTGATCTGCGTGTCGGGCAGTTTTTTTTCGTATTTCAGCAACAGGCGATCACTGACAGAGACCAGACCGCGGGCGCCGGTGTGTTCTTTGAACGCTTCTTCCGCCAACAGTTGCAGGGCTTCTGGCTCGAAATGGATATTGATGCCGTATGCTTTAAAGTCCCGCTTTTTACCCTGAATGACGGTGCTGTTCGGATTCTGCAGGATGCGCAACAGCCCCTGCACATCCAGATCGTTGAGCGTGACCACGACCGGAAGGCGTCCGACGAACTCGGATTCGAAACCGTACTTGATCAAGTCTTCGGAGCGGACTTTTTTAAGCAGGTCCAGGTCCTCTGTTCTATCCAGTTGGTCATCTGCAGGGCGGAATCCGATGGGCTGTTGATTCAGGCGGCGCCGAATGATGTCCGACAGACCGGAGAACGCGCCGCTCATGACAAAAAGGATGTTCTTGGTATTGACTTTTTTGCGCGACACTTTGCCGGTGCGCTGCGCCTCCATAGCCGCTTCCATTTGTGCGGCTAGATCATGCGGCGTTTTCAGATCCACCTCGGATTCTTCCATCAACTTGAGGAGGTTGCGCTGAACGCCGGTGCGCGATACATCAGGTCCGATAAAGTTGCCGGAAGAGGCGATCTTATCGATTTCATCCAGATAGATGATGCCGTACTCGGCCAACTTGATGGAGCCGTTGGCCTCGCGCACCAGATCGCGAACCAGATCTTCGACATCGCCGCCCACGTAGCCGGTCTCGCTGAATTTGGTTGCATCCGCCTTGACAAAGGGCACACCGATCTTTTTGGCGATCAGTTTGATCAGATAGGTTTTACCGACGCCGGTGGGGCCGATCATCAGCACGTTGCTCTTGATATTGCCGACCAGTTCACCCAGCTCTTCTGTCTCCATCTCCATCTTCATGCGATTGAAATGGGTGCAAATCTTGGTGGCCAGCACCTCGATGGCTTCATCCTGGCCGACGACATATTGTCGCAGGTGCGCCTCCAACTCGGACGGTTTCAGGTCAAATTGTATTTTGGACGGCGGATGTTCCCTTTCCCCTCCTCTGGGCGGTTCTCCGGAGAGATCCGCGTCCGGCGGAATGTCCACCCGGTCGCCGTACCGATTCTTTAAAAACTCGGAAACATCCTTGCGCAGCTGCTCTGCAGTGGGTGTATTTTTATTGTCTGCCATAGCTTCATCACTGTTTGTACTTTTCGATTTATCTATTAAACAGCAGGATCACCCATTTTGTTCCGGAATCACTTCCAGACTGATGTCCAGCACTGGTGCGGAATGGGTGAGGGCGCCGATGGAGATAAAGTCCACGCCGGTCTCCGCGATCGCCCGCACAGTCTCCAGAGAGACGCCGCCGGACGCCTCGAGCGGAACACGTTGGTTGACCCTCTGCACACAACGGCGCATCAGCGCCAGGGGCATGTTATCCAGCATGATACGGTCAACGTCCAACGCCAGCGCCTGTTCCAGCTCTTCCAGGGTCTTGGTCTCCACCTCGATGGAGGCGGTGAACCGATTGCGGCGCATATACTCCCGGCAACCGGCCACCGCCGCAGCGATGCCGCCGGCGGCAGCGATGTGGTTGTCTTTGATCAAAAAAAGATCATAAAGGCCCATGCGATGGTTGACGCCGCCGCCGCAGGCCACGGCGTATTTTTCCAGCCGCCGCCAGCCGGGAGTGGTCTTGCGCGTATCCAATATTTTTGCCGAGGTGCCGGCCACCCGGTCCACGAACAAACGGGTCAGGGTGGCCACGCCGGACAGACGCCCGATGAAATTCAGCGCCGTGCGCTCAGCCGTGATCAGCGCATCCGCCCGACCGGTGATTCGGCAGATGATGGCGCCGGCTGCAACTTTTTGCGCATCCTCTGCCAGCTTTTCAACCGTTACGCCGGGATGCACCTCGTGGAACACCTGTATAGCGACATCCAGACCGCAGAGTACGCCGTTCTGCTTCACCAGCATCTCGGCATCGATGATCCGGCCGGAATCGAAAAGCGCTTGCGTGGTGATGTCCCCGCGCTCGCCCAAATCCTCAGCCAGCGCGTGTCGGATCAACAGCCGTGTTTCTTCCAGCGCTGTGGGCTTCATCAGGATCTCTTTTCCGTTTTCGCCAGCTCCAGGTCGATCTCGTGCACCCTTTCAGCGGCCACGCGGCCGAATTGATCAGCGGAACCCAGTTCACGGACAATACTTTGATAAAGCGACCGGGCTTTTTCCAGCTCGCCCAGTTTATAATACGCCTGGCCGGCCTCATAGAGCGCCGTAGTGCCCCAGGGCAGCTTGGTGGGTTTGCACAGATATTTGACCTTGAGATATTCGATGATCGCCTCGCCGGCAGAACCGCGTTCGTTATAGGACTTGGCGATCCAATATTGAATCTCGGCTTCTGTCTCTGCATCCACCGACCATTTCAGCTCTTTCAAATAGGCGATGGCGCGATCATACTCTTTCAGATTCATCAAAAAGATGCCCAACTGCACCTTGCGGTTGACCAGATCTTCTGCCTGAGGATAGGTTTGCAGATACTCACGCAGCAGACTGATGCCGCGATCCCACATGTGCACATCGTCATAAACGCGGATGAGCAGCTGCATGGCCTGCGCTTTTTCTTCGGGTGCGCCGACCAGCTCATAGGCCTTGCGGCCGGCGTTAATACAGTTTTCGAACTGCTGATTGGCGTAATAGAACTCACCCAACGTCACATAGGCGGCGCCGGCCACCTTGGGATCTTTGTAGCGGTCCGGGATGGTGGTCAACAGGCGCAAAGCGTCGTCATTCTTATTCAGCAGAATGTACAGGCGCGCCAGCCCCAGTTCAGCCTGGCTGGCCTCGGCGGACTCTTTAACCTTGCCGGCGACGTCGCGATACAGACTCTCAGCGGATTTAAAATCCTTGGCCGCCATGGCAAGCTCCGCCTCCTCCAGCAGGAACTGGGATTCGCTCTGGCGGTCCGAATACTGCTTCTTGAACGCCTCTGCGAGCCGCTTCGCTGCTGCACTGTTTTTTAATCTATATTCGCAGACGATTTCTCGACTTTCAGCATAACGTCGCAGTTCCGGGCCGGCCTCGGCTTTCAATTTGACATAGTGCGTCTTTGCGCCGGCATAATCGTGCCGGCGGAACAGACCATCGGCCAAAGATCTTCGCGCGGAAACAGCCAGACTGTCCTGCGGATAATGCGTGAGCAGCTCCTGATAATGTCCCAGGCTGGCCTGGCCATACCCCAGTTGCGCGGAAAGGTCAGCCAGCCGCATCAATGCCATGGCGCGCCGACCCGCGTTAGAGCTTTTAAGCAAATACGTCTGATAAGCCTTGACCGCGGTCATCGGATCGCCGGCCGCTTCCTGACTGGAGGCGTAAAACCAGAGCTGGTTGTCATCCACCTGTTGTGGAAAAAACAAGGCCAAGTCCTGCGGAACGCGAAAGCTTTCAATTTTTTCCACACAGCCGCCGGCATCAGAGTATCGACCCTGTTGAAAAAGCAGCCGGCATTGGGCCTGCTGAGCTTTGGCAGCCCATTCGCTGTAGGGGTACATGGCTTGGATGTCCTGATACAGCGACAAGGCCTCTTCTGGTTTACCGCTCTCCTGCCGCAGCTCGGCTAATTCCCACCAGGCTGGAGCGGCGAGTGGATGGCCGGGATTCTCCATGACCAGTTGATGCAACGCCATAGCTGCTGAATCGGGCCGATTCAAAGAACGATAGAAACGGGCCTGCAGCAGCCGCGCCCTGGTTCTCATTGACAAAGGGACCGCCGCATCGGTCAATGGCCGGCAGAGACTCATTCCATTTCGTAAAAACGCAGGATCCTTGTCATTGGCTGCTTCGTAGTAGCTTTCGGCTAATGCCAATCCTAACTCTTTACGGCTAGAATCTGAGAGCGCGTTCATCGCTTCCCTGGATTGCGGGGCATTCATAAATTCCAGCCGCTGTCTGGCATCGTGAAAAGAAAAAATCTGCTGCATGAACAACCGCTCGCCGAGTATACGCGCACGCGGATCGCCCGGCAACGCACGGACGATTTGACGGCAGGAATCCTGATGCGCTTGCTGTTTGGCCGGCAGGCCATCGTAGAAAGCCTTTTCCGCCAACGCCAAATGACAGCGGCCGGCGAGGGCGAGAACCCGGTCGCGTATTTCTGCAGACAGGGAAGTATGGGATAACTGTCGAATGACGGTCAACGCCTGGGCATAATCATGAAAGGCCCCGGAAAGCTTCTCCGCCCAGGCCAGAGCGCTCTGCTCCGGCGATAGGCCGGCCAGCACCTCCGAGATGTATCGTTGCAGGTGCAGCTGCAGGCCTGCCGCATCCATGGGAAAAAAATTCTGCAAATAATGCTCCCGCGACTGCGCTTCCTCAACCTGATCGCCGGCAGGGAAAGCCGCTGTGTACCTCGCATAAAGCTGCCGGGCCTCATCATAGCGGCCTTGCAACTCAAGGCAATGCGCCTGACCCCACAGGGCATCGTCCTGCCGCTCTCCATTGGGAAACAGAGACCCCAGCGTGATGTAGGTCTCCGCTGCAGCCGCATAATCTTTCAGATGATCTTTTTGCACGCTCGCCAGGACAAACAGCAATTCCTCACGATCTGCTTCCGAGTGGTTCAGAGCGCGACGCAGCAGCTGCAGCGCCTCCGCCGGTCGGCCGAGTGCGCACAACCAGCGAGCGCTCTCCTGTTCAGCCAGGGAGCGGAGCGACCGATCCTGGAAAAGAGTGTCGGGCACGGCCAGAACATCCTGCAGTTTCTTCAAGGCCTCGACATCTCGATTCGCCTTTTTCAATGTAAAGGCTTGACGCAGCCAGAGGCGGACAAGCTGCTCAGGCTCGGTCAGAGTTTTGGCCAGCGTGGCGTAACTCTCCAGCGCCGCGGCATAGTCTTGCAAGCCATAAAAATTATCGCCCTGCAAAAAGAGCAGGCGCTCCTTTTCCGCCGCCATGGGATGTTTGGCTAAAAACGCTTTGATGGTCTGATTGGACTGAGCGAAATCGTTGCGATAATGCAGCAGTCGGCTGAAATACAGCGCCGCGGCTCCCAAAGAATCGCAAGTCACCGGGCTGTTCAGCAATATTCGAAAAAGGCTGTCGGCGCGTTGGTAGCTGCCCATCTGATAGAGGGTCCGTCCGGCCAGCAGTTGGGCTTTGACGGTCAATGAATCCTGCACCCGATCGCCGAGAATGCGATCCAACTCTTGCAACGTCTGCAAAGGTTGCTGTTGGCGGCTGCGCACCTGCGCCAGAATATAGCGTGCTTCAGAGCGCAATGGACTGGCGGGATAACTTTCCAGAAAAAGATGGGCGCTGTCCAGCGTCCGCTGCAGCTCTCCAGCGGCTAAAAAGGACTGCGCCGCACGAATCATCGCCAGCGGCGCCCATTCGCTGGTGGGGGTGAACAACCGCAACCGTTCAAAGCTCAAGGCGGCTTCCAGGTAATCGCCATGGGCCATGAGAATGTCGGCGCGATGATACAGCGCCTTGTCGACAAAGGCGGATTGGGGATATTTCAGCATCAGCTGCTGATAGAGGGCGGCCGATTGGACATGGTCTTTGAGCAGTCGATAACTCTCCGCGGCGCGAAACAACGCCTCCGGCGCACGTGGACTGGACGGGTAGGTCTCAGCATATTTCACATACTGCAGTCCGGCCAGATCCTGCATGCCCTTGGCGGCCAGTTGCTCGGCGAAACGAAAATCCTGTTCCTCTTGGATCAGGCCCGTTTGCCCGAACAGGAGCGAGCCGATCAGCAACAAGATGCATAAGGTTTTATTCATGATCAAAGAATCTCCAATTTTGCATACGGCAGCACCAACCGTTTCTCGCCATACATGTCAAACAACACGACGAGTTTAACGGTTCCATGCGTGTGTTCCATTTTCAGGATGGTCCCTTTGCCGAAAGTTTGATGGCGGACGCGCAGTCCGATGCGCAGCTCTATTTGTTCCTGAGATTCGTTCTCATAATCCGGCATGGGTTCGGGCTTGGCAGCGGGCCGACGGCTGGTCTCCCCTTTTGCGGCAGGGACATAGGGCATTTCGACGGTGATGAACGCCTCGTCCAACTCCTTTAAAAAACGAGACGCCGGACTCAGGCTGCGGTCGCCGAAACGACGCCGGCTTTTCGCCCAGGAGAGGTACAATTTTTCTTTGGCTCGAGTGGCGCCCACATAGAACAGCCTCCGCTCCTCTTCTAGAGCCACCTGATCAGATAAACTGCGGCTGATCGGAAAAAGGCCCTCTTCGAGGCCGGCCATGAACACCACTTCAAACTCCAGGCCCTTGGCGCTGTGCAGGGTCATCAGGGTGACGGCGTTGGCGCGATCATTCCACAGATCGATGTCCGCCGACAGGGTAACGCTTTCGAGAAAGTGTTCCAGCTTGGCCTCCGGGCCGGCGATCTGCGAGAACTCGGCGATGGCGTTTAAAAGCTCGCGGACGTTCTCCATGCGGTTCAGCGACTCGTAGGTGTTCTCCTCTTTGAATTGACGCAGGATGCCCAGTTCATCGACCAGTCCGGCGGCGAGCTCTTTGGGCGAAAGCCGACTCTGCAGATCGGCGTACTTTTTCACAAACTCAGAAAAGTCGCGGAGTTTGTCTGCGGTCTTTTTCGGTATCCCTGCAATGTGCTCCGCCTCAGCCAGCGCCTCGATAATTTTGACTTTTTTTTCCGCCGCGTACGCCTCCACTCTGCCCAGGGTGGCGTCGCCAAGGCCTCGCGGCGGATAGTTGATGACGCGGCGAAGGCTTATGACATCGGCAGGGTTGACCAGCAAACGCAGATAGGCCAATACATCCTTGACCTCTTTGCGTTCATAGAATTTGACGCCGCCGACGATCACATAGGGGATCCGCTCGCGACGCAGCGCTTCTTCAAACACCCGCGATTGTGCGTTGGTTCGGTACAGCACCGCCACATCCGAAAAGGTGCGTTCCGCCACCCGTAATTCCATGGCGATCTTGTGGACGATCATCCGCGCTTCATCCAGATCATCCTCCACTTTCAGAACAGTCACCAGATCGCCGCTGGGCCTTTCGGTCCAAAGCTTTTTAGCATGACGCTGCCGGTTGTTCTTGATCACCGAATGAGCGGCGGACAGGATGTTCTTGACCGAGCGATAATTTTGTTCCAGCCGGTACTTGGCGCAGCCGGGATAATCCTTTTCAAAATCGAGGATATTGCGGATCTCCGCTCCGCGCCAGCGGTAGATGGATTGATCGTCGTCTCCGACCACGCAGAGATTATGGTGTTTAGCCGCCAACAGCTGCAGGGCGCGATACTGAGCGTAATTGGTATCCTGATACTCATCCACCATCAGGTAGCGAAACCGGTCCTGATAATACTCTTTCACCAGAGGAAACAACTCGAACAGTTCGATGGGCTTGATCAGCAGATCGTCGAAATCCATGGCATTCAGTTCCGCGAGGCGGCGATCATAGGTGCGGTAGATTTTGGCAATGAGCGCATCCTGTTCGTTGTCCACGGTCTTTTCCATTTCATCGGGCCGAACGAAATTGTTTTTCGCCATGCTGATCTTGTAGCCGAGCAGGCGCGGCGGCAGCTGCTGCACCGAGAGATTCATATCCAGTAAAATGCTTTTGAGCAGGGACTGCTGATCCTCTTCATCATAGATGGTAAAGGCCGGGGTATAGCCGATGCGTTCCGCTTCGCGGCGGAGCAGCCGTGCAAAGAGCGAATGAAACGTTCCGATCCACATGCCGGTGATCAAATGCGGCGCCAACCGACCCACGCGCTCGCGCATCTCGCCGGCCGCCTTGTTGGTAAAGGTCATGGCGAGAATTTCCCGCGGCTCTGCAAGGCCGTTGGCGAGGATATAGGCGATGCGGTAGGTCAGCACGCGGGTTTTGCCGGATCCGGCGCCGGCGAGAATCAGGACCGGTCCATCGGTGCAGCTGACCGCTTTGCGCTGTTCTTCATTCAAATCCGTTTGCAGCCACTCCAGCGACAGAGGGGCTCTCTTTTTCTCCGCCTTAGCCACGGCTGCGCCGTCCCTTCTGCTCACGGGCAAGCCGCCGCCGCAGAGCGTCTAAACCTTTTTTGGCTTGTAAATGCTGCGCCAGCGTGGTGGAAAAAAGGTGACGTCCATTGCCATCGGCGACAAAATAGAGATAGGGAGTCTCTGTAGGAAAGAGCGTCGCCCAAAGAGCCTTTTTGCCTGGATTATTGATGGGGCCGGGCGGCAATCCGGGATAGAGATAGGTGTTGTAGGGCGATGGAATTTCCAGGTCCCGCAGCAGCAAGCGGCGCGGACCGTCCGGGATGATGTATTGAATGGTTGGATCCGCCTGCAAAGGCATGCCGACGCGCAGACGGTTATGATACACCGAGGCGATCGCCGGCATCTCACTCTCCACCCTGGCTTCAGCCTGAACGATGGCGGCCAGTGTGACGATTTCAGCCACCGAAAAGCCCAAATCCTGAGACCGTTTCTCCAGCGTGTCCCAGACCGCCTTTTTAAACTGCCGCACCATCATAGTCACGGCCTGGCGTTCGCTCATGCCATAAGTGCAGAGATAAGTCTCAGGCAGTAAAAACCCCTCCAGCGATGGCGCTGGGACGGCCAAAGTGCGGATCAGGGCAGAATCCTGCACCAGGGACATGAAGGAGAGGGAATCCATCTCCAGGGTCCGTTTGAAAATCCCGGCCACGGCGCTGGCGCGCAGACCCTCAGGTATGGTGACCTTGGTGTACACCTGCGGACCTTCGGTCAAGGCTTTGATGACTGTATAGTTGGATGCCTGCACCGGCAGAGAAAAATGGCCGGCGCGGAGCGCGTGTTTTTTATCCAGCAGAAGCAACGCCCATTTGAATCGCTGTTCACTGCGGATGATCTGCAGCCGTTTCAATTCAGCCGTGATCTGCTCCGCGGAGGCGCCATAGTTGATTTTAATCTCAGCCCGCTGCGGCTCTGCGGAGAACGGCCAGAAGAGCGTGTAGACCACCGGCACAGCGACGCAGAGAAGCAGCGCCAGGAGCAAGCCGAGAAAGCAAACGAGAGGCATGCGAATAATCTTCAGGTTCACCTGGATTCGTCCTAGCTAAAAGATCAGAAAAAAGTCGTACAAAAAATGGGACCAGACGGCCACGCTCAAACCACGGACCGAACAGAGCAAACAGTAAAACAATCCGGCGATCAGCCGGAACACGGCCGCGTAATCCCAGCGGATGAAAAAAACATCATAATGAAAAAGGGTGAAGAGAAAAGAAGAGGTCACGGCCATCAACAGATAGATATAGATGGGGTGTTCCCGCCAGCGCAACAAGATCAGATGCACGGGCAACCAGTACAGTAATCCGCGAAACAACAACTCCTCGTACACGCCCGCTCCCATGGCCAACATCACCGGGTTCGAGGTTCCCTGGAGCGTGGGCGCGGCCAAAGAGAGCGCACCGATCAAGCGATGAATCAGCAGACCCATGACGCTGGCGTAGGTGGCGCCCTCGATGATCGGATAGAAGAAAAAAGGCACGGTGATCCGCACCCGGCCCCATTCGTGACGATAGATGTAGATCAGACAAAGCAGAATCGGCAGCGCCAGAATGATCCATCCGGCGGCGCCGAATTCCAGCACCGGATATTTGAGCAGAACATCCGCTTTATTGCGCAGAATGGCATGATGATGCCGCCCCGCCTGCAGCGCCAACAACTCGTAGAGGATCCAGAGCGGAGAGAGGGTGATGAGGGCAAAGCTAAGGTAGCGAGACTGGCGAAAATAACCCTGCGCACCTAACAAGGAACTGAAAATTTTTTCTTCTTTTCGGGGCAACCGGTTTTATCGTTTAGTGAAAAAAAGCCTGGAATCGATTGTGCGACAGCAGGAGAACGGCCCTCCGTCCTGCGGCGGCTCGAGCCGATGGCTGGCCGCAACAGCTAATGTACTGATTATTTTTACGAATTGCACCAAGAATTCTTGGCGCAAGTTTATGAGGCTCTGCGCCGCAGCCTGCGGGACGGACTTGCTGCGCGGCAGTCGGCTGCGGCACTACAGACGGCTCCGTTTCTGCCATTTCTTGAACCGGCTCAACGGCAGGCAATTGATCACATCTTCTTTTCGCACCCACCCCCGGCGTGCAGTGGCAATGCCGAAATGGACCATGGCCAGATGCTCCGGCGAATGCGCATCGGTGTTGATCGAGAGCTTGACGCCCGCTTGCACCGCGGCGCGGGCGTTGATATCCCCCAGATCCAACCGGTCCCAATAAGAGTTGATCTCCAGAGCCGTGCCGGTTTCCGCCCCCACCTGTAGAATCCTGTTCAGATCGATGGCGAATCCCTCACGGCGCGAGATCAAACGTCCGGTGGGATGGCCGATCACGTCCACATAGGGGTTGCGCATGGCCTGAATGGTCCGCTCTGTGGGATCGGTTTTAAAAGCGCTGTGAATGGAAGCGACGACAAAATCCAGTTCAGCCAGAACCTCATCCGAATAATCCAAAGAGCCATCCGCCCGAATGTCCACCTCGACTCCGCACAACACTGTGAAAGGCGCCATTTTTTTGTTCAATCGGCGGATGGCATCCATCTGTTCCTTCAGTCGCGGAATTTCCATCCCATTGGCATAGCGGGCGGATTGAGAGTGGTCGCAGAAAGACATATAGTCGTAACCCATGTCCGCAACGTGCCGGGCCATCTCCTCCAGGGTGAGCTGTCCGTCGCTGTAGGCGGAATGGACATGCAGTTCAGCCTTCATGTCCTCAAAGGTGATCAGTTCAGGGAGTTTGCCCTGCAAAGCGGATTCGATCTCACCGCGGTCTTCACGCAGCTCCGGCGGGATCCAGGACATGCCCAACGCTTCATAGATCTCCTCCTCCCGCCGGCCGCCGACGTTCTTCTCTGCTTGGAAAATGCCGTACTCGTTGATTTTATAACCTGCGGCTCGAGCGATCTCGCGCAGGCGCACGTTGTGCTCCTTGGAGCCGGTGAAATACTGCAGCGCCGCGCCGTAGCTGGACGGCGGAACCGCGCGCAAATCGATCTGTATGCGATCATTAAAGAGGATACTGCCCTTGGTATCGCCGGCGCCGAGAATGCGCGTGACCCCAGGCATGCTCACAAACCGTTGAATAAGATTGGCGCCGTTTTCTGTTTCTGCTACCAGATCGATATCATGCACGCTTTCCTTGCCCCGCCGCAAGGATCCGGCCGGCGAAAGACGTCCTAGTTGGGCTTCGGACTGCTCGCGTAAATAGTCCATGACGGTTTGGCACAGCGGCGTAGCTACGCCGATGGAGACGCGCTCGCCGGCGGTCTGCAGCGTCTGCAGACCCTTGCGGATGTTTGCAACTCTCTTCTCACCCATGCCCGGCAGTTCAGCCAAACGACCGTCATCGATCACCTGTTGCAGATCCGCCAAACTTTGCACGCCCAGCTCACGAAACGCCAAGGCCGCTGTTTTTGGCCCGAAATTCTGCACCGCCAGCAGGTCAAACAGTTCCCGGGGCGATTGATCCAGCAGTTCCTGACGCTGCCGAATGTCCCCGGTTTTGAAAAATTCATCGATATGGGCCTGCAAACCTTTGCCGACGCCCGGAATCTCGGCCAGCCGTCCCTGTTTCCAGACCTGCTCCAGATCCTCGGTCATCTCAGAGATCACACGACTGGCTTTACGATAGGCGTTGATCTTGAAAACAACTTGTCCGTGAAACTCGAGCAGATCCGCAATTTGATCGAGCATCTCCGCCACTTTTTTATTTTTCATAAGGCTTGTCCTGTTCGAAACGTTGGTTCAGGCGGCAAGATGGCTGAGGAGGATTCGCAAGCCCTCCTGATAACTGTTCGCGCCTTTGCCAGACACCTGGGCCAAACACACCTCCTGGATGACGCTGATGCGCCGAAACGGTTCCCGCTGGTGGATATCCGACAAATGCACCTCAACAGCCGGCAAGTGCACAGCCGCCAGGGCATCCCGCAAAGCGTAGCTGTAATGCGTCAGCGCACCGGGGTTGATCACCACGCCGTGCGCCCACTGGCGCTGGTCATGGATGAAATCGATCAGCACGCCTTCATGATTGGATTGAAAGCAGCGAACATCCGCCTGCAACGCGTGCGCCCATTCGGCGATGCGCTGATCGAGTTGAGCGAGGGTCATCCGACCGTAGACCTCCGGTTCACGTTCGCCCAGCAGGTTGAGATTAGGACCATGAATAACCAGGATATGAAACACGCGACAGTTTCTCCCAAAGGATTTCAACGATCCAGCAGCCAGCGCAGGGCGGCCGAGGTTTCTTCCACAGTCACTTGGCGCGTCAAACAGGCTTGACCGATGGCAGAGAGCAGAACCCATTGCTGACCGCTGCGGTTGCGCTTTTTATCATGCAGCATCAAAGAGAGCAATCTCTCCTCAGTCACCGAGTCAGGAATCGGCGGCGGCGCGAGCTGTTCGCAGAGCGTACTCACCCGCAAAAAATCATGATGCGACAGCAAGCCTTTGTGCAGAGACAGCCAGGCTGCGGCCCCCATGCCATGCGCCACTGCTTCGCCATGTAAAAAAGTTTCAAAGTTGGTCGCCGCTTCCAGTGCATGACCAATGGTGTGACCAAAATTGAGGATCGCCCTGCCCCCCCTCTCTCTTTCATCGTTCCCGACCACTCGAGCTTTGATCGAGCAGCAGGTCAGCAACAGATGTTGGATCTGCTGTGGATCCTTCAGGCCCGCGATATCGGACCATTCGCGGCTGAGCCAATGGAACAGCTCACTATTCGCAATACAGCCATATTTGACCACCTCAGCCAACCCCGCGGCCACCTGCCGTTGCTCCAGGGTGAACAGCAGCAGCGGATCCAACAGCACAAAGAGCGGATGATGAAAAGCGCCGATCAGGTTCTTGCCCAGTCGGTGGTTGATGCCCACTTTACCGCCGACCGAACTGTCCACCTGGGCCAGAAGAGTGGTGGGGATCTGGATCAGATGCATGCCGCGCATAAACGTCGCGGCCACAAATCCCGCCAAATCGCCCACTACGCCGCCGCCCAGAGCTAGAATAACGGAACTGCGATCGGCTTGATTCTGAATGAGCCAGGTGTAGAGCTCTTCCGCGACTGCGAGGGTTTTCGCGCTCTCCCCCACCGGGGCGTGAAAAAAAAACAGAGGTAGGCCCGTGGGCCGCAGCACCGCGGCCAGCCGCTTTTCATAAAGGTCCGCCACCCGCTGATCAGTGATGATGTACAACGGCTCATGCGCCTGATGGCGATGCATCAGTTCCGGCAAACGCTCCAAGGCGGAAGGGGCGCAATAAATGGGATAGGTCAAATGAGGCAGGGAGACGCGAATCTCTTTCATAACGACACCGTAATCGCGCGGTAAATGGCATCCGTGAGCTCATGCGGGCTCACCTCTTCACGGCTTTCAAAAAAATAATCCGCTCTTTGATAAAAAGGCAACCGTTCATCGAGCAGCGCCTGGATTTTCTTTTCCAATTCTTCACGGGGCAGGCCGCGCAACAAAGGGCGAGTGTCCTTGCGCTGCACCCGTTGGACGATGGTGTCCACGCTGGCCGTCAGACAGATCGTGAGACCGGATTCTTGGATCACCCGCCAGTTTTCCGGGCGCATGACCGCGCCGCCGCCCAGCGAGACCACCTGATGCGTCCGGCCGGCCACCTGCCGAATCGTCGCGCTTTCCAACTCTCGAAAAACCGCTTCGCCCTGAAGACGGAAGATATCGCCGATAGAGTGACCGGCGGACTGTTCGATACATTGATCGGTGTCGACGTAGGACCACTGCAATCGCTGCGCCAGCTCCTGTCCGATCCGGCTTTTACCCGTGGCCATAAAACCGAGCAGATAGATATTCTTACCAGTCAAGCGGTTCACGGGCAAGTCCTGCGAAACGATGCTGCAGCTCATCCAGGGAATCGCCGCCCAGCTTTTCGTACAAGGCATCGGCCAATACCAGACAGAGCATCGCCTCGCCCACAACCACAGCGGCGGGAACAGCGCAAACGTCGGAGCGCTCGCTGTGCGCCATGCGGGCCTCATGGGTTTCGACATCGACGGAATGCAGCGAGCTGACCAGCGTGGGCAGCGGCTTCATGGCGGCGCGTACAATGATGGCCTCGCCGTTGCTCATGCCGCCCTCGATGCCGCCGGCGTTATTGCTGGAGCGATAATAGCCGGTCTGAGGCTGATAGTAGAGCTGATCATGCACTTGGCTGCCATAGCCGAATGCGTTTTCATATCCTGCACCGAGGGAGACCGCCTTGATCGCATTGATGCTCATCAGCGCCTGAGCGATGGCGGCATCGAGTTTGCGGTCGTAATGCACGTGGCTGCCCAGCCCCACCGGCACGCGAATCGCAACGAGCTCCAGCACACCGCCGAGGGTGTCGCCCTTGGCTTTCGCCTGGTCGATCACCGACATCATTCTATCGGCCGCCTCTTCATCGGCGCACGCCACCGGGGATTCTTCCACGCGCGCCATGGCCTCGCGCCAGCTCTGCAGAGCGGCGGGATCATGATAGGCCGGGCCGCTGAGAGTTGCCAGCCCGCTGAACAACGTACGCTCGGAGCCGATCTGCAGCACATGGCCGAAGACTTCCACCCCAAAACTGCCAAGCAATTTACGGGCAATGGCGCCGACCGCCACACGCATGGTGGTCTCACGCGCAGAGGAGCGCTCGAGGATATTGCGCAGATCATCCTGGCGGTATTTCACCATGCCGGCGAAATCCGCATGACCGGGTCGCGGCATGCGCAATTTGGCCACCGGCTGCTCCGGCATCTCCAACGCCATCTTGTTCTGCCAATTGGGCCAATCGCGGTTTGTAATCAACAGGCTGATGGGAGAACCAAGGGTTTTGCCGTAGCGAATGCCGGATTTGATGGCCACCTGATCCTTTTCGATCTGCATCCGCTCGCCCCGGCCGTAGCCTCGTTGCCTGCGCAGTAGATCTCGATTGATGTCCTGTTCGCTGAGCGGCAGGCCGGCCGGCATACCCTCGAGAATAGCGGTCAACGCCTGACCGTGCGATTCGCCGCCGGTCATAAAGCGCAGTCGGTTCATGTTTGCAGCTCCGTGCTCAATTGGATGCGCAGCGCATTCAGTTCGTTCCGGGCGATCGAATAGGTTTCATTCATCCAGATCTGCAGCGATTCCAGCCCCTGGTAGATGAGCATATCCAGACCGTTTTGAACCTTGGCCCCTTTCTTTTTGGCTTCGCGGAGAAAGACGGTCCAAACCGGATTGTAGACGAGATCATAGACAAAATGGTTCTGGCTGACAGCGCTGAAATCGTACAGCGGCGTATAATCCACATAAGGCGACATGCCGATGGAAGTGGCGTTCACCAATGCCTGCGCCCCCAGAATGTGATCGTTCAGGCCCGGATCGCGCATGCCGAGAACGGACACTTTGCGAAAACCGAGCTGCTCTGTGCAAAAACGGCTCAGTTGCAGCGCGCGGTCATAGGTGCGGTTGACGATGGTCAACTCACGGGTTCCCATTTTCGACAGCGCATAGGCGACGGATCGTGCGGATCCGCCGGCTCCGAACAGCACCACCCGGCTTTCGCGAAAATGCGTCTGCATAGGCTGAACCGAGGCCATAAAACCCGCTGGATCGGTGACGAACGCAGCCACCCCCTCTTCCCGCATCGATAGAGTGTTGGCTACGCCAAGCAGGTTGACCTCCGGCGAGCGGAATTTGACCAGCTCTACCACTTTTTCCTTGTGGGGAAGCGTCACGTTCAGGCCTGCCAAACCCATAGCCCAGGCCCCTCGAACGCAGGCTTCCAGGTTCGCCGGCACGACGCGGAACGCAAAGTAAAAGGCGTTCAACTTGTACTTTTTGAGAAAATAATTATGCAGCACCGGCGAGAGGCTGTGGCCGACGGGATCGCCGATCACACCGAACAATTTAGTTCGCGCATTAGGCAACGCAGACTTTCTCCAAGGAATCAAAAAATCCAGGGAAAGAGATTCTTACGCATTCACTGCCTTTGATGACGGTTTCGCCTGCGGCCAGCAACCCGGCGATGGTAAAAGACATGGCGATGCGGTGATCGCCAAAGCTGTCGATCTCGGCGCCGTGCAGAGGCGTCGGTCCTGTGATGACGAGGCCGTCCCGCGTCTCCTTGATCTGCGCGCCCATAGCCAGCAGATTCTGCGCCACTGCAGCGAGCCGGTCGGACTCTTTGACGCGCAACTCGCCGGCGTCGCGGATGATCGTGTTGCCGTGAGCCTGGGTTGCGGCGATAGCCAGGATAGGTATCTCATCGATGATGGTCGGGATCATGGAGCCGCCGAAATTCGCAGCGGTCAATCTGCTGTGCACCGCCGTCAAGGTGCAGCGCGGTTCCTTGTTCAGATTCGAAACCTCGGTCCGCTCCACCCGGCCGCCCATGGCGGTGAGCGCGTCCAGAATGCCGATGCGGGATGGATTGATTCCCACATTTTTAATAGTGATATTGGATTCAGGCAGCAGGCAGGCGGCCACCAGAAAGAACGCAGCGGCGGAAAGATCGCCTGGCACATCGATGTCGGTCGGCGTCAATTCCGCCGGCCCCTGCACGCAGACCACGTTCTGCGCGCCGCCGATTTTCGCGCCGAATACCTCAAGCATGCGCTCCGTGTGGTCTCTGGTGGGGGCTGGTTCGCTCACTCGGGTGCTGCCTTTGGCATAAAGGCCGGCGAGCAGTACACAGGACTTGACCTGCGCGCTGGCAACTGTTGAAGCATAATCGATCGCATGCAGCGGTCCGCCGAAAATCTTTAGCGGCGCCTTGTACCCGGCGCTCTCGATGTGTGCGCCCATCGACTCCAGCGGCTCGATAATGCGCCGCATGGGCCGATTGCGCAGCGACTCGTCGCCATCGATTTCGCAGACAAAGGGCTGAGCGGCCAAAACGCCGCTCAGCAGCCGGATGGTGGTGCCGGAGTTGGCTGCGTTGAGCGCTTTCTTGGGCTTTTTGTAGCCATATTTTCCCTTCCCCTTGACCACAACCACACCGCTCCGCTTGGTGATAGAGACGCCAAGGCTCTTCAAGCAATCTATCGTGCTGAGTACATCTCCAGCGCCGGAAAGCCCGCGAAGGGTGCACGACCCGTTCGCCAGGCTGGCCAGAATCAGAGCCCGATGGGAAATAGATTTATCCCCGGGCACCTGGACTGTTCCCTGGATCGATCGAACCGGTGTAATGGTTTTCTCTTCCACGCTAATCTCTCTTTCTGCATTCTAGACCTTTGTCGCGCAACAGGGACAACGAAAGATCACGTTCGCTCTGCGTGGCAAAGGCGAGCCGCATGGTACCGCCTTCGTCTTCTCGAATTTTTAGAATTTCAATGTCTTTGATGTTAATGTTCTTTTCCAGCAAGGTGTTGGCGATCAGGGCCAGCATGCCGGGACGATCTTCCACTGAAACCGAAATATCATAATGCGGCCGTAAAAAACCGCGCGTGTCCCTGGGAATGGAAAGACGGCTCTCACTGGCAGCCGCAAATATTTTTCCCAACGATTCGCTGTTCAAATGGTCGCGAATGGAGCTTAGTTCCTCGATATAGGCATCGATATACTGCGCAATCATGTCTGCATTGGTCTGGCGGATATGCTCCCAAATGCCATACGGGCTGGAAGCGATCCGCGTCATATCGCGAAATCCACCGGCCGCCATTTTGAGAAAATACGGGCTTTCGCTTTGTCGCTTGGCCGCCAGCGTCATCATGGCGATGGCCGCCATCTGCGGCAGATGGCTCACGGCCGCAGCGATCTCGTCGTGCAACACCGGCGACAACAGCAGCACCTTGGCGCCGATCAGTTCAATCAACTCACCCAGCGCTTTTCTCGTAGGTTCATTCACCGACCGCACCGGCGTCAATACATAAGTGGTGTTCTCAAATAAAAAAGGATCCGCCCCTTCGACCCCCTTGGCTTCAGAACCGGCCATGGGATGTCCGCCGATAAAATCGACGCCCATCGGCAGATAGATGCTGGCGGTCTCGACGATCGTGCGCTTGGTGCTGCCGACATCAGTGATCAGAGCGCCGGCCTTGACCGCAGGCCCGATCTCGGCGATCAAACGCAGGATGTCCAGAATGGGAGTGCAGAGGAAAACAATGTCCGCATCGGTCACCGCTTCAAGCAAGCGATCGCGTGTGTAGGATTCATCGAGCATGCGACGAGGCTCCGCCAGCGCTAAAACCTCGGCAGAATCGACGCCGCAGATCTTTCCCTTGAACCCTTTTTTCTTCAGAGCCAGCGCCAGTGATCCTCCGATCAATCCCACCCCGATGATCACCACCCGCTTGAACTGCTCGATTTCGCCCATATGCTTTCGTCGCTTCCCTAATTGTTAGCACGCTGCCTCTCTGGCCATTCACGCCGGTTCCAGGGCACGCTGTGAACCCGGAATCGAATGTTCTTCAGCATCAGATATGTTTGCCGATCGCCCAGGCGATCATGCGCAGTTCCTCCATCAATCGTTGAAACTGATGAGGATACAGCGACTGCGCCCCGTCCGAGAGCGCACGGTCCGGATCGTGATGCACTTCGATAATAAGACCGTTGGCGCCCGCCGCCACCGCGGCCCGGGCCATGGGCGCCACCTTGGCGCGACGTCCGGTGCCGTGACTGGGATCGGCGATGATCGGCAGATGGCTCAACTTTTGCGTCACCGGGATGGCAGAGATATCCATGGTATTGCGCGTATAGGTCTCGAACGTCCGAATGCCCCGTTCACAGACAATGACTTGATAATTGCCGCCGGACATGATATATTCGGCTGCCATCAGCAGCTCTTCGATAGTGGCGGCCAGACCGCGTTTGAGCAGAACGGGTTTGCGGATGGTGCCCAGTTCCCGCAAAAGAGAAAAATTCTGCATGTTGCGCGCACCAACCTGAAGGATGTCCACATAGCGAAGCATCAAGTCCAGCTGATTGATCTCCATGATCTCCGACACCACCGGCATGCCCAACTCCTCGCCGATGGTCTGCATAATCCTGAGCCCCTCTTCGCCCATGCCCTGGAATGCATATGGAGAGGTGCGCGGTTTGAAAGCGCCGCCGCGCAGACCGCGCCCGCCGTTTTTTTTCACCTCACGGGCGATGGTGTACATCTGCTCCTCACTCTCCACAGAACAGGGACCGGCGATCACGCTGACCTGTTCTCCGCCGAAGGAGGCGCACTTGACCTCGATCACTGTGTTTTCGGGATGAAAGGTGCGGCTGGCCAGTTTATACGGCACGGTGATGCGTAAAACCTCATGCACCCCTTCCATGACTTCAAACTCACTGGGCTCGACTGACCGTTTATCACCGATGGCGCCCAGAATGGTTTGGTTCACACCAACGACCTTGTGCACGACAAACCCGAACGACTCCAGACGGTCCGAAACCGCCTGAATCATGGATTCCGTCGCCGTATCCTTCATGACAATGACCACAAAACAGCCTTTCTTATAGAACGTGCGCTACCGGGCAACTGTTCACATAAAACCAAATTAACGCTGAAGGTCTCGACAGCCGGCGATGATGTGTTGAAAAATAACCGACACCTGCTCCGCTGTCAAGGGACCCTGATTCTGTTCCACGACATGGGCTAAAACGCCAGCCTCCCGGTCGGGGTCCTGTACCTCGAGCCGCTCCTGCTTCTTCAGCCGTCCTATCTGCTGGGCAGCTGCCGCCCGCTGGTTCAGCAAATGCAGAATCAACTCGTCCAAAACGTCGATCCGGCTGCGTAATTCAAATATCGTCATCACCCTTCTCTTCCTGGGGAACGGCACTGCCAGAGACCGAAATCGTCCGCTGTCCCTCCGCTGCTGAATCCCATTTCGCAAAACTCGACGCCCTAAAATAAAAAACCCACAAGGTCATTTAAACATTGTGGGCGGGTTGGCAGCTCAGCTCATCGGCTCAGGCGTGCGCACACCTCCCACATTTCTTAAAATAGAAATAGGAAAATTTTTCGAGAAAAGCTTTCATAATCCTGTGTAGGTTTCGAACACGCTCATGTCGATTTCATCCTAAATTTAATCAAATTCTTACAATAGTCAAGCCTTTTTTTAGCACAAGCCAAAGGCCGTTGGAAGCGGGTGCAACGCAGAGTGGTTGGATGTCGTCGCGTTCGAACAAAAGCTGGCGAAGAAACCAGCAGAGTCCGATCAAAATCCAGAAGGCTGATGTGGAGGTATCGCCAAAGGTCCGGTTCCACAGACGAGCAAAACCCCGAGCGGCTGATCGACCTGGTCAGAACAAAACCGGAGCAATGAGAGTGCCACAAGGGCTCCGGGTCTTGAACGAATCAGGTTACAGACGCATTGCGTCAAAGCGACGGAGCGGAAAAACGATGAACCGACCGGCCGGTCAATCGGTCACCGGTCCCTTGAACCCCCGGCTGCGATATTCAGCGGTGACCACCGTGTGCACGTTGCCGCGTGGATTGAAATCGCCGCGAATGTGCAGATAGCGGGGCTTGAGCGTCTGCACCAGGGCTTCGAGAAGTTCGTTGGTCGCTTCCTCATGAAAAATGCCGCGATCGCGGTATTTGTTGATGAACAGCTTCCAGGATTTAAGTTCCAGGCAGTATCGATTGGGAATGTATTTGATTTCGATGACGGCAAAATCCGGATAACCGGTGCGCGGACACAGACAGGTGAATTCCGGATTTACGATGGTGATGACATAATCCCGGTGGGGATAAAGATTTTCAAACACCTCCAGCCGGGATTGCATAATTTCGCGTTGTCCGCGTTTGAGCTCGTGCATAATCTTACTTTCCATATGATTGGTAAGGGATGGGATCGACAAGACCGGCCTCTTTAAATCCGTTCAACCGGATCCGACAGCTCTCGCATAGACCGCAGGCCAGTCCCGTGGGCGATGGATCATAGCAACTGAACGTCCATCCATAATCCACGCCCAGCTGCGCGCCGCGGCGGATGATATCCGCTTTGCTCAGGGAGATCAGCGGCGCATGAATGCGGATTTGAACGCCTTCGCTTCCCATGCGGGTGGCCAAGCCGGCCAGTCGTTCAAAAGCCGTGATGAATTCAGGACGACAATCCGGATAACCGCTATAGTCCAAACTGTTGACGCCGATATAAATGGCGGCGGCGCGTATCACCTCGGCATAGCCCAGAGCGCAGGAGAGCAGGATGGTGTTGCGTGCCGGCACATAGGTGGAAGGGATAGTGCCTGGGACCGGTTCCTGCTTGGGGACCTCCCATTCTTCCGTGAGGGCGGAGCCGCCGATCTGGCGCAGATCGATTTGAAAAACTTTATGGCTCGCAACGCCGATATGGGCAGCCACCTTCAGCGCAGCCTGAACCTCCGCCGTTGCCCGCTGTCCATAGTCAAAGGTCAGAGCGTGCACCGCCCATCCCTCGGACTTGGCTATCGCCAGGGTGGTCGCCGAGTCCAGCCCACCGCTCAACAAACAGATCGCACGGTTCATCGACAACCTGAAAAAATGAGAACATTCGCAGAGATCGCCTGCCGGCGCCGCACCCCCCGGCCGCAGCCAGGAATCAAAACAATCCTTCACTCCTCCGTATAGACTACGGAGAATTTATCCGATTCGAACACTTCCACCTGAATCATGCGCACATGCGCCGGCAGCTCTTTTTTGATCCACTCATAGATAAAACGGGCCAGGTTCTCCGAAGTGGGCGTTATCTGATCAAACGGCGTCACCTCATTGAGAATCTGATGATCCAACGGTTCGAGGCAGGTATCCAACAGCTCGCGCACGTCGGCCAAATCCATGGCCATGCCGCTTTCATCCACTTTTTTGGCGCCCACTGTCAGGCGGATTTTCCAGTTATGACCGTGAACGCGTTTGCACGCACCGGAATAATCCGGCAGAAAATGGGCCGCGGAAAATTCCGACTCTACATTCAACTCGTACATGGGCGCCTCTCTGCAAAGCGATCGTTAGAAATACAAAGGGCGAGCCATTCCTCGGCTCGAATGGTCCGCCCATACCTGCAGATTTTGCGGATCCTCTACAGCTGATCCGCATGCTCTTTGATTTTGGCGATGGCCTCGGCGATATCGTTCATGTCCTCTTCCGTCGCCAGCAGAACGTTCTGCGTAAACCAGACCGCCTCTTCATAGCAGGCTTTCTCGGTTTCCGGGCACTGAAAGGTCTGGTAATTCACCGGCAAGGCCACGGATTTACCCCGTGGGCCGAAGGCGCGGTTCAAAAACACCGGCTGCCGGTACAGGGGGATGGAATAACCGGCGCTGCAGGGAATTCCTTCCTTGCGCAGGGCTTCGATAAAGACTTCCTTGGATTTGCCGGCAAAATGGTCTTTCAGGTAGCGAAAGATGTACAGATGACAGGCATGCGAGGTGATGCGCTCATCCTGCGCCAACACCTGAATGCCCTCTATCGGCGCCAGCAGGTCATCGAGCTTATTCAGATTTTGCTGACGGATCTTCAACAGTTCGTCGTAGCGCTCCAGCTGCGCCAGCAGCACGGCGGATTGGAATTCCGTAATGCGGTAGTTGCCGCCGAAATAAAAATGCTCATACCACAGACCGTCTTCGCTGCGTCCACAGTTGTGGTGAGATCGAGCGAATTTGGCGATCAGGTCATCATTGGTGAGGATGATGCCGCCTTCACCGGCGTTGATATTTTTCGAAGACTGAAAAGAAAAACAACCGGCATCAGCCAGCGCACCGACTCGTTTGCCGTTCCACTCCGCGCCCCACGCCTGTGCCGCGTCTTCAATCACTTTCAAATGGTGCTTTTGCGCCACAGCCATGATCGCGTCCATATCCGCAGGCCGTCCAGCGAAATGGACCGGCATGATGGCTTCGGTGCGTGGGCTGATGGCCTGCTCGATGGCATTGGGATCCATATTGTAGGATTGCGAATCGATATCGATGAAAACCGGCACGCACCCTGCCTCGACAGCCGCGGAGGCGGTGGCGATAAAGGTGTAGGCCGGACAAATCACCTCAGAGCCGGGGTTGACGTCCGCTGCGGTAAGCGCCAACCGTAACGCCGTGGTGCCGCTGTTGACCGCAATGCCGTGCTTGGCCTGCTGATAGGCTGCATATTTTTGCTCAAATCGTTCGGTCACCTTGCCGTTCAGACGGCCCCACTTGCCGCTCTTCACCACTTCGGTGAGGTTCGCGATCTCCTCATCGCCCCACACCGGCCAGACCGGAAACGGTGCTTTGCGGACAGGCGTTCCGCCTTTTATCGCCAAAGACGCCATGATATCCTCCAAACATTCCGATTGATTCAATGGGTGCTGCTATTTGCTTCCCATCGCCTCGGCGCCCGTGTCCTTGTAAATCGTCAACGGGTAGGGCTCCAGTTCCATTTCGTGCAGTTTGAGCAGCAGAGCGGCCTGCGCCGTCTGGTCGCGGGCGACGAATTGCACACAGCCGTCGCCCTGCGAACCGACGCCCTTGCCGCCATAAACAAGGTCACTGATCTCCGGGCTGGACAGCACGAAATGCAGCTTGGGAGAAAGAAATTCCTGCGGGCAGGCGGGCGCTAAAAACAGATCGAAAAAACGCTGCGCTTCCGTCATCAGAGCGCCCAGCTGCTGCGCGTCCCCCTGCTCCAGCGCTTCGCGTCCGCGAAAAAGAATGTCTTTGTTCACCGGTCCGAGGTAATAGCGCACATCCTCGCCGATTTTACCCCCGCTCTTGGGATAGCAGGCGTTGAGATCGGCGAGGATCTTTTGCGTGTTCTTGCCGGCTTTCAGATCCGCCACCACCATGTGAATGTCGGCAGCCGGGTGCACTTCTTGTACCTCCAGACGTTCGCCGTCAAAGGTGAGAAAGACGGGGATCGAGCCGTAGGCGCACGCCTGGTCCATTCTGCCGCAACGCGAAGGGGTGAGAATTTCGCCCTGATAAGCCAGCTCCATCTCTCCGCGCTTGGTCAACTTTAAATCATACAGCTGATTGAAGGCGCGCGCCACCATCACATTGTTGGCCGCCGATGAGGACAGCCCTTTGCGGATGGGCAGATCCATTCGATACGCATCGATCTCCAGCCCCTGGACATCGTAATGACACATGGCGGTGTAGGCAACGCCCGCTGTATAACTGTAAAACCCCCCCTCCACAGCCACCTCCAACAGCTTGTCCATATCCAGGTCGATCTCATGCGGGCCCAGCACCTTGCCGTCCGGCAGGGTGGTGCGTATGATAATCTTGTTCGGATGGCGTTTGATCCGGCTGTAGATCCCCTGATTGGTGCCGACGATCAGGCAGTATCCTTTATGAATGGAGGAATCCATGCGTCGATATCCGCCCGCCCAATCCGAATGTTCGCCAAGCAGGCAAAGCCGGCCGGGTACGAATAGATCAACCATATCCATAGACGCATCAGCTCTTTTGCAGGAATTGGCGGGCCAGATCCACTGCCGAAGCGGCGTCGGGCGCGTATCCATCCGCGCCGATCTCATCAGAGAAACTCTGGGTCAACGGAGCGCCGCCGACCATGACTTTCACCTGTTTTCTCAGACCGCTCTCATTCAATGCAGCGACTGTGTCTTTCATATTCAACATCGTCGTGGTCAGCAGCGCAGACATGCCGATGATCTCGGCCTGACTGGTCTTGACCGCTTCAACGAATTTCTCCGGCGTTACATCCACGCCCAGATCGATCACCTCAAAGCCAGCGCCCTCCATCATCATGGCCACCAGATTCTTGCCGATGTCATGCAGATCGCCCTTGACCGTACCGACGACAAATTTAGCTTCCGGCTTGATACCGGTCTCTGCCAGTTTGGGACGCAAAATTTTCATGCCGGCCTTCATAGCACGGGCAGCGATGAGAACTTCGGGAACGTAAAATTCATTGGCTTTAAATTTCTGTCCCACCACGTTCATGCCTGCAATCAGACCCTTTGTCAGCACATCGACCGGCGCCAGGCCGGACGCCAGCGCTGCATTGGTGTACTCTTCTGTTTTGGGCGCACTGCCGCTGATCACACTTGCCGCCAGATCTTCCAGAACCGCCATAGTAACCTCCTGTAGAGCCGTTGATTTACATCGAAATGTATATTTTAGACCAATTTACAAAAGATTATTCCCCTTGTCAATAAAGATTTATTTCAATCTTTTCTTTGTTCAAGCTGAAAAAAAAAAGAAAAATCCTGATGCACGTCTCAAAACGCTGTCGTCATCCCAAGCAGCTGTCGCCAGGTTAAAAATCCAGCCGAAAGCCGTTCTGTTGCAGCCATTTTTCCCGGTCACGGGCATCCGGAAGAATGGCGGCCACTGCGCTCTTGAAGCGCGAGGAATGGTTTTTGATGATCAAGTGAACGAGTTCATGAACGACCACATAATCGACGATTTCCACAGGCGCCATCACCAAACGCCAGCTTATGTTCAGGCGACCATGGGGGCTGCAGGAGCCCCAGCGTTTGCGGGCATTGCTCAAACGCAGGGAACGCGGCGCCAGCCCGGTCTGATGCGCATAGTGCCGAACCCGTTCCGCCAACAGAGCAGCCGCCTCCCTGCGATACCAGAGGAGCAGCCGTGTGCGCATTGGACGGTCGCCCTGTTCTGAAATGCGCAGGGTTGCGCCGAGTTCCAACACTTCCGGTCGGTCGCGAATGATCTCAAGGGGATACTCACGGCCTTTGAACAGAAACCGCTCGCCATCGCGCAAAGCTGGAAGGGCCGTCCTGGGCCGGAGCTTGATGCGTTCCTGGGTTCTGCGGATCCACTTTTCTTTTTTCAGCACCAGAGCCTCGATGTCCCGAAGAGGCATGCGCAGAGGCGCTTTGACCACGAGTGTTGCGTCGGGTTCGACTAACAACGTAATGCTTTTCCGTTTAGAACGGATTAACCGATCGATCAGGCTGACCACATTTCTCCTACCATTCATCAGGTCTTAATTCACACGCCGGTTTTGCCGGCAGAGAAAGATCTGCAAAGAGCTTCTTTTGACGACGCATCACCAATCCAACAGCCTCTTGAGATCCCTTTGCCGCAACGGAACGGTGGGCTGCCCGTTCGTTTGCCATCCCTCCCTGTTCACTATCACGCATTCGCATTCCGCAGACTGATATGCACCGACCTCATTTGTCTGTAGGGACAGCGATTCTCAGCGGTTTGTTTTTCAGCTTGCATGACCTGATCGACACCGGCTGTCCGGCTGCCAGTGCGGCTGACTTGCCATCCAGGTCCAACTCGACGAATCCAGCAGCGGTATTCGTCTCAATTTCAAAATCTGCCGTTCGCAGAAAAGTGCCGTGCGCAAGAGCGACTTTTTTCAGAACGCCGCGGGCATCAGTTCGAACAAGACAAAATTCGGCGTCGGTCGTCAGCTTGCACGACGGCACCTGCGCCCTCCGTGTGGTTCTAAAACAAGGGGCTTGATTTAAGGGATTCTCCACATCCATGGACAGAATCAAATCGCGGACACCGTCCGCAGAGTGGACGAGCGCGGCGGCACTCATATCGCTGTATCCCGCGCCCATAGCATCGACCACCTCCAGCCGCTCAACGGAACGGATCGAGCCTCGCGGCGTGCAGGGTTCGTAAATTCCTACAAAACAGCTGCTCAACGGGACCTTCTCCGCTTTTCGGCGTATCATCAAAGCAGGGATCTCTGCGGTCTGATCGTTGGCAAAACCAAAAGCGATCCAACTTTTAGCCGTGGCAGCCTCAGCCTTACGAGTCAGATCAAAGTAATTCAAATGTACCCGGCTGCCCTTGGAAAGATATCCGTAACGATCCTCAACAGTCCAGCGGGCCTGCCAGCCGAATTGCGGCGATGGATCGCTGAGAAAACCGCTCATCTGCGTCTCATGGCCATAGTTACCGGCCGGCGCCGGCTGCAAACCGGAGGTTTGCAACTCGCCGAAATAGCCATGCGTGAACTTGGCATGATCGCTGCCGCCCACGACACGGAAAATGTCCAGCACATACGAGGCCGCGGCCGATAGATCGATCAGGCCGACCGTGCGCTCGTACTGCTGCAGCTGAGCGCCGTGATACAGGCCGGGACCGGATACGCGGATCACCTGCACCTGTCGGCCCGGCAGTTCACAAGTGGTCAACCCGCGTTCGTGTTTTTTGAGCGGATCGAGCTGAACAGCCAGCGGTTCGGTTTCCGGAAGCCCGATGCCGGGCATCTGATCCTGTCCGTCCACCACCACGGTGTTGTGCGATGCGGTTTTGCGATACCACAGCGCTTTATCCGAAGTCCAGCCGCCGAATTGCACCGGAGGATAGCCAAAGGGAGGCAACAGATCCAATCCGCCCGCGAACAGGCCGATGTTCATGGCATCCGCATGACAATGGTTGCCGCCGATGTCATAATCGATCCACACGGCCCGGCGATCCTGACCGTTGCCGCTGTAAAACATGGCCAAACACCAATCTTTTTTGTTAAAGGAATTAACCTGCGGAGCAACGCCGTGCTTTTCAATGGCCGCTGCTACCTTTTGCTGAAAATCTTCGGCTGTCGACAGCAGGTCGTAGGGCAGTCCCTGCAGAGAGCGTTGATTTTCCCGGTATAGGATCTGAACATAGGCGGGATCGCCGGTGATCTCGAACAGCTGTTGAAACAGTGAATAGCCGCTGGTGAAAGAGTAGGCGAAGGTTTGAGTGGAAATGGGATTACGGGAGAACAGGGCGCCCAGATAGTTTTCCGCCTTTTGCGCAAAGATGCCGCAATCGCCGATGTTGGGATAATACTGCTCGGCAAACCAGGTATCGATGTGAAAGCGAAAGGTTTTATGCAGGTTCGAGTGCCGCGCCATGAGATCTGCGACAAAGGAAGGCTCTAACCGGCTGAACAAAGACAGGAATTGAGCCAGACTGCGGCTATTGCCGGCGCTGTAACCCGCCAGCCCTTTCTCGCCGGACAGGCCGTCCACCGCAGTGGCGCGACCGATGAACCGGTCGATGACCGCCATCACAGCCGGACGTTCTTGCGGCCAGCCTAGGATGGTCTCGATGATTGCCAACGCCGCATCGGTATGGGGGAAATTGCTCTCGATCTTGCGGCGGTTGCGCAGCGCATCCCGCAGAAGATGGTCTTCGATATGGCGCCGGATTGCAGCGACATCGTTTTTGACCTGGGCAAGTTTGAACTGCTTCGCTTTACGGCCTAAAAAGGACGCCAGTTCAGCATCGTTTTGCAAACCGTCATAGATCATGTCATAGGATAGGGCCAGTTCGCGGGTCTCCTCGCAGGCGTCATGCCACACGGTGACATATCCCTGACTGATGATCGGGTCGCTGCGTTCATAGACCAGCGCTTGAGTATTGAAATCAAAAGATGAATACACATCGCTGATGCGGTCCAACAGCACCGCGGTCTTGTGGCTGTAGGCGCGATCGCCGGTGAGCACATAGGCGTTAGCCAGATTGCGCACGCCGGACATGATCAACTGCTTCCATTGGCCATAGATCAAATAGGCGCCGATGAAACGCCATCGATGGCTGCCCTCCACATAGCCCTCTCCGTCATCCACACCAAAACGATGCAACGGATCATAAAGATCCGGATGTTCGGTATTGAACAGCAACGTTCGATCCGCTTTTTGCGGATCGAACAGGCCGTGGTCGTCCAGGCCGCTGCGATAATATGCGGCAAAATCATTTTTCGGAAAAAGTTCGTTGCAATGGGGACACTGTACTTTCCAGGGTTTGGCGAACGCATCGATCTTCCAATTGTACATAGTGACCGACTTTTTGCACGCAGGGCAGACGCCATTGGACCACACCATCCAGGAGCGGGTGATGGTGGGCGCAAACATCAAATCCCACAGGGCTTCATCGGACATGGCCATCCACGGCGCTGCGCTGCGGACCGCCTGATCGCGGATTTGCTGAGCCCACGGGTCGGTCGCGGCACGGGCTTGTATCGTGGATCTGATATCCTGGGAATAAAAAACCGACGCCTGTTTGGCGCTGATCGGCAACGGTAAAAGCATGGCCAGAAATGCCGCACACTGTGTCGTATTCATAGGACTTCCCTGTTCGCGGTTCATTCAATAGCGTTATTTTACGAAATTATTCAGATAATGGCAATATGCAAGCAAAAAAAGGGCGCTGGGTTTGACGGCACACGCTGGCAACGGCCTCAAACGCCGGGCGCGACCGCGAAAGGATCAAATTCATTCGTCCCGCAGATCGTTGTAAAAAGACCATTCCCATATTGTTTTTGGAAGAATAATTCTTTAATTTCCTCCACCGGCTTTTGAGGATGGGAGCACAGCCGACCTGAATCGGGCCGAATGACCGGCGACAGAAAGCCGCACGCAGGATCAAACACACGGCGCAGCGAGCCAACCTGCAACGAAACGGAAGCGATCCGAGAAGCCTCGACGAAACCAAACCGCCTTCATTTTCCGTGCACCGAATGGCGCATGAATGGAAACGCCTTAGCTGGAAAGGACCAAGCCGATGCGAAGTACAGCCAGCCGCTGGGGGATCATTTTAATAGCCGTCACGGTCTGCCGCAGCCAGATCGCCCTGGTGAAGCCGCCCAGCGCGGGATTTGAACAACGCATCTCCCACGCCGTACATTCCCTACGCATCATCGACACCCATGAACATCTGCTTAGCGAAAAAGAGCGCCTGGACAAAAAGACGGATGTTGACTTTACCCTGCTGTTCAGCCATTACACCAAGGAAGATTTGATCTCCGCAGCAAATGAAAAAAGCTTTATCGAAGTCGTCTTCAACAACCGCTATCCCATCGGGGATCGTTGGAGTCTGTTCGCACCTTATTGGGAGGCCGTCCGCACCACGGGCTATGGCCGTGCTTCCTGGTTGGCGGTCCATGACCTTTATGGCATCGACGAGTTGAACGAATCCTCCTGCATCGCTCTGACTGAGAAGCTTCAGGCCGCGACTCAACCCGGCCTATACCGCTCGATTTTGAAAGAAAAGGCCGGCATCGACCTTTCGCTGAACGATGTGGGCCACAATAAATTGGACCCGGAATTTTTTCGTTCCGTGGAACGGTTTGACCAGTTCATCGATGTCTCCTCCCACGCGGAGATCAAACAGTTGTGCCGGCAATATGGCGCATCCGGCGTCACCCTGGCAGAATACACCCAGGCCCTGCGCCGGGCCTTTCAAGCCGGCCTGGAATACGGCATGGTCGGAGTAAAATCCGGACTCGCCTATAACCGTATTTTGAAATATGAAGACATCTCCCAGGAAAGAGCGCTGGAGGTGTTCGGCAAACTGGAGCGCAAACAAGCCTCTGGCGAGGAGATCAAGGCGTTCCAGGATTATATGATGCATCGAGTGCTGGACCTGGCGGATGAGTTTGACCTGCCGGTGCAGATTCATACCGGTTTACAGGCCGGCAACGGCAATCTGATCACCAACTCTCATCCCGTCCACCTGGTCAATCTTTTCATGGAATACCCTGACGTGACCTTTTGCCTTTTTCACGGCGCCTATCCCTATGGGCCGGAGCTTGGCGCCCTGGCGAAAAATTTTCCCAACGTGTATATCGATCTTTGCTGGGATTACGTGATCTCCCCCTCCTACAGCATGCGTAATCTGCACGAATGGCTCGAGACCGTTCCCAGCAACAAGATCATGGCGTTCGGCGGCGATTACAGCGTAGTGGAACTGGTCTACAGCCATGCCGTCATGGCCCGTCGCTGCGTCACCGAAGTGTTGACCGAAAAAGTGCGCTCCCGTTATATGACCGAGGCAGAGGCGCTTGGCATCGCGGAAAGGATCCTACGCACGAACGCTCTGCGCGTATTCAAACTTGCGCCGGCAGACGATGGCGCCGAAATCCCGGCGGTTCTGCAAAAACCGGGTCCATTGCGTGACTGGTGGCGGTTGCATCGATCAAAAGAGGGCTTTGTTAAATCATGGCAAGTGATCGGCCCGTTCGAAACCGGAGAAGGACTGGATCAAGTTCTGCCTCCGGAAAAGAACATCGATTTCAGCCAAAGCTGTGCAGGACTCGGCGGACAGGTGAGGTGGCAGAAGGCTGAAGCGTCCAGCGCAGGGTATCTGAATTTCCTCGCCCATTTCGCCCGGATCCAGCCGGACAGCCGGGCCGGGTCCATCGGAATGGTTTATGCCTACACCGAGATCGAAAGCCCGGATGACCGCCAAACCACGCTGACCATCGGCAGCAACGACGGCGCCAAGGTCTGGCTCAACGGCCAGGTGATCTATAACGAAAAAGGAGGGCGCAACGCAGTCGCCGATCATGACATTCTCAGCGTCCATCTGCGTTCAGGGATAAACCGACTGCTGGTCAAAGTGCAAAACCTCGGCGCCCATTGGGGGCTTTATGTGCGTGTCGTGGATTCCGACGGCAAGCTGAAAAACAGAATTTTTTGAGTCCGGCCTGCGCCGGGCCGCTTGATACGGATTGAACCGCAAAGTGCAAAGCGACGCCCAAAGAGTGAAAAAATGGATAGCCTGCATAATCGGTTAATGGGAGAAAGAGAATCAAGCAAGTAATTTATCGTCGACACAAGAGGTTACTGCTTAAAAACAGTTAAAAAATTTCGCCATTACAACCAACCAGGTCATGGAGGAACGCATGAAACCCTCTGCAACAGTGGTCCTGACGGTTCTTCTCTGTTTGGGCAGCGAACCGGCGCTCGCGCAAAAGGTGAACCGATTTCCCAAACGGAACGACCCTCTGCATGTGCGGGTGGCGCTGTTCGACGAGTTGGTGCGCGGCAACCATTGGAATGAAGGCGCCATCATGCAGCATGTCATCTTTCCGCCGGCAGGCCGGGAAACCCCCATTGTCGGCAGCCAGGAGGACTGCGCCGGCCATACCGCTCTGTATCTGGCTGCCTGCAGCCATCGCTATGCAGCAACGCAAGATCCGCAAATACGCGGCCTGGCGGACGAAGTGATGGCCGGCCTGCTCAAACTGGAGGCGGTCACCGGCGTTCCCGGCGTAGTGGCGCGCAGTTTTAACCGGACCGATGCGCCGCTGTGGCATGAACAGGTTTACTTTTTTCCGCAAGAGTGGCATTGGTCTTCCGCCCTGCCCGGATATCGCTGGGAAGGCGATCTGAGCAGCGACAAATTCACCGATTTCCTTTTCGGCGTCGGCGCGTATTGGGAACTCTGCGCAGATGAAACACATAAAAAATGGGCCGCGGATTTCATGGATCGTTTTGTAGGCCGCTGCGTGGATTTCAATTTTAAAATGGTGGATGTGGACAACAAGATGACCCTGTGGGGCAATTTTTGTCCTGACCTGCCGCACCAGCCGCTGAATTCGCTGGAGATGTTGGCCGGGCTCAAGGTCACCTGGCGCATGACCGGAAAGGACCGCTATCGCGCCGCCTATGCGATGCTCATCGATCGCTACCACTATGACGACGACGCCATTCTGGCCAAAGTGTTATGGCCGGAGGAATGGAAAACGCCCTGGGATGATGAATTGGCGGCCAAAGCGCTGTATATGCTCTACCGCTGGGAAACCGATCCTTCGCTTCGCATCAAGTATCGCATGTGTCTGAACCGCCACTGGCATGATTGGAAAAACTCCGAGCTTAAAACCAACGAAGAGATCTTTTATCATTTGCTGTATCAGGTGCTCAGCGGCGAGAGCGTGATGAATCCCAGGCTGGTCCGAGCGATCCAGGGGATGTGGGGGTTCGACCGCCGACGAAGCCGCTTCACTATTCCCACCCCTCAGGGCATAAAAACCGTTGAAGCCGAGGAAGAGGGCGAGGCCACTTCGCTGATCCACACTTATTGGTTCGGCCGTCATTACAACCTCATCGATCCGGCCTGGTGAAAGGAGAATATCATGAGACCTCTTTTTCTGATTCTGTTCGCTGTCGTTGCGGCTTTAGCCCAACCGTCTCCTCAGCCGCCGGCTGGCATGGTCTATGTCCCGGCCGGTCCGTTTATCATGGGCAGCCAGGTGGGAGATGCGGATGAAAGTCCGCAGCAATGGGCAGAGACGGGCGCGTTCTTCATCGATGCCTATGAAGTGAGCAACGCGGAATTTAGCAAATTCGATCCCACGTTTATTTTCAAAGACGGCTATGAGAACCATGCCGCCTGCGTCACCTGGGAGCAGGCTAACGCTTACGCCGTCTGGTGCGGAAAACGGTTGCCCACGGAAAAAGAGTGGGAAAAAGCGGCACGCGGCGCCGATGGGCGTCTCTATCCATGGGGCAACACCTATGACCATACGTTTGTGGCCTGGGATCAGACCTATGCCCGGGGAGCAGCGCCGGCGGACCCGGTGAGCCCCTACGGATGCCATGACATGGCCGGCGGCGCCTGGGAGTGGACCGCAGACTGGTACCAGCCGTATCCAGGCAATTCGATTCCCTGCGAGGCGTACGGAGAAAAATACAAAGTCATGCGCGGCGGCGCCAGCTTTAACGATTTCGCCCACATGCGCACCACTCATCGTTATTATCTGCCGACCAACACCACAGGAAATTATTACACCGGTTTTCGTTGCGTCAAAGATGTGGAACCTGGGCCGCGATGATTTTTCTTGTTGAGCAGTTTGACGCACCGCCCGCTTGCTATCACTGCGCTGTTTTCGCTAAAAGGAATTCATCATGAACTCTCTCTGCTCTCGCATGATGCTCTCGCTCTTGCTGCTGGGGATCATGCCGTATATCGGCTTTGCCAAGCCGGAATGGCAAAAAAAATATACCGCCGCAGAAACCCGCGCCCTTTTCCATCAACCGCCTAAATGGTTCGCCCCCCACGCCTTCTGGTTTTGGGATGCGCCGCTCAACCCAGATTCCGCCGCCTCCATGGCGAAGGAGATGACGCGCCAGGGGCTCAACCCCGGCTATGCACATCCCAGGCACAGCGGCGACCTCTCCAGCGGTTATCCCTCTCTGCCTTTGGAACAGTGGCTGTCGCCGCTCTGGTTCGCAAGCTTTGGCGCTGCCATGAAGGAAGCAGCCAAAGCGGACATGACCCTTGGCTATTGCGATGAATACTGGTGGCCCAGCGGTCAGGCATTCGATCGTGTGTTGAAAGCCCATCCCGAATTGGAGGCCCAATCCTTGCAGTGGAGTCGGCGGGAGGTGGACGGTCCTGCTAAAGTGTCCCTGCCGCCGGCCGCGTTTTATGTCGCCGGCCGGCGGGATGATCGACAGCGCCTGCTCAGCGAGACGCTGATTCTCATCGAACGGAATGCCAGCGCCGCCTGGCAAGCGCCGCCAGGTCATTGGACCCTCTATGGCTATAGCGCCTATCACCATCCCGGCGCAGACGGCGGCAGAGTGAATTACCTTGATCCAAAACTGATGGAGGTGTTCATCCCCATCGCCCATCAACCCTATGTGGATCATTTTCCGGATCAACTCGGCAAGACCATCGCCGGTGTCTTTGTCGACAACGAAGGCGATTATGGCTGGAAAATGGCCTGGTCGGATTATTTGCCCAAACGGTATCACGAAATGAAAGGCCGAGACCTCCGACCCTGGCTGCCCCTGCTGACGGAACAAGACAGCGAGGGAGTGTGGGTCAAAGCCCGCTACGATTGGTTCGATGTGGTCTCGGACATCTATGAGAAGCATTTTATCGGTCGCATGAGCGATTGGTTGGCTGAAAGAGGCATGTACTGCATCTCCAATCTCTGGGAAGAGAGCCTCATGTTTCAAACCCGAGCGGTCGGCGATTTCATGCGCCTGCAGCGATCGGTCACTATGCCGGGCACCGATTGTCTGGAGATGAAATCGCAAAACGTGCATGATTTCAAAGAAACGCAATCAGTGTGCGAATTCGAAGACCGTCCATGCATGAGCGAGTTGATGGGCGTGGCAGGCTGGGAACAGACGCCCAACCAAATGAAGTTGACTTTGAACAGCGTCACCGCCTGGGGCGTGACCCATACGGTTCCCCACGGCATCAACCTCAACCGGCAATTGGAGACCATTCCATATCCGGCCGACTGGTTTACGGAAAATCCCTATTGGCGCTATTTGCATCTGTGGACCGATTTCGCCAGACGCGCGTCCTTTGTCAACCGCCAGGGAAGGCTGGCGGCGGACGTCCTTTTGTTCAATCCGCTTGAAAGCGTCTGGGCGCTGTCCGAAGGCTATTTTGCCAGCGAAACCGGCAATCAATGGCCGGATCAGGTGCTGCATATCGATCGAACCTACAGCGCCGGCATGGAAGCTCTGTCGCAAGCCCATCTGGATTTCCTGATCGCAGACGCTTTTTATCTCAAACAGGCAACCGTGGAGACCAGAGCACGGCAAAAGCCGGTTCTACGGATCGGTGAACACACCTTTTCCGTGCTGGTGTTGCCGCCTCTGTTTATCCTCTCCCGGCCGTGCGCGGAAAAAATAGCGGCTTTCGGCCGGGCCGGCGGCGTAATCGTTCTGCTGGGTGAGCCGCCTGTAGGTTCGCCGGAGACCGGCGCCGACGATCCGCTCATACAGGAAAAAATGAGAATCCTGCGGTCGCTGCCTACGGTCTTTAACCTGGCGGATGATCCAAATCCCTGCGGCCGACTCGCAAAAACCATCCGCCAGGCGATCGAGCCCGATGTGATCGCATCCAGCGATGGAGCTCCCCTGCTGGTCACGCATCGCAAAATCGACAGCAGTGATTTTTATTGGATCGCCAACCAGTCGGATCAGGCGAGGTCGGTGCGGCTTTCGCTGCGGGATGCGAGCGGCGGTGCGGAAATCTGGGATTGCGAGACCGGCGTCATCACCCCGGTCGCCACGGTACGGGAGAAAAACCGCGTCACGCTGCAGCTCGAGCTCGAACCGTTGCAGGCTTTCTGGCTTGCCGTTGACCGCCGGACGAAAAAAATCTCCCCGGCTCCCCTGCCCTCGAAAAGCTCGGTCATTCCGCTGACCGGACCCTGGCAACTGTCCTTTCCTGAAACGGACACCATTAAAGTCTCATCCGCCATCGCTCTGCTTTCTCAAGAACCGCGGGCGGCGGACATTCCCCCACTCGATTTTGACATCGACCAGGGACAGCGCCAGTCTATCGTCGGCCCCACTCGCCTGTATGACCGCTGGCGTGCGGCTCTGCTGTACATTCCAGATCCGGAATGCCGATGGTTTTTCCGCTACCGGTTCACCTTGGCGGACCGGGTCGAATCAGCCCTGGTGAATATCAACGCCGACAACCGAGTGCATTTTTGGGTGAACGGCATCTCGGTGTATCCCGGAGCCCATGCGGACCAACTGGCCAGTGCGGATGTGCACGCTATCCATATGCTGTTGAAAAAAGGAGAAAACGTCATCGCCGTGCAGGTCGACAATCGCCTCGGCCATGGCTACCTGGTGCTGCAGGGCACGATCCAACTGGCTGACGGCAAGTGCATCGATATTCAGACCGATGAGACCTGGAGACAGAGCCGTAAGCCGGCCCCTGGATGGCAAGAAACGGATTTCAACGACAGCGCATGGCCTGCTGCGCAAAAGGCGCCGCAGGAGGTGCAACAGAACGGCTTGTCCTCATTGCGGCATCCACAAAAAGCGATCGCAAAAAACGCGCAGCTGATCTGGAACATCCCGGTCCCGCCGGGCGCGACGGAGGTGATCATGCCCGGCCTGAGCTCCGGAGCACAGGTTTGGCTCGATGGGCAGGCAGTTAAACCGCATAACAGCCGGCTCGAGCTGGATAGGAAGGCAAAAAAACTGATCATCCGCTTGCCCAGAGCCGGCTCCGGACTCGGCGATGCGATGAAATTCATCTGCCCAAACTCAACCTTGCGGGATCTGGATTCATGGCAGAATATGGGATTGAGTCGGTTTACCGGTTTTATGGATTATCAGACAGAGATAACCCTGGCGAGCAAACCGGCCAAAGCCGTGCTGGATCTGGGCCGGGTCCTGCATATGGCAGAGGTTTGGATCAACGGCGTCAAGACCGGCGAGCGGCTATGGCCGCCGTTTCGCTTTGATTGTTCAACTGCGATCGTTCCGGGAAACAACCGAATTAAAGTGAGAATCGGCAATCTCATGGTCAATGCCATGGGGCTGCAGGATGATCTCGGCAAACTGCGGTTGTGGGGGTGGCGCGGCACGCCCCCGGATTCGTGCTTTGACGCCGGCCTTTTCGGACCGGTTCAACTTAATCTCGGAGAAAAATAAATGGAACGGCTGAGGCACTGGCTCTGTATGCTGCTGCTGTTGTCCTGCACAAAAGCAGAGAAAAAAATGGTGAGCGATGATAACTTGCACTGGCTGCAATCAGAGGCACGCCGCCAGCTGCTCGGCTGCAGGATCGAAGCGACAGACGGAACTACGCTCTTTACTCCTGACGGCGAGGGCCATTACGCTGCGCTCTGGACCAGAGACTTGGCCTATATGGTGGAAAATGGCTTTGACCTGTTCACACTGATGGAGATCAAAAAAGCTATTCTCTACCTGTTGGCCGGGCAGCGCAGCGATGGCTGTATACCGGATCGCCGCCAGGCTGACGGCCTGGCCGTGTACAGCGCTGGACCGGCGAACCATCCGTTGGGCGACCCGCCCACAGACAACTCTCAATTCATGGTCAAGCTGATGGCAGACTATGTCGACCGCAGCGGCGATATGGATTTTTTTATCGCCCATTCAGCGGCCTTGATCCGCGCCATGGATTATACGCCGCGCAGCAGCAGGGGCCTGGTGCACATCGATCCGCTCCATCCGCACTCTCCCTATGGCTTTACCGACACCATTCAAAAGACCGGCGAGCTGTTGTTCTCCTCGCTGCTTTACTGGGAGGCTTCGCAACGATTGGCGACTCTGTTTGACAAATGTCGGAATCCGGAAAATGCGCAAACATTCCGCTCCAGAGCTCGATTGATCGAACAGCATGCCGATGCACTTTGGGATGAGGCTTCGGGCATGTTCTTCGCAGCGTCTCAGGATTGCCGCCAGATCGATATCTGGGGCAACGCCTACGCCGTCTATATCGCATTTCCACTGGGGGATAAAAAAACGAGAATTGTACGCTATCTCGCCGACCATTTTGACCGTTATGTCTATAGCGGACAGATCCGTCATCTGCCGGAACCCGAAGTGTGGGAAAAAACACTTATTCCGGTCAAGGCCGGCGCCTATCAGAACGGCGCTTATTGGGGAACCGCTTCGGGTTGGGTGGCAGTTGCGCTGGCGGAGCAGCATCCGCAATTAAGCCAACGGATTTTCGAAGAGATGATCGAGGATTATCGAACGCACGGCCCGCACGAGTGCTGCAACCGCGGCTATCGACAGCTCAACAACTATGTGGTCAGCGTGTTGAATCCGCTGGGCGCTCTGAGGAGAGGACGATAGCCGGCGCAGCGGCCGTGTTGCTGCCGCTCGACAATGGGCGGCAAACGCAGGAACGCCGGTCAAAGACGGCGGCATCAGCGGCTAGATGAAATCGGCCAAAGTATCAATCGGTTTGCCGCTAAATTTAAATGTCGAGCTTCTAAAGCAAGGGATCAAAAGGTTTGTTTTATAAAGCATCGTGAACTTTGTGCCCTCGTGCTTTTAACAAATTGCCAACCCATGCGTCGACCAGACGCAGCTTCTCCGATCCCTGCTCCACCACCGATGCACTGGTTACGCTGGTCGTTATCCGCAGTGACTGCAAATGATTGAATTTCACTTTGCCGATGAACCAGCCTCGATCGAAGATTTCAAGCCCGCAGGGTGTTTAAAATCTCCCTGCACACCTCGCCTAGATCCGCGGCGATGAAATCAGGACCCTCTTTTTTCAGCTCTGCCGGCGTAAAAGTTGTGGTCAGCGCATAACAGCGCATGCCCGCTGCTTTGGCCGCACGGATGCCGTTGAGGGCGTCCTCGACCACGATGCACTGTTCCGGCGGCAACGACAATCTGGCCGCAGCGGTGGTATAGATCTCAGGATGCGGTTTTTTCCGCTGCACATCCTCTGCGCTCAGCAGTACGGCGAACCAATCGGCTGGAATGCCGGCTACGCGCAGATTGGCATCGACCTTGATCCGGTCTGCGCTGCTGGCCAGAGCCAGCTGCAGACCGGCGTCAGTCAACTGCCGCAGGCGTTCCGGGGTCCCGGGATAAAGCCCAAGTGTCTGCTCCACAATCTGCAGATAGATCTCATAGACCCGGTCCTTCATCACCGGTTGATAGGCGACTCCGTATTTTTCCGCCACGCCGCCGATGAATTTGATTTCGCCGGCGCCGATGAACGGAATAAAATCTTCCGGCCGGGCGATCACGCCGAAATCACGCAGGCCCCTGATCGCCGCAGCCAGGATGACCGGTTCACTGTCCACCAGCACGCCGTCCATATCCAGGATCACCGCACGGACCGGAGAAAAAATTCGTTTCTCTTTCAGCTCTTGATCATGAGTGAACAGGGGTCACCCCTTTTTTCAACAAGATGTTGCCATATTTTGCGGTCTCGCCGGTCATAACCACGGCAAAGGCCTTCTGAGTGCGTTCATAAAAGGCAAAACGGTCGATGCGTTGAATGGCCGGCGTCTGCGGCCAGTGGCGGTCGATCGCCTGACGATAACTCTTTTCAACCTCCGGATCCAGGCTATCGCCGGCCGCAGCGGCCATCATGATCACCGGGTGGTCCACATACGAGTCCAGTACGAACAGCGGCAGCACCGCGTCCAGCAGCGCCGCCACTCTCAGGCCGTCAGCGCGCAAAACACGGTGGTTAAAGGACTCGCCGGGAAAATGGGCGTCTGCCAGAACGATCTCGTCGCCGTGGCCCATACGGTAAAGAACCGAGAGCAGCTCAGGGCTCAGCAAGGGAGAAATGCCATAAAGCATGAGGAACCTCCTGATTCGGCAAAAAAAAAAACGATTTTGACTAGCCTATTATACCATTCCCAGGGTAAAAGTTCAAGGAAAAAAGCCGAGGGATGACCGGGCCAGAGCCGGTTAATAAAACACTTGAAAAGAGAATAAAATAATTGTAATATGAAAAGTCAGGAGAACCGATCGGATGGTCGCCGAATGCTGAAAAATCAAACCAACGGCCGCGGCCGCATCCTGCTGATCGAGGATGATGAAGATCAGGCAGTGGTGCTGTCCTATTTTTTGCGCAACAAAGGTTATACCGTGGAATGGCTGAATGCGCCGCGACCGGCTTTGGAGGCGGCGCACCAGCAAACCTACCATTTGATCCTGCTGGATATCATGCTGAACGATGAAGAGGACGGCTTTGACCTCTGCCGCCAGCTCAAAACAGACGAGCAGCTGAAAACCATCCCCATCATCATGGTCACCGCCCGCGCTGCGATTCAGGACCGGGTCAGCGGGCTTCGCTCCGGCGCCGATGATTACATCATCAAGCCGTTCAGCCAGGACGAACTGCTGGCGCGGGTGGAAACCGTGCTCAAGCGCAAGCAGCTGTTCGATTTCAATGAACGCTATCGTACGCTGCTGGAAAATTCGAACGACCTGGTGTTGTTCCTCGACCTGCAGGGAACCATCGAGCAAGCCAACCAGATGGCCCAGCTGCACCTGCCCCTGGGTGATCCCGCCGGCCACAAAGCCAATCTGATCGACTTTTTCGACGAAAAACTCCTCGATCATATCAAACCGTTGTTCGAACGAGTGGCGTCCGGATTTGACGTGACCGGCAACGCTTGGCGCATGAAGCCCGGGCTCACGGATTTGGAGGTGGTGGATGTGCGGCTGGTGCCGCTGTCGCAATCCGGACGCATCGCCGGCATGGGCTGCATCCTGCGCGACACCACGCACCGCGAGCGGGCTTTTCAGTCCATTCAAACCAGCAGCCAGGACCTGCGCAAGCAGATGGAGCTCTCCAATGCGCAGATCAACGAACTGCAGAGCAAGCTGATTCTGGCGGAAAAGATGGCTGCCATGGGACAGTTGGCGGCCGGCATCGCCCACGAGCTGCGCAATCCGCTGTCGGTCATCAGCACCTCGATCTATTTTCTCCAGCGCACGCTGGCGCCGTTGAGCCTCAAGTCAGCCGAGCATTTCCAGCTCATCGAGGCGGAGATCCAGCGCAGCCAAAAGATCATCAACAATCTTCTCGACTTTTCGAAAAATTCCGAGCAGGGGCGCACGCGGGTGGATGTCGCCGCCCTGCTGGAACAGATACTGGCGCTGGTGAAAAAAGAACTGGCGGTGCACGACATTCTGGTGCGCAAAGAGATGGAGGAGATCGCCCCCTGCCATGTCAACGCGGATGAGATCAAACAGGTGTTTCTCAATCTCATCCTCAACGCCAAGGAGGCCATGCCCTATGGAGGCCGGCTGCTCATCCGCGCCCATAACGAAAAGAACACCGTGGTGATCGAATTCTGCGACAGCGGCGTCGGCATCCCCGATGAGATCAAGGACAAGGTCTTTGATCCCTTTTTCACCCGACGCCAGGACGGCCAGGGAACCGGGCTGGGGCTTTCCATCGTCCATTCTGCGGTACAGCGCAATCAAGGGCGGATCGACTTTACCTCCACGCCCAACCGCGGCACCACCTTTAGAATCCGATTGCCGATGTTTCATCCCTGAACGAACCCGATCCGAACATAGCGTTCAGGAAAAGTGAACCCCTTTAAATCCAGGGAAAAAATATGGTACATGAAAAAAATAGAATCCTGCTTGTCGACGATGAGGAAAATTGTCTGCGGGCTTTGCAGGACGTATTTGAACTGGAGCACATCGAATGCGCCACCGCCAACAACGCCGCCAAAGCCATCGACATCATCACCCACAACGACATCGACATCGTCATCTCGGACGTGCGCATGCCCGGCCTCTCCGGCATGGACCTGTTGAAACAGATTAAACGGATCAAACCGGAAATCTATGTGCTCATGCTCACCGGACATGGATCCATCCATGATGCGGTGCAGTCCATCAAACAGGGCGCCTATCAATACATCCTCAAGCCGGTGATCATGGACGATCTGCTGGCGCAGATCAAAGAGTTGCTGCAAAAAATCGATGAACGAGCGGCCGAAGCGCCGCTGCAAAAGCTCAAGACCAGTCTGCCGGCCGGCAAGGTGATCGTGGGCCAGTCCATGCGGCTGCAAAACGTCGCCAAGCTCATCAACAAGATCGCCAACACCGATCTTCCAGTGCTTATTCTCGGCGAGAGCGGAACCGGCAAAGAGCTGGCGGCCACGGCGTTGCACTACAGCAGCGATCGCAGCGCCAAATCTTTTGTCGCCATCAACTGCGCCGCCTTTCCCGACACGCTGCTGGAAAGCGAGCTGTTCGGCTATGAAAAAGGCGCCTTCACCGACGCGCGTACCTCCAAGGCGGGCAAAATCGAAGAGGCGGACGGCGGCACCCTGTTTCTGGATGAAATCGGCGATATGAAGCCGGCCATGCAGGCCAAGCTGCTGCGCGTTCTCGAGGAGCAGCAGTTTCAGCGTCTGGGATCCAACAAGTATTACAAGATCGACATCCGCATCATCTCCGCCACCAACCGCGATCTGCGTCAGGCCATCGAAGACGGACTGTTCCGCGCTGACCTCTACTACCGCCTCAACGCGGTCAGCATTGTTATGCCGACCCTGCGGGAAATTCCAGAGGACATACCGCTTTTGAGCAACTATTTCGCCCGCGAGTTTGCCGCAAAATTCAACCGAAAAATCGAGGGCGTATCCGCAGAAGCCCTGCAGGCGCTGGCCAAATATCACTGGCCGGGGAACGTGCGCGAGCTGGCCAATGCCATCCGCCGCTCAGTGGCTTTGGCTGAAGGCAAGCAGATCCAGATCTTTGATCTACCGCCCTATATTGCCAACGCCCAATACGAAACCCCGGCTGCCAAAGTCGGCAAGCCGCAAAAGTTGCTGCTCTCGGATGTAGAAAAAGAGCATATTCTGGCTGTCATCGACATGGTGCATGGCAACAAGAGTGAAGCTGCACAGATTTTGGGCATCCACCGGGATACCCTGTTGAGAAAGCTTAAAAAATTCGATAAATAATGACAGCAAATTACGACATCGTCGTATTTTGCTGTATCTGCATCCAATTATTTCAAAAATAATATTAACAATATTTTAACAAACAAACAACCAGTCTCATTTTATCCCTGTCGTATTTTTCGACACACCTATCGTTCCCGCAAGAATTCCCACCGAAAAGCCATCTCTACAATTCATTATTATCAAATGGGTTAAATCAGCCAAAAACCTCAGGGCATCGTGGCATTATTATTGCGTTCGATCTTTTGTTAAGGGACGGGCAGGAGAATGGGCCGATCTATGCATGGGAAGAGTGACAACTTTCGCACAACCTTCTGGGCTATTGCTTCCAGCAACCAAAGAGAACTTTTATCCACCTTCCCTGCGGCCTTGGCGGGTTATTTGCTCTGTCAAGGGCACTGCGTGTCGTGGCTGAGGCCTGATTATTTTGACCTGGTGCACCAGCCGCGCGACGGACCATTACGCAAGCCGGATAGCGATAAAATAGCGCGGTTATTTTTCCATGCACCCGAACTCTGCCGTTCCCCAATCGCCGATGCAGCAGCCCTGCTGATAAAACGAGCAGAGGATAACGACAGACCAGAAAAGTTGTTTATTCTGGATCTATCAACAAGCCTGTCCCAAGCAGCCTTGGATCTGTTTCTTGCTGCGGACAAACGACTGTATCTCGCGGAGCTCGACCAGGATTCTTTGCAGCATGCGCAGTGTTTTTTCAACGATCTCATGCAGCGCCTGGTGGAGCGCGGTTTTGCGCAAAGAATTCGGCACTCTGCAGAGTCGGCCATTGACGCGCCGCTGTGTGAGCAGGGGGCCGATTCACGCAAGCAACGCGTGCCAAAAAGCCATCCGCTGCGCGTTGAAACGCTGGGGTTGTACTGCACCGGCCGCTCCAGGGCAAGCGCTGATGATGCCATCTTGCGGAAAAGGCTGCAGACCAGTCTGCCGGGAGTCAATCTTTTAGGCATATGGAAGACCGATGCGGATTTCGCCGCATGGTTCAGCATTCTTGAAAAATTTTATAATCAGATAGATCCGCAGGATGGGCTGCGGCTCGCGGCGCACATAAGCAAACGGCTGGAAACGACTGCGGCAATCGATGCCAAGGAAAACAGCGCAGTAAAAGTCCAGAGCGACGCGTTTCCCTATCAACTGATTCATCAGCAACTGGTATTGGACCTGGAACCCAAGTAAAGTAACGTCATCGTTCGCAGCACGGAAGCGGGAGCCGATAGGCGTTACACCATCTTTTGTCACACACTCGACACAGGTCGCGTTCATGGGCCTTTGCATGAACGGGCAAAGCTCCCATTGCTCAGCACCATTTGAAAAATCGTGTGACTTTTTCAAATTTGAAGCAAAGGCCCATGCGTGACCACCTAGTTTAAAAGGGACGGTAGATCGTTTCGCAACTACACTGGTAATGCACCCTTTGGGCAGCATAGTCAGGCAACCCTGATACCCGCATCTATGCAGCAACTGTGAACAGGCATCGTGCAAAGCATCCACCGTGAAATTGCTTCTTGACTCCCTATCGTCCCTTTTTTTATTCCAGCACTCGTCCTGCCTTCCCCCTGTTTTCTGCGTTTGATCAAGAATAATCAATTTTTTGCTTGACTATTTGGCCAATTTCCTTTATTTTCTATATAAATATTACCTTAAATTCCTACGATTCTATCAGGAATGATGGACGGACTGAAAGCATCCCTAATCAGTGCATCATGAGGATGGGCTTTGGGGCTGTTTGGTGGAGGTACGGCTTTCTTGAATGTTTCAGTCAACCACAGGCGTATGAGGCGACGCTGTGCCGGGTTTCTCCTCGCCTGGATGATGGGCTTGTGTCTGGCGCCATGGCAAGCCGTATCGAGCGAAGGAATTAAGGATTGCTCAAGCGGCAATGCGAAAACGCAGAAGCAATCGGCTGATTCAACGGCGCGATCATCTTTCTCTCCTGTGCAGTCATCTCAAACGGATTCATCGTTCGATCACTTGACGTTATATCGCGCGGCAGCGGCAGCTGAACGGGTAGAGAACGCCGCCTTGCCGGCGTGGATGCAGGCGTTGAACAACCCCAGCGCCGGCGCCCCCGCTGATCTTCCGAGCGATGTGCGCGACCCCTTTTATATCTCGGAGCGGATCAACGCCCACAATCCGGAGATCAAAGCGCTTTACCGAAAATTCTTGAAACAATGGCCGGACCTGGAAGGCAAGTTGACGGTGCGCATCTATATACATCCCAGCGGACGAGTGGTTCAGGCGGAACCCTTTGAATCCACTTTGCAGCACAGCCAGTTTGAAAACGCGGTTTTGCAGACCATCAAGACCTGGCGCGATTTCGGAGCCAGCACAAAAGATAAAATCATGATCTATCGACAACAGTACCTATTTGGCGAGTAAAGCCGTGGTGGAAAAAAAACAGTTTGCCGGTCAAGTGTTCGAACGGTTGTTGGCTAAAACGCCGGAACCGAAAATCGAACTTCAGTACAGCAACCCCTTTCAGCTGCTCGTCGCCACCATTCTGGCGGCGCAGTGCACGGATCTGCGCGTAAACATGGTGACCAAAACCTTTTTCAAGGAATATCCGACACCGGCGAAAATCGCCCGCGAATCCCAGATGGTGATCGCTGAAAAGATAAAGTCCACCGGCTTTTATCGCAACAAGGCCAACAGCCTCATCGCCTGCTGCCAGCGCCTGATGGCGGACTACCAGGGCGAGGTGCCGCGCACGGTCGGCGAGCTGGAAAAATTGCCCGGCGTGGGACGCAAAACCGCCAGCGTGGTGGTGAGCAACGCCTACGGCGTGCCGGCGATCTCCGTCGACACTCACGTCAAACGGGTGGCCGACCGCCTGAATCTGTCCAAAGCCAAAACCCCCGAGGCCACAGAGGAGGAACTCAAGGCCGTAGTGGCGGAGGAAAATTGGACCGTTTTCTCCCAACTGCTGGTGCTGCACGGCCGTTATGTCTGTGTGGCGCGGAATCCAAAATGCAAACAATGCACGCTGCTGGATATCTGTCCATCGAATGAAAAAGTCACATCCTAACCGGAGGTGAAGATTGGCGGACCTGCTCATTGTGGATGACGAGCCGGATATTCTGGAGACCCTGCCGGATGTCCTGCATAAATGGGGCCATCGCACCTTTGTGGCCAAAAACGGGGTTGAGGGTTTGCGTATCTTTTCCGAACAGCATATCGACTTTGTCATCACCGATATGAAAATGCCGGAGATGGACGGCATGGAGCTGATGCAGTCCATTTTAGCCAAGGACAGCAGCGCCATGATCATCTTTCTCACCGGCTATCCTTCGCTCGACACCGCGATCACCGCCCTGCGTTCCGGCGCTTATGATTATCTGGTCAAGCCGATCAACCTGGATGAACTCAAACTCCGCATCGAACGCGGCTTGGAGCGCAAGGAGCATATCAAATCCCTCTTTCTGGTCAAAGGGCTGAACTGGGCGTTGTTGCTGTCCATTCCGCTGTGGCTGCTGCTGGGCATTATTTTGGCCAAACTGCTGCGCTGATCCGCAAGAACCCGTAATTCCTATTCCGTTTTCGGAATCATGAGCTGACACCCGTCGCTGCGACCGCATGGCGACCGAGAATCTGAACCGTATGACGCTTCCGCGAACCGATCCGGCACCCGACATCTCTATCGTAATACCCTGTTATAACGCCAGGGAACATCTGCAAACCTGTCTTACCTCCGTGGCAGGCCAGCAAACCGGTTATCGCTATGAAGTGATCCTCGTGGACAGCTCTGAGGAGGATGTCACTCCATTCGTCCGCGACTGTTTTCCATCGGTGCGCACCGTGCGCCTGCCGCAGCGCGCCTACCCTGGCGTGGCGCGCAACGCCGGCATTCGCAACGCCTCGGGCCGCATCATCTGCTTTACCGACACCGATTGCCGGCTCGACGCCCGCTGGCTGCAGGTACTCGGCGATGCGGTGACCGGCGGCAAACCGGTGGTCACCGGCGCGGTGCTCAACGGCACGGCGGATTCCTATATCGGCACCGCGGATTATCTCATCGAAATGACTACATTCCATCCCTCGCGAAAACGAGGCCCCATCGAGCACATCATCACCGCCAATGTGGCGTTCGAACGAAAGGTGGTGGATCAGATTGGATTTCTCGACGACACCATCAAAGGCAGCGACCGGATGTACGCCTACCGCATGGTGCAACATGGGATTCCCATCTGGTTCGAACCGGAGATGAAGGTCTATCACAAAAACCGCACCCGGTTGAAAAAAATCTTTCGCAATCAGTACGACTGCGGATTCGGCGCCGCCAATGTCCGGCGCTGGGCCAAGGTCAGCGGCTCCATCCTGGCGCGCTGCCCTTTGCTGGCTGTGGGCATTCCCTTTGCGCGCACCTTTTTCATCGCTCAGCGGCTGGCCTCCGGCGGGATCAGGCAACTCCTCTCCTTCCTCTGGCACTATCCGGTCATTTTCCTGGGCCTGCTGGCCTATACGCGCGGCTATCTCGCGAACGCGTTTTCACCCAAAATACATCCAACTCGAGACGCATCATGATTACACTGAATACCAAGCTCCTGTCGCCGTTTTTGCGGCCCGGCGATTACACACTTGTGGCGCCGCGGGTCCGTCTGGTTCACCAACAACTGCTGGCGCGAAAATGCAAAGGCAACGATCTGCTGGGCTGGCTGGATCTGCCGGTGTGTCAGTCGAATACAGAGATCGAAAAGATCCGCACCGCCGCCGGCCATCTGGCCGCCAAGGCGCCCTATCTGGTCATCGTCGGCATCGGCGGCAGTTACCTGGGCGGCTGCAGCGCCATCGAATTTTTACAGCCCGAGTGGCAGCCTCCAAAAGGTCGTCCGGCGATCCTGTTTTTCGGCCATCATCTCAGCAGCGCCTACAGCGCCGAGTTGTTGAACTTTCTTCAAGACCAGGACTATTGCGTCTGCGTCATCAGCAAGTCCGGCTCCACAGTGGAGACCGGCATCGCCTTTCGCCTGCTGCGTCAGCAGATGGCGAAAAAATATTCGGCCAAAGAGATGCGCGACCGCGTGCTGATCATCACCGAACCAGGCGTCGGGTCTCTGCGCCGTTTTGCCGAGACGGAGCGCTACCCGCATCTGCTCGATCACCCCAAGGATGTAGGCGGACGCTTTTCCGTTCTTTCCACTGTGGGCTTGCTGCCGATGGCGGTGAGCGGCATCGATATCCACGAGGTGCTGCAAGGCGCAACGGCCATGCGCTCCCTTTGCATGAAGCAGCCCGATGTTGAAGAGAACATCGGGCTGCATTACGCCGCCAGCCGCTACCTGCTCTACCGCAAAGGCCGATTCGTCGAAAACCTTTCCCTGTTTGATTCCAGCCTGCAGATGATCGGAGAGTGGTGGCGCCAGCTTTTCGGCGAAAGCGAAGGCAAGAACGGCAAAGGGATCTTTCCTTCCACCACGATGATGACCACTGATCTGCACTCCATGGGACAATACCTGCAGCAGGGACGGCGCATATTGTTCGAGACGTTTCTCCGTGTGCAGAATCAGCCGGATCGCCTGGTTGTGGAAAAAAGTCAGAAAGATGCAGATAAGCTGAACTATTTGGCCGGCAATCGAATGGACCGGATCAATCGCACGGCCTGGGAGGCCACGGCGCTGGCGCATCACGAGGGCGGTGTTCCCAACATGACCGTGGCCGTCAAGCAGCGCAGCCCGGCCTGTCTGGGACGGTTGTTCTATCTGTTTGAATTCAGCGTCGCGATCAGCGGCCTGCTTCTCAGGGTCAATCCCTTTGATCAGCCGGGCGTACAGGAGTACAAGAACAACATGTTCGCCATGCTGGGCGATCCCCAATATGCGCACCTGAAAGCGCAAGTGAAAAAAAAGCTTAAAAAACTGCATGGATGAATCCCAGTGAGCGAAGAAAAAAACAGCGGATGGGAGGTGCGGCAGGGTCGGAAATGCGCTCTAGGCCGCTTCGGCGGCTGGAGCAAACGGTTCACCGTGCTCGTGCTGGGCGTGGCAGCCCTGCTGAGCTGTGGAAGGGACAGATCCGAAAAGCTCGCCGCGGCGAACGATCTTAAAGTCACAATGGATGAATTTCGTTTCCGCCGTTCTTTCTCGCCCTATGTCTTTCGCGGCAAAACCATCGCCGAGAAGAACCTGGAATTCACCTGCTCCCTGCTCGCGGAAAAATGGATGGCGCAGGAAGCGCGCATGCGTGGATTGGCGGAGCACGCCCGCTACCGGGCGCAGATGGAACAGCTGCATCGGGAATTTTTATTCGAGGCCATGTACGCCGGCGACATCGCCACTCGGTCGGATCCAGATCGAGCCATGGACGAACTGCTGCGCACCGTCATGGCGGACAAAACCATGCACATCTCCAACGCCGCTTTTGCCGCCATGGAACAGGCGCTGGCCGCGGTCCTCGATCAAAAGCCGTTCATCAAGGACAGCACGCGCACGCTGACCGAGCAGGAGGCCAACCGCTTTCGCAAAACCTTTGCAGACCTGCAGAGCCGGTCTCTGGTGCGGTTTGCCAACGGCGATGAATGGACGGTGGCTGATTTTCTTCTTCGGCTCTCCGTGGGCCCTTACCCGCTCCCTTCACCGCAATCGTCGAATTTTCGCAGTGCGCTCAAGCACAGCATCAAAAAAGCGGCGGAGTTGGAGTATCTCAGCCGTGCCGCCCATCGACGCGGATACAGCCGGGATGCGGACCTGCGCATGCAGGAGGAAATGTGGTCTGCTGCGCTGTTGTCGCAAGCGCTGATCCAGCAGCAAAACGAACAGATCACCGCCAGCGAGGATGAAATCAAGCGGCACTATCGCAGCCATATCTCGGAGTATACCATCAAAAAAAAGCGGGTGCCCCTGGACAGCGTAAAGTCCTCCATCGCGTCCCTGCTGCGCCAGCAAAAGGCAAGGCAGTGGCAGCAGCAGCTGCTGCAGGCGATGCAGAACGTGGCCTGGTACAATCAGGACGTGCTCGACACGCTGCAGCCGGCCCCGTCGGTCGATCTGGTGGTCAAGCGCCATTTCCCCGGCCGCATGCTGGCCCCGGTTCTTCTTCCCTTTGCGGAATTCATCCACGCCGCGGCTGATTCAGCCCAAAAGCCGGCGTTCAAACCATAAAGGAGCGTTTGTGAACAAATTTGATGTAAAGATCATGGTAGTGGACCGCGCCACCTTGTTCAGCGACCAGTATTTTCAAGGTTTTTCTCCAGCCGAGGAGATGAACTATGAACAGATCATTCTGGATCACTATTTTTACCAAAAACGGGGCCAGGTGGAGACCATGCCTCAATTCAAGCAACCCATCTCCTATGTGCTGATCGTCAACAAACAAAGCAAAAAGATTTTCGCCTACCAGCGTTCGCAGAGCGAAGGGCATTACAACGAAAAGCGGCTGGCCGGCAAATGGTCCTGGGGCATCGGCGGCCACATCGACCAGATCGACATCGAGAACGGCAATCCGCTTTTAGCCAGTTTGCAGCGTGAGTTGTCGGAAGAGGTGATGATCGACGCCTACGATCCGCCGCAGATTCTCGGCTACATCAACGACGATCATACCGAAGTCGGATCGGTTCATTTCGGCATTCTCTATCTGGTGTACACCGACTGCAAGACGGTTCGGCCGCGCGACCAGGAGATCGCCTGGGGCGGCTTTTTGTCGATGGCGGAATTGCAGGAGATCAGTGAATCCAGCGAAGCGGCGGTGGAAACCTGGTCCCTGATCAGCCTGGCGCCGCTGAAAAAAGCGCTGGGCTGCGAGTGAGAATTGGTGAAATTTCTTGCAGAGTAACTATTTTTTTCTTATATTAAAAGACTTGATTTATCAGGCGGTGTAGCTCAGCTGGTAGAGCAGTGGAATCATAATCCATAGGTCGGGGGTTCAAGTCCCTCCGCCGCTACGAAAAAAGGACTCTGTCGAGTCCTTTTTTTATTGCTCCAGCGCCCTCGGTCCCAAGCTCTGCTTGGAACCCCTGGTGTTTACAAACTCCAGCTATGGCGTCGGCAACAATGCCCCCCATCTCCGCCAACGATTACCTTGATCAGAAAGCCGAAGCTGGAAGATAAAAGAAATAACAAAGCGGCTTCCCCTATTGATTTCAAGCTGATAGGGGGGCGTGAAACTCTACATCTATCTTTTCAGATATTCTGTCCATTGCGACCTCCAAATCATCATCCACTTGCAATCCCAGCCAAACTTGTGGGGACCTATAAAAATCCTTCGCCAGCCTCGATGCCGTATCGGCGGTCATGAGTCTTTTCCCGAGAACAATTTCATTACTTCCTCGGGCCGGCGTTCTCATGTCCAAGCCGACTCGGTTTTGGCTCATCCCCATAGGTTCAAAAAATTCTTGTAAAAGGATTTTGCCGAGGCGCGAGGGTTGCATTTTTTACCGCCGTCGTATAGATATCTCCCATTGAACGATCGACCACTATTTCTGCTTCAAATGCATTTGTTTGTCGCCAATTGTCAAGAGGCGGAACGCTCGGGCTTGGGCGCGGCGGCACGTCAGCGCCGACGCCGCCTGGAGCGCCTGGTTGTCCCGCATCGCCCATTACTTGCGTTGCGAACGCATCGCCTTGAAATGGTTAAGCTTTCTGTCACGAGCAAACTTTGCCTACATCGAGGAATCTGAAGCATATAAAGCGATTCGTCCTTCAGGGTTGAGAGGTACTCCCCAACCACAGCGATGAATGGAAGGTGAAGCACGAAAGCATGATCGGCCTTTTCAGGAGAACTCCGCTCGTGCGCGGCCCGAATCTTTTGCCCATTTTCCCCAAGTTTCGAGAGTGTCCTTTTAACGCTGCCACGGGCAGGTCCGGCGCGCTGTCAAACGTCGCCTGCGCTTGCTGGGTGGTCCTTCTTCAATGCTTCCCGCAGGGCGGCACGGGCCAGCAGACGAGTCGAATCAAGTGTGGGCAACGGGCAATCCTGGGGGTCGACAAGCAAGGGAATCTCGGTACAACCCAAGATCACGCCATCGCATCCGCGATCCTTCATTTTTTGGATGACCGTATTCAAGTACAACCTGCTTTGCTCCAAGAACACGCCGTTGACCAGTTCTTTGAAAATGATGTTATCGATCCGCTCTCGGTCAGGTTCTTCCGGAATCTGAACCGACAGATTGAACTTGGCCAGTGCTTCAGGATACACAGGGCCGGTCATCAAGTACTTGGTCCCGGTCACGGCAAGCGTATTAAGCCCTTTGGCTCTTGCCTCATCGGCGACCGCTTCGGCAATGTGGAGCCAGGGAATGGGCGAAGCTGAAGCGACGAGAGCGAACGCTTGGTGAATGGTGTTGTCCGGACAGATGGCGAACTGCGCTCCGATCGTTGCGAGTTTCTTTGCGGAGGACAGCATCAACTCGGCCACTTTGGGCCAGTTGCCGGAGCGGATGTGGACCATGTACTCGCCCAGGGGATAGGTGTGCATGGACACTTCAGGGTGCATGCCTTGCTGAATCGGCGAAACAGTGCAGGATCGAACGAGTGCCGTTCAGATTCGATTCGCGCCTCTTTCATTGTTCCGTGTTTCGGCTGACGGTCGCAACTATGCGCCGTGCGGAATGGCGCGGCGCGTCTGTATTTCACGAGAAAAAACTACGATACGGGAACTGCTGTGTGAGAACCTGAGAAACAGGCACAGCGTATGAGTCGTTGCCAGTGTTAGCAGCGCTTATTGGTTCAGCGTTTATCTTTCGTTTGCAATACATTTGGTTCATTCCGATAAATTCTTTTTAAGATAAATCATATCTACAAGTTGTACATCGCCCTCTAAAATCGGGTGGTCGTAATGGTCGGTAAAAAAATTCTTTACTCGATAACACTTTTCAAATCATCGTCATATAAAGCGAACAAGTCACCGCTCGGCAAATATTTGTCAATCATATCTTCCTGCTCGTCTGCCGACAACAACAAGTCAAGGAACTGTTTCTTGTTTTCGCTTATTTTCTCAATTTTCATCATATCTCTGTTGTTGTCGAATTGGTCAGGTTTTATTTTCCGACGTATCGGCCCTGCATCGCTGCTGACACGAAATTCGGCGACGAAAACGATCGGCGAATAGCATCAGCGCCTGCCGAAGGCACGGTCATAATGATTTTTACTGATCGTTTTTCCGGCGCAGCCCGTAAGCGGCGACGCCGCCAAAGCACTACAGGAGCAAGATCGATTCGAAGATCGAATTAATATGCTGACTGTAAAAATTTCTCTCGATGCTGCAGACCCTTGATATCGATAAACTCCCACAAGCTTCACATTGAAATGAATTTTGGCCTCATAACGCCTGGCCGCTTAGCAGTGCGTCCGGGAAAAGTGGGAGCGCGAACAGCTTGGTGGGCGCAAACCAATCGAAACAGCGCCGCAAAATGCTGCCCGTCGGCGGCGGGGATTAGGCAGTTCATTCTTTGCTATTTTCAGCAAATGCTCTCGCTACTATCTCTGAGATAACTTTGTCGTACTTTTCGACATCACCAGGTTGAAGTCGAATTCGATAACGTCCCCATCTGCTATCATAATCCATAACATCGAGCTCCACCGATTCCAAAAATTCTTGGGTCTCAGAAGTGCTCCTTAACTTGGGTTCAAATCTAAGAAATCCTTTCTTTGGACGGAAAATCATAAAATTATATGGTTGCCCGTCTTTAGCCAGGCCAATGTAAAACTTGTTATATTTAAGGTCCAAAGATCTATCATGTCGACGAGCGATTTCTAAAAGTTGGTCTGCAATAGAAAGAGTCTTTTTTGAACCTCTTTGCTCCCAATAAGCTCTATTGGTTGTTTCTTGAACTTCCTCATCTTCATCCACTAGGCCTAAAGCCATTTGATCAACAACCGTAGTGAATACAAGGCCGACACAATTTCCATTCTTGATGGCTTTCATCTGCAGGCCCCAGCTGGACCTCCACTTCATACCGCCGGTTGGTTTCAACCTCCTGCAGGAGTAGGTCGAGCCTTCCGGCCCTCGGCTGCGGTCTCTCCCTATCCTTCAGCACAACATCGCCAAGGCCTAAAATAGACGGATCCTCAGAAATCCGAGATTGAACCCAATTCTCATTCAGCTCAGGATGCTTTTTTATTGAAATTGTTTCAAATTTTACGAATTCCATTTTATCTCCTTCATACGCAATGATTAAGCTCACCGGTGGCAATGGAGTGCTGCGGTATTGCCAGTCCGAGTTGATGCGGTTGTCAGGCGCTTTCATTTCATGCTTTTTCCGTCCAGTCCTTGCAAAGGACTTCAGCTTGCTCCAAGACGAGCTCAGTAGCACGAGCCTGCTTGTCCGGCGGATAGCCGTATTTTCGCAAAATGCGCTTGATGATCACCCGCATCTGGGCGCGGACGTTTTCCCTTACGGTCCAGTCGATGGTGATGCTGTTGCGCACCGCCTTGACCAGCTCCTGGGCGATCAGCTTGAGGGTTTTGTCGCCGAGGACGGCCACAGCGCTGTCGTTGACCTCCAGCGCGTCATAAAAGGCGACCTCGTCTTCCGTCAGCCCCAGCTTCTCGCCACGCCTGCCCGCCTCGCGCAAGTCTTTGGCCAAACCGATTAATTCTTCAATCACCTGCGCCGTTTCGATGGCGCGGTTCTGATATTTCCTGATGGCGTTTTCCAGAAGCGCTGCAAAAGACCGAGCCTGGACGATGTTCTTTCGGCCGCGTGCTTTGATCTCGCCTTCCAGCAGTTTGCGCAGCATCTCCACCGCCAGGTTCTTTTGCGGCATGCCGCGCACTTCCGCCAGGAATTCGTCGGACAAAATCGAGATATCCGGCTTCTTGAGCCCGGCCGCCGCGAAGATGTCGATGACCTCATCGGATGACACCGCCTTGGAGACGATCTGCCGGATGGCAAACTCGATTTCCTCCGGGCTGCGGCGGTCGTCGCCCGTGCTCTTGGTCAGCACAGACTTGACCGCCTGGAAGAAGGCCACGTCGTCCCGAATCTCCAATGCCTTTAAATGCGGAACGGCCAGCGCGAACGCCTTTGACAACTCGCCAACCGCCTTCACGAGCCGGTTCTTGCCATCGTCCTGAGCCAGCACGTGTTCCTGTGCGGCCGGAAGCACCGAAAGACGCGCCTGCGGCCCGCCGGTCTTCCAAGGCGACCAGTCGAAACCAGAGAAAATACCGCAACAAACCTCATACTTCTCCAGCATGACCGCCACGGCTTCTTCTTGCTCGATGGCTGTCCGGCCCGTGCCGCCGCTTTCGGTGTAGACAGCCAGAGCGTATTTGAGCTGGTCGGCAAGGCCAAGGTAATCCACCACCAAACCGCCGGGCTTGTCCTTGAACACGCGGTTTACCCGCGCGATGGCCTGCATCAGCCCGTGGCCGCGCATGGGCTTGTCCATATACATCGTGTGGAGGCAGGGCGCATCAAAGCCGGTCAGCCACATATCGCGAACAATCACGACCTTGAAGGGGTCGTTCGAGTCTTTGAAGCGCTTGGCCAGTTCCTCGCGGCGTGGCTTGTTGCGGATGTGGGTCTGCCAATCAACCGGATCGGAGGCCGAACCCGTCATCACGATCTTCATGCATCCCTTATCATCGTCAACATGATGCCAGTCCGGGCGGATCGCCGCGATGGCGTTATAGAGTTCGACGCAGATGCGCCGGCTCATGCAGACGATCATCGCCTTGCCGTCCATGGCCGAAAGGCGTTCCTCGAAGTGCTTTACCAAATCCTCGGCGATCAGCTTCAAGCGCTTCTCCGTGCCGACCAGGGCCTCGAGCTGCGCCCATTTGGTCTTGAGCCGCTCCTTGTGCTCGATTTCTTCGCCCTCGGTGGCCTCCTCGAACTCTGCATCGAGTTTAGGTTTTTCCGTTTCTTTGAGCTCCAATTTCGCCAGGCGGCTCTCGTAGTAGATCGGAACGGTTGCTCCGTCCTTAACTGCCCGCTCGATATCGTAGATGCTTATGTAGTCGCCGAAGACCGCTCGGGTGTTTTTGTCTGTCAGTTCGATGGGTGTACCGGTGAAACCGATAAACGAAGCATTCGGCAGCGCCTCGCGCATGTGCCGGGCGAAACCGTCAATGAAGTCATACTGGCTGCGATGCGCCTCGTCGGCGATGACGACGATGTTTCGGCGGTCCGACAGGAGGGGATGTTGATCCTCATCGTTGGTTGGAAAGAACTTTTGCACGGTGGTAAAGAACACCCCGCCCGACCCAGTTTTCAAAAGCTCCCGCAGATGCGCCCGGCTTTGCGCCTGCATAGGTTGCTGACGTAGCAGTTCATGACAATTGGCAAAGGTGCCAAAAAGCTGGTCATCCAGGTCGTTGCGGTCCGTGATCACAACCAGCGTCGGGTTTTCCATGGCCGGATGCAGCACAACTCGCCCGGCATAAAACGCCATCGTCAAGCTCTTGCCCGACCCTTGCGTATGCCACACCACGCCGACACGGCGGTCACCGGGCTTGGCGTCTTTCAGGCCTTTGGCAAAATAGGTCCCTTGTTCTTCGCCTACCTGCCTGGAGGAAGCGGAAGGCACACAGGCGCGAATCGTCTCCTGCACCGCCACATTCACCGCATGGTACTGGTGATACCCGGCCATTTTCTTAATCAGCACACCGCCTCCGGCATCCTCGAACACAATAAAGTGCCGGATCAAATCCAGAAACCGGCGCTTTTCGAACACGCCTTCCAGCACCACCTGAAGCTGCGGCAGCCGGGTGTCTGCAAGTTGCTCGCCCTCGATGGTGCGCCAGGGCATGAACCACTCGCGGTCAGCCGTAAGCGTGCCGATTCGGGCCTGCACGCCGTCGGAAACCACCAGCGCTTGGTTGTAAGCGAACAGCGACGGAATCTGCTGCTTGTAGGTCTGAAGCTGGTTGAAGGCCGACCAGATGGTGGCGTTCTCGTCGGCCGCGTTTTTGAGTTCCATCACCGCCAGCGGCAAGCCGTTGACAAACAGCACCACGTCCGGCCGGCGCTCGATCCGGTTCTCGACCACCGTGAACTGGTTGACGGCGAGGAATTCGTTGTTTTCCGGTTCGTAGAAATCAATCGCCCAGACCTGTTCGTGGCCGAGCGACCCGTCCTTGCGTTGAACTTCAACCGGAATTCCTTCGACTATCATGCGGTGAAAGGAATGGTTGTTCGCCACAAGCGACGGCGAGTCCGGCCGCGTCAATCTACGGAAGGCTTCTTCCAACGCATCCGCCGGCGCCTGCGGGTTGAGCCGCGCCAGCGCCTGGCGCAGCCGGTATTCCAGCACCACCTGTCCGTAATGTTCACGCTCGGCAGCGGGCATGTCCGGGGCGATTTCGGGCCCAAACAGGGTTTGATAGCCGAGAGCGGACAGCCAGTCGAGGGCGGCGGTTTCAATGTCGGATTCGGTCAGATGCGCCATGGTTCGTCCTGTGCAGGGGCGGGTTTTAAACCCGCCTTTACGTGGTTTTCCAGATCCAACGCCCATTGCATCGGGTTGTTTACGATGTATTCTCGAATGCGGTTCAAGGATTCGTCGTCGCGGATGATGTGTTCGTAATAATTGCGTTGCCACAACCGGCTGGGAAAGGGCGTCCAACCCGCCGTTTTCACCCCGTCGACATACCGTTTGGTCGTCATGGTTTTGAACCGATGCACCACATCCGGCAACGACAACCCCGTAGGGGCAACCCCCTGTGGTTGCCCTACCCCCTGTGGTTGCCATGGCCCCTGTGCCTGCCCAGGTTCAGTTCAGGGCGGCCACGGGGGGCCGCCCCTACCAGAATCACGATTCCGTGGACATGATTCGGCAAAACCACGAATTCGTCAATGTCCACGCCCGGATAAAATAACGGCAATTCGTCCCACACCGATTGAACCATTTGTCCCGCCGCATTCAACCGCATTTCCCCATCCGTCACATCGCCAAACAAACATTGGCGATTCTGGGTACAGATGGTGACAAAATATGCCCCGGCCTGAGAATAATCGTATCCTTTCAGACGGATGCTGCGGCGGTGATGTTTGTTAGGATCGTAGGTCATAACCCATGCTCCTTCAAAAACCGTTCTGCATCCTTCACCCGGATCTTGCCGGAGATCAATTTGGGCAGCAGCGCATCGCGGATGGCGGAGAGGGTGCGGGATTCGAGATTCCATTTCCAAGAAGCCTCAAAAAGTGGTGACATGTATCTGTCCATGATACCGAGCAAAGACACAGGAGGAACCGCAACCTTGGCGGCTGATAAGTGATGACGCTGGATGTGCCCCATGGTAGTAGCTTTACCTGCAGCTATGCGGCGGAAGTCTTCGAGATGCGCATGGACACTGAAATAGCAAATCCAACGAGGGTAGCAACTTGACGAAACCATGAAGAGATGCTGATTCAACGCGCCTTTTCCACCTGCCCAGACAATACATTCTAGCGATCCTGACCACGAGAAAAGGATGTCACCATCCTTTACGACATATTCCGGATCAATATTGGCACTCGCGTGATCTGCTCCACTCGTGTTGCCAGCACGAAGTTGGGCAATTTTGATAACTGGAAGTGATCCACTGTCCCTAGGCGGATGCTTTTGGAGCGCTAGTCCATTCAAGAAACGTGCGATCTTATCAAGGCTTTTGACCTCCCACCCCTCCGGAATCTCGCCCAGTTCCGAGTCCACGAGGCGGTCGGGGAAGAGTTCGGCTATTTCGGGCTTGAGGTTGGGACAGGCGGCGCGGCTGACCTGGGCGTTGGTCCAGTTCGGATGTTCGCGGCGGACGGCGGCCTTGGCGCGCACCGGGTCGAAGTTCACGAACCAGCTTTTGAAAAGCGCTCGCGCCATCTCTTCCAACGTCTGACTCATCTTCCGGTTGACCTCGATCTTGTCGTCCAGCGTGCCGAGAATATGGGAAATGGCGCGCTGCTCGGGGAGGGGAGGAATGCGAATCTTGATCTGAGAAAGTGCCGATCCACTTAGTTCCTGAAATGTCGAACCGCTGGCGTGCCGCTGTAGTTCCTCAACGTGCCCTTTTAGCCAGTAGTAGAGAAATTCTGAGTTAAAACCAGGCTTGGGCGCAAGGTTTCGGAACCCCTGATTTGTGGCAATCGGATTCTTGGCAATAGCTACATAGCCAATAGGAGCACGGCTTGTCAGCAGCACTGTACCTGCTGGGAGCAGTTGTGCGGAACAGCTTTCAAGACCTTTGGGTGAAAGATTACGTTCCCCTCGGGAAACGTAACGTTCGTGTGGACCCGACAGATCCTTTGGAGTTAGCCAGGGGATGTCACCATTGAAATTTGAGGGATCCGCTGTCGATGGCGTGCTTCCACCGACAATATCAGCTATTTCCCCTATCCGGTATTCCCGCCACTCACCCCCCATACCCCATCTCCTTCCGTTTGGCCTTCCGTTCCCCTGTCATTGCTTCCTCTCCTTGCTTTTCCGCCCCGGCCTTTGCATCACCACTTCCGCCAATTCCGCCTCGATCTCCTCGACGGTGGGGAGGGCGGAGCGCAAGTCCTTGGGCAGGGCGCGGGTGAGTTCGTAGGTGGAAATGCCGATGGGTTTGTCGATTCCGGCAAAGCTGTATTCCGCCAGCGGGTTGCTTTGCCGTTGATGTTTGCGTGGATAGTGCCGCAAGCAGCGGCACTTGTTCCGGGGACTGTAATTGTGCCGCAGCCTGTGGCACAATTGCGCCTGGATCTGGATAATCACGATAAAAGGCCAGCATCCTCTTTATGTTTCACTCCGAAAACCCCTTCAGTTCAGGTAGTTCATTTTTCAGCTCCTGCGCCAGCCTTGTAATGACCGCCGCTCCCCAGCCTTCGGCCTTCTGGCGCGCGTCAAGGGAGGTTTCGGCAATGGCCTTGATCAGTTCGGCCGCCTCCGCCTGCCGCATGCGCGGTTTGCGTTTGCCGTTTCGCGGGTTCATCGCCTGGTCTCCTCGGGTTCCTCAAACAGCCGCAGGTAGGGGTCGAACCGGAAACGGCGGTTGCGCGCGTAGCCGGTGCTTTCGCGCAGCAGCCCGATGTTCTCCAGACGCGCGACGATCTGGTTTGCGCCGGCGGGCGTAAGGCCCAGCCACTCGCGTACGGCCGCCACTGTCACGATAGGTTGTTCGAAGAGCCGGTCCATCACCTTCTGGCCATTGCCGGCGGCACGGCCCAGATGATCGGCAATCTTTGCACGGTATTCTTCCCGCATCCGAAGAATTGCGGCGGCTGTTTCGGTCGCCTCGCGGCTTACCTCGATCACACCCTTGAAGAAAAACTCGAGCCAGCCTTCCCAATCGCCTTCTTCGCGAACCGCCTGCAGCCGATCGTAGTACTCGGTGCGGCGGCGTTTGAAATAATGCGACAGGTAGAGCACGGGCTTGGTGAGCAATCCCTTTTCCACAAGCAGGAAGGTGACGAGCAACCTGCCGATCCGCCCATTGCCGTCAAGGAAAGGGTGAATCGTCTCGAATTGTGCATGGGCCAGTCCAATCTGAGCGAGAGTGGGAAGGGATGTATCATCATGGAGAAACCGTTCAAGGTTATTCAGCGCTTCCGGCACTTCGTGCGGAGGCGGCGGCACAAAGACGGCCTCGGCAAGCGTGCATCCTGCTGAACCAATCCAGTTCTGGCTGGTTCGTAATTCTCCGGGCGTGAGGCGCCCGCCGCGCACACCTTTCATCAGCTCGGCGTGAATTTCACGGATCAGGCGCACGGAAATCGGCAATTCAGCCAGCCGCGCAAGGCCATCATTCATCGCCCGCACATAATTGGCGACTTCATGCACATCCTTTGGCGTATCCGGATCGAAGAGTTGCGCTTCAGCGGCAAGCAGGTTCTGAAGAGAACTTTGGGCGCCTTCGATCTGGCTGGAGAGCACCGCCTCCTTGCGCACATACATGAACACAAAGAGGTTGGGGTTGGGCAGGGTCAGAATTGCCCCGTCAAGCCTCCCCAATGTATAGTCGGCACTCGAAAGGCTATCACGGAGCGGTCCTGTGAGATCCACAGGCGGATCGGGAGGCAACGGGGCGGGAATGAATGCACGGTAACCTGAAGATTGCTGAAGGTAACGGCCTGCTCGGAAATTCTTATTATCAGTTGCGTTCATTATAGCACCCGATTTCTTCCATGATAAACGCTGCGTTTATTATAAATACCTTTGCTGTCCATTATCAACGTATCGTTTAATACCCCAGTTCCTTCAAATTTCTCCAGATTGCCTTGTCCAGTTTGGCCGCCTCGGCCTGCTGTTCCCGAAGCTGCCCCACCAGCCGCCGCATTTTCTCCTCAAACGGTTCATCGTCTTCTTCCTGCGGCGGAGCGCCCACATAGCGGCCCGGGGTGAGCACATATCCGTGTTTGCGGATTTCTTCGGTTATAACGCGCTTGCAAAAACCGGGGATGTCCTTATATTTGACCTTGCAGTCTTTATCCCCACGCCAGGCGTGGTAGGTTTCGGCGATCTTTTGGATATCCTCCTCGGTCAGTTCGCGGTGGACGCGGTCGATCATCGTGCCTATCTTGCGGGCGTCGATAAAGAGCGTCTGGCCGCGCCGATCCCGGAATCGGCCGTTCTTTTTGTCGCGGGCAATAAACCAAAGGCAAACCGGAATCTGCGTTGAGTAAAAGAGTTGTCCCGGCAGCGCCACCATGCAGTCCACCAAGTCCGCCTCGATGATGTTCTTGCGGATTTCGCCCTCGCCGGATTGGTTGGAAGACATTGAGCCATTGGCAAGCACAAAGCCCGCAAAGCCGGTCGGAGCAAGATGATGAATAAAGTGCTGCACCCAGGCAAAGTTGGCGTTACCCGCCGGCGGAATGCCGTATTTCCATCGCTTGTCGTCCTTCAGGCGTTCTCCGCCCCAGTCGGAATCGTTGAACGGTGGATTGGCCAGACAAAAATCGGCCTTGAGATCGGGGTGCAGGTCGCGGTGGAATGTGTCGGCGTGCTCCTTGCCGAGGTTGCCCTCGATGCCGCGGATGGCGAGGTTCATCTTGGCCAGCCGCCAAGTGGTGTGATTGGATTCCTGGCCATAGATGCTGATGTCGCCGATTCTGCCGCCGTGGGCTTCGACGAACTTTTCCGACTGGACGAACATGCCGCCCGAGCCGCAGCAGGGGTCATAGACCCGGCCCTTGTAGGGAGAGAGCATTTCAACCAGCACACGGACAACGCAGCGGGGCGTGTAGAACTGGCCGCCCTTCTTGCCCTCGGCGCTGGCGAACTGGGAAAGAAAGTACTCATAAACGCGACCGAGAATGTCTTTGGAGCGGTTTTCCTTGTCGCCCAAGCCGATGTTGCTTACCATATCGATGAGCTGGCCGAGCCGCTGCTTGTCGAGCCGCGGGTGGGCATAGTCCTTGGGAAGCACGCCTTTGAGCGAGGAGTTGTCGCGCTCGATGGCGAGCATGGCGTCGTCGATCACCCTGCCGATGGTGGGCTGCTTGGCTTCAGATTTGAGCTTGGACCAGCGCGCCTCTTTGGGCACCCAGAAGATATTGACGGCCCGGTACTCGTCGGGGTCTTCCGGGTCGGCGCCCTGGGCTTTTTCTGCTTCAAGTTTTGAGCGCTGTTCTTCGAAGGCGTCTGAGATGTATTTGAGGAAGATCAGACCGAGCACGACGTGCTTGTACTCGGCGGCGTCCATGTTGGAACGCAGCGCGTCGGCGGCCCGCCAGAGCTCGGACTCGAAGCCGAGGTTCGCGCCGTTACTGCTTTCTTTGGCCATTTATGTTGCTCCTCCCATTCGGGCTGTCCGCTTGTAAGTCATTGCACCAAAAGCGGACGTGTTAGCCGCCAAGCCGCGAAAAAGGGACATGGCTATCTATTGCCATTATTACCGTGATAGCGAAAGGCGGCGAAGGTCGGCTGCGCACCTGTGTTATGATCGATTTTCGCTAAGATATCTTTATTTTAGAAGCCTTGATTCGGCAAAACTACTCAGATCCAATCAATCTCGTGTTGCCGAAATGGAGGCCGGTGATCCATCTGTTTCAATCGATTTGCTTATCAAATCACTTCTTGCATTAGGCGCGAGCCGGCAAGACCTCGCTGGTATTATTTCCCAAAACTGATTCGTAATCTATTCCTGATAATTCCGCAATATTTGAGCGTCATAACATTATAATTGACCCGCCCCCCACCGAACAGTAACACTAGCCGGTCAAGAACTACCTATTTAATTCATCGACAATCAAATCCGATTCAAGAATTTTCTATGCGGTTAAATTTTTCAAATAGTAGAACAGAGGGAATTTGAATTAATCGAAAATAATCGAATAGGCTATGCCGTGATCCAAAAAATTTCTATCCAGTCAAATAGACCGGATGGAATGGTAAAAGGGTTTTTCCCCTTGCTTTTATCGTCTTATCAATGAACTCGATGCCTGCCTTGCTGAAGAAGCGATGCGCATGCAACCAAAAAAAGTCGCCAATGCGGAATATAGCGGGCTTGCGTCAATTCTGCAGACTGATCAAAAGAGCTGTCAAAGAGCATGACTGCAAAACCGGAATTTCACTTAAATCCAGGCGAACGCCCTGATGGTTGATCGAGATTAAAAAAAGGTTGGAAAAACGCGGCAAGATGCTGATCCATTGATGCCGAAATTGAATAAATTTACAGCTTTGCACCTTTTTATGCAAGGGAAAATAGAAAGAATCGAAACAAATTTTAGCTCGTGAAAGAATGCCCTGACGCCCGGCGACACGCCGCTGACGCTGTTTGCAATTTTCTCGGATTCAAACTTGCAGGAACACGACCGGCAGCAAAATCGCGCCGCAGAATATCAAAATCAAACAGTCCTTTCCCTTTACCGCAGCGCTGACAATTGGCAAAAAATCTCCTTGCAACTTCCGCTCTTGCCTTGCTACATTACATCCGTCGTCAATTTGCCGGCCAGGTCGGCTGAGCGATTCATCTTCAGCCGTCAACGGCCATGGCCGGCCGGAACGGGCGACGATCAGCCGGGCGCGGCGCACTTGAAAGATCGCAGGCCATGCCGCATGATTAACTCGGAATCAATCCCACGGAAAGGCAGATAATGAAAAGAGGTCTTTGCCTCGCTGTTTTGCTCGCGGTTTCCGCCTGCCCTCTGTTCAGCCGGATTGAACTGGACTCCCTGCTGGCCCAAATCGATCAACGCAGCCGCAGCTACGCGGATTATAAAAACTTTAGCATGGCGGTGCTCTCCTTCTCCCGCTTTATGGACAAAGCGTGGCAACCGGAAAAAGTGGTGCGCACAGAGAAAAAGATTTACACTCAGGAAGGCCGCAGTCGACAGGAAATCATTCGCGCCACAGAGATCAAGGACGGCGTTGAAAAAGACATCACCCAGACAGCGGCCGCCGAGGCGGCCAAAGCAAGGGAAAAAGCTGCGGAAAACAGCAAGGATTCACAGCAGTCAAGGGAAAAAAAATTCGAGCTTGAGGAATTGCTGCCCTTTGCGGTCGACAAGCGTCCCTTTTACCGGTTCGTGCTTTTAGCCGATACTACGATGGAGAACCGCCGGCTGCTGTGCATTCGCGCTAAAACCATCGATCAAGAAGAAGAACGGTTCGAAGGCTTGTACTATATCGATCCGCAAACCCGCGATGTTCGCATGATCGACATTCGGCCGTCGAAAAATCCCAAGTTTGTCAAAGAGCTGCACATGCGCATGTCCTTCGACGTACTGCCCGGCGACCGGCTGATCCTCACTCACACCTGGATGCGCATCTACGCCGGCATCCTGGTAAAAAAGGTCAGGCTCGAGGTGGAGGAAACCTATTCAGATTATCGGTTTGAATGAACCATGGATCAAAACGACCGGCCCAGGCCTCTCCGCTTGATCCCCAGAGGGTCGGCGCCGGAACGATTACGGCTTGACCGGAGCGCTGGCCCCTTCGCCCACCACCGTGGTCCATTGCCTAATGGTCCAATTTTTCACCAGGCCATTCTTGACATAGGGATCAGCTTCAATGAAGCGGTTGATCGCCTCTGTGGATTCAACCTGAAACAGCAGCACCGCCTGGTCCACCGGATCGGCTAACGCGCCGCCGAGGATCAGCTCGCCGGCTGCATGCGATTTCCAGGTCAGCGCCAGATGCTCGCGCCGGTACTCTTGTCGACGGGTCAAATAATCCGGAGCCAGATCATAAAAGAGCAGATAGTGCATGGCCAACCTCTTTTATTCTGAACCGCTGCGGCAGCGAATTACGCTCGGTTCGATAGTGGACATCTGAGCGTATCGCGAAATGGAACGAAGGTCGATTTTTACAATTAAAAGCTTTATTTTATTACGAAATAAAAGCTTTATTTTTCCAAGAATTAAAAGCTTTATTTTACCACAAAGAGCTAGAAGCGCACGAAGAAGAAAAAGAAGAAGGCTTTAATAAATTTTTCCATTTAAAAGAATTGTGCGAATGTTTTCCTTCGTGCTTTGTGAATTTCGCGGTGATAAATTCTTCAAATAGATATTATAAAATTTTTAAAACCGCACATCTATTTTGCCGCCAGCTTGGCCATCGTACCGCCATAGCGCGGCCCGATGTCGGGGAAACGCGCCAGCACAGCCTCGATGGCGGAGAAATCCTTCTCCGTGAGCGCCACATCCAAAGCGGCGACATTTTCTTCCAGATGTTTTCTTTTCCGAGTTCCCGGAATGGGAATGATATCGTCGCCCTGAGCCAGCACCCAGGCCAGCCCCAACTGTGCCGGGGTGCAGCCTTTGGCAAGTGCCAGTTCAGCGAAGGCATCGGCCAATTGCCGGTTGTTCTCCCAGTGTCGGCCGGAAAAACGGGGCAGGGTTTTACGAAAGTCTCTATCGCCGAGCCTGGCGCCGTCGACCGTCCGAGTGAGCAGGCCTCGGGACAGCGGACTGAACGGAATGAAAGCGATGGACAATTTGCGGCACAACGGCAGAATCTCTTTTTCCACATCCCGCGTCAACAGAGAATATTCGCTTTGCAGAGCGGCAATGGGATGCACGGCGTAAGCTCTGCGCAGGGCCTCGGCCGAGGCTTCGGACAGGCCGAGGTAACGCACCTTGCCCTCTTTCACCAGTTCTCTCATGGCGCCCACCGTCTCCTCCACCGGAATTTGCGGATCGACGCGATGGGCGTAATACAGATCGATGGTTTCGATTCCAAGCCGGCGCAAACTCGCCTCCACAGCGATCCGCATATGCGCAGGCGAGGCGTCGACGCTGAAAGGGTTTTCAGGGGTCGGTTTGAACCCGAACTTGGTGGCGATAAACAGGTCGTGCCGTCGGTGGCGCAGCATTCCGGCGAGCAGCCGTTCGTTTTCGCCGTTGCCGTAAAAGTCAGCGGTATCCCAAAAAGTGACGCCCAATTCAATGGCTCGCTCCAGCGTCGCCAGAGATTCCTCGTCGTCACGACCCTCATAGGCATGGCTCATGCCCATGCACCCCAATCCCATGGCCGGCAGTTTTACTCCGGTATGGCCCAATGTTCTGTATTGCATGATACAGCCTCCTGTTAAGAGCCGCCCCCATGGCGCCGGCCTATTGGCGGCTGGGTCACAGAAAGACCCAATGGTCGAGTCCGCTTTCCAATTCAGTCGCAGCCCGCGTGCGATGTCCGAAAAAGAGCGCGGCAAACAAGAGATCCCAGTGCGGGCGACGTCCAGCGCATGCTCGATGCCTTTATGCCACTTTAATATAATCAAATGTGGGGCAAAGTCAAAATAAAACAACGGTCCCTTTCAAGCGAGGATGGACTCGAAACGGCATGACAGCCGTTTCAGCATAAAGCGGATTTCAACGCTCAAGCCAGGGGCGTCGGCAAAGAGATCTCTCCTTCGTGGTAAAAAGCCTCAAGGTCTGAATGGCAGAGAAAATTATTAACACTCTAATAGGTAGAAAAAAATAAGCGGATATTGAAAACGCTGCTCAGATGATTTCTTGAAGACTGTTTTGGACAAAAGTGAAATGCAACCTGATTTTACGCAAAAGCGGTTGATTTCAGTATTTATGACATAATAGAGATTTACTCTGTGTAAACACCAAACGGCTAACGAATCTCTTAATGATAGGACAGCGTTATGGCATTTGCACTCAGAAAAAGAGGCACTCCATGAGAAAGTGTTTCCATTCCGACGCCGTTCGTTTTTTCTCTACCTGCACGATCGTTGTTTACCTCCTACTGACTCCTCTTTCCGCACTCGCAGCTTCACCCATTCTTTCTCATCGTCCTGTCAAGCTGGCAAAAAAAGGACAACCGCTGAATATCGTGGCGCACATCGGCGGCGAGGCCGCCATTCAATCCGTCTATCTCTATCTCAAGCACGACGGCCGCACCATCAAAGGGAAATTGCCGGCATTGCCGCAGCCGGCCGCTGTTCCGCTGCAGGTGCGGGTGACCAAGGACCGGATCCCGTTACTCAGCCAGGCCAGCAGCGGCAGCCGGCAAACGCGGGTGGCGGCTTACGGCACGGTTCTGGACGTGAGCGGAGATCGCAATGGGTATTATCGCGTCCATAGTGCGGACGGGGCTTATGGGTACATACCGCAGACCGCGGTTAAAATTCTCTCCACCGGCCGGCGCTATGGCGTAGCGATCCCCAGCCAGATCACCTCCGGCCAAAGCCTTGCTTATCAGATTCAGGTGACGGATGTCGACGGCCGAGTGGCTGAGAGTGATTGGACCTCGGTTCGCCTGGTGACCGATGAAGAGATCGCGGCCATGCAACGCGGCGCCAAGACTTCAACCAAGGCTTCAGCCAAGACATTAGCCAAGCCTTCAGCCAAATCCGCAGCCACTGCACCGCAAGCGGCGGGCAAACCCCTTTACAAGAAAACCGGGTTCTGGCTGGCGGTTGCGCTGACGGCTGGAGGCGCCTATTTTCTCCTCAATAATAAAGACAAAAATTCATCCAAAGAGTCGAACGTCGATATCACGGTCGAATGGAATTAAAGACCACTGATCTCACCAACGAGGCCATCTTATGCAAAAGCACGCGCTGATCCTCGCACTGCTTCTCCTGACTAGTCTGGGTTGTCATTCCCTCAACCCAACAGCTCCCCAGGCCATGGACATGATCTCTGTACAGACCGCCGTCAATTTATCGGCCGCCGGCGTCTCCGCCTCCAGCCTTTCCCGCATGGTGCTGGAGGTCTGCGGCGAGGACATGGACTCACTGCGCACAGACCTGACGATAAGCGGCGGCTATGCCAGCGGCGTCATCAAAGTTCCGGCCGGTGAAAACCGCACCTTCACTGCGCTGGGTTATCAGCAGGACGATCTGGTGCTGCGCGGTTCGACCACGGTGGACCTGAAAAAGGGCGAAGCGATCAAAGTAAAAATCGAATTAGCCTATTTGCGTTCCACGGTCATTCTCTCCCCTCCCAGGGTGACGGTCGCCGCCGACTCATCATTCACTCTGTATCTGGCCGCGCGGCAGGTGCAAAAGCTGGCCGCCTTTGGCGCGCGCATCACCTTCGATCCCACGTACCTGAAGGTTACGGAGCTGGGCAGGGAAAACGCTTTTCTGACCAGCAATGGCGGCAGCATCACCCAGATGCAGTTCCATCGCGACAACACGCTTGGCCGCATCGACGTGGTGCTCGGCGTGTTTCCGGCTGCCAAGGCGGTCAGCGGAGACGGAACGGTTGCGCGCATGAGATTTGAGCCGCTTAAAAGCGGATCGACTGTCATTCAACTGCACCTTGACAAGGAAACCGACGCGGATCTGGGTCTGTATGACAACCAGGCGATCGCCATCAAATCGCTGGCGCTGGCCTGCGCGGTGACGATACAGGCGGCGCCCTGACTTTTTCTCACTCTGCTGAAAGAATGGCTCATCCAATTCAGAGGTCTGCTGATGAATAAGAACATGATACTCCCATTGCTCATCCTCCTCGTCTTGTATGCCGCTGCACCGGCGGCGAATTATAACGCCATCCATGCCTCTGATTCGCTGAACATATGGGTCGCGGGCAACGGCGGCCTGATCAAGCGCAGCACGGACGGCGGTAAATCCTGGCAAGAGGTGTCGACAAAGAAAGAACACACCTTTTATGACATCTTTAGCCTCAGCGCGCAGAACGCCATCGCCGTGGGCAGCTCTTCCTATAGCAGCGATTCCTATTATCTGACCGCCGAGACGATTGACGGCGGAAAAAACTGGCTGAACGCCGAAGTCAGCGGCAGCGGACTGCATCAGGCTGAAGCGGTTTCCGTCACCCAGCATGCCGAAACCAAGACGCCGGTGTATGTGATCGCCAAGGCCGATGGCAAACTGCTCTACTCCACCGGCCCGGCATCCGGCAGCCGAGTGTGGGAATCCGGGCACAGCGAATCGGGCGTCCATTTTTTAGACGTACACATGATCGGCAACTATGGCTGGGCGGTGTGTACTCAGGGCATCATCTACAAGACCTACAACTATGGCAAGGAGTGGTGGCGCAAGGATAGTGGAGTGGATTCCGATATCGCGGCAGTGCATTTTGCCGATATCGATCATGGATGGGCGGCCACCTACGGCGGCGAGGTGCTTTCGACGACAGATGCCGGAGAAACCTGGCGCGCCAAAAAAATTGACAACGATATTCTCACCGGCATCCATTTTTGCGATACGCAGAACGGCATTGTCGTCAGCGCCACCGGGCATATTTTTCACACGCAAGACGGCGGATCGAACTGGCAAGGCATCAGTCACAGTCTGGGAGCCGACAAGGGCTTTATGGATGTGGTGATGCTGTCTCCCAGGAAGGCCTGGGCGGCCGGCTGGGACGATGTGCTGCTGCCGATTGCACTCAGCGGCGATGCAGCCGCCGCCGTGGTGACGCCGAACACGATCTACAACGGAACGTTGCCGGGCAGAACAAATGTGTATTATGCCGTTCCGGTGAGCGTGGATGGCAACCTGACCGTCACCCTGACCCCGGGCAGCGGCGCCAATATTCAGCTCATGATCTGCACTCCGGAAAAAAAAGAGATCGTACGAGGCGACAGTTGGGGCAGCCCATTCACTCTGAGCGTCAACGGTCTCAAACCCGATACCTATTTTATCTCCCTGTATGGATACTATGATCCGAGCAGCAATATCGCCTTTTCCTTGCAGACGCAATACGCCGTCGCCGCACTCGCCGACGATCCCGAACCCAACGACGCTTTTGCTAATGCAAAAATTTTGCCGCTCAATGGTTCTGTAACCGGCCACGTCGGTTATGACGGCCGCCGGCCGTCCAATCCGGCGGACCAGGCTGATTGGTGGCAGGTCAGCACAACGGAGGATGGCGCTTTAACCGTAACCATCACGCAGATCGAGCCGGTCAATCTGCAACTCGCTCTCTGCAAGCCCGACGGCAACACCGAAATCATGCGCGCCGATACCTGGGGCGACACCACTCGACTGACCATCGAAAACCTGCGCAACGGCGCCTATTTTGTCCGCGTATACAAATATGCCTGGAATTACACTCCCTATACTTTGCACAGCTCCTTTGTCCCTGCACCCGGCAAATCCGATGCGGAGCCGAACGACACAGCCGCCGCCGCTGTGGCGCTGTCCCTGACCGCGCAGACCGATGGCCATCTTGGTTACGACGGTTTCAGAGACAGCCTGGCTAAGGACGTTGTCGACTGGTGGCATTTCACCCTGACGTCCGCGACGGACCTGAAGATCAAACTCACTCAGGCCGGCTCAGCCAACCTGCGCATGCAGCTGTACGGCGCCGACGCTGTATCTGTGGTTCATAACGGAAGTGACACCTGGGGCGCGGGATATGAGATGAACGTCTCCGGCGCAGCAGCGGGTAAATACTATCTAAAGATCATGACCTACGGCGTTCATGATTCCTACTCGATCAATGAGACGAAAACCCCGGCAACGCTGCAGACCATTTCGGCCGCCTGGGGCCCCCCTGCTCAGCTCTCGGTCTGGCAGAGCTTTACCGTTCCCCTCACGGCAGCTGCCTTTGGCATCGACGATGCCACTTTTGCCGGTGTTCTGTCTTCAGTCAGCAAAGTGCGCTTTCGCACCGAAATGTACGACGGCGCTGATGTCGGCAAACTCGACGTGGTGCGTATCGGCGATCGCTTTTTCAGCGATTTTCGCAGCGGCGAAGAGGAATGGGTGGCGGAAGGCGACGGCACGTTGAGTTGGATGGATTCCGGCGGATCGGACGGCAACGGCTATATCCAGGTGGCCGACTGGGCCTCCGGTGACTGGCATTATGCGACCGCACCCCCATCTTGGAGCGGCGACTGGACCGCGCTGATCGGACAGAACATCACGTTTGCCTATCAGACCAACCATCACTCTTCGGACTATCGGGGAATCATCGAGATCAGCAACGAACCTGTCAAGCGTCTGTTGTTGACCACCTCGAGCTGGACCCTGGCGCCGGGCGGCAGCGGGCCGGTGACCGTTAAGCTAAGCCAGGCTCTGTCCAACGATCTGACCGTGCAGCTTTCCAACTCCAATCCATCCACATTTACCGTGGCCGCTAGCCTGATCATCAAAGCCGGACAGACCAGCGGGGTCGTCATGGTCAACGCCGCCCCTGCCGCCGTCGAAGGCAGCACCGCGGTGATCACCGCATCCGCCAGTGGTTTTCCCGACGCCCGTCTCACCCTGACCATACGCAAAGAGTCTGATGCAAAGGACGGCATCGGCGTGCGCGTCAATGTCGTGGACACGGAAAATTTTCCCACCCTTTCCTGCTGGATCTCCGCCATCGATTTAAGCGACAACACGCCCATCGTAAACATCAGCCCTGCTCAGATCACTCTATCAGAGGATGGATCAACGCAGACCGCCAGCCGCGTTGAAAAAGCCGGCCCAGGAATGGGCGGCAAAGTGGACATCGTTTTCGTAGTGGATGCCACGTTGGCCTCGAACCGGAAAGAGAAATTGGCCGCATGGGCCCGCTGCATCGATGACTGGGTTCAGGATCCGACGGTGGGCATCGACAGCCGTTATGCCCTGGTCGCCTTTGCCGGGGATGTGGAAATGGCGACCGGTTTCAGCAACGACTTTGCTGAGATCCAAGCCCAGATCGAGGGAATCACCCCGCGGATTAGCAGCGACGGCAAAGCCAACGCCCTGAATGGTCTGGCCAAAGTCCTGGAGATCGATTTTAGGGCCAATGCCGTCCGCATGGCGGTTCTGCTTACCGACAAGCCCTATTATCAACAGGGGATTTCCGGCGCCGGCAGCACGACGCTTACCACCATCACTGCGGCTCATGGGCTTTATTTCGACGACATCATCCCCATCGTCATCGCACCGGATCAGCCTGATTTTCATACCCTGGCGCAAGAAGCGGAGGGTCTGTTTCTTGAACTGAACGACGACAGACTAGCGGAATACTTTTGCCGCATCGGCCGCTTACTGGCCAGTCAAACCGTCGTCACCTATGCGACCAGCGACCGCACTCCGGACGACGATGTACGCACGCTGAATCTGACTGTGAAGGTGGACGACAAGTCCTACACCAGCGAAAGGGTGTTTGTCGTCGGATCGTCAAAGGTACTCCTCACTCCTGCGAATGTGATCGGTAAAACAAACTATACGTTTGAGCTGGCCGTGGAGGTACGAAACATCGTCGACCTGGGTCTGGTGCATTTTTATCTGCAATATGATCCCGCGAAAATCGAACCCGTGCAGGTCAAAGAAGGTGATTTTCTCAACCAAGGGGGATCGCAGACCACCTTTGTCTCCACGGTCGAGGCGGGCAACTCACGCATCGACATCAGCGCGACACGGCTGAACACCGCCGGCGTCGGCGCCAGCGGCAGCGGCGTATTGTGCACCGTAACTTTTCAAGTGCGCGTTCCGGATTGCGGCAGCGCCATCTCGATCTCGTCGACCGACCAGGTATTTAGAAAACTGAACAACACAGCGATCCCTGTGGTCACAGCCGCTGCCACGCTTCATCCCATCAGCGCAGGCGGAACCTCAAGCCTGCTGGGCGATTTCGACAAGGATCTGGACATCGACACTCGTGATTTCGCTCTGCTGTCTACCTATTGGAAACCGAACAACACGGCAACCGGGGACATCGGCCCAGCGGACGGCACACCGCCTTTTCTGACCGTGACGCATGACCATCAGGTCAATTTTGAAGATCTGTTCGTCTTTACCCGCATGTGGAACTGGTTTCATTCCACCCTGAAAAAATCACCGGCAACGCCGGCGATGGCGAAAACGGCCGCCGCCCGCTTGGATTGGCGCTTGCAGCCCTCCGGCAATCCAGAGGTGCAGCGATATGCGCTGATAGCGCAGGGTATGGAGCACCTATCCATGGGACATATCGTGCTGCGCGTTCCCGCAGCCGCCTGGCGCATCATCGACATCCAACCAGGCGAGCTGATGACAGGCGCTTCCGCCTGGCTGGTGGACCGCGACGACCAGCATGGAGAAATCGACATCGCCTTCTCGCGTTTGGCAGAAGCCGGGGAATCGCCGGCCTGGTGCGGAACCGGTTCCCTGATCGAATTGCAGCTCGCCCCCCTGGCGGACGCTGCGGGCGAATTGCAGACTGCGACGGCTGATCTGCGTCAAGCCGACGGAGACCCCCTGGCCGTGGCCATGGCCGCTGCTTTTCCGTTGACCGTCCAGCGACTGCCGCTGTCGTTCAACCTCGAAGCCAATTACCCGAATCCGTTCAATCATTCCACGCGGATCGCCTTCAGCGTTCCGACCACCTCGCCTGTGTCCATTTGCGTCTATGATATGCTGGGCCGGCCGGTAAAGGAATTGGTGAACCGCAGCTGTTCGATGGGACAATATTCGCTGACCTGGGACGGAACTCGAGAGGATGGTCAACCGGTTGGCAGCGGCCTCTATTGGCTGCGCATGGAAAGCGGAGCGTTTCAGCAGACGCGCCGCATGCTGCTGCTGAAATAAAATTCAAGCAACTGCTTCAGGACGGTAAAAACGGCGCGACTCTGAAAGGCCTGCGCCGGATCGAATCACCGTTGTGTCGATACGGCCGCGCCGGCGTTGAAGCAGGCGACCTTCTCACTATTGAAAAGGCTGAGATATGAAACAGCACGTTGGTTGTATTCTGTTTCTCTTTCTGTCCTGGATGGGCGTCGCGCTGCCCGCGGCCGGAAAGCCCATGGAAAAGCCGTCTGCGCGGGTGCGCGGCGTCTGGATGCACCCCGGCTTTTTCGGGCCGGACAAGTCGATCGCAAAAGAAAAAATGCAGGCCACACTGGACGCCTATGCCCAGGCCGGAATCAACACGCTGTTCATTCTGGTCAAGAACACCACCGGTCATGTCTATTTCAACAGCGAGATCGGCCAGCGGGACAACGCGTATGACTGGGATTTTTTCGCCCTGTTTCTGAGTGAGGCTGAAAAAAGAAAGATGGAAGTGCACCCCTGGTTCTGCGTTTTTCCCGAGATCGCCATGCTTGGCCAGGTGGGTCGTCATCCCGAATGGTTGATCAGCAACCCCAAGCGGGAGATGGTGGCGGTGGCCAACCCCGCGCTTCCGGCTGTTCGCGCCTATGAAAAAAGCATGATCCTCGAGCTCGCGCAGAAATACGCTGTCCGCTGGGTCCATCTGGATTACATTCGCTATCCCTGCGAACCCGTTGAACCCTATTTCAGTTTTGATCGGGAGACGCTGCGGCTGTTCAAAGAGGACACCGGCATCGATCTGACAACGGTCAAAAACCGCGATACCGGCAGCATCGCCTGGAACGAATGGCTGCACTGGAACAGGGAACGGGTTACACTCTTTATCCGCGAGCTAAGAACCGGGTTGGATGCGATAAACCGGAAGGTGAAGATCAGCGCTGCGGTTTTCAATGATGCCGCCACCGCCCGGATCATGGTCGGTCAGGATTGGGTCACCTGGGCGCAGGAGGGATTGGTGGATATGGTCAGCCCCATGCTCTACACCGATCGCTGCGACCATTTTGAAAAAAAGGTGCGCCAGGCCATGGCTGATCGCCGCGGCCGAGTGCAACTGTGCCCGGGCATCGGGGTCGGCAGCAACAGTTTGTACCAGTGGGCCAGCCCGGAGAGCATGATCAAACAGATCGCGTTCTGCGACTCTATAAACGCCGACGGCGTGGTTTTTTTCTCATCCTACAGCCTGGATCAACCGTTTCTCGAAAAGCTGCAGGGACTGAAATAGCGGCAGCGTTGCGCTGAAACCCATACGCTCATCGCCGCCGCTCCCTTCCAACAGCAGCCTCCGCACACCAGCGGTTGTCAGTTTGCCGTTTATAAATCCAGCGGCAGGACAGCAACTTCTCTTCCTGACGCAGGCAAGACAACTGTAAAGCGCTATTCTCTATCCAAGCCTACTTTTCTTTCCCACTCTGCGTACAGTTCGGCCATCTTCCGCACTCTGTCCGGATGTACAGACGAAAGGTCCTGAGTTTCAAAGCGATCGCGTTTGAGATCATAGAGCTGCCAGGGCGACTCTGGAGTGGCCGAAACCAGCTTCCAGGCGCCCTGGCGAACCGCGCGATGGCTTTTGCGATGAGTGCGCCAAAAGAGCGTGCGCTCTTTTTTCTGTTTTCCGCCCTGAAACACCGGAAGCAGACTGACGCCCTCCATCGGCAGCACGGTGTGACCATTATACTCAGCAGGATACCGCGCACCGCTGATATCGGCCAGAGTCGGCATCAAATCGATCAGATGGCCCACCGCGTCGCTCACCTGGCCTTGTTGTTGAATCACTCCAGGCCAGGCTGCGATAAACGGAGTGCAGATGCCGCCCTCATGATCCGTGTTCTTGTATTTGCGAAACGGCGTATTGCTGGCATTCGCCCAGGGCTTGTCCACAGTACAGTAAGACTCCACCGGGCCAGGGGCGATGCCGGGGGTGTGATTGACATCCTCAGCGCAGCCGCCGTTATCGGATAAAAACAGCACCAGGGTGTTGTCCTCTTTGCCGAGTTGCCGGATCTTTCGCAGCACTCGGCCGATGTTTTGATCCATCCGGTCGATCATGGCCGCGTAGACGGCCATTTTGAGATCCCAGCTGTCCTTGTCAGCCACATCCTCCCAGGCTGGAACCGTCTCATCCCTTGGCGGCAGGGTCATCGATCGATCAAACAACTGCAGATCTCGAATCCGCTCAAAACGCCGGCGTCGGATCACATCCCAGCCCACCAGATAGCGGCCGCGATACCGGGCAATATCCTCAGGCCAGGCATGCAGGGGATAGTGGGGGCAGGTGTAAGCCAGATAGAGAAAGAACGGCCTCTCCTCTTTGCCATATTCATCCAGATAGCGAACAGCATAGTCCGTGAAAGCATCGGTTGAATAGAACTTGGCATCCTCAGGGGCATACGGAAGATACTCTTGGTCATCAATAGCCCAACGGCGGGGATAGCCGCCTGGAGATTTTTTTCTTCCAGGTTCTGGTTCACCCTGCCGTCGCGGGCCTGGATTGAAATAATTGCTGCAGCCGTCGCAAAGGCCGAAGTGGCGGTCAAAACCACGACGATAAGGCGTCTCTTTTGCATGCCATTTGCCGGCCATGAGTGTTCGATAGCCGGCGCTTCTCAGCAGTTCTCCCAGGGTGACGCAGTTTTCATACTGCACAGGTGTATCGCTATAAACCCCTACCTGCTGGGAGTATAGGCCGGAAAGCAGAGAAGCGCGAGTGGGCACGCAGATTCCATTATTATAGAACTGGTTGAAGCGAAGCCCCCGAGCAGCCAATTCATCGAGATTTGGCGTCCGAATTTCGCCCCCATAGCAGCCAATGTCGGAGAAACCCATATCATCTGCCATAATCAGCAGGATATTGGGCCGTCGACGGCCATGAGCTGCGGCAGACAATGGTCTGGTTGCCAGGCAGCCGGTCAGACCAAGAAGGGAGCATGATAAAAAATCACGCCGAGTAAAGAGGGGCTCTCTGTTCATGCATTTCTCACCTTTCACTTATGGGCTTGAACAGACCGACAGAAAGCTGACCTTTATGCGGCTTTAGCGGCCGACCTGCAGGCCCAGCCAAAAGCAACGTCCGTACATAAAGATGCCGGACCCATGTGTACGATAAGCCTCGTCGAACAGATTGGCGATGCCGGCGGTGACGGTAAAGGCGCCGGGGCGCCAGGACGCCGCGCCATTAACGACATGCCAGCCCGGTGTGCCGCCGACAGGGATGCGATGGTCCGATAGATCGCCAGAGGAGAGGCGCGTCTGAGTGGCGGCGGCTTGCGATTCTATGGTCCATGACCACTGCCGGTTGAGGTGATGAACCAGTGCGACTCGCCCGTTCAGCGGCGGAATGCGGCGCATGGGCTCATCGTCGCTCAGGTTCTGGCCGTAACAGTAATTGACATTCCCACGCACCAGCCAGCGTCCCGCCGGCTGCCACTCCCCTTCTGCTTCAATGCCGCGGAGCACCGCTTTCTGCAGATTAGCTTTTTGATAGACGCGGTCGCCTTGATAGATGCTGCTGCCGAGATAGCTCCCCTCCACCCGAGTGATCATATCCCGCATCCAGGTGTGATAGAGGAACAGGGCGAGCGACGAGTGGTCGGAGCGGGTCTTCACCCCGCCTTCCAGCGTGTAGCCGTATTCCGGTTTCAACAACGGCGCCGGCACTTCGATTCCATAATCGAACGGGCCGAAGGTGCTCAGATCGTTGACGTTGGGAGCACGAAAGGATGAACTGGCATTCACCACGCCATGGATACGATCGCTGAACCGGTAGAGCATGGAACAATGCCCGGCCAGCGCAGAGGGGGATAAATCCGTGTCGCCAAAGGCTGCATCCTGAATCTCGATATGCACCAGATTATAACGAAGACCTGAATGCAAGCTCATGCTAGACCAGTTCCTGATGTAGGACAGATACAGCGCGCTGTTGTACGACGATGCGCCGTCGGGATACAAGCCGCGCAGGGGCGTCCGTTGCTGTGAGAGGGACTCCAGCTGTTCCGAGCTGCTGTGGACAACGTCGCGATATGCCTCCAGGCCGTAGATCAGCTGATGGGCTCCGCCCCAGCCGGCATGGGCTTGCACCTGCAGGCCAAAGGTGTGCACACGGTCCTTTTCCCAGATGGCCACCGTGCTGTTGTTCTTTTGCCGTTCCCGGCCTTCCAGGCTTTCGTGATAAGAGGCAGTGATCTCTATCCGCCGGAACAGAGGGTGGTTGGAAAGCAGCGTGGAACGCAGATAGGCCAATTGCCGGTCTTGCGGCGTGAACAGATAGCGTGCGTAACCGCGCTGATGAACCTGATCATAAGCCGGCACATCCTCTTGATGCATCTTGTGCCACAGCATGGTCAGCAGCAAGCGGTCGTTGAGGTGCAGGGCCGCCTTGAACTGGCCGGCGCTTTCATCATAGCCGCTGGGAGATTGCACGCCCACTCCGCTGCCTGCCCGCACATCGCCGAAGGAACGCAGCGACGCACCGACGGAAAGCGCAAGGCGGGCCGTGCTGAGGCCCACATTCACATGAGCGGTCTTTTCCATGTCCGCGGACTGGTATTTGGTGATCGCTTGTACGCTCTGTTTCCGCTCACTGGAGAACTTGGGCATCGGCGTCAACAGATTGAGCACGCCGCCCATGGCGTCGCTGCCATAGAGCGTGGCGCCGAAACCGCGCAGCACCTCCATTCGGGAGATAGAGTAGGGATCCACGGTGTTCAGATATTGATTCGGACCGTAGCGGAATATTGTGTTGTTGAGACGAATGCCGTCGATGAGCACTAGAACCTGATTGCCGGTGAGACCGCGAATGAAAGGGGAGCCGCCGCCATGATTGGTCTTTTGCATCCAAACGCCCTGGCTGCCCATGAGCGCTTCGGGCGTTGAGCGGGGCAAATCGAATTCCCGTAAAGCAACTGAAGTGATGGCTGCGGGAGAATGAAAAGTTGCCAGCATATCCCGCTCCGCCGTCACGGTGACATCCTCATGCAGTTTCAATAACGTGGGTTGCAGCGCAAACAGCAGGCGCTGCTCCTGTTCCCCCTCGATATGGATTTTCTCTTCCATCAGTGCATAACCGGTGCGATGAAAGGTCAGTGTGTACGAGCCAGCCGGCAAAGACATGCGAAAAAATCCGTCCCTGCCGCTGGTCGCAGTCTGCTGTGACGGTTTGATCACGATCTGTACGCCGTCCAAAGGGCTGTTGTTGGAGGCATCGTACAGAACGCCTTGCACCGTCGCTGCAGAAAGCGTTCCAAAGCAACAAAGAACACAAAAAATATAAAGACGGAGAAAATGGAACCATGGAGACAGACGCAGCATACTTTTTCCTTTAGTTGCTAATGCAGCAGGCAATTATTTCGCTGCTGTTTCGCCCCTGCTTAACTCTGCGCGGCAACAAGATGGCGTTACCAATTGCCGGCCTAATACAATTCACCGGCATTCTTAATTTGTCATTCCGAGCCCGCAATTCCGTATTGCTGCCGTATCGCTGTCGTCGCATAGGGCGAGGAATCTATCATCGCGCTGGGCATTGGTCGTTTGCTTGTTCAGTTCGTCGATAGATCCTTCGGCGCTCTGAAAACAAAACCATACACCACATGAATAACAACAAATCAATGGCCGACATCACGCAATTTCAGGCTAAAATAGCCAAATGAGAATAAAATGACAAGGATATTTTTTCGCTGCCGCAGTCGTGCAGCAGAGGACAATCCCAATCTTTCAATTTTTTGAAATTCATTTTGAAAAACTGATAAAAAGAAAATCCTCACAGTTCAATCAGCGACATTTTGTGCGGGCTTGATCCACGCGCGGCCTGTGATCGATGGCACTTATTTTGCTGCCCCTACCTACTGTATAATACAGGAGCATACATGCGATTCATTTACCAGTTCGGCATCACGCTCTGGGCAGGAAATCTGCTGTTTGGCCAGGGCCTTTCGGTCAAGACCGTCCCCCTGCTGTCGACGGATCAGTTTTCGTTGGTCCCATCCTTTCGTGACGGCATGGCCGGCGTATCTTTGGCAGTGCCTGATGGATTGGCGGATGTGTTCGTCAATCCAGGAAAGATGGACACTGCCAAATCCTCAGAGTGGTTCATGCAGGCGAGATACAATCACTGGAGCTTTGCTCACGAGACGACGGTGCGATCTCAAAAAAGCAGCGCCTATTACAGCATGGAAAAGACCACTGCCCGTTCGTCCATTTTTACCCTGCCCATGGGAGTCTATTTGCAGCGAAACAACCTGTACACCGGTTTGATGACTGCGGTGCAGAGCCTCTTCGCCTCCGGAGAGCAGAGCGCACAGTTCAAAGCCGGCAACTATCCGCTCTGCTGGCTGGCCGGCTTGCGCCTCCCGGGCATTAACTCCAGTATCGGCGTTGGTTTGGAGTATGTGCGAATCCGTGGCATAGAGGGTGTTCACCTGCTCTATCCCGATGCCGTAAGTCTGGATCAAAGGGGCTCGGCCCGGCAATTCAAGATAGGCGCCTCCATGAATATCGGCCGGGGGGATCGGTGGAGTGTTTTAGGGGGCAGATATTTTTTCAATGTGGTTCAAAAGGACGTGGCTATAACCAACACGGATGAGAACGACGGCTGGCTGGTTCAAACCGATTATGTGAAAAAAATCAGCGCCCCCCTGACGTTGGCCTTGATGGTCACTATAGACCGTCGGCATCACCCCCAAATTCCCGATTATCCACTCGCCGGTGTTCCTTGTGATCCTGGAAACACACAAGCGTGGAATTTCGGTCTGGGCGCAAAATGGGAAAACGAAACCAGCCTGTTCGGCGTCGATCTGCTTTATGAACCGATCGACGCCAAAACCTGGACCGATGCAACCAACGATGCCAGGATTTGGAACGGAGAGACGATCGCTAAAGGCGGAGTGATCCTGCGCAACGATTACCAGTTTTACAACCGAATCCTTCGCACCGGCTTTCAATTGAGACCTGCGTCATTTCTGACTATTGCCAGCGGCGTCCAACTCAAATGGCATTCCTACAACTATTATCAAAACGATCTGATCAACGGCGTGGAAACCACCGGCAAACCGCAAAGGGAGTGGACTGAGACGGTGTGGAGCACCAGGGTTGGATTCAAGACGAAAAAAATCGAGGTGGGTTATTCACTGCAGCTGCAGGCCGGTATGGGACTTCTTGAGCAGCAATGGCTCTGGCGCATGTTCATGCCGGAGGACAGCTTGATCGAAGTCGCCAGGGTCGATTTTTTTATTCCGCCCTCCATCCCATTATATGTAACGCCGGTGCTCTATTATACACAAAGGATGGTGTTGCGCTATACATTTTAGATCAATCAGCCTCGATCCATTCCACCCATCGCCTGGCGACGGCTGCGCCATCGCTGGCAGGCAGGTCATTTATGAGTTTGCGCAGCAAGGCACACGCCGCCTCCCTTTTGCCTTGTCGGTACTCTTGCTGCGCCAATCTCAGCAGCGCCTGATCGGCCTTGATGCAATCCGCGCTGTTCACCGCTTTATGCCAACATTCCACCGCCTGCTTTATATCGCCCATAGCCAACCAGCACTCGCCGCACCAATAATTGGCAAAACCAGCTATGCCTTTTTCAACCCAACCGGAGGAATCATGCTGCATTTTATCGAGCGCCTGCCGGTAACATCCATCGTAATACAGATGCAGCGCTTGTGCAAAGAGGGCGCGATCCGCTGCAGAAAGCTGTGCGTGGAATTCCGGCGCCCAGGTCAAAGCATCGTCCATGGTGGATCGCGCCGTTTCACCGTTTTCCCCGCCATTGGTTGAGTCCTGATTCATAGAATCCGGCGCTTCAGGGATCACGGTCACCTCGATCTTGCCGTTGCTGGAATCGGCGAGCGCCTTCATGCGCGCGATGCGTCGGCTATGTTCCTGACTGGAGACAGGCGCCCCCCATGCAGGGGCGCTTGACCTGATGACTAGAAACAAAACAACCCAACCCCAATACCTGCTCAACCGGGTCCTCCTCACTTTGGCAGTCACTCGATGCTGTCGCTGAACTTTTTCAGATCATTCAATTCCGGGAGTATACTACCGACAAACAAACCGGTTGCATAAAAATTTTTACCGCTGGCACCGTACTTTTGTGATCTACAGCAAAATCCTGCGTTTCAGAAAAACCCTCCTTGCTTTGATGATGGTTTGCGCGCAGCATGACCGAGCGCCGAGTCAGCGGTTATCGCGAGGCGTCCTCCCCGGCCACCAGCAGACTCATTTTCCAGGCCTCGACGGGCGGAATAAGGAATCGCTGATACGCGCCGTCGCTGCCGCTGGAGTGAAGGATCGTTTTCCTGCACTGCATATCATAGCAGGCGGCGGTGCGCGCTTCCGTCCGCACCATGAGGACCAGATTCTCGGCCGCATCGAATGAGGCGTTGGTGAATGCAAGCGCCCAGGCCCCGTCCTGCATACGGCGGAACCAGAGGTTGACTTTATGAAAAGACGCGGCATAGGCAGGCAGCTCATCGCGGGACAACCAGCGAAAGATCGATTTCATCTGGCTGCTCTTGGACAGATTCTGTAAAAAAGTCCAGGGATAGTAGCCGGCAACGCAGAGCCGGCCTCCCAGCCGGTTTTCAAAAATCCCCAAAGTGCACTCGGTTATGGGGCGACCGCTGTAATCGATCAAACTCGACAGCGCCTGAGCTCCCTCGTCGGTTTTCTCCAGATGAGTCGCCGGCACATTCCAACCGAGAAAGGATTGACGGTTGTCGCGTTCACGGCCGATAAAAGCGCCGTTGAGCGGGTGGGCGGTGAACTTTTCAATCCGGTCCATTTTATCCGCTTGGACCGCTCTGAATCCGGTCAAGTCGGCAAATCCCATCTCGTTCAAATGCTGCAGAGTCTCGGCATCCATATACAGGCTTCGGCTGAGCAGGGCTTCGATCTCCCGGCGGTTCATCGCATATAGGCTGTTTTTCGCCAACAGCACCACCGACGCGGTGCTGTCGGCATAGGCGGCCGGCAGACCGATGTCATAGATCTCATGCTGAGGCAGCAGAGCGGCGCCGTCGAACCAGCTGCCGCTTGTGAGATGGTTGGTGGCAAAGGTGTTTTTATTCCAAAAAGTATGAACCCCACTCAAAGGGGTGCGGCCCAAGGAGCGAGCCAGCAGGTCAAAGAATGGCCTTGCTCGAAGCAGAGCGGCGACCAGCGGTTCGTACTCGGCCAACGGTTCGTCATACATGGACAGCACGTTAAAGGCTGCGCCGGTGCACCCTGCAGCCATGTGCGAGGCGGCTTCCAGCACCACTATATCGGCCGCCTTTTTCAGCCGCTGATAGGGAAAATTTTCAATTTCAGACTGTATGGAACGTATCGACAAGGGCAACAGGGAGACCTGCCGGCCGATATCGTGAGACTTGCCGGCGAGTTCATCCGTGTGCGAATCCCGATAATAGCCTCCGCCCGGTCGCCACAAAACCGGCGCCCGGTCCGGGCCGGAGAGGATCCCGGCCCAGGCATCAAAGTCATATCCCTCAAAAAACCGGTCCCCGGTCATAAAGCCCAGCGGCATGTCCGGCCGGACCTGGTGAACGGTCCTTTCGATCAGGCGAAACAACCGGGCCAAAGTGTTGCGGTTGTGCTCCAGCCAGGCGTTGCGCAAATGCAACTTTTCCTCCACCGAACCTTCATCCATTGCCTTTTGCAGGCTCGCCCGCGTGTATCGACGGCCGGTTTCTTTTTCGAACAGAGCCAAGCAATGGTCGCAAAAACAGGTTAGATAGACCGGCATGTGTCCTGCCAGGCGGACGTCATCATCAATCCAGATGTAATCGGGATCCGCCAGGGCGACCGCATGATATATTTGACGAATGTAGGCGTGCATGTTTTCGTCGTTGGGACAAAACGACCCGGCGCAGATTTCACCATGGATATCCGTCATTCGAGTAAAAGAGCCCTGCAGTGAATTTTCCAGATTTTCGTTGTGATGGCCGATGGTCGCCAGCACGTTGATGCCGCTGCGATAGCCGCAGCGGCGCAGCGCTTTGATGCGCTGCGCCAATAACCGACTGCGCTGCTGGATCACCTCAGCGGGCAACGGCGCATGGGTGGTCGAAGTGAAAAAGGTCACTTCATCCGTCACTCCCTTGTACTTTTCCAACAACTCGGTCAGCTCTTGAAAACGCGCATCGGACAGAGCCAGCGGCACGCTGATGCGAAAGGAGATCATCGCTCGCTCGATGCGCTCGCCTGGCGGAGCACAGGCCTCGAGCCGGTTCACGACAAAACCGCCCCACAGCAGCAGGAACAAAGCCATCCCCGCACAAGTCCCTTGCTTCATTAGAACCTCCTTTCCACTCCAAGCTGCGCCCGGCCTGAAGCATGTTTAATCACGCGCTGGTTCGGTTGCGGGGTTTCCGACGTAACCGTCCATTGTTTTAAATCCTGCCCCTCTGGAAGAAAGAAAAGAATTTCGCCCGGCCGAGTGGCGATCAACTGCACACCGCTGTCCACCCGGGTGTTGCGAGCGCGCGGATTTCTAATCGCTACGCCCTTCCAGGGCATCTCGATTCGGCACGCCCTTCCTAACAGGCTGCGCAGGCAAATCCAGGTGATGCGTCCCTTTCTGATTTCAAAAGAGACCACAATGCCGCCCCTGGCATGCAAAGTGAAACGGCCGTTGCTGTTCTCCGGAATAGCCGGCGCCAACCGCAGCACGCCGTCATGGCTCTGCAGGGCCGCCTCGTTCATGGCCGTGGCCAGGACAGACATGGACTCCATGGACATATGGCGAAACGGCCACATAGGCAATGCGACCTTTACATTCTTTTTGGCCGTGGTGGTGTCGATGACGCGAACCTGATTGGTGCGAAAAAACATCTCTGCATCTTTGTTGACCTCTCCCTCCAGACCCCAGTGGCCCCAGCCGTTGCTATAGATCTGCCAGCGTGCTGGAAAACGCTGTAAAACCTGCTGCAGCTCATCAGCCAGCCCCAATCGGGCCAGCACGATGGGCTGTGGATCCCATCCCGTCGCCTCAGGGCTGTAGAGCCGGCAGGTGGTGGACATGACCTCAAAGAGAGAAGTGCCTTTTTGCGACAACCCGATCAAACCGGACGGAAAGACCGGGCTAGACGGCACGCTGGGAAAAATGCCGTCCAGCAGTTTTAATCCGCTGTCAGAGCCCTCCTGGGGATAAAAGACCATGAGCCAGCGGTTCTCTTTGATGCCCCAGCCGGCGGCAAAAATTTGATCGGTCGCCGCAGGGGCGCCGGCATAAGCGCCGCGAAGCAACTGGAAACCTGAAGGCGTGGGCGCGACCAGCGCGTCGCCGGCCGGTTGCACCGGCAGAGCGGCACAGGAATCGGCGATGTTTCGCCAATGGTCCGCTTCAGCCGGTTTGACGCCCGCAGCCTCGCAGGCCGACAACACCGCCGGAAACAGAGCGCGTGCATAAACCAGCTCCGTAAGGCCGTCGCGCAGTTTGATCCAGCCCTCATATCCCGTGCCTTCGGTCGCGTGATATAAACCATCCTCTTCTTTCTTCAACCGCGAGGCATAGAATTTCGCCGCTTCGATCATAAACGGCAACGCCTGATTTCTGAGCAGGCTTTCGTCTCCAGTGTACTGGACCTGACGCCAGAAATCCAATGCGATCTCGGCCACCGGCGTGTGGTTGGACAGTTCGGCATCGGAGTTTCGTCCCAGGCGATCCGTGACATCGGAAATAAACGCACCGTCCACATGAAAAAAATCGTGCGCATCCTTTTGCGCAAAGGGCAGGGAATCAAATCGATACTGCAGGTAAGGCGTCACCAGTTCATGATGGCCGGCGGCGTTGAGGGGCCAGTAAAGCTGCTGCTGGTTCCAATGAAAATAAAAATTCCACGGCTGTATATCGCGATTCCAGGTCCACAGGCCGTTGGTGAACCGGCCTGGGTAGGCGCCTCCCTGAGAAGCAGCCGCATAGTACATGGTCAAATGCCAGAGCCGGTTGAGATAATCGTCGCCGAAATCCATAAAAGATCGCAGCCAGATGCGCTTCCACTCCTGCTGGCTTTCGCTGAGAAACTCGCTTTTGCCTTTGCCGCGAGCTTTTTGCAAAGAGCGATCGAGATCGACGCGGGGATCGTCGGCAACCGGCGGGGTCACCGCAAAGGCAAAGTCAGCCGCCTTGACGGCGCTGCCGCTGAGAACGCAGGTCGCTTTGCGGCTATGCGCTTTGCGGCAGACCATGGTTGCCGGAGGATCGGGCGAAACCGCAACGCCGGCCGCAAAACAGCCGGAGGACAGCTGCTGCACAACGAAGAGCGAACGATCGCCAGCACCGCTTTCGGTGCCGTCCAGGCCGATAGCAGCATCAGGGTTGATTTGACTATACCAATGCGAAAAAGTGCGCGAGCCGAACCTTTCGACGCTGACAGCAACCGGCGCATCTTCATGGAAACGGCTTTCCAGCCGTCCCAGCAGCAGGCCGGTGGAGCGATCGACGAACGCCTGAAAGCCAACCCGGCCGAATGGACCGGACGCCTCCATGCTGATGGAGCCGTCGCTCAGACTCAGACGGCCCTGAAAACCGGATAGATACAGGGTGTTGAACACAGGATAGGAAAAATCAAAGATGATACGGCAGGCATGGCGAAGGGTGGAGCTTACATCCTCTTCCTTCTCGGACCAGTTGCGAAACCGGTCGCCGGGTGCGTCATCCCAAAGATCGCAACGGTTGACCGCGGCGATGATCCGGGACTCTTCACACCAGACCAGCACCCCCACCTCGCCGTTGCCCATAGCCATGCCCTGAAACGGATCGATAGGAGGCGAATCGTAGACCAGATCGTATTGGCTGATGCGGCCCGGCCAGCTGATCTGCCAGGTCGCGGTTCTGGGATCGAACGGTGTGGGCGCAGGAGCGGACTGGAAGGAAGCAATCCCTGAGCGCGCCGATGCTTCTGCGGCCGGAAGGCAGATCAACCCGATCAGCCCCAAGCGGACCAGAAGGCATGAGGACAAAGAGCAAAGCCACGGTCGATGATGCATGATTCATCCTATGGTTAGTTCACAACCGTTGCGCCGAGAAGAATGCGCTGCGCCGCCAGGAGAGCGCCGGGTGAGTCGCGGCCTGCGGCTATTGGCCGGCCCACGCCCGGACCGGTGCGATGGAATGGGGAAAATGCTGAATGAAAAAATCAGCCATAGGTCCGTCGTACATCGCAACCCGAACCGTACTCCAGGTAGCCTGATCGCCTGTAGCGTAATATAAAAAGGTGCGGCCTTCATACTCGATCAAATCCACGTCCGAGTTGTTGCTTCCTTCTCCAAGCCCGGCTTCGAGAATGGGATTATAGGGACTCAGCTCCCAGTCCTGCAGATCTCGTGATCGGGCCATAAAGGAGGTCCAACCGTTGTGGCCGGCTATCGGCGCATGGAGGTAGATGACGTAATAATAAGGCGAGAAATAGCGCAGTACAGGACAGGCGGCGTATTCGCGGTGCACGCCGGTAAAAACGATGTTCGGCACCCGCGTCCAATGGGACAGATTCTGGGAACGGGCGAATTTAAAACAGAACGGCAATGGGCGATCGGATTCGTAGGCCATGACATAGCCCTGCTCATCGCGGCAGACCGATGTATTGAACAGATGTTCATTGTTCTCCGCAGCCAGCACCTTTTCCTGTTGCCACTTCGTCAGATCCGTGGTCCAGAAGCGGGTGATTCCGTTCGAGTTCATCACCCGGCCGAAATCAGTAAACTCGAGGGCGAACACATGCAGCGTCGAATCCTGCACCCAGGCGCTGGCAAAGGAATGGCCGCGGCCGAACTGGGCGACCTGTTCGCCGGTGCGCAGATCATCGACATAGAGATAGGCGTCGCTGCCCTTGGCCCGGTCGCCGCCGGGACGATAGTTCGCCACCATCAACAGGCGGGACTGAAACAGAACCGGCGTGTTCTCCATAGGCGTTCGGCCGGTTTGGGAAAAGGCAAAGGGCAATTTGGCCAGAACCGGCCGCGGCGGCAGGTCTGCGGCCGTTGCAGGGACAACGGCCAGCCAGGCTGCCAAGCCAGCAATCTTCATCCCCTGCGCAGCGAATGCGGCCATAGTGAAACCTCCGAAGATATACGGTCAGATGGACATGCGGTTCGTATTCCCAATCACCTGCGGCACTTTCCACGCCGAGAATTTACCATTCGCGAATCCTACATGCAAGCAAAAAGCAACAAGGGGACATTATGCTCTTGCGGCTGATGCGTCACGCGGCGGCGACCCAGAAACCAGTAAAACCGTTCATCAGCCAGAGCCGTGAGGAGGTCCACTGAACCTGCTTCAACCGGCCGCTGACCTTGAACTGCATTCAGGTCGACGCGGCACTCAAACCATGCTTTTTGATTTTTATTTTGGTTTATTAAAAGAAATTCGTTAATATTTAGACGATTGATTTTTGTGGAGGATGCGCAATAGGTATGGAAGACGATCATACCCGCTACATGCAGGTGCAGGTGAGAAAAATTGAAATTGAAAAATACTGCGCCGGCATCGGCCTGCAACGCGATCCGGGTTCAGAGTTCATTATGGAGTGGATCCAGTTGTACGCCCAGGGCTTTCGTTGCCTTTGGGACCGGTCTCAGTGCCGACGCTGCGCCCACTGGGCCCAATGCGGCCATCAGGTGCGGAGCAGCTGTTCGGCTTTCCGTCGGCTGGCGGATGCTTAACTGAAAAAGCCCTGTTGATCCTCTCAACAGGGCTTTGTTCATTTTTCGGCTGACTCCGTTTCGGCGTCCGCTTCCGCCGCTTCGCCCGCCTTGACCCACATAAATTTTCTCCGCAGGGTGGCGGAATAATATTTCCCGATCACATCATAGTCCACTTGACGCCCCCAGTTGTAATAGACCCGGGGATCGATGTAGGATTTCTGGCTGGTGCCGAGGTTCCAGGTTCTGTTCTTGCTGGCGATGGCGATTGTGGCCTTGAGCTTGCCGAGCGCCATGCGCAATTTTTCCTCTCTGAGCGTGAGTTTGGCGATCGCGGCCTCCACCCCCTGAATCTTTTTCTCATAAACGGCCTTGACTTTATTTTTAAACTCACGCTTTTTAGCCTGCTCGCGCTTTTGTTTCATCTCGGCGCGCAGGCGCGGAATCTTGTCTGACTCGAGTTTGATTTTTTCCGCGACGGTCTTTAACTGGGACTGCAGCGTCTGCTCACGAACGCGAAAGGCCTCCTTCCGCTTGTCCCAATTCGGCGCCGCTTTTTTCGTGTGATTGCAGAGGATGGCGGCCTCCATGTTGGCGCGCACCGTGGCTTCCCATTTTTTATACTCTGGATCGGTGCGAATCACGCCGGATCGATCCAAACTTTTTTGCACCGCGGTGGAGGCATGAAAAGTACGAAACACCTTGGCGGACAAACCGGTCAGCTTTTCGGAAAGAAAGGCGTTCACATCGCGGCTGCTGATGTCCGGAAACAACTGCGGCTTATTTGAAGCCGCTGTATTTTCCGAGTTCGAAGGCCGCGCATGCTTGAGCAATTCCTTCATCCGCTCCTGCGCCAACTCGGAGAGCGGCAGTTTTTTATGCCACAGCACGCTGTCCTTGCCCAGAAAACGAAACTCGGCCACGCCGTCCTCATGCAGTTTGACGTGCTCCGGCCGCAACGTGGTGGCGCCGACCGTATCCGCTTCATCCTCATCCTTCTCATCGCCCACACGCAGGCACAGGGCATCGATCAGATAACAGGCGGTAGCCACTTTGCGGCGTTTGAAATCCGCATGCGACATGTTGCTGACGATATAGCTGCGGACCTCGTCGATCCGAGCAGCCAGTTCAATGGCCTTGTCGAATTTCTGCGCTTCCCGCTCCTGTTTGATGGGCGCCGTGTCGTGCAGCCAGATGTACTTGAGCTTTTTGGTGAGCTTGTCCTCCCATTTGGCCACCCACAGGCTTTCCGGCTGCCATACAACGGCGGCCCATTCGCCTTCCGGCTTTTCTGCATCCGGGCTGAGGTTCAGAGTGATGTCGCTTTGGCTCGCCCCCTCCTTCCACCTTCCCCGTAATGGATGCTTGCCGCGGCCCATAAAGATGCCGCTGGGTTCAACAATATAGTTGGCCAGCTCGATGCGCTCGCCGTCTGCGATGGCATAGCCGTACTGCTCCTTCAGCTCCTCACGCTTGGCTTTGCGCCACGCTGCCAGCTCTTTTTTCTCCTCCGGCGTCATTTTTTCCTTAGCAGCCCGTTCCGCATCGACCACCGCCTGCACCGCCTTGAAATCCACCTCTGCGGCTTTTAGGGCAGGCTCTACGGAAAGGGCAACGCTGAAATCGGCAAAAAAGTTTTTCTCAAAAACAGAGTCCTCAACATAGGGGGTCCCCAGTTTCTTCACCCAGGCCAACGCCATCTCCTCCTGTTTGGCATCGAGGGTAACCTCCTGGCCTCGGAACGAGATTCGCAGGCCGCGGTACTGCGGCGGATCAGGAATCAGTATCCCTTTGTGAATGAGTTGCTTGAGCAAAACACTATCCCTTCCAGAAAAAACCCAACAATTCTGAGCTTGGATTATAAAAAAAGCTATTGTCGCTTGAAGGTTTTGTCAGCCGCAGCAGCGCCGGCTGGCAAAAAGCCAAGTAATGCAATAGCTTACTTGAATAAATATAACAATTTTTATTGACAGGTAAAACATTTTTTTTATTTCAGGCGGGCGCGATCGCAGCCTACAAGGAATCCGGGCGGATCCCCTCAACGGTAGAGAAGAAAACGCTCTCTTTTTTGCTTATAAATAACAATATCTTGCTGCCATGACGCGATTATGTCCTTTGGCGATTTTCCCTGTTTGATCTGCAGGCTCACCTGATCGGTGCCCATGGCCCGGTCGAAGCTGCTGATCCGGTCGGTGGCGAAAAGATCGTTCTCTGGAAACAAGCGATGGACCGCATCGAGTAGATGCACCTGCGTAGCCATGGGTTGAAACGTCTGGATGTCCAAAATATGCAGCTGTACGCCCTGTATCAGCTGCTCCTTGAAAGAGTGGTAAAAGGGCCGGTACTGTACCGGACGAAAAAAAACTCCGGCGAGGTTACGGCTGTTCAACTCATCCGCCAGTCGCCGGCCGTCCATCCACGGTGCGCCGATCAGTTCAAAGGGAGCAGGCCATCCAACCCCTTCGCTGACCGTGCCCAGTTCGCCGATGCAGCCGACGGCGGCGCAATACAATGGCGTCTGTGCGTGGGGAATGTGCGGTGAAGTAGGAATCCATAACATGCCGGTATCGCTGAACGTCATGCAGCGTCGCCATCCTTTCATCGGTACTACAATCAGCTGGGCATCGATGCCGCATTCATAGTTGAAATACAGCGCCAATTCTCCGACGGTCATTCCATAGAGATAGGGAATGGGGTAAAGGCCGATAAAGGATTTAAAAGCCGGGTCCAACACCGGACCTTCCACTCGTTCTCCTCCCAGAGGATTAGGACGGTCTAGGACGATAAAGGGAATGCCCCGCTCTCGGGCTGCTTCCATGCTCAGAGCCATGGTGTAGATATAGGTGTAGGCGCGTGAGCCGATGTCCTGAATGTCATAGACCAGCACATCGACCTGGGAGAGCATGGCAGGAGTGGGCTTGTACGTCTTGCCGTACAGACTGTGCACCGGCACGCCGGTCTTGGCGTCCACAGAACCCGGTATGCTTTTGCCGCCGGCTTCCTCTCCGCGCACGCCGTGTTCAGGCCCGAACAGAGCCGTGAGCTTGGACACGGCGAACAAAGCGTCCACAGTGCTGACTCGGCTGGATGTCAGGCCGGTCTGATTGGTGATCAGGCCTACGCGTTTTCCTTGCAGTAGATCCAACTGCTCAGACAGCAACACGTCGACTCCCAGCTGAATTTTCCCGGTCTGCGACCAGAGTGTGGAGCAGATCAGTAATAATAGTCCGGCTCTGGTCATCGTGCCGCCTTGCCGTCCCGGGCCTGAGTGGGTTGAACGACAGCCGTTTCCTCGCCGCCTGAAGCTGGCGATTGCAGGGGGATAAAGAAAATGACCGCCAGAGAGGGAAGCGTCAAGCAGATCACCAGGATAAAGAAGTTGAGATAGCCCAGCCAAGCCTGCAAATAGCCGCTGAGGAAACCCGGGAGCATCATGCCTAGGGCCATGAAGCCGGTGGAAATGGCGAAATGGGATGTCTTGTAAGGGCCTCGGGAAACATACATCATGAACACCATCATGGAAGTGAAGCCAAGGCCATAGGCGAACTGTTCCAGGCCTACGAGCGCGCCGACCACAGCCACCGACGGCCGGGCGTACGCCATATAGATATAGACCGCATTGGGAAGGTTGAGGCACAGGGCCATGGGCCAGATGCAACGGCGCAGACCGAGCCGGGCGATGACCCATCCGCCGAGAATGCCGCCTATTGTCAGCCCCAGGACGCCGACAGTCCCATAGATAAAACCCACCGTGGTAGTAGGAAGTCCCAGTCCCCCCTGACTCGGATCGTCCAGCAGAAACGGTGCGGCCATCTTGAGCAAAATCGCTTCGCCGACCCGGTAGATTAAAATAAACGAGACGATGGCGATGATTTTCGGCTGCTTAAAATAATCGGCAAAGATCTGCAAAAAGTTCAACTGCTCCTCTTTCTTGCGTTCCGGACGATCTTCGGCTGGATAGGGCAGAATATAGCGATGATAGAAAAAGACCAGCAGAAAGAGGCCGCTGCTGACGATGAAAACCACGGTCCAGGTAGAGGCGATCGGCATGGAGGCCTCCAACTGGCCGGCGAGCATCACCAGCACGCCGGAACCAAAGATCATGGCCAAGCGGAAAAAGGTGGATCGGATGCCGACAAAGAACGCCTGCTGTTTCTGATCCAGCGCCAGCATATAAAAACCATCAGCAGCGATGTCGTGAGTGGCGGAGGTAAACGCCACCAGAATGAATATCGCCAGGGTGAGGAGAAGAAAGGCGGACAGGTTGGTGGACAAGGCGATGAACAGAAACAGGAACGACAACGAGATTTGCGTAATGAGAATCCAGTTCCGTTTGGTGGAATAGGAATCGACAAAGGGTCCCCACAGCATTTTGATCACCCAGGGCAGATAGAGGATGCTGGTGAGGCCGATCACCTGATTAGAGACGCCCATTTTTTTATACATGATTACAGAGACCGTGTTGACGAGAACGTAGGGGATGCCTTGAGCGAAGTAGAGCGTGGGGATAAACGACCATGGTGAACGTGCGGCCTGGCCCGATGCCATTAAGGAACTCCTTCCTGGGAATAAAAAAAGCCTCTCGCAAGAGGCCGGAAAGCCGCATACGAAGGGAGAATGTGGAGCGAACCTCCATGAGGCGAAAAACCGTCAGGAGCTGGTTTTCTCGCGAAAGCTGGCTTTGACTTTTTTTATCTCATCGCGGATGCGGGCCGCCTCTTCATAACGCTCATCCTGCACCGCGTTGTTGAGCTCGATGTTCAGCTGCTCGAGCCGGTCGCCTTCGGTGACGTCATCATCGATGTCGATGATCGGCGTTTCGCCTTCCACAATCGCGGCTTTGCGCATCACCTCATCCTCCACATAGATGGGCGCCTTCATGCGCAGCGCCACCGCAATGGCGTCGCTGGGACGGGCGTCGATATCCTTACTCTCATTGTCCAGCAGCAGATTGATCAGGGCGTAATAGGTGTTTTCACGCAGGTCATTGACCACCACCCGCGTTACGCGTACCTGAATGACATCCAGCAGATTGCGAATCAGATCGTGGGTCAGCGGCCGTGGCGGCGCGATGTTCTCCAGCTGCAGGGCGATAGCTTGCGCCTCCGTCGAACCGACTACAATAGGAAGCCAACGATTCTGTTTTTCATCCTTCAAGATGACCACAAATCGACTGGTAGCAGTATCCAAAGTAACGCGTTCGATTTTAACGCGCACGAGCATAACGTCTCTCCTCCTCTGTGCGGCCCGGTCCCGAGGGACGGCGAGCGAATGATGAACAGATTATTTTAAGAAAATATAGTTTCTCTGTCAAGCTCTATTTTTCAACCCAGGCACGCCGTGGCCGACTATCCGGCACGTCGCGGAGTAAAAAAGACGCTTGATTTCCAGAATAGAATTGAGTAAGTTACTTTATTATAGACAGGAGTCGAACATGCTGGTGCTAGACAAGGCCATTATCAAGCGGTACTGGCCGGCTGAGGACAAGGACGAAAACGATCAAATCATTCATCAGGTAATCCTGCAGGTGGAAGCGGAACTGGACGACAGCAAACAGGTCAGCGAGCTGTTCCGCAGCATGGTGCGCGGCCTGGTTCGGGCTTCGGTCATGGACAACCTCACCGGCGAGGAGTATGAGCTGCCGGCGGTGACGGTCAGACCCTTTACCATTAAGCAAAAAAAAGTCAAGATCGGCAAGGGTGAAGAGAACGACACGGTCAAGACCGAGTACGCCGGCCTGACTCTGGTTTGCCGGCCCAAGGGGGACGACAGCGCTGCCATGCTGGCTGATCTCTACCGCTATTTCAACATCGATGTGCGGCTGACGTTTGATGAATTTAAATCGGCTGGATCGAAAAAACAAGCAGATGACTAGATCCGGCAGGACTGGCGCGACCCAATCCTAACCGAGCCCGTCTCGAGGTAAACCCATGTCCCCTGAAATCAAGCAGATCATTCTGAAAAATTTCGAGTTCTTTCTAACCTTCGGAACCCTGCTGGTCTGGATGGTGCTCATTCGCTACACCTGGCCGTTCATCGCTTTGATCCGCAAATTCGTCCTCGCCCTCTTTACCTTTCTCTTTTTCAAAACCTGGGTTCTCTACGTGAGCAAGGGCATCGCCTACCTAGAAGCGATGGATGCCGACGGCTTTCTGCGCAGACGGTTCGGCGAATACAAAGGCACAGACTGGGGGGATGGTTTTTTATGGGGAGTGGCGATCGCACTCTATGTCGGCATTGTGCTTGCCCTCTGGGCCAAGGATCTGACCACCAAAGGATGATGCCGCGACTGCCAAAACGATCGCCCCCTCATCTCTCAACCGCCTATTTCACTGAGGTCAATTTTCCCTGCAGCCGTTCCGGCTGCCAACCTTTGGCAACCGCCTTTGGATAGCGCAAAAACTGATCACTGGGAATGACCGCCCCCTCTTTGGCCGCGCTCTCATACAGCGCTTCCACCTCCCCAAGGATGTTCAGGGCCGGGATGGCGTTTTTGGCATAGGTCTCGCCGGTAAAAACGGTCAGCAGATATTCAGACAGCTCCAGGGCGAAGGGATCGCGATAGGTCAAATCGACATACTGCCAGTAATCGCGCCACTCTGTCTTTTCTCCGATCACCGATCGCTCCCAGCGATTGGCCGGCGCACCCTCTTTCCACTGCACCTTCAACCCGTACAGCCCGAACACCAACGTGCCGTTTTCTCCTTCCACAGTGATCTCCAGCGGACCGAATTCTGAATTCACCCGGCGGAACCAGGTCCAGATGGAAGTGTTGACCACTCCGTTTTCATGCTCCCGGCGAAAGGCGGCATAGTCTTCGACATCGCAGTCGATCACGGTTCGGCCGTCGGTGCTCATGCGTTTCGGCACCAGCAAACGGGCCACGGCGCTGAGCCGCCGGGTGGCGCCGAACAGCGCATTCGACAGATAGCCCTCATGGCACATATCCAAAATGATGCCGCCGCCGGCTTCCTTCAACGTCCAGTTAAAATCCGGCCGTTGGCCCGAGAACTCTTTGTTGCCGCTAAAGCCGGCGCCCACCTCGTAGCCGAAGAGCATTTGGCAATGCAGAGGCTTGATCTTGGGCATCAGCTCCCTGGCCTTTAAAAGGCCGGGGGTGGCCAGCATGTGATGGACGACGCCGTGATGAAATCCTTTTTTCTCCAGCGCGTCGACGATGGCATAGCCGTCGGCATAGTTGGCGGCCAAGGGTTTCTCCATATAGACCGCGGTGGTCTTGGGATCCAGAGACGGCAACACCGCCAGCATCTGTTCCTTGCGGATGCCGGTGGACAGCGTGTTGTGATACAGCTGGTGCTGCGGATTGATCTTGCGCGCCTGTTCATAGGCCTGGTCCAGATCGGTATAGAACCGTTCACAGCCTTTTTCTCGGGCCACCTTTTCCAGCTTTTGCGCATTGCGCGCCACGGCGATCGGCACCGGTTGAATGATCTCATCCCCCAGGCGGGACCAGCCTTCACGGCCGATCTGCTGCAGGGCTTTCAAGGCGATCTGCCCCATGCGTCCGGTGACGCCGTGAATCAGTACGGGCAATGGAATAGATGACATAGCGACTCCTATCTTTGCGTTCGAGCGAGCGCGGGATGAATGCAGTTTCAGATCAGGTCCCGCGCACTGGTTCGTCAGGCTTCCTGTCCGTCCGCCGTCGTCACGGAGCGCCGAAAAATTCAGCGTGCACCGCCTGGACCGTCTGCTGGAGATAATTTTCCTTGATGACGAAATACTGCGCCACTTTGGAGGCGCCGGAGGTGATCATCTCCACATTGGCGCCGGCCGCCGCGACCGAAGTGAAAACGCGCGCAGCCAGGCCGCGCGTTTCGACCAGGCCTTCCCCCACCACGCCGATCAACGCAACGTCCATCAGCGGCTCGAGATGATCGATATACGGAATTTTCAAATTTTCGATGATGCGCTGGCTGAGCGGTATGTCGTTCTTGTTCAGTAAAAAATTCACTGCGGTCTGCGCCGTGATCACAGAGATGATGTTGATCTCCGCCTCGCTCAGCGCCGAAACCACCTGCTTCAGAAATCCCAGCTGCTGGCCGAGACTGGCGCCATGGATGCGCAGCGCGCCGATCTTGCGGTTGGCCACCACGCTTTTAATCACTTCGTCCTTCTGATGTTTGTCCGGGCCGACGATGGTGCCGGCCACATCAGGGCTGTAGGTGTTTTTGATCACAGCCGGAATGCGTTTTTTCGCCAGCGGCTCGACCGTGCGCGGATGCAGGATGGAAGCGCCAAAGTAGGAAAGCTCCGCCGCCTCTTCGTAGGCCAGATACTCGAGCGGCTTGGCGGTCGGAACCATGTCTGGTGCAGCGGTCAAAAAACCGTCTACATCCTTCCAGATCTGCAGTTCCCGGCTGTTCATGGCATAGGCGACCACCGCCGCGCTGTAATCCGTGCCGCCGCGGCCAAAGGTGATGGTGTGTCCTTCGGTCGTGCGGCCGAAAAAACCGGTAATGACCGGAATGGCGGAACGCTGCAGCGGTTCATTCAGATGCTGCGGCAACAGGCGGGCTGTGGCCTCCAGATCAACGTTGCCGTAGCCGAAATCGCCGTGGGCGACGACATCTATCTTGTCCGCGTCCAACGCCAGAGCCTCCCGCCCCCGGCTGCACACGCAGCCGGCCAGCAGCTGCACCGCCAGACGCTCGCCCATGGAGACGATGAGGTCCCACGTGCGGCGCGTACATTCGCCGGTATAGGCCACGCCGTAAAGCAGCTTTTCCAATCGGGACAGCAGATACTCGATTTCGTCCGAAACATGACGGCGCAAAGAGCTGTCGGTGACGACCGCCATCACCAGTTCACGATGCAGCTCCCGCAGATAGTCCAGCAACGGACGAATCCGTCGCTCAGTCTGCAAGGATTCTCGGACGCTTTTGATCAGATGGTCGGTCACGCCGCTCACCGCAGACAACACGACGATCTTTTGCGCATCCGGCGCCGTACAAATGATCTCGGTCACCTGCTGCAGCGATTCGACGCTGCGCAGGGAAGATCCGCCGATTTTCATCACAATCATAGCAGGCCCTCTCGCAACGCCAGTTCGGCGTTGAGCACCGATCCCCCCGCTGCGCCGCGAATGAGATTGTTGGACAATGCGATCATTCGAATGACCTGCTTCTCCACCTCCAGCCTTCCCACCGCCACCGTCATTCCCTGTGCGCGCACGGGATCCCCCAGCATCACATCTCGATTGGGCTGGGGCCGGTTCTTTTCAGGCAGCAACACCACGGGCTTGACCGGCGCTGTCGGCAGTCCTTGCACCGGCCGATCGGGCTGGTAGTTTTCAAAACAGGCCTGCACTTGTTCCAGCGTCGGCTCGTTCTCCACCTCCACATGGACGGACAGCAGATGGCCGACCAGCGTGGGGACGCGCACGCAATGGGCATAGACCTGCCAGTCCATCGGCTCTATCTTCGTTTCCTGAAGGCGACCGAAAATCTTGGCCACCTCTTTGCGCACTTTGGCCTCTTCCCCGTCGATGTATGGAATGACGTTGCCGCTGATATCCAGAGCGGGCACGCCCGGGTAACCAGCTCCGGAAATGGCCTGATAGCTTGCTACCACCAGCTTGCGGATGCCAAAGGGCAAAATCGGCAACAGCGCCAGGGTCAGACCGGTGGTGGTGCAATTGGCGTTGGTGATGATAAATCCCTTGCTGTGTTGCAGCTGTTCACGGGCCAGCGCCAGATGGGGATGATTGACCTCGGGAATCAAGATGGGCACGCGTTCATCCATACGATACGCCCCGGCGTTGGAAAAAATATGAATGCCGGCCTCAGCGAGATCTTTTTCAACCTCTTTGGCAACCTCGGTGGGCAGGGCGGAAAACGCCACCTGCACCTTCAAGCTGGCCAACGATTTCGCATCCATGGCGGAAAAGCGAAGGTCCGCCGACTCTGCAGGAATGCCTTCCGGAATCAGGGCATTGACATCACCCAATCGTTGACCGATTCGACCTTCGCTGGCGCACACGGCAGCCACTTGGAACAGTGGATGATTGGCCAGCAGGCGCAGAAAATGTTGGCCCACTACACCGGTGGCGCCGAGAACAACGCATTGAATCTTTTTCATACCTTTCCTATCATGATGAATAAGCGCATAAATTCAAAAATAAACAAAAAAAATGATGATTGCAATAGAAAAGCCAATCCCGCCGGTTGTTCTCGCCGGCATACGAGTCCGACGACCGCGGGAACGGCGCCGGCACTGTACGTCGTCTGTTTTAGCGCTTGCTTTTGACCGTTCGGCGTCTTAACTTTAGACCGATATTATTTTTTTGCCGGTCTATGAGATTAGAGATTCGCCCCTGCACTAAAACAGAATGCGGAACAGGCCTGGCTTACCTGCTGATCGGATGCGTGGGCTGGTCTCTGGCCTTTTTTGTCCCTGACCTGGACAAACTGGTGCCGCCGTGTCTGTTCCGGTCCTGGACAGGCCTTCCGTGTCCGGCTTGCGGCGCCACGCGCAGTGGCATGTTTCTGAGCCGACTCGAGATCAAAGATGCATTTTGCGCCAATCCTCTTTTTTTTATTCTCTATCTGGCTTTAGCGGCCTGGGGCCTCAATTCCATCATCGGGGCGCTGTTCGGAAAAAACAGCCGGCTTGTCCTGAATCAGCGGGAAAGCGACATCGGGCGTCGCGCCGTACCGGCCGTCCTTTTACTCAACTGGCTGTTCTTGATCCTGAAAGCCTTCCTGACCAAGCCGGCGTTCTCTTTTTAAGCGATCAAAGGCATTGCATTGAAGAAACACCCTCTCGTCGGTTACACCATAGAGCCATTCCAGGGGCTGACCTCGCCGTTGATCATCGCCACCATGCGGGCCATGGGCGTCGCCTTTGTCGAACTCAACCGCCGCAGCCTTGCCGACGTCGATCACCTCAGCCGCAAACTGAACGGCATGACCGCGGCCTTTCATCTGCCCTATTTTCACGAAGACGGCTTTGATCTCTCCTGCGAGGATCATGCCCAGCAGATCGACGAACTGATCAGCCTGGTGAACCGCCATCGCCGCGCCCTGCGCCTTCGCCATGTCATCGTGCATCCGCCCGAAGGACCGGATCAGTCGAATCAAGCCTGGCGGTTCTTCCTTGCCCAACTGAAAAAAATCCAGCTGCCGGTGGCGATGGAAAACGTCTTCCCCTCTCAACCGGAAGACTATCTACAGCAATCTGTTTTTTTGCGCGACTCCCTGGGCGATCAATGGGCCGGCCTCTGCTTTGACGCCTGCCACTTTTTTCTCGCCGGCCAGGACCCTGTGCAGCAGTGGCGCCGGCTCCATGACCAGGTCTGCTGCGTTCACCTCTCGGATTGTCTGCCGGATGCCGACCTTCACCTGCCGTTCGGCTGCGGCGGCCGCCTGCCGATTCACGAATTTTTCTCCGCTCTGCGCGAGACCCGCTTTGACGGACCCATCACCCTGGAAATCAAACCGCCCTCATTTGACGATTTCGACCGATATGTAACCAGCTACACCGCCACTCTGCGGCAGTTGCACTATCAAAAGTACCTACGCACCAGAATTCGGATGTGGTTTCTCATGCCCATCCTGTCCTATCTGCTCAAGTAACCGAGTTTTTACCTCGATGGAGGAGAACGATGAGCCGACACTTTCATGATCTCATTCCGGTCATTAAACGTCGCATCAAAGAAGAATACATAAAAGAAATTCCACAGGACACGGACGAACTGGTCGGTGTACCCTACCCCTATGTCAGCTCGGGCAGAACGCAGGAGCCTGCCCTGTACTCCTGGGACACCTTTTTTATCAATCAGGGGCTCATCCGCATGCGCATGATCGATCTGGCCCGTCACATGGTCGACAACCTCGCCTATTTGCAGCATCACCTTGGCTTCATTCCCTATTCCAATCAAAAAAGCATGCTCTCACATAGCGCCCCGCCCATGCTGGCGTGGATGGTGCGCGATGTCTACCGCATCACCGGAGACAAAGAGTGGCTGCGCCGCCTGCTTCCGGATGTCATCAAAGAGTTTCATTTCTGGACCAATAAACCGCACACCACCATAACCGGCTTGTACCGCTATGCCAGCACTCGGCCTGGGCTGCTGTCGGAAAAAGAGATCAGTCTTTTCGAATCCGGCTGGATCGGATCCCCTCGCTTTGACGATGTCCGTCAAGTCAATCCGATCGACTTGAACAGCCTGCTCTACCGCAACGCCAGGCTGATCTACGATTTTCAGGTGGAGCTGGAGGGCAAGGGCGACGACAGGCTGCTGGAGAAATCGGAGCTGATTAAAAAGCTTTTGGAACTGTGCTGGGAGGAAGGCGACGGCTTTTACTTCGACTATGATTTCAGCAAAAAAAGAAACAGCCCGTTGAAAACTTTGGCAGGTTTTATGCCGCTCTTTGTCGAAATGGTGGATCAGGGCCGAGCCCGTCGCATGGCGCAACAACTGAAATGGTTTGTGGCCCCCGGCGGCCTGACTATCACCGGCAGCGCCGGCCGGCCGCCATCCGCCCCATGGAGCCATCCCCTGTGCTATGCACCCTATCTGTATATGGCCCTCAAAGGGCTGTGCGATTACGAGATGATGGAAGACGCCGCCGACATCGGCTTGAATTGGCTCACCTTGGTGGTGGAGCAGTATGAAAAAACGGACGAATGCTGGGAGTGGTACAACGCGGTGGAACGCAGCGCGGTCTGTCCCGGTGTGGAAAACCGAGCCATGCTCGGCTGGACCGCCGGCGCCTATATCGCCGTCGTAGAGTTGCTGGGGCTGGACTAAATGAGATCGATCATCGTCGGAACCGCGGGCCACATCGACCACGGCAAGTCCGCCCTGGTGCGCGCCATCACCGGCACTGACCCGGATCGCCTGGCCGAGGAGCAGGAACGGGGCATGACCATCGATCTGGGCTTTGCCTTTTTATCCGAATCGATCGCTTTCATCGATGTGCCGGGCCATGAACGTTTTATTAAAAACATGGTGGCCGGCGTGCATGCGCTGGATTTCGCCATGCTGGTGGTGGCTGCGGACGATGGCGTGATGCCGCAGACCCGCGAACACCTGGATATCCTCTCTCTCCTGCAGGTACAAAACGGCCTCGTGGTGATCAACAAGATCGACCTGGTGGACAAAGAACTGCTGGCACTGGTGAGAGAGGAACTGAAAGCCCTTCTTAAAAACACCTTTCTCGCCTCAGCGCCGATTTTTGAGGTATCGGCGGCAACCGGCCAGGGTCTGGCGGAACTGCGCGCCTATCTGCTCTCGCTTCCGGATTCGGCCAAACCACGCCTCGACCGCGGCTTTTTCTGGATGCCGGTGGATCGCTCGTTCAGTATGAAAGGTTTTGGCACAGTGGTCACCGGGTCTGTGGTCTCCGGCCGCACCGCAGCCGGCGATACGCTGGAGTTGCTTCCGGCCGCACGCTCGGTCAAAGTCCGCGGTCTGCAGAGCCACGGCCACGCGGTTGCAGAGATCCGCTGGGGCGAACGGGCGGCGATCAACCTGCAGAACATCAGCCGAGAAGAGATCCAACGCGGCGATGTTCTGGCCACCGCCGGCCAATTCCAGCCGACGCAAAGACTGGATGTCCGTTTGACCCTGCTGGCCACAGCTGCACGGAACCTTGAACAGCGGACCCGGGTGCGCATACATCTGGGAACCCGCGAAGTGCTGGGCCGCGTCAAACTTCTGGACCAAGCGCCGCTGCAGCCAGGGCGAACCGCCTACAGCCAGCTCATTCTGGAACAGCCGGTGGCCGCACTGCGCCGGGATGCGTTCGTAATCCGGCAATACTCCCCACCCCTGACCATCGGCGGCGGCATCATCCTGGAAACTCATGCCGAACCACACCGAATTCGCGATGAGGCTGTTCTCCAGCAGCTGGCCAGCCTGGAGAAAGAAAATCCAGTGGAACGGTTGCTCCAGAGCCTGCTCAACCATGCGGATCAAATCGCCTCGCGCCAGAACCTCAAACATTGGAGCGGCTTGAGCGACGCGGACCTGAGCTCTAGCCTGGACCGCCTGCTGGCGGATCAGGCGGTCTACGCGACGCGATCAGCTGAGACCACCGGCTATATCGCGGCGCAGGTGTTGAACTCCATCAAAACGAAAATCGTACAGAGCTTGACCGCGTTTCACGAAGAGGAACCGCTGCGGCCAGGGATGAACAAAGCGGAGCTCAAAATCGCTGGAAGGGCTGCTTCTCCGAAAATTTTTGAATGGGCGCTGAAGGAATTGGCTGCAGAAGGGAAAATAGAGGAGAAACCTAGCTGGGTGCGGCTGAGAGGATTTCACATACACCTGAATGCTGCCGATGAACAGACCGCCAGAGCGATCCTGGCCGAATTGACCACGCAGCCTTTCTCGCCGCCGGATGAAAAAGAGCTGGCCGAACGGATTAAAAGACCAGTCAGCGAGGTCCGCCGAATCCTGGGGGCGCTGCAGGGCATGGATCGCGTCCTCCATCTGGAGGGCGACTTATATTTCGTCCGAGAAGCGGTGACAGAAATTGAAAAACGCTTGACCGCCTACGCTGAACACCACACCGAGATCTCGGTCAGTCAATTCCGCGAGCTGCTGGCCACAAGCCGGAAATACGCCGTCCCTCTGCTGGGCTATTTCGATCAGCAGGGGCTGACCGAAAGATCCGGCGACCTCCGCCTCATCCACCCGAAAGCTGCATCCACCCAGACCGAATCCAGCGGCTAATCCAGTGAAGCAAAAGCGGCCGTAACAGCGGCGATCCCTTTAAATTTCGCCAACACATCCTCAACCGCTCCACCCATACGATAGATGTCCTTATCCAGGCGGCCGGAGGGATCCAACTCTTTCAGCACATTGGACTGATGCAGATTCGGATTTTCCTTGGCATACGGCCATAATCGGAATGACCCGCCGGTTATCTCATCGATCAGGACCACCTCACCGTCGATCAATCCATATTCCAGTTTCATGTCCACCAGCTGTATTTTGAATCGGCTGAACGCTTTTTCCAGAATCAGAAAAACCTGTTGATTGATTTCGTACATGGCCTGGTACTCGCGTGCGCCCTTGCCGATCAGATAGCTCACATAGCCTTCGTCCAACATGGGGTCATGCAGAGGATCGTCCTTGTAATGGAACTGCGTAACCAGCGGATCGAATCGAAACCCCTGTTCCACCTTGCCCCAATGCAAAATGGAACCCGTGGCTACACGACGGCTGACCACCTCCAGATTAATTTTGAAATCCAGCTTGCGGACCAAGGCGACCTGTTCCGCAGGCGCATCGATATAATGCGTCTTTACTCCCTTTCGGTTCAAATAGGCAAAGAGGTCGCAATTGGTCTGCCAATCCACTTGCGCTTTGCCCGGAATCACATCATGCTTGACGCCGTCTCCCGCGGTAATGTCGTCCTTGAAAACCATATAGACGGTTTTGACATCCTGCGGATTCGCGTAGATCGCTTTGGTTTTTCCCTCTGCCAATTTGGTCATGCGGGTGAAATCTAACTTCATACATGGCTCCTTCGAGATTCGAAACTGAGGCAATGGCGATGGCTCGGAATGGGTGTGTGTGCATCGACGCGCCTTTATTGGGCTGCAGCGTTGAACAATTTCTCCATGGCGCCGGCAACGGGAATTAACAGCTCGGCGTTCGGCTTTTGCGCTGCGGCGATCAGCTCTTTCTGTCTGGCGGACCAGGCGGCCGTGGGTTTTTGCTTTTTACCGAAATATGAAACCGCCTCCCGACCGGCGCGGCCGAGTTGCTGCAGAATGGCGGAAGTGGGCTCGACCTCGCGGAGAGCCGGCGCTTTTTTGATCAAGCGCACCAGCGCGTCATGATTGCTCTCCCAGCCGTCCATCACTTTCAACAAGGCATCGCGATCACCCGGTTTGCGTTCCTCCAAATAGGCGTCCACCAATCGGGCAAAACGGCGTGCGGGCAGGGATTCGGGGGGCGCTGCGTCCACCATGCGCGTAAACGGGGAAAAAGAGGTGTAGGGCGTATGGTCGGTGCGGTAATATCCCTGCACCGGCGCCAGCCATTCCAGCAGATTTTGCGCGGCCTCAGGATCTTGGCCGGCGGCCAGACGACGCAGCATCATCGCACTGTTCTTGAGGTGCAACAGGCCCAATTCCTCCAGCTGTACGCTGATCCTTTCCATACGCCGGTACATATCGTCGACGTCGCAACGTTCCGCGGGCGACCATAATCGTTCGGCGATGGCCAGAGTTCTCGGCCAAATGCGCGAATCCACCGTCTCTTTCGTCGCGATCTCCGACCACATGGCGGCTTCACCGCCCAACACCCGTTTGCGCTCGTCTTGCGTCATTTGCGAACCGGCTGGAATGGGATCGTTGAGGTAATGAAAAGCGGCGGATTGACACAGGTCGATGTAATAGCCGTTGGAAAGAATGCTCATATATCCCTTTTGTGCGGCCTCCACCAGGGCTTGGGTGCCGCGCCAGGAGTGAATGACGCTGTTATTGGGCATATCCGGATGCAGAATCTCATCCCAACCCACCAGCTTTTTTTGATACCGCGTCAAAATCTTGTACAAGCGGTTGTTGAAATACGCCTGCAGCGCATGGTTGTCCGCCAGGTTGTTAGCCTGTTTGAACGCCTGAATCTCGGCGTTGGCGTTCCACATTTTTCCGTTGTTTTCATCGCCGCCGATGTGCACGTATTCATCGGGGAACAGGGCGGTCATCTCGCGCCAGAAGGCTTCTAAAAACTCGTAAGTGGTCTCCTTGGTGGGATCCATCACCGGATCCATCACCCCGTACCGACGCTCGATCTTGAAAGGCCCGGCGGCCGAGGCCAGATGAGGATAGCCCACGAACCAGGAAGTGGCGTGCCCCGGCATATCGAATTCAGGAACCACTCGTATGCCGCGGTCCGCGGCAATCCCGATGATCTCCCTTATCTGCTCCTGGGTGTAATACAGACCATCTGATCCGAGCTGATGCAGTTTGGGGAACAATTTGCTTTCGACGCGAAAGCCCTGATCCTCGCTCAGATGCCAGTGCAGCACATTGAGTTTGGCTGCGGCCATGGCGTCGAGATTGTGCAAAATCACGTCCACCGGCATCCAGTGCCGGCAGGCATCGATCAACAGCCCTCGCCAGGGGAACCGTGGTTGGTCCTGAATCGAAACCGCAGGAAAAAAGAAGCCGTTCTCATCCGCCTGCAGCAGCTGCAGCAGAGTCTCCAATCCGTGCAGTCCGCCTATGTCGGTGCGGGCCTCCAGGCGGATGCCGCCGGCGGACACGGCCAAACGATAGGACTCATCCTCGTTCACCACCAGACGTCCGGCTCTTTCACAACGAACGACCAATCCTTGGCCTTCGCCCAAACCGTCGCGGCTGATCTCGTTGCAGGTGAAAAAAAGCGCGGTCCGTCCGGCCAACCGTTGCCGGGCACGTACGATCGCCCGCTCCAACCGGGGCGTGACCGCTCCCTCCACCGCGATGCGAAAATCATCGCTGAGGCGAAAGACTCCAGGCTCGATTTGAACCTCAGCCGGATAAGGCATCAAAATTAAATCCGGACTTTGCATGGTCGGCCTTCCTTGAATATACGTGCAGAGGCTTAGAATCATTATCGCGATGCTTGCAAAAATTCGTCGCATGGGGCCTCCATAAAAGGTTTATCGAATCTCCCACAGAGTTAACACATCCTCGACCAGCGGCTTCCAGGCGTCATAGCCTTTACGGTTGCAATGCATGCCGTCATCGCTATAGTCCTGGCGCAATTTGCCGGACTCGTCCGCCACGCTGGAATAAAAATCGATGAACGGAATCTGCTGGTCGGCGCAGAATTCCTTGATCTGTCGATTCAGCTGCTGCACCCTCTCAATCGGATGAGAGGCGAGAACGTTCATGCCCGGCAGGTAATCGTTCACCGGCATGACGGCGCCCACCGCCACCTTGATGTTTTTACTCCGGGCCATGCGCACCATACGGCTGAGATTGGCCAAAGTATGGCCTGGGCACATGCGGTGCTCCGGCCAGAAATCATTCGCACTGCCCAAAAAAATAATCACGCCGGTTGGATCGAGCTGCAGCACATCCTGCCTAAACCGCAACCAGAGCTGCCGGGTGGTTTCGCCGCCGATGCCGCGATTCAACAGCGGCGACCGAGGAAAATCCTTATGCAAAGGCCAGGCAGCGACTGAGGAAGAACCGTAGAACACCACCCGTTTGCCTGGCTGAGAGGCAAAGATCAATTCATGATTCTGCGCACTATAGCGTTCCAGGCTCTTCTGCAAAGCCTGCTGGTCTTTTGTCACCAGACTTTCTATCAACGGTTTGGCCGCATCCAAACGGCTTTCCTCAACGCCCAGCGCGATGAGGCAGGTTCTGGCCATCAGCCAATTGCCTGCCGGCAGCATGTGAACGCCGTCGCTGGTCAAGATGCCGCGATCCGCCATGTCCGGCCTCTGCAGCGGCAGCAGCACGCGACGGCAGACGGCGTCCTGATCCACCAGCACGCATTTATATTTTTTCGCAATGTCCCGAATCGCCTGATTGTAGGAGACCAGCTTTTGGTTTTCCGCGCTGTTGAGATTTTCCTTAATGACCGTTGCGGTGAACAGAGCGACGCGGGCGTTGTGACGCTGAGCCCGCTGCACCATGGCGGTCACCTTTTCCCGGTAGACCGGCAAGGGAACGCCTCGCGGACCGTCCCCCTTGGGGTGGTTGTCGTAAAAACCATGCCACACGTCGTTGACCCCTACGCTGATGGTCACCCAGTGCGGCTGCCAGCGCAGCACGTCTGCGTCAAAACGATCATACATATCCGTCGATTTGTGGCCGCTGATCCCTGCGTTGATGATGAAGACGGTCATCTCCGGATAGAGAACCTCCAGAGCTTTGCGCATGAGGGAGACATACCCTTCCGGCGACTCGCCGCCCTCGGTAATGCTGTTCCCCAGGGTCACCACCACCTGCTGGTCGCGGAGCAACAGCGGCTGCGCAGCCGCCGTTTCCATGAACAGGAAACATAGAAAAATTCCAGCAAAGAGAGAATAATATTTTTTATGCATTTCGTTCTCCCGTTCCAAGGCCCTACGATCAGCCGTTGAGGTTCTTCGATCCATCGAACAAAGCGGCAACCGTTCAGAAACAGCGGCCGCTGTCCGGCAAGGCAGTAAAATAGAAAAATTTCCGCAAACAGGCAAGGAGAATAAACCTCTGTAAGAGGCGTTCAGGCCGGATCACGATCAACCCGTCGGCTCTTCAAGCAGATTGACCTCTGTGATCGCCTGGGTCGCCTGAACGGGTATGAAAAAAGTTTTGAGTTCACCTGGCCGAAAGTGCACGTCCGTTTCCCGTCCGATCGTGGGCAGATACAGGCGGGCGTTTGTTTCTTTGCCGTTGGTTTCCAGACAGCGCAGGATGAATCCCTCGCCATTCTCCGCCGGCTTGATCGCCACCACAGCGACGTTCGCCGCATCGATCTGCACCGTGGAACAGCTGGCAGGGAGGGACCCCGAGTGGCGATGGGTCGGCACCAGGACCGGCGTTTGGGCAAAAGCCAGGGCCTGATTGGGAATGCCGGCATCGCGCCAATCGCCCTCATGCGCGATCATGCGGTAATGAAAGGTGTGCATTCCCTGTTCCATGGGTTCATAGCCATCCTCCGGAGAAAAGAGCAGAGGGTGATGATGCGACCAGATGGGGCTGTGCAGCACCGTCAAGCGGATCTCTCCGGGCAAAACGCTATAGCCGTATTTGCCCTCGCTCAATAGGCTGAAGCCGAAGGCGCCCTGCTGATCACGGCCGCTGATGTCGACCCAGCCCTGTCCAGGCTGTTCCTCTCCGTTCATGGGTCGGGCGATGAATCCAAAAGGGGCTGAAAAGGTAGCAACGCCGTCGCACATCACAGTAGCGAAGGAGAGCTTGAGCATTTTGTGCGCCTCACCCCAATGAAGGCGGACGCGGACGTCGATGTGGCGGCTGTCCCGTGTCAGAGAGAACCTTTGCACCAGCCGCGAATCGGCATAGCGCCAGGAAATCTGCAGGCGGCAGCGCTCCGGGCCTTTTTCCAAAACGATAAATTGCGGCTGTTCAAAACATCCGATAACTTGATCATAGGCCAAGGTTTGATGACCCCAGGTATCATCCCTATCCTCCAGCACCAGAGCGGCGGCCGCAGGGCCGGAAAGATATTCTCGGCCTAGGTTCTTGTCATAGAGCGATTCGATGAATCCCGTCGATGGGTTAAAGGTGACCGCCAGGATGTCGTTTTGCAAAACGCCATCGACGCAGGAAACGCCGGAGCGCGATGGTGCGGCCGTGCGATTGAAATCTACGGCCCAAGTCCTGTAGCCCATGGGGGGCAGGGAAGCGCGGAACAGCAGACGAATGCGATCAGGAACATGCACCGCAGCCGTTGGGATCTCCTGATAGGGGATCTCGTCGCCGGCGGAGTCGAGGAGCGCAGGGCGTTCGCTGCACAGCGGCCGCTGCATCTCCACTTCCGTCCATTCATGGACTGAAAAAGCGTGAGGGTTGAACAGCACAAAAGGAGACGCCTGCGGCGGAAAGGCGTCGGTGGCGATGGTCTGCACCACCCGGCGGCAGACGAGCGACACGCATTCTGCCGCTTCATTCTCAGCCGCGGCCAAGTCAGCGCAGCTGTCGTCGTAGGCGGACTCGATGCTGGTTCCGCACAGAATATCGTGGAATTGATTGAACAACACCTTTTCCCACGCCGCGGTCAACAACCGAACCGGGGCGCCTGGTAATGACTGCGCGCAGATCCATTGCATTTTTTCCGCGGTCAGCAGAGCGTTTTCGGCTCGGTGGAGCTGCAGCTTGATGCCGCTGTGCGCAGAATAGCAGCCGCGGCTGTGATTATGAAGCTCATCCATGACCAACGGCCAGGTACAGCCCAGGCGTTCGATCTCGCGAACGTAGGCGTCCAGAGAAGAGAAGCGGATGTTCGGATGGGTTTGCATCAAATCTTGAATCTTTTTGATCGTCGCTTTGGTCGGGCCGCCGCCGTGATTGCCGACGCCATAGAACACCGGATAGGACAAATCGTCATAACCGGCAAAGGCGGCCAGGCGGGGCTCCAACTCGCTCTCATCCGCGTTGTAAGATTGCAGAATGCGGAAGGCGAGGATCTCTGCGCCGTCCGGGCTTTGCCAGCGAAAGATCAATCCCGGCAGTCCGGGCTTTTCCAGAGAATCCGGTCGCATGAAAAAATAAACCGGCAGGTCCTGTCCGGCCAGGATCTGCGGCAGCGTGTGCGGATGGCCGAAGGTGTCGGGGGAAAAGCCGCAGCGGGCTTTGCGGCCGAAATGGCGCTGAAAAAACCGCTGGCCGTACAGCCCCTGGCGGACCAGGGATTCGCCATCTGGAATGTTGACGTCCGCCTCCACCCACCATCCGCCGACGAGATTCCAGCGGCCCGCCTGAACCATGCCTTGAATGTCCGCGAACAGAGCAGGATCCGTCTGCAGCACCCATTCATAGAATTGAGCGGAACTGGCGATGAACGCTGTTTCAGGGAATTCGCGCAAACGATCGATTGCAGATCGAAAGGTTGACAACACCTCGGCAACGCCTTCGGTTCTGTTCCAGCGCCAGACCGGGTCGATATGTGCATGTCCGATCATGCAAAAGGAACGGGATAATGATTCAGTCACAGTCATTCCTCTGGTTGATGAATCCTGCTGATAAAATGATGAATAAAAAAAATAGCGTGCAGGATATTTAAGAATCCCGCCACGCTAGAATGGCCGCGATCAGGAAGAGCGGTACGTTGAAACCGCAGCTCCCGACCGCCTCGCGCCATAGGCTAAAGATGAATGCGATACTTTTTGATGCGATATCGTAAAGTATCCAGCGTCAGCCCCAGAGCGCGAGCGGCTCGGGTCTGATTGCCCTTGGCCTGCTTCAGTGCGCGCTGGATGATCTCCTTTTCCATCTCGTACAAACTGGTGGCGGCATCAGGCAACAGCGGGCGTTCGGGGGATAGCGCCTCTATTTTCGGTTCTTCCACCAGCACGATATGGTCTGGTTCGATCTCTTCGCCGTCGGCGAAAATGACGGCGCGTTCGATGACGTTGCGCAGTTCGCGGACATTGCCCGGCCAATGGTAACTGAGCAGTTTTTGCTGAGCCGCCTCGCTGAGCCGCAGGGTTTTTTTCTTGAAATCAAAGGCATAGATGTGGATAAAATGGTCTGCGATGGAAATGATATCAGTCCCCAACTCCCGCAGCGACGGCAGCCTGAGGCTGACAACGTTCAGGCGAAAGAACAGATCCTGGCGGAATTCGCCCCGTTCCACCGCCTGCAGCAGATTGTGATTGGTGGCGGCGATGATGCGCACGCTGACGGTGCGCTCCAGCGTGCTGCCCAGTCGACGAAAGGTCTTGTTCTCCAGGAAGGAAAGAAATTTGCTCTGCAGCGCCACCGGCAGTTCCGAAATCTCATCGAGAAAAAACGTGCCGCCATCCGCCTCCTCGAGCAGACCGTGTTTAGAGCTGGTGGCGTTGGTAAATGCGCCCCGCTCATAACCAAAGATTTCGGACTCGATCAGCGTGGCGGGGATAGAGGCGCAATTGACCTCGATAAACGGCGATTTGGCCAGAGCCGATTGGTTATGGATCATGCGCGCCACCAGATTTTTCCCGGTTCCGGTCTCGCCCTCGAGCAGGATCATGGTGCTTTTGATATCCGCAATCTTGGTGATGAATTTGCGCACGATCTCGATCTTGGGCGAATCACCGACCAGACCGCTGCTGAGCGGCGGGATGGCGCTGGTCAAGGTGGATTCCAGCAATTTGATCTCATGCTGCTGCTGCTGGATGCGCTGCTCCAACGACGTCTCAAAAGTGGTGTCGTTCATGATGCACAAGATCTGATTGACGCCGGCCTTTTTGAACGGCAAAAGGATCAGATTGTAATAGCGCAGCTTGACCTGTTCGGTAAATTTACTGATTTTTTCCAGGGTGAAGCGCCGCTGTTTTCCCTGCAGCACGCCCTCCACCTGATCTTCACTGCCGACCAGCTCGGGAAAAAGATCCCACAAAACGGTAACGCCCCGAGTCACGGGGCGCTCCATTAGCTTGACAAAATAACGGCTGTGCTCTTCCACAAAATACTGGGAGGAAAAAACGGCGTAGGCGATCTTTTTCTCGGAAAGAATTTTCTCATACAACTCGGTCACCTGCCATCCGCCTCCAGTATAAGAGTTGCGAGTTGATGAAAAGCCTCCTCCACTCGTTCACCGGTCCGCGCACTGGTGAACAGGCACGAGCCGCCGTTGAAGAGCTTGGTCTTTTCCAAAAACAGCCCATAATTGGCATGATTCGGCGACAAAAGATCGCATTTGTTGACCGCAAAGATCACCGGGCTGCTGGGATTGATCTCGCGGAAAGGCAGTAAAAACTCCGCGGTGCGATCAAAACTTTCCGGGCGGGTGATGTCGTAAACCACCACAGCGCCGTGACTTCCGCGAAAATAGGTTTTAATGACATCGTTCATGGTATCGATATGCGCCAGATCCCATAAAATCAACTTGAGGTTCACCGGATTTCTGCTGGATGCGGACATCCTTTTAAGCAAAGACCGATGACTGATTTGCACGCCGATGGTTGTCAAATATCTTTCATCGAAAAGATCATAGACGAAACGGCGGACCAGACTCGATTTTCCAACGCCGAAGGAGCCCAGCATACAGATTTTTTTGCTTATTTCCAGCGCTTTTTGCAACGATTTGCCCTTCACCGCATTGACCAAATCCCAACCGGCTGCAAACTGCGTTTATCAACAACTCGCCGACAGGTGTACCAGTAAAGGACACCTGTCACAAAAAAGTGCCGCCGGCTGATGGGCCCGAAGCGCGTCACCCATCATAATAAAAGAGTTAGCTCTTATGGTACTCGGGCTTTACGACGCGTTTCAAGGCGTTCAATAACCATGCCAGCAGATGGATTGTCAAAGATCCGCCCCACCCTGGTGATATGGACAAAAGCTGCCTGGAGACAGAATGAACCTATTTTTGATTAATTTAGCGAGAAAATCAATGGAAAGCAAGGCGGAAAATAAAAAATACTTGCAGGTTGCTGCTAAAAGAAATATCTTAAACCAGCCTGGAGGAAACCCTATGTCATTTATTCAATGGCTGCTGCTGGCCGGATTCATCGCGCTGTTGCTGTACAACGTCCATCCGGCCATACGTAAAGCGTGGCAAAGCGTTCAGCCGCATAAAGAGTTGCACCACCGCATGCTCGTCGCGGTTCGCCGTCGTCAGGCTGGCTTTACCCGCCTGCTGGAACTGGCGCCGGATAAACAGGCGGCTGTGCTGCAACAATTAGAAAAGTCCTGGCATGCGGTGAACGAAGCGTGGGGCCGAATCGCCCAGTTCGCCGGGGGATTCTCCACCACCGATAAGGGGCTCTCCCATCAGGCCGATGAGGACTGGTCGTTCATCGGTTTTTACGACGTCGCCGGCTATGAAGATTTCATCAAATGTCAAACCCTGTTGGAACAGGCCGATTATCTTGCTCTGCGCACGCAGTACGACATCCGTCTGATCCTCGGCAAAAGACATACCGATGCCCCGGTCTCTCTGCCGGGTATGTTCTGATCCCTTCCCCCCTGACCTGTGCGCAGGCCATATATCCTACCCTCGCGACAGGGGTTATGTCTTTCGCTTATCGACGTCGACGCCTCCGCTATTCCGGCTTTTTGAATAAGGCTTCCAGCTTTTTCCGCGCCATGGCCGCAGCGTCTATTTCTTTTTTCTCCACCAGCGGCTCAAAATAGTCGCAGAAATTGGCGATCTCCTTGTCGCGGACCAGATCGGCCTGGGATTCCCGGCATTCATGATAAGCCACCTTATCATAGAAACGGCAATTCAGACAGCAGCGCAGATAGCTATCGCATCGAGGGCAGGTGTCCTGACGGAACACCTTGCGATCCATGACAATCTCAAATTGGCATTTATAACATTTCATCTCCTGTCCTCCACTTTGATTCTGCCGTCCGACGCATCGACGATCTGGATCTTGAAGGGTTCGACAAGACTCTTGCGGACCATGATCCGCAGCGTTACCTGTTGATCAAAGTCGCTCTCGCTGATCTTGCCGCCGAATTTTTCCACCTGATGTTGCACTAGACCGTAGAGCTCATAGGGCGCCACCAGCAGCAGCTCATCCAGTAGGTGCACCTCGCGCCGGCCTGCGCGGGCCACCACTTCGGCGGCGACCTGGCCGTACGCTCTGGCCAGCCCGCCGGTCCCTAATTTAATACCGCCGAAATAACGAGTCACCACCAAAAGGACATCGGTCACCTCTGCGGTCAGAAGCGCCTGCAGGATCGGCCGGCCCGCTGTACCGGCTGGCTCGCCGTCGTCGGAGAACCGGCTGTGCTCCTGACTGCCAATTCCCAGCCGCCAGGCGTAACAGTGGTGAGTGGCGTCGTACTCGCGCTTGCGCAGGCGCGTCAGCTCGAATTCCGCTGCATCACGATCAGAGATCGAAAAGACCCGGCCGATAAAACGGGAGCTTTTGATTTTCTGCGCCGCTTCCGCCGCCTGTTTGATGGTGAAATAAAGATCCTCTTCCATATCGGTTGGCCGGATAGTACGATGAGTATGCCACTGCCAGTGACTCTGGCAAACCTAATGTAAGAAATAAATCACAACCACGCAATGGTCCAGTGCGTTCACTGCAGAATGGACCGGCTGATAGGCCGACGAGGCCCGGCGGCCGCAAAGGGACAGGCACATTCGGCAAAAAAGGCGGGGCAGGTCCCAACGTCCTGTGGATCAGGGATGAAACGGATCACACCGTCGGCCCAGAAAGACGAGGACGGCCAGCGAAAGTGGGGAGGTGCATGCAGAAACATGAGAAAGGAAGAAAAAAGCCCGAACGAATCGGGCTTTATGGCTCAGAGGCTGGCGCTCTCTTTGATGACATGGCGTGCGATGACGTTGCGTTGAATCTGATTGGTGCCTTCGTAGATCTGCGTGATCTTGGCATCGCGCATATACTTTTCAATGGGATAATCTTTCATGTAACCGTAACCGCCAAAGATCTGCACCGCATCGGTGGCGACCTTCATGGCCACGTCCCCTGCCTTGACTTTGCACATGGCGGATTCGCGGGCAAAATCCTTTTCCCCTGCATCGATCATGCGTGCCGTGGCATAGACCAGGCTGCGCACCGCCTCGATCTCTGTGGCCATATCCGCCAGCATGAATTGAATGGCCTGAAAAGAGGCGATGCTGACGCCGAATTGACGCCGGGTGCGCGCATAGCGCACCGCATGGTCAAAGGCGCCGGCCGCGATGCCAAGAGCCTGTGCCGCCACCCCCGGCCGCGACCGGTCCAGGGTTTTCATCGCGATCATGAAACCCTGACCTTCCTTGCCCAGCAGATTGGCTTTGGGGACTCGGCAATCCTGGAATACCACCTCGCACGTGGCAGAGGCACGGATGCCCATCTTGTCCTCTTTTTTGCCAAAGATCAGCCCCGGGGTTCCCTCCTCCACCAGGAAGGCAGTGGCGCCGCGACTGCCGCGAGAAGGATCGGTGGAAGCGATGACGGTATAATAGCGGGCGACGCCGCCGTTGGTGATGAAATGTTTGGTGCCGTTAAGAACATAGTCATCGCCGTCGCGCCGGGCAGTGGTCTGGATGGCGCCGGCATCAGAACCAGCCTCCGGCTCCGTGAGACAAAACGCGGCGAGCGCTTCACCGCTTGCCAGAAGGGGAAGGGTTCTTTTCTTCTGTTCCTCGGTGCCGGCGATCAGGATGGGAAATGTTCCCAGGGCCGTGCCGGCCAGGGCCAGGGCGATGCCGCCGCACGCTTTGCTGAACTCTTCGGTCACCAGCACCAGACTCATGACGCCGGCGTCCATGCCTTCATAGTCAGCCGGAATCCACAACCGAAAAAAATCCATCCGGGCCATGTCTTTGACGATGGGCCAGGGAAACTCGGCTTTCTGATCGTACTCTGCGGCGACAGGGGCGATTTTGCCCTGACTGAATTCCCGCGCCAGGTCGCGCAGGGCGATCTGTTCCTCGCTCAAAAAATAATTCATAGTTCCTCTTTCACCTCACTCGGCTTTCATGCGCAGCAGCGCTTCCTTGGCCGCCATCTGCTCGGCGATCTTTTTCGAACGGCCGACGCCCATACCTCGTTTTTCATGGTTGATGGTTACAGCCACAGTAAAGGTTTTGTTATGATCCGGCCCCTGCTCCGCTTCCACTGCATAATGGGGGCCTTGCAGGTTCTCCCGTTGGCAAAACTCGAGCAATTCGCTTTTGAAATTCTGCATGGCGCCTTCAGCGAGCAGTTCCTCCAGGCCCCGGCCGATATGCTCGTTGATGATGCGGCGGGCGATCTCCAGGCCGCCGTCCAGATAAATGGCGCCGAGCAGGGCTTCCAGGGCGTCGGAGAGAATGGAGACCCGTGTGCGACCGCCGGATTTTTCCTCCGCCTCATTCATCAACAGGTAATCGCCCAAATTGAACTTGCAGGCCACGCGCGCCAGGCTGGAGCGGTTCACCAGCAGGGATTTGTAATTGGTCAACACCCCTTCCTCTTCATCCGGAAACTTTTTATACAAATATTCAGTCACCAGCAGCCCCAGCACCGCATCGCCCAGGAGTTCGAGCCGCTCGTTGGAGTGCAGCCGATCTTCGCCGGTAACCACCAAATAGGAGCGATGCTTGAGCGCATGAACCAGCAACGACGCATCGGAAAAATGATAGTCCAACCTTCGGCACAGCTCTTCGGTATCCGGCGGATAGGTCTTGCCGATCTTGCCGAAAAACCGATTGAACAGTTCTTTAAAAATAACCGCCATGATGCCACGCGCCTATTCGCAATATTTTTTAAAGAGCAGACTGACGTTATGGCCGCCGAAACCGAACGAATTGGAAAGTGCGTAGGTGATGTCCAACGGCTGAGCGCCATGCACCACATAATTGAGATCGCAATCTGGATCCGGTGTCTGATAATTGATAGTGGGATGGGCGGTTGCCTGTTGGATGCACAGCACGGTGGCGATGGCTTCCACCGCGCCGGAAGCTCCGAGCAGGTGACCCAGCATGGACTTGGTGGAGCTGACCGCCAGATGATAAGCATGGTCGCCGAACACTTTTTTGATAGCCAGGGTTTCGGTCTTGTCGTTCAGCGGCGTAGAAGTGCCATGAGCGTTGATGTACTCGACCTGTTCCGGCTGAACGCCGGCATGGCGCAAGGCGATCCGCATGGAACGGCTGGCGCCGTCGCCGTCGTTGTCCGGCGCTGTGATGTGAAAGGCGTCCGCGGTCATGCCGGCGCCCACGATTTCGGCGTGAATTTTAGCGCCGCGCCGGCGCGCGTGTTCCAGTTCTTCCAGGAGCAGCATGCCGCTGCCTTCCGCCATCACAAAGCCGTCGCGGTGCAGATCAAAAGGCCGGCTGGCATGTTCCGGATCGTCGTTGCGCGTGGACAGGGCGCGCAGGGCGTTAAAGGCCGCCACGCCGATGGGCGTGATCGGCGCTTCACCGCCGCCGGCGATAATGCCCAGGGCATCGCCGAAACGAATGTGGTTCCAGGCAATGGCCAGCGCATGGGCGGAAGTGGCGCAGGCGGAAACCGTTGCATAGTTGACGCCTTTGAGCCCGTACGCAATGGAGATGCGGCCGGCGGCAATGTCCGGAATCAACATGGGGATAAAAAAAGGACTGATGCGGTCCGGTCCTTTTTCATACAGAACGCGGCATTCTTTTTCAAACACCTGCATGCCGCCGATGCCGGAACCGACCACCACGCCGTATTGCTCACGGTCCACCTGGTCCCAGCGAATGCCCGAATGGTTCACCGCGCCCTGTGCAGCGATCATGGCCAATTGAGTGAATCGGTCCATACGGCGGGCGTCCTTGCGATCCAGAAACCGTTCGACGTCCAAATCACGAATTTCACCGGCGAACCGGGTGGCGTAACCGGAGGCATCGAACTGCGTGATCGCCGAGATGCCGTTTTTTCCAGCCCTCAGGTTGGTCCAAAAGTCCTCTACGGTCAGTCCCAATGAACTGACGATCCCCATGCCTGTCACCACGACGCGTTTGGGTTCCATACCCTTCCTCGTTGGTATCATGAACACGGCGTTCGGCCGCTGTGTTACGACAAAAGGGCTTTGGTAAAGTCGCCTTTTGCCAAAGCCCCTGTCTGTTTACCAATGAATGCTAATTGTCGCCCAACTTTTCTTTCAAGTATTTGAGCGCATCACCGACGGAAGCCATTTTTTCCGCTTCGCTGTCAGGGATTTCGATGCCGAACTCTTCCTCAAACGCCATCACCAGTTCGACCGTATCCAAAGAATCAGCGCCCAGATCATCGATAAAGGATGCTTCCGGTGTGACCTCTTTTTCATCGACGCCCAATTGATCGACGATGATCTTTTTTACCCGTTCTTCAAGAGCCATGTGAGTAACCTCCTCGTTTAATTTAGGCTGGTTAAAATGATTGCATTCTGTTTTACATGACCATGCCGCCGTCCACCTGTATCACCTGACCGGTGATGTAATCGGAGGACGGACTGGCAAGAAATAACACGATGTCGGCCACTTCATCCGGCGTGCCGGCGCGCTCAAGCGGAATCAATTTTAAAAAAGCGTCCCGAGCGGCCTGGGGCAGATTCCGGGTCATCTCGGTGTCAATGTAGCCCGGCGCTACGGCGTTGACTTGGATGTTGCGCGAGCCGAGTTCTTTGGCCGCCGATTTAGTCAGGCCGATTACGCCGGCTTTCGAAGCTGCATAGTTGGCCTGACCGGCATTTCCCATCAGTCCGACCACCGAGGCCATGTTGATGATTTTCCCACTGCGCTGCTTGAGCATGGGCCGAGTCACTGCCTTCATGCAGTGATAGACGCCGGTCAGATTGACCGTGAGGACCGCGCTCCACTCTTTCTCATCCATGCGCAGCAGCAGATTGTCCCGCGCGATGCCTGCGTTGTTCACCAAAATGTCGATGCGGGCAAAATGCTGAAGAGTTTCAGCCGCCAGTCGATCCGCATCCTCCTGTTTGCTGACGTCGATAGACAGAGCGACGGCCTGCCGGTTCAACCGACGAATTTCACCGGCCGTCTCCTCCGCGCTTTGCGAATCCATATCCGCAACCACCAGTCGGGCGCCGGCCTGCGCCAGTTTCAGACTGCACGCGCGCCCGATTCCTCGACCGCCCCCTGTTACAATAGCAGTTTTATTTTCAAGGATCAACAAATTTTTTTTCTCCTGGCTTGCAGCCCGGCAGACTCCTGTCAGGCCTGAATTCTCAAAGCGTCCAGCGCGGCCAGGTCCGCCAGTCCGGATGCATGATCGATCCGGCATTGCCGGTTGATCTTGCGCACCAGCGCGCTCAGCACCGTGCCGCTGCCGATCTCTAAAAAATCGCTTACCCCATCGTTGAGCATGGCCTCGATGGAACCCGTCCATTGCACAGGTCGCACCAGCTGTTCTTCCAGTAAAAGTCTGAGCTGCTCCGGATCCTGAACCGGCTGCGCCGTGACGTTGCAATAAACCGGCAGCGCCGGCGGATGAATGACGACGTCCTTTAAAGCCTGTGCCCATTCGCGCTTGACCGGCTCCATCAGGGGCGAATGAAAGGCTGCGCTCACCTTGAGCGCCAGCGCTCTCTTGGCGCCGGCCTGCAGCGCCAGAGCCATGGCGGCCTCTACACCAGCCTGAGGACCGGAGATCACCACCTGATCCGGCGCATTGTAGTTGGAAGGCACTACAGGAAATTCGGCCTCTATCCCGGCGCACAGCTCTTCGACACGCTGAACCTGCAGACCGAGAATCGCGGCCATGGCGCCGGGGTAGCGCTGGCCGGCTGATTGCATCAACTCGGCGCGATGATGCACAACGCGGAGCCCTTGTTCAAAATCCCAAGCGCCTGCGGCTGTAAGCGCCGTCAACTCGCCAAGGCTATGCCCGGCCACCACCTGCGCCTGCAGCCCCCGGTCCCGCAACAGGGTATATAAAGCGAAGCTGTGCACATAAAGTGCGGGCTGGGTATAGCGCGTCTGGCGTAAAAGTTCTTCCGGTCCGGTAAAACTGATCTTTGCCAGATCAAAGCCAAGTATCTCCTCTGCCCTCTGATACAGCGAACGGACGCTCTCATAGGCGGCGAAGAGATCCTGTCCCATGCCGACGCTCTGCGATCCCTGTCCGGGAAATATAAAGGCCCTTTTTTCCATATCCTGCCCATCTACTTCGAAAGGCTGCCCGACTGCGCGGAGAAAACCTTCGCCGAACCGACTGCGGCGCCTTGTGTGATGAACAACGCCCGGCTAGAACCGGACCGCTGCTGAAGCCCATGTCAATCCGCCGCCGAATGCGACCATCACCGCGACCTGCCCCTGGTTCAACCTTCCCATGCGTCTTGCTTCATCCAGCGCAATGGGGATCGAAGCCGCAGAGGTGTTGCCGTACTTGGCCAGATTGATAAAGACCCGCTCCATGGGGATGCTGAGCTTTTTGGCAGTCGCCTCGATGATGCGCAGGTTCGCCTGATGCGGGATCAGCAGATCCACCTGATCGGAACTCAAGCCGGCCTGATGCAGAATTCTGGTCGCCGCTTCGCCCATGGCGGTCACCGCCTGTTTGAACACCTCCCGGCCTTCCATTTTGATGAACTGATATCCGGCTTTTACGGATTCAAGGGAGGGCGGGTTTTTGGTGCCGAATCCGGGCATATATAGGAGATCCGCATAACGGCCGTCGGAACCGATCATAGTCCCTAAAAGGCCGGCCCGGCCGTTCGACGGCGTCATCACCACAGCTCCGGCGCCGTCGCCGAACAGGACACAGGTATTGCGGTCAGAGTAGTCGGTCATCCGCGACAACGTTTCGCCGCCGATGACCAGAACATGGCGGCAGGCCGCAGAGCCGATGAACGCATCGGCAATCGACAAGCCGTAAAGAAAGCCCGAACAGGCGGCGGAGACATCAAAGGCCGCGGCGTTGATTGCGCCGATATTTTTCTGCACATAGCAAGCTGTGGCCGGAAAGCCCACATCGCCGGAAATCGTGGCCACGATGATCATGTCCAAATCCACCGCCTGCAGGCCGGCATCGGACA